>Ga0134121_10000001_pt1 | contig 398847 bp, 405 predicted proteins | sample KB301_FD_96463 | JGI IMG/M metagenome (GOLD analysis project Ga0134121, IMG submission 96463) | Terrestrial soil microbial communities without Nitrogen fertilizer from Kellogg Biological Station, Michigan, USA - KB3-0-1 | ecosystem: Environmental > Terrestrial > Soil > Unclassified ... | reverse complement strand
CCGAAGCTTCCTTTAGAGCACAGGCTTGGGCCTGTGCTCCACATCCGGTATTAGCCCGAGTTTCCTCGGGTTGTCCCGGTCATCGGGGCAGGTTACTCACGTGTTACTCACCCGTTCGCGGCTTTGCCCCAGGGCAAGCCCTGGTTCGTCGCACCACTTGCATGTGTTAAGCACGCCGCCAGCGTTCGTCCTGAGCCAGGATCAAACTCTCCGTGAAAGGTACTTCTTACAGAGAGCTGTCATGCCTGGCAAATTGCAAATCGCCGGGTACACATACTCGGCGACCGGCATGACGGGTAAATCAGACCACCCGGCGCGCTGGCGCACCGAGTGGATCGGGCTCAAACAATCCACAGGCCAATCCGGCCTGCGGAGTGCACGCTGCTCAGTTTTCAAAGACCGCTGCGCCTTTGCGGCGGGTCTCGCCGCCCTTCACGCATGGGCCAGGCACAGGGCCTCGCCCAGAGGGACGAAGGAGTATAGCGCTGCGGCGGCGCTTTGCCTAGTCGTCGTCGGCGGCGGCGCGCAGGCGGCGAAAACGGCGTTTTCCCGCCTGCAGGACGCGGCCGTCGAGCCTGCTTGGATCGGCGTCGAGCGAATCGCCCGCAATCGGCTCCCCATCGAGCTTTGCGCCCCCCTGGCCGATCAGGCGCCGCGCCTCGCTGGAGCTGATCCCGAAGGCGGCGGCCATCAGCTGCGGAAGGTGGACCTGGCCGCCGTTCTCGCCGACGAAGGGTGCGAGGTCGAACTCCTCGATCTCCTCCGGCGCCTCGCGCTGGACGAAGAGGCGGTCGAAATGCTCCTCGGCCGCGACGGCTGCAGCCGCGTCGTGGAAGCGCTCGACGATGCCACGGGCAAGCGCCCGCTTCGCCTCGTTGGGCGGCGCGCCGGACGGCGGCTCGGCCCCCAGGACCAGGCGGTAGTAGTCGGACATCGCCTCGTCGGGCACCCGCATCACCTTGCCGAACATCTCCTCAGGGGCGTCGGTGACGCCGACGTAGTTGCCCAGCGACTTGCTCATCTTCTGCGTTCCGTCGGTCCCGACCAGGATCGGCAGGGTCATGATCGACTGCGGCGGCTGTCCGTAGGCCGTTTGGATGTCGCGGCCGAAGAGCAGGTTGAACTTCTGGTCGGTGCCACCGAGCTCGACGTCGGCCTCGACGGCAACCGAGTCGTAGCCCTGCAGCAGCGGGTAGAGCAGCTCCAGGGCCGCGATCGGCGCGCCGGCCGTCAGCCGTTTCTGGAAGTCGTCGCGCTCGATCAGGCGGGCGACCGTGGTCTGCGAGAGCAGCCCGAGAAGCTGCTCGGGCTGCATCCGCAGCCACTCGCTGTTGAAGCGCACCTCGGTGCGCTCGCGGTCGAGCACCTTGAACGCCTGCTCCTGGTAGGTCGCGGCGTTGGTCTCGATCTCCTCCGGCGACGGCAGCGGTCGCTGCGCCGAGCGGCCGCTCGGGTCGCCCACCCGGGCGGTGAAGTCGCCGACGATGAGGACGACCTGGTGGCCGGCCTGCTGGAACTCGCGCAGCTTCTCGAGCACGACGGTGTGGCCGAGGTGGATGTCGGGCGTCGTCGGATCGATGCCGAGCTTGACCCGCAGCGGCTTGCCGCCGGCGAGCTGCTCGTCGAGCCGCCCCGCGGGCAGCACGTCGACGGCGTTGCGCGTGAGATCGGGGGGCGCCACGGGCGCAATGCTAGACTGCCGCACTCTCTTGGCGGGCGAACGCAGCAAGCCGCGCCTCAAGAAGCTACGCATCCTCTTCGTTCTACTGGGGCTCGGCGTGCTGGGGCTGGTCTCGATGGTCTTCGGGATGATGGCCGCTGTCTCACAGGACCTGCCGGCGATCTACGACTTCGCCCAGTACAAGGAGGCGAAGAACAGCGAGGTCTTCGACGCATCCGGCGAACCGATCGGGATGCTGACCAGCGATCAGAACAAGATCCTGCTGACCTCGGGCCAGATCTCCCCCAACATCAAGAACGCGGTGGTCTCGATCGAGGATTCCCGCTTCTACGAACACAACGGGGTTGACTTCCAGGGCATCGCCCGTGCTCTGGTCAGGGATGTCCTCAGCCAGAGCGCCGCCCAGGGCGCCTCGACGATCACCGAGCAGTTCGTCAAGAACGCGCTGGAAGCGCAGGGCAGCCGCACCGTCTTCGAGAAGTTCCGCGAGGCGGCGCTCGCCTATCGGCTGGAGCGGCACTGGAGCAAGGACAAAATCCTCACCGAGTATCTGAACACGATCTACTTCGGCGAGGGGGCCTACGGGATCGAGGCCGCGGCGCGAACCTATTTCGGCGAAGCACATCCCGGCTGCGGGACCCCGACCGAGCCCTGCGCCTCGGTGCTCGAGCCCTGGGAGGCGGCGACGCTGGCCGGGATCATCGCCTCGCCCTCGGCCTACGACCCCAAGGTCTATCCCGAAAACGCGGTCTCCCGCCGCAACATCGTCCTGGAAAAGATGTACGAACAGGGCTACATCACGCAGGAGCAGTTCGAAGAAGGGCGCAGGCAGGCGCTGCCCGCTCCAGGCGACATCAACCCGCCGAAACTCGAATCGAAGGCGCCCTACTTCACCGCCTGGCTGCGCCAGCAGTTGGTCGAACGCTACGGCGCGGCGAAGACATTCTTCGGCGGCCTGAAGGTGAAGTCGACGCTCGACCTGCGCCTGCAAGGTGCCGCCGAAGAAGCCGTCAACTCCTATCTTGGCTACCTGCCGATCACCGCCTCGGTCGTCGTCCTCGACAACCACAACGCCGGCGTCAAGGCGATGGTCGGCGGCCCCGACTTCGAAACCAAGCCCTTCAACCTCGCCACCCAGGGCCACCGCCAGCCCGGCTCCTCGATCAAGCCCTTCACCCTGATCACCGCCCTCGAGGAGGGCATCTCCCCCTACACGACCTACGAATCGGCGCCGCAGGAATTCCACTTCGGCAAGCACGGCGAAGAAACGTACGTCGTCCACAACGACGAGGACTCCTACCTCGGCTCCTGCGACATCGTCTGCGCGACCACCTACTCGGACAACTCGATCTACGCCCAGCTCGGCCTCGAAGGCCTGAAGGGCAAGACGATCGAAGACCGCACGCGCTCGATCGCGGCGACGATCCACAAGATGGGCTACGACGACCCGATCTCGACCAACCCGGGGATGGTCCTCGGCGGCCTCACCGAGGGCGCCACGCCGCTCGGCTGGGCCTACGCCTACTCGACGATCGGCAACGACGGCGACCGCGTCAGCGGCACCCTCGCGCCCCGCCCGGGCGACAGCCCGGTGGCCTACACCAAGGTCACCGACCACGACGGGAACACGATCAAGGGCGGCGACAACGACCCGATCCACAGCCAGGTGATCCCGGAAGGAGTCGCCGAAGAAGCAAAGAGCATCCTCGAAACCGTGGTCAGCAGCGGCACCGGGACCCACGCCAACATCGGCGCCTCGGGGCAGTGGGGGAAGACGGGAACGACCGAGAACAACGGCGACGCCTGGTTCTGCGGCGGCATCGAAGACGAAGTGACCGCCTGCGTTTGGGTTGGTTATGCCGACACGGCGACGCCGATGACGACCCTCTACAACGGCGGGCCGGTGATGGGCGGCACCTTCCCCGCCCTGATTTGGGCGAGCGTCATCTCCGCCTGGGAGGAAATCAAGGCGGAACGCGAAGCGGAAGCGAAGGAAGGCAAGCGCGCGTCAGGCTCTTCCTCCGGGACCGCTCCGTATGTGCCCCCGGAAGGGGAAACCGAATACGAACCGGAAGCAAGCGAACCGGTGGAACCGACGCCGGAAGCGGTCGAACCGGAAGGCGCCGAACCAGCCGAACCAGCCGCGCCCGAAGCGGCGCCCGCCGGCGAAGGCGGCGGCGTCACCGCGGGATAGGGCGAGAGACGTGCGGGCTGCCGGCGGCGCAGAAGCGCCAGGGCCGGTCCACCGCCTTGGTAATGCCGATCCGAGGTCCGGTGAGGATCTCCCCACCCCAGTCAGGTTCGCGTGACAGCAGCAGGAAGGGATCGCGACCCAGGTCGGCTCCGTTCTCGGCCAGGCCGACGCCGAGTGCCTCGGTCAACTTGCCCGGTCCCGAGCAGAGCTGCTCGACACGGTCCATCCCGCGTCGGCGTCGCATCTCCTCCAGGCCGGCCGTCGGTTCCAGTGCCCGCACCAAGACCGCAGCAGCTTCGCCCTCCGCTTCGGCAACCACATTGAAGAGCGAGTGGATTCCGTAGGAGAGATACACATAGGCGCGCCCCGGCGGGCCGAACAGCACCTCGGTCCGCTTGGTCAGGCCGACGTAGGCGTGACAGGCCGGATCGTCGCGCTCGTAGCTCTCGGTCTCGACGACGACGCCCCCGCATCCTTCATAGAAGAGCTGGCAGCCGATCAGGTCGCGGGCGACCTCGTGGACCGAGCGCTCGAAGAAGGCTCGCTCCAGCCGTTCAGGCACGCTCTTCCAGAGCCCGTGCCTTGACCGCCGCGAGGGTCTCCCCCGCCTCCGCGATCTGGTGCTCCAGGGCGCCGGAGGAGGTGCCGCCGGCAATTCGCTTCGACTCCAGCCAACTGCTTTGTTTCAGCACCTCGTAGTAGGCGTCGTCGAGGTGCTCGGAGGCGGCGCGCAGATCCTCCGGGCTCAGCTCGGAGAGCGACTTGCCCTGCTCGACCGCGTCGCGGACGAGGCCACCGACGATGCCGTGTGCCTCGCGGAAGGGGACGCCGCGTCGCACGAGGAGGTCCGCGACCTCGGTCGCGGCGAGCATCTCATCGCCCGAGGCCGCCCGCAGGCGCTCGCGATCGAACTCGATCCCGGCGAGCATCCCCTCGGTCGCGTCGAGGCAGGTCTCGACCGTGTCGATCGCGTCGAAAAGCGGCTCCTTGTCCTCCTGCATGTCCTTGCCGTAGGTGAGTGGCAGGGCGTGCATGGTGCCGAGCAGGGCGGCGTAGTCGGCGGCGACCCGGGGGCTCTTCGCCCGCAGCAGCTCGGCCGAGTCGGGGTTCTTCTTCTGCGGCATGATCGAGGAGCCCGAGGAGAAGGAATCGTCGAGCTCGCAGAAGCCGAACTCACTGCTCGACCAGATCACGATCTCCGAACCGAGTCGCGAGAGGTGCATGGCGCAGGTCGAGGCGGCGGCGAGGTAGTCGAGGACGAAATCGCGGTTTGAGGCGCCGTCGATCGAGTTGTGGCTGACGTGCTCGAAACCGAGGTCGTCGGCGACGGCGCGGCGATCGATCTCCCAGTTGACGCCGGCGAGGGCGCCGGAGCCGAGCGGCATGACGCTGGCGCTGTCGAGCGCGAACTGGAAGCGCAGCACGTCCCGCGCCAGCATCCAGAAGTAGGCGAGCAGGTGGTGGCCCAGGTAGACCGGTTGGGCGCGCTGCAGGTGGGTGTAGCCGGGCATCGGCCAGTCGCGGTGGCGCCTGGCCAGCTCGAGCAGGCGCTCCATCGCCGCCCCGGCGAGCTCGATCGCCCGCAGCGAGTGCGCCTGCACGACCATCGCCACGTCGGTGGCGACCTGGTCGTTGCGCGAGCGCCCGGTGTGCAGCTTGCCGGCCAGTGGGCCGATCTCCTCCCCGAGCAGCCGCTCGATCGCCATGTGGATGTCCTCGTCGGCCTCCTCGAACTCGAAGCCGTGCTCGCCCATGCGGGTGCGGACGCGCTCGAGGCCGACCTCGATCCTGCCCAGCTCGTCGTCGTCGAGGACGCCGAGATCGCGCAGGCCGCGGGCGTGTGCCTGCGACTGGTCGATGTCGTAGGGCGCCAGCCGCCAGTCGAACTCGATCGAGCGATTGAGGCGCCAGAAACGCGGGTCCGGGTCTTTGCGGAAACGAGACATCAGCTCAGCGATCCGGCGAGAGATTCGCATACCTGCGCGACCTGGGACTCGCTCATCGAAGGGAAGAAGGGGAGCGCGAGGGAGCGCGCCGAGGCGGCTTCGGCGATGGGGAACTGGCCCTCCCGGTAACCCAACTCGCGCAGGTGCGGGAAGAGATGGATGCAGGGCAGGTAGGGCTTGGAGGCGACACCGCGTTCGCCGAGCTTGCGGATCGTGGCGTCGCGGTCGACCTCCTCCGGCAGCTGGACGACGTAGACGAACCAGCTGCGCCGCTCGGGGGTGCGGCCGGGGCCCGGCAGGAGGAGATCGTCGATGCCCAGCATGGCGAGACCGTCCGCGTAGAGGCCCGCCACCCGCTCGCGTGACGCGAGCATCGAGTCGAGCTTCTCGAGCTGGGCGACTCCGAGCGCCGCGGCGACGTCGGAGAGGCGGTAGTTGAAGCCGAGTCCACCGTGGTCGAGCCAGCCCATGTCGACGGCGCGAGCCTGGTTGCGCTCGCTGCGCAGTCGCTCGGCCAGCCCCGGATCGGGCGGAACGATCATCCCCCCCTCCCCCGTCGCCAGCTGCTTGTTGGCGTAGAAGGCGAAGGTCGCGAGGTTGCCGCGGGCGCCGACCCGCTTGCCCTCGGAGTCGACGGCGCCGAGTGCCTCGCAGGCATCCTCGAGCAGGCCGAGGCCCCGCTTCGCCGCCAGCGACTCGAGCTCGGACATCGCCGCCGGGTAACCGAAGATATGCACCGGCAGGATGCCGACGGTGCGCTCGCTGACCGCTGCCGCTGCCGCGGCCGGATCGAGATTGAGCGTCACCGGGTCGACGTCGCAGAAGACGGGACGGGCGCCCTCGTAGAGCAGGCAGTTTGCGGAGGCGACAAAGCTGAACGGGCTGGTCACGACCTCCTCGCCCGCACCCCAGCCATTTGCACGAACGCCGAGATGGAGGGCAGCGGTGCCGCTGGAGACGGCAACCGCGTCCTCGACGCCGAGCCAGGCGGCCAACTCGCGCTCGAAGCGCTCCAGCATCGGCCCCAGCGAGAGCTGGCCCGAGCGCAGTACCTCGAGCACCAGCTCCTCCTCGCGGGACCCCATTTCCGGCTTGGCGAGCGGGATCATCGTGGCTGGAAGGCGTAGGCGAGCGAGTCGACCAGGGCCTCCCAGGAGGCCTCGATGATGTTCTCCGAGACGCCGATCGTCCCCCACTCTCGCTTGTGGTCGGTCGAGTCGAGCAGCACGCGGGTGACCGCGCCGGTGCCGTGCGACTCGTCGAGGATCCTCACCTTGTAGTTGGTCAGCTCGATCTCGGCGAGGTGCGGATAGCGCCGGGTCAGGGCAGCGCGCAGCGCCTTGTCGAGAGCGTTGACCGGCCCGTTGCCCTCGGCCACCTCGACGTAGCGCTCGCCATCGACGATCACCTTGATCGTCGCCTCGGTCTCCACCTCGCCGCCCTCGCGCTTCTCGGTGGTGACGCGGAAGCTCTCCAGCTCGAAGAGCGATTTGTAGAGGTCCGCCTCGCGGCGCAGCAGCAGCTCGAAGGATGCCTGCGCCGCCTCGTAGTGGTAGCCGCGATGCTCGCGCTGCTTGAGCGTCTCGACCGCATGGGCCGCCGCATCGTCACCGATGTCGAGGCCGGCCCTCTCGGCCGTGCTGCGGATCGTCGCCTTGCCCGAGAGCTCGGAGGCGAGGATCTCGCGCTCGTTGCCGACCTCAGCGGGGTCGAGGTGCTCGAAGGTGCTCGCATCGGCCGCCACCCCGGCGGCGTGCATGCCCGCCTTGTGGGCGAAGGCGTTGCGACCGACGTAGGCGCGGTTCGGGTCCGGCGTCATGTTGCAGAGTTCGTCCAGGTAATGAGAGGTCGAGGCAAGGCTCTCGAGCTGCGAGTCGGTGACGACCTCGAACCCCATCTTCAGTTGCAGGGCGGGCAGGATCGAGGCCAGGTTGGCGTTGCCGCAGCGCTCGCCGTAGCCGTTGACGCAGCCCTGCACGAGTCTCGCGCCGGCTTCGACGGCGGCGAGCGAGTTGGCGACCGCGCACTCGGAATCGTTGTGGGTGTGGATACCGACCTCGACGCCGCCGTCGAGGGCCTCGACCGCGGCGGCCGTCGCCTCGCCGACGAAGCCCGGCAGGCTGCCGCCATTTGTGTCGCAGAGGGTGACGTTCTCGGCCCCTGCCCCAGCCGCGGCGCGCACACACTCGAGTGCGAAGGCGGGGTCATCGCGGTAGCCGTCGAAGAAGTGCTCGGCGTCGAAGACGACGCGCTTGCCGGCGTCGTGACAGAAGGCAACCGAGTCGCCGATCATCGCCAGGTTCTCCTCCTCGGACACGCGGATCACCTTCTCCAGGTGCAGGCGCCAGCTCTTGCCGACCAGGCAGACCATCGGGGCCACAGACTCGACCAGAGCCGCCAAGGCCGGATCTTCGGCGGCGGCGAGCCCCGCGCGCCTGGTCATGCCGAAGGCGCTGATCGTCGCGCCCTTCAGCTCCAGCCCGGCAAGTCGCTCGAAGAGCTCGGCTTCCTTCGGGTTGGAGCTGGGAAAGCCGGCCTCGATGAAGTGGACGCCGAGCGCGTCGAGCGCGTCGACGACTTTCAGCTTCTCACCGACCGAGAGCGACATGCCCTGACCGCCCATGCCGTCCCGCAGGGTGGTGTCGTAGAGCCTGACCTGTTCCATTTGCTGCCTTTCGCTTCGAGGGAAATCGGGGAGGGCCTGCTTTGGAGGCCCGGGCGTGCGGCATCGCCGCACCGGCCGCTAGGCGGCTGCGGTAATTCGCCCGATTCGGTCGAAACGCAGGAACATCAGGAGCTGACCTTACTCGGTTCGTCCGCCCCGGTCGAGACCTGCACGAAATCCAACCACTCGAGGTACTCCTCGGCGCGGCCGTGCAGAGCGTCGTCGAGCTTCTTCTGGATCACCCGCGTGATCTCACCCGGTTTGCCGATTGGGTGATCGTCGATCTCGCGCACCGGCACGAGCTCGGCGGCCGTGCCGGTGAGGAAGACCTCGTCCGCGAGGTAGAGCTCGGCGCGGGCGATATCCCGCTCCTCGACGCCGTAGCCGAGGTCGCGGGCGATCTGCACCACCGAGGCGCGCGTGATCCCGTCCAGGATCGCATTCGAGTGCCCGGGCGTGACCAGCACTCCATCGCGGATGACGAAGACGTTCTCGCCCGAGCCCTCGGAGACATGACCGTTCTGGTCGAGCAGGATCGCCTCTTCGTAGCCCGCCTTCTGCGCCTCGGTCTTGGCGAGGATCGAGTTGAGGTACTGGCCTGCGGCCTTGGCATGGGGGATCAGGCTGTCGCCGGAGATCGCCCGCCAGGAGGAAACCGTGGCGCGAATACCGTTCTTGGCGCCCTCCTCGCCGAGGTAGACGCCCCAGGGGAAGGCGGCGACGATCACGTCGACCGGCGCGTCGGTCGCGTAGAGGCCGAGGCTGCCGTAGCCACGGAAGGCGAGCGGCCGGATGTAGCAGGACTCGAGGCCGTTGCGGCGGACCAGCTCGCGCGTCGCCTCGCCGATCTGCTCGAGCGCGTAGGGCAGCTCGAGGTAGTAGAGCTCGGCCGACTTGGCGAGCCGCTCGAGGTGCTCGCGGTGGCGGAAGATCGCCGGGCCGCGCTCGGTCTCGTAGCAGCGCACACCCTCGAATACGCCGGTGCCGTAGTGCAACCCGTGCGCGAGCACGTGCACCTTGGCCTCGTCCCAGGGCACGAACTCGCCGTTCTGCCAGATCAGCTCTGCCGTCTCCATGGTCCGCGAAGTATGCCCTAAAGAGCCCCTTCCGGGCAGGGGTTCCACTTAACTTTTTCGAGCTGCGGCATTGATCATCCGCGCGCGGAAGCCGCGAAAAAGTACAAGACGTTCCACCCCCACCCGGAAGGAGCCCTACGCAGCGAGCTCTGACAGGACGCCGTCGGTGATCTCAGCGGTGCCCACGGAAGCTTCTCCGGCGCCGGCGAGATCGGGCGTGCGCAGGCCGCGCTCGAGGACCGCGTCGACGGCCGTCTCGATGCGGGTCGCCTCGTCGGCGCGGTCGAGGCCGTGGCGCAGCATCATCGCCGCCGAGAGAAAGGTGGCGAGCGGGTTGGCGATTCCCTGGCCGGCGATGTCGGGGGCGGAGCCGTGCACCGGCTCGAAGAGGCCCGGCTCGCCGTCGGCGCCGAGGCTGGCCGAGGGCAACATGCCCAGCGAGCCGGTGAGCATCGCCGACTCGTCGCTGAGGATGTCGCCGAAGAGGTTCTCGGTGACGATCACGTCGAAGTCGGCGGGGCGCGAGACGAGCTGCATCGCGGCGTTGTCGACGAGCAGGTGGTCGAGCTCGACGTCGGGGTAGTCGGGTGCGACGCGGCCCACCACCTCGCGCCAGAGCCGCGAGGTCTCGAGCACGTTGGCCTTGTCGACCGAGGTGACGCGGGGAGTGCGGTCGGCCCCCTCGGCACGACGGCGCGCCGACTCGAAGCCGACGCGGGCTATCCGTTCAATTTCCCCAGCCGAGTACTCGCAGGTGTCGTGGGCGACGTCGCCGTCGCGGCCGGAGTCGCCGAAGTAGATGCCGCCGGTCAGCTCGCGGACCACGAGCAGGTCGGTTCCGGCAATGCGGTCCTCGCGCAACGGGCTGGCGCCGACCAGCGCCGGACTCGGTCGCACCGGCCGCAGGTTGGCGTAGAGCCCCATCCCCTTGCGCAAGCCGAGGAGACCCTGCTCCGGGCGGGGTGCGTTCGGGTCGGTCGTGTCCCATTTGAGACCGCCGACGGCGCCGAGCAGAACAGCGTCGGCGGCTCGACAGGCATCGAGCACCTCGTCGGTGAGCGCCGTGCCATGAGCGTCGATAGAGCAGCCTCCCATCAACTCTTCGCTGAACTCGAACTCGCCCAGCGCCTCCAAAAGCCGTTGAGTCGCCCCCACGATCTCCGGCCCGATCCCGTCGCCGGGCAGAAGGACTATCCGCGGTCGCTCGCTCATGCGGCCGCCACTCTAGACGTGCATTGGGCTTCGATGTTGAGGTGGATGTAGTCGAGGGTGAATGGCTTGCGTGAGCGCTCGATCACTGCCTCGGCAAACGGGCGGCGAAGTGCCTCGGGAAGTCTCGCAAGGTGCGCTCCGAGCGTGGAGGTCATCGTGAAGCGCAGCGGGTCGGGTGGCTTGACGGGTCTCGGTTCGAGCCAGCAGCGCGCCTCGGCGAAGCCGGCGACGCGCAGGCGCGCTTCCGTCTCCTTCGGGCCAGCGTAGTTCCACAGCTCGCCGGCATCGGCGAGGTGGGGCGCAAACTCAGGCTCGGCGGAGACCGCGGCGACTGCCTCCACGTGCTCGGCGATGTTGCCTTCTCCCCCACACTGGGCAATGAGCCGACCGCCGGGTCGCAGTGCGGCTCGGACGCCGCGGAAGAGACGATCGTGATCTGGAATCCAGTGGAAGGTCGCCGTCGAGAAAACCAGATCGACAGGCTCCTCGACTTCGAGTTGGGCCAGGTCGGCGACGAGGTAGGAAGCGCGGTCGCCGAGACGCTCGCGCGCCTTCTCGACCATCGCCCTGGAGGCGTCGACGGCCAGCAGGCGACCGTGGGGCAGGCGCTCCAGCAGCCGCTCGCTCACCCGGCCCGAGCCGCAGCCCGCGTCGAGCGCGTGCTCATCACCGCGCAGCTCTAGTCGGTCCAACACCTCCATCCCCCAGCTGAACTGAGGATCGGATACGACGTCGTAGGCCTTCGCGTCCCACTCCACCGGCTCGCTGTCTCTCGCCGTCGGCAACGGCTCAGAGCGCCGTCGTCACCGGACCGCGGTCTGTTGCGCCCGAGGCCTCGAAGGCGTCGATCGCTCCCGCGTTCTCGAGCGTGATGCCGATGTCGTCGAGCCCGTTCAGCAGCCGGTGCTTGACGTCGGGCTCGACCGCGAACTCGAAGACGCCGGCAGCGCAGGTGACGGTCTCGTCGTCGACGTCGATCCGCGCCTCCCCGGCTTCGGCCACCGCCCGGCAGTGCTCCTCGTCGAGGATCGCCGGCAGCAGACCGATCTTCGTGCAGTTGGAATAGAAGATGTCGGCGAAGGACGGCGCGATGATCGCCTGGAAGCCGAAGTCCTCCAGCGCCCACGGGGCGTGCTCGCGCGAGGAACCGCAGCCAAAGTTGCGGCCCGTCACCAGGATCGGGTTCGGTTCCAGCACGATCTCGCCGTCGCGGATCCAGTCATAGAAGAGGAACTCGCCGAAGCCGGTTCGCTCGACCCGCTTGAGGAACTGCTTGGGGATGATCTGGTCGGTGTCGACGTCGGCGCGGTCCAGCACCGACACCTTGCCCTCGATCACGTCTATCGGTCGCATCGTCAGCTCCAATCCCTGATGTCGACGAAATGGCCCTCGATCGCCGCCGCGGCCGCCATCTTCGGGCTTACGAGGTGAGTGCGCCCGCCCTTGCCCTGACGCCCCTCGAAGTTGCGGTTCGAGGTCGAGGCGCAACGCTCGCCCTCAACCAGGATGTCGGGGTTCATGCCGAGGCACATCGAACAGCCCGCCTCGCGCCATTCGAAGCCGGCGGCGCGGAAGACCTCGTCGAGCCCCTCGGCCTCGGCGTCGACCTTCACCTGCTGGGAGCCGGGGACGACCATCGCCCGCACCGAGCCGGCCACCTTGCGGCCGTCGACCACCTCTGCCGCCTCGCGCAGGTCCTCGATCCGCGAGTTGGTGCAGGAGCCGATGAAGACCCGTTCAGGGGTGACCTCGGTCATCGGCGTACCCGGCTCCAGGTCCATGTATGCGAGGGCGCGCTCCGCCGCCTCGCGATCGGCGGGGGAGTCCATCGCCGCCGGGTCTGGCACCTCGTCGGCGACGCCGACGACCATCCCCGGGGTCGTGCCCCAAGTCACCATCGGCGAAATCTCGCCGGCGTCGACCTCGACCTCTTGGTCGAAGGAGGCGCCTGCCTCGGTCGGCAGCTCGCGCCAGCGCTCGAGGGCGGCGTCGAAGTCCTTGGGCGCGGCGGGGCGTCCGCGCACCCACTCGAAGGTGGTCTCGTCGGGGGCGATCATGCCGGCCCGTCCGCCGCCCTCGATCGTCATGTTGCAGACCGTCATTCGGCCGGGCATCGAGAGCGCCTCGATCGCGGGGCCCGCATACTCGACCGCGTACCCAACCATGCCGCCGGTGCCGAGGCGGCCGATCGTCGCCAGGATCAGGTCCTTCGGCGTGACGCCGGAGCCCAGCTCGCCGCCGTAGGAGATCCGCATCGTCTTCGGCCGCTTCTGGACCAGGCACTGGGTCGCCAGCACGTGCTCGACCTCCGAGGTGCCGATGCCGAAGGCCAGCGAGCCGAAGGCGCCGTGGGTCGAGGTGTGACTGTCGCCGCAGACGATCGTCATCCCCGGTTGGGTGACCCCCAGCTCCGGGCCGATCACGTGGACGATGCCCTGGCGGTCGGAGCCCAGCGAGTAGAGCGGGATGCTGAACTCCTCGCAGTTGCGCTCCAGGGTCTCGACCTGGACGCGGGAGAGCTCGTCGGCGATCAGCCGTGCCGCCATCGTGCCGTCGGTGGGGACGTTGTGGTCGGCCGTGGCCAGCGTCTTGTCGGGCCGGCGCACCGGGCGGCCAGCCATGCGCAGCCCGTCGAAGGCCTGCGGCGAGGTGACCTCGTGGACGAGGTGCAGGTCGATGTAAATCAGCCCGTCGGAGACCTCGTGCGCGTCCCAGAGCTTGTCGAACATGGTCTTTGGCATCGCTAGCTCCTCCTCAGGCCGGCGGCGATCACGGCGAGGAAGCGGGTCGGCTCCTCGCCTTCGTTCTCGAAATGATGGGGCAGGTCGGCGTCGAAGGTGACGCTGTCGCCCTCGCCCAGCTCGTGGCGAGTGCCGTCGACGACGAGGACGAGCGTTCCGGCTAGGACGACCGCGGTCTCGCGGCTGCCCGGCTCGTGCATCGGCGGGTCGTCCCGTCCGCCCGTAGTCGCGCCGGCGTCCAGCGTGTGGACCGAGACGTCGGCCCGTTGGCCGGGCAGGGGCGGCGTCAGCTCCTCGAAGCGGTGGCCGCCCCGCTCCAACGTGCGGCGCTCGCCGGCGCGGGTCACCGCGACGTGCTCGCCCTCGTCGAGGCGCAGCAGTTGCGAGAGGGTCAGATCGAGGCCCGCAGCGATCTTCGCCGCGACGGACAAGGTCGGGCTGGTCTCGCCTCGCTCGACCTGCGAGAGCATCGGCGCGCTGACGCCGGACCGCTCCCCCAGATCTCGCAGCGACAGCCCCATCGCCTCGCGCAGGGCCCGCACGCGATATCCGATCGCGGGACCATCTACCGGCCTCATCTCAAGGGCGACAGCACTCATTACGCTTGTACGTTATCACATACGCTTGTAGCCAGCCCGTGCCATCACTGCCAGGAGCGAGCGAAGGTCGTCGGCCACCGCCGCCGGCTCGTCCCGAAGCTGCCACCAGGTCACGCGGATGCTGCGGTATCCGGCCACGGCCAGCCTCCGGTCACGCCCGCGATCTGACTCGAAGGCCTGGCGAGTGCCATGCGTGGCATAGCCGTCGAGCTCCACGATCATGCGCTGCGCCGGCCATAGGCAATCGACCTGGTAGCGCTTGGAGCCGATCGTCAGCCAGGCATTGAGACGTGGCCGCGGCATGCCCCTGGCGTCGAGGAAGGCGAGGAATCGGACCTCCAGCTCTTCGCGACTTACGCCCGGCGGCATGTCCCGGAGGCGATCCAAGCATTCCCGGACCACTCTGTTGCCGCGGTGCCTGGGATAGCGATCGACCAGGATCGGCAGCGAGAGGGCGTCGTAGAGACGCAGGCGTTCGGACTCGCGCAGGGCATGCTCGACTGCGCCCGGCCCCAGAACCACGGCCAGATCGAAGATCGTGCGGGGAGCGGTCGTAACGGGAATCCCGTTTCTGCGCGTGACTTCGTCGGAGGCGAGGTCTGCGGTGTGACGTGTGATGCGTCCCCGTGAACGACTCTTCGCCGGCGCGGTCACGTCGACGGCACCACCCGACCCGGTTCTGAGACCCCATAGAGCCGCTGCCGAACGATGGCTGAGGACGGCCCGCGGCCCACAGAAGAACACCGCCGCAATCCACCGGCTCCTCTGCGTGAGAGCCATATGGCCGACCGCGTATACGCCTTTGTGCAAGCGGTGGAGGCGTCCGCTCCCCAATCTGACTTCGATCGCTTGCCGGCTCACTCCAAGCGCCAGCAGCTGCCGGCGTGCCACCACCCCGTGCTGTTCGTCGGCCAGGCCTGCAATCCGCACGTCCAGGTGACGAGTCTGCTCTGACACGTCCATAGGACGTGCAAGGGCAGACTCGTGCAGATTCTCCCCCCTTACGGGCCGGGGGTGCGTTCGACAGCGGCCTCGGCGGTGGCAGCCTCCGCCTCGCGTATCGCCGCGCCCTCGAGGGCATTGGACAGCGCTCGCACGTAGGCACGCGCCGAGGCCTCGAGGATGTCGGTCGCCACGCCCTGTCCGGTCGCCAGGCGGCCGACGGCACGCAGCATCACGGTCACCTGGCCGAGGGCGTCCTCCCCCCCGGTCACGGCCTCGACCGTGTACTGGCGCAGCTCGCACTCGGTCTCGGTCGCCTTCTGGATCGCGTGGAAGATCGCGTCGACCGGCCCGTCGCCGCTCGACTCGCCGACGGACTCCTCGCCCGAGGGCACCTTCACCGCGACCCGCGCCAACGGCTCGCGCCGCGAGCCCGCCTCGACCTCGAACCAGGCCAGCTCGTGCGCGTCCTCCCTCTCGCGCATCTCGTCGGAGACGATCGCCTCCAGGTCGAGGGCGGTGACCTGCTTCTTGCGGTCGGCAACCTCCTTGAAACGCTTGAAGGCAGCGTTGAGCGCGTTTCCCTCGACCTTGAAGCCCAGCTGCTCCAGCGCATCGCGCAGGGCGTGGCGACCGGAGTGCTTGCCCAGCACGATCGAGTTCGACTCGAGGCCGACTTCGGTCGCGTCCATGATCTCGTAAGTGGTGCGCTCCTTCAGCACACCGTCCTGGTGGATGCCGGACTCATGGGCGAAGGCGTTGCGGCCGACGACCGCCTTGTTGGGTTGGATCGCGTAGCCGGTCAGACGCGAAACCATGCGGCTCGTACGGGCCAGCTCGCGAGTGTTGATCCCGGTGGTGAGGCCGTGGACGTCCTCACGCGTGCGGGCCAGCATCACGATCTCCTCCAGCGAGCAGTTGCCGGCCCGCTCGCCGATTCCGTTTACCGCGCACTCGACCTGTCGTGCGCCGGCCAGCAGGCCGGCGTAGGAGTTGGCGACCGCCAGTCCCAGGTCGTCGTGGCAGTGGACCGACGTCTCGACGTCGCGCAGCCCGGGCACCAGCTCGTAGAGGCGCCGGAAGTACTCGGCGTACTCCTCGGGAGTCGTGTAACCGACCGTGTCGGGGATGTTGACCACGGTCGCACCCTCCTCGACCGCGATCGCACATACCTCCGCGGTGAACTCGATGTCGGCGCGAGTCGCGTCCATCGGCGAGAACTCGACGTCCTCGCAGTAGGACTTGGCCAGGACGACGGCGGCGCGGGCCTGGCCCTTGACGTCCTCGCGGTCGGTTTGCAGCTGGTGCTCGATATGGATATCGGAGGTCGAGATGAAGGTGTGGATGCGCGGCCGCGCCGCGTCCTTGATCGCACCCCAGGCTGCATCGATGTCCGCCTTGTGGGTGCGTGCCAGGCCGCAGATCACCGGTCCTTCGACCTGGCGGGCAATTGCCTCGACCGCCTCGAAGTCGCCCGGCGAGGTGATCGGGAAGCCGGCCTCGATCACGTCGACGCCCAGGCGGCCGAGCTGCTGGGCAATCTCCACCTTCTCTGCGGTGTTGAGCGAGATGCCCGGCGACTGCTCGCCGTCCCTCAGTGTCGTGTCGAATATGTGGACGCGGTTTGCGCCATCTTGGTGTGGTGACACCGTTCCTTCTCCTTCTCTACTTCGTTCGAATGACCTTTTCTCTCGCGGCTGTCGCGCCGCCCAGCGCTATTCCCCCCGGAGGGGGAGGAGAAGGAGGAGCGCAAGGCTGTCGAGCCGGTGCGTCATTCGTCGCTTCAGCTTAGCGTAGGCTGGCCCCATCGCAAGCGAAGCATCTTCGAGCAGCGCGCTTCCTCGCAGCACCTGGCTCGCCCTCTTCGCGATGGGCATCGCCGTGATCGTGATCGCCAACGACTTCTCCGCGATCAACGTCGCCCTGCCGACGATCGAACGCGACTTCGACACCAACGTCAACACGGCCCAGTGGGTGGTCAATGCCTACGCGCTGACCTTCGGCGTGATGATAGTCACCGGCGGCCGCCTCGCCGACATGTTCGGTCGCCGCAACGCCTTCTTCGTCGGCACCGCGATCTTCGCCTCGATGTCGGCGCTCGGTGGCGCCGCCCAAACCGAGACCTGGCTGATCGCGACGAGGACGCTGATGGGCATCGGCGGGGCGCTGATGTGGCCGGCGATCCTCGGCATGACCTACGCAATCCTGCCCGAAGACAAGGCCGGCCTCGCCGGCGGCATCATCCTCGGCACCGCCGGCCTCGGCAATGCGATCGGCCCGCTGATCGGCGGCATCCTCACCGACGCGCTCAGCTGGCGCTGGATCTTCTTCCTCAACGTTCCCGTCTCTGCCTTCGCGGTGCTCGTCACCTACCGGCTGGTGAAGGTCGCCGAACCCGACCTCGGCGAGCAGCGCATCGACTACACCGGGATCACGGTGCTCTCGCTGGGGCTCGTCTCGTTGCTGGTGGCACTCGACCAGGTCGACGACTGGGGATTCGGCGACCCGCGGGTGATCGGCCTACTCGGCCTCGCCGCGGCAATGTTGCTTGCTTTCATGCCGATCGAGCGCCGCGCCGGCACCAACGCACTGGTGCCGCGTACGGTGATGGCCAACGAGAGCTTCCGCGCTTCCTGCCTGGCGATCCTCTTCATGTCGGCGACGTTCTTTGCCGCCCTTCTCTATCTCCCCCAGTTCATGCAGCACCATCTCGGCTTCTCGCCGCTCGAGGCGGGCGTCGGGATGCTGCCGATGCTTGCCGTCTTCGCCTGTGTCTCGTTCGTCGCCGGCCCTCTGTATGAGCGACTCGGGGCGAAGCTGCTGGTCTCGGTCGGCGCGGCCTGCATCGCGATCGCCCCGTTCATCTTCTCGCTGGTCGGCAATCGCTCCGGGTACGGCTCGCTGGTTGCGGGCATGGTCGTGCTGGGTGTCGGTGTCGGCAGCTTCTACCCGACGGCGACCACGGCCGGCGTCACCTCGGTCGACGAGTCTCAGACCAGCCTCGCCGGCGGAATCGTCTACATGTTCCAGATCGCCGGCGGCTCGATCGGCCTCGGGCTGACGACGATGGTCTTCTCGGCGCAGGGGTCCTTCGTTGACGGGATCGAGGCGGCGCTCCGACTCGACGCCGGCCTCTCCCTCGTCGGCTTCCTGATCGCTCTCTTCTTCGTCGGCGGTCGCCTCTGGAGGTCACGGACCGCAGGGCGCGTAGCGCCCTCGAACTAAGACCGGGACCGCTTCTGCTGGACCGTGTTGGCCCCAGATCCACCGTTCAGCACGTCAGGCCCCGGCCCGCCGTGCAGCGAATCGTCTCCACTGCCGCCTTTGAGCACGTCGCTGCCGGGGCCGCCGAAGATCGCGTCGTTGCCACCGCGGCCCCGGAGCAGGTCATCGCCCGGCCCACCGGCGATCTTGTCCGAACCGCTGCCACCCAGGAGGACGTCTTTCCCGCCAGCGCCGTGCAGGGTCGTCGGGATCGTGATCGCGCGCGAGACGACGACGACGTCATCGTGGCTGCTGCCGTTGACGATGAAGCCTGCGATCGGAGGGGCTTCGCAGATCAGCTCGTTGGGGTTTTCAGGCGGGTTCTTGCAGATCGTGCCGCCGACCTCGAGCGGTGTGGCGGAGTCGATCACGTAGCTATAGCCGTCCGGCGTGAGCCAGATCCGGATCGTGTTCCGGGCGGAGCCGCCGGCGAGCACCACAGTCGTCGATGCCGGTTCAGTTTCGGCATGGGCGAGCGTCGCGCCGTACGCCGCCAGGAGGACCAGCAATGTGGCGATCGTCTTCTTCATCCCTCTCACATCCGAGCGCAAACCGCGTTCTTATCCTGGAAACAACACGACCTTGCCGACGTTGCGGCGCTCGGCGATAAACCGGTGAGCATCGCCGGCGCGGGAGAAGGGGAAGGACTCGGCGACCACCGGCTCCAGGCGACCGGCCTCGAGGTCGTCCATCAACGGCTCGGTCAGCCGATCGAGACTGCCCTCGCGTTCCCACCATTTGAGCATGTTGAGGCCGAAGATTCCCTTGTTCTCGTTCATCAGAGCCAGGCTCTTCCACCATGGGATCGTCGCCAGCGGCATCTTCGCCAGGCTCTTCAGCATCGCCGGGATGTCGCGTCCGCGCTCCGTCGAGGCCTCGGAGATCCCGTACATGACGAGACGTCCGCCGGGACGAAGCAGGCGATAGTCCTTGCGGAAGGAGGTCGGGCCGAGGGCGTCGATCACCAGGTCGACTCCCTCGCCACCGGTGAGCCGCATCACCTCGGCCTCGAAATCCTGGTTGCGGTAGTCGATCGGGTGTGCGACGCCCTGCGCGCGGATTGCCTCGTGCTTGGCCGGAGAAGCCGTGCCGAAGATCTCCGCGCCGGCGTTGCGGGCGATCTGGGTCGCGGCGATGCCGACGCCGCCGCCCGCGGCGTGGATCAGCACCCGCGTCCCCTCGCGCAAGCTGCCGACGACGACCATGGCGGCATATGCGGTGCCGTAATTGACCGGGAACGCGGCGCCCTGCTCGAAGCTGAGCCGCTCCGGCAGGGGAAGCGCCTGGTTCGCGGGCACCGTGACCAGCTCGGCCTGGCCGCCGAAGCGTGTGCCGGCGAAGACCCGATCGCCGACCGAGAACTCCTCGATCCCGTCCCCCACCGACTCGACCTCGCCGGCGACCTCGTAGCCCATCACACAGGGCGGCTTGGGAGCGTCGGGGTAGAGCCCGACCCGAGCCATCGTGTCGGCGAAGTTGACGCCCGCGGCCCTGACCGCGATGCGGATCTCGCCGGGCCCGACCGGCGGATCGGGACGATCGAGCACCTGCAGGACCTCGGGCCCACCCGTCCCCGTCTGCACAAGCGCCTTCACCGGCGGCAAGGGTACTCGGGCTAGAGATCGACGGCGCGGCCGACGGAGAAACCGTCGAGCTCGAGGATCTTGGCGATCGTCGCGTCGTGGACCGGTGCGTCGGTCGTCAGCGCCATCACAGCGCGGTCGCCGTCCTCCTCGGCGCCGACCGCGGCGGAGACGATGTTGACCCCCTCCTCGCCGAACATCGTGCCGACTCGACCGATCATGCCCGGGCGGTCGGCATAGCGGAAGACCGCGAGGTGCTCGGCAAGGGGCAGGTAGAAGCTCTCGTTCAAGAGCGAGACCAGGTAAGGCTCGTTGCGGGGGCCGACGCCGGTCCCGGCGACCTCGACTTCCTGCTCGCCCGAGCCGATTCGAACCGTCACCAGCTCGGTGAAGTCCTCGGAGATCGTCTCCTTGGCCTCGATCAGGTCGATGCCCCGTTCTTCGGCCATCTGCGGGGCGTTGACCAGGTTGACCGGCTCCTCCGTATGGCCGGAGAGAATGCCTACGAGGACGGCGATGCCGAGCAGGCGCGTGTCATGCTGCGCGAGCTTGCCGCGGAACTCGACCGCGACCCGGTCGATCGAGCCCTCCCCCAGGCCCTCGGCGAGGCGACCCAGCTTTTCGCAGAGCGGCACGAAGGGGGCCAGCGCCTCCATCTCCTCGGGACGGACGGCAGCGATGTTGACCGCGTTGGTGACGACCCCGCCGGTCAGCGCCGCCGTCACCTGCTCGGCGGTGACGATGCCGGCGCGGTCCTGGGCCTCGGCGGTCGACGCCCCCAGGTGGGGAGTGACGACGACGTCCCCGCGGGCGAAGATCGGGTGCTCAGTGAAGGGCTCGGAGGGGAAGACGTCGAGCGCCGCGCCGCCCACTTTGCCCGATTCGAGGCCGGCGAGCAGCGCGTCGAGGTCGACCAGCTCGCCGCGGGCGCAGTTGACGATCCGCACGCCGTCCTTCATCGAGGCGATCGCCTCGGCACCGATCAGGCCGATCGTCTCCGGCGTCTTCGGCACGTGGACCGTGACCACGTCGGCGCGCTCGAACAGCTCCTCGAGCTGGCCGACGCCGTGCACGCCGAGCTCCTTGAAGCGCTCGGCCGAGACGAACTTGTCGAAGGCGATGACGTCCATGTCGAAGGCTTGGGCGCGCTTGGCGACGAGTTGGCCGATGCGGCCGAAGCCAACGACGCCGATCGTCTTGCCATAGAGCTCGGCGCCCTTGTACTTGGCGCGATCCCAGCGTCCGTCGACGAGGGCGCCGTGCGCCTGCGGGACGTTGCGGAAGAGGGCGAGGGCAAGCGCCAGCGTGTGCTCGGCGGCGGCCACCGAGTTCGATTCGGGCGCGTTGGCGACGACGATGCCGCGGCGCGTTGCCGAGGGAATGTCGACGTTGTCGACGCCGGTGCCGGCGCGGCCGATCACCTTCAGGTTCGAGGCGCGCTCGATCAGCTCCGGCGTCATCTTCGTCGCCGAGCGGATCAGGATTGCGTCGTAGTCGCCGATTCTCTCGACGAGCTCCTCGTCGGACATCTCGAGGCCGAGGTCGACGTCGAAGTTCGCCTTCAGCAGCTCGACGCCGGAGTCGGCGATCTTCTCCTTGACGAGGACCTTCACGATCTGACTCCCTCGGCGTTCTCGACCGCCCAGTCGATGCAGGCGGTGAGCGCTTCGACGTCGGCCGGGTCGACGGCGGGGAACATACCGATGCGCAGCTGGTTGCGACCGAGCTTGCGGTAGGGCTCGACGTCGACGATGCCGTTGGCGCGCAGCGTCGCGGCGAGCACGGCGGCGTCGATCGAGTCGTCGAAGTCGATCGTGCCGACGACGAGCGAGCGCTTTGCCGGGTCGGCGACGAAGGGAGTGGCGAATTCGCTCGCCTCGGCCCAACCGTAGAGGTGGCCGGACGAGGCCGCGGTGCGCTGCACGCAGAAGTCGAGACCGCCGCCGGCGAGCATCCACTCGACCTGGTCGACGAGCAGCAGCAGGGTCGCCAGCGCCGGCGTGTTGTAGGTCTGCTCCTTGCGCGAGTTGTCAAGCGCCGTCTGCAGCGAGAGGAAGGCGGGCTGCCAGCGGCCAGCGTCACCGTCGAGCTGCTCGATCCGCGCGATCGCGGCCGGGCTGAGGGCGGCGAGCCAGAGTCCGCCGTCGGCACCGAAGGCCTTCTGCGGCGCGAAGTAGTAGGCGTCGGCCTGGCCGGCGTCAACCGGCAGGCCGCCGGCGCCCGACGTCGCGTCGATCAGGACGAGGGCGTCGCTCGCGTCAGGGGGGCGCTCGACCGGGACCATGACGCCGGTCGAGGTCTCGTTGTGGGCCCAGGCGAGCACGTCGGCGGTGGCGTCTCCGCGCGGCGCGGGCGCGTCGCCCGGATCGGCCTCGACGACGATCGGATCGGCGAGGAAAGGGGACCCCGCCGTCACCTTGGCGAACTTCTGCGAGAACTCGCCATAGGTCAGGTGCAGCGCCTTCTCGCGCACGAGCCAGGCGGCGGCGGCGTCCCAGAAGGCCGTCGTGCCGCCGTTCCCGAGCGCGATCTCGTAGCCGTCGGGCAACGCGAACAGCTCGCCGAGGCCGCCGCGCACGCGGGCCACGAGGTCACGAACCGGCTTCTGCCGATGCGAGGTACCCATCAGCTTGGACTGCTCCGCGAGCCTCTCCAGCGCCTCCGGGCGCACCTTCGAGGGGCCGCAGCCGAAGCGGCCGTCGGCGGGCTTCAGCTCCGCTGGAATCTGAGTTGTGCCTGTTGTCGAGGTCATGGTGTTCGCTGTTCAGTGGACACCTGACAGCGGCGGCCTAGGTTATTGACCGCCCGGACGGACCGCATTTGCACCCGGCCTATAGGCTCCACCTCAGGTTTTCAGCATTTGGTCTAGTTGAGCCGAGCATCGAAGAGTCTCTGGGAGGAACATTGGCGACCGAAGTCTTTCTCGACGGCAGCAGCCTCCGGGCAAAGAGAAGAAATCCGTGGGGGGTGCTGGGCCTCAGCCTCATCACGCTCGGCATCTACACCTTCTTCTGGTGGTACTACATCAACCGCGAGCTTCGCGATCTCGGCCGCGTGAAGCGCGTTTCTGGCCTGGGCGAGAACCCGGGTCTTTCGACAGCCGCCTTCGTCCTAGGCAGCTTCTTCGGGTTCTTCGTGCTCTACATCCCGACGATCTGGACGATCGTGACAACCACGAGGCGAATCCAAGCCGCCCATCGAGCCACCAATCAGAACGAGGTCCTAAACGGATGGATTGCGGCGTTGCTCTGGATCTTCACCTTGGGACTCGGCGGTCTCGTGTTCACCCAGTACGAACTGAACAAGATGTGGGAGAAACAGGAGGCCGTGTCGCCTGCGCTCGCTGGCACGCCAACAGGCAATACCGACCTCGAGCGCCTCTCGAAGCTCAACGACCTTCGAGCCTCGGGCGCCATTTCCGACGAGGAGTTCGCAGCGGAGAAGGCACGGCTGATGCCAGCCCCCGTACCTCCAGAACCTCCCACGGGATCACAGGAGACGTCGGTCGAATGAGCGACACGGCGAACCGACAGCCGGTGACCAAGGGCGACGGCTACGCCGTTGCCAACCTCAGCGACCTCGGCGAGGGCTACGGCTTCCGCAAGATCCGCAAGGAGCTGGGCGTGACCGCCTTCGGCATCAACGCGATCGTGCTGCCGCCCTCCTACGAGACCGGCCGCCACTACCACGACGAGCAGGAGGAGCTCTACTTCCTGCACAGCGGCCGCATCGCGATCGAGCTCGACGGCACGACCCACGAGTTGGAGGCCGGCGGCCTCGCCTGGGTCGACGCCTCGACCGTGCGCAAGATCAAAAACCTGAGCGACACCGAAGACGCCGTCTACGTCATCGTCGGCGGCAAGGACGGCTACATCGGCCGCGACGGCAAACTGCCCGAGGGCGAGTCCCGCTTCGGCGACCACGGCCCGCCTGGCGCCTGAGCGATGCGCCCCTTCGGGCGACTCACGGCCGCCGCGTCGCGGTTCCTCAACAAACGCGGCATCTACCTCGGCCGGCGCTCGACCAAGCTCCATGTCGCCCTCTACCGCCGCTCTGGCGGACGGTTCGGCGGTCACATCCCCGGCTGGCCCGAGGCCCGCATCGCCCTGCTCGACCACACAGGCGCCAAGAGCGGTCTGAAGCGGACGTCCCCCGTCATGTACTTCGAGGACGGCGCCTCGATCGTCGTCATGGCCTCGAAGGCCGGCCAGCCGACCAACCCCGCCTGGTTCCACAACCTGATGGCGCATCCCGACACCACGGTCCAGACCGGCCCAACCGTCCGCGACGTCCACGTCCGCGTCGCCAGCGGCGAGGAGCGCGCCCGCCTCTGGTCGGGGTTCCTCGCGATCTACCCCGGCTCCGAGTTCTACGCGCGCAACGCAGCGGACCGCGAAATCCCGATCGTCGTTTTGGAGCCCCGTTAACGCTCGGACGGCGGATCTTCCCGCCCGTATCGATCCTGCAAGCGGACCACGTCGTCCAACTGGGGCGTGGAAACCTCGAGCACCACGCAGTCCTCGAGCGCCTCGATCGTGTGGACGGTTCCGGGCTCCGTCCGCCATGCCTGACCGGGCTCTATATCCACCTCTTCGAGCTGATCCGCCGTCACCCCTCGCGTAAGCCGCAGGCGACCAGACAGCAGGTATGAACTCTCGTCCTTCTCGCGATGGAACTGGAGCGACAGCGTGTGACCGGCGTTAACCGCAAGGATCTTCCCGGCGTATCGAGTTGTGTGGGCCCACCAGATCTCGTGCCCCCAGGGCTTCTCGACCCGCTTCGGCGCTCTATCGATCATGTCCCGGACGCTATCGGGAAGCGCGATGGCGCAGTACGGGGAGGAGCGCCGCCGCCCCTCCCGCAGCCAACCTAAAACTCCTGATCGACCCAGGGCATCATGTCTCGAAGGTCCTTACCGACCTTCTCGACCGGGTGGCTCTTGCCCTCCTCCCGCATGCGGGAGAGGTTCTCGCCGCCGGCGCGGTTCTCGGCGATCCACTCGCGGGCGAACTCGCCCGACTGGATCTCGCCGAGGATCTCTTTCATCGCCGCGCGGGACTCGTCGCCGATGACGCGCTTGCCGCGCGTCATGTCGCCGTACTCGGCAGTGTTGGAGATCGAGTAGCGCATCCCCTGGATGCCCTTCTCGTACATCAGGTCGGCGATCAGCTTCAGCTCGTGCAGGCACTCGAAGTAGGCGAGGCGCGGGTCGTAGCCGGCCTCGACCAGGGTCTCGAAGCCGGCCCGGACGAGCTCGCTGGCGCCACCGCAGAGGACCGCCTGCTCGCCGAAGAGGTCGGTCTCGCACTCATCCTTGAAGGTCGTCTCGATCACCGCGGCACGGCCGCCGCCGATCGCCGAGGCGTAGGCGAGGACGAGGCCGTGGGCGTTGCCGGTCGCATCCTGGTGGACGGCCATCAGGCAGGGAACGCCGGCGCCTTCCTCATACTGGCGGCGGACCAGGTGCCCGGGGCCCTTGGGGGCGACCATGCCGACGTCGACGCCGGCCGGGGGCACGATCTGCTCGAAGTGGATCGCGAAGCCGTGGGCGAAGAGCAGCAGGTTGCCGGGCGCGATGCCGTCGGCGATCTCGGCCTCCCAGACTTCGGCCTGCTTCTCGTCGGGCAGGAGGATCATCACCGCGTCGCCGCGGCTGGCGGCTTCTGCGACGTCGAGCACCTCGAGCCCGGCCGCTTCGGCTTTGGCGCGGCTGGAGGAATCGGGACGCAGGCCGACGACGACGTCGACCCCCGAGTCCTTCAGATTGAGCGCGTGGGCATGCCCCTGGGAGCCGTAGCCGAGGATGGCGACGGTCTTCCCGTCGAGCAGCGAGAGGTCAGCGTCCGAGTCGTAAAAGATGTCCTTTGCCATGGGTGGCAGGCTATCGGAGCGCCCTGCGCATGAGCTTGCCCGAGGGCGTGCGCGGCAGCGCCGCGGCCAGCTCGACCCGCTTCGGCACCTTGAAGCCGGCGAGCGATTCGGCGCAGTGGCGGCGCAGGTCGTCGGGAGTGGCGGCGGAGCCCTCGTCGAGGACGACGATCGCGGTGACGGCCTGCTGCCACTCGGGGTCCTCCCTGCCGACCACCGCAGCGTCGGCGACCTCGGGGTGGCGGAGCAGGACTTTCTCGACCTCGGCCGGGACCACGTTCTCGCCGCCGCTGACGATCATGTCGTCGATTCGGTCGTCGACGTAGAGGAAGCCCTCTTCGTCGATGTGGCCGAGATCGCCGGTGTGCAGCCAGCCGTCGGTGTCGGCGCGCCCCGGCGCTACCGTTGGCCCCTGGACGAGGATCTCCCCGTCCAGGATGCGCAGGTGGGTGGTGAGCAGGGGGCGGCCAGCCGAGCCGAGCTTGCGGCGGGCGTCGGCGGGCGCCAGCGTCGTCACCTGAGAGCAGGCCTCTGTCAGGCCGTAGGTCTGGACGACCGTGGCGCCGCGCCCGAGCGCCTCGTCGAGCGGCTCCTCCGGGACGGGACCGCCGCCGATCAGCAGGGCGCGCGGTCTCGAGAGGTCGGCGCCGGCCTCGAGCAGCCGCATCAGCATCGTCGCCACCAGCGAGACGACGGCGATCTCATCGTCTTCCAGCGCCGCCGCGACCCGGTCGACGTCGAAGCCGTCGTGGACGACCGCGGTCGTCCCGTAGATAACCGAGCGCATCACGATCCCGAGCCCGGAGATGTGGCTGAGCGGCAGGCAGCAGAGCCAGCGGTCCTCGGGCCCGACGCCGATGTTGAAGCCGGAGGCGACGGCGCTCCAGAGGAAGTTGCCGTAGGTGAGACCGACCGGATCCGGCGCCCCGGTGCTGCCGCTCGTCATCACCTTGCAGGCGAGTTCGTCCATATCGTGCTCGCCGAGCAGCGGCAGGTCGGCCTCGGTCTGGGTCAGCTCACCGGCGTCGTCGAGATCGACGGCGGCGTCCTCGGCGGCGATCGCCGCCGCCCGCTCCTCGGCCGACAGCTTCGGGCCGAGCGGCAGCAGGATCGCGCCGAGCTTCATCAGCGCATGGACGAGGACGACCTGCTCGCGGCGTGGGTGCATCGTCATCGCCACGGTCGAGCCGCGCCTCACCCCGTAGGCGGCGAGGCGGCGGGCGACCCAGGTCGCCTCGGCCTCGAGCTCGGCATAGGTCACCGACGAGCCGTCCGCAACCAGAGCCGTGCGGTCGGGACAGCTGAGCGATCTCTGTGAGAGCCAGTCGTCGAGTTTCATCGGCGGGATATCGTGCCCATCATGCCCCAACGCCCCAAGCAAGCACCGCCAGAGGAGGAGCTGTACGCGCCGATCGAGTGGCAGGCCGCCGGCGAGTACGAGGACATCCGCTACGAGAAGGCCGGCGGGATCGCCAAGATCACGATCGACCGGCCGCAGGTGCGCAACGCCTTCCGCCCGCAGACGCTGGTCGAGGTCTCCGCCGCGATGGAGCTGGCGCGCGAGGACACCGAGGTCGGCGTCGTCATCCTCACCGGCGAGGGCGAGAAGGCCTTCTGCTCGGGCGGCGACCAGCAGGTGCGCGGCGACAGCGGCTATGTCGCCGAGGGTGCTTCGATCGGCCGCTTCCACGTCACCGACCTGCAGGTGCAGATGCGGCGCCTGCCGAAGCCCGTCGTCGCGATGGTCGCCGGCTACGCGGTCGGCGGCGGCCACGTGCTGCACGTCTGCTGCGACCTAACGATCGCCGCCGACAACGCCGTCTTCGGCCAGACCGGCCCACGGGTCGGCTCCTGGGACGGTGGCTTCGGCGCCTCCTTGCTGCGCGACCTGGTCGGAACCAAGCGGGCAAAGGAGCTGTGGCTGCTCTGCCGCCAGCACGACGCGGAGGAGGCGCTGCGGATGGGCCTCGTCAACGCGGTCGTGCCGCTCGCCGAGCTCGAACGCGAGACCGTCGCCTGGTGTCGCGAGATGCTCGCCCTCTCCCCCTTTGCGCTGCGCCTGGTCAAGGCCAGCTTCAACGCCCACGAGGACGGCTACGCCGGGATCCAGCAGCTCGCCCACGACACCAACCTGCTCTTCTACGGCAGCGAGGAGGCCCGCGAGGGGCGCGAGGCCTTCAAGGAGAAGCGCCAGCCCGACTTCGACAAGTTCCCGAGGCGACCGTGAGGATCTGGCTGATGGCGGCGCGGCCGCGGACCCTGCCGGCGGCGATCGCGCCGGTGCTGGTCGGAACCGCGGCGGCGGTCGAATGGGCCGGACGACTGCCGCGGGTCGGAGCCTTCGTCGCCGCCCTGGTCGGCTCAGTCTTCATCCAGATCGGGACCAACCTGGCGAACGACTATTCGGATGCCCGGCGGGGAGCCGACACGGCGGATCGTCTCGGACCGGTGCGGGTCACCTCGGCCGGGCTCGTGACCCCGCAGCGGGTCCTGACCGCAACCTGGGTCGCCTTCGGCATTGCCGTCGCCTGCGGCATCTACCTCGCCGCCGTCGCCGGCATCGTCATCCTCCTGATCGGCGCCGTCTCGATCGCCGCCGGCGTCCTCTACACGGGCGGGCCGCGGCCCTACGGCTACGCCGGCCTCGGCGAGATCTTCGTCTTCCTCTTTTTTGGCCTCGTCGCCGTCAACGGCTCCTACTACGTGCAGCTGGAGCGGCTCGACGCGCTGCCGCTCGGCCTCTCGATCGCGGTCGGCTTCCTCGCCACGGCGATCCTCGTCGTCAACAACGTGCGCGACATGGAAACCGACAGGCGGGCCGGCAAGATGACGCTGGCGGTGCGGATGGGGCGCCACAACGCCGTCATCCTCTACCGGAGCCTCGTGCTCGGCGCGTTCGTCACGCTGCCGATCGCGCTCGTCGCCGGCGGCGGCAGCGCCCTGCCCCTGATCGGCCTCCTCGCCCTGCCGATGGCGATCGGACCGATGCGGACGATCACCAACCGCACCGACGGCCCCTCGCTGAACGGCGCCCTCGCCGCGACCGGCGCCCTGCTCGCCGTTTTCAGCCTGCTCGTCTCGCTCGGCCTGCTATTGGCCAGCTAACCCCACGAGTCTGCATTTACACGTCCTATGGACGTGCTGGAGCAGACTCGTGGAGTGAAATGCTTTGGGGGTGAAGATCGCCTCGCTCGAGGTCGTTCCCTACGCGCTGCCTTTCCGCAAGCCGTACGTCACCGCGCGCGGGCGGCTCGACCGGCGCGAGATGGTCCTGCTGCGACTGCGGGACGAGGACGGACTGGTCGGCCTCGGGGAAGCCGTGCCACTCTCGCTGCGGGGTGGTGCGGCTCTCTCGCAGGTCGTATCCGAGCTGGAGGCGCTGGCCGGGCTGGCCTCGCTCGACGAGGCATTGCTGCGAGACGAGTCCACGGCGCTCTCCCCCCCGGCCCGCTGCGCGGCGCTGACGGCACTCCTCGACCTGCGGGGGCGCGTGGCGGCAAACAAGAGCTCACAGGACGAGCCGTACGGCCCGGTCGAGTGCAACGCGACGCTGGCAACCGGGGAGCCTGTCGCGGTGGCCGAGGACGCGGTGGCATGGGCCGCGGAGGGGTTCGCCAGCTTCAAGCTGAAGCTCGGCGCCGGCGATGACGTCGGACAGGTGCAGGCCGTACGCGAAGCGGTGGGCCCGGAGGCGCGAATCCGCATCGACGCCAATGCCGCCTGGGACGTCCCGACAGCGAAGCGTAAGCTCGCTCAGCTCGAGCCGTTCGACATCGAGCTCGCCGAGCAACCGGTCGGCGAGATGGAGGAGCTGGCCGAGGTCGGCGGCGCAACCTCGATTCCAATTGCGGGCGACGAGAGCATCGAGACCTGCGCCGATGCGGAAGAGGCAGTAAGGACAGGGGCCTCCGACTTCGCGGGCGTCAAGCTCTCGAAGGTCGGTGGCCCCGAGACGGCGATCGAGATCGCCGGCATCCTGCCCTGCTTCCTCTCCAGCGCGCTCGACGGCCCGGTCGGAATCGCCGCCGCTGCCCAGGTGGCGCAAACGCTCGACGCGGCAAGCGAGGGCGGACCGGGCCTGGCCCACGGGCTCGCCACCCAGCGCCTCTTCTCCTCGACGATCGCCTCGGTCGAGTGCGAGCTGCGCGACGGGATGCTCCATCCGCCCGCCGGTCCCGGCCTCGGGATCGAGATCGACGAGGCCGCGCTAAACGCCCACCGGCTTTAGGTTCCCGGCGTGGACTTGACCAACGCCAACACCGCCCTTGCCTCGGCCTTCGTCGAGGAGCTCGCGCGAGGAGGCCTTCGCCACGCCGTGGTCTCCCCGGGGTCCCGCTCCACCCCGCTCGCGGTCGCGCTATGGCGCCAGCCGGAGATCGACGTGACCGTGATCGTCGACGAGCGCTCCGCCGCCTTCTTCGCCCTCGGCGCCGCCCAGGCCACCGGCGCTCCCGTCGCGCTCCTCTGCACCTCCGGGACGGCGGCCGCCAACTACCACCCGGCGATCTGCGAGGCCGACGAGTCGGCGATCCCGCTCGTCGCCCTGACCGCCGACCGCCCGCCCGAGCTGCGTGGGATCGGCGCCGGCCAGACGATCGACCAGCTGAAGCTCTTCGGGTCGGCGGTGCGCTGGTTCTGCGAAGTCGGCACCCACGAGGCCGACGACGCCGGGTTGCTGCACTACCGGTCCGTAGCCTGCCGGGCGCTTGCCGCCGCCCGTGGCGAGCCGCGGTCCGGTCCGGTCCACCTCAACCTGCCCTGGCGCGAGCCGCTGGCCCCCGTTGCCGTGGAGGGAGCCCTTACCGCCACCGACCCGCTCGCCCTGGAGGGACGGGACGGCCGTCCGCTGACCGCGGTGACGGCGGTCGACATGGAGCCCTCGGCCTTCCTGCTCGACGAGGTGGCCGCTCACATCGGCGATGCGAAGGCGGGTGTGATCGTCGCCGGGCGCCAGCTCGACCCCGAGTTGCGTGAGCCGCTCACGCGCCTGGCCCGCGTCGCGGGCTTCCCGGTCCTCGCCGAGCCCAACTCGCAGCTGCGCTGCGGGCCGCACGACCGCTCCCACGTGGTCTCCGCCTACGACCTGCTGCTGCGCGACGAGGGCTTTCGCGAGGCGGTCCGGCCTGACCTGGTGCTGCGCGTCGGCGCGATGCCGACGAGCAAGCCCCTGCGGTCCTGGCTGACGGAGGGCGGCGCCGACCAGATCGTCGTCGACCCCTCCTGCGGCTGGGACGAGCCGACGAACCGCGCCGCCGCGATCCTGCGCGCCGACCCGACCGAGCTGGCCGCCGGCTGGGCCGCGCGGCTGGAAGGTGAGGATCGTCCTGCACCGCAACGCTGGCTCGACGCCGAGCGCGCTGCCCGCGAGGCAATCGAGTCGACCCTCGCCGGATCCGGGCTGTCCGAGCCCGCCCTCCACCTGGCACTCGGCCGCGCTCACCGCGACGGCGACCTCGTCTACACCGCGTCGAGCATGCCGATCCGCGACCAGGAGGCGTTCCTGCCCCCATCGGACACCGACGCCCTCTTCCTCTGCAACCGCGGCGCAAACGGCATCGACGGCCTCGTCTCGTCCGCGATCGGCGCCGCCCATGCGAGCGGCTGGCCGACGACCGTCGTCACCGGCGACCTCGGCCTCCTCCATGACGTCGGCGGCCTGGCGACGCTGAGCAGCGTCTCCACCCCCGTCCGCATCGTCGTCATCGACAACGACGGCGGCGGGATCTTCGGCTTCCTGCCGCAGGCCGAGGCGCTCCCCGAAGCAGAGTTCGAGGCGCTTTTGGGAACGCCGCGCGGCCTCGACACCGCCAAGGCCGCCGACCTCTTCGGCCTCCCCCATCGCCGGATCGAATCACTCGAGGAGCTTCCCGACGCGCTCGCAGCGGGCACGAGCCTGATCCAGGTTCGAACGGACCGCGCCGCGAATGTGGCGCTGCACCGAGACCTGGCCGAGGCCGTGTCCAAGGCCTGCCTCTCATGAGGCGATAGCGACTACCCTCGTGCCATGAGGGGAAGCTGGGGTGCACGGGTGCACTCGATGGATGCCCTGCGTGCGTCGTCGATGCTGCTGCTGGTGCCCGCGCACGCCTGTGGGTTGATCGCCGTCAACGGCGAACCGAGCGCGATCCTCACTGGGATCGTCTGGGTGATCCACGTCTTCCGGCTGCCGCTGTTCTTCGCGATGTCGGGGTTCTTCCTCGGCCTCATGTGCCAGCGGCGGGGACTGCGCGGAACGCTGCGCAACCGCACCATGCGGATCCTCGTCCCGCTCGTCGGGGGGCTGGCCGTCCTGGTCCCCCTGTTGATGATCCTCAGCATCGCGACCGACGTATCGATAACCGCGTTCGGACCGGCGGAAAACCTCTTCGGGCTCGCGCCCTCCTACCTCTGGTTCCTCTGGTACCTGCTGATCATCGACGCCAGCGCGATGCTCCTGCTGCGCTTCGCGCCCCGAGTCCTCTTCGCGGCTCGGGACATCGTCGCCAGGGCGATTGGAAACCCGATTGGAGTCGTGGTCCTTGCCGTGCCCACAGGCATGCTCCTCATCGGCCAGCCCGACTGGATGCCGACGGCGCCGACCGACACATTCCGCATCGAGCCGGCGATGTTCGCCTACTACGCGACGTTCTTCGTCTTCGGAATGGCGCTCTTCTCCGTGCCGCAGCGAGTCAACGCAATCGCCGGGCAGATGAGGGGCTGGGCTCTCGCCGCGCTGGCGAGCGGCTTGGTGGCGCTCGCCCTCTTCACCGTCCACAACAGCCGCGGAGCGGGCCTCGGCGTCCACGCCGTTCAGCTAGCCGCCTTTGGAATCGCCACCGTGACCGTCCTGCACACCCTGCTCGGGCTCGCCACGCGATACCTGAACGTCGAGCGGACGTCGGTCCGCTACGTCGCCGACTCCTCATACTGGATCTACCTCTCGCACCTGCAGATCCTCGTCCCGCTGCTCGCCCTCACACTCGCGGCGAACGTCCCCTGGCCGGTCGCTCTGCCGGCCCTCACCCTGGCGACCCTCGCTGCGACGATCGTCCTCTACGGGCTCTTCGTGCGCTACTCGCTGGTCGGCTTCGTCCTCAACGGACCGCGCAAGCGTCCCCTGCGGGAATCGCCTGGTCAGGGCCGCGGAAGGATCCGCCAGCGGAAGACCGCGGGGGTGGGATCGGGGACGCCCGCGCCATTGATCGCACGCAGCCGGAACGTGTGACGGCCGGGCGTCAGCCTGCGCACGAAGGGCGATTTGCAGGGGCGGAAGCGCCGCCTGTCGAGCTTGCATTCGAAGTGCGAGCCGTGCTGGTTCGAGGTGAAGGTGAACCTGGCACGGCGCTTACTGCTGCGCTTCCGGGGGTGCTTGCGGATGCGGCCGTTCGGCGCCTGTCCGCTGGCGGTTTCGACGGCTTTGGGCTTGACCGCCCATTCGAAGCCCCCGGGCGATTGCACGCCGTCGACGTCGAGAGGTTGGGGTTCGCCGCTGCCGTCGGCGTTGCCGATCATCGCCACACCGTCGACGCTGAACGCCATCTTCGTCCCGTCCGGCGAGTAGCTCGGATCCGTCTCGCTGCCCGACGAATCGAACAGGGGCACGGGCGTACCGCCTTCGATGCTGACGCCGTAGATGTCGAAGGGACTGAACGGCGCCGACGTCGGGACCCGCATATAGGCCACCCGGGAGCCGTCTGGAGAAACCGTCGGCTCGTAGGCGAGCTCTTCGTCGTCGTCGGCGACGCCGGTCGAAGTGGTCAGCGGCGAGCCCATCAGAGCCGCCGGGATCTTGCGGATGTCGTAGTCGCCGGTCTCGGATGCCATCACGAGCGTCTGGCCGTCGGGCGTGAACTGGGAGGCCCGCTCCTCGTTGGGACCGTCGTAGAAGAGCTGCTGGCTCGAGCCGTCGGAGCCCATCGTCCAGAGGTCGCGATCGGTGTAGGTCGGGAACGGTGACCGCTGGTTCCAGACGATCCTCGAGCCGTCGGGGGACATCGCCGGCGCCTGGTCGAGGAGGTTGTCGTGGGTGAGCTGGTGGGCGCCGCTGCCGTCGGCGTTGATGACCCAGATCTCGGAGTCGGCCTGAGTGTCGACGCTGAAGGCAATCCGGCTGCCGTCGGCCGAGACCGTCGGCTCGAAGGCCTCGTCCGGGAGCCCTTCGGGGCCGATCAGCGCCCCCGTCAGATTGACCAGGTCGCCGCCGCCGGGAGCGACCGAGTAGATGTTGTAGGCCGTGCACGGGTTGCCGCAGGAATGGAAGTAGATCCTGCCGTTTTCGCCCGGGCTCACAGCCAGCGCCGGCGCCGCCGTCGCGAGGACGCCCAGCGTTAGGAGCGCGAGAACCCGCAGGGGACGAGCCATGCTGCGAACGTAGCAGCGAATGAGGATGCGCGCGAGGGCGGGACGGTCATTCGGCCAGCAGGGGCAGCAGCGCGTCCAGCTTGATCTCGGTCTCGGCCAGCTCGGCGGCGGGATCCGAGCCGGCGACGACGCCGACGCCGGCGTAGAGGCGTGCCTCGCGGTCGCGCAGGAGCGCGCTGCGCAGGGCGACGCAGAATTCGCCGTCTTCGGTCGCGTCCATCCAGCCGACCGGACCCGCGTACCAGCCGCGATCCATCTTCTCCAGCTCGGCGATCGCTGCCCTGGCGGCCGACCATGGCTCGCCGCCGACCGCCGGGGTCGGGTGCAGCATGCCGGCCAACTCGACCGCCGATCGCGGCTCGGCGAGCTGCGCCACCACCGGCGTCGCCAGGTGCTGGATGTTGGCGACCTTGACGATCTCAGGCTCCGAGCCCGCCTCGACCCAGACCGAGTGCGGGCGCAGGGCACCGGCAATCCGGGCGGCGACGATCGCGTGCTCGCGGCGGTCCTTGTCGCTGCGCAGAAGCTGCTCGCCGAGGTGGTCGTCGACCGCCGGGTCGGAGCTGCGGCGGATCGAGCCGGCCAGCGCGACGGTTGAGACACTGGCGCCGGAACGGCGCAGAAGCAGCTCCGGGCTGGCGCCGACGAAGGCGGCCTCGGAGGTACCGCAGCAGAAGCAGAAGCAGGAGGAAAACTGCTCGCGGATCGCGCCGAAGAGCGCCGCGGGGTCGTGGGCGCCGGCGCCTGCGAGGAGAACCTCGCGGGCGAGGACGACCTTCGACATCTCGCCCGCCTCGATCCTCTCGGTCGCAGCCGCAATCGTCTGTTCGAACTCGCCTGGCGGCCGCACGCTCTCGATCTCAACCCTCGACGTCGGGTGCGGATCGAGCAGTGGCAGCGGGCCTTTGCGCAGGCCCGTCAGGCGCGCGGCGAGCTTTCGCTCGATCGCGGCGGGGTCGTCGCCCGGTCGGACGACCGCGTTGACGGTCAAGAAGACCTCGTCGCCATTACGGCAGAGCGACAGCTCGGGTAAAGCCAGCGAGGCGGGTGCCAGCGACGACCAGGGAGAGGAGCCGCCACCGTCAGGATCGAAGGCGAAGCCGCCCACCCAGACCGCACCGGCCCCGGCGGGCAAGCCGACCGGCTCCTCGACGATTGTCTCCCTCGTCAGGCACTGTCGGGCTACGTCACGGAAGCGATCCCGCCCGCGCGAGGTCGCCTCCTGCGCAACCCCCAGCGTCGCCAGCGCGAATTCCCTGTCCGGCTGCTCCCAGCAGAACCAACGATCCGAGGCCAGCCGAGAGGCGAAGATCGTGGCGCAGGGGTCGACCGCCTCGTCGAGGCGGACAGTGACGCTGACGGTGGTCGTGCGATCCCTGCCGACGGCCCGCTCGAGGCAATCGCGCAGGCCGGCAAGGACGGCGTCAGTCAGCACCGCGGGCGATCGCGATCTCGCCTGTGCGGACCATCTCGATCAGGCCGTGCGGGCGGATCATCCGCTCGAAGGCCTCGATCTTGTCGGCCGAGCCGGTCACCTCGATCGTCATCGAGCGGCGCGACACGTCGACGATCTTGGCGCGGAAGATGTCGGCGAACTGGATGATCTCGGCCCGGTTCTCGACCGCGGCGGAGACTTTGAACATCGCCATCTCGCGGGCGACGGTCTCCTCCGGCTCCATGTCGCGGATCTTCAAGACATTGACCAGCTTGTGCAGCTGCTTGGTCACCTGGTCGATCGGGTGGACGGCACCGTCGAGGGTGAGCGTGATGCGGGAGATGCTCGGGTCGTCGGTCGGCCCGACGGCAAGCGTGTCGATGTTGAAGCCGCGGCGTGAGAAGAGCCCGGCGACGCGCGCCAGAACGCCCGGCTTGTTCTCGACCAGGATCGAAAGGATGTGCTTGCGGCCGCTGAGCTGACCGGGGACGCGCAGCTCCTCGAGCTTGACGACCTGTGGGGTGCCCGCCTCCATCAGCCCACCATGTCCCTGGCTGCGGCGCCGGCGGGGATCATCGGGAAGCAGTTCTCCTCGGGCGAGACGCGCACGTCGAGCAGCACCGGGCCCTCGGTCTCCAGTGCCTTGACCATCGTCTCCTCGAGGTCGGCCGAGTCCTCGCAGCGCAGCCCGGTCGCGCCGAAGGCCTCGGCGAGCTTCACCCAGTCGGGGCTCGGCCCCATCTCTACGGAGCTGTAGCGACGGTCCCAGAAGAGCTCCTGCCACTGGCGGACCATTCCCATGTAGCCGTTGTTCATCAGGAAGACCTTGACCGGGATGTCCTGCGAGACACAGGTCGCCAGCTCCTGGCAGTTCATGATCAGGCTGCCGTCGCCGGCCAGGCAGACGACCGTGTCGTCGGGGCAGGCGACCTTGGCGCCGACCGCGGCCGGCAGGCCGAAGCCCATCGTCCCCAAGCCGCCCGAGTTGATCCAGCGGCGGGGCCTCTCGAAGCCGTAGTACTGCGCCGCCCACATCTGGTGCTGGCCGACGTCGGAGGTGACGATCGCGTCTCCCCCCGTCGCCCGGTGCATCGCCTGGATCATGAATTGCGGCTTGATCTCGCCGTCCTTGCCCGGCTCGTATCCGAGCGGGTACTCGTCCTGCCAGGCCTTGATCTGCTTCCACCAGGCATCGAGCCGCGCGCCATCGGTCTGCAGAGCGCGGTACTCGCGAGTCAGGGCGGGCAGCACCAGCTTCGCGTCGCCGACGATCGGGATGTGCGCCGGGACGTTCTTGGAGATCTCAGCCGGGTCGACGTCGATGTGGATGAACTTGGCGTGCGGCGCGAACTCGGAGAGCTTGCCGGTGATGCGGTCGTCGAAGCGGGCGCCGATCGCGACGATCAGGTCGGCCTCATCCATCGCGTAGTTGGCGGCGCGGGTGCCGTGCATGCCGAGCATGCCGAGCCAGTTCTCGCCGGAGGCCGGGTAGGCGCCGAGGCCCATCACGGTCGAGGTGACCGGGAAGCGGTCGGCCGCGACCAGCTCGCGCAGCTCCTCGGAGGCGTTGGCGTTGACGACGCCGCCACCGGTGTAGAGGATGGGCTTGCGGGCGTTGGCGATCGCCTTGGCGGCGATCCGCACCTGCTTGATGTTGGGTTCGCTAGGCGGTTTGTAGCCGGCAAGCTCGACCGGCTCGGTGCGCGGCTCGTACTCGATGTCGGCCCGCGAGAGGTCCTGCGGGATGTCGAGCAGCACCGGTCCGGGACGGCCGGTCGAGGCGACGTGGAAGGCCTCGTGCACGTACTCGGGGATCTGGCGCGGGTCGGTGACCGCGAAGGAGTGCTTGACGAAGGGCAGCGTCGCGCCGAGGATGTCGGCCTCCTGGAAGCCGTCGGTGCCGATCAGCTCGGTGCGCACCTGGCCGGTGATGAAGACCGTCGGAACCGAGTCGAGCATCGCGTCGGCGATCGCGGTGACGAGGTTGGTCGCCCCCGGCCCGGAGGTGGCGAAGGCGACCCCGACCTTGCCCGAGGCCTTGGCGTAGCCCTCGGCTGCGTGGCCTCCCCCCTGCTCGTGGCGCACCTGGATATGACGGAACTCGGCGTCGACGAGCGCGTCGTACGTCGGCAGGTTCGCCCCCCCGGGGATGCCAAAGACGTGTTTGACGCCCTCGGCTTTGAGCGATTCCATCAGTGCGTCGGCAGCTCTCATCGTGAGGGCGATGCTACCAGTGGCCCCATGCCCATCGTGCAGGGGGTTTGCGGCGCGCGGGTCCTGTCGCGGTGGCTTTCCCCCATGTGCTCGGACGCTGATGCGTCCTGCGCCATGGGGGACCCCCTGCCGCCGCGCCACCCGCGCGAGAGATCGAGCTCGCGGACAATCTGCACCGCCGCGCGTTTTAAGCTCAATAGCTCCGTTGTCGCGCGGGTGGCGTCGAAGTGGGGTGAGCTCGCCGAGCCCGGAGGCTGCTGAGGGCGGGACCAGTGCCCTGGACGAGCTTGGTCCCGGTGCCCGAAGCAGCACGGAGGGCCGCCGAGCGCACCCCACTTCGACGACAGGACCCGCGCGCCAGCTACTTAGAGCTTCACAGGCGCGCCGGGGTTCCAGCGCGTGTGGGGGTCGATCGAGCTCGGGATGACGCGGTCCTTGTGACGCTCGATCGCGTGGATCTTCGACTCGACCAGCTCCTCGCCGAGCAGGGTCGGCTCCAGACCGAGGTCGAGCAGCTTGGTGTGGATCGCGTTGTAGTAGTGCTCTTCCTTCTCGACCCGCGGGTTGTCGTAGTGCTGAATCTCGACCGAGTAGCCGAGGTGCTCGCCGGCGTGCTTGACCAGCTGCGCCAGCTCGAGCACCGAGAACTGCTCGGTGAACTGGTTGAAGACGCGGAACTCGCCCGCCTCGGCCGGGTTGAGCGCCGCCAACTCGACGCACTGCAGGGTGTCACGGATGTTGAGGAAGCCGCGAGTCTGGCCGCCGCTGCCGTAGACGGTGAGCGGGTGTCCGATCACCGCCTGCACGCAGAAGCGGTTGAGCACGGTGCCGAAGATCTCGTCGTAGTCGAAGCGGGTGATCAGCCGCTCGTCGGCGACCGTCTCCTCGGTCTCGATCCCGTAGACGACCCCCTGGTTGAGGTCGGTCGCGCGCAGGCCCCAGGTGCGGCAGGCGAAGTGGATGTTGGTCGAGTCGTGGACCTTCGAGCAGTGGTACAGCGAGGCCGGCAGCTTCGGGTAGGGAAGGGTGTCCCTGCGGCCCTTGTGCTCGATCTCGATGTAGCCCTCCTCGATGTCGATGTTGGGCTGGCCGTACTCGCCCATCGTGCCGAGCTTGACCAGGTGACACTCGGGAACGTGGTCACGGATCGCGAAGAGCAGGTTGAGGTTGCCGATCACGTTGCCGAACTGGGTCTCGACCGCCTGCTCGCGCGATGCCATCGAGTAGGGCGCCGAGGCCTGCTGGCCGTAATGGACGACGACCTCGGGTCGCGCCTCGGCGACGACAGCGTCGAGAAAATCACCGTCGTCGACCGTGCCGGCAAAGCTGCGGATCTCGTTGCCCGACAGCTCCCGCCAAGCCTCGATGCGCTCGTCGAGGGCGCGGATCGGGGTCAGCGAGTCGCTGCCCACGCTCTCGACCCAGCGGCGACGGACGAAGTTGTCGACGACGGAGACCTCGTGACCGCGGGAGGAGAACCGGAGGGCCGTCGGCCAGCCCAGGTAGCCGTCGCCCCCGAGAATGAGAACGCGCATAGGTCGCGGCAGCGTAGCGGAGTCGGCGGCCGTGGCCGTGTGCAGAGCGCACATACACTGCCGCCGTGAGGGAGCGCCTCGAAAGCGCCTGCGGGGGCCGCGGCCGAGCTCTGATCCTCATCGCGCTCCTCGCTCTGGGACTGGGACTGCGCCTCGACTACGCGATCCGCGCCCCGAACCACGCGGTCGACGACGCCCGCGCCTACGCCCGCATCTCTCGCGCGCTCTTCGAGGGCGAGGGCTTCAGCCAGGGAGACGGACCGGGGTACCGCCACCTGCAGGCCGCGTCGAACTATTCCCCCGGCCTACCCCTGCTGGTCGCAGGCATCTACGAGATCCGCGGCGCCGCGGACGAACGCGCCGCACGGATCGTCCTCGCGCTGCTCAGCTCGCTCGCGGTCCCCTTCGCCTTCCTGCTCGGCCGACGCCTCGGCGGACCCACCGCGGGGCTGATCGCCGCCGCCCCGACGGCGATCTATCCCGCGACGCTCGAGTACGGCGGGATGCTGATGACCGAGCCGCTGGGGACGGCGGTGCTGGCGGGGGCGCTCCTTGCCTTTCTCCACGCCGGCGACGTTCGCAGGCCCTGGCCCTGGGTGGGCACCGGACTGCTGCTCGGAGCACTCGCCATGCTGCGCCCCGAGTACGCGGTCCTGGTCCCGCTGCTGCCTGTGCTCGGGGTGCTGCGCCTGCGCCGCGATACAGGCCGCTTCGACCGTGGCTCGCTGGCCGGCCCGGCGCTGGCGCTGGCCTGCGCCTGCCTCGTCGTCCTGCCCTGGACGATCCGCAACTTCGTCGTCTTCGATCGCCTCGTGCCGATCTCGACCGGCGGTGGCCAGGTCCTCTATGAGGGCAGCTATCTCCCGGCCGGACCCGACCCCGAACGGTTCACGCCGGTCTTCCTCGAAGAACATCCGTGGATCGGGCGTGAGCTCGCCGCCCAGCCTGGCCCGATCTACCGCGGTCAGGCCGCCGCCCTGCTCGCCGCTCGCGAACACCCGGGCGAGAACACCGACACGGCCCTGCGCGGGATGGCGGTCGACGCCTACACCCATGCCCTCGTCCACGAACCGCTGCGCCTCGGCGGCTTCCTCGCCGGCAAGTTCTGGCTCGCATGGACGGGCGCTGCCCGGGACGTGATGCGAGAGCCGATCTGGCGAGCGCTGCAGATCTTTCTCCTCGTCGCGGCGGCCGTCGGGCTCGTCGTGGGCCTGCTGCGGAGGAGCTTCGAGGCGGTGCTGCTCGCCACCGTCTTCGCCGCCTTCACCCTCGTCCAACTGGCCTTCATCGCCTCGCCGCGCAGGACGCTCGTCCTCGTTCCCGAGCTCGGCGCCCTTGCCGGACTCGGCCTGGCCTGGTCCGTCGCGCGGCTGCGCGGGGATAGCCTGCCGCCGTGACCGCGATCGGCAACTGGGCGCGCGGCCTGCCCGAGCGCCACGGGCGGACGACCCTGATCCTGCTCGGGGCGATCCTGCTCGTCGGCTTCGGCCTGCGCGCCTATCGCGTCGTCGAGCCGCTGCCGAACCCCGGCGACGATGCACATGCCTACTACGCGCTCTCGAAGGCCCTCTACGAGGAAGGCAGCTACGGCGGTCCCGAATTCAACGACGCCAGCGACTGGTCGCCGGGCGCTCCGCTCCTCTACGCCGCCAGCTTCTACGCGACCGCCGGGGCGCGCGAAGGCACGGCTCGCATCGTCGAGCTCCTGCTCGGCCTGGGGGCGATCGTCGTCGTCTACCTCCTGGGCAGGCGAATCAACTGTCGCCCCGCCGGGCTGCTCGCGGCCTTCGGCGTTGCCGTCTATCCACCGTTCATCCATTCCACCGGTGCGCTCTACAGCGAGCCGCCGGCGATCTTCCTCCTCCCCGCGGCGGTCCTCGCCTTTCTCTGGGCAGGCGGGCGAGAACGTCCGTGGGCCTGGTTGCTGCCGGGCGCCCTCTTCGGCCTGACGGCCCTGGTCCGGCCGGAGTACCTGATCGTCGGGATTGCCTTCGCGGGATTGGCGCTGATCCGCGTGGGCCTGCAGCAGAGCTGGAAGCCCGGGCTGGCAAGCGCCGCGCTGCTCGTCGCGGGACTTCTGCTGCCGATCGTGCCGTGGACCGTTCACAACCAGGTCAGCCTCGACCGCACGGTGCCGATCTCGACCGGAGGCGGCAAGGCGCTCTACGTCGGGACGTTCCTCCCCGCCGACGGCGAATACCAGCGGGTCAAGGCACGGCTGCTGCAGCGCTACGAGCACCACAGCCTCCCGCCCCACTCCCAGGCTCTCGAAGAAGTCGACCCGACGCCGCTGTTCAACCGGGTGGCGGCGCGCTATCCGGACCTGCCGCGCGACCAGGCCCTGGGCAAGATCGGCAAGCAGAACTTCTCCAAGTTCTTCGGCGAAGACCCGGTCGGCTACCTGGCGATGACGGCTCGCAAGACCTGGCGCATGTGGAGCGCCGGGATCGGCGAGGCGATGGAAAGCGGCGCCGGACGGGTCGTGCAGACGTTGATCGTCGTCCTTGGCCTGGCTGGCCTCGGCGTGCTCGCCTGGCGACGCCGCTGGTGGGAGACGATCGCGATGGCGACGCCCCTGGTGCTCGTCACCGCGGTGGGCGCCGCCACCCTCGCCGCCCCGCGCCGCAACGAGGTTCTGATGACGCTGATCTTTCCGCTTGCCGCCACGGCGATCGCCCGGCTGGGCGCCGCCCTATTGTCTAGCTCGAAATGGGCCTCTACGCAGGCATATTCCCAGCCGAACTGACGGCGCTGCGCGCTGTCGGGCTGCTCTCGGCGTTGGCGCTGATCGCCTACGCGATCCTGCGCCGCCGCTCGCTGCGCAACGCCGATGTGCTGCTGCTGCTCGCCTCCGGCCTCGGCCTGGCGCTCGTCGCCGGCACCGAAATCGTCAACGGCCTGCTCTCCGCCTTCTCCTTCGAAAAGGGCAACGGCGGCCGCATCCTCGGCCTCGCCGTCTTCGCGATCTTCATCCTCTTCCTGCTCGCCCTGCGCGCGTTGTCGCAGGCGGCGCGCAACTCGCGACAGCTCTCGGCGGTGCTCGAGGGCCTCGCCTGGGAGGAGTTCCGCCAGGCCGAGCTGCCCGAGCGCTTCCGCGGCAAGGTCGCGATCCTCGTCCCCGCCTACAACGAGGCCGAGAACGTCGGTCACGTGCTCGACCGGATGCCGGCTGCGGTCTGCGGCGTCGAGACCGCCGTGCTCGTCGTCGATGACGGCTCCAAGGACGGCACCGGCGACGTCGCCGCCGAACATGGCGCGGTCGTCGCCCGTCACGTGATCAACCGCGGCGGCGGCGCGGCCCTGCGCACCGGCTACCGGCTGATGGTCGAATCGGGCGCCGAGGTCGTCGTCACCCTCGACGCCGATGGCCAGCACCTGCCCTCGGAGATGGAGCGGCTGGTGAAGCCGGTCCTCGACGGCGAAGTGGACGTCGCCCATGGCTCACGCGTGCTCGGCCACGCCGACCGCAATCACTTTGCGCGTGAGCTCGGCATCGTCTTCTTCAACCGCCTCGTCTCCTTCATCACCCGCACCCACGTCAGCGACTGCTCCAACGGCTACCGCGCGGTGCGGACCACCGTCCTGCCGCAACTCGTTCTGCGCCAGGAGCAGTTCCATACCTCCGAGTTCATGATCGAGGCGATCAAGCGCGGCATCCCGGCCAGGGAGGTGCCGGTGACGGTCGAGCAGCGCCTCCACGGCCACTCGAAGAAGCCCGCGGTCTTCCGCTACGGCGTCGGCTTCGCCAACGCGATCGTCAGGACCTGGCTGCGCTAGCGCGCCCGGGGTCTGATCACCCGGCGCGGTGAGCGAATTCGGCTGCCGACCGCGGTCGCCTTTGGCAGCACCGCACGGAAAGTCTCCCGGTGAAGGACGCGGGTGCGGAAGCGAGCCAGGCAGCGAGAGCTCAGGCGCCTGCCGGCAACCCGGCGGCCGCCCCGCTTCAACAGCACCTTGCGGCCGGCGCTCTCGCCGCAGGGGGAGAGGCGGGCCGTGAGCTCGAACCTGTGCTCAGACGGATCCCCGAGCGGCAACGCCGACAGGCGCAGGCGAGCGCGCCGATTCACGCCACCAGCAGTCTTCTCTTCCGGTTTCGCGCAGCTCGCGGGCGGCGTCCCGACGAAGCGGTACACCCCTCCTCCTTCGACGGCGAGGTAGACCCGGCCGCAGGAATCCTCGCCGAAGGCGACCGGCCAGTCGACCTCAAGCCCCTCCGAACGATCCCCTCCGGCCGGACCGGCGCCGCCGGGCGGCGGCAGGATCGATCGGATCTCACCGGTGCAGTAGTCCGTGTAGAGGTAGCGCCCGACCAGGTCACCGAGGCTCTGGTCGCGTACGACGTAGCCGCCGATGATCGCGCAGCCGTGCGCCGACCCATCTTCGGGATCGAGATGCGGATAGTCGAAGACGGGGTCGACGAATTCGCTCAGCGAAGCGCATCCCGACGGCGCTTTGGGAAAGGCGATCGTCCCCTCGCGGCAGTTCCAGCCGTAGTTCGCTCCGGCTCCGCCGACGACCCCCGCCGCCGGGCTCGGCGCGAAGTCCACCTCCTCGCGGGTGTCCTGGCCGACGTCGCCGATCGCCATGTCGCCGTTGGCACGGTCGAACGAGAAGCGCCACGGGTTGCGCAGTCCGTAGCTCCAGATCTCGTCCAGGCCCACCTTGCCCGCAAAGGGGTTGCCGGTGGGGATGCGGTAGGACGGTTCCTCGCCGGGACGGGGCTCTATCCGAAGGATCTTGCCCAGCAGCGTTTCCAGGTTCTGGCCGCTGCCGAGCGGGTCGCCGGCGCCACCGCCGTCGCCGGTGGAGATGTAGAGGAAGCCGTCGGGCCCGAACTGGAGCTGCCCGCCGTTGTGGGCGCTGTCCGCCGAGTGGCCGATGCGGAGGATCGGTTCGCGGATCGGCTGGGCCGGCGAGGGGCCCTTGCGAAACGCGTCGACGTCGATGTCGCCCGTTTCGCCGCCGGCGGCGGCGCCACCGGTGTAGGCGACGTAGATGCGACCCGAGGAGGCAAAGTCAGGTGCCGGAGCGATCGAGAGGAGGCCGCGCTCGCCTTCGCAGCATTCCACCAGGGACCTGAAGTCGGCGAAGACGCCGAAGCCGCCGCTTTCCGCCTGCATGATCCGACCCGCTCGCTCGCCGACGAAGAGGAGAGCGGGATCGTCGGGAGCCGACGCGACGGAGATCGGCTGCTCGAAGCTGCCAACCTGCTGCAGGGTCGCCGCCGGTGCCCCGGCGGGGCCGCCGGCAAGCAGAGCGATCGCGAGCAGTGACAACGAGGCGAGGCGGCGCACTATTCGACCCCAGGGTGGCGCACCGCGGCCGGGTCCGGCAGATATAGATCCGCGCCGCAGCGGGGGCAGACCTGGACGTAGAGCTTCAGCGCCTTGTGGCAGTTCGGGCACTGGCGTTCGGGTTCGTCCCTGTCGGAGCGGTAGAGGATCACCGCGATCAGCCCCAGCGGGGGCAGCATCGTGCCGATCAGCAGCCAGAGCCAGAACGAGCTGCCCTTGGCCCTGCCGATGATCGCGGTGGCTAGGCCGAAGAAGAAGGCGATGACGGGGTACTCGAATCCCACGGGTCCATTGTGGCGTTCAGCCGCTTCGGATGACCGATCGAGCCGACCTCGGAGATGTCGCGACGGAAGGGCAGGCTGGCCGTCCAGTCGATGACCGCGCGCGCCTTGCGGGCGACGCCCGGAATCTGGCTCATGTGGTAGGTGCGGGCCATCCACCAAGCGGGGAAGCCGCGAAAGGTGCGGCCGCCGACGCGGCCGACCGCCTTGTAGCGGCCGAGGTTGACGAAAGCGGCGGTTCCGCGGTAGTCGAAGCGCTCGGCGCTGCCGATGCCGAGCTCGGCGGCGATGTTGCGGGCGGCCACCGGGCCCTGGCGAACCGCGTGCTGCGCGGTCGGCGGACAGGTCCCGCCGCGCGGGTCGGGCGTCGCGGCGCAATCGCCGATCGCCCAGACGGCGTCCATGCCCGCAACGCGCAGATGGTCGTCGACCGGCACGCGGCCGCGCTCGTCGAGCGGCAGCGAGAGCTGGCGCAGGCTCGGGTGCGGCGCGACGCCGGCGGTCCACACCGCGGTCCGCGTCGGCAGCACCTCGCCGGTGGAGAGGCGAGCGTTGTCCGCGCTCAGCTCCTCCAGCGTCGTGCCGAGGCGGATATCGATCCCGCGCCCGCGCAGCTCGCGCAGGGCGTAGTCGGCGAGCTCGGCGTCGATCTCCGGCAGCACTCGGTCGGCTGCCTCGACCAGCACCCAGCGCATTCCGTGCAGGCGGGCGCGTGGATAGCTCTCGATCGCGTCGGCGGCGAAGTCCTGCAGCTCGGCGAGCGCCTCGAGGCCGGCGTAGCCGCCGCCGACGAAGACGTAGGTGAGGAGCTCGTCGCGGCGGGTCGCGTCCTCGGTCGCATTGGCCGCCTCGAGCGTCTCGATCACGTGGTTGCGCAGCCAGATCGCGTCGGCCAGCGTCTTGAAGCCGATCGCGTGCTCGGCGAGACCGGGCACCGGCAGCACGCGCGAGACCGAGCCGAGGGCGATCAGCAGCTGGTCGTAGGGCAACTGCTCGGAGTCGCCCTCGCGGTTGCGCAGCTCGACCGTCTTGGCCGCCGGGTCGTGAGCGGTGACGGACCCGAGCCGCAGGTACGTGCGCTCGAGAATCTCGCGCAGCGGCGTGACCACGTGCCGTGGCTCCAGCGTCCCCGCCGCCGCCTCGGGCAGGAACGGCGTGTAGAGCAGGAAGTTGACGTCATTGACCAGCACCAGCCGCGTCGACTGCCGCGGCAGGATCCGCTCCAGCTCCCGCGCTGCCATCGCGCCCCCGAATCCACCCCCGGCGATGACGACGTTCCAAGCCATGAGTCCAAGTTAGCACTTTGTAACAACTTGTTACAAAGTGCTAAGTCGCACTTTCGATTCCTGTCGGCAGAGCCTTATTCGACGTCTTCGCCAACAGGCAGTGCTTCTCCTGACGGACGTCCTTCCAAGTGCCTCAGTCGTTGCTTGATCTCCTGCAGCTCGGCAAGGATTCGATCCTCTTTTTCGCCGCTCGCCTGCTGCTGATGAATGAATCTGTCCGCGATGAAGGCCGTCAGGAGAGCAACGAAGCCTATGCCGACGAGCATGATCATCATTGCGATGATCCTGCCTCCATCGCTTTTGGGAACGATGTCGCCGTAGCCCACCGTCGTAACCGTGCTGACGGCCCACCACAACCCATCCCAGGTGGTGAGGTGCTTGCCCTTTTCGATGCTGGCGAAAATCGCGCCTCCTACGAGAACCGTCGCAGCGGCAATCAGCCCCGCGTATCTCATGCCCTCGAGGGAAAGCAGCCGACGGAGACTGAAGGCCCGAACGAGGCGGAGGAGACGAACCAGCCGGAATACACGCCCGGCCTGCCAGGCAGCCGGAGCAAACGGAGGTGTCAAGAGGACTACGGCCAGATCGATCGGGTGCTCACGTATCCATCTGGTCCGGCGGTCTGTCAAGACGAGCATCGCAACCACCTCGATCAGGAAGATTCCCCAGGTCAGCCAGTTGAGGAGCTGGCCGAGCGCATGCCATGGCTCTCCGGCGTGCGACTCCTGAATGACGAGGATCGGGATCGTCAGGAGAGCGGCTATAACGACGGGCCATTCCAGCTTGGCTTGCACGCGTTGAGCTGCGTCGCCATACGGCGATCGACGCGATGCGTCCGTCTCTCCTGCCACCGGTGCATCCTTGCGTACCGAAAGAAGCCGCGTCGTACTGGGCTCTGCCCCGGTGTAGCGCTAACATTTCATCCAGTTGGATATCCACGAGCTGAAGACGGCCCCGGGGTGCACTCCCAGGGCCGTTTTCGTTGGCGGTATCTCCTAGCGGTCTGCGAGCTTCGATATCCACATCCGCCTAAGGCCGCAAAGCGACGGACTCGCCCCTGGCTACGGGCCCAAGCTGCTCGCGGATTGCATCTGCACTGATGCAGCGCTAAAGTTTCGGCATCGGGTGTATTCACGCCTAACGGCCCCGGCTGCAGCCGGGGCCGTTTCTTATTGCGGGGGGCCTTTTCGATCTGCCAGCTTCGAGGCGAGCGCGATAAGCGCACGCATCACGCTGGCGAATGCGACAAGGACCGCCGCATCGGGCGTTGTCACGCCCGGCTAAGTCTCCGAAGGGGTACAACCATCCCCCCCCTCGGGCCTAAATACTGAGCTGCTCGCGGATCAAGCGGTTGACCTCGCCGCCGTCGGCGCGGCCCTTGGTCTCCTTCATCACCGCGCCGACGATGGCGCCGATCGCCTTCTGGTTGCCGGCTCGGATCTGCTCCGCGGCCTCCGGGTTTGACTCGATCGCAGCGGCGACGATCGCCTCCAGCTCGCCGCTGTCGGCCGACATCTGGGCCAGTCCCTCACGCTCGACGATCGCCGTCGGATCGCCGCCCTCCGCAACCAGCGCAGCCAGCACGGTCTTGCCGCTGCCGTGCGAGATCTTCTTCTCCTGCACCAGTCCGATCAGCGCAGCCAGGGCCGCGGGCTCCACCTTTGAGTCGACAGCGGTCACCTCCCCCCCGTCCTGGCGCAACGCCGCTGCAAGCTCGCCGGTAACCCAGTTGGCGACTACGCGCGGTTCGACGCCCTGCGCCTCGCCTGTGGCCCGCTCGAAATAGCCGGCCGTCTCCGGGTCAGCCGCGAGCAGCGCGGCGACGTCTTCGGCCAAACCCATCTCCTGATACCGGGCGCTGCGCTGCGCGGGCAGCTCCGGCAATGCCTCGCGCGCCTCGCGCAGCATCTCCTCGGTCGGCGCGATCGGCACCAGGTCGGGCTCGGGGAAGTAGCGGTAGTCGTGCGCCTCCTCCTTCGAACGCAGCGGGTGCAGCGTGCCGTCCTCGGGGTGGAAGTGGAGTGTCTCCTGGACTACGGTTCCACCCGACTCGACCAGCTCGCGCTGGCGCGCCAGCTCCGCTTCGATACCCCGCTCGAGGAAGCGGAAGCTGTTCATGTTCTTCAGCTCGGTCTTCGTGCCGAGCTCCTCGCTGCCCGCGGGCCGAACCGAGACGTTGGCATCGACCCGCAGACTCCCCTCCTCCATGTTGACGTCGGAGACACCCAGCTGGCGCACCGTCTCGCGCAGCAGCCGCGCCCAGCTCGCCGCCTCGGCGGCACCGCGCAGGTCGGGTTCGGTGACGATCTCGACCAGCGGCGTGCCGCCGCGATTGAAGTCGACCAGCGAAGCGCCAGAGCCATGGATCCGCCCTGACTCGCCGATGTGGATCATCTTCGCCGCGTCCTCCTCAAGGTGGGCGCGGTGGATGCGCACATCGCCCAGCTTGCCGGCACCCGCGATCGGAATGTCGTACTGGCTGATCTGGTACGCCTTCGGGCTATCGGGATAGAAGTAGTTCTTGCGGTGGAAGATCGAGCGCGGCGCCACCTCGCACTCGAGCGCAGCCGCGATCAGCAGTGCGTAGCGGATCGCCTGCTCGTTGGTCACCGGCAGTACGCCCGGATGGGCGAGGCAGACGGGACAGGTGTGGACATTGGGCTCGTCGCCGAAGGAGAGCTCGCAACCGCAGAACATCTTCGTCCGCGTCGCCAACTGGACGTGGATCTCCAGCCCGATGACGGCTTCGAGCTCAGCCACCGCCGCCTCCCGGCTTTGCGTCGAAGCCGATTGCCTGCTCGAGCGCGAAGGCAGCGTCGAGCAGCTTCTGCTCGCCGAAGGCCGGCGCCGCGATCTGGAACCCGACCGGCAGCTTCGGCCCGCCACCCGCCGGCTCGGCAAGGCCCGCCGGGATAGAGATCGCCGGGATGCCGGCGAGGCTCATCGGCACCGTGAAGAAGTCGTTCAGGTACATCGCCAGTGGGTCGCTCGTCTTCTCGCCGAGACCGAAGGCGACCGAGGGCGAGGTCGGCGTGACGACAAAGTCGAAGTCCGCGAAGGCGGCGGCGAAGTCGCCGGCGATCTTCGTCCTCACCTTCTGAGCCTGACCGTAGTAGGCGTCGTAGTAGCCGGAGGAGAGCGCGTAGGTACCAAGCATGATGCGGCGCTTGACCTCGGGGCCGAAACCGGCCGCGCGCGTCGCCTCGTACATCTCGATCACGTCGCCGCTCGTCTCCGCTCGCATTCCATAGCGGACGCCGTCGTAGCGGGCCAGGTTCGACGACGCCTCCGCGGGCGCGATCACGTAGTAGGCCGAGATCCCGTGCTCGGCATGCGGCAGTGGCGTCTCGGCGATTTCCCCCCCAAGTCGCTCGATCGTCGCCAGCGTCGCCTCGAAGACCTCGCGCACCCCGGACTCGATCGCGTCGCTCGTCAGCCCGGCGGGGACAGCGAAGCGCAGTCCCTTCAGGTCCTCGCCCTGAGGCAGCCGCGACGCCTCGGGCAAGCCGACCGAGGTCGAGTCGCAGGGATCGGCACCCTGCAGGATGCCCAGCATCAGAGCCGCGTCGGCGACGTCTCGCGTCAGCGGCCCGCACTGGTCCAGTGAGGAGGCGAAGGCAATCATCCCGTAGCGCGAGATCGCCCCGTAGGTCGGCTTCAGGCCGACGATGCCGCAGAGCGAAGCCGGCTGGCGAATTGAGCCCCCGGTATCGGTGCCGATCGCCCAGGGCGCTAGGCCGCCGGCTACCGCCGCCGCCGAGCCACCCGAGGAGCCGCCGGGCACGCGACCCCGATCCCACGGGTTGAGCACCGGGCCGAAGGCCGAGTTCTCGTTCGAGGAGCCCATCGCGAACTCGTCCATGTTGAGCTTGCCGAGGATCGGAGCCCCCGCCTCGAGCAGCTTGCACACGGCCGTCGCCGAGTAGGGCGGACGGTAGCCCTCGAGGATGCGCGATCCGGCCGTGGTCGGCACGTCCTCGGTGCAGAAGATGTCCTTGACGGCGACCGGCGCGATGCGCGGCTGCTCGACCGCGATCGCACCTTCATCGCCATCCTCGGGCCGCCAGAGGTATGCGTTCAGCTCGTCGTCCGCAGCCGCCCGTGCCCACGCCTTCGCGTAATCGGCGGCTGACAGCTCGCCCGCGGCAATCGCCTCGTGCGCCTGCACGACGGTGAGGTCGAGCATCTCCGCCATCAGTGGACCACTTATGCCTCTGCCTGCGGCGACGGCACCCGGAACGCCCCGCGGGCCGGGTCCGGCGCCTGCGCCAGCGCCACATCCCGATCCAGACTTTCATGCGGCTCGTCCTTACGGAGCACGTTCTCGAGTTCGACCACATGCGAGGTCGGCGGAACGTCCTCGAGGTCGAGCTCGGCGATCCGGTCGACGTGCTCGAGGATTCCTGACAGCTCCCCAGCCATCCTCTCGACCTCTTCATCCGACAGCCCGAGCCTCGCCAGCTTCGCTACGTGCAATACCTGCTCTCGCTCAATCACGGCGGGGGATTCTAGGGGTGCGGGTAGGGGGTGGAGCGTCTTGTACTTTTTCGCGACTCTGCTTCAGGCGGCAGCAATCTCCGTGTCTCGAAAAAGTTAAGCGAAACCCCCTGCCCGCACCCTCCTAACCCTGCGGCGGCGGAGGGGGAGGTGGCGGCGGGCTCAAGGGAGGAGGTGGCACCGACGACCCCGGCGGCTGCTGTGACGGCGGGGGTGGCGGGGGCTGCTGTGCGGGCGGAGGAGGTGGAGCCGCGTCCCCGCCATGCCTCCCACCCGAGAGGTGATCCGCCGCGTCGCCGAAGGTGATTCCTTCTTCGCGCATCGCGCTGTAGCCGCCATAGGCAATGCCGGCGGCCGAAAGCAGCCCGAGGAAAATGCCGACCTTGAGCGTCGCGTCGACCGAGACGCCGCCGTAACTGCCGAAGCTCGGCGGATCAACGATCCGGAAGAGGATGAGCAGGACTGAGACGCCGCCGAGAACCGTGACCACTGTGCTGCCCGGAATCGGTGGCTCGTAGACGGCGTCGGTGAGGCGCAGCGCCGCGAGTCCCAGCGCCGCCACGACGGTCACCACGAGGACGATCGGGATGAAGTCGAGCGCATCCCAGGCGCTGCCGCCACCGGGCAGGGAGCCGGAAAAGCCGCCGAGTCCGGAGACTTCGGCCCCGAACCAGTCGAAGAACATGAAGACAAAGAGGAGGATCGCCGAGACGCCCGCGATCTTCTCGCCTATGTTGAGCCTGTCTAGGTCCATCTGGTCATCCCTTCGGAGAAGCTGGCGGTCGATCCGACCCTACACCCGCGTTCGGGCGGCAGCCAGGGTGTTTTCGAGCAGCATCGCGACCGTCATCGGCCCCACGCCACCCGGCACCGGCGTGATCGCCGAGGCGACCTCTGCAGCGGCCTCGAAATCGACGTCCCCGCGCAAGCCATCGTCCGTCCGGTTGACGCCGACGTCGATCACGACCGCACCGGGCTTGACCGCGTCGGCGCCGAGCAGCTCCGGCACCCCGACCGCGGCGACGAGGACGTCGGCGCGGCGGCAGGCCGCCGCCAGGTCTCGCGTGCGCGAGTGACAGCTCGTCACCGTCGCGTTGGCCCCCAACAGCAGGCGCGCCACCGGCACCCCGACCAGCTTCGAGCGGCCGACGACCACCGCCTCGGCCCCCTCCAGCTCCACCCCCTCGTGGCGCAGCAGCTCCATCACACCGGCGGGCGTACAGGGCACCAGGCCCGGCATCCCGTGGGCGAGCAGGCCAGCGTTGACCGGCGTCAGCCCGTCGACGTCCTTGGCCGGGTCGATCGCCGCGACGACCCGGTCGGGGTCGATCTGCTCGGGCACCGGAAGCTGGACGAGGATGCCGTCGACCTCGCGGTCGAGGCCGAGCTCGCCGACAAGCTCGAGCAGCTCGTTCTCACTCGTCTCTGCCGCCAGCTCATGGTGCACCGAGCGGATGCCGGACTCCTCGCAGGCGCGATGCTTGTTGCCGACATAGACGTGCGACGCCGGGTCGTCGCCGACCAGCACCGTGGCCAGCGCAGGCGCCCGACCGTGCTCTGACTCGAAGGCCCGCACTCCCTCGACGACCCGAGCGCGCACCGAGGCCGCCACCGCCTTGCCGTCGATCACTCGCGCGGCCAACCTCTATCTCCTCCTGATCGGCGCGTAGTCGGCCATCAGCTTGCGCTCGCTGCCGTCGCTGGAGAAGCGGACGACGACGATCCCGCCCGGCTCGGTGGCGGTCACGACTCCTTCGCCGAAGCTGGCGTGGACGACGTCGTCGCCGGTGCGCAGCTCCAGAGTGGGCCCAGGGTCAACCGCTGCCAGCGGCTCGGCGTCGCTCGTCGTCTCCCAGCCAAGACCGGCGGCGGCTCCGGGCGCGCTCGAGTAGCGCTCGGTCAGCTCGGCGGGCAGCTCGTCGACGAAGCGCGAGGGCAGGTTACGCTCGGCGCGGCCAAAGAGCCGCCGTTCGCGCGCCCAGGTCAGGTAGAGGCGCTGCCGCGCGCGGGTGATGCCGACGTAACAGAGGCGTCGCTCCTCCTCCTCTCCCCCCTCTTCCAGCGCCCGCATATGGGGGAAGGCGCCGTCCTCGCAGCCGACGATGAAGACCGTGTCGTACTCGAGCCCCTTGGCGTTGTGCAGGGTCATCAGGGTGATCAGCGACTCCGTCTCGCGCAGCCCGTCCTGCTCGGTGTAGAGGGAGATCTGCTGCAGGTACTCCTCGAGCGGCGTCACCTCGCTCCCCCCCTCCCGCTCGCGCTCGACGTCGAACTCGGCGGCCCCGGCGATCAGTGCTTCCAGGTTCTCAGCGCGGCCTTCGGCCTCGACCGTGCGCTCCGCCGCGAGCGCTTCCAGGTAGCCGCTCTCCTGCAGAACGGCCTCGAGCAAGCCCGCGACGGCGCCTTCCTCCTCGGCCCGTTCGCGCAACCCGACCATCGTCTCGTGGAAGCGGCCGACCGACTTGATCGCCGCGCCGCTCAGCCCCGGCACCTCCTCGGCCCGTTCGGCCACCTCCCAGATCGGCAGGCCGGTGGTGTTCGCGTGCGAGGCGAGCCGCGCCTGACTGGTGCTGCCGATCCCCCGCCGCGGCGAGTTGACGACCCGGGCGAAGGAGACCTGGTCGGAAGGGTTGGCGAGCAGGCTGAGATAGGCGACGGCGTCCTTGATCTCGGCCCGTTCGTAGAACTTCGTGCCGCCGATCACCTGGTAGGGCAGGTCGAAGCGGTTGAGCGTGTCCTCGAGCACCCGGCTCATCGCGTTGGTCCGGTAGAAGACGGCGACGTCCTCGCGCCGCACGTCGTCCTCCTCGGCGAGGCGCTCGATCTCGCCGGCAACCCAGCGCGCCTCCTCGTGCTCGTCGGTGAGCTCCGACAGTCGCACCGGCTCACCGCCGGCGATCTCCGTCCAGAGCTGCTTCGGGCGCCGCTCCCGGTTGCGCTCGACCACGGCGTTGGCGGCCGAGAGGATCGTCTGCGTCGAGCGGTAGTTCTGCTCGAGCTTGACGATCTCCGCCTCGGGGAAGTCGCGCTCGAAGTCGAGGATGTTGCGGATGTCGGCGTGCCTGAACCCGTAGATCGACTGATCCTCGTCACCGACCACCATCAGGTTGCCGTGCTCGGCGACGAGCAACTGCAGCAGCCGGTACTGGGCGTGGTTGGTGTCCTGGTACTCGTCGACGAGGACGTGACGGAAGGTGCGGCGCCAGCGTTCGCGTGCCTCCTCGGAGAGCTCGAGCAGGTTTACCGTGCGGACGAGCAGGTCGTCGAAGTCCATCGCGTTCGCCTCGAGCATGCGCTTCTCGTAGAGCGCGTAGACATCGGCGGCCGTTTCCTCGAAGACGCTGCCCTGGGCCTGGGCATATTCGCCGGCGTCGACGAGCTTGTTCTTTGCGCCGGAGACCTGCGAGCGAATCGAGCGCACAGGGAAGCGTTTCGGGTCTACCCCGAGCTCGGCCATGCAGCGTTTGATCATCCGCAGCGAGTCGCCCTCGTCGTAGATCGTGAAGCTGCGCGAGTAGCCGAGCTTCTCGGCGTCGGCGCGGAGCATGCGCGCGCAGGCCGAGTGGAAGGTCGTCACCCACATCGCCCGAGTCGCCCGCCCGACCAGCTGTTCGACCCGCTCGCGCATCTCGCTCGCTGCCTTGTTGGTGAAGGTGATCGCGAGGATCTCGCCGGGACGGGCGGCGCCGGTGGCGAGCAGGTAGGCGATGCGGTGGGTCAGCACCCGGGTCTTGCCCGAGCCCGCTCCGGCGAGGACCAACAGCGGCCCCTCGACGTGACGGACGGCCTCGAGCTGGGGGTCATTGAGCTCCGCGAGGAGCTGCTCGGCGCGGTCGGCCCCGGGTTCTATCGGCGCCCCACTCGACTCTGGAGGCGTTTCAGGTTCCATCTTCAACACCGATCCGAGAATAGCCTCGCGTGCGGTCTATCTGATCTGCATCAAGTTTTCGATCCATACGATCGAAAACTTGATGCAGATCGTCGGGAGTCAGCCGCCGGCCGAAGAACGGCCGGTGCGCTCGCGCAGCTCCGGCTGCGAGCCGTCCCCAGCCTCGCCACCGTCCAGCTCGGCGAGACGGTGCTCCAGGTCGGCGATCCGCTGCGAGAGGGTCTTGATCGCCTCGGCGATCGGGTCGGGCAGGTGGATCCAGTCGGCGTCGGGACCCTCCACCCGCCGCCCGTCGACTTTCACCGGATGTCCCGGGTTGCCGACCACCGTCGCCCCCGGCGGGACGTCCTCGATCACGACCGTGTTGGCGCCGATCTTGGCCCCGTCGCCGACAGCGATCGGCCCGAGCAGCTTGGCCCCGGAGCCGACGGTGACGTTGTCGCCGAGCGTCGGGTGGCGCTTGCCGCGCTGGAAGCCGGTGCCGCCCAGGGTCACGCCCTGGTAGAGGGTTACGCGCTCGCCGATCTCGGCCGTCTCGCCGATCACCACGCCGGAGCCGTGATCGATGAAGAACTCACGCCCGATCATCGCCGCCGGATGAATCTCGACCCCGGTGACGGAGCGGGTGAGGTAAGCGAGGACGCGCGGCACCAGGGGAATCCCAGCCTCATTCAGCGCATGTGCGACCCGGTGGGCGAGCAGCGCCTGCACCCCGGCCCAACTGAGCAGGATCTCGGTGGTCGACACGCCCTGCGCCGCGGGATCGCGATCGCGAGCCGCGGCAACGTCCGCGCGCACCTCTGAGATCAGCCGCTTCCAGCGATTCACGGTGAGAAGAAGGGTAGGGACACGTAGCGCTCGCCCGAGTCGCAGACGATCGTTACAACCCTTTTCCCCTCCATCTCGGGGCGCGCGGCGACCTGAAGCGCCGCCCAGATATTCGCCCCCGCGGAGATGCCGGCGAGCACGCCCTCGCGTTGAGCGGCGAGCCGCGCCGTCTCCAGCGCGTCCTCGTCGCCGACCGAGAGGATCTCGTCGATCACCGAGCGGTCGAGCACCTCGGGGACGAAGCCGGCGCCGATGCCCTGGATCTTGTGCGGCCCGGGCCTGCCGCCGGAGAGGACCGGCGAGCTGGCAGGCTCGACGGCGACGACCAGGGTCTCGGGGCTGCGTTCGCGCAGCACGCTGCCGACGCCGGTGATCGTCCCCCCCGTTCCGACGCCGGCGACGAAGGCGCCTAGATTGGCGCCGTCGGTGTCGCGCCAGATCTCCTCCGCGGTCGTTCGCCGGTGCACGTCCGGATTCGCCGGGTTGGAGAACTGCTGCGGCATGAACCCCTTGCGCTGCTCGCAGATCTCCTCCGCCAGCTCGACCGCCTCGGTCATCCCTCCCAGCGAGGGCGTCTCCCGCACTTCCGCGCCGTAGGCCCGCAGCAGCTTCGAGCGCTCGCGGCTCATCCCCTCGGGGAGGGTGAGGATCAGCTCGTAGCCCCGCGCCGCGCAGACCATCGCCAGGGCGATCCCGGTGTTGCCGCTGGTCGGCTCGACGATCACCGACTTGCCGGGCGAGATCAGCCCCGCCTCCTCGGCGGCGTCGATCATCGCCACCCCTATCCGATCCTTGACCGAGCCGCCCGGATTGAGCGACTCGAGCTTGACGCAGACCTCGCCGGCCAACCCCTCGCTCATCCGCGAGAGGGCGACCAGCGGCGTCTCGCCGACGACATCGGCTGCGGTTCCCCCGATTCGCATCAGATGAAGTACATCCCCGAGCCGGCCGCCTCGGCCTCGCGGCGGGCGATTTCGGCGATCGTCGTCTGGGCGAAGACCTTGCGCAGGGCGGTGACACCCTCGGCCCAGATGCCGCCGGCCTCGTCGGCCTCCTGGCCCACCTTGCCGTCCAGCGCCTGCACGACCTCCAGGACCGTGATCTCCTCCGCCGGCCGGGAAAGCGTGTAGCCGCCGCGCATCCCGCGGTGGCTGGTCAACAGGCCTGCGCGCCGCAGGGTCGAGAAGAGCTGCTCTAGGAACTGCTCCGGTATGTCGCGACGCTCGGCCAGCTCCTTGATCGGCACCGGGCGCTCGCCGGCGCGGGCGAGCTCGGCCAGCGCAACCACCGCGTAGCGCGACTTCGAGGTGATCGAGATCACAAGAGCTTTCTACCGCACGATTCGGATCGGCCTGGGTTAGGATCGACTTTCGGGGCTCCAGGACTGACGATGGAGCCGCCGACGTCAGCAATTCCCGAGAGATCGGAGTCATCCTGAGCGAGCGTCCCCAATGCCTGGTCATCGACGGTCATCCGATCGTTCGCTTAGGGGTGCGCCGGGCGCTGGAAGACGAATTCGAGATCCACGAAGTCGCCAGTCGCGGCGAGGCGATCGAGCTGGTGCGCGACGTCGGCAGCTTCGACGTCGCGATCGTCGACATGCGCGCCTGCATCGAGGCGGGCGACGGGGTCCCCGCCGACGCCAACGAGGCGATCCGGACGCTGCTCAAATCCGAGCCGGGCATCGGCGTCGTCGCCCACGGCGAACGCGCCGAGCGGCACCTCGCCAACGCCGCGCTGCAGGCAGGCGCCAGTGCCTACGTCTCCCGCACCGCGGGCGCCGAAGAGCTGAGACGCGCCGTGAAGGCTGCGCTCGAGCAGGAGCGTTTCGTCGACCCGGCCGTTCCACCGCGCGGCAGTCGCGGCAAGCTGACCAAGCGCCAGCGCGAAATCCTGCAGCTGCTCGCCAACGGCGAATCGACCACCGTCGCAGCGCGCGAGCTCGATTTGAGCGAGGAAACGATCAAAACCCACACCAAGTACGCCCTCGCTCGCCTCGGCGCCCGCAACCGCACCCACGCCGTCGCCATCGCCCTGCGCGAGTCGCTGATCGATTAGGGGTTCTATCCGCGGGTCCTGTCGTCGGGTTGGGGTGCGCTCGGCGGCCCTCCGTGCTGCTTCGGGCACCGGGACCGAGCTTGTCCAGGGCGCAAGCCCTGCCCTCAGCAGCCTCCGGGGCTCGGCGAGCTCACCCCCACCCGACGCCACCCGCGGGAAGAAAGTCGATCGCTACATGCCTCACCCTGCTACGGCGACAAGATGTCCGCCCCGGACGCCGAGCACTCGCTCGGTGCGGAGCTGTCTTGGGACAACGCTTCTCCCGCGGGTGGTGCGGGGATAGGGGGTGCTCTCCGCTGCGTAGGCTGCTGAGGGCAGGGCCTGTCCTTGATACAGATCTGTCCCGGTGCCCGAAGCAGCACGCAAGCGAGGAGAGCACCCCCTATCCCCGCGACAGGACCCGCGGGGCAAAATCCTGATCCCTAGATCCAGCCGCGGTCGCGGGCGGTGAGGACGGCCTGGGCGCGATCGACGGCGCCGATCTTGCCGTAGACGTTATGCAGGTGGGTGCGGATGGTCGAGACCGAGAGCTGCATCTCCCCCGCAATCTGCTTGTAGACCATCCCCTCAGAGAGGTGGCGGAGGACGTCGAGCTCGCGACTGGAGAGCGGGCACGGCTCCGAGATGCGAGCGCCGTCGCTGCGCGCGTAGGGCAGCTGATAGAGGATCTCCCGCAGGCCATCGCCGTCGAGCCCGCAGCGCAACGCCATCGCTCGCAGGCGTTCGGCCGAGATCGCCTCGCCCTGGGCGTAGTGGGCGACCATGTCGGCGGTGCCGACCATCGCCGCCAGGTCCTCGGCGTCGGCGGCGTGATGTCGCTCGATCGCGACCGCGATCCGCTGCGGCATGTTCCAACGCCGCGCCAGAACCCCCCCGACGAGAGCGTGATCGATCCCAAGCCGATCGCGTTCCTCTTTCAGACGCTGCTCAGGGGTCTTCGCAACCGCTTCGAAGAAAGTGCGGTCGCCGGGGTGCAGGTTCGAGATCACAAGGCGGCCGACATCGTGGAGCAGTGTCGCGATCGCAAGCTCGTCGCGAGCCTCCCAACCGACCGCGCGGCCGATCTCGTCCGCCGCCTGCTGAGTGGCGAGAGCATGGACGCGGATACGCTCGGGCCGCATCTCGCGGCCGCCGTTCGGCTCGAAGAAATCGAAGATCGGTGCGGTCCCGGCGATCGCCAGCAGCCCAGAGGGCTTGAGCAGGTCGACCGCCTCGGGAATGGTTGCAATGCTGCCGCCGGAGCCCACGTTGCGGTTGGCGAAGCGCAGCACCGCTATCGCCAGGCCCACATCGGACTCCACCGTCTCGACCAGCTCCGCGACGCGCGCCGTCTCCGCGGTCGCCGCCCTCATCACCCGCTCCCGCGACTCCATCAAGACCGGGAACTTCTCGACTGCCTCGAAGGCCGCGGCAAGCCGAGCCCCGGGCGCCTGCTTGGTCTTGGCGTCTAGCTGCCGGGCACTTTCAGGCTTCACCTTGCCGTTGCTGTGGGCTTTGGTCGCTTGCATGGGAAAAGAACGCGTCTCGCACAGCTCATCGGCACGCCAGGACGCACGGTTTAGCCTGAGCATCCTCAAAATTGAGGATCAGCAATGGCCCATTTGTCCGTTTGGGTGGGAATAGGACGAGATTCTTGTTCCGTTAGGAACGCAGACGCTCGACAGCCACGCCTATCCGGGCCAGCGACTGCTCGCGCCCCAGCGCGGCAAGCGACTCGAAGATGCCAGGCGAAACGGAGGTGCCGGTTATCGCCACGCGAATCGGCTGGTAGAGCCGCCCCGGCTTGACGCCGAGGCTGTCTGGGAGCGGGCTCAGCGCCGCCTCGACTGCATCGATGCTGAAGTCTTCTCCCACCTCGGAGAGCGCTGCGTGGGCGGCCTCGAGCGCAGGCAGGGCGCCGTCCTTCATCACCTTTGCCCACGCCTTTTCGTCATCGACCGGCGGCTCGAAGAGGAAACCGACGAGCGGCCAAACCTCCTCCAACGTCTGCGCTTTCTCCTGGGCGATCGCGCAGGCGGAGCGCAGGCGCTCGTCGGCATCGCGGCGCAGGTGGCGGGCGACGGCGGCCGTGTACTCGTCGAGCGGCATCTCGCGCATGAAGCGGCCGTTGATCCAGCGCAGCTTCTTCTCGTCGAAGATCGCCGCCGCCTTGCCAACGTCCTCGACCCGGAAGCGGCGAACCAGCTCCTCGGTGGACATCAGCGTCGTGTCGTCGTCGGTTCCCCAGCCAAGTAGGGCGAGGTAGTTGCGCACGGCGGCGGGCAGGTAGCCGCTCTCGCGCAGCTCCTGCGCCGAAGCGGCGCCATGGCGCTTGGAGAGCTTCTTGCCGTCGGGGCCGTGCAGGAGCGGCAGGTGCGCGTAGCGCGGCGGCGCGTGACCGAGCGCGGCGAGGACGAGCAGCTGCTTGGGGGTGTTGGAGAGATGGTCGTCGCCGCGGACGACGTCGGTGATCTCCATCTCGGCGTCGTCGACGGCGACCGCGAAGTTGTAGAGGACGGAACCGTCGCCGCGGGCGATGACGAAGTCGTCATAGCTGCGATTGGGGAAGCTGACCGGACCGCGAATCAGGTCCTCGACGACGGTCTCGCCCTCGTCGGGGACGCGCAGGCGGACGGCCGCATCCGCGTCCTCGACCGGCTCGCCCCGGTAGCCGTGGCCGGTGCCGTGCTCGGCCTTCCATGCCTCGACGTCCTTGGCCGTGGCCGAGTCCCGGTAGGCGGCGCCGGAGTCGAGCAATAGCTGAAGCGCCTCGGCGTGACGATCGGCGCGTGAGGCCTGTGAGACCGGGCCGATGTCCCAGTCGAGGCCGAGCCAGCGCAGCGCGTCGAGGATCTGCTCGACGTTCTCCTCGGTCGAGCGCTCACGATCGGTGTCCTCGATCCGCAGCACCAGCTCACCGCCCCCGTGGCGTGCCGCGAGCCAGTTGTAGAGTGCCGTCCTCGCCCCGCCGATGTGCAGCGCACCGGTCGGCGAGGGAGCGAACCTCAAGCGGATTGGAGAGTCTTCAGACACGATGTTGATCGGCGCGCATGTTTCCACAGCCGGCGGCCTGGACAAGGCGATCGAGCGCGGAACCGAGATCGGCTGCGAATCGATTCAGATCTTCAACCAGAGCCCGCGGATGTGGCGGCCGACCAAATACGGTCCCGACGACTTCGCCCGTTTCCGCGAGGCGATGGGCGACTCGCCGATCGAAGCGGTCGTGATCCACGCCGTCTACCTGATCAACTGCGCGACGACGGACAAGGAGCTGCGCAAGAAGTCCCTTGCCTCGCTGACCCATGCGCTGCGCACTGGCGATGGGATCGGCTCCAACGGCGTGGTCCTCCACCCGGGTGCCCAGAAGGGCGAGGCGCTCGCGCCGTCGATCAAACGGGCGGCGAAGGTGATCGCAGCGGCGCTCGACGACAGCGAGAGCTGTCCGCTGCTGCTCGAGCAGACCGCTGGCCACAAGGGCCTGCTCGGCCGCGACTTCGACGAGACCGCGCAGCTGATCGAGCTTGCCGGTGGCGGCGAGCGCCTCGGCCTCTGCCTCGACTCATGCCATCTCTTCGTGCAGGGCTACGACATCACCGACGAGCAACACCTCGGCGCGGTGCTTGACGAAGCCGATGAGAAGGTCGGCCTCGATCGCCTGCGTTGCGTGCACGTCAACGACGCCGCCGCCCCGCTCGGCTCCTGTCGCGACCGCCACGCCAACGTCGGCCAGGGCGAGATGGGCAAGCGCGGCCTCGCCGCCTTCCTCTCCGAGCCCCGCTTCGAGGGCCTCCCAGCGACCCTCGAGACGCCAGGTCCCAACAAAAAAGGCCCGGACAAGAAAGAGGTGCAGGCGGCGAAACGCCTGCGCAAGGAGGGTCAGAAGTTGCGTAAGGGCTGAGCCCTCGGGGGAAGTGTTTTGATCGGCCAACCCTTAAGGAGCGGTGCCGGCGATCAGCCGCTTCTTCGGGATCACGATCTCAATGTACTTCGAGGATCATGGTTACCCCCATTTCCACGCCTATCATGCCGATGGGAGCGCCAGGATCCGTATCGACAAGCTGATGGTGCTTGACAGCAGCCTGAGACGACGGCAGCTTCGCTTCGTCCTTGCCTGGGCGGAGCTCCATCAAAAGGAGCTAATGGAGAACTGGCGCCGAGCACGAACCCGTGAAAAACTCTTGGAGATCGAGCCACTGAGATGAACGGACTTACGCCAGACATCACCGAAGCAGCCGTCGTGCGCCACGGCGTGCTCAAGCTGACCTTCTCAGACGGCCTCGTGGGTGAGGTGGACGTCCTCGACCGCATGTGGGGCCCAGTCTTCGAGCGGGCCCGGACCAAGGAGGGCTTCGCGGAAGCCTACGTCGATCCCGAGACTCGCACGGTCGCCTGGCCGGGCGGCGCCGACTTGGCCCCCGACACGCTCTACGAACGCGTTCGCACAGGGGTCTGGCCGGAGCCGATCTCGACTATTTGATGTGAACGCCTGAGATCGCGCGGCTGATGACCAGGCGCTGGATCTCGGAGGTGCCCTCGAAGATCGTGTAGATCTTGGCGTCGCGGTGCATCCGCTCGACCGGGAACTCGCGGGTGTAGCCGTTGCCGCCGAGGATCTGGATCGCGCGCTCAGTGGCCCAAACGGCGACCTCGCCCGCCTTCAGCTTCGACATCGAGCCCTCGGCGTTTTCGAATTTGTGGCCGCTGCGGCCCATCCAGGCGGCGCGCCAGACGAGCAGGCGGGCGGCGTCGATCTCGAGCTTCATGTCGGCGAGGGCGAAGGCGATTGCCTGGTTCTCGATGATCGCCTTGCCGAACTGCCGGCGCTCCTTGGCGTAGTCGAGCGAGTACTCGTAGGCGGCGCGGGCGATGCCGAGCGCCTGGGCGCCGACCGTCGGCCGGCTCGCCTCGAAGGTCTGCATCGCCGCCTGCGATTTGGCTTTCTTGCCCTCGCGGACGCGGGCCAGCCGTTCGTCGAGCTTCTCCTTGCCGCCGAGCAGGCAGGCGCCCGGGACGCGGCAGTCGTCGAGGTGGACGTCGGCGGTGTGCGAGGCACGCAGGCCGTGCTTCTTCACCTTGGCGCCCTGCTCGCAGCCCTTCGTCCCCGGCGGGACGATGAAGGCGGCGTGGCCGCGCGAGCCGAGCTCGCGGTCGACCGTGGCGATGACGACGTGGACGTCGGCGATGCCGCCGTTCGTCGCCCAGGCCTTCTGGCCGTTGATGATCCACTCGTCCGTGGCCTCGTCGTACTTGGCCGTGGTGCGGATCGCAGACACGTCGGAGCCGGCGTCCGGCTCCGACGAGCAGAATGCGGCGACTTTGGGATCGTCCGCGCTGCCGAAGCACTGCGGGATCCACTCGCCCATCTGCTCCGGGGTTCCCTGCCCGAAGATCGCGGCGACTGCCAACGAGGTGCCCATGATCGCCATGCCGATGCCGGCGTCGCCCCAGAAGAGCTCCTCATTGGCGATCGGCAGCGTCAGGCCGGTCTCGTCGGCCCAGAACTGGCCGAGCGCTTCGAAGCTGTAGAGGCCGATTTTCGCCGCCTCCTGGATCACCGGCCACGGCGTTTCCTCGCGCTCGTCCCATTCCTCGGCAGCCGGGCGCACCACGCCCTCGGCGAAGCCATGCACCCACTCGCGGATGTCCTTCTGGTCCTGGTTCAGCTCGAGGGTGAACTTCGGACCCTCGCCTGCGCCGTCTGTGTTGCTGGTCGCCTCAGCCACCAGCGCCTCCGCCTCTGCCACTGCCGCTGTATCGCTCATGGGGCGGAATTCTACACGGGAAAATGTCGCGATCGGACCAAAAACCCGCCGGGTGCAACGCGTTTGGGGGCAAATGGGCCACTAAAACGTTTCACCCGCGACGGAGGTGGACTCAGAAGTCGCGCAGGTCGAAGGCACGGATGCCCTCGGGACCGCCGTCGGCGCAATCGAAGAAGCGGCGGTTGACGCAGTCGTAGGATTCGCCCGAACCCTCGTAGGCACGCTCGACCGAGAACTGGCACTGGGGCAGCGCCTCGCCCGTCATCTTCACCCCGCCGAAGCCACCGGGCTGGAGGACGCCGTCCAGCTCGACCTTGGCCGAGAAGACGTCCTGCATGCAGCCCACGTACTGGATGCCGGTCAGCATGTCGACGAAGCTGTAGAGGTAGCGGCAGCGCATTTCGACGCAACCGCGCGGCTCGACCATCTTGTCGCAGAAGGAGCGGCACTGACGACACTCGCCCGTCTTCTCGCGCGTAGCTGGCATAGAGGAAGTCTACGGACGCGAAGCGCCGGAAACCAGCATTTGCACTGGCTAGGCAGCCAGGGCGGCGGCGCTTCCGAGCAGGTGGTCCAGCTCGCTCTGCAGGCGCCCCGACGGGCGGATGCGGTAGCCCTCGCCGAGCGCGAACCGCCTCGGCTCTGTGCCGCCGTTGCGTATCGCCAGGTGAATTTCCACGTCCCCCTGGTGGTGCTCGAGGACCGCCTTCAACTCTTCGAACAACGCGTCGCTGAACATCTCAGCGGCGATCTCGATCTCGAAGGGCCCGCTCGCCGCGCTCGGCACCTCGGGGGCGCGGGCAATCTCCGCGGCATCGGGTTCGAAGCGTTCGGCTTCCTGTACGACGAGCTTCGTCTCGCCTCTCTCCTTGTGGTCGATGCGCCCGCGCACGAGGACGATCGCGTCGGGTTGGATCACGCTGGCGCTCTCCGCCTGGTCGGCCTTGAAGACCAGCATCTCGACCTGGCCCTCGATGTCGTCGAGCGTCGCGAACATCATCTGGTTGCCGCTCTTCGTGCGGATCTTCTTGCACTCGGTGACGATGCCGCCGACCGTCACCCAGGAGCCGTCCTGCTTGCTCGCCAGCTCGCCCAGACCGCAGTCGACCCGGGCCCGCAGCGCGCCGCGGACCTCGGTCAGCGGGTGCTCGGAAAGATAGGTACCGAGCGTCTCCTTCTCCATCGCCGGCAGCTCGGCACGGTCGAACTCCTCGGCTGGGATCGGTGGCCGGTGTTGAGCCTGGGCCGAAGTACCGCCGCCCTCCCCTTCGCCGAAGTCGAAAATCGAACCCTGACCGAGCTGCGCGTCCTCCTGCGCCTTCTGGCCCGCCGACTGCGCCGCCGGCAGCGTCTCCAGCATTCCCCTGCGGCTCGACCCGGTCGAGTCGAGCGCACCGCACTTGACCAGGCATTCGATCGCCCGTTTGTTCACCGCGCGCGAGTCGACCCGCTCGCAGAAGTCCCAGATCGAGTCGATCGGCTTCTCCTCGCGAGCGTGCAGAATCGCCTCGACCGCAGCATGACCGACGTTCTTCACGGCGTCGAGGCCGAAGCGGATCGCATTCTCCGAGACGACGAAGTCGTGGTCGGAGGAGTTGACGTCGGGCGGCAGCACCTCGATTCCCATCTCCTCGCAGCGGTTGACGAAGAAGGGCACCTTGTCCTTGGTGTTCATCACCGAAGAGATCACCGCCGCCATGTACTCGGCCGGGTAGTTGGCCTTCAGGTAGGCGGTGCGGTAGGAGATCAGCCCGTAGCAGGCGGCGTGGGACTTGTTGAAGGAGTAGTCAGCGGCGGCTTCGTTCAGCTTCCAGAGATCGGCGGCGACATTGGGAGCGGTCCCCGACTCGGCGAGGCCCTGCATGAATTTGTCCTTCATCGTCGCCATCAGGTCGCGCTTCTTCTTGCCGACCGCCTTGCGCAGGTCATCCGCCTCGGCGCCCGAGAAGACGGCCATTTCGCGGGCGATCGCCATCAGCTGCTCCTGGTAGATGACACAGCCGTGCGTCTCCTCGGTGATTGGCCGCAGGCGCGGGTCGGGGTAGCGCACGCTCGCCGGATTCTTCTTGCCCTTGGCATAGGCGGGGATATAGGCCATCGCCCCCGGTCGGTAGAGGGCACCGAGGGCGACGATGTCGGCGAACTCGGTCGGGCCGACCTTGCGCAGCGCCTCACGCATCCCGTCGGACTCGAACTGGAAGACGCCGGTCGAGTCGCCGGCGGCGAGCATCGCGTAGGTCTTGGCATCGTCCATCGGGATCGCGCTGATGTCGAGCTCAACCCCCCGCGAGCGGTGGATGATCTCGACCGCGTCCTCGATCACGTCGAGGTTGCGCAGGCCGAGGAAGTCCATCTTCAGCAAGCCGATCTCCTCGATCGGGCCCATCGAGTACTGGGTGACGATCTTGTACTGGCGCTCGGCCTTGCCCGAGCCGTTGCCGTTGCCGTTGCCGGGCCCGCCGGGGGCACTTCGGTCCTCGGCCAGCTGCAGGGGGACGATCTCGCGCAGCGGCCGGTCGGCGATCACCACCGCGGCAGCGTGGATCGAGTTGTTGCGGACGATCCCCTCCAGGCCCTGAGCGACGTCGACGATTTTCTTCGCGTCAGGCTCCGCGTCATAGGTCTTGCGCAGCTCCTGCCCAGGCCGCAGGCATTCCTCGAAAGAGGGGCTGCGACCCATGATCGGCTCGGGGATCTGCTTGGCGAGGCGATCGCCGGTGCCGTAGTCGTAGCCGAGCACGCGGGCGGCGTCGCGGGTCGCGGCGCGGGGCGCCATCTTGCCGAAGGTGATGATCTGGGCGACCGACTCACGGCCGTACTTCTCGGCGACGTAGCGGATCACCCGCTCACGCCCGCGCACCGAGAAGTCGATGTCGATGTCCGGCATCGACTTGCGGCCGGGGTTGAGGAAGCGCTCGAAGAGCAGGTCGCTGGCGAGCGGGTCGATGTCGGTGATCGTCAGCGCGTAGGCGACGATCGAGCCGGCGGCCGAGCCGCGGCCGGGGCCGACCGCGATCCCGTTGTCCTTCGCGTAGCGGACGAAGTCCCAGACGATCAGGAAGTAGGAGGAGAAGCCCATCTCCTCGATCACGCCGAGCTCGAACTCGAGCCGCTCGCGCGCCTCGGCCGGGATCGGGTCGCCGTAGCGGGCGAGCATCCCCTCGTCGGCGATGCGCCGCAGCATCGCCTCTGGCTCCTCGCCGTCGGGGGTCGGGTAACGCGGCAGCAGCAGCTTGCCGAGCTCGATCTCGACGTTGCAGCGCTCGGCGATCTCGAGCGTCGTCGGCACCGCCTCGGGCCACTCGGCGAAGGACTCCGCCATTTCGTCGCTGGTCTTCAAATAGAACTCATTGGTGTCGAAGCTCAGCTTCGGCGCCTCCAGCGTCGACTTCGTCTGCACGCAGAGCAACGCCCGGTGATTGTCGAAGTCCTCGCGGCGCAGGTAGTGGACGTCGGCCGTCCCGACCAGCGGCCGGCCCAGCTCGCGGGCGTAACGAACGATTCCATCGTTGGCCTTGTCCTGCTCGTCGATCCCGTTCTTCTGCACCTCGAAGTAGACCTGCTCGGGACCGAAGGCCTGGATCAGGTCATCGAGGTGGGCGCGGGCGTCGTCCCCGCGCTCTTCGACGAGGCGACGACAGAAACGCGACTGCAGGCAGCCGGTGAGCACGATCACGCCCTCAGAGTGGGCGGCGAGCAGCTCCATGTCGACGTTGGCCTTGCCGCGTGAGAATCCTTCGAGGAAGCCGGCCGAGGTGAGCTTGACCAGATTGGCGAGGCCGGCATCGCTCTCGGCCAGCAGCGTCAGGTGGTTGCGCTCGTATTTCGGCTTCTCCTTGATCGCCTTGACGTCGTCGACGAAGTACGCCTCGAAGCCGGCGATCGGCTTGATCCCGTGTTTCCGGCAGGCCTTGTAGAGGTCGACGGCGCCGTTCATCACGCCGTGGTCGGTAAGGCCGAGGGCAGGCTGGCCCATTTCCGCCGCCCGTTCCGCCATCGCCTCGATCTTGCAGTGGCCGTCGAGCAGCGAGTACTCGCTGTGGGCGTGTAGATGGACGGCGGAGGGGCTGCTCACGGGCGGCACCGATCATGCCAATCCGGCCAGATGGAGCGAGCCGATTTCGTGCGTCTTCCACGCACCTTCCGTGCGTATTCGAGGCGGAGACTCTGTCTAACCGCAGACCCAGGCGCTGGAGCCCGAGTCGGCCCAGATTTCGGAAGCGATGCGGTCCTGTTCGGCCTTCGGTGCATCCTGCGGCTCGCCCTTGCCGCCATAGAGTTCCCAGGTGGAGGGCAGGATCTGGTAGGCGCCGCCGGCGCCACTGGATGGGTTGACCGCGCCGTAGTTGCCGCCGGACTCGCACATCACGATGTAGGTGGGGATCGAGTAGGGACCACCGAGCCAGCGTTCCACCGTGTCTTCGGCTTCCGCGCGGCTGGCGGCTTCGGCAGCTTCGATGTCTTTGACCCAACCGCCGATCTTTGACTTGAGGCTGGCCAGAGATGCGCTGCGTGCGGCGGCGAGCGACTGCAGATGGGCAGCGGACGCTTCGGCTTCGGCCCGCACCGAGGCGATTTCAACACGAGCCGCGGCGAGGCGTTCGTTGTAGGCGTCGGCGCGGGCCTTCAGCGCCGCGACGCGCTGCAGCGCCCGGGTAACCGAACGGCGCACTTCGCCGACCCGTTCCGCGAGGTCCGTGTCCGATTGCTGGATCCGCTCGAGGTATTCGCTGCGCGCCGCCAGCTCGTCGAGGTCATCGGAGGCGAGGATGACGCTTGCGGCGCTCGGCGCCCCGCTCTCGTAGAGAGCGACCAGGCGATCGGCGAGCGCCCTGCGCGCCCGGCGCAAGCGCGCCTTCGCGACATCGAGCTCATGCTGTGTGCGGCGCACTTCGCCGGCGAGCCTCGCCGCCCTTTCCTCGCCCGTCGCCAACAGCGCACTGAGCTTCTTCTCGCGATCGACAGCCGCCGTCGCTTCCCCTTCGGCAGCGGCTACTTCGGCCTGAGCCGACTGCAGTCGGCTCGCCAGCGAGCTGGCTTCTTCGCGCGCAGTCGAGACCTTCTGCTGAAGCCCGCCGAGGCTCGCAGCACCGCCCGTCGCCGCAACGACCCCCATCGCACCCAGCAAAAGGGCGCAGGCGGCCACCGCAACAAAGCGCTTTCGGTCGCGTACCGTTGTCGCCAGCGTTCGCGCCACGGAGCCGCCGAGAGTACGACAACAACCCAGGTGCAACGCATTTTCCTCCCTATGGATGGAAAAAACGTTTCACCGGGTGGGCGAGGGAATCAGCCCTCGGGGACGTTGCGGCTCGCCACGTAGGCGGCGACCGCGATGCCGGCGACGGTCAGCCCGACGCCGATGCGAATCTGGCGCCGGTAGCGCATGCGCACGTACTTGACGGCGAAGCGGATTGCCAGCTTTCCGATGCGGTCGGAGGTCACTGTCCCTCCTCTTCCCCGCGGTGGCGGATTCGATGCGCCATCCGCGACTGCAATGACCAGAGCTCGATGAAACCGGGGGATGCAGTCTGCGAAAACAGCCCCCCCGACTCGGCAAAGGAAGCGAGGTCGGCGTCGTAGACCGCATTCGGCGAGGAGCGGGTGACGACACGGGCACTGCCCTTGTAGAGCTTGAGACCGATCGTGCCCGTCACCTGGGCGTTGACGGCGTCCATGTAGGCGTCGAGGTCCGAGCGCAGCGGCTCCCACCAGAGCCCGGCATACACGAGGTAGGCCCACTGCCGGTCGAGGTCGGGCTTGAACTGATTCTGGTGGATCGTGCCGACCAGCTTCTCCAGCTCCTGGTGCGCGGTGAGCAGGATCGCCGCCGCCGGCACCTCGTAGATGTCGCGCACCTTGAGGCCGACGATGCGGTCCTCGATGTGGTCGACGATGCCGACCCCTTGGCGACAACCGATCTCGACGGCGCGTTCGAGCAGCTCGACGACGCCGAGTCGCTCGCCGTTCAGAGCCACGGGCACTCCGGCCTCGAACTCGACCTCGACCACCTCGGCCTCGTCGGGCGCCTCCTCGGGTCGCGTCACCAACTGGAAGACGTCGTCCTCCGGGGCGTGGTCGAGGTCCTCGATCCAACGCCCCTCCGAGGAGCGGCCCCAGAGGTTGTCGTCGATCGAGTAGGGCGCCACCTCGGTGCCGCCCTTGACCGGGATGCCGTGCTCGCGCGCGTAGGCGATCTCCTCCTCGCGTCCCATCTGCCAGGAGCGCACCGGGGCGATCGTCTTCAACTCGGGCGCCAGGGTCGCAACGGTCGCCTCGATCCGGACCTGGTCGTTTCCCTTCCCAGTGCAGCCGTGGGCGATCGTGTCGCAGCCGCTGCGCCGCGCGTACTCGACTGCGAGCTTGGCGATCAGCGGCCTGCCGAGCGCGGTGAAGAGCGGGTAGCCACCGCCGTAGAGGGCGTTGGCCTTGATCGCCGGCAGGACGTACTCGATTGCGAACTCCTCGCGTGCGTCGACCACGTGGCACTCGAGCGCGCCGAGCCGCTTCGCCTTGTCCTCGATCACGGCGTAGTCCTCGCCGGGCTGGCCGAGGTTGACGGTGAGGCAGACGACCTCCGCTTCATAGGAGTCCTGGATCCACTTCAGCATCACGCTCGTGTCGAGGCCGCCGGAGTAGAGCAGGAGGACGCGCCGCACCTCGGCGGGGTCCGCCTCGTAGGAGGCGGTGCGAACCTGGGCCGGCGAGTCCGCCACTAGCCGGGGCCGATGCCGCCGCTGCCGTTTTCTTCTTCGGTCGGCGTGGTCGGTGTCGTGGTCGTTTCGGTGGTCGTCGCGGTCGATTCGGTGGTCGTCGGCGCGGTCGTCGTCTCCGTCGTCGATCCCGTGGTCGTGCTCGAGGTAGTGCTTTCCGTCGAAGAGGGCGTGACGGTGGCCGTACTGCCGCCATTGTCGTTGCCGGCGATGACGACGATCGCGATCACCAGACCAACGATCACGGCGACGAGGCCGGCAACCAACAGGCGCATGTTGCCGTGCGGTTTGTGGTGGTCCGGCTCGGGCTGGCCCATCATCCTGGTCGGGTCCTCGTGCATGTCTAGTCCTCCGGTCCGAGTATCGCGTCGAGTATCTCGCTGGTGTCCTCGATGTCGAAGCCGCTTCGCAGGCGCTGCTCGATCTCCTCCCGGCTACTGCCGGATACCGCCATCTGAGTCGCGAGGATCCGGGCGCCAGCCGCGCTCGAACGCCGCTGCGGTCGCTCCTCCTCATCGCCCGCGGTCTCGACCGGCCGCAGGTGGGATGTGGGCCGGCTCTCTGCCGGCGGGTCGAGCTCGTCGGCGATCTCCCGCAGCCGCTCGGCAGCGATGCGGTTGGCGTGGACGTTTGCCTCCTCCAGCTTCCGGCGGGCCTGCTCCTCAGCGTCGTCGATCACCTGGGCCGCGGCGCGCTCGGCCGCCTCGACGATCGCCGCCAGGCGCTCCGCCGTGCTCGCCGTCAGCGCGCGAGGCTCGGATGGCTTCTTCCGGCTCATCAAGTTGCTGCGTAGCTTAGGAGCGCGGAACCGATCGCGCCGAGGGCGCGCTCGACCTGGTCGGACTCGACCGTGAGCGGCGGCAGCAGCCGCAGCGTGCCGGGCTCGGGGACGTTGACGATGAGGCCGTTCTCGAGCAGCTCGGCGCCGACAGCCGCGGCGTCGATGCCGGCTTCGAGGCCGACCCCGAGCATCAGCCCGCGGCCGCGGACCTCGCGGACGCCGTCGAGGGCGAGCAAGCCGTCGCGCAGTACCGCGCCAAGCTCGCGCACCCTGCGCAGCAGCGCCGGGTCGTCGACGATCTCGAGCACGGCGAGCGCCGCCGCGCAGGCGACCGGACCGCCGGCGAAGGTCGAGCCGTGGTCGCCGGGCTCGAGCACCTCGCCGATCTCGGGCGTGGTCAAACACGCACCGATCGGCATCCCACCGCCCAGCGTCTTGGCGCTGGTCAGGACGTCGGGGCGAACCGGGGTCTGCTGGTAGGCCCAGAGCGAACCCGTCCTCCCCATACCGGCCTGGATTTCGTCGAGGATCAGCAGCGCGCCCGCCTCGTCGCAGGCCTCGCGTGCCGCCAGCAACGTCTCGTCGCCCAGCGGGTAGATGCCGCTCTCGCCCTGGATCGGCTCGATCAGGACCGCCGCCGTGTTCTCTCCGACGACCTCGCGCAGCGCGGCCGCGTCGTCGAAGGGCACCGAGCGGAAGCCGGGCAGCATCGGGCCCAGGTCGGAGTCGGCGGCAAGCTTCGGCGTCGCCGCCAGCGCCCCGTAGGTGCGGCCGTGGAAATCCCCGTCGAAGCTGACTATCTCCGGCGCCTCGATGCCGCCCCGGTGGGCGTGCTTGCGGGCGATCTTGATCGCGCACTCGTTCGCCTCGGTCCCGGAGTTGGCGAAGAAGACGCGGCCGCCGAGACTCGACTCGGAGAGGCGCTCGGCGAGCCGCACCATCGGCTCGGTGTAGAAGAGATTGGAGGTGTGCATCAGGCGGCTGGCCTGCTCGCGCACAGCCTCGACGACGGTCGGATTGCAATGGCCGACCGAGCAGACGGAGATGCCGCCGAGGAAATCGAGGTACTCCTTGCCCTCGGCGTCCCATAGCAGCGCCCCCTCACCGCGCACGAACTCGACCGGCGCGCGCTTGTAGGTGCGCATCAGGTAGCGCTCCTCCAGGGCCTGCAGGTCGGTCAGGTTCATGACGTGATCATCGTCCCGATGCCAGCGTCGGTGAAGAGCTCGACCAGCAGCGAGTGCGGCTGCCGCCCGTCGATGATGTGAGCTGCCTGGGCACCGCCACGGACCGCGTCGACGCAGGCGGTCAGCTTCGGCCGCATGCCGCCGTCGATCGAGGCGAGCTTGCCGTCCACCTCGTCGACCGTCGCCCGGGCGATCAGCGAGTCGGCGTCACCGGCATCCGCGAGCCAACCCTCGACGTCGGTGAGGAAGATCGCCTTGTGGGCACCGAGCGCCGCCGCGACCTTGCCCGCCGCCTCGTCGGCGTTGACGTTGTAGGACTGCCCCTCGCGATCGGAGGCCGTCGAAGCGATGACCGGGATGTAGTCGGCCGAGATGTGGTTGAGCACGTCGACGTCGACCCTGTCGATGGAACCGACGAATCCCACCTCGTCAGCATTCGCCACAGGCGAGACGCGGAAGAGCGTCCCGTCCTCGCCCGAGAGCCCGACCGCCGGCTGACCGTGCGCGTTGAGGCGCTGGACTATTTCGGCGTTCAGCTTGCCGACGAGGACCATCCGCGCCACCTCGACGGTCTCCGCGTCGGAGACGCGCAGGCCCTCATGGAAGCGGACCTCGAGGCCGAGCCGGTCCATGTACTGGCTGATCTCGGGCCCGCCGCCGTGGACGACGATCGGGTTCATGCCGACGTACTTGAGCAGGACTACGTCGGTTGCGAAGGCCTCGCGCAGGGATTCCTCGCGCATCGCCGCGCCGCCGTACTTGATCACGACGGTCTGGCCGTGGAACTGCTTGATGTAGGGCAGCGCCTCGAGCAGCGTCTCGACGTTCACCCCGGCTGCCCGCGACTGCGGCGCCTGCTCGGTCATTCTCCACCCCCAAGGCAGCGCGGACGCCGAAACTCACACCGGTGCATATCTGGTTCTTCCGGTGTGAGTTGGAGCAGAGCAGCTGCCGTTGTGTTTTTCACGTCGTGTACTCCGCGTTGATCCGCACGTACTCGTAGCCCAGGTCCGAGAACCAGACGTGGGCACTGTGCTCGCCGCGGTCGAGCCGCAGGCCGATCTCGGCCTCGGCCGTCTCCGCCGCCAGCTCGGCGTTGTCGATCGACTCGCCGCCAATCTCCTCCAGGTCCTCGCCGGCGAGCGCCTGTCCGGCAGCCTGAGCGATCCGTCCCCAGTTGTGGTCGCGGCCGAAGAGAGCGGTCTTGACCAGGGGTGAGTTGGCGATCGCGCGGGCGACCCGCTCGGCCTCGGCCGTCGAGGCGGCGCCGTCGACCTGGACGCGACCGACCCTGCTCGAGCCCTCGCCGTCGGCGACGACCTCGAGCGCCAACTGCAGGAGGACCGCCTCGAGCAGGCCCTCGGGGAGCGGCTCGCCAGAGGCCCCGGTCGCCTGCAACAGCAGGGTGTCATTGGTGCTCATCTGACCGTCGACGGTGATCCGCTCGAAGGAGGCGTCGCTTGCGGCACGCAGCGCAGCGTCGGGGTCGGCGACGACCGCGTCTGTCTGGACGAAGCAGAGCATCGTCGCCATGTTCGGCTGGATCATGCCGCCGCCCTTGGCCTGGGCGGAAACGGTCACGCCGCCGGCGCGCAGCGTGCAGCGCTTAGGCCAGCGGTCGGTGGTCAGGATCGCGTCGGAGAAGGCGACCCCGCCGGTCTCCGTGAGAGCGCCCGCTGCCTCGTCGATCCCGCCGAGGACCGCGTCCACCGGCAGGGGGACGCCGATCACGCCCGTCTCGGCAACGGCGACGACCTCCGGACGGAGGCCGAGCCTCTCCGCCGCCCTGTCGCACATCGCGACCGCGTCGGCGTAGCCCTGCTCGCCGGTCTCGGCGTTGGCGTTGCCGGCATTGACAACCGCGGCGCGGATGCTGTCCTGCTCGCAGCGTTTGCGGCAGACCCGGACTGGTGCGGCCGCCGAGGCGTTGCGGGTCAGCAGGATCGCCGAGGACACCTCCTCGGCGTCGCATACCAACAGGCCGACGTCGGTCTTGCCGCCCCCCTTGAGGCCGCAGTGCGCGGCGCCGGCCCGGAAGCCGGGGGCGAGCTGCGCCTGGTCGAGCTCCTCGACACCGGCGGGCGGAGTCACCCAGCGCGATTTGAAGAAGCCCTCGCTCACGTCAACCCCATCGTCTCGTCGAGCCCCAACATCAGATTCAGGTTCTGCACACCCTGGCCCGAGGCGCCCTTCCAGAGGTTGTCGATCGCCGAGAAGGCAAGGACGCGCCCCCGCTCCTCGACCGTCACGTAGACGTGGCACTCGTTCGTATCGCGCACGTCGCGCAGGCCGGGCGGGCCGTCGACCACCCGCACGAACGGCTCTCCGGCATAGCGCTCGCGGTATAGGTCCTGCACCTCGTCCTTCGAGACCCGCTCGCTCACCTGCACGTAGCAGCTGGTCAGCTCGCCCTGGTCGAGCGGCAGCAGGTGCGGCACGAAGGTGACCGGCGCCGGGCTGCCCAGCGCCGCCAGCTCCTGTTCGATCTCGGGCCTATGTCGGTGCCCCTCGGTCTTGTAGGGGAAGGCGTTCTCGTCCATCGAGACGAAATGCATCGCGTCGCCCCCGCCGCGGCCGGCGCCAGAGACCCCCTGCTTGGCGTCGATCACGACGTCGGTGAGCAGGCCGCGCTCGGCAAGCGGCGCGAGCGCCAGCACGCTGGCGGTCGGGTAGCAGCCCGGGGTGGCGACCAGCTCGGCCTCTCGCAGCTCGTCACGGTAGAGCTCGGTGAGCCCGTAGACGGCGCCCTCGAGCAGCTCGGGCGCACCGTGCTCGCCATACCAACGCTCGTAGGTCGGCAGGTCGCGGAGGCGAAAGTCGGCCGAGAGGTCGACGACCAGCGCTCCATGGCCGCGCAGGGCGGCGACGGCCGGCGCAGAGGCGCCATGCGGGTAGGCGACGATCGCCGCGTCGACGCCGTCGACCTCGTCGAGGTCGAGCTCGGTCAGCTCGAGTGGCACCCGGTAGCGCGGGTAGAGGGCTTCGAGTCGGGTGCCTACGTCACTGCGCGAGGTGACGGCGACCAGCTCCAGTTTCGGGTGGCGCCAGACGATCTGCGCGGCAAGCGCCCCGGTGAAACCGGAAGCGCCGGCGACCAGCACCCGCGCTGCGGGGTCGCCGTCGAGCGGCTGGGCGAACGCGTCAACCACGGAGCTCACCTCCGATCTTTTCCAGCTCGGCTTCGATCGCGGTGCGACGCTCCGCCACCTCCTCGTCGGTGAGGGTCCGATCATCCGCGCGGAACTCGAGTCGCAAGGCGATGCTCTTGCGCCCCTCGCCGACCTGCTCGCCCTCATAGAGGTCGAAGACCTCGGCGGCCCGCAGAAGATCGCCGCCTCCGGCGAGAACGACGGCACGAAGCTCCGAGGCGGGGAGCTCGACCGGCACGACGACTGCGATGTCCTGGTGGACGGCCGGGTAGGTGGTGACGTCGTCGAAGGTCTCCTCCCCTGCGCTCGCAACGGCCAGCAGGTTGGCCAGGTCGATTTCGAAACCGGCCGCGGCTTCGACGTCCCACCCCCTGCAGACGAGGGGATGGATCTCGCCCAACCAGCCGGCCGCCTCGCCGCCGACGCTGACCCTGGCGGCACGGCCGGGATGAAGGAAGGGCTCATCGGCCGGGTCGAAGTCGATCTCGACCCCGAGCTGACCGGCAAGCGCTTCCAGCGCTCCCTTGAGGGCGAAGAAGTCGGCGGGATCGCCGCCGCCGCGCCATGACTTGGCGGCCAGCGGCCCAACGGCAAGGCAGCCGATCCGGTGCGGCTCATGGTCCGGTGCCCCCCGCTCCCCCGGGAAATCCCCGGCGAGCGGGGTGTTGAGGTAGGCCCGGCCGGACTCGAAGAGAGCGACCCGGTCGGCGCCGTGGGCGAGGTTGCGTTGGGCGACGTCCAGCAGCGAGCCGAGCAGGGTCGTGCGCATCACTGACTGGTCCTCGGAGAGGGGGTTGGAGATGACGACGGGGTTGGCGCGCGGGTCGTCGGCGACGATCCGCAGCCGCGCCGCCTCGTCCGGGTCGGTGAAGCTCCAGCCGACCACCTCGTCGAAGCCGAGGTCCCGCATCGCATCCTCTGCTCGACGGCGCAGGTGCTGCTCGCGGGTCAGGGCGCCCGCCTGTCCGGCGATCGCCGGCAGCGTGCTGGGCAAATGCTCGTCGAGGCCGTGAACACGCCCGACCTCCTCGATCAGGTCGACCTCACGGGTGACGTCGTAGTGGCGGTCAGGCGGCACCGTGACCTTCAGGTCCTCGCCGGCGCTCTCGACGCCGAAGCCGAGCCGCTCCAGATAGTTCGCTTGGTCGCCCTGCTCGATCGGCATGCCGAGCAGGCCCTCAACCCGGGCGCCGCGCAGGAGCAGTTGCTGGGGCTCAGGGATCTCGGCAGCGACGTCGATCGTCCCCGACACCAGCTTCGCCCCGCAGAGCTCGACGATCAGCTTCGAGGCGATCCGCTGCGCCCGCATGCAGAGCTCCGGGTGGAGCTGCTTCTCGAAGCGCGAGGAGGCCTCGGAGCGCAGGCTCAGGGCTCGCGAGCTGCGCAGGATGTTGGTCCCATTCCAGTTGGCAACCTCGAGCAGGACGCGGGTCGTGTCGTCGGAGACCTCGGAGGTCTGCCCGCCCATGATCCCGGCGATTCCCGAGGGGCCGTTGCCGTCGCAGACGAGGACCGTTTCGGCATCGAAGGTGCGCTCGACACCATCGAGGGTCGTCATCTTCTCCCCCTCGCTCGCGGCGCGGATCGTCAATGCGCCCTCTGGCACCTGGTCGAGGTCGAAGGCGTGCAGCGGCTGCGCCGTCAGCAGCATCACGTAGTTGGTGATGTCGACGACGTTGTTGATCGGCCGCTGGCCCGCCGCCGCCAGCCGCGCCTGCAGCCAACGCGGCGAGGGGCCGATCGCCACGTCGGTGAAGACGCGCGCGGTGAAGCGCGAACAGAGCTCCGGTACCTCGACCGTAACCGAGGCGTAGTCGGAGGCCTCACCCTCGCCGGTCGCCTCGACGTCCTCGTCCCACGGCTCCGGCGCGAGCGGCGCGCCGCTGATCGCGTGCACCTCGCGGGCGACGCCGTAGACGCCGAAGCAGTCGACCCGGTTCGGCGTCACCTCCAGCTCGAGCACCGCCTCGCCGACCGGCAGGACCTCCGAGAGAGGCGTGCCAGGCGCCAGGCCGTCGTCCTCGAGGACCATGATGCCTTCAGGGCTTTCTCCGACGCCGAGCTCGGCCGCAGCGCAGATCATCCCCGCCGAGCGCACGCCGCGCAGCTTCGCTTCGCCGATCTCCTGCCCGCCCGGCATCACGGCGCCGGGCAGCGCGACGGGAACGGTCTGGCCGGTCGCGACGTTGGGCGCACCGCAGACGATCGTCCGCTCGCCGTCGCCGGTGTCGACCGTACAGACGCTGAGCCGGTCGGCTTTGGGGTGCTTCTCGGCGCTCAGCACCTTGCCGACGACGAAGCCCTCGCCCGAAGGCGGGCCGACGGCCGCCACCCGCTCGACCTCGGTCCCGGTCATCGCCAGGCGCTCGGCCAGCTCAGTCGCGGGCATGCCGGGGTCGCAGTACTCCTTCAGCCACGAGTACGGGACTTTCATGAGAACTGCTCCAGCACCCGCACGTCGTTATCGAAGAAACGCCGCAGGTCGGGCACGCCGTGGCGCAGCATCGCGATCCGCTCGACGCCCATACCGAAGGCGAAGCCCTGCACGCGCTCGGGGTCGTAGCCGTTCGCCTCGACGAAGCCGAGCACGTTGGGGTCGACCATGCCGGCGCCGCCGATCTCGATCCAGCCGATCCCCTTGCAGAGGTTGCAGCGCTCACCGCCGGCGAGTTCGCCGCTGCCCTCGCACTGGAAGCAGGAGACGTCGAACTCGACGCTCGGCTCGGTGAAGGGGAAGAAGTGCGGCCGCATGCGGGCCTCCCGCCCGGCGCCGAAGATCGCCCGCAGCATCTCGTCGAGCGTGCCCTGCAGGTCGGCGAGCGTAATCCCCTCGCCGATCGCCAGGCCCTCGACCTGGTGGAACATCGGGCTGTGGGTCGCGTCGGAATCGCGCCGGTAGACCTTGCCGGGGGCGATCATGAAGATCGGCGGCGGCTGCGACTCCATCCCCCGCACCTGCACCGGCGAGGTGTGGGTGCGCAGCAGCACCTCCGGGTCGGACTGCACGTAGAAGGTGTCCTGCAGCATCCGCGCGGGATGTCCCGGCGGGTGATTGAGCGCGGTGAAGTTGTAGTAGTCGTGCTCGACCTCGGGCCCCTCCATCACCCGGTAGCCGAGACCGATCATCACGTCCTCGATCTGTCGCGTAGTGCGGGTGATCAGGTGGATGTGGCCGACCGGCCGCGGCGGGGCGCCGGGCAGGGTCACGTCGATGCGGTCCTCGGCGAGCCGCGTCTCCAGCTCGCTCGCGTCGAGCGCCGCGGCGCGCGCCTCGATCGCAGCTTCCAGCTTGGTGCGCACCTCGTTGGCGCCGGCGCCGACCTTGCCCCGTTCCTCGGCGGGCAACTCGGCGATGCCGCGCAAGATCGTCGTCAGCTCGGCCTTGCGGCCGAGATAGCGCACCCGCAGCTCCTCGAGCTCGGCGGTCCCGCCCGCCGCCTCGATCGCCGCCGCAGCCTCGATCCCGATCTCCTCGATCCGGTCAAGCATCGTCGGCGACCTCCGGCATGGCGAGCGAAGATATCCGCTCGGCGCATATCGCGGCGACGGCGGCGACGTTGAGTGACTCGGCGCCGCCCTGACGCAGGGGAATCGTCACCTGCCCCTCGCAGACGGAGAGCACCTCGGCGGGCAGCCCCTCGCGCTCGGCGCCGAGGCAGATCGTGGCGGCGCCGTCGATCGCGGCCAGCGGAGCGCCGCCGTGCGCGACGAGTGCGACCCGCGGCGCGGGAGTGTCCTCCGCCCCGCCCCGAGCGACGGGCTGGGCGAAGACCGAGCCCATGCTCGCCCGCACCGCCTTGGGCGAGAACGGATCGGCGCAGTCGGGGCCGAGGACGACGGTCCCGCCGAGCAGACCGTGAGCAGTGCGGACGATCGCACCGACGTTGCCTGGGTCCCCGACCCCGTGCAGGTAAAAGCATGGGGAGTCGCCCGTCTCGGCCCAGCGCTGCGGCCAGACGGCGATCGCCCTGGTCCCCGAGCCGAGACTCGACGCTTCGGCGAGCAGGCCCGGCTCGACCTCGTCACCGCCAAGGTCGCTGCCGGGTGCCGTGAGCAGGAAGCGCGGCTCGGCGCCGGCCGCCAGCCCGGCCTCGACCAGGTCCTCGCCCTCGGTGACGAAGGCGCCTTCGCGCTCACGATGCTTGCGATCGCGCAGCTTGCGCACCAGCTTCAGCTTCTCGTTGTGGGGACTCTCGATCATCGGCTTGTCTGTTCTGGTTTTGGGTTTCTTCTCCTGGAACGAAAAAGCGGGCCGTAAGACGGCCCGCCCGGGAAAGTGGAGTCTTGGCTGCGGCTAGGCGGCCGCACCCTCCCGGGCTAGCTCCACGAATCGGCGGAAAGCATCGCGATCGTGAACCGCGATGTCGGCAAGCATCTTGCGGTTCACCTCGACCCCGGCCTCGCTGAGGCCGTGGATCAGTTCCGAGTAGCTCATGCCCTCGAGTCGCGCAGCGGCGTTGATCCGGGTGATCCAGAGCCGGCGGAACTCGCGCTTGCGATTGCGCCGGTCGCGGTAGGCGTACATGCCCGAGCGCTGCACCTGCTCCTTGGCGAACCGATAGGAGGAGTGCTTGCGCCCGAAATAGCCTTTCGCTTCTTTCAGGACTTTGCGGCGCTTCTTGCGCGCGTGAACTGAACGTTTGACCCGGCTCACTTGCTGCCTCCGAGCAGGTGCCGGACGTTCTTGACGTCGGACGGGGCGATCTCGACCGGCCGCGCCATCCGCCGCTTGCGCTTCGGCGACTTCTTCTCGAGGATGTGGCTCGAGTAAGCCCGCCTGCCGCGCAGCTTGCCGGTGGCCGTCTTGCGGAAGCGCTTCTTGGCGCCGGAATGGGTTTTCATCTTGGGCACGGGACGGCTATTGAAGCAGACCGGCGGATACTGTGGCGCCGATGCGCATCGTCTACGTGGTCGGTACGCGGCCCAACTTCGTCAAGACAGCGCCGGTGATCGGCGCCCTGCGTAAGCGTCTGCCGGAGGGTCGCCATGCGCTCGTCCACACCGGTCAGCACTACGACCGGCTGATGTCGGAGGTCTTCCTCGAAGAGCTCGGCGTGCCGGAGCCCGACTACATGCTCGAGGTCGGTTCGGGCAGCCACGCCGAGCAGACGGCGCGGGTGATGGAGCGGCTCGAGCCCGTGCTGGCCGAGGAGCGACCCGACCTGGTGATCGTCCCCGGCGACGTCAACTCGACGATGGCGGCGGCGTTGACGGCAGCGAAGATGCAGATCCCGATCGCCCACATCGAGTCGGGGCTGCGCAGCTTCGACCGCACGATGCCCGAGGAGCTGAACCGGATCGTCACCGACCAGCTCTCGGCGCACCTCTTCATCCACAGCCCCGAGGCAAACGACAACCTGCACGCCGAGGGAGTCCCGGCCGATCGGATCCACCTGGTCGGCAACACGATGATCGACACGCTGGTGGCACTGGAAGAGCGATTCCGGGCGGCGGGGGCAGCCGCGAGGCTGGGGCTCGAGCCCGGCGGGTTCGTCCTCGTCACCCTGCACCGCCCCGCCCTCGTCGACGGACCGCTGCTGCCGAAGACGATCTCGCACCTGGCGGCGCTGGCCCGCGAGATGCCGGTCGTCTTCCCGGTCCACCCCCGCACCCGATCGATGATGGAGTCGGTCGAGTCCGAGCACCCGGGCCTGCTGCTCTCCGAGCCGCTCGGCTACCTCGACTTCCTCTCCCTGCTCGCCGAGGCCGGCGCCGTGCTCACCGACTCCGGCGGCATCCAGGAGGAGACCGCCTATCTCGGCATCCCCTGCTTCACCCTGCGCGACAACACCGAGCGCCCGATCACGATCACCGCCGGCACCAACACCCTCCTCGGCCTCGACCCCGCCGCAATTTCAACCATCCCCTCGTCCCTCGAAAGCTCAGGCGAGCGCCCGGTAGAACCGCCGCCCCTCTGGGACGGCCACGCAGCAGAGCGAATCGCGGACATCGTCGCGTCCAGCGGCCGATCTGGGTAGGTCAAAGCGTCTTGTACTTTTTCGCGGGCGCTCGTTGGAGGCGCAAGCAAATCGGCGATTCTCGAAAAAGTTAAGCGGCGACCTGCCCAGATCGACCGCTACGCGGCCGCATCATCCGCTTTGTCCTCCGACTCGGCTTGCGCCTCGGGCTCAACCTTGGCGGCCTCTTTGCCCGGCGCCAACAGCATGCTCATGTTGCGCCCTTCCTGCAGCGGCTGCTGCTCGATCACGGCGAGTCCGTCGAGGTCCTCGAAGAGACGTTCGAGCAGCGCCCTGCCCCGCTCCGGGTGGGCCTGCTCGCGACCGCGGAACATGATCGTGATCTTGACCTTGTCCTGGTGGCGCAGGAAGCGCTCGACATGGCCCTTCTTGGTTTCGTAGTCGTGGTCGGCGATCTTCGGCCGCAGCTTGATCTCGCGGATGTTCACCTGCTGCTGGTGCTTGCGCGCGGCCTTCTGCTTCTGCTCCTGCTCGTACTTGTACTTCGAGTAGTCGAGCAGGCGGGTCACCGGTGGTTTCGAGTTGGGCGCCACCTCGACCAGGTCGAGGTCGGCGTCCTGGGCGCGTTTCAGAGCCTCGGCGATCTCGACGACACCGAGCTGCTCGCCGTCGGCGCCGATCAGGCGCACTTTCGGCACACGGATGCGCTCGTTGATCCGGGTCGTGTCGCGCTCTGGTGGGCGCCGATCGAACCTGCGCGGAACCGGCACTATCGAAGCGAGGAGTCGGGCATCAAGCGGACGAGGAAGAGGGACACAGGCACGGGGCGCTCAGTGGCGGCGCGAGGTGTTTGGCGTGCCTTCAGTCAAGTGGTCGCAGTATAGACACGGGCGGCGAAGTCCGCGACCGGCATCGCCCCCAGCTCGCCCTCTTCGTGGGAGCGAACGGCAACGGCGCCCGCCTCCAGCTCGCGGTCGCCGACCACCAGCATGTACGGGTAGCGGCCCAACTCGGCGTCGCGGATCTTCTTGCCAACCGACTCGGAGCGCTCGTCTACCTCGACCCGCACCCCGGCTTCGCGCAGCTCGGCGGCGACACGGTCGGCGTACTCGTTGTGCTTGTCGGAGACGGGCAGGACGATCGCCTGCACCGGCGCCAGCCAGACCGGGAAGCGACCCGCGTAGTGCTCGATCAGGATGCCGGCGAAGCGCTCCATCGAGCCGAGCAGGGCACGGTGGATCATCACCGGCCGATGAGTCGCGTCGTCGGCGCCGACGTAGGTGAGGTCGAAGCGCTCGGGCATCTGGAAGTCGAGCTGGCAGGTGCCGCACTGCCAGGAGCGGCCGAGGGCGTCGGTGACGTGAAAGTCGATCTTCGGCCCGTAGAAGGCGCCGTCGCCGGGGTTTAGCTCGTACTCGCGGCCCTGGCGCTCGAGCGCCTCGGTCAGCGCCGCCTCGGCCTTCGCCCACTGCTCCTCGCTCCCCATCGACTTCTCTGGGCGGGTGGAGAGCTCGACCCGCACGTCGTCGAAGCCGAAGCGGGCGTAGAGCTCGTCGATCGCCTCGCAGATATCGGCGACCTCGTCGGCGATCTGGTCCTCGGTGCAGTAGACGTGCGCGTCGTCCTGGGTGAAGGCGCGGACGCGCAGCAGGCCGTGCAGGACGCCCTCGCGCTCGTTGCGCGATACGCGACCGAACTCGGCCAGGCGCAGCGGCAGCTCGCGGTAGGAGTGGCGCTCGGAGTCGAAGACGAGACAGGCGCCGGGGCAGTTCATCGGGCGCAGCGCGAGGCGACGCTCGTCGGACTGCATGAAGTACATGTCGTCGCGGTAGTTGTCCCAGTGCCCCGAGCGGTGCCAGAGCTCCTCGTCGAGGACCTGCGGCGTGGCGATCTCCTTGTAGCCGCGCTTGCGCAGCTGGGCCTGAACCTCGGCCTCGATCAGGTTCAGCAGGGTCGTGCCGTTGGGCAGCCAGAAGGGCATGCCGGGCGACTCTTCGCGCAGCATGAAGATGCCGAGCTGGGGGCCGAGGCGACGGTGGTCGCGCGCCTTCGCCTCCTCGATCCGCTCGAGGTGCTGCTCGAGGTCCTTCTTCGAGAAGAAGGCGGTGCCGTAGATGCGGGTCAGCATCTGGCGCTTCTCGTCGCCGCGCCAGTAGGCGCCGGCCAGCGAGCTGAGCTTGATCGCCTTGATCCGGCCCGTCGACGGGCCATGCGGGCCGCGGCAGAGATCCTCGAAGGGGCCATTGCGGTAGAGCGAGACGGTCTCGACGCCTTCGCCTGAGATCAGGTCGCGGATCAGCTCGACCTTGTAGTCCTCGCCCTGGCCCTCGAAGATCTCGATCGCCTCGGCGACCGGCACGTCGCGGCGCTCGAAGGGCTCGTCGGCCTCGATGTGGGTGCGCATCGCCGTCTCGATCGTCTCCAGGTCGGCGTCGGTGACCTTGACGTCCTCGGGGAAGTCGAAGTCGTAGTAGAAGCCGCTCTCGATCGCCGGCCCGATCGTCACCTTGGTACCGGGGTAGAGCTCCTGCACCGCCTCGGCCATCACGTGGGCGGCGTCGTGTCGGATCAGCTCCAGGCCCTCCGGATCGCGATCGGTGACGATCGCGATCTCCGCTCCGTCGGGGAGCGCCGCCGAGAGGTCGCGCATCTCGCCGTCGACGCGGATCGCCAGCGCCGCCTTGGCCAAGCCGGGGCCGATCGCTGCGGCCGCGTCGGCGCCCGTCGCGCCATCCGGCAGCTCCAGCGGCTTGCCGTCGGGCAGTTTGACCGTGATTGTCGTCGCAGCCTCCATCGGGAGGCATCGTACGACTAAGGGGTGCCTTGGCGGGCTTGGCGGACGGCGATCAGGGGGCAGGGACTTTCGCCGTGGACGGGCGTGGTGCGTTCCCAGAGCGAGTAGGGGTCGGCGTGTCGCAGCAGGCGCAAACGCGAGTAGGGAGGCGACGTCGATTCGGTGACGACGAAGCGAACTCCAGACGGAGGCTTGGAATCGGCTTCGCTTGTTGCCTTGATGCAGATGCGGCCGCCGCGCATCTCCCAAGCGATGTATGGGGTGCCGTGGTCCTCGTCCAGCAACTCAGGCGAGGCGAGAACCAGCGTCGGCTCTTTGCCGACGTCGGCGCGGAATCCAGTCAGTGCCGGCGAGTAGCTCGGCGGGCCGACGGGAGCGTTGGCGAAGGCGAGCAGCGAGCAGGTGGCGGCGGCGAGCAGGTAGAGCCATGCCACCGGGCGTCGCAGCAACGGCAGGACGATTACGAGTGTGGCGACCGGCGCCGCGATCTCGATCGCCTTGGCGGCCGTGTACGGGGTACCGCCCAGGCGCGCCGCGGCATAGGCGAGGACCGCGGCGGCGAGGCCAGAGAGGATCGCGGTCTCACGTCGACGCCAGGCGAGGAAGGCGCCGTAGACGAGCAGGATCGAAGCGAAGGCTGCACCGAGGAAGTAGCCGAAGGCGGGAACGGCGCCATCGCCCGGAGAGAGGCGGAAGTCGCCCGAGGGCCAGATGCCGAGCGCCTCGAAGGGCGAGATCTGGCCGAAGAGGTTGCCGAGGCCGGGGCCGTTGGGGTCGAAGGTCTCGAAACTGTGGAAGTCGATCATCCGGCCGATCTCGGGGGCGATCAGGACGGCGAATAGCAGCGATGCCCAAAGGACGGACCGCCTCAGGCCCGCGGGTCCTGTCGCCGCAGGGGACCCACCGCCCCCTCCGGTCGCTGAAGCGTCCTCAGGGGCGGTCCCCCCTGCGGCGCCACCCGCGGGAGAAGCGGATTTGATGGGCATCCTGCTTCGAACGAGCTCAAGCAAGGTCCAGATCGCGGCAGCGCCGATCAGCCAGATGAGGCCTGGGAAGCTGTAGGTGTAGACGGACCCCACTGCTAGAAGTGCTGCCGGGACGAAGCGGAGAGGGAGGGTTCGCCATTCGGGGTTGGTGGTGCTCTCTCTCAATGCGAGGACGAAGGCGAGGAAGAAGAGGGCCTGCATCGTCTCCTTGAAGGCGCCCTGGGCGAAATAGGAGGCGACCATGTAGGCGAGGCCGACGACGAGGGACGCGGGGATGCGGAGCGGTGCCGGCTCATCGCGGAAGGCCGTGAGCGCGGTGAGGGACGCGAGGACGGCGACGGCGATGGTCAGGTCGGTGAAGCCCGGGACGAGGCCGATGCCGAGGCCCTTGCTCAGGGCGACGACGATCGCGTGCGGGCCGAGCGGGTAGCCCTGGTGCAGGAGCTGCGAGCCCTGGCCGGCGGCGAGGCGGTCGGCAGCGAGCAGGTGCTGCGACATATCCGGGTTGAAGCTGGTGCCGAGGATGCCGAAGTGGCCTTCGGCGGCAAATGGAAGCGCGGTGGCAAGTAGTGCGATGCCAACGACCGGTGCGCCGATTCGCAGGGCCTCTCCCCCACCATCCATGCGTCGCCAGAGGTAGCCGATCGAGGCGACGGTCAGCAGCAGGACGACGATGGCCGAAGCCGTCCCGTCCCCCGGCAACCGCACCGTGCCCCAGCAGATCGCGCAGAGTAGTGCCAAACCGACCGCGGGTGACAGCCACGACCAGCGCCGCGTGCCACAAAGAGCGATCGCCGCCTGGCCGATCGCCAGCGAGGCGGCGCAGACGGCAAGCACGGCTGCATAGGTGCCGACCACGGGCGGGCGAGCTTAGAGGACAGGCCCGAGGGAGTCGTGCGGCGGGCAGCGCAAACAGTTAAGTTTGCAAAGAATTCACCTACTACTTCTATAGATTGGCGCCAACTCGACGAAAGGTGCCATGAACCCGCTAAAGCTCGTGCCCCTCGTGTCCGCCAGCCTCCTGGCGCTCTGCGCAATCGTGCCGGCTGGAGCATCCGCGATCGACTACGACTGCTCCGACTTTGCCACCCAAGAAGAAGCACAGGAATACCTCCTGCCGGGTGACCCCTACGGCCTGGACGGCGACAACGACGGCATCGCCTGCGAGGACCTGCCACACGGCGAAGGGGGCGGAGGGGGAGGGGGCGAATCGCAACCGCCCCCACCTCCGCCGATGCTCGACAAGTCGGTCGCCAGAAGCGCCGCACGCGACGCGGCCGCCCGTTTCGTGCGCCGCAACTCCCGCCTGGACCACAGCTCGTTCAAGGGCTGTCATCGCAAGTCCCGTCAGCACGTCAACTGCAACTTTCTTGGAAAGGGAGAAGCAAACGCGAGGCGCTACTTCTGCAAGTTCAAGGTTTCGGTCGAAGGGACCAACGCAAGCCATTCGACGCACGTGGGCGACGTCCGCTGCCGATCGGAGCTGCGCCAAGTCCTCCGTTACGGCCGGGCAAAGGCGGCAATGCGTGCCGCGGTCGAAAGCGTCGCGAAGAAGCCAGCGCCGGTCGAAATCGACCGGGTAAGTCGACTCAAGTTCTGGGGCTGGTCGGAATGGGCGCGCGACCCAGCCGAATCCTGTTACGTCGAAGTCACGGCCAAGTTGCTGCGCTCCGGCCACCTTCGGGTCGTCACCCGCAACCTGCAGTGCGAAGAACAACCTCCCGCCTCCTCGTAGGGGCAACCCGAGGGATGGGCGTAACTGGGCTCGAACCAGTGACCTCCGCCTTGTCGAGGCGGCGCTCTCCCAACTGAGCTATACGCCCGGGAGAACCTGAATCTAGCAGCGGCAGGGCCCCCCGCGGTGCTGGCTAAAGGTCAGAGTTGCAAGCGCCGATGCAAGCGGTGCAACTATTTCCCGGACTCGGTGTTTATCTATCAGAGCTTAGGACCGACGAGCCAGGGAGAACAGCTTCTTTGGTGGTACGTCCTTCGGGAATAGAGGGCCCCTTCGGGGGCCCTTTTCCGTTCAGTCGACGACCTGGATGACGACTGTGCGCTCGCGCGGGCGGTCGTCGAAGTCGAGCAGCACGACCTGCTGCCAGGTCCCGAGCTGCAATCGCCCCCTGACCACCGGCACCGTTTGGGAGGGACCGACGACCGAGGCGCGCTGGTGCGCGTGCGAGTTGGTGTCGTGGTTGAGTCGGTTGTGCTCGTAGTCGCCCTCGGCGGGGATCAGGCGGTCGAGCATCACGGCGAGGTCGTGCACGCCCCCCGGCTCGTACTCCATCGTCGTGATCGCCGCTGTCGAGCCCCGGACGAATGCCGTCGCCTGCCCGTCCTCGATGCCGGCCTCTGCGACGGCTTGCTGGAACTCTGCGGTGATGTCGACGGTGTCGCCGTCCCCCTGCGTCGAGAGGCGAAGCTCCGTCGTCCGAACCGCCATCCTCAGAAGCCGACCTCGAGCTTGGCTGCGAATTCGGGTCCAGTCAGGGGGAGGCGCGGACTTCCCGGGAAGGCCACTGAGAGCGAACCGCTCCAGGTTCTCGTCCCATCCGGCGCCGCCTCGTAGATGCCCTTGCCATGGAACGGGCGCGGCGGAGCAAGGGTCGCCGAGGTGAGCGCATCGTCATGACTGATGACCGAACCCGAGACGATCTCGAGCGCGTAGTGCAGGATGGCCATCCGCCCCAGGCTTTCTTCGGCCAGGGCCAGCAGGAGGGCGATGTCACCCGCTTGGAAGGCGAGCACCTCGGTTCCCGTGGTTGCCGTGCGGTGCTCGGCGACGAGCGTGGCGCGCCGCCCATCAGAGTGGCTTCCGCTCGAGCGGTGGCGCGGCATGGATCGGACGATCCGCCTCCCCCGACAGCGGACATTTCGCGGCCCGCGAACCCGACCCCTGGCTCGATGGGCCCGCACGGCCACGTACCCGTCCTCGCCGGTGAAGCGGACGTTGCCGACGAAAGCCCCGTAGCGGGTTATGTAGCCGCGCTGCCCTCTGCAGCGGTGAAGCGCTTCGGTTGAAGTTCGGCCGGACGGGCGGAACCTGACGGCGACGCTGCCGAAGCGGCCGAAGGAGCCCTTGATGCGGGTCGGGGTGACGATTCCGTGCGTAACGTACGCCGTGGCCACCTGGGAGATCAAGTCCAGCGATCGCGAATGGGCGCCCTGCGATCTTCGCCGCTCGTCGAAGGCGATGAAGGCGACCACATTGTCCTCCCCGACGACCATCAGCCGGTACCCATGCTGCCTCCCGAGGTCGATCCTCATCTCTGCCGCGGAACGCCGTTCCTTCATGTTCAGCCTGGCGCGCAGCGCCGCCCGGAACTGAGGCGGTGCCGCAGCGGGGATGTCGAGTGGGCTCGCCGAGGCAGCCGCGGGCGCCAAGAGGAGCGACGTCGCGAGCGCGACCAGGGCGAGCGAGCGCCGAGTCACTGCACTCGCCTCGCTCTCACGTAGAGGCGGCCGACCTCGCGACCGAAATAAGAGCCGTAGTCGGTGCCGGGGTCCCCTGTGTATCCGTAGTCGGTGACGCTGTTGAGGATGCGCCCCCTGATCGTCCAGCCCCCTCCGGAGGAGCCCCCGGTGGTCTGGCATTCGACGGCCAGGTTGAGCGGGCCTGGCGAGAGGAACGAACGCGGGTCGTGTCCGAGGAACGGCGTTTGTTTGCAAACTTGTTGCGTTTCGCCGTCGAAGGGAGCTTCCACCGAATAGCCGTGGACGTCGAACACCTGGCGCGGCTTCAGCCCCCAGGCGATTCCCGTCCCGCCAACGGCCTTGGCGAGCAGCTGGCCGCGTTCGTTGCGGGAGACGACGGCAGCGCCGACGTCGAAGTTCTCGTTCTCGCTATCCGGCCACTGCCGCGTCGTGTCGAGCCACTTGGCCGGAAACACCCCGAACGGCCGCTGGCCGAATCTGTAGCCGGGGACGAACACCCAGCGCTGGGCGAAGAACCGCCCGAACGGGGAACCGCCGTCGATGCAGTGAGCGGCGGTGAAGACGACGCTGTAGTTGGGGGCGTTGACGGAGGTGCCCGAGCAGCGCCCGAGGCCGAAGGGCGTGACGATGAAGACGACGCCGTTCGTCCTCGCCAGCGGCGCGGTCGGATCGACGACAGTTTCCGAGGCGGAGCTTGCACTGGCGCCCTCGCTTGGCGCCAGCGGCGGATACCGGTGGGGCACCGAGGATTGGGATGCGGCGGATCCGGCGGCGACCGGCGGCGAGCCGGTACGCAGGCGCTCCAGCGGCTTCGCTCGGGCCATACGCGCCGGCGTCCAGAAATCGGCTGCATTTTGAGCGGCCGAAGCCGGAATGCGGTGCGAAGCCTGCGCCGCGACGACCGCGGGCCCAAGCGCCAGCCCGGACAAGATCCCTGCAATCACGAAAAGCCTCGCCCCGGCAAATGGGCGAGCCCCCCAACCCAATCGATTCATCACGCTCAGTCTACTTGCGAGCAATGAAGCAGCTGTTAAGGCGAGGCGAGGTGGAACGTGGAGCGAGCGGTCAGCTCCATCGCGGAACCCCTCGATCGTAGCCCTGTTGACGAAAGCTTACGGGCGAGAGAGCGGAAGGCTATCTGCACTGCCGATCTGCCAGCGGACGCCCGGCCCGAACTCCAGAACGACCCCGCCTGGCGTAATCAGCTCCCAATTCGGCGGGTCGTCCTCCCCCTCGCGGGCCGCTGGTTTCACGTCGAGCAAGGAGCCATCGGAGAGCCTGCAGCGCAGCTCGCCCGTCTCCCCGTCGATATCGGCATCGTCCACAGACCGACCCACCAACTCGGCGGGATCGGACGGCGACCACTCCGCGTCCTGCGTGGCGAGTTTCCAGAGTTCGCCCGCTGAGTCCTTGACCTCGATGTGAAGAACCTCCGGATAGGCAATTCGAGCATCGACGATCGTCCCGCGCATGGAGCGCAGGACATTGAGAGGCGAAGCGTCAAGTCCTACGGCGGTTGCCATTTAGCCCTTCCATTGTCGCAGCCAGTCCAGCAGTTCTCCATAGCTCATATCGGCCTGCACGCTCCCGGACAGCTTCTCGGCGTGCAGTGCCTCGCTCGCCTCATAACGCTCCCGGACGGTCAAACCCACCTCCTTGCAGGCTTGCCGAAACTGCTTGATATCTCGCTTTTTTCGACCCACGACCGGCGGCGAGTTTATGCAGCCGGTGCGCGCGCCTCGTCAATCGAGCGTGAGAATGAACCCAAACCCTTCGGCAAGCGGAGAATCTCTGCCAGCACCGGAGTCAGAGGCGCCCACCGGAATCGAACCGGTGTAAACGGCTTTGCAGGCCGCTGCGTAGCCACTCCGCCAGGGCGCCGAGCGGGACTAAGGGTACCGGCGACGTGCGTGGCGGGCGCGGGCGAGGCTCAGGCGGCGTGCTGCTCGGGGCCGGCGTCGTCATCGACGTCGAGGATCAGGTTGTCCCCGCTCGTGCGGCGGACGCGGAACTCGAGCGGCGCGCGCTCCTCGAGCTCGCGCAGGAGGTCGACCGGTTCATCGAGGCGCATCGCGAGAGTCGCGCGGCCCTCGGAGAAGCGCTCCACGGAGATCTCGGCCGTGGCGTCGATCTGCCCGGCCGCATCCTCGAAGCCGACCAGCTGAGAGAAGTCGTCGAGCGGGCCGATCTCGACTTTGACGATCCCGTCGAAGAGCTCGCGTGCGGCGCGGTCGACATCGGCGGTCGAATCGGCGTCGGTCGTGGCCTCCTGCGCCTCGTTCAGCTCCTGCGCACGGCGGCCGACCTCAACCGCCTCTCGCAGCGCCTTCATCCGGATCCGCGTCGCCTGGCCGCGAGCCTGCGCCTGGATCTCCTCGAGCTTGGCGGAGACGGCCTCCAGCGAGGCAATGCTGCGGTCGTGCCGTGCGTTCGCCTCGGCGAGGCGCTCGCCGAGACTGCGAATCACCCGCTCCCGCTCGATCACCATCGCCGATAGCGAAGCCAGCTCGGCTTCGGCGTGGGCGAGCGCGTCGATCGAGTCTCGCGAACGAACCAAGGCATCCTCGGCATCGCGTTCCAGAGCCCACTCCCGCGCGCCCCGGGCGGCAAGCGCCGCGTCTACTTCGTCGCGGCGGTAGCCGAGGAGCGCCCTCTTGAAGCTACCCATGCGCGGCACCGTAGAGGTGCCCTCGGACGCCATCCTCGGCAACCGAAAACTGGAGGCGGGGAGCCTCCCGCCAGAGGTCCTCGAGCTGGTATCGCTGTCGCGCCTCCTCGGTGAAGACGTGCAGGACGCAGTCGAGGTAGTCGAGCACGATCCAACCCGCCGCCTCAGCCGCTTCCGAGCCGCCCGGCAGCAGTTCCCCCTCTGCCTTCAGCTTCAGCTTCACCTCGTCGGCGATCGCCCGCGCCTGGCGCTCGTTGCGGGCGGTGCAAATGACGAGGAAATCGGTGTAGGAGACGAGGCCGCGCATGTCGAGGACGACTATGTCGGTCGCGGCTTTCGAGTCGGCCAGCTCGGCGATGCGCCGGGTAAGCGTCTCGGACTTCGTCGGACCGCTCGCGTCGCTCATCCGTAAATCCCCTTCTCTTCGATGAAGCGTGCGACGGACTCAGGGACGAGGTAGCGCAGGGGACGCCCGGCGGCGGCCCGCTCGCGAACGGAAGAGGAGGAAACGCCGAACTGGGGCATCTCCAGCATCGTCGCGCGGCCCTCGGCGTCGAGGCTGCGCAGCACCGCCGCCACCTCGGCATCGGAGATGCCGGCCCGCCGCGCAACGGCCAGCCGTGCCAACTCGGTCACCCGCTGCGGCTGGCGCCAGCTCTCCAGGCCGACGGCGGCGTCGGCCCCCATCACGAAGACCAACTCGCTGTCGCCCCGTTCCTCTGCAAGCAGCTCCAAAGTCTCATACGTGTAGGACGGCCCTTCGCGGTCGACCTCCAGCGTCGAAACCGAGAAGCGCGAATCGTCGGCGGCGGCGAGCCTGGTCATCGCCAGGCGCTGCTCGCGGCCGGGGTCGTCGGCGATCCGCTTGTGCGGAGCCTCGCCGGTCGGCATCAGGACGACCTCGGAGAGGCCGAGCTGCCAGAGCGCCTCCTGGGCGAGCGCCAGGTGGCCGAGGTGCGGCGGGTTGAACGCCGAACCGAGGACGCCGATGCCGACGGCGGAGGCGCTACCCACGTACCTGGCCGTCGCCTTGGACGACGTACTTGTAGGTCGTCAGCTCGCGCAGTCCGATCGGGCCGCGCGCGTGCAGCTTCTGGGTCGAGTTGCCGATCTCGGCGCCCATGCCGAACTCGAAGCCGTCGGTGAAGCGGGTCGAAGCGTTGGTGTAGACGACCGCTGCGTCGACCCCCGCGGCGAAGCGCTCGGAGGCGTCTGCAGAGGAGGTGACGATCGCCTCCGAGTGGCTGGTGCCGTGGTCGTTGACGTGGTCGACCGCCTCCTCGAGGGAATCGACGACGCCGACGACCATCTTCAGGTCGAGGTACTCGGTGCCCCAGTCGGCCTCGGTGGCGGCGCCGACATCGACGCCTCCGGCCAACTGGCGCGTCCGTTCGTCGCCGACCAGCTCGACTCCCGCAGCGTGCAGGTCGGCCAGCACGCCGGGCAGGAACTCGGCTGCCACAGCGGCGTCGACCAGCAGCGTCTCGGCCGCGTTGCAGACGCCGGGGCGCTGCACCTTCGCGTTGTAGGCGATTCGCCGCGCCATCTCGAGGTCAGCGTCGGCATGCACGTATACGTGGCAGTTGCCGGCGGCCGCGTAAATGACGGGGACGGTGGCGACCTCCTTGAGCGCGTTCTTCAGCCCTTCGCCACCGCGCGGGATCAGCAGGTCGACGGTCCCCTCCTGCGTCGCCAGCTCGGCCAGCTCCTCGCGGCCGCCGCCTGAGACGACCAGCGCCCCGTCCTCGGGCAGGCCCGCTTCGGCGAGCGCCTCGCGCACGACGGCGGCGAGGGCGCCGTTGGAGCGCTCGGCATAGCTGGAGCCGCGCAGGACGATCGCATTGCCGCTCTTGATCGTCAGCGCCGCGCAGTCGATCGTCACGTTCGGGCGAGCCTCGTAGACGACGGCGACGACGCCGAGCGGCACGCGAACCTTGCGCAGGTCGAGGCCACCCTCCAGCGTCCTGCGGTCCAGCTCCTCGCCGATCGGATCGTCGAGGGCAACGACCGCACGCACGCCGTCCGCCATCGCCTCGATCCGCTCCTCGCTCAGCGTCAGCCGGTCGCGCAGTGCCTCGGTCAGGCCGGCGGCGCGCTCGTCGGCAAGATCGGCGGCGTTGGCCTCGAGAATCTCGGCGGAACGCTCACCCAGCAGCCGCGCGATCGCCTCCAGCGCAGCATCCTTGGTCGCCGTCGGCGCACTCGCAAGCTGGCGCGAGGCGCGCTTGGCCGCCCGGCAAGTTTCTTCCACCGAGTTGGTCGTAATCGCCATGACCGCCTAAGGGTAGCCGGGCGCGCTTGGGTGCAAGTCGCTACGGAACTCGAACAATTCAGACACGAAACTGCAATTTCTCGCGAAAACGGTCTGGGAGCAGGGTTTATGCGTCTAGTTTCCACCGTGCTGCCTTCGGGCGGCGCGCCCCCGCCGCCGGACGCGGACCCTGGATTGACGAACCGGGATTGGCGGGTTCGACTCCCGCCGGGGGCGTTATACTCGGAGGCAAGTCCAGGGTCCCCGACTCGTTCGGCGGCACCCGGTTCGTCAAAGGGCGGCTCTTCGGGGCCGCTTTCTTTTTGCCCGCAGCCTCAAACCAACACGAAGCGATCTCGGTGGATCACCTCGTCGGCGGCGTGCGGAAGAAGTTCGCGGACCTCTGGGGTCTTCATGCCAATCACGCGCAACAGCTCAGCTGAGGAGTAGTCGGCAATTCCCTTGCCGACGAGCGCGCCATCGGCCGCCACGTCGACAGCGTCGCCGGCTTCGAAGTCCCCCTCGACGGCCGTGATGCCGACCGGCAGTAGGCTGGAGCCGCGCTCGCGGAGGACGCGCGCGGCGCCGTCGTCGATCAGTACCCGGCCCCGGGCGGGCTTCGCGTACTTGAGCCAGAGCTTGAAGCTTGAAGCCTTAGTGCTTTTCGCGGCGAATCGAGTCCCGACGGAATCGCCGGCAGCCGCGGCGACCAGCGTGCCGGCCGTCGTCCCGTTGCAGATCGTCGCCGGGATGCCCGCCTCGCTCGACATCTCCGCCGCAGCCACCTTGCTGCGCATCCCGCCGAGACCGAAGGCCGAGGTGCGGTCGCCGATGTCCAGTCCCTCCAACTCGGCGAAGTCGGCGACCTCGGGAACGAGCTTCGCCTCCGGTTCGACGGCCGGATCTGCGGTGAAGACGCCGTCCGTGTTGGTCAGCAGCACGAGCAGCCGGGCGTCGAGCAGGATCGCGACCTGGGCGGCGAGGAAGTCGTTGTCGCCGAAGGTGATCTCGTCGGTGGCCGTCGTGTCGTTCTCGTTGACGACCGGGACAACACCCCACTCGATCAGCCGTCGCAGGGTCTGGCGAGCGTTGAGGTAGTTGACGCGGGCGGCGATGTCGGCGGCCGTCAGCAGGACCTGGGCAGCCCGCGTGCCGTGCTCGGCGAGGCGGCTTTCGTAGGCGCGGAAGAGATCGCCCTGGCCGACCGCGGACGCCGCCTGCAACTCGTCCATCGCCCGCGGGCGCACCGGCAGGTCCATCAGCCGCATGCCGCGCGCGATCGCGCCCGAGGTGACCATCACGACGCGCTCGCCGCCCTTCTCCAGCGATGCGACCTGCTCGCAGACCGAGTCGAGGACGTCGCTGCGCAGGGAGCCGTCATCAGCGGCGACGATCGAGGAACCGAGCTTTACGACGAGGGTCATACGGGGACCAGTCTAGGTTGCGGCCCTACGGATACAGCTCGAACTCGTGCTCGCCGACGCGGACGTCGTCGCCGGGTTCGAAGCCGGCGGCGCGCAGGGCGGCGACGACGCCGATCTCATTGAGGCGCTGCTCGAGGTAGGCGAGCGCTTCCTCGTTGCCGACGTCGTGGCGCTCGAAGAGCAGCTCGACCCCGCGACCGGTGACGCGGAAGGCGCCGTCGCCCTCGCGCTCGACCGAGTACCCCCCCTCGCCAGCCGGACGGTAGACGCGGTGCTCGGCCTCGAATTCGCCGGATCCGGCCGCAGGCACGCCCTCGGGACGGGCCTCGGGAAGGTCGCCGAGCGCGGCGAGGACCCGCGTGCGCAACTCGTCGAGCCCTTCGCCGGTCGCCGAGGAGACGGCCACGACCTCGAGCGCGCCTGCGCCAAGTCGCTCGCGCCACTCGGCGAGCGCCGCCTCGACCTGCTCAGGGGGCAGCAGGTCGCGCTTCGAGAGGACCAACAGCTCAGGCAGGGCGTCCAGGCCAGCCCCGTAGGACGAGAGCTCGGCGCGCACCGCCGCGTAGTTGGCCTCGGGATCGCCCTCGAGCGGCGCCAGCTCGACCAGGTGGACGAGCATCGCACAGCGCTCGACGTGGGCAAGGAACTCGTGCCCCAGTCCCGCTCCCTCGGCGGCCCCTTCGATCAAGCCAGGGATGTCGGCAACGACCGCCTGGCGCTCGTCGCTGTCGATCGTTCCCAGGACCGGCGAGGTGGTCGTGAACGGGTAGTCGCCGACCTTCGAATCCGCCCTCGTCAACCGACCCAGCAGCGAGGACTTGCCGGCGTTGGGCAATCCGATCAAGCCGACGTCGGCGAGCAGCTTGAGGCGAAGCTCGATCCAGCCCTCCTCCCCGCTCGTCCCGTTCTCGGCAAAGCGCGGCGCCTGCCGGGTGGAGTTGGCGAAGCGCCTGTTGCCGTGGCCGCCGCGACCACCGTGGGCGACGACCGCCCGCTGCCCCGGCTCGACCAGATCCATGCGACTGCCGTCGACCGCTTCCGCCTGGGTCCCCGGTGGCACTGGCACCTCGCGGTCCTCGCCCCTCCCCCCGTGCCGGTTCGAGCCTTCGCCGTGCCTGCCGCGAGCGCCGCGGAAGTGCTTGCTCCCCTTCAGCGCCCCCAGGTCGCGCTTCGACCCGTCGCAGACGAGGACGACGTCACCGCCGTGCCCGCCATCGCCGCCATCGGGACCGCCACGCGGCACATGCGCCTCGCGCCGAAACGAGACACACCCGTTCCCGCCGGCCCCGCCTTCAACCCAGATTTTCGCCTTGTCGTACATACGCATTTGGAGCGTAATGGCGCGAAAGTCGCGTTTGAACTCAGCTGATGGAGAGGAAAAAGACGGCCCGCCGAAGCGGGCCGTCGAAATACGAGGTTGCCGCCGGACTTCCAAGCGGCCTTGCCCTCACTTGTGCCAATCATAACGCCCCGAGCGGGAGTCGAACCCGCCAACCTCGCTTAGTGAGGGCAAGGCCCGCGTCCGGCGGCCGGGGCGTTGCCGCGGCCGCGACACCGGCGACGCTACGCCGACAACTGTCACGCGTGGTGCGCTGAAGCGAACAAATCTGTAACGGAAAGCGCCCTTCGGCTGTCGAGTTCTCTTTGCCTCGGCCGCCGCCGCAGCGATCTCGGCCCGTAAAAGACCGCCGCAGCCCGGGAGGATTCGAGGGCGCCTCCAAAAACACTCAAGCGAGACTCCCGCCGAGCGTTTTGGGAGGCCCCTCGGCCCTCCAACTACGTCAGTGCCGTTTCTTGCGCGGTTTCTTGACCTTGACGGGCTTGCTCGCCCTGGTCGCCGAGCCGACCGAGTTAGTAGCCGTGACGATGCAGGTGTACTTGCCGGGCGTCTTCGCCTTTCGCGTCGCCTTCGTTCCCCCGATTTTCTTGCCGTTGCGCTTCCATTTGTAAGCGTAGGAGCGCGGCGACTGGTAGACGAAGGAGCCCGGGTAGTCGGCGGCCCAACCGCCGGTCGAGCAGCGGAGCGTGGTTTTGCCGGGCTTGCTCCGAGACGTACGCCGCCGCAGCTTGGGCCGGGTCGTGCTGGTCGGGCTCTTGATGATCACCGGGTCCTGCGGGCCTTTGAGGGGCGCGGTGGCGATGCTGATGCTGCCGCCGCCGCTGTTGTCGAGATTGGCGAAGCCGAAGGCGCCGGCTTTTTCTGCTTCGTTGCCGTAGTTGGCCCAGTAGGCCCGGCCGACTGTCGGGTCGATCGCCAACCCATAAGCCTGTTTGAAGGCGCTCCCGATGAGGCTCAACTCTCCGCCGCCGCCTCCGGCCGCGTTGACGAACGCGACATGTTCTTTGCCGCCGCTGCTGCTGTCGAGCCAGTAGACCCGGCCGACGGCTTCATCGACCGCGACCGCGTAGATGCTCGCGGGGGGAGTCGTGCCGGTCGTGTCGACCGTCCCACCGCCTCCGCTGTTGTCGATGTTGGCGAAGCCGATCGAGGTGCCTTCGGTGTTGCCCCAGTACACCTTGCGGTTGGCCGAGTCGACCGCAATCTTGTACGGCTTGCTCACGGTCACTCCGGAGGTGTTAAGCGCACCGCCGCCACTGCCGTCGAGGTGAGCCCAACCGATCGCGTCTCCGGCTTTCCCCGTGTTCGTCCAGAAGATCGTCCTGGTGACCGGGTCGATCGCGACGCCGTACGGTTCTTCCAACGGCGCGCCCGCTGTGTTGAGCACACCGGCGCCGCTGCCGTCGAGGTTGACGTAGAGGATCTGTCCCGGCTTGCCTTTTTCTGCTTCCCCCGAGCTCGCCACGTAGAGTCGGCCGGTGGCGGTATCGAGCGCCATCCCTTCCGGATTGAGGAGTTCCACACCGGTCAGGTTGAGAGCTCCGCCGCCCGTTCCGTCGATGTTGGCAACGGCGATCGTGTTTTCTTCGAAGTTATCCCAGTAGAGGAGTTCCGTCGCCTTCGCGCTGGAAGCCATCCAAAGCACGACTGCAAGGGCGCTAATGAGAATGCCTGCCGTAAAGACGACTGCGCGGCGCGAGGCGCCGCTCCCAAAGACGAAGGCCACGTTGAACTCCTTTTCGCGGGGGGGGACGGTCCCCGGGAGACTAGTCGCCCTGCAGGACCGAGATCGTGCGGCCCTTGCGCGAGGGCTTGAACTCGACCGTCCCCGGCCGCGTGGCGAAGATCGTGTGGTCGCGGCCGAGGCCGACGCCCTCGCCGGGCCAGAAGCGGGTGCCGCGCTGACGAACGATGACCTCGCCGCCGAAGACCTTCTGGCCCGCGAAGACCTTGACCCCGAGCATCTTGGGGTTGGATTCGCGGCCGTTGCGGCTGGAGCCGAGTCCCTTCTTGTGCGCCATCAGTCGTCCTTTTTAGCCGATTTTGCTTTTGATGCGGGCTTCGCCGCGGGTTTTTTGGCTTTCGCCGCGGGTTTTTTCGCCGCGCTCGTTTTTTTGGCAGCCGGTTTTTTCGCGGCGGGTTTTTTCGCTTTCGCGGCCGGTTTTTTGACCGGGGCTTTTTTCGCCGCCGGTTTCGTCGCTGCCGCGGGTTTTGCCGTGGGCTCGGCCTTCGCAGCCGGTTTCTCAGCCGCAACCGGTTTCTCTTCTTTCGCCGCCGCCGGTTTGCGGCTCAGCAGTTTGACCTCCGTCACCTCGAGCTTGGTCAGCTCTGAGCGGTGCCCGGCGCGCCGCCGGTAGCCCTTCTTCGGCTTGTATTTGAAGACCTTGATCTTCTCCCCGCGCAGGTGCTCGGTGACGGTCGCCTCGACCTTGACCTTCTCCAGGTCCTTGGCGCCGAGCACGACTTCCTTGTCGCGGAACATCACCGCGCGCAGGGCGACCTTTTCGCCCTCTTTAGCGCTCAGCCGATCGACGAGCAGGGAGGTCCCCTGCTCGACCCGGTACTGCTTGCCCCCGGTCTCTATGACTGCGTACGTGTTCATTCGTCCTTGCTGCCCTGGCTCGAGCTTGTCCGGCGACGACCGCCCCTGCGGCCGCGACGGCGACTTCGCGAGGAGGAGGATTCTAGCTCGGAGCCGTTCTCGCCGCCTCCCCCAGCGCCGTTGGACGCCTCGACGCCCGGCAGCGAGGCCACGGCGGCGGCCCGCTCGACCCGCTCGATCCGCACCAGCTTGCGCTCGCCGACGAAGCGACCGCCGCCGGTGACGCTGACGATGTAGGAGTCAACCCGGGCGACGGCGTCGTCGGCGTTGTACATGTGCGGCTCGTCGATCTTGACCAGCACCTCCTCGCCGACCTTGAAGGGCAGCGCCCGCTCCTCGATCTCGGCCCGCGTCCCGGTCTCGACGACCTCGAAGGTGGCGATCGGCAGGGCCTCGCCACCCTCGAAGTGGAACTGCTTGCCGGTCTTCGCCTCCAGGTCGGCCAGGCCGCTGTCTGGATCGATCAGCTCGGCCGCCACCTTCGGGTGGACGCGGACGAGCAGCGCCTCGGCCTCCTTCGCCCCAGCGGCGATGTCGGGCAGGCGCCGCATCGCGTCGAGGGCCACGGTCTCGGCCGAGAGCACGACGCCGCCGCCGTCGCAGGTCGGGCAGGGCGAGGTGAGGATCTCGCGCACGCCGTCGGTGACGTTCTGGCGGGTCATCTCGACCAGGCCGAGCGGCGAGACCTCGACCACGTAGCTCTTCGACTTGTCGGTGTCGAGCGCTTTGCGCAGCGTTTTCAGCACCTTGTCGCGGTTGCGGGCCCGCGCCATGTCGATGAAGTCGATGACGATGATGCCGCCGATGTCGCGCAGGCGCAGCTGGCGCACCGCCTCCTCGGCGGCCTCCGTGTTGACCCGCGTGATCGTCTCCTCGAGGCCGCCTTTACCGCGGCCGGTGAAGCTGCCGCTGTTGACGTCGATCACGGTCAACGCCTCGGCGTAGTCGATGATCAGGTAGCCACCCGAGGGCAGGTCGATGCGCCGCCCCAGCGTCGACTCGATTTCCTTCTCGATCCCGTATTTCTCGAACAGCGGCTTGGCGCCTTTGTAGAGCTCGACGCCGTCGACCAGCTCCGGCGCGGTGCGCTGGAAGAAGCTCGTCACCCGCTGGAACTGCTTCTCGGAGTCGATGATCGCTTTCTCGAAGTCGCTGAGGAAGACGTCGCGCAGGACGCGGACGGGCAGGTCGGCCTCCTGGAAGACGAGGTTCGGCGCCTCCGTTTCCGCGCTGCGTTTCTCGAGCACATCGTTGAGCTTGTGCAGGTAGCCGACCTCGCGCACGAAGTCGGCCTTTTTCGCCCCATGAGCGGCGGTGCGGACGATCAGCCCGCCCGGCCCTTTGTAGGTGCGGTCGACCATCTTGCGCAGGCGATCGCGCTCGGAGTCCGAGAGTCGCCTGCTCACCCCGACGCCGCCTCCCTGCGGCGCGTAGACGAGGTAGCGACCGGCGATCGAGACGTTCATCGAGAGCCGCGCGCCCTTCGTCTTCAGCGGGTCCTTGACCGCCTGGACGACGATCTCCTGACCGGGTTTGATCAGCTCGTCGATCCGCCGCCCCGTTCCGCGACCGCGGCGTGGCGCCTGCTCGCCATTTGGCATCAGGATCTCGTCGACGTGCAGGAAACCGTTGCGCTCGAGGCCGATGTCGACGAAGGCGGCCTCCATGCCGGGCAGGACGTTGTCGACCTTGCCCTTGTAGATGTTGCCGACGATCGATCGCCGGCCGCGTCGCTCGATGTAGAGCTCCGCAACGTCGCGTTTGCCGCCTTTCGTCTTCGACTCGAGCACAGCAACGCGTGTCTCGCCGTGATCGGCGGACACCAGAATTGTCTTTTTCATCAGTTCAGTCTCAGTTCAGTGGGTAGGTACGCATAAGGCCCGGCGCTCCCTTTCTCGGGATCACCAGGCAAACCTGCCCCTCTGGCCAAGACGCGCTTGCATGTGAATGCTCTGCAGAACCCCTACCGCCAGCAATGTCGCGAGCACGGAGGAACCCCCGTAGCTCAGCAGCGGCAGGGGTATCCCGGTGATCGGCATGATCCCGAGGTTCATCCCCACGTTGACGAAGACCTGGAAGAGCAGCATGGCGGCGATGCCACCTGCCACCAGGGTCCCGTAGGAGTTCTTTGAGAGCGTCACAGTCCGCAGCGCCCGCCAGATCAGCAGGGCGTAAAGGGATAGGACGAACGCGGCTCCGAGGAATCCGTAGCGCTCACCGATCACGGCGAAGATGAAGTCGGTGTGCCGCTCGGGTACGAAGTCGAGCCGCGTTTGGGTGGCCCGATTGCCGCGGCCGGTCATCTCACCGGAGCCGATGGCAATTTTGGCCTGGTTCTGTTGATAGCCCGCGTTGGCGGGGTCCGCGCTGGGGTGCGTGAACGAGGTGAGCCTCTGCTCCTGGTACCCCTTGAGAATCGGCACCCCAATAGCTGGTGCCGCGACGAGAACCGCCGCCGTCAAAGCGACGAGGGCTGCGCCGATCACCGCGAAGTGCGTCCAGCGGACGCCCCCCACGTACATCACGGCGAGGGTTATCGCCCCGAGCACCAGAGCGGTGCCGAGGTCCGGCTGCAGGAAAACGAGCGCAGCCGGTGCCAGTCCGAGGCAGAGGTAGCGCACCGTGCGCTGCACCTCCGAGCCTTTCCTGGCGCCGTCAATGACGAAGCCGGCGAGGGCCAGAACAAGCAGGACCTTACCGAGCTCCGACGGTTGGAAGCTGAAGAGGGGAAGTTCGAAGGCGCGCCGCGAGCCGCGCGCGGCGAAGCCGAAGACGAAGACGAGCGCGACGCTGACGCAGAGGAAGGTGTAGATGCCAACGCGCAGCTCGCGGAAGCGCGAGTAGTCGACGCGGGCCAGCAGGTACATCCCGGCGACGCCGAGGATCGCGTAGATCGCCTGCCGGTCGGCGTAGTAGTAGGGGTCGCCCGGTACGTCGTGCAGCGTCGCCTGGGCGAGGACGAAGACGCTGAAGGCAGCGAGGCCGATCGCGGCGATCGCCATCGGCCCGTCCATGTAGGGCAAGCCGAGGCGCTCGGCAATGCCGGGATGGACGGCGAAGGGCTCGGGACGGGCGCGGCGCGCACGCGTCGCGTACATCAGCCGCCGGTCCCTTCTTCGCCTTCTTCGCCGTTCGCTTCGTGGGCGAGCCGGTGGGCGAAATACGCTTCCAGGATCTTCTTTGCCGCGGGCGCCGCCGCTTCGACGCCGAAGCCGCCTTCCTCCATCGTCACGAAGGTGACGATACGCGGATTCGGATACGGAGCGAGGACGCCGTACCAGGACTGGTCCGGATACGGGGTTCGCTGGGCGGTGCCGGTCTTGCCCGCGACGGGGATCGGGAAGCCGCTGAAGACTTCGAAGGACGTGCCCCGGCCGCCCTGCGCCGCGTCGTGCAGGCCTTCCAGGATCGCCGCCCGGTATTCGGGATCCATCCGAACATGCCGGCGCGGCTTGGGGGCGAATTCCTTCAGCACGCGGCCGGCGGCGTCGTCGACCTGCATGCCGACGTGCGGGGTGACGATCGTCCCGCCGTTGGCGATCGCCGCGTAGGCGACCGCCATCTGCAGCGGGTTGGTCTGCAGGTCGCCCTGGCCGGTGGCGAGCTGCACGTTGTCGCCAGGGGACCAGGGGCGATCGGTCCCACCTTCCCGGTAGAGCTGGTTGCGCCAATGCTGCGAGGGCAGCAGGGTTTCTTCGGCGACGGGAAGGTCGATGCCGGTCGGGCGCCCGATCCCGAGCGCGTGCGCCCAGCGCTGCAGCTCGCCGGTCTTCCACATGCGGTCGCCAAGCGTGTAGAAGAAGACGTCGGAGGAGACTTCCAGCGCTTCGACGAGGTCGACCGAGCCGTTGGCCGCTTCGCCGGCGTTTTTGAAGATCTGGCCGCCGATTTCCAGCTGGCCCGGGTCTTCGATCACTTCGCCGAGCGTCAGTTTCCCGCTTTCGAGCGCAGCGATGGCCGTGATCGGCTTGAAGGTCGAGCCGGTCGGATAGAGGCCGGAGATGGCCCGGTCGGTGAGCGGCGCCAGCGGGTTGCGGTACGTTTCGTCGACCTGCTTCTGGGTCAGCGGCGGGGTGAGGAGCGCCGGTTCGAAGGTCGGGTATGAGCCAAGGGCGATGATTTCACCGGTGTGGACGTCCATCGTGATGAAGGCGCCGCGCAAGCCTTTTTCGGCCATCGCCGCTTCTCCCGCCGCCTGCACGTTTTCGTCGATCGTCAGCTTCAGGTCGTCACCCGGCACCGGCGGCTGGGTGACGAGACGGCCGTTCGGCGTCGGCTGGCCGAGTGCATCGACCTGGACCTTGGTCAGGCCCGGGCGGCCGCGCAGGTAGCGATCGTAGGTGTCCTCGACCCCGTCCTGTCCGATTTCGTCACCGGGCACCAGGCCGCGGTAGCGCCGTTCCTTGAGCTCGTCTTCTTCGATCTCGCCGACGTTGCCGAGCAGGTGGGCGGCGAGCGTCCCGCCCGGGTAGTCGCGGACGAAGACATGCTGGACCTCGACTCCGGGGAAGCGCTCCTGGTTTTCCTTCAGGTAGTAGACGAGGTAGTGGCCGACGTCGCGCCGCAGCGTCACCGGCGCCGCCGGGGCCAGCTTCAGTTCCTTGTGCATCGCGCGCCGCAGCCGGCGCGGGGTGCTGTGGGTGAGCTCGGCGAGGCGGGCGACCTCGGCCCGGCGCTGGGTCCCGTCGGCGGGCAATTTCCGCGGGTTGACCTGCAGCGCCAGGCTGGTGCGGTTGGTGACGAGAGCGTTGCCGTTGCGGTCGAGGATCTCGCCGCGGGGGGCGCTGACGCGGTAGGAGCGGGTGCGGTTGTTCTTAGCTTCCGCCAGGTACCTGTCGCCGTCGATCACCTGGATCAGCCAAAGGCGGAAGAAGAGGACCGCGAAGAGGACGACGGCGAAGCCGCCGAAGATCGCGATCCGCAGGGCCAGGCGGTTGTTCATCGCCGGGCCGCGCTCGTCGGACCGCAGGTACATCAAACCCCCAGGACCGTCGGCTGTCGCCGCCGTCGCACCGTCGGCTCCTCGACCAGGGCCGGGCGCAGCAGGCGGCGCAGGCCGATGTAGATCGGCCAGCCGAGGAAGAAGGCGTAGACGCTCTTCAGCAGCATGTCGCGGACTATCAACACGCTGACCGGCGCGTCGATGCCGAGAAGCAGCTGCACCGCGCCGAAGCCGAGCTCGGCGACGAGGGTGAGCGCCATGCAGAGCAGGGCCGGGACGAGCGTGCCGTGGACCTCGAATCGCTCGCGCCAGAGCCCGCCCAGGTAGCCGGTCCCGAGCAGGACGAGCGAGGTGATCCCGAGCGCCTCGACAAGCAGGCAGTCGACGAAGAAGCCGATCGCGAAGCCGCTGACGGCACCCGCCATGGTGCCGCCGAGCAGGCCCATGCAGGCGACGTACGCGGGCAGGACGTCGGGGCTGACGTGGAAGAGCTCGACGCGGGAGAAGAAGGAGAGCTGCAGGAGGACCGCGAGCAGCGAGACGGCCGCGATGCGGGCGACTATGCGCGGCGTGACGATCATTCTCGCGAGCCTCCCGTGAGCACCTGGACGAGATCGAGGTTGCGCAGGTCGGCGAAGGGCCGCACGTCGACCCGCTGGCTCGCCTCCTGTTCGAGCACCGGGGCGCGAATGACTTCGCCGACCGGCAGAGCGGGCGGAAAGTGGGATTCGATGCCCTGGGCGCGCCAGCCGGCGGTGACGACGTCCTGTCCGGCATGGACCTGGCGGGTCGAGTCGATGAAGTTGAGGATCAGGTCTTCGGGGTTGCCGACTTCCGGTTCGACGACCCCCTGGGCCCCGGAAGGGACGACCTTGGCGGTGACCGAGCTGGCGTGGTCGGTGAGCAGCATCACCTGCGAGGCTCCGGGCTCGACCGAAGAGATACGTCCGACCAGGCCGTCGCCGCTGACGACGGGGTCGTCGACGTGGACGCCGTCGCCGCTGCCGAGGTCGATGGTCACGCTCGAGCGCCAAGCGGTGGGCGAGCGGGCGATGACGCTCCCGGTGACCGGCTTGTAGGCGGAGGCGGCGAGGACCGGCCCGCGGTCGAGGGCGAGCAGCTTGCGCAGTTCGTCGTTCTCCTGCAGCGCCTCCTGGCTGGCGACCTCCTTGCGCCGGACGACGACCAGTTCATCCTTGAGGCGGCTGTTTTCGCCGCGCGCGTCGAAGGTCTTGTCGAACCAGCCGACCAGGTCGCGAGCCGGCTTCAGGGCCCTGTCCGTCACCGATTGCAGGGGACTGAAGATCGTGCTCACCCCCCGCTGCAGGCCGACTGAGCCCTGGTAGGTGAGGGTGAGGAGTACGAAGGAGCTGACAATGAGAAGTGCGAGCACCGCCCTACGGCGGCGTACTTGCTTTCGGTACACGTTGAAGACCTAGCTTGGAGACTTGAGATGAACCGAACCTAAGCACGGTGCCTGGTTCCGGAGTTCTGCTTGCTGGCGCGGTGGATGGCCTCGAACTCCTCGAGGGAGATGCCCGAGCCCACCGCCACGCACGTAAGCGGTGACTCTGCCAGTTGGCAGGGCATCTGGCACTCGTCGCGCAGGCGCTGTTCGAGTCCTTGCAGCAGCGCGCCGCCGCCGGCGAGGGTGATCCCCCGGTCCATGATGTCCCCGGCCAGCTCGGGCGGGGTGCGGTCGAGGGTGTCCTTGACCGCTTCGACGATGTGGTTGACCGGTTCTTCGAGCGCCTGGCGCACCTCCTCGGAGCCGAGCGTGATCGTCTTCGGCAGGCCGGAGACGAGGTCGCGACCGCGGATCTCGGCCCGCACCTCTTCCGGCAGCGGCGAGGCCGATCCCGCCTCCAGCTTCACTTCCTCCGCGGTCTGGGCGCCGATCGCCAGCTTGTACTCGTGTTTGCAGTGGTTGACGATCGCCTCGTCGAGCTCGTCGCCGCCGACGCGGATCGACTGTGAGACGACGATGCCGCCGAGCGAGATCACCGCCACCTCGGTCGTCCCCCCGCCGACATCGACGACCATCGAGCCGGTCGGCTCGGCGACCGGCAGGCCGGCGCCGATCGCGGCCGCCATCGGCTCCTCGATCAGGTAAGCCTGGCGCGCCCCGGCAGCGAGACAGGCCTCCTCCACCGCGCGCTTCTCGACCCCGGTGACACCGGAGGGCACGCAGACGACGACGCGGGGATGGGCGAAGCGGTTGGAATGCACCTGCTTGATGAAGTGACGCAGCATCTGCTCGGTGACGTCGAAGTCGGCGATCACGCCGTCCTTGAGCGGGCGGATCGCGGTGATCGTGCCCGGGGTGCGACCGAGCATGCGCTTCGCCTCGGCGCCCACGGCATGCACCTGGCCCGATTGCGAGTCGATCGCCACCACCGAGGGCTCAGAGAGGACGATTCCACGCCCGCGCACGTAGACGAGCGTGTTGGCGGTGCCCAGATCGACGGCCATGTCGCGACCGCCAAGCCCTCTCAGATATCCGAATACGCCCATGCTTGTGTACGGAACTTGCGGGAAATGATCGCAAACGCTGCAAGCAGCGTTCAGCCGAGCAGCTCTGGTGCAAGCTCGAAGAGCAGGCCGACGGGCAGGCCGACGACATTGGAGACGCTGCCCTCGAGCCGTTCCACGAGCGTCGAGCCGAGCGTCTGGACCGCGTAGCCGCCCGAGCGCCCCTGCCACTCGCCGAAGTCGACGTAGCGCTGCTTCTCCGCCTCGTCGAGCTGCTTGAAGACGACCGTCGTCCGTTCCAGCCCGCTGCGCTCTTCCCCGTCCACGACCACAACCAGGCCGCTCAGCACCTCGTGCGCCCGCCCCGACATCCGGTCGAGGTAGCCCCGCGCCTCCTCGGCATTAACCGGCTTCCCGAGCGCCCTGCCATCGAGCACCACATCGGTGTCGCAGGCAAGGATCAGGCGCGCGGGTCCTGTCGCCGCAGGGGACCCACCCCCTACGACGCCACCCGCGCGAGCAACCGAATCGACAACCGCCTTGGCCTTGCGCCGGGCGTTCTCCAGCACCTCGAACTCGGGATCTCCGCCCGTCAGCTCCTCGACGCCCGGGACCACGACCGCGAACTCGACGCCGAGCTTGCGGAGAATCTCAGCTCGCTGCGGCGATCCGGATGCCAGAGTGACGTTCATGCTCGGCCCCGGGTGCGGGTAGGGGGTGAAGCGTCTTGTACTTTTTCGCGGCCTTCGTCAGGGCGCAAGCAGTCCCCGCTTCTCGAAAAAGTTAAGCGAAACCCCCTGCCCGCGACCGGGGCCCATCACTACCCCAGCTCTGGAAACCAGATGCCGATCTCGCGTTCCGCGGATTCGTCGGAGTCGGAACCGTGGACCATGTTGAAGGTCACCTCGAGCGCGAAGTCACCGCGGATCGAGCCCGGCGCAGCCTCGACCGGGTTGGTGGCGCCAATCACCTGGCGAGCGGCGGCGACCGCTTCGGGGCCCTCGAGCACCATCGCGACCAAAGTGCCGCCGGTGATGAAGGAGACCAGCTCGCCGAAGAACGGCTTGTCGGTGTGCTCTTCGTAGTGCTTGTTGGCGATCGGCTCGTCGGCCCGCATCGTCTTCAGCGCCGTGATCCGCAACCCCTTGCGCTCGAAGCGGGCGATCACCTCGCCGGTCAGGGCGCGCTGGAAGGCGTCAGGCTTTACGAGGATCAGGGTCTGGCTCACGTGCGGGCTCCTTCGGGGGTTGTTTGGTCGGTGGCGATTGGCTCCGTTTCGCCTGCGGCGCTTCCTCGGCCGCCGGCCTCGTCGGCTCCCCCTGCGGCCTCGCGGCCCGCTCGCGTTTGCGCGACGGTGGCGCCTGCCGTTTGGACTTGCGCGGCCGGTCGGCAAGCGCAGTTTCACAGTAGGGGCAGAGAGCCCAGCGCGGGTCGACCGGCTTACCGCAGCTCGGGCAAGGGTCCTTGAGCCGCTGCTGGCATTTCGGGCAACGCAGGTAACTCCTCTCGACCGGGTGCTCGCATTTGGGGCAGGAGGCCTCGGTCAACTGTTTGACACGAAGCTCCGCGGCGCGTATCTCGAGCTCGCGTTCGTGCGCGTCCTCGAGGAACTCCGGTGGCCTCACGATCGCGTAGACGGCGGTGCCGATGTAGGGGAAGAACGAGCCAATCGTCGCGCAGGCGACGAGGAAGGGATCGGAGATGCGGCGCTTGGCATCGAGGTACGTGTAGACGATCAGCGCCAGCCAGATCACCACGATCCCCAACATGAAGAGGGTTGCAGCCAGGTTGAGGCCGTCGTTGGAGATGCCGAAGATCGCTAGTGCCATGGCTGTGAACCCGCCTGAAGCTGGTCGGGCAGTCTACTTCGCCGCCGCCAGGGCGACCCCTCTAGAGGAAGAGGCTGCCGAAGAGGTATCCGAGGCCGAAGAAGACCAGGATCACGGCTGCGACGACCCCGGCGACGAGCGCCATCATCGAGAGCAGTTCGGAGCCAGCGCTCTTCGCCTTCGATTCCATGACCGAATCCTGTCACAGGTGCAGAGCCATTCGGACGGGAGCGAGCACGTAGTGCGAGCCGGTGACCAGCAGCATGCCGCCCGCCTCCCGGGCCAATTGCCGCCCGCGGAGGAGCGCAGCATCGAAATCCTCGATCGCCTCGGCCTCGATCCCCACGTCGCGGGCGATCCGAGCCAGCTCATCCGACTCTTGTGAGTGCCGACGGGCCGAAAAGTCCACTCCGAGCGGACTTTTCGGCCCGTCGGCGGGGAGTTTGGTGCAGACGAGATGAGAGACGGCCGGGGCGAGGGCAGCGATCATCGCCCGCGCGTCCTTTCCGGCGAGAACGGCCAAGCAGGCGACGACCGGGCGGCCTTCGGCGAGCTCCGGCAGTCCCTCCGCAAGGGCCTCGGCACCATCGGGATTGTGGGCGACGTCGAGCACGATCGGGGGCTCGCCGGGCAGGCGCTCGAGCCGTCCCGGCACCGTCAGCGTCGCCGCGACGTCGGCGACCGCCTCGCGGTCGAGTCCTCCGAGGAACGCCTCGGCGGCCGTGCAGGCGAGGGCGAAGTTTCGCCGCTGGAAAGGTCCGGCGGCGCGCAGGACAATGTCCTCGCCCGGGTCCTCGGGCGCGACGATCAGCTCGGCTCCCCGCTCAGAGGCGATGCGCTCGGCGAGAGCAGCCACGTCCGGGGCGACGCTCCCCCGCACCAGCTTCGTCTGGTCGCGCAGGACCGCCAGCTTCTCGGCAGCGATCTCGAGCTCGGTGTCCCCCAGCCACTCGGTGTGGTCGAGGCCGATCGAGGTCAAGACCGTGACCCGCGAGGGGATCGTGTTCGTGGCGTCCAGCCTCCCTCCCAAGCCTGCCTCGACCACGGCGACGTCGACCTTTGCCGCGGCAAATGCGAGGAAGGCGGCCGCCGTCGCGACCTCGAACTGCGTCACCTCTTCGCCCTCCTCGAGGCTCCGATTGACCGATTCCGCCGCACGCGCCGTCATCTCGACCGAGGTCTCGAAGGCGTCGAGTGCGATCTCCTCGCCACGAATCAGGACCCGTTCGGACCAGCGCAGCGGATGCGGCGAGACGCACGCGCCAGTCGCCAGGCCGTGTGCCTCCAGCAGGGCGGCGATCATCCGCGTCACCGAAGACTTGCCGTTGGTGCCGACGACGTGGATCGAGGCGAAGCGGTGCTGGGGCAGCCCCAGCGCGGTGCTCAACCGGTGCATGCGCTCGAGTCCGAGCCGCCAGCCCACCGGCTCCAGGGAATCGAGATAGGACTGGGCGTCTATTCGGCCAGCTCCTCGAGCTCAGCCCGGTAGCGCTCGAGCTTCTGCCGCTCCTCCTCCACCACCTCGGCCGGCGCCCTGCCGACGAACTTCTCGTTGGCGAGCTTGCCCTCGGCGCGAGCGACCTCGGATCGCAGCTCCTCGCGACGCTTCTCGATCCGGGCCACGATCGCGCCGGCGTCGATCTCCTCCGAAGCGAGCACCCTGACCGACCCGACGGCAGCGATCGGATCTCCGCCGTCCTCGGCGAACACGAAGCGCGACAGGCGCCCGACGAACTCCTGCGGGGCGTCGCCCTCAACCCGAGCGCTGAGCTGGCTGGCGGCGGGAACGTCGACCAAGTCGCGCCATGCCCGCAGGCGACGGGTCAACTCGATCGCGGTCTCGACCTCGGCCTCGGCATCGGCGTCGAACAACGACTCCTCCGTCACCGGGAAAGGATGGACGGTGAGGTGTCCTCGACGGCTCGAGTGGTACGTCCAGACCTCCTCGGTGACGAACGGCATCAACGGGTGCAATAGGGCGAGCATCCGCTCGAGCAGCCAGAGCAGGTTCGCCGAGACCTCGGCCTCGCCCTCGTAGAGCCGCGGCTTTGCGATCTCCAAGTACCAGTCGCAGAGCTCGGACCAGAAGAAGGCATAGGCCTCGGTCGCCGCGTGGGCGAAGTCGTAGGAGTCGAGCTTGGCCGTGACCGAGGCGATCGTCCGCTCCATCCGCGAGAGGATCCACCTGTCCTCGACGCAGGCCGGGCTGGGCTTTGCCTCGACCTCGGCCGCATTCAGCAGGATCAGTCGCGAGGCGTTCCAAAGCTTGTTCGCCAGGTCCCTGCCCTGTTGGACCTTGGCGTCGGAGTAGCGCACGTCCTGGGTCGAGGACATCGCCAGCAGGCCGAAGCGCAGGGCATCGGCGCCGTGCACGTCGATCTCCTCCAACGGGTCGATTCCGGTGCCGAGGCTCTTCGACATTCGCCGCCCGTCGCGGGCCTGGATCACCGAGTGGACGTAGACGTCGTCGAACGGCACGTCGCCGGCGAACTCGAGCCCGGTCATGATCATCCGCGCCACCCAGAGGAAGAGGATCTCGCGCGCCGTGGTCAGGAAGCTGGTCGGGTAGAAGGCGCGCAGCTCGGGTGTGTCGTCGGGCCAGCCGAGCGTGGCGAAGGGCCAGATCGCCGAGCTGAACCAGGTGTCGAGCACGTCCTCCTCCTGGCGCAGCACGCCGCCGCAGGCGCCGCAGCGCTCGGGCGCCGTCGCCGGGTCCTCGGCGACGTAGGTCTCCTCGCAGGCGTCGCAGTACCAGACCGGAATTCGGTGTCCCCACCAGAGCTGGCGCGAGATGCACCAGGGACGGATCTCGCGCATCCAGTCAAGGTAGACGCGCTTCCACTGCGCCGGTGCGATCCGCACGCGGTCGCCCTCCACCGCCTCGATCGCCGGCGCCGCCAGCTCGTCCATGCGGCAGAACCACTGCAAGGAGATCAGCGGCTCGATCCGCTCGCCGGAGCGGTGCGAGAAGGGAACCGAGTGGACGTAGGGCTCTTCGGCGCGCAGCACGCCCTCCTTGCCCAGGGCGGCGACCACAGCCTCCTGCGCCTCTGCCGCTGTCAGCCCGGCGAACCCCTCCCCCGCCTCCTCGGTGAGGCGTCCATCGGGGCCGATGACGCCGATCTCCTCGAGCCCGTGCTTGCGGCCGATCTCGAAGTCGTTGGGGTCATGGCCGGGGGTGATCTTCAGCGCCCCGGTGCCGAACTCGGGGTCGACGTGCTCGTCGGCGATGATCGGCAGGCGACGGCCGACCAGGGGCAGGATGCAGTGCCGGCCGACCAGGTCGCCGTAGCGCGCGTCGTCGGGGTTCACCGCGACGGCGGTGTCGGCGAGCATCGTCTCCGGCCGCACGGTGGCAACGGTCAGCACCCGGTCGGAGTCCTCGACTGGGTAGTCGATCGAGTAGAGGACGTCCTCGACCTCGCGGTTCTCGACCTCGAGGTCGGAGATCGCCGAGTGCGAGCCGGGGTCCCAGTTGACCATGTAGTTGTCGCGATAGATGTAGCCCTTGTCGTAGAGCTGCTTGAAGACGCGGTAGACGGCCCTGACGTAGCCCTCGTCGAGGGTGAAGCGCTCGCGCTCGTAGTCGCAGGAGGCGCCGAGCCGCTTGTACTGCTCGACGATCCGCGAGCCGTACTCCTCCTTCCACTCCCAGACGCGCTTGACGAACTCCTCGCGGCCGAGCTCGTGGCGATCGGCGCCCTCGGCGCGCAGCGTCTTCTCGACCACCGACTGCGTCGCGATTCCGGCGTGGTCGGTGCCGAGGATCCAGAGCGTGTTGCGTCCCCGCATCCGGTTCATCCGCACCAGCGCGTCCTGCATCGAACCGTTCAGCGCGTGCCCCATGTGCAGGGCGCCGGTCACGTTCGGCGGCGGGATCGCGACTGAGAAGTTCTCCGCCGGCGTTCCCTCCGCCGGCGGATGGAAGTAGCCCGCCTCGAGCCACTCGGCGAAGAGCCGCGCCTCGACCTCCGCCGGCTCGTAGCGGGTCTTCTCCTCGAGGGTCTTGCGGCGCTCCATCTGGAGCGCCGAGTCTAGGCGGATTCTTCGCTTAGCTCATCAGCGGCATCGCCGATGTCCTGCGGCGCGGCCTCGGTGACCAGCGTCGGCCTCCGTCCCTGCTCGATCGTCTCCCGCGTCACCACGCACTTGGTCACGTCGCGTCGCGAAGGCAGTTCGAACTGGACATCGAGCAGCGTCTCCTCGAGGATCGAGCGCAGGCCGCGAGCGCCGGTCTCGCGCTCGAGCGCTTTGTCGGCGATCGCCTCGAGGCTGTCCTCGGCGAAGACGAGCTCGATCTCGTCGAACTCGAAGAAGCGCTGGAACTGCTTGGTCAGCGCGTGCCTGGGCTCGGTCAGGATCGTGATCAGGTCCTCGCGGCTGAGCTGGTGGATCGCGGCGACGACCGGCATGCGGCCGATGAACTCCGGGATCAGGCCATATTCCATCAGGTCCTCGGGCAGCACCTGCTCGAACCACTCGCCGGTGTCTTTGTGCTCGCGCGAGGAGATCGCCGCACCGAAGCCGATGCCGCGATCGCCGACCCGCCGCTCGATCACCTTGTCGAGTTCGGCGAAGGAACCGCCGCAGACGAAGAGGATGTTGGTCGTGTCGATCGTCAGGAACTCCTGGTGCGGGTGCTTGCGCCCGCCCTGCGGCGGCACCGAGGCGGTCGTCCCCTCGAGGATCTTGAGGAGGGCCTGCTGGACGCCTTCGCCGGAGACGTCGCGTGTGATCGACGGGTTGTCGGCCTTGCGCGCGATCTTGTCGATCTCGTCGATGTAGATGATTCCCGTTTCCGCCTTCTTCACGTCGTAGTCGGCGGCCTGGATCAGCTTCAAGAGGATGTTCTCGACGTCCTCGCCGACGTAGCCGGCCTCGGTCAGCGCCGTCGCGTCGGCGATCGCAAAGGGCACGTTGAGGATGCGGGCGAGGGTCTGGGCGAGCAGCGTCTTGCCGCAGCCGGTCGGCCCGAGCAGCATGATGTTCGACTTCTGCAGCTCGACCTCGGCGTCCTCGGCCTGGTTCATCTGGACGCGCTTGTAGTGGTTGTAGACGGCGACCGAGAGGGCCTTCTTAGCCGCCTCCTGGCCGACCACGTACTCCTGCAGGACTTCGTGGATCTCCTGTGGCTTCGGCAGGTTCTCCAGCTCGAGCGCGGTGGGCGGCGTCAGCTCCTCGTCGATGATCTCGTTGCAGAGGTCGATGCACTCGTCGCAGATGTAGACGCCGGGACCTGCGATCAGCTTCTTGACCTGGCGTTGTGACTTGCCGCAGAAGCTGCAGAGGAGCTGCTCGTTCGAGTCTGTGGGCCGTGCCAGCGGAATCCCCTCCTTGCGGGACGGTGGTTTGCCTGCCGGCTCGCGTCCCGAAAAGCTTAGAGGGGGCGACGGGCCGGCCTGTTCGGTGCGCTGGTTTACGGCGCGGGGAGCGTCCTCCCTGCTCGTGAGCGCAAAGTTCCAGGTCGCGGTAGCGTCCGCGAGATGGAGGAAGCGCTGATCGCGCCGATCGAGAGCGGGCAGATGGACGAGCTGCTGCCGCTGATCGCCGCCTACCAGCGCTTCTACGAGGTCAAGGACGTCGACGACGAGCGCAACCGGGACTTCTTCTCCCGCTTCCTCGCCCCCAGCGACGACGGAATGCTGATCGGCGCCCGGCGGGAGGGCGATCTGCTCGGCTACGCCTGCCTCTACTGGACGTTCACCTCGCTGGTGCCGGCCGAGATGGTGCTGATGAACGACCTCTACGTCATTCCGGAGTCGCGCAGGAAGGGCGTCGGCCGCGCCCTGATCGAGGCCAGCGCCGCGGTCGCCCGCGGGCGCGGCGCCAACCACCTGCAGTGGGTGACGGCACCCGACAACGAGACCGCCCAGCGTCTCTACGACTCGACCGGCGCCCATCGCGAGGACTCGGTCGAGTACGAACTCGAGCTCTAGTCGACCGCTTTCAGTCCCGGCCCCGGTGGGGGCAGGCGGTCGATCAAGGCGAGGAGCGCTTCACGATGGGCCCTCGATTCTTCCCGGGCTTCCTTCATTTCCGCGATCAGGAGGTCGGTCCTCCGCCTTTCCTCGCGTTCGCGCTTCTCGTCGCGCACTCCCAGCGTCTTCATGAACTCGTCGTGGTCGCGCATCAGCTTTTGAATGACGATCTCGTTGCGACGGTTCATGTCGCGAATGAAGATCTGCTGCTCGTCATTGGTTTTCTCGAAGCGGTCGAAGGCTGCCATCAGGCGCTCGAAGGCCTGCGTGTTGCGCTCGAACGCCGCCTCATTGCGCTTGAAGGCGACCTCGTTGCGCTCGAAGGCAACCCGGTTGAGCTCCATCAGCTCCTCGCCGCGCTCCATATGACGCTCGAGTCGTGCAGACAATCTGCTTCGCCGCATGTCGGGCATTCTGACAGGCGCTTTCTCGCGAGTGGTGCGCAAATGAGGCCAAATGTGTGAATTCTGTGTGTCGGGACCGATGTTGTCGGCCTCAGCTGTAGCGGTCCCAGCGGCGCAGGTATGGCTCGGGGTCGATCGGGCGGCCGTGGACGTGGATCTCGAAGTGGAGGTGGCAGCCGACGGTGCGGGCGTTGCCCGTCTCGCCGACCGAGCCGACGCGCTCGCCGGTCCAGAGGCGCTCCCCCCGATGGACCGGCGCCGGGCGCGGCAGATGAGCGTAGAAGTAGCTGCGCCGCTCGCCTTCGCCGTGGATCAACAGGTAGTTGCCGTAGAGAACCGGGTCATACCCCCGGCGCAGCACCCTGCCCCCGCGCACCGCGACCAGCGGCGTCCCGCAGGCAGCCACGACGTCAAAGCCTTCATGCCACCGTCCCCCGCTGCGCGGCGCCCCGAACTCCCCGATCGCCCCTCGCGTCCCATGTTCCCCCCGCACCGGAAACACATGCCCGTAGTACACCGTCCCCCCGTCCCGGCCAGAGCTTCCCGCTGAGGCAACCGACACGGCCGGCGACATGAGAGCTACGAGCGCAACGAATGCGGCGACTCCGGCGGGGGTGAAGCGTCTTGTACTTTTTGCGCGCCTCGCTCCGGGCGCCAGCAGTTCCCCTGCCCTACGCAAAAAGTTAAGCGAAACCCCTGCCGGAGTCGCCGCCCACACCCGCCCTAGTGGTGCTCAATCACCCGGTCGACGAGGTTGTACTCCCGCGCTTCTTCGGCACTCATGAAGTAATCGCGCTCGGTGTCTTTGGCGACCTTCTCGAACGGCTGGCCGGTGTGCTTGGCGAGGATCTCGTCGAGGCGGCGGCGCACGTCGATGATCTCTTTGGCGTGGATCTCGATGTCGGTCGCCTGGCCCTGGAAGCTCGAGGAGACCTGGTGGATGAGGATCTTCGAGTTGGGCAGCGACATCCGCTTGCCCGCCGCGCCGCCCGCCAGCAGCAGTGCCCCCATGCTCATCGCGATGCCGACGCAGATCGTCTGCACTTCCGGCTTGATGAACTGCATCGTGTCGTAGATCGCCAGGCCGGCATAGACGGAGCCGCCAGGGGAATTGACGTAGAGGCTGATGTCCTTGTCCGGGTCCTCGGACTCGAGGTGCAGCAGCTGGGCGACGATCAGGTTGGCGATGTCCTCGGTTACAGGCGTGCCGAGGAAGACGATCCGCTCGTTCAGCAGGCGCGAGTAGATGTCGAAAGAACGCTCGCCGCGCGAGGTCTGCTCGACCACCATTGGGACCAAGGGACTCATCGGCCGGGACTCTATAGAAGGCCGTCGGTCGGCTAATCGGAGTCGGGGGTCCAGAGCTCGGAGGGCTTCTCCTCCTGCTCCTTCTCCGGGGTCCAGATCTTCTCTCGCGCCTCGGCCTGGGTGAGCGGGATCGGATTCGCCGCCTCGGCGATCGCGTCAACCGCCTTGCGCACCTGGATGTCCTCGCGGACCATCGCGTCGCGGCCGTTCTCGCGCAGCCGCGCGAGCAGCTTCTCCGGCGTCGTGCGCTCGTGTTCGGCGGTGTGGGCAAGCGCTTCGACCATCTCCTCCTCGCTGGCCTCGATCCCCTCCGCCTCGACGACGGCGGCGAGCACCGCCTCGCGGCGCAACTCGCGCTCGGCGTCCGGCTTCGACTCCTCGAGCACCTCCTCGCGGGTTTTGCCCTGCATCTGGAGGAACGACTCCGGGCTCATCCCACGGCCGGCCAGCTGCCGTTCGACCCGCTCCCAGCGTTCCGCGGCGCGGGCGGCGACGAGAGCCTCGGGAACCTCGACGGTCGCCACCTCGACCGCAGCGTCCACCGCAGCAACGCGGAAATCCTGCTCGGCCCGTTCGTCGACAACCTCGCCAACGCGCTTGGCGATGTCGGAGCGCAGCTCGTCGAGGGTCTCGAACTCCGACGCCTCGGCGGCGAAATCGTCGTCGAGCTCCGGCAGGACCTTTTCGCGCACCTCCTTGACCTTCACGGCGAAGACCGCATCCTGCCCCGCCAGTTGCTCGGCCTGGTAGTCGTCGGGAAAGGTGACCTCGACCTCGCGCTCCTCGTCGGCGACGGCGCCAGTGAGCTGCTCCTCGAAGCCCTCGATCAACTGGCCACCGCCCAGCTCGAGCAAGTAGTCGGATGCCTTGCCGCCCTCGAACGCCTTGCCGTCGAGCAGGCCCTCGAAGTCGACCAGCAGCACGTCGCCTTCGGCGGCGGCCCGCTCGACGGGTTCGAGCCGCGCGAAGCCGGTGCGGATGCGCTCGATCTCGCGGTCGACGATCTCGTCAGCCGGCTCAGGCTCGGCGCGACCCACCTCGAGGCCCTTGTACTCGCCCAGTGTCGCCTTCGGCCTGACGCCGATCTCGAATTTGAAGCTGAGAGGATCGCCTTCGGCCTCCGGAGCGGAGACGATCTCGATGTCGGGGTCGCCGACTGAGCTGATGCCCGAACCGAGCAGTGCCTCTTCGTACCAGCGCGGCAGTGACTCGCGGATCGCCTCCTGCAGCACGGCGCCATAGCCGAGCCGCTGGACGACCAGCGACGGCGGCGCCTTTCCCTTGCGAAACCCCGGCAGGCGCATCTCTCGCGCCAGGTCCCGGGCGGCACGCTGGATCCCCTTTTCCACCGACTCCGCCGGCACCTCGGCCTCGACCCGCAGGCGCGAGTCGGGCAGCTCTGTAACGGTCGTCTTCATGACAAATACTCACGCTCCGCTCGCTGCGCGAAGAACCAGATATGCACGCTTGCTCGCTCCGCGTTCACTGAGCGCGAGACCCTAGTCGCTGGGCGAGCATCGTGCGCAGGGCGACGCCGAAATCGATCGCGAAGGCGAGGCCGCGTCCAAGCGGGCCGGTGACCAGCCAGGCGCGCGCCCTAACCAGCCGAGACACGGCCCTCCCCCTCTCCGACGATCCGTTTTTCGAGCAGGGCGGCGTGACCGGCGGCCACTGCTCGCCGCGCCCGGCGCTCATCGAGGGCGACGCCGCGGTCCTGGGCGAGGTCGAGCAGGCGCTGCTTCTCGGTGCCTTCGCGCGCCACCTCGAAGAAGACCCAGGCGAGCACGCCAAGCGCGAGGAAGGTCCCCTCCACCATCATGATCACCCCGGCGGTGCTCTGGTCGGTGATCGGCGAGATTCCCCAGTAATGCTCGCCCGGCGCGTAGATCGGGTAGAGCACCGAGCCGGACCACATCAACACGTTGCCGAGAATCGCGCCAGCGAAGCGCACCGCGATCACGTAGCCGACCTTCCAGCCGGCGGTGAACCACTCGGGCTTGGGCAGCGGCCCGAAGATGGGCATCCACATCAGGCAGCCGAAGAAGAGGAAGCTCGTGTGCTCGAACGCGTGGATCGGCGCCGTTCCGTAGGCGGCGTCGTAGAGCCCCGGGACGTGCCACAGGTAGAAGTCGAGCGCCCAAAGCGGAAAGGCGACCAGCGGGTGCGTGAGCACCTGCAGGCGGTTGAAGAACCGGATCGCGAGGATCGGCTGCAGGATCGCTTTGCTCAGGCCGAGGACCAGCAGCAGCGAGGCCAGGTCGCCGATCAACAGGTGCTCGGCCATGTGGGCGATCACCAGCTCCTCGGCGATGTGTCCGACCGGGCTGAAGAGCGCAACCGCGATCAGCAGCAGGCCGCCGCCGAAGCAGAGCTGGCGCCAGAGCGGGGTCGAGCGACCCTCCCTGGAGAGGGACGTGACCCGTGCCCAGTAGGCGACGCCGCCGATCGTGATCGGAAATACCTCGATCGGCGCGAACGTGCCGGAGACGTGCGCGAAGAGAACGCTGCCCACGGGTGGTAGCTTGGCAGTTCAGTGACCGGCGCCGATCATCGCTTCCCGCCGATCGGCGGCTACGGCTTCCTTTCCGATTGCCACACCAGCGCGCTCGTCTCCTACGACGGGACCGTCGAGTGGCTGTGCCTCCCCCGCTTCGATTCGCCGAGCGTCTTCGCCGCGATGCTCGATCGCGGGGCCGGCCACTTCAAACTCGCCCCGCGCGGCGTGATCGTGCCGATCAGCCGCCGCTACGAGCCCGGCACGCTGGTGATCGAGACAACCTGGGTGACCGAGACCGGCTGGGTGGTCGTCCACGACCTGCTCTCGATCGGCGAGTGGGCGCCGGAGGGAGGCCCTGACGGGCGCCCCGAGACCACCCACGAGTCGGACCGCTCGCTGCTGCGGGTGATGACCTGCATCGACGGCGAGGTCGAGATGGAGATGGAGTGCACGCCGCGCTTCGGCTACGGCATCGAAGCCACGTGCTGGAGCGGCGGCGAGCTCGGCGGCGCGGTGGCGCGCGGAGCCGATGGCGTCGAGCTGCAGCTGACCAGCGACATGGAGCTCTCGCTCGAACAGGGAACGGCGCGCGGCACCCTCAGGCTGCGCGAGGAGGAGACCGGCTTCTGCGCGATCACCTGGACGGATGGCGACCTGGGAGGGCCGCGCAGCGCGCCCGAGGCGCTTGAGCGCCTCGACTCGACCGAAGAGTTCTGGCGCGAATGGCTGCGGGCGGGCAAATTCCCCGACCATCCCTGGCGCATCCACCTGCAGCGCTCCGCCCTGGTGCTGAAGGGGTTGACCTACGCACCGAGCGGCGCGCTCCTGGCTGCTCCCACCACATCGCTGCCGGAGACCCCCGGCGGCGAACGCAACTGGGACTACCGTTACAGCTGGATCCGCGACTCGACCTTCAGCCTCTGGGCCCTGCACACGCTCGGCTTCGACCAAGAGGCACGCGACTTCATGCGCTTCATCGTCGACGTCTGCAAGGACGACCCCGGCCTGCAGATCATGTACGGGATCGGCGGCGAGCGCGACCTCACCGAGCGGACCCTCGACCATCTCTGCGGCTACGGGGGCGCCCGTCCCGTCCGAATCGGCAACGGCGCCTTCAACCAGCGCCAGAACGACGTCTGGGGCGCCCTGCTCGACTCGATCTACCTGCACGAAAAGGCCTTGCGGGGGTCCGGGACGCCCGCCGACCGGCAGCTGATCCGCTATCAGGTGGAAGCGGCGATAGACGCCTGGGAACATCCCGACCAGGGGATCTGGGAGTCGCGTGGGCAGCCCCAGCATTACGTCTCCTCGAAGCTGATGATCTGGGTGGCGGTGGATCGCGGCGCGCGCCTGGCCCGCAGCATCGGCTTCGAGGAGTTCGCCGAGGACTGGGAGCGCACCGCGCAGCGGATGCGCGAGGAGATACTCGAGCGCGGCGTTCGCGACGGCGTCTTCCGCCAGCATTACGAGACCGACGCGCTCGACGCCTCGACCCTGCTGATTCCCCTCTTGCGTTTCCTCCCTCACGACGACGAGCGGGTGCGGGCAACCGTCGAGGCGATCGCGAACGACCTCACCGAGCACGGCCTCGTCCTCCGCTACCGAGTCGACGAGACCGACGATGGCCTCAGCGGCGCCGAGGGCACCTTCCTGATCTGCTCGTTCTGGCTCGTCTCCGCCCTCTCGGAGATCGGCGAGCGGGCGCGGGCGCGGATGCTCTGCGCGAGGCTGCTCGAGTCGGCCGGCTGGCTGGACCTCTACGCCGAGGAGCTCGACGCGCCCAGTGGGCAACACCTCGGCAACTTCCCGCAGGCGTTCACGCACCTGGCACTGATCAACGCGGTCTCCCATGTAATCGCCGACGAGCAGCGTGAAGACGGTGGCCCCACCGCCGTCTTCACTGAGATGGGCGGCGTCCGCGAGGACGCCTGAGCGCGCACGATCAGTTGCGCAGACAGTCTGTCTACAGACAATAGATTTCGTTTGCCCTATATTGCGGCGAGATGTCGGCTGCCAGCGACTCCGCCACCAACAGCCTCTTCGTCGCCCTTGCGCACCCCCTGCGCCGTCGCGTCCTGCGCCACATGGTCGAGGTCGGGGACGAAATCAGTCCGCGCGAGATAGCCGAAGCGCTGAATCAGCCACTGAGCAGGTTGAGCTACCACGTCACGGTGCTCGTCCGGTGTCGAGCGATCGAGCTGGTCGGGACCGCGCCTGTGCGGGGCTCGACTCAGCACTTCTACCGCGCCGTGGTCAACACCAAGTGGGCGCTGATGGCTCTCGAAGCAAGCGCTGAAAGAAGCGGTCGGAGAAGGCGGTAGGGGAAGAGTTTTCCCGGCGCGATCCTTATAGGTCGGTCAGTGGAGGAGAGCGAGGACATCCGCAGCACCGCCGGGGAGGACGCAACCCTCGAGTCGGCCCTTCTGCAGCTCGTGCTCGCACTTCATCCCACGGCGCTGACGCTCGAGGAGGTGGTTCGTGAGTTGGGCGAGGAGGGAGACCCCGACGCGGTCGAGCGCGCGGTACGCGACCTCGGCGCCGCCGGCCTGCTCAAGCGCAGCGGGACCCTCGTGTTGCCGACCCGCGCGGCGCTCCGCTTCGATGAGTTGCTGGCAGGGTGAAGCGCATGAGCCCGGCCGGTCTCGGCCAGAAAGCCGGGCTCATGCGCCCTTTCGGGCTCCGGCCATGAAGAGAGCCCTCTGAAAGGACCGCGAAACGCTGTCCTCTCCTCCTTCCCGAGTTTCCTACACTCGGGTTCTTAATTAGAGCATAGACGCTCTCGACTGCCTGGCAAGCCCCGCTGCACCCGAAACCTTCGAGGGCCTTCAGTAGCATCGCAGCTGCATTGAACCCTGCCCCGTTCAAAGTCCGCAGCGCACAGGATTCGGGCGTCTTCGTCATCGACGTCGAGGGCGAGCTCGACATGAACACCGCCTCGCAGCTCGAGCGCGAGCTGCGCGAGCCGCTTGCCAGCCCCGACTCGGGCCTGGTCATCGACCTGAGCAGCTGCGAGTTCATCGACTCGACCGGCATCGCCTTGATCGTCCGGGCATGGCAGCAACTCGACGGCAGCTTCGCCCTCTGCGGCATCGGCGACCAGGTCGAGCGGGTCCTCGACATAACCGGCCTCGAGGAAGCGATCCCCACGCATCCCGGACGAGAGGAAGCGATCGCCGGAGTCCGCTCCTAGAGCCTTGCGCGCCGCTCTCTCGATCCTCCTCTCCGCGCTGGTGCTCCTCTGCGCTTTCGTCGGCTCGGCTGGCTCGCAGGGTGAGCTCGTCATCCACGGCGTCCGCTCTGGCTCGCACCTGCGACTCAGCGTCGACCACTCCCGACTCGTGGTCGAAGGTCAGCTTGCGGGCCACCAGGCCGGCTGTCGGACCACCCGACGAGGGGTCTCCTGCCCACTCGCCCATACCGGATCGGTGATCGTCGAAACGGGTCCTGCGCCCGACAAGGTCAGGGTTCTCGATCCGCTTCCGGTCCCGCTCACCGCCTACCTCGGCGCCGGCTCTGACAAGTTCATCGGCAATGCCGAGGACGACGCCTGCTACCCGCAGGGAACACCGCGCAACCGCTGCATCGGCGGTCCCGGGCGCGACATCTGCATCGCAGCCCCGGTCAACACCGACTGCGTCGGCGGCTCCGGACGCGACTACTGCCAGACGAGCGCCGGGAGCGACGGCTGCTGGGGCGGTCCGGGCAACGACGTTTGCCGAATGGGTCGGGGCGAGGACGGCTGCCACGGCGAAGGCGGAGCCGACAAGCTCTACGGAGGACCGGGGGCCGACCGGCTCTACGGGGGAACCGACTTCGACCACTGCGACGGCGCCCCCGGCATGGGTCGCTCCGCCGAATGCGAGGCCGGGCCGCGGCACTGAAGGCGCCACCGATGCACATCCTCGTCGTCGAGGACGAGGATGCGATCGCTGACTTCCTCGTCCGTGGCCTTCGTGCCGAAGGCTACGAGGTGCTCCGCGCCGCCGACGGAATCGAAGGCGAGGAGCTGGCGCTCGCCAGAAGCGTCGATTTGGTCGTCCTCGACCGAATGCTGCCCGGGCGCGACGGCATGGAGGTGCTGGCGACGATCAGGAGGGCCGAGCCGGCGTTGCCGGTGATCGTGTTGACCGCGTTGGACGCGGTCGAGGAGCGAGTCGCGGGCCTCGACGAAGGTGCGACCGACTACGTCACCAAGCCCTTCTCGTTCGAAGAGCTGGCCGCGAGGGTTCGAGCCCACCTGCGCCGGCCCGCGGCCGACGGAGAGACCGAGCTGAAGGCCGGCGGCATCCGCCTCGACTTGCTGACCAGGACAGCCGAGCGGGACGGCCGTTCGGCGAAGCTCTCGGAGCGCGAAGTCGCGCTCCTCGCCCACCTGATGCACAACGCTGGCCGAGTCTGCAGCCATCGCGAGCTCCTCAGTCGGGTCTGGGGCTACGAGCACGACCCCGGCACCAACGTCGTCCAGGTCTACATCGGCTATCTGCGACGTCGCCTCGACCTGCCCGGCTCACCGGCTCCGATCGAGACTGTGCGCTCGGTGGGCTATCGCCTCGCGGAGCGGCCGTGAGGCACGCCTGGAGCAGGCTCGGCCTGCGGGGGAGGATCGCGCTCTCGATCGTCGCGGTCGTTCTCGCCGCGGTCGGGCTGGCGATCCTCGCCGTGCGCCGCGAGGTCGGCGAGGTGGTCGGCGCCGTGCTGCTCGGTGGCGCCATTGGCCTTGCGGCCGCGCTCGTCGCCGGCCACCTGCTCGATGAGGCCTACTCCCGCCAGCGCCAGTTCGTCTCCGACGCCTCGCACGAGCTGCGCACCCCGCTGACGGCGATACGGGGCCAGCTCGAAGTGCTTGCTCGCCAGCCGGATCCCAAGCCGGCGGAGGTGCAGAGGGTCGTCGGCGTAGCCCTGGCGGAGGCAGGACGGCTCGAGCGCCTGGTCGAGGACCTCCTCATGCTGGCTCGCGTCGACGAGGAAGTGCCGTCGCATCCTGTTGAGATCTCCTGCGGCCCCTTCCTGCGGCGTCTCGCCTCCGGCCCGGGCGCCGAAGGGATAACTCTCGGCACGGTGCCGGGGGGGTCGATCGAGGCCGATCCCGAACAGTTCACGCAGGTCGTCCGCAACCTGCTGGCCAACGCCCGCCGGCACGCGGGACCGCAAGGGCGGGTGGAGCTCTCCGCCACCGCCGAGGGCGAGCGGCTAACCGTCTTCGTCGACGACGACGGCCCGGGTATCCCGCCCCCCGAGCGCGAGCGCGTCTTCGATCGCTTCCAGCGCAGCGAGGCATCTCGGGCCCGTGACAGCGGCGGCAGCGGTCTCGGCCTGGCGATCGCTCGCTCGATCGTCGAACGGCACGGTGGTCGCATCTGGATCGAGGACTCGCCGTTGGGCGGCGCACGGGTCGCCTTCGAGCTGGATGGCTTTCATCCTGAGGTCGAACACCACCCAACACGCCATCATGGCTGAGGGCGCACCGGGCCTGGTGTCATGAGCGGTGGCGCCAATGGGTCAGAAGGACGGCCAGCACACCACCGAGGCCACCCGCGCCAATGGCAGTCTTCAGTGGCTCCAGATCGGCTCCAATCAGCAATGCAACCGCCACCCCGGTAACGAAAATCAACACGACGATGCGCTCGATTAGCGCGAGGTTGATGTGCCGAACACGAGCCTCGGCTTCTCGCGCCTGCGCTTCTGCCTCTCGCCGTTCAGCGCTCTCCCGTCTTGCCCGCTCACGCTTTCGAAAGAGCGCAATCTCGCGCTCCGTCCGGAGAACTCCGCTCTTATCGCGCTTCTTCTTCGAGGAAGCCGGGTTTCGCACATCGTCTCCACGCGCACTGGCTCTCACCCCTGCCGGATCAAGCGCAATGCGTCTTGAAGACGAACCGCGATCCTGTCTCTAGTCCTACTGGTACACCCGGGACAGGCCGAGTTCTCGTACCTGCGTCGCCCGCATTTGCCTGGCGCGCTATCACCCATCCGAGCATCTTGATCGATTTAGGGCACGACACCGGGAGATTGCACTGCGAACGACCCGGCGACTCTCCATTAGATGGGCTGGAAGCAGCTTAGCGGGTGATAGTGGTCTGGTCGGGACCAGCGGCTCAGCCCGGCACGGCGTAGATCTGGCCGCCCGATTCGACCACCCGCTTGGGAGCTAGGCCGGTGGGCGGCGGTCCGGCGATGACTTCGCCTGTTTCGGCGCTGTACTCGCCGCCATGACAGGGACAGACGATCGTCCCGCCTTCGTATCCGACGGTGCAACCCGCGTGGGTGCAAACGGCGCTGAACGCACGCAGGTCGCCCGCTTCGTCGCGAATCAGGATGTCCGGTGAACCGTCGCTCGGGTCGCTGTAGGTCGCGGCCCCGCCGGACGACAGTCGGCTCCCGGGTCCAAGCCGCACGGCGCCCGGGGGCAGATTCGAGCCGGCCGCGCCCGCTTTTTCTCCCGCGGAGGCGCTTCTACCGCTGCCCGCGTGCGAAGGGGGTGACTTCGCGGCCAGCGTGCGGGCCGCCGAGTAGGCACCTTTGGAGAGTGTCGAGATGCCGGCGATCGCAACCGCCATGCCGGCGAACTCTGCAAGCAGCACGCGCCTGGTCGTCACCGGCTCGGCCGATGAATCCGACGCCGGCGAGCGAAGGCTCGTGCGGCGCGCCAGGGCGGCCGAGGACCGCTCAAGCGCATTGTCGATCGCGGGCTGTCCTTCCGCCCCGACGAGCACGAAGGGCAGCCAGGCGAAGGAGAAGACCAGGTCCGGGCCGAGGAAGTAGGGCGAGGTATGCCAGCTCGCCGTCAGGAAGAGCAGGAAGTTGAGGCCGAGGCCGACCGCGGCGGCGATCCGGGTGAAGAGGCCGGCGGTGACGAGCAATCCGACGAGGATCTCGGTGAGCGCGACGCCGATTCCCGCCAGTCTTGGGTGCGGCAGGGCGAAGGTCCGCAGGATGAAGCCACCCGGCGTGCCGACGGCAAAGCCATGCAGCTGCGTACCGATGTAAGTGGGCGCTCCCGGGTGCAGGAAACCTGGATCGCTGAGCTTCTGGATTCCCGCGTAGACGAAGGTGACGCCGAGGAAGAGGCGCAGCGGCAGCAACGCCATTGCCGGGGAGATCGGGGCCTTGCGCATCGCGCAGACTGTCGTGCCCACGCCTAAATGCCTGCTCAGACCGGGATGAGAGATCTCTCATCCGCCCGTTAGTCGGCAATAAGCGTTCGCCGCCAACATCGCCGCCGCATGTACCGCGAAGGCACGGGAATCGCTCGCGACGGCGTCGCGGGCAACGCGCGGCTGACCGGGACGGCTGCGGCCGTCCTGCTCGTCCTGCTCGCCGCCGAGGGGGCGACGATCCCCTTCATCGGCCAACTGGTCGGCCCGCACGTCTTCATCGGGATGCTGCTGGTCCCGCCCGTCCTGCTCAAGCTCGCCAGTACCGGCTACCGCTTCGCCCGTTATTACGCGGGAAGCCCGCGCTATCGATACAAGGGACCGCCGTCGCTTCCCATGCGCGTGCTCGCACCCGGGGTGGTGCTGAGCACCCTGGCGCTCTTCGCAACCGGCATCGCCCTGGCCGTTGTCGGCCCGGAGAGCAGCGGAGAGCTGAAGTTCCTCCACAAGGCGAGCTTCATCGCCTGGTTCGGGCTGATGGCGATCCACGTCCTCGGCCACGTGCTCGAGGTTCCCGGGCTCGCCCTGCCCGACTGGCGCCGCAACGCGGGGCGCGAGGCGGCGCTCGCCGGCTCCGGCCTGCGAATCGCCCTCGTCTCCACCACCGTCCTCGCCGGCTTCGCCCTCGCCTTGGCGACGCTCTCACTGGCGGGGCCCTGGATCGGCGGCGACGCCGGCGGCTGAACCCCTTCCGGTGCGCTTTATGTGGTCTATGACCACATAAAGCGCACCGGAAGCTTGGAGGGTTCTTGGGGTGGGCTTGCCCAGCGATTTGCTGTGGCCGACGCAGAATGGGTCGACCGAACGCAAGGAGCGATCCATGAACAACCGAAGAGCGAAAAGCTCATCGCCGGCGCAACCGTCCTCGGCCTCGGCGCCCTCGGCGGCGCCGCGATGGGAACCAACCAGGGTCTTCCCGCCCCGCGACAGCTCGCCGCGAACGGCTCTGGGCCGATCGTCACGAGCGCAAGCGGCGCAGTGGTGGCACAACCCGCCGGCACACCGGCGAGCGCCAGGCCGCCGATCGTCACTCGTGCCAGCGGCGGTGGGGCGCCGGTCGAGATCGACTACTGACCGTAAGGGCTCAACTTTCAGAGAACTCTCACCGTGAACTTAGCTGCGGGTTAGCGACGTATCTCACCCTGAGTTCACGATCCATCCCCGAGAGGAGGAACCATGTCCACGAAGGCAAGAGTCCTGGTGGTCGCCAATCGCACGGTGGACTCGTCCGAGCTGATCTCAAGCCTGCGCCGCAGGATGGCACGCTCCCCCGCCTGCTTCACCCTGCTCGTGCCGGCCGTGCCACGTGGCCTGGCCTGGGCAGCTGACATGAAGGCGGGGGCTCGCGAGGCAGTGCCGCGCGCCGATGCGGGCGCAGCCCGCATGCACGCCGCGGGCCTCGATGTCTCGGCAACTATGGTTGGCGACCCCGATCCGATCGCGGCGGTCGGCGACCTCCTGCTCGAGCGCGACTTCGACGAGATCGTCATCTCGACCCTGCCACACAGCGTCTCACGCTGGCTGCGCCTCAGCTTGCCACAACGAGTGAGGCGCATGACGGAGTTGCCGGTGACCCACGTCACCGCGCGCGAGCTCAGTCGTCGGGGCCGCTCGACTCGACCTCTCCGCCGTCGGCCGGTTCGGCCGGCTGCGCTTCCGGCGCCACCGGTGTCCTAGTCGTCGACGTCGACGGCGGGGCGCTCGTTGTCCCCGCTTCGTCTTTTCCCGGCATCGTTCCTTTTTGCGCTCGGTGCCGGTGGGCATGCATATGCCGGTGCTCGGTCCGCCCGGCCTTCCGCTCGGCTGCCGGGGCGAGCGCGTCGCCAGCCGAGACCGGCTGCGAGGCGAGCCCGATCTGCTGGCTGGCGAGGCGGCTGGCGGCGATCGCCACAGCAGCGGCGACGACGATTCCCAGCAGTGCAAGTCCCACCCAACGAACCACGGTGACGAACTTACGCGAAGGTGGGTAAAGCGCCGGCAAAGTCATCCACCGTCCTTGTCCTTGCTCAGGAGGGCGGGCAGGCGGATGGAGGCGCGTGTGCCGCCGCCTTCGCGCGGCGACAGCGTCACTTCGCCGCTCCACTGACGCACCAGCTCGCGGGCGATCGGCAGTCCCAGCCCCGTCCCCCCCGGCCCACTTCGGCCGGCGCTGCCGCGGCGGAAACGCTCGAACACAGCCTCCTCCTCCCCTGCCTCCAACCCGGGTCCCCGATCGAGAACGTCGACGCCGGCCGAGCCCGACTCGATCGCCACGGTCGAGCCAGTCGGGGAGTAGCGCAGAGCGTTCTCGACCAGCGCGTCGAGAGAGCGGTCGAGATCGTGCGGCGCGCACCTGACAAGACAATCCCTCGCCCCGTCGACGATCAGGTCGATCGAGCGCTCGGCTGCGGTCGGCTGCCAGCGTTCGGCGGCCCGCCCCGCGACGTCCCGGAGGTCGACCTCCTGGGGCGGCAGTTCGTGCTCGCCGGCACGGCTGAGGATCAACAGCTCCTCGACGATCAGCGAGAGCCGGTCGAGCTCGGCGAGGGCCGCCTCCAGCTCTGCCGGATCGGGCTCGCCGTCGCGCTCCGTCATCCCCTCGAGCCGCAGGCGAAGACCCGTGAGTGGCGTACGCAGCTGGTGTGAGGCATCGGCGACGAAGTCCCGCTGTCCTTGTAGCAGCCGCCTCACCCGCTGCGTCATCTCGTTGAAGGCGCTGGCGAGCGAGCGCTGCTCGGTGCTGCCCTCAACCGCCACGGTGGCGTCGAGGTCGCCGGTGGCGACCTGTCGGGCGGCCCGGTCAAGACGGCGAATCGGTCGCGCGATCTGCTGGGCGACGACGGCGCCGGCTGCGAGGCCCAGCAGCAGGACTACGCCGGCCAGGGCGGCAAGGTCGAGAATCGCCGTCTTTACCGCGCCGTGGACGGCCGCCACGCTCTGTGTCACCCGCACCGCGCCCTCGGTCGCCCCGTGGCTGAGTACCGGTGCGGAGGTGGCGAGGATCTGCGCCCCGAGCGTCTTGCTGTCGCGCGTGATCTGCTCTCCGCTGCCCGCAAGGGCCGCTCGGATCTCCGGGCGGTCCGCATAGCTGCGCCCCGGTGGCGAACCGGCAGAGTCGGCAAGAAGCCGGCCGCGGCGGTTGACGACGATCACCCGCCCCCGCACGCTGTCGGCCGAGACGTGGACGAGGTGGCGCAAGGCGCGGCGCTGGCCGGGGTCGAGCAGCTCTCCGGCGGAGGCGGCCACCACGTCCGCCTGGCTGCGCGCCTGGCCCTTCACCTCCGCGTCGACGCGGTCGCGCAGGCTGATCGCCAGCGGCACGCCGAGGGCGATCAGCGCCAGCAGGAGGACGTACGCCAGCGCCAGCAACAGGGTCGCACGGAGACTTATCTCAGTCCTCCGGAGCGGCGAAGCGGAAGCCGACGCCGCGCACCGTCTCGATGTAGCGGGGGTCGTTGGGGTCGTCGTCGAGCTTGCGCCGCAACCAGCCGATGTGGACGTCGAGCGTCTTCGTCGAGCCGAACCAGTTGACGTCCCAGACCTTCGACATCAGGTCCTCGCGCTTGACCACGCGTCCGGCGTTGCGCATCAGCTCGGCGAGCAGGTCGAATTCCTTCCGCGAGAGGTCGAGCTCCTCTCCGGCCAGCCGCGCGGTGCGCGCCCCCGGATCCAGCTCGAGCTCGCCGACGCACAGGGGCCCCTCGGGCTCTCCTCCGTTGCGCGAACCGCTGCGCCGCAGGACGGCGCGGATGCGCGAGATCACCTCGCGGGCGCTGAAGGGCTTGACCACGTAGTCGTCGGCTCCGAGCTCGAGACCGACGATCTTGTCCATCTCGGTACCGCGCGCGGTCAGGATCACGATCGGGACGTTCGAGTGGCGGCGCAGCTCGCGGCAGACATCGCGTCCATCGCCGTCGGGCAGGTTGAGGTCGAGCATCACCAGGTCCGGCTCGACGGCGACGGCAAGCTCGAGCGCGCCGGCCGCCGTGCGGGTCACGACCGGCTCGAACCCGGCGCGCCGCAACGCCTCGGCGAAGGGCTCGGAGATCGAGTCCTCGTCCTCGACGACGAGGATGCGCCCGCCTGGCGCCTGTTGGCTCGCCATGGATTCACTGTAACGCCGCGAATGGGCGCGGCAGCCCCTCCGTCGGAGGTTTTGCCGGTTCTTTACCCACGCCTGGCAGTTGCTTCAACACCACCTCCCCAGACTGGCTCTTGCAATCAGGCCAGGAGGTGGAGACGTGAACAGGAAAAAGACCCGAATCGCGGCAGCGGCCACGGTTCTCGGCCTCGGCGGGCTCACCGGCATCGCCCTCAGTGCCGGTGGACGGCAGGCGAACACGCTTGCCGACAAGCCGCTGATCCACACCAAGGTGATCCACCGCACGGTTCACGTAACCAAGCACCTGAAACCGAAACACCCGGTCGCCGGTGGGGGCGCCCATGGCGCCGGTTCGAACGGTTCCTCCTATGGCAGCGCGACAACCGGATCGTCGTCCACCGGCTCCAGCTCCTACTCGTCTTCGCCTGTATCCACAGGGACGAGCAGCACGGGTTCGCACGGGTCGGGGACACACTCACCGGTCGTCACCCACACGAGCGGATCGTCGCGCGGCGGCTCCGGCGGCGGGTCCGTGCCGGTCACGACCTCCCCCAGCGGCACGGGCGGTGGCACGGGCGGCACGACACCGGTCACCACCGGACCGAGCGGTACAGGCGGCGGCGGTAGTGGCGGCGAGGCCGAGAGCGAGGGAGACGGCGGCGGTGACTGAGCGGCCCCGCACCGTCCGCCGGCCCAGCCCGGCCCTGGTCGTCTGGAGCTCGATCGTCCTCTTCGCGGTCCTCTTCGCGCTCCTCACCTACCAGCTCAGCGCCAGCCAACCGCCCGCGCCGCGCCCGGTCGTGGTCCGCAAGGTTGTGAAGCGGCGCGTGGTGACGACGATCGTCCCCACGGCGGGGCGCAACACCGTTTCCAGCACCGGTTCCATCAGCGGCGAAACCGCTTCGCCCGCCTACGCACCCGTCACGACTGGAGCGTCCTGACCATGGCCGAGCACGACCTCCTCTTCGACGCAATGGGCTCGCATGTGCGGCTGCTGATCGGCAAGCCGGGGCCGGGCATGGCACCGGCGACGGACGCGGCCGAGCAGGTGCGGGCCTTCGTCGCTGAGTTCGACGCGGCCCTCTCCCGCTTCAAGCCCGAGAGCGAGCTCTGCGCCCTGAACGCCGATCCGCGCAAGTGCGTGCCGGCCTCGGATCTGTTGCGCACCGCGGTCAGGGCTGGACTGCGCGCGGCCGAGCTCAGCGACGGCCTCGTCGACCCGACCCTGGTCGGGGAGATCGAGTCCGCCGGCTACGTCGCCTCGCGAGCCGGCATGGCCGGCGAGCCTCTCGCCGCCGCCCTGGCGGGGGCGCCCGACCGTCGTCCCGCCATTCCCAACCCGGCGCGCAACTGGACCCGCTTTGCCGTCGACGACAGCGCCGGCGAGATCTCCCGCCCTCCTGGGATTCGCTTCGACACCGGCGGCACGGGCAAGGGCCTCGCCGCCGACCTGATCGCCGAACGCCTGCGTGGCTACTCGCGCTTCATCGTCGACTGCGGCGGCGACATCCGGATCGGCGGTGCCGACGCGCTGGTCACCCCCTACGAGGTCTTCGTCGAACACCCCCTGAACGGCGAGCGCGCCTTCGTGCTCAAGCTCGGCGGCGGCGCGGTCGCGACCTCAGGCCTCAACGTGCGGATCTGGCGCGATGAGGACGGTGGCTACGCGCACCACCTGCTCGACCCGGCGACCGGCGCACCGGCATGGACCGGGCTGATCGGCGCGACGGCGCTCGGCGACGACGCGGTCGAAGCCGAGACGTTGGCAAAGGCGGCGCTGCTCTCCGGTCCCGAGCGCGGCAGAGGAATCCTGACCGAGCGCGGCGGCCTGCTCGTCCATGACGACGGCCGGATCGAGACCGTTGGGCCGCTCTCGGCGCGTCCGCGCATCCGCGTCCCCGACCTCCACGGGACGCGCACGTGAGCTCGGCGACCTCGACAGCACTGGAAACGCACGGCTGGTGGATCGCCAGCCGGGCCTCCGGGCTGCTCGCCCTGGTCCTGGTGACGATCTCGGTCGCCCTCGGCCTGGCCATGGCCGGCAAGGTGATGCGCCGCCCAGGTCTCTCGCGCAAGCTGTTGGCAATCCACGAGCACACCGCCGTCGCCGGGATCGTCGCGATCGCGGTCCACGGCATCACCCTGCTCGGCGACCCATGGCTGAACCCCGGCCCCAGCGGCATCGCCGTCCCCTTCACGATGAGCTTCCGTCCTCTCTGGACGGGGCTCGGCATCGTCGCCGGCTACCTCGCCGCGCTGCTCGGCCTCAGCTTCTACTTCCGCAGGCGAATCGGCGCCAAGCTCTGGCGCAAGGCGCACCGGGCGACGGTGATCGTCTACCTGCTCGGCCTCCTCCACGCCTTCGGCTCGGGCAGCGATGCCTCGGCGCCGTGGTTCAGGTGGTGGGCCCTGCTCACCACCCCACCGATCGCCGGCCTCTTCGTCTACCGCCTCGTCTCGCACCGCAAACCGCGGCAGCAAGCAGCGCGGCAGCCGATCCGACCGATCCCCCTGACTGAGGAGGCATGATGAAAGATCAAGGAGTGCTGATCGTCGGCGGTGGCCTCGCGGCGCAGCGCTGCGCCGAGACGCTCCGCCGCCGCGGATACGACGGCCCGGTGCGAATGCTGTGTGCCGAGGCGCGCCCGCCCTACGACCGTCCTCCCCTCTCGAAGGAGCTGCTCGCGGGCGACGCAACGGAGGAGGCGGTCGCCTACCGGCCGACCTGGTGGTACGAGGAGAAGCAGGTGGAGCTGTTGCTCGGTGGGCGAGCGGAGTCGCTCGACCCGGCCTCCCGCTCGGTGCGGCTCGACTCGGGCGCCGAGCTCGGCTTCGACGAGCTGCTCGTCGCAACCGGCGGGAGAGCCCGAAAGCTGCCTTTCCTCGCGAGTTTCGAGAACGTCCACTCGCTGCGCACGCTCGAAGACGCGCGGCGGCTGCGTGCCGAGCTGCGGCCCGGAGCGCGCCTTGCGGTCGTCGGCGCCGGCTTCATCGGCCAGGAGGTCGCCGCCACCGCCCGCAAGCTCGGGGCCGAGGTGACGATGATCGAGGCGCTGGAGACGCCGCTGGCGCCGATCCTCGGCAAGCGGCTCGGCCGCTGGTTCGCAGAGCTGCACAGTGACGAGGGCGTCCGTGTCCTCACCGGCGCGAGCCTGGAGAGCGGGGTCGGCCGCAACGGCAGGCTCGAGCGGCTGCTGCTTGCCGACGGCCGGACGATCGCCTGCGACGTCGCGGTCGTCGGCGTTGGGACGGTCCCGGCCACCGGCTGGTTGCGGGGAAGCGGCCTCGACGATACGGGCGTGCACACCGACGCCGCGGGGCGGACCGCGATCCCCGGCGTCTTCGCCGCCGGCGACGCCTCGATCCCCTTCGATCCTCGCTTCGGCGTCCATGCGCGCACCGAGCACTGGGACGCGGCCGCCTGGCAGGGCACCGCAACCGCCCGGGCGATGCTCGGCGAGCGTCCGGGCACGCCGCCGTTGCCGAGCTTCTGGAGCGACCAGTACGGGCTGCGCATCCAGTACGTCGGTCATGCCCGGCACGCGGACGCCGTGAAGGTCGAGGGAGACCCGGACGGCCGCGACTTCGAGGCGGTCTTCACCCGTGACGGGGTCCCCGTCGCCGGGCTGGCCGTCGGGCGCCCGCGCGCTATCCCGGTGCTGAGGAAGCTGATCGAGGCCGGTCACCGGCCGGCCCAAACGATGGCGAAGGAGGCTGCGGCATGAGCTACTACGTACCGGTGGTCGACCCCGACGAGTGCAGCGCCCACGGCGATTGCATCGAGATCGCGCCCGAGGTCTTTCGCCTCGACGACTCCGCGGTCGTGATCGGCAACGGGCCCTACGAGCTGATCCTCGAAGCGGCAGAGGCCTGCCCCGCGGTGGCGATCTCGATAGTCGACGAGGGGACCGGCGAGACCGTCTTCCCGTAGCGACCGCGACCCAGCCGGCGGAGCAGCAGGACGAGCGCCGGACCCGCCGGGACGACGAGCATGACTAGGAACCAGAGCCGGCCGGCGTCGGTGCCCGAGCCGAGCGAGTGGGCGATCCCGAGGACCCAGAAGAGCGCGGTGAAACGGTGCAACGAGCGCCATCGCGCCTGGCCGATCGAGCTGCGGGCGTAGTAGGAGAGGCCGAGCGCCGCCAGGGACCAGCCGGCGACGATGCCGATCCCGGTCCAGAAGGGTCGGTAGGCGCCGGTGAAGGGGATCGAGAGGTCGAGGATCGAGGGGTGCAGGTAGTGGTCGCCGAGCAGGGCGAGGCCGTGGACGGCAACCGCGGCAAGTGTCGCCAGGGAGAGCGCCTCGTGCAGCGCCTTGACGTCGCCGCCGAGGCCCTTGAGCGCCCCGCCCCGCGACCCGATCAACAGTCCCGCGACGACGGCGAGGCTGGAGAGGACCAGCGCCACCGTGCCGGCGGCGCGGCTCGTGATCCAGAAGACGTGCGGACCCGCGGAGACCGCCCCGGCGGCGATCACGAGGCGGAGGTGACGATCGGTTCCGGTTCCGGTTCCGGTTCCGGTTCGACTTCGACCGCTTCGACTTCCGCTTCCGGCGGGAATTCTTCGCTCGGTTCCGGTTCGGCTTCCGGCGCGAATTCTTCTTCCGGCGCGACCCTCGGCGGGACGTGCCGGCGGTCGGCGACGGGGGGACGGCTCAGCGCCGGGTCGTTGCCGCTGACGAGCTGGGCGAAGACAACCGTCCAGACGACGGCGAACAGCGCCAGGGCGCCGCGCGCCGTGCGACGCCGGATTGCCTGCACGCGGCGTCGCTTGCCACGGATCTTGGCGCGGGCGAGGCCCTTCGCCTCGAGGCGATTTGGATCGTCCATACGCGGCATGCTCGAACGGCTTCCCTAAGCGCAGGCAAAACCCGTCTGAGAAAGCTCTCATGTGGTGCCATCGGCGCTGCGGGTCAAGCTGTTGCGCGGTGAGCGCGCCTCGACATCCCGCCCACCGGACTCCCGGCCGGCATACCCATTGGCGCCTGGCGCGCAGGCGGCGCCTGCTGCTGCGCGGCGGCGGCGCGGCGGCGCTGCTGGCGGTGGTGGGGCCGGGGCTGCTGGCGGGTCTATCGGATGACGACCCCGCCGGGATCGCCACCTACTCGATTCTCGGCGCCAAGTACGGCTACGAGCTGCTCTGGGTCCTCACCCTCTCGACCGCCGCCCTGATCGTCTTCCACGAGCTCGGCGTGCGGCTCGGCATCGTCACCGGCAAGGGGCTGCTCACCCTCGTGCGCGAGCGCTATGGCCAGCGGTCCGCCCATGTCGTCCTCACCGCCCTCGTGCTCGCGAACACGGGCACGCTGTGCGCCGAGTTCGCCGGGGTCGCCGCCGGCATGCAGCTGCTCGGCGGCATGAGCCGCTACCTCAGCGTGCCGCTGGCGGCCGTCGGCGTCTCGGCACTCGTCCTGCGCGAGAACTTCCGCCACGTCGAGCATTTCCTGCTGGCGCTCAGCTCGGTCTTCGTCGCCTACGTCGTCGCCGGCGTCCTTGCCCATCCCAACTGGGGCGCCGCCGCCAAGGGCTTGGTCGTTCCCGGCCTGCCGCTCAACCGCGAGGCCATGCTCGTCGCGGTGGCGACGCTGGGAACGACGCTCGCGCCCTGGGGTCTTGCCTTCATCCAGTCCTACGCGGTTGACAAGCGGCTGCGTGTCAAAGATCTCGGCTACGAGCGCGTCGACGTCGTGGTCGGCGCCGTGCTGACCGGCGTGATCGGCTTCTTCGTCGTCGTCGCCTGCGCGGCGACGCTGCACGTCCAGGGAATCGAGGTCAACGACGCCGGCGACGCCGCGCGGGCGCTGGAGCCGCTTGCCGGCAACACCGCGGCGACGCTCTTCGGGCTCGGCTTCCTCGGTGCCGCCCTGCTGGCAGCGGCGATCGTGCCGCTCTCGACCGCCTACTCCGTCTCCGAGACGCTGGGCCGCAAAGCCGACCTCGACGACAGGTTCGGCGAAGCCAAAGCCTTTTACCTCAGCTATGCGGCCGTGGTCACCGTGGCGGCGGCGCTCGTCCTCATTCCCGGCGCACCGCTGATCCAGATCCTCTTCCTCTCGCAGGCGCTCAACGCGGTCCTGCTGCTCGTCATCCTCCCCTTCCTGCGCTCGCTCGGCCGCGACCGCGATCTGATGGGCGCCCACGCCCTCGGCCGCGGCGGGCGGATCGTCACCGGCATCGCCCTGGCCGCGATCGCCGTCTCGGTGTCGGCTCTCGTCGTTCTCTCCGTCCTCTAGGGTGCCCGCGATGGGCACGATCGACGAGCTGCTCGCCAACAACGAGGCCTTTGCCGCGGCGCTGCCGACGCGACATCTCGACGTCCACCCCAGCCGGCGGCTGGCGATCGTCACCTGCATGGACTCGCGCCTCGACGTCTTCGCGACGCTCGGGCTCGGCCACGGCGAGGCGCACGTGCTGCGCAACGCCGGCGGCGTGATCACCGACGACGTGATCCGCTCGCTGGCCGTGTCGCAGAGGCGACTGGGCACCCGCGAGGTGATGCTGATCCACCACAACGACTGCGGCATGCAGAAGCTCACCGACGACGGCTTCCGCGCCGAGCTGCAGGAGGCGACCGGCGTCGCGCCGGCCTTCGCGATCGAGTCGTTCACCGACGTCGAGGCCGACGTGCGCCAATCGATCCTGCGTGTGCGCCGCTCGGGCTTCCTTCCCCATCGCGACGAGGTCCGCGGCTTCGTCTACGACGTCGACACGCACCGGCTGCACGAGGTCTTCGCCTCAGAGCCAGCCTGAGCCCGATCCTCCCGGGCCCTTACTGCGTTCAGCCGCCGAGCTTGTAGGCGACGATCTTCGGCGCCTGGCCGGCTTCCGTCGCCAGCCCCGCCGGCGCGATCAGCACTTCGCCGTTCGCCATCACGCCCGAGTTGGTCCCGGCAGGCAGCTTTTCCCGCCAGACGATTTTCCCGTCCTTGATGTCGTAGGCGCTGACGACCCCTTCGTAGTTGGTGGAGAAGACCAGGTCGTTGACCACGGTGGTCGCGCCGTAGGCCGGCGTCACCGTCGGTTCGGAGGTCCACTCGACCTTGCCGGTGGCGGCGTCGAGGGCGACGACTTCACCGGTGGCTTCACCGCCTTCGCCGAGCTGGCTGCCGGATTCGACTTTGCCGGGGTAGTTGACGATCGGAGCGAAGACGGTCTTGCCGTCGGTTGACATCGGCGCGATCACGCCGCCCAGCGTGCCCGGATAAAGAGTCCCGACTTTGATCTTCGACGCTTCGCCGCGCATCGCGAGAAGGCCGTCGTCGTCGTGGCCGTTGTGCTTGCCGACCGGGCGCTGCCAGAGCACCTTGCCCGTTTCGCGATCCGCGGCGAGGACGATTCCCGACTTGCCCGCGGCGACGACGATCTGCTTGCCGCCCACCTTCATCAGGATCGGCGGCCCCTGGAAGTCCCAGTCATAGAGATCGTGCGGCGTGACCTGGTGGTACCAGACCATCTTGCCGGTCTTGGCGTTCATCTTGATCAACGAGTCGGTGTAGAGGTTCGGGCCCGGCCGGCTCGACCCCGAAGGGAATTCCGCCGTGCCGGGATACGGCGCCGGGTTGCCGGTACCGAAGTACATGAACCCCTTTTCGTCGAAGGCGGGCGGGTACCAGACGCCACCGCCGGCATTCACCTGTGGGTTGCCCCAGAGGTCCTTCGGCACGGTGTCGAAGTGCCAGAGTTTCTTGCCGGTCTTCGCGTCGAGTGCCCAGAGAACGCCGACGCCGCCGCCTTCGTACTGCCCGCTCGTGTTGAGCGGGACGGTGGAGACGTAGACCATGCCGTCGTGGTACCCAGGCGCCATGTCGATCCCCTCCTGTTCGTTGCGCGGCAGCACCGTCGACCAGAGCTGCTTGCCGGTCTTCTGGTCGAGCGCGAAGGCTTCCGTCGGGGTGGCGCCGAAGACCTGACCGCCGGCGACGACGACGCCGTTTGGGCCCTCGTCGGGCAGGCCGTACTTGCGCGTCCAGAGGGCTTCGCCGGAATCGAGGTCGATCGCCTGCACGTTCGAGGCGAGGTCCTGCGAGTAGATGACCCCCTTGTCGATGACGGGCGTCGAGGCATAGCTGCCGAAATTGCTCGTGCCGGGGATCGGAGCAGTCCAAGTCATGCTCAGGTTGGTCACGTTCGAGCTGTCGATCTGGCTCTTCGGGTTACGCGTGTTGGCTGCGTCGACACCGGGATACCCGGAGCCGGTGAAGTTGGCTTCCCCACCGCCTGACGACGAACCGCAGCCGGCCAGCGCCGCCAGCATCGAGATCGCGGCGATCAGCGGCAACACCACCCGCGCCCCTCTGGGCCCCCTGCTCAGACAAGTCATTGCACGACCATATGCAACTGATCAATCACTGTCAAGTTATTGAACTACGCTGAGTGTCTGACAGCGCATTGACTACAAACGGCTGCAGAACACGGTTCGAGAGGAGGCCGAGGGCGCCGAGGTTGGCGAACCCCGGGCCCTGGCTCAATCCGGCCAGGCCGGGGATCTGAAGACGCGGGGTCAACCCGAGCAGCTCGAGGTTGCGGCCGATCGGCACCTCGGTCCCGGCCGGCCTGTCCCAGATCGGTCCCGCCTGCCGCTCGATCTCCTCGCGCACTTTCGCCGGGAAGAGCGTTCGGAGTTGAGCCAAGAGGTCGAATCCGGTGCAGTTGGCGACGTAGTCGTGCTCGCGATCGACTGCACCCTCGGGCGACTCGCAGACGACGCGCACTTGTCTTCCCCCGCTCGCCGAGCCGACGTCGGTCACGCGCCCCAGGGCAAAGCTCACGCGGTCGTCATAGGCGATCGCCGCCAGGCTGGGCGGATCGAAGACTCCACGGTCGGAGTGCTTGACGAAGTCGCGCCGCGTCTGCTCGTCGAGCGATGCCCATTCGATCACGTCGGGGTTCGAGAAGACGCGATTCTCGAGGAAGCTCTCACCGCGGCTCATCGGCAGCATCGGCGTATAGATGGTGAAGCGGCACTCGGGCCGGAATCCACGCAGGAACATCGTCGCGCTCAGAGCGCTCTCGCCACCGCCGACGATCGCGATGTCGTGGCTCCCATCCGCGGGGATGCGGGCGAACTCGCTGCGCTTGCTGTCGCAGTGAAAGACGCGCTCGGCAATGCCGGGCTCGTGTGGGAAGGCGCGGTGGATGCCCGGCCCGGTAAGGACCAGCGCCGAACAGGAGTGGCGGCTGCGACCGCCCTCCTCTTCCACCTCGACGACCCAGCGCCGGCCCTCGTCGTCGAGGGTCACCTGCACCACCCGGCCACGCAGGTGCTCGACCCCCTCCGTTGCCCGCGACATCACCCAGGTCAGGTAGTCGCCGTAGTCCCGGTGGCGGACCTGTGGCGAGCCGGCGTCGACCCAGCGCGCGTAGCGGCGCCTGCTGATCATGTACTGCTGCCAGGTGAAGGCGGCGAGCCCGGCGTCGATCGCCTCGCCCGCCTCGCCGAACTCGACGTGGCTGCGGTAGGGGAAGCCGACGTCCTTGATCGGCGTCACGGCGAGCGGCTCCTCGCCGGAGGTCATCCCGTTCAGCCCCTTCCAGGAGGCGGCGACTTCGGTCCCCTCGATCACCTTGGCCGAGAGCTCGGTCAGGCCGAGGCTGTTGATCACGTGGACCTTGGTGGTGATCCCGGCCGCCTTGGCACCCGCCCCGACTATGAGCAGATCGGTCTCGGTGTTCATGCGAAGGCGCGGGTCAGGGGCTTGGCAAGGACCAGGCCGTGCTGGGAGGGACTGAAGGCAATCGCCGCCCGGGCGATCTGCTCGGCGCCGGAGTCGACCGGCTCCAGCTCGACCTCCTCGAGCACGGCGCGCAGCACGCGCTTCATCTCCTGTTCGGCGTAGCTGGCGGCCAGGCAGCGGCGCGAGCCGCCGCCGAATGGAATCCAGGTCGGAACCGAGGCGCGCTGGGTCAGGAAGCGCTCGGGGATGAACTCGCCCGGCTTCTCGTAGACGTCCTCGCGGTGGTGGATCAGGTGAACGCAGGGCGCGATCAGTGTCCCGCCGGGGAGGTCATAGCCTCCCAGCGTCGTTGGCTTGAGCAGGCGCCGCACGACCACCGAGACCGGCGGCCTGATCCGCAGCGTCTCCTTGACCACGGCGTCGAGGTACTCGTCGCCTTCGCCGGCCAGCACTTCCTCCTGCAGCCGGCGCAACTTCTCCGGGTGGCGCAGGAGGCGCTCGAAGACCCAGGCCAGCGAGCTCGACGTGGGACCGTCGGTGAGCAGCGTCAGCAGTTCGTCGCGCAGCTCTTTCTCGCTCAGAGGCGAGCCGTCCTCATGGCTCGCGTCGACCAGGATCGAGACCGCGTCCCGACGGCCCTCGTCGCCCTCGGCGCGACGACGTCGCGCCTCATCCAGAACCGCTTCCTCCACCGGCGCCATCGCCTCCTGCCAGCTCGGATCGCCTTCGAGCCATTCGGACCCGAAGAGGGCCAGCTTCCAGAGCCGGTCGTCGTCGTTGATCGTCTCGGTGAGATTGGTGAGCAGAGCCCGCATGCCATCGAGACGCCCCTCGTCGTCGCCGAAGACGGCGCGCATCACCACCTCCTGGGTCAGGGCCTGCATGCGGGGCCAGAGCTCGAATGGCTCTCCGACCGGCCAGGAACGCACCTCGCGACGGGCAAGCTCGTCCATTGCGTCGGCGTCCTCGCGCATCCGCTCGCCGTGGAAGCGCGGCAGCATCAGCTTGCGCTGGAGCATGTGGGCCGGCTCCTCACTGAGCATCACCGAATGCGCTCCGAGAATCGGCTGCAGGGCAAGATTCGGCAGGCCGACCCCGAGATCGTTGGTGTTGGTGGAGAAGACGCGTTTGACGTCCTCGGGATCGGAGAGCACGACCCAGGTGCCGAGGTGGCGCAACCGCAACGTGAAAGTGTCGCCGAAGCGCTCCCGGCATTCCTCGAGCATCGGCAGGGGTTCGCTCGCCCAACGCATCGACTGGATGATCTGGGGCTCATCGGGGCCGGGCGGAAGCCCCGCGCCACCGCCCGAGCTTGGCGCCCCGGTTGCATCGCCCATCAGCTCGTCCTCGAGCTTGCAGGTGGCACCGATCAGCAGCTCGAAGAGCTCGGCTGAGAAGTCCTCGGGCAGGCCGGCCTTCGCACCGCGGGCGAGGTAGCGCTGGCACACCTCGACCACGCGCTCTGGCTGCATCATCGGGATCCCGTGCTCGGCCTTGAACTCGGCCACTTCCCGGCAGATCTCGAAGCGCTCGCCGAGCAGGCGCGAGATCTCCTCGTCGATCGGGTCGAGGCGGTCGCGGAACCGGGCCAGCCCGTTGTCGCTCACGAGGCCCCCGCTCCGAGCAGGCCAGTGACGAAGGCGTGGCTGCAATCGGCCAGCGTCTCCAGGGCGTAGCCGCCCTCCTGAACGACGCAGACGGGAACGCCGGAGGCGGCGAGCAGGGCGCCGATCTCGGTGAAGATCTCCGGCTCGAACGCCCAGGAGCCGTGCGGGTCGCCGGCGACGATGTCGTAGCCGAGCGAGACGACGATCGCCCGCGAAGAGGAGGCGAGGGCGTCGATCGAGGCCGCCACGGCCGCCAGGTAGGCGTCGCGGTCGGGGCTGCCCTCGAACTCGACCACGTGTTCGCGCTCGCTGCTCGGAGTCACCGTCAGCTCGGCGACGTTGGTCACCGGCGAGGCGTGCAGCGAGTGCAGGCTCGCGTCCGACATCGAGGCGACGATCGCCGCGGTGCCGTTCGGGTAGTGCAGGTCGACGTCGAGGATGCCGACGGGACGCACGCCGCGATCGCGCAGCACCTGCACCGCGGCTGCGGCCGTGTTCAGGTAGCAGTAGCCGGCGAACCAGGCCGGACCGGCGTGATGGCCGGGCGGGCGACAGAGCGCGTAGGTGAAGCGCTCGCCGTCGGCCAGTCGCTCGGCTGCGGTGATCGCGGTGCGCACCCCCTCGCGAGCGGCATCCACCAGCCCCGAGCAGACCGGGATGTCGGGTGGCAGCCCGGGCGGCGTCAGCTCCGGCAGGACGACCGGCTCCGCGCTCACCTCCCCCAGGGCGTCGAGGTAGGCGGGGTCGTGAAGGACGCTGAGCGTCTGCTCGACCTCTTCGCTGTCGGCGTCGGCGCTGGCGGTGCGCACGCCGCGGTGGCGGACGAGGCCGCGGCGCAGCTCCGACATGCGCCGGTTGTCGTCGACGCCGGGCAGGATGCGGCCGCCTTCCAGGATCCAGTGAGCGGAGTCGCCCTTCCCCTCGCGCTGCTCGACCATCAACATCTCCATCACGTCACAGGACCCTTCGCATGCGCGGGCCGAGCGAGACGAAGCCGTTACCGAGGTAGAACGCCTCCGTCGCGCGCAGGTTGGGGAAGTCGTCGCGCGGCAGGCCAACCTCCACCCGCTTCGCCCCGTGCCGCCGGGCGACCGCGAAGAAGGCTTCCATCAGGTCGCGGCCGATCGCGCGACTGCGCCACTCGGGATGCACCCAGAGGTCCTGGATCGTCCCGTAGTGGCCGGGGACGTGGACCGCGAACTGCCAGCTCGCCGCAAGCACGCCGACGAGCCGCCCCTCGGCCTCGGCGACGAGCAGCGCGCCCGCGCCGGGGTCCTCGATCAGCTTCCTCGTCGCCTCCTCGAGGGCGACCGAGGACGGCCCCTCGCCGCCGAGCTCGACCAGCAGCTCGGCGATTCCCGCCGCGGCCGCGGCGACGTCGGCGGCTTCCGCCTCGCGCACGCGCCAGGCGGGCGCGGTGCGATCCGCGGTCTCGGCTCCTCCCGAACTCCCCTCGCTCATGCCACCACTCCGGCGCCGGACGGCTCCAGCTCGATGCTCCAGGCATCGGGCGAGTCACTGCCGGTAACGGTGCGGGCGATCGCCGCCATCGGCGCCCGTGCCTTGAGCAGGATCTCGTCGAACTCGTCCTCCTGGTCGGACTGCATGACGATCGCGCCGCCGGCGCCGATCGTCGTCCGCCCCGGCCGCAGGACGATCGTGCGGATCACGATGCTGAGGTCCATCACGCCGTCGAGCCCGAAGTAGCCGATCGCGCCCGAGTAGACGCCGCGCGCCTCGGCCTCGATGTCATCGATGATCTCCATCGTGCGCAGCTTCGGCGCGCCGGTCATCGAGCCACCGGGGAAGCAGGCCCGGGCGCATTCGGGGGCACTGCGGTCTGCGGGCAGCGTCCCCTCGATCGTCGAGATCAACTGGTGGACGGTCGCGTAGTCCTCGACGATCATCAGCTCGGGGACGCCGACGCTGCCGACCTCGCAGACGATCCCGAGGTCGTTGCGCAGCAGGTCGACGATCATCAGGTGCTCGGCGTAGGTCTTTTCGTCGTTGGTCAGCGTCGCCTTCAGCGCCGCGTCCTGCTCGGGGTCCGACGAGCGGGGGGTCGTCCCCTTGATCGGCCGCGCCTCGACGCGCCGGTCGCGGTCGACCGAGAGGAAGCGCTCGGGTGAGGAGCTGACCACCGCGACCTCGCCCAGTTTCAGGTAGGCGGCGAAGGGCGCCGGGTTGCTGCGCCGCAGGTTGCGGTAGAGGTCGAAGGAATCGGGTTCGGCATCGGTCGAGATCTGGTCCGTCAGGCAGACCTCGTAGGACTCGCCGGAGGCCAGTTCGGCCTGGCTGCGGGCGATGTCGGCGAGGTACTGCGCCCGTCCCCGCCCGCAGTCGAAGCTGACGTGCGCGGCGGTCGGCTCACCGAAGGCCTGCTCGGGGTCTGGCTGGACTGCCTCGGGGTCGGCGAGCACCTCGTGCACGACGGCTTCCGCCTCAGCCAACCAGCCCTCGGCCGCTGCCTCGTCCTCCCGGTAGAGCGCCATCAGGTGCGTGCGGTGGTGGACGTGATCGACGGCGACCAGGCGGTTGGCGTAGAGCATCACCGAGTCGGGCACGTCGGAGTGGTGCACGTTGGGCGAGCCGCATTCGGCCTTCAGCTCGTAGCCGAGGTAGCCGACGAAACCACCGAGCAGGTTCGGCGTCTGGCCCGTGGGGGTCTCGACCGAGCGCTTGGCGACCTCGCGGTCGAGTACCTCGAAGATCGAGCCGCGTTCGGTCTTCGTCGACTCGGGCCCGTGCACCTGGACAGCGCCGGCGTCGACCTCGTACTCGAGCACGCAACGGTCCTCGCCGGCACTCTTCCCCATGTAGGAGCTCTGCGCCAGGCGCGTCGGAGCGTCGGTGCTGTCGAGCCAGAAGGCGTACTCCTCCTTGGCAAAGAGCCGTTCGAAGACGGTCTCCGTCGAGGGCTCGCCGGGGATCGTCCGCATCAGCAGCTTCGTGTCGGAGGAGCCGGCGGGAGGGGCCTCGACCTTGCGAGAGGGCGCCGCCGGCCGCCGTGTCGGGTGGGCCGAAGGCGACTTGCGTTCCTCGGCGAGGGTGTAGAAGTTGCGCACCAGCGTGGCGCCGTGAGTGGTGGCGATCGACTCGGGGTGGAACTGGACGCCCCACAACGGCCGCTGTCGGTGTTCGATTCCCATCACGACGCCGTCGTCGGCCCAGGCGCAGACGTTGCCGTCGCTGCTCATCCCGGTGATCGCCAGCGAGTGGTGGCGGACGACGGGGAACCCCTGCGGGATGTCGGCAAAGAGACCGGCCCCTTCGTGGAAGATCTTGCTGAGCCGCCCGTGCATTGCCTCGGGCGCGCTGCTGACGTTGCCGTCGAGCATCTTGCCCAGGCCCTGGTGGCCGAGGCAGATGCCGAGCACCGGGATCTCGCTGAAGCGGAGGATGTCGTCGCAGACGCAGAAGTCGTGCCAGCGCCGCGGCGTCCCCGGGCCGGGCGAGAGGACGATCGCATCGAAGTCCCAGCGCGAGAGCGCCCGCCAGGAGACGGCGTCGTTGTCGACCACGATCGGCTCCTCGCCCGAGACGCCGGCGAGCAGGTGGAAGACGTTGTAGGTGTAGGAGTCGTGGTTGTCGACGAGCAGCGTTCTCATCAAGCCTCCAGTCCCAGGCCGATTGCGCCCTGGCCGAGCGCCGCCTGAATCGCCTCCTGTACCCGTTCGTTTCGGTCTTCCTCCAAGTACCAGCGCGAGAGGTGCGCGACCCAGCGCGCCATCGGGCTGACGTCGAGCCGTTCGACGGCCTGCTCGAGGTGGCGCCGGTACATCTCCGACTGGACAACTGCGAAGCGGTACTCGGGGTCCTCGGCGGGCTCTCCGCCGGCCGGCACCTCGGTGCCGTTGTGGGCGCGGGCGCGCGCCAGGTCCCAGCCCAGGCTCTGCTCCTCGCGCAGCAGCTTCGCCGGTTCGAAGTCGAGCGGTTTCGTGTTCGTGTGCATCAGGAAGTAGCCGAGTGCGACCTGGGGGACGATGTGTTCGGCGGAGGGGTGCCTCTCGCGCACCCCGGTCCGCTCCGGCTCGGCCTCGATCGCATCGTCGATCCACTCGGCGAGCTCGTCGATCAAGAGCGCGTTTTTCTTGCTCGAGGAGACCGACTCGCTCTGTTTGGAGACCATCCCGTGGAAGATGTCGTGCCTGGGATGGTTGATCTCAGCGCCGGCCCCCTTGGCCATCATTTCGTCCATCAGCTGGCGACGGCAGGTGACGTGGGCGACCCACTCGAGACCGCAGACCTGGATCGAAGTCGTCCCTTCCAGGCCCGGGGCGGACATCCAGTAGGCGAGCGCGCGCATGTGCTGCGTCGGCAGGCCATCGGCGCGCAGCAACGGCATTTCCTCCAGCTCCTCGCGGTCGGTGAGGTAGATGATCGCGCCGTCTGGGCGGCGCTGGAGCATGCCGTGCTCGAGGCCGAGGTTGGACAGCTCCGCGACCTCGGGCAGGAAGTCGGACTCGAAGAAAACCCGGTCGAAGGCGATGCCGAGCCGGGCAAGCGTTTTGCGCTGGCCCGAGATCACCCAGGCGCGGGTCTTCGACCAGAGCTCGATCGCCGCCTGGTCGCCATCGAGGACGCGCTGCAGCAGCTCGTCGGCGCTGTCGTGGTGGACGTCGAGCTCGCGGGTCAGCGAGGTCGCCGGGTTGTCGTCGCGGCCATTGAGGATCGGCCCCTCCTTGACGTACTCGGCGTAGCAGGCGCCGACGAAGTGATCGCTCTTGACGCCGGCATCGAGCGAGGACTGGGTGTGCTTGCCGCTGCGCACGACGCCCGCCATCGCCTCGCCCATGCTGCGACCGACGTCGCAGATGATGCTGCGTCGCTCGACTTTGCCTCCAGCGGCGGTGAGCGCCGCGCCGAGCGCATTGCCGAGCGCCAGGTTGCGCAGGTGGCCGATGTGCAGCGCCTTGGTCGAGTTGGCGTCCCAGAAGTTGAGCGCGAAGGTCTGCCCGGTGGCGAGGTCGCTGTGGTCGGCGGCTTCGCCGGCGACCAGCGCCTTCCCGGTGGTCTCGACCCAATCGTCGGCGAGGCGGACCCAGACCTGCTTGCCCTCGCGATCGAGCTGGGCGACGACCGGGTCGGCCTCGATCCGATCGAGAGCAGCGAGCGCGTCGGCGTCCTCCTGCCACTCGCGCACTCGCGGGACGAGCATCAGGTCGTAGCGCTCGTGGGGTTGGTAGGGAGCCCGCGCGGCCCAGAGGGGCCGGCCCTCCGGCCCGGTGGCGATTTCGTCGAAGAAGTCGAAAAGATTGGCATCCATAGCTAATTGCGGTTCGTATTCCGATAGCTATGCACCAGCCGGGGCTCGAACCCGGATCTCCGGCTTTTAAGGCCGGCCCTTTGACCGATTAAGGCACTGGTGCGAATGGTGCCGTTCTGTTTGGGGCCTTCCCTATGACCCCGGGATCTCCCATCCCTCCGACTGGTCTGAAATTCCTGGGCATCCTAGCACCTGGTCACGTACCTGAAAAGGACCCCATGTGGTACCCGCCGGGTACGAACGTCAGGCTGCGACAGCCTGGGGCGTGCTCCACGCCTCTGCCAAAAAGGAGCCCAACTCGGAGTTGAGCCGACCCGGCCGCAGGCGCCACTCGAGGATCGAACTCGCTTCGACGAGGCGCGCGTTGGGCAGCTCTTCGGCCAGCATCCCCGAGTCGCTGAAGGGGTGCACCGGGTCGCGCGGGTGGCCGACGATCAGCGTCGGCTGGCGAATCCTCGTCCGCTCCTCCCTGTGCGGCGCGGTCTCGCCCAGCAGCAGGCCCTCGAGGACGGCACCGGAGGGGCCGGGTCGCTGGCGGATCCAGTCGAGCCCAATGTCCGCCAGGTGGTGGGTGCGCGGTATCGCCGCGGTCAAGCGCGAGGCGATCTCGAAGGCGGGACGCACCAGGCGCAGGCCGAGCAGCAACGGCGCGAAGGCGGCGGCCACCGCCGGCAGCGCATTGTCGAGCACCGGCATCTCGATGAAGAGGCCGCGGACGCGCTCGGGGCTGCGCACGGCCAGCTCGAGGGCGACGTTGGCGCCGAGCGAGGTGCCGCCGACGACCGCCTGCGGTTGCTCGAGGTGGTCGAGCAGCGCCTCGACCTGGCGGGCGAAGCGCGGCATCGAGTAGAGGCGCAGGTCCTCGGGTCGGTCGGAGCGGCCGTGTCCGAGCAGGTCGACGCAGACGACGCGGTTGCCGTGCTCGGCGAGCGCCGGGGCGAGCCGCTCGAACATGCGGCGGTTCATCAGCAGCCCGTGGACGAGGACGAGCAGCCGCTCGCCCTCGCCGTACTCGTCGTACTCGATCCTGTGCGCTTCGTATTCGAGCTCGCCCATCGCCCCACAGGCTAGGGCCGGGGCGGCTACTCCGCCTTCTCTCCGTTCGCGTGCAGCGCGTACCACTGTGCGCCGAAAGCGTCGATGTCGTTGCCATTGGCTTCGCCCGGCTTCTTGTCGACCACATAGGTGTAGAGCGGCCAGCCGGCGTAGGTCACCTGCGTCGTCCCGTCTTTGCGCTTGCTCGTGCTCAGCATCGAAGCCTGGACGCCGCCCATGCCCTTGGCTGCGCCTTCCGTGGTCAGCGGCGGCCAGCCTTCCGCGCATGCGCCATAGCAGGCGGACTTGCCGCCCTTGTCCTTCTTGAAGTAATAGAGCGTGAAGCCCTTCGAATCGACCAGCACCTTGCCCAGGTTGCCGACGCCCGCGACCGCGATCGTCGCGGCCCCGCTGGCGCCACCCGATTCGCTGCTCGTCGGCTTGCTCGTCGTCGTGCTTTCGCTGCCGCCATAGGCACTTTCCCCGCTGGAGTTCGAGCTGCCGCCGCAGCCCGCAACCGCAACCGCAAGGCCAAGCGCCAGCGTGGCGATGGTCAGATAGATCCTGTTCACGAGTCCTCCTAGAGGCGTGGGGTCTCGGCCGCTCGGCCGCCTTTGCTCTTTTCTACGAGGAGGACTCGATCCGAGTTCAAGCTATTTGGTCGTGAACGTTTCGTCTTCCCTTGCTAGCCGAACTCGATCACGCTGCGGATGCCGTCCTGGGCCTCCATCAGCTCGAAGCCCCGGTTGACCTCGTCGAGGGCGATGCGGTGGGAGATGAAGGGCTCGACGTCGATCTCGCCCGCCAGGCAGCGATCGACCAGGGCTGGGACCTGGTCGCGCCCCTTGACGCCGCCGAAGGAGGAACCGGCGACGCGGCGGCCGGTGATCAGCAGGCGGGGGACGATGTCGAGGGTCTCCCCCTTGCCGGCCACCCCCGCGACGGTGCAGAGGCCCCACCCCATGCGCGCGGATTCGACCGCCTGGCGCATCACGGCGACGTTACCGGTCGCCTCGAAGGTGTAGTCGGCGCCGAAGCCGCCCGTCATCTCGAGGATCTCCTCGACGGCGCCATCGCCGCCTTCGATCGTGTCGGTCGCGCCCTGGCCGCGGGCCAGCTCGAGCCGATCCGGGGAGAGGTCGACGCAGACGATCCGCTCGGCGCCCTGCAGGCGGCAGCCGGCGACCGCCCCCAGCCCGACCATCCCGGCACCGAAGACGGCGCAGGTGCTGCCCGGCTGCACCCCGGCGGTGTTGATCGCCGCCCCCAGGCCGGTCGAGAGGCCGCAGGCGAAGAGGCAGACGTGCTCGAAGGGCGCCTCGGGGTTCACCTTCGCCAGGGAGATCTCCGGCATCACCGTGTACTCGGCGAAGGTCGAGCAGCCCATGAAATGGCGGATCCCGTCGCCCTCGCGTGAGATCCGGGTGGTGCCGTCGGGGAGGAAGCCCTTGTTCTGCTGCTCGCGGATCGCCAGGCAGAGGTTGGTCCGCGGGTCGAGGCAGTGGACGCACTCGCCGCACTGGGGCGAGAAGAGGGTGACGACATGGTCGCCCGGGGCCAGCGAGGCGACGTCCGGGCCGACCCGCTCGACCACTCCGGCCCCCTCGTGGCCGAGCACGGTCGGCGCATAGCCCGACGGGTCCGCCCCGGAGGCGGTGTAGAGGTCGGTGTGGCAGACGCCGCAGGCGACGAGGCGGACGAGCGCCTCCCCCGCCCGTGGCTCGGCGAGCTCGACCTCCTGCACCGCGAGCGGCTCCCCGAACTGCTCGAGCACCGCGGCGCGCATCTTCATCTTCGACCGGCCGCCGTCCGGATCAACCGCTCTTGAAGCGGGCGGCCTCCTCCGAGCCGCCCGTCGCGTCGCCCTCGCTGTAGGAGTGTGCGCCGGCGCCGGCGAGCGTGCCGCCGTCGACGATCAGGTACTCCTCGCGAATCGGGCGCCCGTCGAGCCAGCACTCGAGGATCTCGCGCGCCCCGGCCGCGTAGCGAGCCTGGGCCGAAAGGCTGGTGCCGGAGGTGTGCGGGGTCATGCCATGGTGAGGCATCGAGCGCCAGGGGTGGTCCTGGGGCGCGGGTTGGGGGAACCAGACGTCGCCGGCGTAGCCCGCCAGCTGACCGCTCTCGCAAGCCCGGGCGACCGCGTCGCGGTCGCAGATCTTGCCCCGCGCGGTATTGATCAGATACGAACCCCGCTTCATCCTGGCCAGCATCTCGGCGTCGAACAGGTTCTCGGTCTCGGGGTGAAGCGGCGCGTTGATCGTCACCACGTCGCACGCTTCCACCAGCGACTCCGCGGATGGGTGGAAGGTGACACCCAGCTCCTCCTCGACCTCGGCCGGCAGGCGGTGGCGATCGGTGTAGTGGAGACCCACCTCGAACGGCACCAGCCGTCGCAGGACCGCCGAGCCGATGCGCCCGGCGGCGACCGTGCCGACCTGCATGCCCTCGAGGTCGTAGGAGCGCGAGGCGCAGTCGGCGATGTTCCAACCCCCGTCGACCACCCACTGGTAGGAGGGGATGTAGTTGCGGACCAGTGCCAGGATCATCATCACCACGTGCTCGGCGACGCTGATGCTGTTGGAATAGGTCACCTCGGCAACCGTCAGCCCGTGCTCGATCGCCGCCTGCAGGTCGACGTGGTCGGAGCCGATGCCGGCCGTCAGCGCCAGCTTCAGCTTCGGCGCCTTGGCAATCCGCTCCGCCGTCAGGTACGCGGGCCAGAACGGCTGGGAGATGACGACCTCCGCCTCCGGCAGCTCGCGCTCGAAAACCGAGTCCGGGCCGTCCTTGTCCGAGGTGACGATCAGCCGGTGCCCGCGCTGCTCGAGGAACTCGCGCAGCCCCAGCTCCCCTGAGACGCTGCCGACCAGCTCCCCGGGCTCGAAGCCGAGCGCCGCGGGCGTCGGCGTGCTCTGGCCGTCGTGGTAGTGCTCGATCGTCGGCACCCCGTCTCGCGCGTAGGACGGCGGGTAGCCGTCGACCGGGTCGTCGTAGAGGACGCAGAGGACGTTCGCCATGGGCTAGACCACCTTCTCACTTACCAGGCTTCGGCCGCAATCGGCGACCGTGTCCTCGACCGGGCGGGGCGACCAGCCGAGCTGGGCTTCCGCCTTGGCGCTCGACATCTCGACCTTGCGGCCGAGCTGCCCGGCGACCGAGCGGACCCCGGAGTCGAAGATCCCCATCGCGCGGACGACGAGGTCGGGGACGTTGCGCTTCGGCACTTTCGCGGCGTCGGGGCCGAGGCGGTCGCGAAGCACCGCGGCGACTTCGGAGAGCCACTGGAACCGCGCCACGGCGATGAAGCGCTCGCCGCCTGCCCCTGGGGCCGTCATCGCTTTGATGTGCAGGTCGGCGACGTCGCGGACGTCGACGATGCTGAAGCCGATCCGCGGCGCCCCCGGCATCCCCTTCAACAGGCGCTCGATCAGTTCGAGCGAGTAGGACCGGTCGTCGCTCAGCACCGGGCCGAGAATCGCGCCGGGATTGACCACAGCCAGCTTCTCGACCTCTCCGCGCTGCTCGACGAAATCCCAGGCCGCCCGCTCGGCGATCGTCTTCGAGCGCGTGTAGGGCGTCAGCTTCGGATGGTCGGGGTCGGTCCAGTCGGCCTCGGTCAGGGGCGCCGACGCATGATTGGTGCTGCCGCCGACCGCGGCGATCGAGGATGTGACGACGACGCGGCCCACCCCGGCATCGAGGGCGGCCTTCAGCACCCGCAGCGTTCCCTCTCGCGCCGGCACGATCAGCTCGTCGGGGTCCTTCGGCTGTCGCGGCGGGAACGGAGAGGCGACGTGGAGGACGTAATCGCAGCCCTGCACCGCCTCATCCCAACCCTCGTCGCCGAGCAGGTCGGCGGCCAGCACCGAGAGGTTGTCGCCGGCGTCGACCTCGGGCTCGAGCCTGGCTCGCACCTCGGCCTCCCGCGAGATGTCCCGAACCGTCGTGCGCACCCGGTAGCCGCGGCGCAGCAACTCGACCAGGCACCAGCCGCCGAGATAACCCGAACCGCCGGTGACTAGGACTGTCTTCATCCGCGCCACATCCTCAGGAGTCCACGCGGCGGATGCCGGCCTCGGCCGCCCCCTGCTCGAGCGCGTCGAGGCCGAAGCCGTCGACGGGGCCGAGGGCTCCAGCCCCCTGCAGGCCGCCGGCAGCGGCCCGCTCCGCAGCCCAGGCGATCATCGCGCCGGTGAAGGTGTAGCCGTTGACGCCCGTCAAGCGAGCGGCGGCGAGAACCTCGCCCCGCGAGTCGAGCGCCTCGGCGACGACCTCAGAGCCGAGGCCCTCGCGCTGCTCGGGGCTCGGGCCGCCGGTCGAGCCCTTGACGAAACGGGAGACCGCGGCATGAGCGACGGAGCGCGCACCCGGGAGGCGAAGCAGCGCCGACATGCCCCGCGAGGCAATCGCCATCGTCTTGGTCGCGCCGCCGAACCAACCGATGTAGACGTCGACGTCGCGCAGGCCGGGGTGGACGCGTGGCAGGGAGAAGGCCTCGCTGCTGCCGGAGGCAACTGCTGGCCGCGAGCGCCCGCCGACATCGAAGTCCTGCACCCGACTCGAGCTGCGCTCGTCGACGATGCGGCCGCCATGCCAGCGGTACTGCGGGTCGAGGAAGACGCCCATCGCCGAGGCCTTGGTGCCGCCGCTGGCGCTGTCGGACCCCGCCCGGCCGCCGCGGAAGAAGTAGCCGATGCGCACGCCCGTGGCCGCATCGCCGGCGTCGCGCAGGGCGAGCGCGCCCGCCAGGTTGCCGGGCACCCAGTCGTAGCCCATCGCCGTCAGCAGTCCGCACCCGGCCTGCTCGGCCCGCGGTCCCCCCTGCTCGAAGACGCGGCGGATGAAGGATGGCTCGCCGGTCGAGTCGACATAGTGGGCGCCGGCGCCGATCGCGGCGTCGAGGGCCACGCCGCCCCAGCGCGCGAACGGTCCGACCGTGCTGGCGAGGACGTCGCCGGGCTCGATCAGGGCGGCGACGCTCTCGGGACGCGAGACGTCGGCGACGGCGGTGTCGAGGCCGCCGAGCTCGGTGGCGAGCGCCCCCAGGCGGGTGGCGTCGCGGGCGGCAAGCGTCGGCCGCTGCCCGCGCGCGACGAGCGCTTCGGAGACGAGGCGGCCGGTGTACCCGGTGGCGCCGAAGACGACTATGCGTCCGGCCATCGCTTCCTGCCTTCCCGCGGGGCCTGCCCGCTTGTGATGGAATCGTTCGAGAAGAACCCCAGAGAGGAGCGGCTGTGAACGGTAACGGTACGAACGAGATGGGGCCGATCGACTACATCGTGGTCGAGTGGCCGGGGAGACAGCCGAACGGCGAGGTGGCGCCCCAGCTGGTCGACCTGGTCGACCGCGGGCTGATCCGCATACTCGACCTCGTCTTCATCGCCAAGGACGAGGAGGGCAACGTCGCCGGACTCGAGATCTCCGAACTGGCCGGCGAGGTGGCCGAGCTCTCGGTCTTCGAAGGCGCCTCCTCGGGACTGATCTCCGACGAGGACGTCGACGAGGCGGGCGGCGTGCTGGAGCCCGGCACCTCGGCCGCACTGCTCGTCTTCGAAAACGCTTGGGCCGCCCCCTTCGTCTCCGCCGTCCGCCGCTCCGGCGGGCAGCTCATCGCCAGCGGCCGCATCCCCACCCAAGACCTCCTCGACGCCCTCGACGCGGCCGAGGAAACTGCCTAGAGAGGAGCAGAAAATGCCAGGACTACTTCGAGGCGTGGCGCGTACGGCCGCCATTGCCGGCACCGCCACCGCCGTCAGCAACCGCGTCTCCCGCCGCCAGGGTGAACGCTGGGCAGCCCAGGAAGTTGCCGAACAGCCGGCCGCTCCCCCGCCCGCCGCGGCCCCCGCCCCCGAAGCCGGCGGCTCGTCGACGATCGACCAGCTGAAGGAGCTGGGCGAACTGAAGGCCCAGGGGATCCTCACCGAGGAGGAGTTCGCGGCGCAAAAGGCGAAGCTGCTCGGCTCCTAAGGGAGCGGCGCCCCCTCAGCCGTCGTCGAGCAGGTCGTCGAGGGTGCCGCCGCCGAGCACCGATTCGGGCTGCTCGGCGACCACGTCCGAGCCGGGCCGCGCCTCCTCGTCGCGGCGCTTGATCAGCAGCCAACGCGCCTTCTCGCCCGGCGGGCCGGTGCGCTGCAGCGCGAAGCCGCCGCGCAGCTTCTCGCCGTGGAGGACGAAGACGGCGTGGCCGCGGTCGAGCGCCTCCGGCCAGGGGACCCGACCACCCTGCTCGTAGGTCCCCCGGTCCCAGACGATCACGGCGCCGCCGTCGGTCCGACCCTCGAAGGAGTTGTACTCGAGCGAGTGGTCCTCGACCTGGACCGCGAGCCGTTTGACCGCCGGGTCCATCGTGGGTCCCTTCGGCACCGCCCAGGAGCGCATCGCGCCCCCGACCTCGAGGCGCAGGTCGAAGTGTCGGGTCGTCGCCGCGTGCTCCTGGACGACGAAGGCGCCGGCGCTGACACCCCGGATCGCGAACTGCTCGTGTCCCTCGGCTTTGACCTCTTCGACCTCGACGTCCTCGACCTGCGCGGCGGGCGGGCCCTTGCGCAGGAAGTCGATTAGCTGCTCGACCGCCTCGTCGGCACCCTCCGCGTGGACGAGCAGGCTGCCATCCTCGGCGTTGCGGACCCAGCCCAGCGCGCCGAGCTCGTTGGCCCGCCCCACCGTCGCTTCGCGGAAGAAGACGCCCTGGACGCGCCCGCGCACGATTGCCCTTACGGCAACCGCATCCGGACTCACCTTCTTGGCCATCGCTTCTAACTATCGCTCGACGGTCAATCAGGGCGTCGCGGGCCGGTTCGAAAGCGACTGGTAGGCGCGACATGGCTCGCCCCGCAGGCCAGGGCAGGGCGGCAGACCGGTCGGCACGCTCAGACCGGGTACGACCGGCAGCAGCAGGTTCGAGGGCGTTTCTTCGCCGTAGGCGACCGCCACCTGCGCGGTGCCTTCCGGTTCGGTTTGATCGAAGGCCCAGATCGGCTGGGTGCCGTTCGGAGCGGCGATCGTCACCCGGATCCGCGAGCCCATGCGATAGACGTGACCCTCGTAATAGAGCGGGATCGTCGCCTCCACGAAGCGATCGGCCGGAAGCGGGGATACGTCGGATTCGCGCAGGCTCAGCACCGGCTCCAGCGGAGTGCTCTTTTCGGCATCGAGCGTGCGCTCGTTGCCTCGCAGCCAGCCGTTCTGGACGAAGGTCTCCTTGCCGTCTGGCCTGACCTCACTGATCGTCGCCTGCAGGTCGACGTTGGGAGTCGAGGAGCGAACCCAGACGTTCACTGCCCCGGCACCGATCACCGTCGTGTTCGTGGCCAGCGGAGCGGTGAGGTAGGAGACGGCACCCCCTGGCGGGCTCTGTTCCCAGTGGTATTCGGGCGTCGCGGTCCAGAGGCCACCGGAACCGGCGCCGGTGTCGCCGCTGAAGTCGGTCTTCGGCAGGACATGCGCGTCCCAGGTGAATTCGTCGGCATGCGGCCCTGCCGGCGGGCTGCCGCTCAGACTGCCGCCGGGCGCGAGGTACCAGGCCTTCGCCTGGGTGCCGGTGACCGGGAATTCGTCGAAGGACTTTTCAAAGCCGGGATAGGGCCGGCCCGGCGAGAGGCCCCCGGCGCCGCTGTCGAAGAGGACTCGGATCGACTTCAGGTTTTCGAAGGCGGCCAGCGCCAAGCTATAGGTCGGCTGCAGCTGGATTGGATCGGGCGGCAGCGTTACTCCGGGTATCCCCATCGCTTCCTGGAAGATCAGCGGCGCGGCGGCTTTGATCGCCGCCGAGCTGAGGATCGGTGGCCGTTTCGCGACGTAGAGCTGGAGGAAGTCGTACCAGCGGTTGAACGTCGCCGGGTCGAGCGAGTCGACGTGCGTTCCGTTGGTGAAGGTGAACCACTTCCGTCGCGTTCCGGTGAAGTGCTCGGCGAGGGTTGGACAGTGTCCGCCGGTCTGCTCGTCGGTCCACTGGCAGGCCATGAAGGTCGGCACGTCGATCTTGTTGACGAAGGTGATCGGTGACAGCGGATCGGCGACTTCGGGGTTGTAGTGACTGTTTTCTTCGATCTTGGCGAGGAGATCCACCGCTTCGGGATGCAGGGCCTGATTGTCGGCGCAAATCTGATCGCCTTCTTGAATGCGGTTGTAGGCCCATTCCTGGCCGCTGGTCGGCGACGCCGCTTCGGCGTCGTGGACCCGCTCCCTGGCCCATTCGAGTGCGAACCCGGTGTTGAGGATGCCGCCCGGATAGAGCGTCGTCTGCGTGTTGTCGATCACCGACAACGGTGAGATCGCCGCCAGGTCCGGCGGCCGGGTGGCGGCGGTGAAGAGCTGGCTGATCCCGCCGTAGGAGATACCCATCATCCCGACCTTGTGGTTGAGGACCCAGGGCTGGCGCGCGATCGTCTCGATTACGTCGTAGCCATCGAGGCCCTGCAGCGGCTCGAAGAAGTCGAAGGCGCCGCCGGAGCAGCCGGTCCCGCGCATGTTGACGTCGACCACCGTGAAGCCCATCAGGTTGGCGATGATCGAGATCCCGTTTTCGGGCCCGGCCGGGTTGGCGTACCCGTACCCCGAGTACTCGATCAGCGTCGGCGTCGGCCCGCTCGGCAGAGGCGGCAGTTCGGCCCCGGGGATGACCTTGGTCACGTCCTGCGGCGGGTGCACGTCGATCGCCAGCTTGATCCCATCGCGGGTGGTCAGGTAGCTGTACCCGCTCGACGGGATCGCCTGGTTGTAGATGTCGGTGCTGGGCGGCGCCGACTGCGTCGTCAGGACCTGCAGTGGCGGCGATTCCCCGCCTCCGAAGGCGACCCTGTATCCGTCCCCCGGCGCGACTTCACGAAAGAGAACCCCGCCGAGCTCGTCGGCGCTCTTCGCAGCGACTTCGTGGCCTTCGCCGTCATTGAGAGAGACCTGCGCGCCCGGCACGAGGCCCGTCGCATAGACCTGTTCGACGCTCCCATGCGCATCGAACGGAGGCACTTCTTCCGTGGCCCCAGCGACTCCAGGCAGCAGCAACGCGACCAGCCCGCACCCCAGCGCCAACAGCGCGGCCCGGCGCAACCCCCTCCACCCGGCGATGATCCCTTCTCTACTAATAATTGGGTGCCTCTACCACAATCCACGCAGTTTCAAACAGCTTTCGTCTGTGCACTGGCGGAACACGCAACGTCAGCCTGATATCAGCGCAAAAGAACCCGACAGCGCTTCAGCAGCTCCCCGAGAGTCTTCGGGCGCAGGCTGCCGAGTCGGCTGCTCAAGCGTTCATGGGAGATCGCGCGCAGTTGCTCGGGCATCGCGAAGCCATCCTCTTTGAGGCCGCCCTCCGATGCTGGAATCGCCAGGTGCAGGGCGTTGCCGAAGTCGGTTCGGGTGAGCGGCACGGCGAGGGAGAGATCGAGGCTCGTTTGGTTCAGCTGATCGACCGAGACGATCACAAAGGGTCGGGCCTTTGCCTGCTCTCTACCTCGCGTCGGGTCGGGATCTGCCCAATAGACGTCGCCCTGCTGGGGCTTCTGCTCTACCACTCCGGGGTCGACGCCTCGAAGCCGGACTCGATCTCTTCGCTCTCGGCACGATAAGCAGCAAGAGTCTTAGGGTCGGCGGCAAGCTTCTCGAATCCAGCCGCGACCTCGGCCAACATCGCGTCCTCATCGGCGGCGCTGACCAGCTTCGCAACCACCTCCCCAGCGGGCTCACCGCGGCGAGCCGCAAGCGCGTTCAGCCGATCACGAGTCTCGATCGGCACTCGGATCGTGGTGGTATCTGTGGCTGCCATGTAGATATCCAGTCTACAGCATAAAGCAATACTGATATTGGTATATTCTTCCCGTGCCCTCCGTACCAGAGACCATCCGCCAGGTACGACTTGACGCGAATCTCTCGCAGATGGACTTGGCTGCACTCGCAGGCACCTCCCAGTCGGCGCTGGCCAGATATGAGACTGGCGCGGCGCTTCCCACCCTGCCAACCCTGGAGCGACTTCTGGCGGCATGCGGTAGGCGCCTGGAGATCCAAACGCCGCCGGCGCGGCGTCCCGGCTCGGGCATCTCAGTGCGAAGCCAACTCGGCCCGCAGGCGGACAAGCTGCGGCGCCAACGTCGCCGACTGCTGGACGCTGCCGAGAGGCACGGCGTTGGTCATCTGCGCGCCTTCGGATCTCTCGCACGCGGTGAAGCGACCGCCGACAGCGACATCGATCTCCTCGTCGACCTCAAGCCCGGCCACACCCTCCTAGACCTCGCTGCATTTCGCCGTGAAGCCGGAGAGATCCTCGACCTACCCGTAGACGTCGCAACGGCCGACATGCTCAAGGATCACATCCGCAACGAGGTGCTCAGCGAGGCACTCCCCCTATGAGCCGAGACGAGCAAGAGCGCCTTCGCGACATCAAGGACGCAATCGCCGCGATTCGCAAACACCTCGAGCAGGCCGGAGAGACGACCGCCGCCAGGGAAGACCCACTGCTGCACGACGCCCTGCTCTTCCAGTTCGTCGTGATCGGCGAGGCCGTCAAGCACCTGCGCCCCGAGACGCGTGAGTCAGCACCCGAGATCCCTTGGACCGACATCGCCGGGCTCCGCGACCTGATCGCTCACGAGTATTTCCGAATCGACATCCACCGGGTTCTCGAGATCGTCGAGCGTGACCTTCCCACTCTCGAGCGGGCTATCGATCGGGGTCTCGATTACTGGTCTTGACCGAGCTACCCCATCACCGAGCCTGGGATAGCGCTTTAGAGACTGGGCGACCTTCGCGCGCGAAATCCGACTGGGAAGCGGGTTAGCTTGGAAGAATGAGTGGGTACACCGAAAGCAACACCCCGGCGGAGGCAAGGCGAGCAATCGATGCGCGACCTGATGAATTCCGCCGGTGGAGTAAAGCGGGCCGCGAACCGCAACGCGGTCCGCAGCGTGCGCTATTCGAAGTGGTTCTGAAACGTTGGCGTCAGGAAATCCTGTGACGCTAGACCTCGAGTGGTCTCGCCCGCTCTTCTATCGACCCGGTGCACCCGAACGCCTCGACGGTGTCGACGTCTACTACGACTTCGAGTGGCTCGACTACTTCCCCGACGGCCGGGCGCAGTTTCGCCACGGCAAGGCCCTGGGACAGTTCGTTCGCAAAACCTGCCCCGAGGGCAAGCGGCCGGCGCTGCTCCTGACCGCGGACCCTGACGCCGAGGAGCGCTTTCATAACACGCCGCGCCACCACGTCTGCGTCCTCCACCTGCCCAGCTACCGAAACGCGGTGGCCAATCCGTTCCTCGCCTACCTGGCGGCGAAGCTCGGCGAGGGGATAACCCTGATCGGTCCGCTGGGCCCTGAGGTGGCAGAGCAGGCGGCAGCAGGCGCCGCGGTTGCCGAGAGTCCGATCGACATCGCTCAGATCGCCGCCTGGGCCGAGGGGAACCCCGACAATCTCCGCCAGCTGCGCGACCTCGCCAGCGGCGCCGAGCGCGCCGATCTTCCCGAGGTCCTCGACGCGCTCGACGCCTTGAGCGCGGATCTCGATTCCGAGGCAGTGGCCCAGATCGGCGCCCTTTTCGGCGCCGACGCCGAGCGCGAGCGGCGGCTTGAGCTGCTGCGGGCGATTACTGCTGATCCGAGCGGTCGCTACCTGACCGGCGAGGTAATGCTCGAGCGGATGCCGCAGCGGATCGCCGAGGCGCGCGCGGCGCTCGAGGCCTACCGGGCGCTGCTCGCCGACCCCAGCTCGGGGGAGGAAGACCTGCAGGAGTTCATCGAGGAAAACCTCTGGCTGCTGGGCCTCGAGTACGTAAAGGCGCGGCCGCGGCAGCCGATCATCCGCGGCACGGCCGACTTCATCCTCGAACGGGTCGACGGCTTCCACGACCTGCTCGAGCTGAAGGATCCGCAGGACCCGATCATCGTCGCGCCCGATGCCGCCGACGGGAAACCGCCGCCGGGGCACAAGTATGCGCTCAGCCCGGCGCTGGCAAACGCGCTCGCCCAAGCCCATGTCTACCGCGACACCCTGACTACCGATGACCGCGCCAACGAAAGGAACTTCGGCCTGCGCGACACGCGCAACCCCCACCTCCTCGTAGTGGTCGGCCTCGCAAGCTCGCTTCCCGAACACCGTTTGCGGGTGCTGCGCGAACTGAACCGCTCGCTGCACCGGGTCGAGGTCGTGCCCTATGACGCGCTCGGTGACCGCGCAGCGAGTGTTCTTGACAACGTCGAGAGGTACCTTTCAGTCGTCGAGGAGGAAACGAAAAAAACGTAAGCAATCAACTCAAGACTTCGGTGAGTGGATCATCCAGGGCACCAGCCGGCGCATTCCCAACAAGGAGACCGCTTCGCTGTCATCACAATTTTTGCCGAAAGGCTAAGGGGACGATTCGAAGATCAAACCCCGACGAGGCAGCCGAGGCAGGACGGCCGCTTCATCGGGGCCACTCCCACCTGACTTGTACAGCGCGGAGCTTGACGGAATGGATGGCGTCAGGCGATCACGGCGGCAATCAACGCCCGAGCCGCCTCTTTTCCAAAAAAATCGAAACCATCCATGCGCAAGACGGTAGCGCCGGCAAGGTTCAGCTCGTTGATGAGCCGGACCGGCAGGTTGGTGCTGGCGACGTTACGCGATAGAGGACCGTCGAGTGTCAAAACTCAGTTCCAAGCTCCTGGGCCAGCGGGGCGATGCGGCGGCCCAGCGGCACGGCTCACCAACCGGCGTCTCGACGGCGCTTTCTGCTGCTCCAAGACGGCTCAAACGAGAAGCGCTATGCGGTGGCGAGAATAACCTCGCAGCCGCCGAGAACGAACGATCCTGCATCGAGGGCCCGCTTCTTGGGCAGCTGGGCCTTCTTCTTCTCCGGGCGAATGTCGATCATCAGCTCGATGTCCAGGCCGCTGGCGACCCTGACCAGGCGTTCCAGGCTGGGTGTGTGCTCGCCGGTCTCCATGCGGGCGACATCGGACTGGTGGACTCCGAGTCGCTCCGCCAGCCGTCGCTGGGAAAGGCCGTGCTCGGCCCGGTAGTGGGCAACCTCGACGGCGAGCCAGCGGGCCAGCGCCGTTCGCTCCCACTCCGCGCGGAACTCCGGGTCGCGCAGCTCCTTCGCGAGAACGTCGTCGTTGGATATGAGTTGATCAGCCATGGGGACCCTCAAAATCGTCGATAACAAGCTTGTAATTGCCACAGGCTACTCTTTCTACCTGGTTTTTTCCAGTCGCTTGAGCCTCTGCTTCGCCAGGCGCACGGCCTTCGCATAGCCCGCCTTGTCGATTTCCGCCTCGGGGCCGATGGCGAGAATCGCGAACAACGTCTCGTCGGCCCGGCGATAAAGCGGCCGCCACCGACTCCTGCCTCGCCGGGGTCGCAGCTCTCGCAAGCCCGAGCCCTCCTCGCCCATGACGCCGCTCTGGTGCGGGCTCTGCAAGGCCGGGCCGTCGACTTCCAGCTTCTCGATCACATGCGCTATCGCCACGCGCTCAGCGGCGTCCTCGATCGCGTTCTTCTCGTCAAGCGCCTTCGGATGCCACGCGACTTCCCAGCGTGCCGGGGTCCCTCGCGCGACGATCTTCCGGGCCCGCTTCGGCGGCGACTTTTTCCGCCCCTTGGTCATTCCCCCCATCCGATCATGGGTATCGGTCGGAAGCTTTTGTCAGCACAGACAAGCGGTGCCGAACAACCGAAATCGCCGCCGATCCCCGCGCATCGGCGCAACCTCAGGCACTAATCGGTCAGAAGTGCCTGGGAATGGGCCGCATTTTCAACCCGGTTGGAGCGAAATTCCGCCTCTTTCGCCTAACCAAACCTGCCATTTACAGGCATTTCGCTGAGGGTGGACGACCGGATTCGAACCGGCGACCGCCTGGACCACAACCAGGAGCTCTACCAGCTGAGCTACGTCCACCGCGCCGTTTTCAATCTAGCGTGCCGGGGCGGCTTTGGGCGGTAGCGTTGGGGCATGCGCAAACCGGGCTTCGCGACGTTTCGGCCGGAGACCAAGCCGACCACGGCAACCGGGCTTCAGGCGCGGGGGGCCGTCGCGATCGGGGCACTGGCGGTTGGCGCTGCCGCGATCGGGGGCTTCGCAATAGGGCGGCTCAGCGTGGGCCGGCTTGCGGTGGGCCGAGCCGCGATCGGCAAGCTGAAGGTCGGCGAGCTGGAGATCGGGCGGCTGCAGGTCCACGACGACGAGCGCATCCGAGATTGACCACACCAGAGGGGGGTCGATGTCGGATGCGTCGACTCGCGGCCGCGGGGCTCGTGGCCCTTATTGCCTTCTCGGCGTTGTCGGCAGCACAGAACGCCACCGCCCTCGGCCCCTACCCCACGCTCAGCGGCTGCCCGGTCTTCCCCGCTCCGCCGACAGGCCTCTCGGCCACCGCGCCTTCGCTCCCGACCGAGGCCGCCTGGAACCAGGACGTCTCCAGGGCGCCGGTCGCCCCCAATTCCGCCGCGATCATCGCCTACATCGATGCCCACGGCGGCGACCATCTCCACCCCGACTTCGGCTCGCCGCGCGCTTACGGCTTCCCCTACGCGGTGGTCGGCGCCGGCCAGCGCAAGCTGCCGATCCACTACACCGCCTACGGCGACGAGAGCGACCGCGGCCCCTTCCCGATCCCGAAGGGTGCGCCGGTCGAGGGCGGCAACCGCAGCGACGGCGACCGCCACGTCCTCGTCGTCGACCGCTTGAGCTGCACGCTGTACGAGCTCTACCGCGCCTTCTTCAGGCGCGGTGCTCACCCCCACTGGAACGCCGACTCAGGGGCCCGCTGGAACCTCCGCTCCACGGCCCGCCGGCCCGACTCGTGGACTTCCGCCGACGCCGCCGGGCTGCCGATCTTCCCCGGCCTGCTCCGCTACGACGAGGTCGCCTCGGGCCGCGTCGACCACGCGGTGCGAATCACCTTCGACAGCACCCGCAACGCCTGGGTCCACCCCGCCTCCCACTGCGCCGGCGACACCTCCAACCCGGACGCCCCGGCGATGGGGACTCGACTGCGACTGAAGGCCGGCTACCCGTTGCGCGGCTTCAGCGGCGGCGCCCGCACGATCGCAACGGCGCTCAAGCGCTACGGCGCGATCGTCGCCGACAACGGCTCCAACTGGTACTTCGGCGGCACCAGCGACCGTCGCTGGAACGACTCCAACCTCGACCAGCTGAAGCGCATCCCCGGCAGCGCCTTCCAGGTCGTGCGCAGCGCCGCTCCTGTCCACTCCTGTCGATCCGTTCCGGTGCGCTTTATACGGGCTATAACCGCATAAAGCGCACCGGAAGCTAGTTCGGGAGCCGCAGGCGGCGGAAGTCGGCCTCGAGCCTCGTCTCCAGTTCGGCGGCCGCCTCGTCCTCACCGTCCCCGCCGACCAGGGCGACCTCGGTCGCCGGGTAGCTCTGCAACTGGTCCTCGACGGCCTGGACGACGTCCTCGTCGCCGACCCGTGCCTCGGCCGCGACGCCGGCCTTCGCCAGCGCCGCCACCGTCGCCACCAGCTGACGCTGCGCCCCGCGGCGCGCCGGCTCGACGTCGGAGGCCCAGCGGTCGAGGAAGCCGATCCGAGCCGGCACCAGCACCCGCACCTCCGCCTCGCCATCGCCGGCGAGGCCCAGCTCGCCGACGACCCGCGCCACGTCAGCGGGATCCTCCACCGCCGAGGCGGCGACGATCAAGACGTGGCGCCCGGCATCACTCGCCGCGGCCGACGCGATCGGACCGAGCGGGCGCTGTGCGACGGCAATGACGACGATGGCCAGAACCGCCAGCGCCCCCACCGCCAGCCCGCCACCGCCACCGACGTAGAAGCCGGCGACGATGGGAACGGCAATCGCGGCAACGATCAGGGGCAGCTTCCACGGTGCCATCGCACTAGGTTGCCACGCTCGTCATGAGCGGCGGGGCGAAGGGAGAAGGGGCCGCCCCGCCGCTCGGTCTACACCCTGCGCGTACCGCCACCCAGTCTTGGCAGGAGGAGCATCGCCAGTCCGATCAAGATGATGACGATGCCGAGGATGTAGTTGACGAGGATCGCGAGAACGATCCCAATGATGACCAGCAGTATCGATAGCTCCATGAAGGCATCGCTACCCGCCCCCCACCAGAGTCAAACCGTCGCGACTCAGCCGCGCGTGCCGCCGCCGGTGCCGTCGGGCGACCAACCCGGCCCGCGGAAGACGTAACCCAGCTTGTGGCGCCAACCCGTCGCGGCCCGCACGTCGCGGGCCAGGTCGACGAACTCGTGGAAGGCGACGCGCGTCGGACGGAAGGTGCGGATGTTCTGCGTCAGCCCGTACTTCGGCCGCTCCGTCTCGCCCTGGAAAGTGCCGAACATCCGATCCCAGATGATCAGGATGCCGCCGTAGTTACGGTCCAGGTAAACCTCGTTGGAGCCATGGTGCACGCGATGGTGCGAGGGCGTGTTGAAGAAGTACTCGATCGGCGCCGGCAACTTCCGCACCCGCTCGGTGTGGATCCAGAACTGGTAGATCAGGCTGACCGACTGCTGCAGCAGGATCATCCACGGAGCGAAGCCGACGATCGCCAGCGGCGCCCAGAAGGGCAGCGCGGTCATCGGCGTCCAGGTCTGCCGCAGCGCGGTCGAGAGGTTGTAGTGCTGCGAGGAGTGGTGGACGACGTGGCTGGCCCAGAAGACGCGCACCTCGTGATGGATGCGGTGGAACCAGTAGTAGGCGAGGTCGTCGGCGAAGAAGAGCAGGACGTAGGTCCACCACTCGTCGGCCGGCATCCGCAGCGGACTTAGCTCGTAGATCCCCGCGTAGACGACGAGCACGGCGAACTTCCAGACCGCGTTGATCACCACGTTGCCGCCGCCCATCGCCAGGCTGGTGCGCGTGTCTCGCGACTCGTAGCCGACCAGCTCGTCGTCGCGCGCATACTTGAAGGAGAGCAACTCCAGCACGAGCAGCAGGACGAAGGCCGGAATCGCGAAGTAGAGAACCTCAGCCACGAGACAAATCTAGCGCCTCAGGCCGTCCTTCCGATCAAGAGGATCCCGAGGATAGAGGCCCCTGCCAGCACCGCCAGCGCTATGTCTGTTCGACGCTCGTTGTCCGTCATTGCACCCTTTAGAACACGCTCGCGCGCTCGGCGATGCGACGAAAATGGAGCGTTACACCCCCGCCAGGATTCGAACCTGGGACCCTCGGATTAGAAGTCCGACGCTCTGTCCACTGAGCTACGGGGGCTTGGGGGCCTAGATTAGGCCCTGGCATGCGGTTCGCGTAGGATCTCGACCCGATGCCGCACGTCGATGCATCGGGAACCGAGCTGCACTACCTGCGCGCCGGGGAGGGCGAGCCGCTGCTGCTGATCCAGGGGATGAGCGCGACGCACCTGACCTGGGGGCGGCCCTTCATGGACGAAATGGAGAGCAGCTTCGACTGCATCGTCTTCGACAACCGCGGCATGGGGCTCTCGGGCGAGGCGGAGATGCCCTTCACGATCGCCGACATGGCCGCCGACACGGTCGGCCTGCTCGACGCGCTGGAGCTGGAGACCGCGCACGTGGTCGGCATCTCGATGGGGGGCATGATCGCCCAGGAGCTGGCCCTCGCCCACCCCGAGCGGATCCGAACGCTGACCCTGGGTGCCACCTACTGCGGCGGCCCGGAGGGCACCCTGATGGCGCCGGAGGACCTGCAGATGCTGGGCGCCGCGATGGCCTCGGGCGACCGCGACCAGGTCTTCCGCGCGATGTGGGAGATCAACATGTCCCCCGGCTTCCGCGAGGACGACTCGCGCTTCGCCGCCTTCGCCGAGATGGGCGCCGCCCTGCCGGCCCCGAAACAGGTGATCCTGCGGCAGATGCGCGCCTGCGGCGCCCACGACACGCACCAGCGCCTCGATCGGATCTCGATTCCCACGTTGGTCGTCCACGGCGACGTCGACCGCCTGCTCGGCCCCGGCAACGGTCGCCAGATCGCCTCCTTGATCCCCGACGCCCGCCTCGAGATGCTCGAGGGCATCGGCCACATGTTCTGGTGGGAGCAGCCGCAGCGCTCGGCCGAGCTGATCCGCGAGCACGCCCTCGCCCCGGTCTGACCGGCCCCCACAGCTAGGAGGAATTGCCCAGGTCCCGGCAGCCCGCCGGGTCGAGCCTGCCCTTGACCTTGAACACGTAGTCGCGCTCGGGCGTGATTTCCGGCTCTTCGATGATCTGTTCCAGCGCCGGATCGGTCTTCAGCCAGGCGTAAATCGGATACCAGTAGGGCGAGTCGGGCGAGTCCTGGGTGTACTGGGTGACAATCAGGTAGTCGTAGCCGCCGGCGTTGATCCGGCGGCGGAACTGGGCGCAGCTGGTCGCCAGCCTGTAGGTGCCGTCCGGCCCCGGCACGCCGATGTACTGGACGTCGTTGTCGAGGTTGCGTCCGTAGAAGCCGTACTGGCCGAAGAAGATCTCCCCCGAGCCGGCGATCCCGATCCGCTTGTCTTCCAGGCCGCGGGCAAAGGTGTAGGCCTGCTTCGGTCCGCCGTCCTGCAGGAAGTGGTCGACGATCCTGTAGTGCTTGTTGTAGTACTGGACCTCCTGCGCGCGGCCGAGCACGACCGCGAGCAGGATCACGGCGCCGGCGGCGATCGCAATCGCAGTCCGGCTCAGCAGGCGGCGCGAGCGGGCGAAGCCGAGCCCGGCCGGCGCCCAGACCAGCGCCAGCGTGAGGAAGACCGTGCCGACGATGTACCCCGGATACCAGCGCGGCGTGGTCAGCACGGTGATCGCGTAGACGCCCGTCAGGAAGAGCAGTGTCTGCCAGGCGCGGCGGTCGGGTGCCCGCAGCGGACGCGCGATCGGCACCAGCACCATCGCCAGCACCAGCCCCGGCATCAGGTAGCGGGTGTTGGTGAAGAAACCGGTCGGCGATCCCTCCTGGCCAGCCGCGGTCAGCGGCGTGAAGATGTAGACGACGGCCGTCGCCAGGGCGCCGACCGCGATCACCCGCAGGATCACGTTGCGAGAGCGCACCGCGACGTAGACCGCCGCTGCGACGGCGACGATCAGGATCAGCGGCCAGAGCGGCCCGAGCGCGTTGTCGAGCTGCGGAAAGAACCACTTGCGGTAGATCGTCGGCTCGGTCAGGTAGTGGGCGACGGCGAAACGCGGCCGCGGGTCGAGCGGCATCTGGTCGGGTCGCGGCAGGTGCAGAGGGCCGAAACCCGTGGTCGGGATCGGGTTGCCGCCGGTCTTGACCATCGCCCGCACGTACCAGTAACCGCCGGTGACGAAGGCCGCGAGGCCCAGTACCCAGGCGGTGGTCAGCCGCCGGCCGCGACCGCTGAAGACGATCACCCCGAGGCCGATCGCAACGACCGGGATCAGGAAGGTGAACTTGACCGAGGCCGCGAGACCGGCCGCCAGGCCGGCGATCACGAGCGGGCCCTTGTCGAGCAGCGGCGCCCCCTGCTCGGGGGTGTCTTGCACGGCGCCGCTCTCCGGCGCGCGCCGCTGGTGGGCATTGATCAGGAAGGCGGCGAAGGCGAGCAGGAAGGCGAGCCCCATGATGTCGTTGCGACCCTCGCCCGGCTGGGTCTCGATCATCACGCCGGAGTCGAGGACGAGCGCCGCGGCGACCAGCGTCGCCGGGCCGACCTTGTAGGGGCGGCCGACGCACCAGGCGGCGAGCAGGGCGATCGAGAGCCAGAAGAGGTTGATCAGCGGCGAGAGCCAGTCGCTCTTGAAGAGGACGATGGCGCTGCCATGGACCAGCTCGGAGCTCTGCGGGTAGAACCAGGCCGCGAGTCGCAGCGGGTCGGTGAAGTGCAGGTGGACGATCGAGTGTTCCTGGGCGAAACGCGCCGCGAAGGGCATGTGGTACCAGGTCGTGTCGCCGCCGAACATCCCCTGGTCGAGGCTGAGCTGTGAGGGGAAGGTCCACTCGGCGACGGTGAAGGAGGCGACCCCGAGCGCGATCAGGAGGGCGATCTTCTGCACCTGGGGGGCGGCGATGCCCTGGTCGCCGACGGGCGCGTTGCGCCAGCCGACGAACGCCCCGAGCAGGCCGAACCCGATGCAGAAGACGACGATCCAGCCCGTGTAGAGGAGGCTGAGCGAGCCGAGCAGCTCGAGCGAGAGGACGAGCAGCGAGGCCCCGATCGTCGCCTCGGCGAGGCGGGCCAGCGCGCCGGAGAATTCGGGCACGATCCAGCGTCGCAGCCAGTAGCCGCCGAGAGCGACGGCGCTGACGATGCCGATCACGGCGAAGCAGCCGCCAATGTAGGAGCCGAAGGTGGGGGTCACCGGCGCGGGATGCTATTCGGCGGACTGGGCGTCAGGGCGCCGCAGCGGGGATGCGGCAGGAGACGCCGGTGCCGGCCAGGCCGCAATAGCCGTTCGGCACCTTGTGCAGGTACTGCTGGTGGTAGTCCTCGGCGTAGTAGAAGGGGCCCGCCGGCTCGACCTCGGTCGTGACCGGATCGTGACCGGCGGCGCGAAGCGCCTCGTCGTAGGCCTGCTTGGCCATCTCCGCCGTCGCCTTCTGCGAATCGTTGGCGAAGTAGATGCCCGAGCGGTACTGGGTGCCGACGTCGTTGCCCTGGCGCATCCCCTGCGTCGGGTCGTGCTCCTCGAAGAAGACCTTGAGCAGGTCGGTGTAGGAGACCCGGCTCGGGTCGAAGGCGACGAGCACAGCCTCGGCGTGGCCGGTCTTGCCGGTGCAGACCTCCTCGTAGGTCGGGTTCGGGGTGGTCCCGTTCATGTAGCCGACCGCGGTCGTGTAGACGCCGTCGATGCCCCAGAAGAGCCGCTCAGCCCCCCAGAAGCAGCCGAGCGCGAAATAGGCGACCTCGGTTCCCCCGGGGAAGGGCGGCTTCAGCGGCGCCTCGAGCACCGCATGGCGCTCGGGCACGTCGAAAGCAGGGGCGCTGCGGCCGGGCAGCGCCTTCTCGGCCACCGGCATCTTCGTCTTCTTCGAGAAGAGCACGTCCTCAGCTTACGCCCACCTTCTTACGCCCCTGTGAACGGGTAGCGTGAAGCCATCGGCTGCCTCGTCATCCTCTTCGCCCTGATCTCGCCGCGCCTGGCGCTGTTCCTGATCTGGATCTTCAGCGACCTGCTCAGCCGCGCCTTCGACGGCTGGATCGTGCCGCTGCTCGGCTTCTTCCTGCTGCCCTGGACGACGCTCGCCTACGCCGCGCTGTGGAGCTCGTCGGACGGCGTGAACGGTTTCGAGTGGTTCATCGTCGTCCTCGCCTTCCTGATCGATCTCGGCGCCCACACCCGGAGCAGCCGGCGCCGCGATTAGTCCTGGCCGCCGAGCGGGAAGGCGATCTCGATGTGCGCCTTGCCGAGGACGATGAAGTCGCGGTGCGTGACCTCACCGCTCTCGCGCGAGGTGATCTCGACGTTGGTCAGCGGGACGAAGGAGAGATCGCCGCGGTTGATCGCGTCCGAGAAACGGCTCTGGTAGCCCTCGGGCGGCAACGTCACATCGCCGACAACTACGTGCCGCTCGGTTTCGAACGTCGCCCGCTCTCGCCGGCGCTCGGTTGATTCGCCCTCGTTCACCCGGCAGCTATCGGCAGCCGGCGGGCTGGCCCAAAGGGATACTCGTCCGGTTGACATAAAACAAGACATGACAGGAATGCCAGAGGGCAACTGGAGCGGTAGCTTTGTTGAAATATGGTCGCTATAATGACCATATGGCCAAACAAGTGACCGCAACCGATGCCAAGGCGACGATCCTTCGCCTCTTGGACGACGCCGCTGCCGGAGAGGAAATAGAGATCACCAAGCACGGCCGTCCGGTCGCCCGCCTCGTGCCAGCATCCGGCGCTCGCTCCCTGAAGGGCTCGTTCGATGGCGTAGCGATGACTGCGGGCGACGAGGAGGATCTGTTTTCGACCGGCGAGACCTGGAATGCCGCCTAACGGAGGCGCCGTTCTCCTCGACACCCATGCGGTGCACTGGTGGTCGGCCGAACCAAACCGGGTCAGCGATCGCGCGCGCAAAACGCTCGAACGGGCTGACGAGCTGGCCGTCGCCGCGATCTCCTGGTACGAGTTGGCATGGCTTGCCAGGCACGAGCGCATCGTCGTTAACGTCCCGATCCGAACCTGGCTCGAGGGGCTGGCCGCTCAACTGCGCACGATCGGACCCACCCCCGCCATCGCGGACACCGCCGTTTCGCTCCCGTCGACCTTTCCTGGCGATCCGGCGGACCGGTTGATCTACGCAACCGCTATTGAGCACGGCCTGGGGCTAGTCACCAAGGACCGCGCGATCCGCGATCACGACCGGCCGAAGTCGTTGACGGTCTGGTAACTCACCCCCCCCCCTCAAAAAAATCGAGGAGCGCTGGTTCGTCGTTTTCAAGTCTTTTCCTGCAGCTCGCAGTACGCCTGGGACATGGCAACGCCGACCGCTGCCTGGGCACGCAACATCTTGCGGAGGGCGCGCTCTCGGCCTGGACGCGGCATATCCCGGGCGAATTGGTCCGTATGCATCTGGATGAATCCCACCATCCGGGCAAATTGAGGCTCCGTGTTCACAAACACAATCCCCTCCTCGCGCGTCCGGCATGGCGGCTGCTGCTCGTGACACAGAAGACAGAGTGGAACCAGATTGAGAGGGTCTGCTGAGCCACCATACGAATGATCTTGAAGATGGGCGCGTTCCAACCACCCCGAAGCCCCTTTCCATGCTTCCCGAATAGCCCGCCGGTCATCACAGTTCGAAAAGCACGCGGCGTCGGGAACTGGGGCAAGCCAACCGCATCGAAAACACATTGGCTCTCCCCAACCGATGCTCGGAACCCGAATCCTGGGAAAGACCGCTTTCAAGCTGCCGATCTCAAGCGCGGCCCATGCATCCATAATCGTCGGCAGGCTAGGCATCGCTCCCCTGGCTCTACTCACAAGGGCTTCCTTCTTTAGATAGCGGGTCTCCCCCTCCGCTACTCATCGAAGAAAAAGGGGTGAGGGACGCCGCGATCAGCCCCGCTTCCAAAGGGTAGAAACCAGTTCTTGAACCTCATATCGGCCATGCCCATCAGATTGTGTGGGTCGAGATCTGGAAGGTCATCCGAATCCTCTAGGCGATAGAGCACGAGAAAGTCTTTGTCCTCAAAGGCTCCTTCGTACAAATCCCTCAGCGACTCCAGGGCCTCCGGGGAGGGAGGCTCACGGTCTTCGACCTTGGCCATCGCGTGCTCGATGAGAACATGCGTCGCCAACTCCTCGGCGACATTGGTGAGAGGAAGAGGATTCGGCTGGGCCAACTTCCACCCAACAACCGACAACGTGACGACCCAGTTCTTGAGGAAGTCGAAGGTTCCGTATCGGCTCCGATAGACATCGGGCAATCGAGTGCTCACTATGAAGGGGTCAGAGTCGACACTGGCCTGTTGGGCAAAAACTCTTCTGGCCCCAAGATCGCCATGGCTGTTAGCGAGGCTCTCCACTTCATTGTGGTGCCAAAATTCGCCTAGCGCTGCGAAGGCCTCATCCAAGACGATGACCGCTGCATCCCGCAGGGCCTCTTGCGCCACAGAGTGGTCGACACCGTACGCAGATCCATATGGCACATGCTCGGAAACGCTCATGACTCTCCTGTCGGCCAAGTCACGGCAGAAGCTTGCCAGCTTCTCGCCGAAAATCGGGGCGCCCGGATTCGAACCGGGGACCTCGGCCACCCAAAGGCCGCGCGCTACCAGGCTGCGCCACGCCCCGCTTCGGCCAGTTTAGAGCGGCGCGCAGGGGCGGGCGAGGGTCCCGGTGGGCTGATCGCTAGGTTTCGCGGCGATGGCGGACGTGCGACCGATCGAAGCCCTGCGCTACGACCTCGACGTGGTCGGGGCGCTGCAGGACGTGGTCGCTCCCCCCTATGACGTGATCGACACGGCGATGCGAACGGAACTGCTGGCGCGCTCGCCCTACAACGCGGTCGCAATCGACCTGCCCAAGCCCTACGGCGAGACCGGCCCGCAGTCCGAAGGAGAGGGCGACCCCTACGAGCGAGCCGCCAACGACATCGCCTCCTGGCTCGAAGCCGGTGCCCTGGTCGAAGACGAGCCTGCGATCTGGGCGATGGAGCAGGAGTACACCGGCCCCGACGGCGCCAGGCGCACCCGCCACGCGATCCTCGCCCGCGTCCGCGTCGAGGACTTCGAGACCGGCACGATCCTCCCCCATGAGCGCACGCTGCCCGGCCCCAAGCAGGACCGGCTCGAACTGATGCGCGCCACCCGCCACAACCTCTCGCCGATCTTCTCGTTGAGCACGATCGACCCCTGGCCGGTCGTCGCCCCCCACACCACACCCGACGCCGTCTGGGGCGAAGCGACCGACTGGACCGGCGCCGTCACTCGCCTCTGGCGCGTACCCGCCGTCAACGACGAGATCGCCGAGCTGCTCGCCGATGCCCAGCTGCTGATCGCCGACGGCCACCACCGCTACGAGACGGCGATCGCCTATCGCGACGAGGTCGGCGGCGAGGGCCCGCACAACTTCACGCTGATGGCGCTGACCGGGCTCGACGATCCCGGTCTGGCGATCTTCCCCACCCACCGCCTGCTCTCCGGCTTCGCCGCCGACCCCGAGCGCCAGCGCCGCCTCGGCGAGGGCCTGCGCGAGATCTTCGACGTCACCGAGGTCGCCGACGACGAGCTCGACCCGCTAGGCGCCGAGGGCGTCGGCGTCTTCGGCCTCTACGACTCCCACCACAAGCGCGCCTTCCGCCTGCAGCTCAAGGACACAGCCGAGCTCGACCGCCAGCTCGCCGGCCAGCCGGAGGCCTACCGACGCCTCGACGCGGCGATCCTCGAGACGCTCGTGCTCAAGGGCATCGCCGGGATGAGCGAAGACGACATCCTCGCCAAGCGGGGCATCGGCTACGCGAAGAGCGTCGAGGACTCGCTGCGCCTGCTCGACGAGGGCGCCTACGACGTCGCTTTCATCCTGCGGCCGATCCCGGTCTCCCAGACCAAGGAGATCTGCGAAAGCGACGCCAACATGCCGCCGAAGTCGACCTACTTCTACCCGAAGGTACTCACCGGCCTGGTCTTCAACCCGCTGGCCTGAGCGGGGCATCGGCTGCCCAGGCCTTTGCTCACCCAGCCGGTGTGTTGTTTTCTTTGTTGGCAATGGGGCTGGGAGCGAAGAAGCCAATAAGCCCGGTGAGAAGCGCGGTGAAGGCCGTTACGGCGGGATCCGCGCTCTTGTCGAACGCCAACAAGAAGATCACGCCGAGCAAGGCTATGGCGACCAAGCCCAAGAGCCCCGGAATCAAAATCTTCCAGAGGAGGTTCGTCGTAGGGGCATCTGGACCGTTGATAGCTGCTTTGATTGCTTCTTTTTGAGCGTCGGCGTCAAGCGCTGCCAGTGAAGGAGCTAGAGATTGCAGCGCCTCGGCACGCTCTTCAGTAGTTGCCATGGGTCCTCCTTTTGGTCGAGATGAAGTCATCCTCTAACCCATGGGGTGCATGTCAAGCATTAATCAGTCCACTAGCTAATGCTCTACTAATTTCTCGTCAAGGCCAATCGGCGAAATCGGTGCTAATCGCACGCAAGGGCAAGCACTGACTTCATTTCCCCCGCCGTAGGTGAGGGCCCACATGATCGCGAGGGTATCTCCACGTAGGATGATCGGCTGGTGACCAAGATCTACACCAAGAAGGGCGACGACGGGACGACCTCGCTCTGGTACGGGGGCCGCGTCCCCAAGCACCACGCGCGCACCGAGGCCTACGGCTCGCTGGACGAGGCCTGCTCGCACCTCGGCGTCGCGCGCGCCCTCTGCGGCGCCGGCGAGGCGGAGCTGGCCGCCGACATCCTCCGCCTCCAGGACGACCTCTTCGTCGCCGGCGCCGAGCTGGCGACGGCGCCCGAGGCCGCCGACCGCCTCGAAGACGGCGTCAGCCGCACGACTGAGGAGATGGTCGCCGAGCTGGAGCAGCGAATCGACCGCTACATGGCCGACGTCGAGTTGCCGCCGCAGTTCGTCATCCCCGGCGGCAACCAGCTCTCTGCCCAGCTCGACGTCGCCCGCACCGCGATCCGCCGCGCCGAGCGCCGGATCGCCGCCCTCGCCGAAGCCGGCGAGCTGGCGAGCGAGACCGTGATCCACTTCGTCAACCGAGCCTCCGACCTCGCCTACGCGATGGCCCGCTTCGCCGACGTCGACGACCCGGCGCTCTTCGAGGGCCGCGGCAAGTCGTCCTGATGGACCTCGGGTTGAAGGGGCGCGCCTGCATTGTCACCGGCGCCAGCCGCGGGATCGGCCGCGAGGCCGCGCGCGAGCTCTGCGCGGAGGGCGCCAACGTGCTGCTCGTGGCGCGCAGCGAGGAGCGGCTGCGCGACGCGGCCGAGGAGGCGAGCGCCGCCGGGGCCGAGCACGACGGGCGCGCCGAGACCCTCGTCCTCGACGTCGCCGGCGACGGGGCGGGAGAGCACATGCTGGCCGCCGCCGAGGACCATTTCGGGGCCCTCGACGTGCTTGTCAACAACGCCGGCAGCGCCAAGTGGCGCGACCTCGACGAGGTGCCCGACGAGGACTGGCGCGCGCAGTACGAGCTCAACGTGATGGCGCCGCTGCGGGCGATGCGCGCAGCGATACCGCCGATGGCCGGGCGTGGCTGGGGCCGCGTCGTCAACGTCTGCTCGACCGCGGGCAAGCGCCCTTCGGCGGCGATGCCCGAGTACTCGGTGGCGAAGGCGGCCGAGCTCTCGCTCTCACGCCTCTTCGCCGACCGCTACGCGGCGAGCGGCGTGCTCGTCAACGCGATCTGCCCCGGGCCGGTCGAAGCGGAGATGTGGATGGAGCCCGGCGGCCTGCTCGATCAGTCACAGGAGATGTCCGAGGCATCCAGCCGCGAGGAGGCGCTGGCGACGGCGGGCTCGAAGCGCCCGATCGGCCGCCTTGCGAAGGTCGAGGAGATCGCCTCGGCGATCGTCTTCCTCTGCTCCGAGCGGGCCTCCTACGTGAGCGGCGCCGCCTGGTCGGTCGACGGCGGCACCGTCCAAGTCATTATCTGAGTCTGTTTGTCACCTTATTCGGCTATATGACGAATAAGGTGACAAACGATCTCCGGGATCTCCTGCTCTCACCCGAAGAGGCGGCCACGATGGCCGCGGGTGGACGCACCGAGGCGGCGGTGCTGCTACCGCTCCACGGTTGGCCCGACGCCCCCGGCCTGATCTTCACCGAGCGACGCGCCGACCTGCGCCGGCACGCGGGGGAGATCTCCTTCCCGGGAGGGCGGCGGGACGACGGCGACGGCGACCTCGTCACCACCGCCCTGCGCGAGGCCGAGGAGGAGATCGCCCTCTCCCCCGCCTCGGTCGAGGTGTGCGGCGCCCTGCCTCCCGCCGCGACCTTCGTCACCGGCTACCGCATCCACCCCTTCGTCGGCCTGATCCCCGACCCGGCTGAGCTCGACCTGCGGCCGAACCCAGACGAGGTCGAGACCGTCCTCGCCTTCTCACTCGAAGGACTGCGCGACGGTTACGAGATGCGCCGTCTCGTCCGCCGCGGGGTGCCGATCCACACCCCGACCTACGAGCTCGACGGCCACATGATCTGGGGGGCCACCGCCCGCATCCTGGGGGACCTGCTCAGTCGCCTCTACGGCTGAGGGACGATGCGGATGTAGGGACGCGGCTCCTCCCAGCCGTCCGGGTAGATCTCCTTCGCTTCGTCATTGGAGACCGAGCCGGCGATGATCACGTCGTCGCCCTGCTGCCACTGGGCCGGCGTCGCGACTTTGTGGTTGGCGGTGAGCTGCAGCGAGTCGATCACGCGCAGGACCTCGTCGAAGTTGCGTCCCGTCGTCATCGGATAGACGAGGATCAGTTTGATCTTCTTGTCGGGGCCGATGACGAAGACGTTGCGCACGGTCTGGTTGTCGACCGGCGTGCGGTCCTCGACGTTGCCGGAGACGTCGGCCGGCAGCATCCCGTAGAGCCTGGCGACGTTGAAGTCGGTGTCGCCGATGATCGGGTAGTTGGGCGCCGTGCCCTGCGTCTGCTCGATGTCCTTGGCCCACTCCTCGTGCCTGTCGAGTGGATCGATCGAGAGCCCGATGATCTTGACGCCCCGCTTGGCGAACTCGGGCTCGATGCTCGCCATGTAGCCGAGCTCGGTCGTGCAGACCGGCGTGAAGTCCTTCGGGTGCGAGAACAGCACCGCCCACGAGTCACCGATCCAGTCGTGGAATTTGATCCGGCCCTCGGTGGTGTCGGCCTCGAAGTCGGGTGCTACGTCGCCTAGCTGCAGCGCCATGAGACGGCTCCTCTCAGTGCTAGCTGTATTTACCTAAATCCTTATCCGAGTTTAGACATATCTACTTCGCCGCTCTGCCCCTGATCGGCGATCTCGACCGGGATATGCCAGCGCTCGCCCGCGGCGCGGACCAGGTCGGCGCCCCGCTCGAGCAGATCCGCGTCAACCGAGCCACTCGCCTCGTAGAGGAAGCGGCGCACCGGCGTTTCGACCAGTCGTTCGAGGAAGCGCTCGAGGCGCGGACCGTGGATCGCGGCGAGGTCCTCCTCCGATCCGGTTGCCGAGCCGAGCAGCCAGTGGACGGCGGTGACATCGCCGACCAAGTCGAGCAGCGTGCCCGGCTGTGCTGGATCTGCCAGCGCCGGCTCGATCCCGGCCCCCTCGATCGCCGCCAGGCCCTCCACGCGCCGGGAGGTCCCCCGCACCGCCCATCCCTGGTCGAGCAGCTCCCGGCCGAGCCCTCGCCCACGACAGCCGCAGCCGACGATCAGGGCACGGGCCACCTAGAGCGCCCCGGAGCCCCGGCGCTGGCGTTGGCGCAGTCGCTCGAGCTCCTCGGCCTCGACCTCCTCACGCAGTTCCCGCTCACTGCGCTCGGCTGCGCCACGGCGGCGGCGCATCTCGTTCTGCGCTTCGAGCATCTGCTGCACATCGTCGATCTCGTTCTGCGCCTCGACCTCGGCCGAGCGAGTCGGCTTCCAGTCGAGCAGGTCGGCGTTCGAGCCGGTGTAGAAGTGGTCGATCAGGAAGAGGACGCCGACGATCAGCAGCACCATTCCAACTGTTCCGAGGACGAACCACACGGCTCCAGGATACGCCCGGTCCGCCGGTCCACTTAAATCCCGGCCGTGGCCGAGGCCTACCTAGTCGACGCGATTCGCACGCCGGTGGGCAGTTACCGCGGCGCGCTCTCGGGAGTTCGCCCCGACGACATGGCCGCCCACACGATCTCCGCGGTCGTCGAGCGGACGGGGGTCGACCCCGAGCGGATCACGGACGTCTACCTCGGTGCCGCCAACCAGTCGGGCGAGGACAACCGCGACGTGGCGCGGATGGCGGCGCTGCTCGCCGGCCTGCCGCACAGCGTTCCCGGCGCGACGGTCAACCGGCTCTGCGCCTCCGGCCTGGAGGCGATCAACTGCGCCGCCCGCGCGGTCAAGCTCGGCGAGGGCGACTTCTACCTCGCCGGCGGCGTCGAGTCGATGAGCCGGGCCCCCTGGGTCGTCGGCAAGCCCGAGCGCGGCCTGCCCCGCGGCCCGCAGACGATGCACGACACGACGCTCGGCTGGCGCTTCGTCAACCCGCGGATGGCCGAACTCGACGTCTCGACCGAGTCGATGGGTGAGACCGGCGAGAACGTCGCCGAACGCTACGGCGTCAGCCGCGAGGACCAGGACGCCTTCGGCCTGCGCAGCCACAAGCGCGCCGTTGCCGCCGCCGAGGCGGGGATCTTCGCCGAGGAGATCGTCCCGATCGGGGCGCCGCAGGGGCGCGAGACCGTCACGGTCGAGGCCGACGAGGGACCGCGCGCCGACGCCTCGCTGGAGAAGATGGCGAAACTGAAGCCCGCCTTCCGCGAGGGCGGCACGGTCACCGCCGGCAACGCCTCGACCCTCAACGACGGCGCCGCCTGCACGCTGGTCGCCTCGGAGGCGGGGGCCAAGGAGCTGGGCGCCGAGCCGCTGGCCCGCGTCGTCGCCTTCGGCGTCGCCGGGGTCGACCCCGCCTACATGGGCATAGGCCCCGCGGTTGCGGTGCCACGCGCCCTAGGGGCCGCCGGCCTGACGCTCGACGAGATCGACCTGATCGAGATCAACGAGGCCTTTGCTTCGCAGGTGCTCGCGTCTGCCCGTGAGCTGGGAATCGACGAAGAAAAGCTCAACGTCAACGGCGGCGCAATCGCCCTCGGCCATCCGCTCGGCTGCTCCGGCACCCGCCTCGCCACGACCCTCGTCCGCGAGTTGCACCGCCGCGGCGGCCGCTACGGCATCGCCACCATGTGCGTCGGCGTCGGGCAAGGGCTGGCGACGGTCTTCGAAGCGGTCTGAGATAGCCTCGCTCGTCCGATGGCAACTGAGCTGAGGGAGCTGGCGAGCGTCGACGGGCGGGTCTCTCCGACCGCCGATGCGACCGTGCCTCTGAAGGACGACGGGCTCTACCGGGGCGACGGCGCCTTCGAGGTGATTCGGCTCTACGAGGGGAAGCCGTTCGCGCTCGGCGACCACCTCGACCGGCTCGAGCGCTCGACGGCGGCGATCGAGCTGGGGTTCGACCGCACCGCCCTGGAGCGGGAGATCGACGTCCTGCTCGCCGAGCTCGGACCCGCTGACGGCCAGCTGCGCCTGATCGTCACCCGCGGCGGTCGGCGCCTGGCGATGACCGAGCCGATCCCGGTCCACGCCGACACGGTCAGCCTCGCCACCGTCACCTACTGCCCGAGCGTGATCCTCAACGGGGTCAAGTCGCTCTCCTATGCGGCCAACATGCAGTCGACCAGGCTCGCGAAAGCCCGGGGCGCAGACGAGGCGGTCTTCGTCCAGCCCGACGGCATCGTGCTCGAGCCGCCGACCTCCTCGATCTTCTGGGTCTCGCCGCAGGGCTCCCTGCGCACGCCCGCGCTCGACAACGGCGTGCTCGAGTCGATCACCCGCGACCGCTTGGTCAAGGCGCTGCACGTCGAAACCGGCGCCTGGCCGGTGGCCGACCTGCACGCCGCCCACGAGGCCTTCCTCGCCTCGACCACGCGTGAGATCCAAGCTGTATCTGCAATCGACGGCGTCGAGCTTCCCTCGGCGCCCGGACCCCGTACCCGCGAAGCGCAGGAAGCGTTCGCGGCAACGCTCGGAAAGGAGCTTTAGTTGGACTTCCAGTTGACCGACGAGCAGCGGCTGATCTCCGAAACCGCTCGCGAATTCGCTGACAAGGAGATCGCGCCGAGGGTGCGCGACAACGACCGCGCGGCCCGCTTCGACCGCGAGCTGGCGAGCAAGCTGGGCGAGGTCGGCTACCTCGGCGCGCCGGTTTCCGAGGACTACGGCGGCCGCGGCCTCGACTACCTCGGCTACGGGCTGATCGTCGAACAGGTGGGCCGCGCCGACTCCTCCGCACGCACGGTCGTCTCGGTGCAGACCTCGCTGGTCGCCGGCTCGATCGAGAAGTGGGGGACGGAGGAGCAGAAGCAGCGCTGGCTGCCGCGGCTTTGCTCGGGCGAGGCGCTCGGCTGCTTCGGCCTGACCGAGCCCGACACCGGCTCCGACGCCGCCAACCTGCGCACCCGCGCGACCAAGACCGACTCCGGCTGGTCGATCAGCGGCCAGAAGATGTGGATCAGCCTCGGCAACTTCTCCGAGGTGGCGCTGGTCTTCGCCCAGACCGACCCGGAGAAGAAGCACAAGGGCCTCGCCTGCTTCCTCGTCCCCACCGAGAGCGAGGGCTTCACCACCCAGGAGATCCACGGCAAGCTCGGCCTGCGCTCCTCCGACACCGCCGAACTCTCGCTCGACGACGTCGAGGTCGGCGAGGACGCCATGTTGGCGGTGGTGGGCGACGGCTTCAAGGTCGCGATGAGCGCCCTCGACAACGGCCGCTACAGCGTCGCCGCCGGCTGCGTCGGCATCTGCGAAGGCTGCGTCGAAGCCTCGGTCGCCTATGCCAAGGAGCGCAAGCAGTTCGGCGTTCCGTTGGCCCGCTTCCAGCTCGTGCAGGAGATGATCGCCGACATGATCCTCAAGCGCGACGCCAGCCGGATGCTGGTCTACCGCGCCGGCGTGCTCAAGGACGAAGGCAAGCCGAACACGATGGAGACCTCGGTGGCGAAGCTCTACGCGACCGAGTCCGCGGTCGAGTGCGCCAACCTGGCGATCCAGGTTCACGGCGGCGCCGGCTACGTCGACGACTACCCGGTCGAGCGCTACCTGCGCGACGCCCGCGTCACCACCCTCTACGAGGGCACCTCCCAGATCCAGAAGCTGATCATCGGGCGGGCGGCCACCGGCATCAACGCCATGACTCCGATGACGGCGGAGACCTGAGGGCAACGATGCCCGAGCTCGTCCAAAGCTCCCACGACGGCCACGTCGCCCTGCTGCGCATCGACCGGCCGGAGGCGCGCAACGCGCTCTCGCCCGAGGTGATGGAGGAGCTGGCGTCGGAGCTGGAGCGGCTCGACCCCGACCCCGAGGTGCGCTGCGTCGTCGTCGCCGGCTCGGACAAGGTGTTCGCCGCCGGCGCCGACATCAAGGCAATGGCCGAGCGCAGCTTCGCCGAGGCGCTGCGCCACCCCGCCGCCGCCTTCTGGCGCCGCCTCGCCGCGATCAAGACGCCGATGGTCGCCGCCGTCTCCGGCTACGCGCTCGGCGGCGGTTGCGAGCTGGCTCTCTCCTGCGACATGATCGTCGCCGCCGAGAGCGCCACCTTCGGCCAGCCGGAGATCGACCTCGGGATCATCCCCGGCGGCGGCGGCACGCAGCGGCTGGCGCGGGTGCTCGGCAAGCAGCGGGCGATGGAGCTGGTGCTCACCGGCCGCCGCTTCGGCGCCGCAGAGGCGCGCGAGCTGGGCCTAGTCAACGAGGTCGCCCCCGACGGCGAGTGGCTCGAGGCAGCGATGGCTCTGGCCCAGAAGATCGCCGAGAAGCCGCCGATCGCATCCCGCCTCGCCAAGCAGGCCGTCCTCGTCGCCGAGGAGACCGCCCTCTCCCCCGGCCTCGAGAACGAGCGCCGTCTCTACGAGCTGGCAATGGCAACGGAGGACCGGATCGAGGGAATGAAGGCCTTCCTCGAAAAGCGCGAGCCGAAGTTCGAAGGACGATGACGGTAGAGCGCGTCGGCATCGTCGGGGCCGGCACGATGGGCGCCGGCATCGCCCAGGTGGCGGCGCTCGGGGGGTACGAGACACGCCTCCACGACCCGATTCCCGATGCCCTGGACACCGGCATCGGCCGCCTGCACCGGGCGCTGGCCAAGGGCGCGACCAAGGGCCTCTGGAGCGAAGCCGATGCCCAGGCCGCCGGCGACCGCGTCGGCGCCGCGACGAGCCTCGAAGACCTCTGCGAGTGCGACCTCGTGATCGAGGCCGCGCCCGAGGATCTCGAGCTGAAGCGCAGGCTCTTCGCCGACCTTGTCGAGACCTGCGGATCGACGGCGATCCTCGCCAGCAACACCTCGTCGCTGCCGGTCACCGCGATCGCCGCCGAGGTCCCCAACCGCGAGCGGGTCGTCGGCATGCACTTCTTCAACCCACCAGCGCTGATGAAGCTGGTCGAGGTCGTGGCGACGGCCGACTCCGCGCCGGAGGCCCTCGACGCCACGACCGAGGTCGGCGTCCGCATGGGCCGCACGCCGATTCGCGCCAAGGACAGCCCCGGCTTCATCGCCAACCGCCTCGCCCGCCCCTTCACGCTCGAGTCGCTGCGGATGCTCGCCGACGGCGTCTCCGACGCGGCGACGATCGACCGCGTCTGCCGGATGGGGGGCGGCTTCCGCATGGGCCCGTTCGAGCTGATCGACCTGATCGGCCTCGACGTCAACCTCAGCGTCGCCCGCTCCTTCTACGCGCAGGGCGGCGAGCCCGAGCGCTGGCGCCCGAGCACCATCCAGGAAGAGCTGGTCGCCGAGGGGCGACTGGGGCGCAAGAGCGGGGGCGGCTTCTACGAGTACGGCGAGGGGATCTCGCGCGACCCCGATCCCGAGCACGGCGTCGAGCCGCCGACACTCGACCCGAATGAGCTGGCGGAAATCGATCCGGCGGCCCCTCAAATCCTGCCGCGACTCGTCGCCCAGATCGCCAACGAGGCGGCATTCGCCCTCGAAGAGGAGGTCGGCTCTCCCGCCGACATGGACACCGCCATGCGCCTTGGCTTCAACTGGCCGTTGGGGCCGCTGGAGATGACGCGCCTGATTGGCCCGGTGGCGGCGGTCGCGCTGCTGGAAGAACTTCGCGGGGAGCACGGCGATGCCTACCGGCCGGCGCCGCGTCTCCTCGCTGAAGCCGGTTCCTGAAGGGGTACGCCCGCAAGCCCGCGATGGGCTCAAGAATGCGGTTTCCACGGTCGATGGCGAAACATGTACCGACGGCGGAAGCAGCGCAAGGGCCCACCGAGGGCTGCCGCCGCCTGGCTGGCCCTGCTTGTCGTCCTGCTCGTCGCCTACTCGGTCGTGACCCTCGAGTCGCTTGGCTCGGAATCGGTGTTGGATCTCTTCGGTCGCTGGGTCTACGACGCGATCGTCCTCGGCGCCGCTGCCGCCGTTCTCCTGCGCGGGGCTCGCATCCCCACCGAGCGTGCCGCCTGGCTCTGCCTCGGCACTGGACTGCTGCTCTGGGCGCTCGGTCAGACCTATTACTCGGTCGTCCTCTACTACGCCAGCCCCGCTCCCTTCCCGTCGCCTTCCGACCTCTTCTTCCTCGCCTTCTACCCCGCGGTCTTCCTCGGCCTCGCGCTTCTGCTCCGCAGTCGCTCCAACCGCGACAGCTTCGCCTGGATCGACAGCCTGATAGGAGCGCTTGCCGTCGCCGCGGTGGTGGCGGCGCTGGTCTTCCCGCCGGTGCTCGACGCGCTCGGCGGCAGTACCCTCGGCGTCGCGGTCAGCCTCGCCTACCCCTGTGCCGATCTCGTGCTCGTCGGTCTCGTCGCCGCGGCGCTCACCGGCGGCAGCTGGCGTGGCCAAGGCACCTGGCTGGCGATCGCCGCCGCCTTCGCCCTCTTCTGCGTCTCAGACGTCGTCTATCTCTCGGTCGGCGGGCAATCGACCGAGGCGCTCAACCTGGCGAGCATCGGCTGGCCCGCCGCCTTCCTGATCTTCGCCGCCGTCGCCTGGCTGCCGGCCAGCGCCGCCGAGCCGGAGCGGGAGAGGCCGCACAGCTCGATCGTGCAGCCGATCGTCCTCGCCACCGCCGTGATCGCCCTGCTCGCGCTGGCCAGCTTCCGCGACGTCGGCACCATCGCGATCGTCCTCGGCGTCGCCGCGATGCTGGCAGTGCTCGTCCGCCTCGCGGCGACCTTCCGCGCCAACACGCGGATGATTGCGGCCAGCCGCGAGGAAGCCGTCACCGACCTGCTCACCGGCTTGGCCAATCGGCGCAGCCTCAACGACGACCTCGAGCGCGCCTTCTCCTCCTCACAGCGCCAAACCGTCACGGTCCTCGCGCTCTTCGACCTCAACGGCTTCAAGTCGTACAACGACAGCTTCGGCCACACGGCCGGCGACGACCTGCTGCAGCGGCTCGGCGGCAGCCTCGACGAGGCGGTCTCGCGCTGGGGCCGCGCCTACCGGCTGGGCGGCGACGAGTTCTGCGTCCTCGCCTCGACCGAGGCGATGAAAGCGGATGCGATCGTCGCTGCGGCCAAGGCCGCCCTCGCCGAGAGCGGCACCGGCTTCTCGATCACTGCCTCCTGTGGCACGGTCCGCCTGCCGAGCGAAGCGCCGACGCCGACCGAGGCCCTGCGCCTCGCCGACCGCCGCATGTACATGGAGAAGGGCCAGCGGGCGGACTCGGCGCTGAGCCAGGCCCGAAGCGTCCTGCTCGGCCTGCTGCGGGAGCGCCAGCCGGACCACGACCGTCACGTCGATGGAGTCGCCCGCCTCGCCTTCGAAACCGGCCAGGCGCTCGGGCTCGATGCCGAGGACCTCGATGTCCTCGTCAGGGCGGCTGAGATGCATGACATCGGCAAGGTGGCGATCCCCGACGAGATCCTCAACAAACCGGGGCCGCTGGACGAATCCGAGCTGGAGCTGATGCGCAATCACCCCAAGGTCGGCGAGCGGGTGCTCTACGCCGCCCCGGCGCTGCGCGAGGTCGGCAAGGTCGTCCGCTCGACCCACGAGCACTGGGACGGAAGCGGCTACCCCGACGGCCTCTCCGGTGAGGAGATCCCGCTCGCGGCGCGGGTGATCCTGATCTGCAACGCCTACGACGCGATGATCGAGTCGCGCCCCTACGGCGAGCCGTTGAGCGAGGCCGAGGCGATCGGAGAGCTGCGGCGGGAGGCGGGCGAGCAGTTCGATCCGAAGCTCGTCGAGCTCGTGATCGAGAGGGTCCTGCGAGTGAAAGACTCCGGCGACCGTGAGCCCGCAGCGAAAACCGGCGACGGAGCAGACGGCAGCCCGTAATCGCGCCGCCGCCGCGTCGCTGCCCGGCGCGGACCCCGACCAGGAGGAGGCCCGCCGCGGGCTGGTGGCAGAGCTCCAGCCGGCCACGATCGCCCGCGAGGACGGGCGGACGGTCTGGGACCTCGAGTCCTACGACTTCCTCGATGGAGAGCCGCCCGACACGGCCCACCCGAGTCTCTGGCGGCTCGGCAAGCTGACTCGCATCGGTGGACTCTTCGAGCTGGCGCCGGGCTTCTACCAGCTGCGCGGCTTCGACCTCTCCAACATGCACGTCGTCGAGGGCCGTGAGGGGATCGTCGTGATCGACCCGCTCGTCTCGGCCGAGTCGGCCGCCGCCGCGCTCGCCCTCTACCGCGAGCACCGCGGCGAGCGCCCCGTGACCGGCCTCGTCTACACACACAGCCACGTCGACCACTTCGGCGGCGCCAAGGGCGTGGTCGCCGAGGAGGACGTGGAGGCCGGCCGTGTCCCGATCCTCGCCCCCGCCGGCTTCCTCCATCACGCGGTCAGCGAGAACGTCTTCGCCGGCACGGCGATGGCCCGACGGGCGGGCTACATGTACGGGGCGCGGCTAGAGCGGGGTCCCGAGGGCCAGCTCGGCGCCGGGCTCGGGCAGACGACGTCGCTGGGGACGATCACCCTGATCCCACCGACGCTCGACATCGTCGAGACCGGTCATGAGGAGACGGTCGACGGCGTGCGGATGGCTTTCCAGCTGACGCCGGGGACCGAGGCACCGGCGGAGATGAACATCCACTTTCCGGATGCGCGCGTGCTCTGCATCGCCGACAACGCCGCCCGCTCGATGCACAACATCCTCACGCCGCGGGGTGCCCTCGTCCGCGACCCGCGCGTCTGGGCCCACTACCTCGACGAGGCGATCGAGCTCTTCGGCACCGAGTCCGACGTCCTCTTCTCCGGCCACCACTGGCCCTGCTGGGGGCGTGAGCGGATCGTCGACTTCCTCGAAAAGCAGCGAGACCTCTACATCTACCTGCACGACCAGACCCTGCGCCTGCTCAACCGAGGGCTGACGGGGCCGGAGATCGCCGAGGAGATCGAGCTGCCACCGGCCCTCGCCTCCGAGTGGCACTGCCGCGAGTACTACGGCTCGGTCAGCCACAACGTGAAGGCGATCTACCAGCGCTACATGGGCTGGTTCGACGGCAACCCGGCCCACCTCTGGGAGCACCCGCCGGTCGAGCAGGCGCGTCGCTACGTCGAGTTCATGGGCGGCGCCGAGGCGGTGCTGGCGAAGGCACGGGCCTCCTTCGAGGCAGGGGACTACCGCTGGGTAGCGGAGGTCGTCAACCGCGTCGTCTTCGCCGAGCCGGAGAACCGCGAGGCGCGCGAACTGCAGGCCGATGCGCTCGAGCAGCTCGGCTACGGCGCCGAGAACGCGACCTGGCGCAACTTCTTCCTGATGGGCGCGAAGGAGCTGCGCGAGGGCATCGCCGGCACGCCGACGGCGACGGCGCCGCCCGACGTCCTTGCCAGGCTGACGGTGAGCCAGATCCTCGACGCGATGGCGATCCGCCTCGACGGACCGCGCGCCGCCGAGCACGAGCTGCGCATCGACTGGCGGGTCACCAAGCCCGAGGAGCAGCACGCGATCACCGTGCGCAACGGCGTCCTCCGCCATCGGTCGGGAGGGCACGAGGAGCCCGACGCGACGCTGGTCGTCGAGCGCGAGGCGCTGAACCAGCTACTGCTTCAAGTTGCCGACATCGGCGAGCTGGCCGAGAGCGGCCGCCTGCAAGTCGAGGGAGACGGGGTCAAGCTCGGCGAGCTGCTCGGCCTGCTCGACGATCCCGATCCGGGCTTTGCGATCGTCACCCCGGACTAGCGGGCGAGGCGGAACAAAAGCTCGTCCTCGTAGCACCAGCTCCAGTCCTCGCCGGGCTCGACCGAGCGGATCACCGGGTGGCCGCTCTCGGCGTGGTGGGCGGTGGCATGCTTGCCTTCGGAGTTGTCGCAGCAGCCGACGTGCCCGCAGCTCTGGCACATGCGCAGGTGGACCCACTGCATCCCGAGCCGCAGGCACTCCTCGCAGCCGGCGATCTCAACCGGCGGATCGAAGAGTTGGATCGTGCGGATGTGCGAGCAGGACTGGGACGTGCGCTCACAGTAGCGAACCTCGACCGCACCGCCCAGTGGAGCCCCGTTGCGACATCTGTAAGGGTGCAGGGCATGTCGGAGACGGATGGCAACGGCGAGGCGATCACCGAGGAGGGCATCGCCGCCCTGCGCAAGGAAATCGAGGAGCTCGAAGGCCCCGCACGGACCAGGATGGCGGCACGAATCAAGGTCGCGCGCGAGGAAGGCGACCTCAAGGAGAACGCCGAGTACCACATCGCCAAGGAGGACCAGGCGCACCTCGAGACCAAGATCAAGCGACTGCGCGAGCGACTGCGCACCGCCATCGTGGTCGAGATCGACGGCGACGGCGACGCCTTCGCCTTCGGCCGCACCGCCGAGGTGCTCGACGAGGGCAAGGGCGAGGTCAACACCTGGACCCTTGTGGGCTCGACCGAGGCCGACCTCGCCGCGGGCCGCCTCTCGGCCGAGTCGCCGATCGGCCGCGCCCTGCGCGACGCCAAGGTAGGCGAGCCGATCGAGATCGAGACGCCGAAGGGCTCCCGCACGTTCGTCGTGCAGAGGCTGATCGGCTGATCCCCCGCCTGTAGCCTTCCAGACAATGCTGGGGAGAGCGTTGAAGAGCTGCCTGGCCGCGTGCCTGGTCATCGGCGCTTTCGGCCTGCCCGCCGCGAACGCCGCGACGGGGACCCTCTACACCAACGACTACAGCGGCAAGCAGATCAGCTCCTTCTCGATCGGAGCCGACGGCCTGCTCAGTCCGCTCGCGTCGTCCCCGCTCGCAACGCCCAACTATCCGAACGCGCTCGCGATCACGCCGAACGGGCAGACGATGGTGATGACCTTCCTCTACGAACACAGCGTCGGCAGCGCATGGCTGGCGCCTGACGGGTCCCCTTCGATCTTCGTCCCCCCGCAGGCGATCTCTGCACCGGCCGGCGTCGCAATCTCACCCGACGAATCCCACGCATTCGTCTCGCTCCAGTCCGGCGGCGTGCTCGTATACGCGATCGCCCCCGGGGGTGGCGGCCTGGCCTTCATCGGCGGTCCGTTCGGCAGCGCCGACGGGTACGCGGCGGTTACTCCGGACGGGCGTTATCTCTTCGCCCCCAGCTACACGGACGAAGCGATCGAGCGCTTCGCGATCCTGCCCGATGGCTCGCTCGCCCCCCTCGGCCCGCTCGGGAGCACGCCGGTCCCCGGCGTCCATCCCCAGCTGGCCCGGGTCACGCCCGACGGGCGCTACGCGGTGCTGCTCAGCGACGTGGAAGGGCCCGACGACCTGCGGACCTTCGCGATCGAAGCCGGCGGCACCCTGTCCCCGACCGGCTCGGACCTCGAAACCACAGGCGCCGTCACCGGCCCACCTGTGATCTCTCCCAACGGCCGGTTCCTCTTCGCCGCCAACGGGAACGAGGGGTCGGTAACCGCCTACTCGATCGGCGCCGACGGGGCGCTCGCCCAGGTCGGCGAACCCGTCCCCACCGAACTGAGCTCGCCACAGGGCATCGCGATGTCCGTGGATGGTCGGTTCCTCTACGTCGAGCCGATCTTCGGCAACCTCATCCAGGCCTTCTCCGTCGGTGCCGACGGATCGTTGACCAAGATCGGCGAACCCACCACGACCGGAGAATCGGACGGCTCGACGCCGCTGGCGCGGCCGAGCGCACCCACCGCCTCGTTCACGGTCAGGGCCGGAGCACCCCGCGCGAAGACGACGTTCAACGCCATCTGGTCCCTCGACTCTCCGCCGTACGAGATCGTCTCCTACGCCTGGGACTTCGGCGACGGCACGAAGCAGACGAGCACGAGCCCCAAGGTCACCCACACCTACAGGAAGGCCGGCGTCTACGAAGCGAAACTCAGCGCGACCGACGACAACGGCTGCCACGGTTTCTCCTACACCGGCCAGAGCGCCTATTGCGGCGGAAGCGACGCGACCCGTCGGGTCGACACGCCGCCCGCCATCTTCAGCCTCGAGCCGACGCCGAGGCGGTTCTTCGCCACCCGCGCCGCGCGCAGGCGCAGGACCGGCACGACCTTCCACTTCAAGCTCAGCGAGAAGGCGAAGGTGCGCTTTATCGTCAAGCGCAAGCGCGCCGGACGCAAGCCGAAGCAGGTCGGCGCCTTCCGGGCAAGGGGCCTGGCGGGCAAGAACCGGAAGCGCTTCGCGGGCAAGCTGAAAGGCAGGTCCCTCCCGCCCGGCCGCTACGTGGCGATCGCCACGGCGACCGACTCGACAGGTGGAAAGTCGACCCCCCGCAGCGCCATGTTCGAGGTCAAGAAACCCTAAAGTCGAAGAGGCGAAGTGCTACGCTGTCGCACATGGAGATCGGTGTACGCGACCTGCGCAACCGAACCGCCAGCGTTATCGATGCCGTAAGGGCCGGGGAGCGGGTAGTCCTCACCGTCAACGGCGATCCGATGGCGGACATCGTCCCTCACGGTCAGCGCACTCGCTGGCTTGGCGGCGAACAGCTTCGAGAGCAACTCCGCGACCGCTCTGCCGACTCAGCCCTGCGACAGGAGCTCGACGAGCTTGCCGGCCAAACCCTCGACGAGCTTTGAGCACATCGCCGGCCGGCCTGCTCGATACCTCGGTCTTCATCGCCCGCGAGACCGGCCGTGAGCTCGAGGAGCTTCCCGATCGGGTTGCAGTGTCCGTGGTAACGATCGGCGAGCTTCAGCTCGGCGTCCTGAATGCACCGGACGATGCGGCCCGAACGCGCCGCGCTGACACTCTCGCCCTCGCCCGCTCAGCCGATCCGATCCCGATCAGCGAGGCGGTAATGACCGCCTGGGCTCGACTCGTCGCCGACTGCAAGGCTGCGGGAATACACCGCACAGTCAAGCTCACCGATGCCCTGATCGCTGCCACCGCAGTCGAGCACGGTCTGCCCGTCGTGACACAAGACGGCGACTACCGCAAGATCGCATCCGCACATTTGCCTCTGCAAGTGCTCGGAGTCTGAGCTACGAACCGGGTGTCGGAGCGATCTCGGCGGGCTCACCGCCGGGCGCCCAGTGGGCCTCGGGCGAGGGCGGGGTGTCGCGCAGGTACCACTCGGCGTCGAGGGCGCCCTTGCAGCCGCTGCCGGCGGCGGTGACCGCCTGGCGGTAGACGTGATCGACGACGTCGCCGACGGCGAAGACGCCGGCCAGGTTGGTCCTGGTCGAGCCGCCCTCGGTGAGGATGTAGCCGTTCTCGTCGGTGTCGACCTGGCCTGTGACGATCTCCGACTTGGGGATGTGGCCGATGGCGACGAAGGCGCCCTCGACCTCGACGTCCTCAGTCTCGCCGCTCTCGGCGTTGCGCAGGCGCACGTGGCCGAGGCGCCCACCATCGCCACCGACGAACTCCTCGGCGACGAACGGCGTCTTGAGGCTGATGTTCTCGCGCTCCTTGGCGCGGTCGAACATGATCTTCGAGGCGCGGAACTCGTCGCGCCGGTTGACGAGGGTCAGCTCGCTGGCGTACTTGGAGATGAAGATCGCGTCCTCCATCGCCGAGTCGCCGCCGCCGATCACCAGCACCCGCTGGTCTTTGAAGAAGGCCCCATCGCAGACGCCGCAGGTGGAGACGCCACAGCCGCTGAGCTCGATCTCCCCCGGAATCCCGAGTCGCCGCGGCTCGGCCCCCATCGCCAGGATCACGGTTTTGGCGACGTGCTCCTCGTCGCCAAGGTAGACCTTCTGCAGGCCCCCGTCGGTGAGCTCGACGCGATCGACGTCGTCGGTGACGAAGCGGGTGCCGAAGCGCTCGGCCTGAGCCCGAAACTGGTTCATCATCTCCGGCCCCATGATCCCCTCGGGGTAGCCCGGGTAGTTCTCCACGTCCGTCGTGTTCTGCAGCTGCCCGCCCCACTGGAAGCCCTCGAAGACGAGCGGCTCGAGGTTGGCGCGGGCAGTGTAGAGAGCGGCGGTGTAGCCGGCCGGGCCGCCGCCGACGATGATCACGTTCTCGACTTTCTTCGCCTCAGTCATATCCGTTCCGAGTCTATTGGCGTCGCCAATACTTTACTTTTTATAGTAGCGCGCCGATCAATCGGAAGACCCGTCTCTTCCCATTCGTGGACGCGTTTGCGGAGCTGGAAGAAGGCGGCAACGCCGAACGGAATCGGCATCCAGAAGGCGATCAGGCGGTAGATCAGAATCGCCGGGAAAACGGTGTCCTCGGGGATGCCGAAGAGGACGAAGGCGCCGATCATCCCGGCGTCGACCGCGCCGACCCCGGCCGGCGCGAAGGGGATCAGGTTGGCGACCATGCCGAGGAAGAAGCCCTGAACGACGACGGCGAGCGGCACGTGCACGCCGAAGGCGTGGAAGCAGGCCCAGAGGATGCCGATGTTCGCCGCCCAGAAGCCAGCCGCGCCGAGCACCGCCAGCCCCCCCTGCGAAGGATGGGCGAAGAGGCTGAGCGCGAAGCGGAAGCCCTCGGCGAAGGTGGCGGGGACCTTGGCGATGTTCCGGGCGATCGCCCGCCCGCGGTCGCCGTGGACGAAGCGCGCCACCCGCGGGCCGAGATCGGGCGGGACCAGCGCCAGCAGCAGACCCAGCGCCAGCAGCAGCCCGGCCACCGCCGCCGGGACGATCGTCAGCTCGACCGAGCCCTTGCCGTTGAGCACGCCGGTGCGGAGGAGGATCCCGAAGAGGATCAGGGCGAGCGGGTAGAAGGCGTAGTGCAGGGTGAGGAAGGCGACCATGCGGCGGGCGACGTCGTGGCGGCCCATTCCCGCTTTTCGCAGCGCCCAGTAGGTGAGCGCGATCCCGCCTGCCCCGGCCGCCGAGAAGATCAGCGTCGCCGCCAGCCCGGCCATGTTGATCTCGTAGGTCTCGAGCCAGGTCAGCCGCAGCGCGTCGCCGCCCACTACCGCCTTGAAGAGGGCGATGTAGGTGCCGAAGGCGACGACGTTGAAGCCGATCGCGACGACGATCCAAACCGGATCGGCGTCGTCGAGCTTGCCGAGGGCGTTGCCGAGGCCAACCAGCTTCGGGAAGAGGAAGTAGATCCCGATCAGCAGCAGGAAGACGAGGACGAGGGTCTGGATCAACCGTCGCCGGGTGAAGATCGGAAGCTCAGCGGTGTCGCCGCCGTTCACCGAACCCTCGGGAGACACTCAGGGGAAGCTACCCGCTCGCGAGGCGCTCCAACCGCTGAAGGCCCCTGTTTACGGCAAGCACCGCCGGCTCGGCGAGGGGCTCGCCGTGCCGTACGAGGGCGACGAGGCCGGTGCCGGCGAGTAGGTCGGTCACATAGTGCTCGCCCAGGTAGACGAGCGCGAAGCCCAAAGTCAATGCGTAGCTCCAGCCGACGAGGCCCTCGGCGACGCCCGCCTCGGAGAGCGAGATGGCCGCCATCGTCGAGGTGGCGAAGTGCAGCGAGGGCATCGCCGCCCAAGGGTTGCCGCCGAGCGCCCCGTACATCGCGGGCCAGGCCGAGCGCCAGGTCCGTTCGCCGACCCCGATCATGATCCGCTGCACCTCCTCCCCGGTCTCGCCCTGCTCGGAGGCCCACCAGGGCGGCGCCGTCGGCGCCGCGAAGTAGCCGGCGCAGCCGAGGTCGAAGACCGCGGCTTGCTGGCGGGCCGCGCGCGGAAAGCGCTCGGGATGGCGCAACAGGATCCAGGTCAGCACCAGGTAGGGCTCGAGGAACCAGAGCCAGTGGACCCAGGTGAGGAAACGGTCGAACGCGCCAGTCCAGCGGCGACCGGCCAGCGCACGCTGCAGGCGGACATTGGGCAGACGACCGAGACCCAGAGCGCGGTCGACGGCGATCGGGTAATGGACGCGAAGGCGACTGCGGAGGCGCTCTGGATCGTCATAAGGAAGCTCGTGGACCATCGTGAAGGCCCACATCTGCATCGCGAAGATCGCCACATCGCGCTTGCGCGAGCGGGGACTCAACACGGCCACCGCGAGCGGCCCGGCGGCGCAGGCGACAACCGTTGCAGGCGCCGGCGCGCGCAGGCGGCGACGCAACAGCGGTACGGCGACAGCGGCGCCGATCGCGCCCATAGCTCCGGCCCGCACCGCAAGGCGAAGCGCCGGAGATGGTCGCGAGCGCTTCTTCATCAGGCGGGCGAGTATAGGATGGCCGCGCTTTGGCCCCCCATTCCCCCGGCACGGACCAAATCGACACGCTGCTCTGGATCGGCTTCGTCGCCGCGACGATCCTGATCGTCGCGATCAACGCCGCCCTGATCTTTGCCCTGCGCCGTTACCGGAGCGAGCGCGGGTCCGAGCCGAAGCCCGCGACGGGCGGCCGCCGCAGCCAGCTCCGCGTCGGCGCCGCCCTCACCGCGTTCGCCGCCGTGATCCTGGTGCTCAGCCTGGTCTACACCGACAAGGCACGGGAGACGCCGGCGACCGGCAGCGCCGGCCTCGCCTCGGCGCGCTCACAGCCGCTGCGGATCGAAGCGACCGGCCAGCAGTGGCTGTGGCGCTACGACTACCCCAATGAAGCCTTCTCCTATTACAAGCTCGTCGTGCCCGTGGACACGACCGTCGAACTGGATCTCGTCTCCACCGACGTGATCCACACCTGGGACGTCCCCGACCTCGCCGGCAAGCGCGACGCGGTTCCGGGCAAGACCAACCACGTCGTCTTCCGTGCTGATGAAGAAGGCGTCTTCAATGGCCAGGCAGCGACCCTCTCCGGACAGGCGTACGCGGCGATGCGAACCGAGGTCGAGGTCGTCTCACCCGAGGAATACGAAAGCTTCGTCGAGCGCCAGAGGTCCGACATCCAGGCCGCCCAGGACCGGGTCGTGAGCCTGATCGAAAAGGGAGAAGTGCCATGACCCGTCCCTCGGCCGAGATCGTCGTCGACGGCTACCCGCGGAAGCGCCCGCGCTGGATCGAGCTCGCGACCAGCGCCGACCACAAGGACGTCGGCAGGGTGATGATCGCCGCCGCGCTGGGCTTCCTCTTCATCGCCCTGGTCGAGCTGCTGCTGATGCGGCTGCAGCTCGCGATACCCGAAAACACCCTGCTCACGCCGGTCGCCTTCAACCGCATGCTCTCGCTCTACGGGGCGACGGCGATCTTCCTCTTCGCCATCCCGCTGGCGCTCGGCTTCTTCTACTACCTGGTGCCGCTGCAGATCGGCGCCCGCGGCACGGCGCTGCCGCGGCTCGGACAGCTCGGCCTCTGGCTCTACCTGGCCGGCGCGACGGTCCTCTACTCCGGCTTCTTCTTCACGCCGACGGAGGCCGGCGTCAACCCGCTGGCGCCGCTCTCCGAACTCGCCTTCCTGTCCAACAACGGGGTCGACGCCTGGGCGGCTGCAACCGGTTTGGCGACGCTCGGCTTCGTCCTCGTCTCGATCGACCTCGTGGCCACCCTGCGCCGCCTGCGCGCCCCGGGCATGGCCTGGAGGCGGCTGCCGGTCTTCTCCTGGGCGGCGGCGATCTGCTCCTGGCTGATGCTCGCGATCGGGGCGATCATGCTGGCCGCGATCACGATGCTGCTGATCGACCGCAACTTCGACGGCATCTTCTTCGCCGACGGCTCCGGCGGCGCGCCCCTGCTCTGGGAGCACCTGAGCTGGATCTTCTTCACCGGCACCTACATGCTGATCCTGATCACGGCGCTGGCCGCGATCGCCGAGATCGTCCCCGCCTTCTCAGGCCGGCCTCTCGTCGGCCGCAGCACTGTGATCGGCTCGCTCGCCGTGATCGCGGTGGTCGGCACCCTGGCCTGGATGCAGAACATGCTCACCTCGCCGATCGGGATCGGCTGGATGTACTACGCGATGGTCATGTCGCTGGCGCTGATCGTCCCCTTCGGCCTCATCTTCTTCAACCTGATCTCGACGATGATCGGCGGCTCCCTGCAGCTGCGCGCGCCCCTGCTCTTCGCTGCCGGGGCGATCTCGGCGATCTCGATCGGGCTCGCCTCCGAGGTCTCGCACTCGATGGTCGCCGTCGCCTGGCGCCTGCACAACACAGTCGACGCCACTGCCGCCACCCACTTCGCGCTGGTCGGGGGAAGTGTCTTCGGCGGCTTCGCGGCCCTCTACTACTGGTACCCGAAGCTGACCGGCCGCACGATGGGCGAGACGCTGGCCCGGATCTCCTTCTGGACGATGGCAATCGGCACCCTGACCGCCTTCGTGCCCCTGTTCCTCGCCGGCACCGACCACGGCCAGGTCGTCGACGCCTACAAATTCTTCTCCGGCACCGGGGTCAGCACCGAGAACCTGATCGCGACGATCGGCGCCTTCGTGCTCGCGATCGGGATCCTGTTGACGCTTGCCAACGCAATCGTCAGTCGCAGCGGCGGGGCGCGCGCCGGTCACGACCAGTGGGGCGGCGACTCGCTCGAGTGGTTCGCGCTCTCGCCGCCCGAGCCGCACAACTTCGACGTCCTGCCGGACGTTCGCAGCGCCCGGCCGATGCAGGACATCCGCGAAGCGATCGCGCACAGCACGGCCCGCGCCGAGGCCGCTTCGGGCGAGACGGCGCAGCCGGTAGCCTGATCCTGTGAGCGCGGAGCGAGCAAGCGTGCATATCTGGTTCTTCGCGCAGCGAGCGAAGCGCGATCCATTGGTGATATGAGCGGCGCCGAAACCGCTGTCGTCGCACAGCGCACTCCCGCCTTCGTCGCCACCCTGCGCGACTACGTCACGCTGACCAAGCCGAAGGTGCAGTCGCTGCTGCTGCTGACGACGATCACGACGATGTACGTCGCCGGCGACCCCTCCCCCGGCCTCGTCCTCCTCGTCTGCCTCGGTGGGGCGCTCTCGGCGGGCGGTGCAGGTGCGATCAACCACGCCGTCGACCGCGACATCGACCGGATCATGGCCCGCACGGCGAGCCGCCCCGTCGCCGCCGGCCGCATCTCCCCCCGGGCCGCGATCGGCTTCGGCGTCGCCCTCGGCTGCGCCTCGTTCGCGCTGCTTTCGCTCGCCGTCAACCCACTGGCCGCGGCCCTCTCGCTCTCCGGCCTGCTCGGCTACGTCTTCGTCTACACGCTCTGGCTGAAGCGCTCGACGCCGCAGAACATCGTCATCGGCGGCGCAGCGGGCGCGGTGCCGCCGCTGGTCGCCTGGGCGGCGGTGACCGGCGGCCTCAGCGGCACGGCGCTCTTCCTCTTCGCGATCGTCTTCTTCTGGACGCCGCCCCACTTCTGGGCGCTCTCGCTGCTGATGAAGGACGAGTACGCCAAGGTCGGGGTGCCGATGCTGCCCGTGGTCCGCGGCGAGGACGAGACGCGCCGCCAGATCCTCCTCTACACGGTCCTGCTCTACGCGGTGACGCAGCTGCCCTTCTGCGCGGGCGGCTTCGGGGTCGAGTACCTGGTCGCCTCGATGGCGCTCGGCGGTGGCTTCATCTACTGCGCGGTCCGCCTGCTGCGCAGCCGCGAGCGGCGCTGGGCGCTGCGCACATACCTCTACTCGCTGGCCTATCTGGCGTTGCTCTTCGTCTCGATGCCGCTCGACCGGCTGGTCTAGTAGAAATCTCGCCGTGGACCGCGAAACCGCACGCGCCAAGATGAGCGCCGGCCTCCTCGCCGGGGGCATCGCCGCGGCGATCTTCGCGCTCTGCTTCGTGGCGGCGACGCTCTACGTCGCCTCATGAGCTCCGAGCGTCGGCATATCCCCGAGCCCGGCGAGCTGGTCTACCGGCCGCGCCCCTCATGGGCGCCCGCGATCTTCGCCTTCGCAATCGCCCTCACAGTCTGCGGCGTCTTCGCCGAGGGCTTCATGGTGCGCGGCTGGATCTACTCGATCATCGGTGGTGTCATCGCCCTCTTCGCCCTGCGCAGCATGGTCAAGGACGCGACCCGCAGCTACTTCGGCCTTCCGCGCAGGCAGCACGTGCGCGGCGCTGTGCTGCCTGTCGAACAGATATCCCCGCCGCGAGGCTGAGTCAGTCCGGCGACATCCCCGACGTGGCGCCGTCGGAGGTCCAGACGCGGACGATGTCGCGCATCGAGAGGACGCCGACCAGCTCGGGTCCGTCGTAGACGACCAGGTGGCGGATGCCGCGCCGCGACATCTCGGCGGCGGCGTGCTCGAGGCTCCAGTCCGGCGAGGCCGCGATCACGCTGTCGCTCATGTGATCGCCGACCCGCTCGGCGTCCGGGTCCTCCCCTGCGCCGAGCGAGAGCAGCAGGTCGCGCTCGGTGACGATCCGCGGCACCGGCGTCTCGTCGTCGCTGACCAGCGCCGCGCCGGTTCCCTTCTCCGCCATCATCGTCGCCGCCTCGCGCAGGGTGTGCCCGGGTCCCACGGTGAGGACAACCTCCGACATCCCATCCCGTACGAGCATCCGGCCCTCCTCGCGAGTTCGTGTGAATCGCATCAAGCCTACCCGACCGTCGTGCCCAGGCGGCAGCTTTCGCGGGGGCGGGCATATAGACTGCGGCGCGCTTCGCGCCGTATGCCCAACCTTTCCAAGCCCATCCGTCTGCTGCTCGTCCTCGCCGCGCTCGCCGCGGTTGCACTGCCCGCGGCCGGCTGCGGCACGAGCACCGCCGATCCAGCTCGGGGTCGGGTGCTCTTCAGGCTGAAATGCGGTGTCTGCCACACGATGGCCGAGGCGGGGGCCACCGGCACCCAGGGCCCAAACCTCGACGACGCTTTCGCCGCGGCGCGCGCCGCGGGCGAGGGCGGCGACACGATCGAAGGCATCGTCAAGGCCCAGGTCGAGTTCCCGCGACCGAGCAACGGCGACACCGCCGTCTCGATGCCGGCCGACCTCGTCACGGGGCAGGATCTCGAGGACGTCGCCGCCTACGTCGGCCTCTACGCAGGCGTACCCGGCGCGGCCCCGCCCAGGGTACCCGGCGGCCCCGGTGCCCAGGTCTTCGCCAACAACGGCTGTGACACCTGCCACACGCTGGCGGCGGCCAAAGCGGGTGGCGTGACCGGCCCGAACCTCGACGAAGTCCTGCCCGGCCAAAGCGCGGCGATGATCGAAGAATCGATCGTCGACCCCAACGCCCACATCGCCAAGGGTTACTCGGCAAACGTGATGCCGCAGAACTTCAGCACGCTGATCAAAAAGAGCGAACTCGAAGCGCTCGTCAAGTACCTGATCGAATCGACCTCCAAGGGCGGCGGCTCGAAGGGCGGTTGACCCGTCGGCGGCGTCGGGCCGCTGGCATCATCGACGGCGGCATGCGCGCGCGCTTCAGCATCTCGCCCCAGCTCTACGCCAGGGTTGCCCTGGTCGCCCTCGGGGCCCTGTCGCTGATCGTGCTGACGGGCGCTGCCGTCCGCCTCACCGGCTCGGGCCTCGGCTGCCCGGACTGGCCCAAGTGCTATGGGCAAACCGTGCCGCCACTCGACACACATGCCGTGATCGAGTTCGCCAACCGGGTCCTCACCGGCTTCGTCGGCATCGCGGTGATCGCCGCCAGCGCGCTCGCCTGGTTTCGCAAGCCGTTCCGCTGGCACCTGGCGCTGTTCGGGGCGCTGCTGCCGCTGGGCGTGATCGGACAGGCGATCCTCGGCGGCCTGGTCGTCAGGCACCACCTCGCGCCCGGCCTGGTGATGAGCCACTTCATCCTCTCGATGTTGCTGCTGGACGCTTCCTTCGCCCTCGCCTGGTGCGCCCGCTACGAGCCGACGGACAGGCGCCGCTCGACCGACCGGCTCGGCGTCTGGGCCGTGCGGGCCCTGATCCCGCTGGGGCAGCTGACGATCCTCGTCGGGACGATCGCGACCGCCTCCGGCCCACATGCCGGCGCCCATGCCGGTCAGCTCGTGCGCCGCTTCGACTTCGAGGGCGCGAGAACGCTCGAATGGGTGGTCCAGCGGCACGCCGCGATCGCCACCGTCTTCGGCCTGGCGGCGATCGGCGTCTGGCTGCTGCTGAGGCGTCCCGGGGGCGATGACCGAGCCGCCAAGCCACTGGCTGCCGTGATCGGCCTTCTCGCCCTGCAGGGCGTCGTAGGCGGCCTCCAGTGGGCCCTGGAGCTGCCCACGGAGATCGTCTGGGTACACGTCGCGCTGGCGACGGTGACCTGGCTGGCGATGCTGTGGGCCGTGGCGACTGCGGGACGCTTGGAGCCGAAGCTCAGGCCAGACGCGTCACGACCAGCCCCGCCACAACGGCGAGAAGCGTCACGGACAGGCGCGTAATCGTCGCGTGCAAGCCGATCGCCATCTCCTGAGTCCTATCGAAGCGTTCATCGACCTTCTCGAAGCCCTCGTCGACCTTGGCGAAGCGCGCCTCGAACTTGGCTTCCATCCGGTCGAAGCGCGCATTCATTTCCTGCCGCTGTGAGGCAAAGCCCTCGTCGATCCGGCGACCCATCGCATCGACCTGGTGCTTGAGGTCGTCCATGCGGTCGTCGGTCCAGCGCGTCATCAACTCCATGATGACAGCCTAGAAGACAAAACGTTTCCTCAAGTTAGCCTGAGGTTGCGATCCAGCAACAACTCCGTCACGAAACTGCGCGATCGACCGCGAGGTCGACGACCACGTGGGTCACCGGCAGATCGATGTTCTCGCGCGCGTGGTCGACGACACCGTGCTCGAGCCAGCGCGAGCGCTCAGGCGGATGAGTTGAGATCAGGATCTCGTCCGCCGGGAACAGTCGCAGGGCGTCCTCAATTGCAACCGTCGGGTCGGAGTCGCCGATTTCCCCCCTCGCCTTCAGGCCAAGCTCGCGGATCGCGATCAGCGAGAGCTCCATTCGCTGCCGCGCCAGCTCCATCGCTTCATCGATGTCGGAGGCCCAGTGCGAAGCGCGCGAGGTCGCCAGTGCCGGCGTGATGACGAGCACCTCGCAGGCTCGCTCCCGGCAGCGCCTGCGAATCTCGTCGATCAACGCCTCGCCACCGACCGTCTCGTTGGCGATGACGAGGAGCCGGAACCTGCCGTCGCCTCCCTTCGACACAGCCACGCTCCGCGGCAGCGACCCACGCGCGCCTCGGTATGCGATCCCAGCCCCGAAGCCGATCAGGGCCGCCGCCCAGACGACCCCGATCACCGGTCGCGTCAACAGCGTCAGGGCGATCACCGAGACCGCTCCGAGCCCGATGACCACGACCCAGCGGAATGCATCCGCCTCAGACCTCAGGGGGTTGTGCATACCTTCTTTGTACTACCCGGACAAAGCGCCGGTTCAACCACTAAGCGGAGGCGGAAGATCCGGCGATGCTTCGACCGGTTGCGTCGGGTTGCGTCGAGGGCTCGGCTTTGGCCGAGAGCAGGCCGAAGTAGATCGTCGCGGCGGCAAGAGCGCCTATCGGCGCCGTGATGGAAGAGCTGATCAGGTTGGCGAGGATCCTCATCCCGACCCCCTTTGCGATTGCGGCGCCGATGACCGCGAGCACGAAGCTGACGACCGCCGTGATCACGAAGACGGTGAAGATCACTCCGAAGACCTGCCAGCCGTTTCCGCGCACGAGCTCTCGCGAGCGGCCGAAGGCGGCGATGACCCCTTTGTGCTCGACCACGATCACCGGGGCGATCACCGCCCAGATCGTCAGCAGGATCAGGCCCGGTATCACCAGCAGGAACATCCCGATTCCGATCGCGATGCCCGAGAGCAGGCCCGCCCCGATCAGTGGCAAGACCACGGGCCAGGTCGCGCTGACCAGCTCGCCGACCGACGAATCGCGCCTGCCGTCTTGGACGTCTTTGACGAGACCGACGACCATGCCCTGGTAGAGGGTCGCCGCCACCACTCCCACGGCGAAGACGAGAGGGAAAAGGGCAAAGCTCCCCGCCAGCAACGCGGTGACCACCGCGACGATCAGGTACAGGCAGAAGGCAACGGGCAGCAGCACCCCGGCCTGCTCGCCATACGTCTGAAAGACCTGCCGGAGGGTTGCGCCCACATCGAGCTTTCGTTCCATGCGATGCCCTTTCCACATTCGCGCGAGCAACCCTGCGCAATCCAGTCGGAAAGAGCTAGAGGATGTAGACCGTCGTGTAGACGATGATCCACATCACGTCGACGAAGTGCCAGTAGATGCCGGGCACCTCGACGCCGAGGTGGTCCTCTGCCTTGGGGCCGAAGTGGCCGCGGAAGGCGCGGATGGTGGCGAAGCTCAGCAGACAGAGGCCGACGAAGACGTGGGCACCGTGCAGGCCGGTGAGGCCGTAGAAGATCGAGCCGAAGGCGAGGTCGCGGGCGCTGAAGCCGAGGTGCACGTACTCGTTGATCTGGATGAAGAGGAAGGTCGCACCGAGCAGCCAGGTGAGGACCAGGCCGAGCTTCAGGCCCTTGCGGTTGCCGCGGCGGATCGACTCCAGCGCGTAGTGGATGGTGAAGCTCGAGGAGACGAGGATCGCCGTGTTGATCCCCGCGACCGCGACCGGCAGCTCATAGGGATGCGGCGGCCAGGTCGGCGGGTGGACGACCACGCGCAGGAAGAAGTAGGAGGCGAAGAAGGCACCGAACAGCATCACCTCGGAGACGATGAAGAGCAGGATCCCGAGCGTCTGGCGGTCGATGCGCGAGCTCTGGTTTGCCTCGGGCGGCCCGTGGTGCTCCTCGTGGGAGTGGCCCAGGGCGACGGTTGCGCTCTCCATCAGGATCCCCCCTCCTCGGCGACGGCCGCGGCGACCGCGGCGGCGGGACGGCCCACCTCGAGATGGGTGACGGTCTTGTCGGTGATCTCGCGCACGCGGCCGATCAGGTCGTTCTCGAGCCAGCGCGAGCTCTCGCCGGCGAAGGTCGAGATCAGCACCTCGTCGATGCGGTAGTGCTCGATCGCGTTGCGCACGGCGTTGAAGGGTTCCGGGCTCATCGGCTGACCGGTCGCGTCGACGTCGGCGCGGTAGAGCTCGGCCAGCGTCGAGGCGAGGTCGCGGACGATCTCGGCCTCGCTGACGTCCTCCGAGCGCGGGCAGATGATCGTGTAGCGGTGAGGATGGCCGGCGGCGCGCTCCTTCAGCCGCTTGACCAGGTCGGGAGCGGCGATCGTCTTCGTCGCCACGACCAGAGTGTGGTTGACCTCCCAGCTGATCGCATCCTCTTCGATCCGCACCGGGATGTGGGTGACCGTGACCTCCGGTTCGAAGCGGCTTTTCGCCCACTCGACCAAGTCCTTGCGAGTGAAGCCGAAGCGCGTCTCATACAGACAGGAGAGCAGCACCTCGCCCGGTTCGTGGGCGCGCACCGCGTCGTCGAGGGCGAGCGACGACTCGGGGTCCATCACCTCGCCGACCGATTCGATCCCGTACTCGGAGAGGATCGACATCGTCACCTCGACCCGCGCCCGCGCCGCCTCTCGCAGCTCGCCGGCGTCGATCAGCTGACCGACCGCGGGCTGGTTCTGCGGTGCCGCCACGGCGACGAAGGGCACGTCCTCCGCCCGCTCTTTGACCGCCTGCAGCAGCTTGCGCCCGCCTGCGACCTCGTTGAGGAAGACGAGCAGGGGCCGCCCTTCCGCAGCGCTCACGTCGACACCACCGTCGCAGGCTCGGGCGCCTCCACCTCCGCGCCTTCGCCGGCCAATATCGCGTGGCGCGCACCCGGCACGCCGAACTCGTAGGGACCGCCGACGACGCGCGGGATCTCGTCGAAGTTGAAGATCGGCGGTGGTGAGGAAACCAGCCACTCGATCGACTTCGCCCGCCACGGGTTGGACTCGGCCTTCGGCCCGAAGCGCCAGCTGACCACCATGTTGTAGAGGAAGACGAGCTGGCAGGCGCCGAGGAAGAAGGCGCAGCAGCTGATCAACAGGTTCCAGTCGCCGAACTGGGTTGCGTAATCGGCGACGCGACGCGGCATCCCGTCCATCCCGATCCAGTGCATCGGGATGAAGGTGCCCCAGGTGCCGATGACCGTGCCCCAGAAGTGGATGCGGCCGAGCCGCTCGTCGTACATCCGCCCGGTCATCTTCGGGAACCAGTGGTAGATGCCGGCGAAGATCGTGAAGACCGAACCGCCGAAGAGGACGAAGTGGATGTGGGCGACGATGAAGTAGGTGTCGGAGACGTGGATGTCGATCGGCACCATGCCGAGCATCACGCCGCTGATCCCGCCGATCGTGAAGGTGATGATGAAGGCGAGCGCGAACAGCATCGCCGTCGAATAGGTATGGATCTTGCCGAAGTAGAGGGTCCCCAGCCAGGAGAAGATCTTGATCCCGGTCGGCACCGCGATCAGCAGCGTCGTGAACATCATCGGCACCCGCAGCCAGCTGAACATGCCGGCGACGAACATGTGGTGGGCCCAGACCGAATAGCTGAGCACGACGATCCCGATCAGCGCCAGGGCCATCAGGCGGTAGCCGAAGATCGGCTTGCGGGAGTGGGTCGAGATGACCTCGCTGATGATCCCGAAGCCGGGCAGCATCATGATGTAGACGGCTGGGTGCGAATAGAACCAGAAGATGTGCTGGTAGCTGATCACGTCGCCACCACCAGCAAACTGGAAGAAGTTGGTGTGCAGGGCGCGGTCGAAGAGGACCATGAACTGGGCGCCGGCGATGAAGGGCGTCGCGGCGACGACCAGCAGCGAGGTCGAGAGGTTCGCCCAGACGAGCAGCGGCATGCGCCAGAAGGTCATTCCGGGCGCACGCATAGTGATGATCGTGACCAGGAAGTTGAGCGCGGTCGCGATCGACGAGGCACCGGCAAACTGCACGCCGAGGTTGAAGAAGGACTGGCCCAGCGGCGCCCCGGTCGAGAGCGGCGCATAGCCGGTCCAGCCGGCGTCGAAGGCGCCGCCCGGGGCGAGGAAGCTGCCGATGAAGAGCAGGCCGGCGAGCGGCAGCATCCAGAAGCTGAGCGCGTTGAGCCGCGGGAAGGCCATGTCCGGCGCGCCGATCATCAACGGCAGCACGTAGTTGGCGATCCCGGCGAAGACCGGGATGACGAAGACGAAGATCATCAGCACCGCGTGGGTGGAGAAGAGGCTGTTGAAGGTCGACGCGTCGACGATCTGCGTGCCCGGCCGGGCCAGCTCGGCGCGGATCAGCATCGCCATCAACCCGCCCACGAAGAAGAAGAAGAAGGTGGTGCAGATGTACTGGATGCCGATCACCTTGTGATCGGTGTTGAAGCGGAAGTAGTCGCGCCAGCTCTTGGCCCCGTGCTGCGAGTGGTCCTCGGGGATGGTCGGCATCCCCGCCGCCCAGCGCAGCCAGTAGTCGAAGCAGCCGAAGCCGAGCAGGAAGCCGAGCGGGCCGGTGATCAGCGGCACGACGACCTGCGGGTATCCGGTCTGTTCGGTCTGGAAGGCGGGCAGGCCCGATGCCTTGCGCAGGGCGACGACGAGGGCGAAGCCGAAGGCCGCGCCGAGCAGCGCGCCGAGCGCGCCGCGAATCCACCCGGGTTGCTTGATCGCAGCCACCATCAGCGGTCCCCCATTATGCCCCTCCGGCGCCGACCGGCACCGGGTTGGTCTCGGTGTCTTGGATGATCGATTCCTTGTAAGGCTGCGGCACGTGTTCCTTCAGCCCGTCGACCCATTTGAGGAAGTCGGCGGGCCTTTCGACAACCACGTTGGCGCGCATCGAGGCATGGCCGAAGCCGCAGAGCTCGGTGCAGATCAGCTGGTAGGTGCCGAGCCTGTCGGGCGTCACGATCGCCGTCGTCGTGATCCCCGGCACGTTGTCCTTCTTGATCCGCCACTCCGGCACCCAGAACGAGTGGATCACGTCCTGGGAGTGCATCTTGAACTGGATCTGGCGGTTGAGCGGCACGTGCAGCTCGCCCTGGGACCAGCGGCCGCCGTTTTCCGGGTAGCCGAAGCTCCACGCGTACTGCTGGGAGAAGACGTCGACGATCATCGCGTTGTCGGCCGGCTCTTCGATTTCGTTGAGCACGGCCCAGCTGTAGCCGGCGCCGAAGAGGACGATGATCGTCGGGATCAGCGTCCAGGCCACCTCGAGCCGGGTGTTGCCGTGGATCGGCTCGCCGTCGGACTCGTCGCCGGGCTTCGCCCTGAACTTCCAGAGCGCGTAGAAGAGCATCACGACCACCAGCGAGAAGACGAACGACGAGAGGACGATCATCACGTTGAGCAGATCGTCGATCTTCGGCGCCGCCGTCGAGGCCTCCTGGCCGTCCCAGTGGATCGAGACCATCACCGCCGAGATCGCCGCGGTCATCGCAAGCGTGGCGGCGAACATCTTCGCTATCGGGAGGCGGCCCATCATCGGCGGACGGGCATTCTATGCAAGCGGCAGACGGTCAAGCTCGCCCCGCGCGGCGGCGATCACGCCGCGGGCGACGCCCTCCCAGCTCCAGAGCCGACGAGTCGTCTCGACGAGGCTCTCACGGGCAGCGGCCCGCTCGGCCTCGGGCAGCGAGAGCCAGCCGTCGAGGCGCTCCGCGATCGCCTCTACGGCGCCCTCGCCGACCGGGAACGAGGTCAGGGGGCCGACCGCGGGGGGCAGCGTTGCGGCGAGCTGTCGCGAGACCTCGAGCATGCCCGAGTGCCCGGCGGACACCGGCAGCACGCCACAGGCGGCGGCCTCGGCGGCGACCATCCCGAATGCCTCCGGGAAGGTGCTGGGCATGACCAGGGCCTCGGCGCCGGACAGCAGATCGGCGACCTCGTCGTGCTCGAGCCGGCCGAGGAGCTCGACCGAGCCGGCGATGCCCCGCGCAGCCTCGGCATAATCGGCCGGCGGGTCCGCCAGGAACGCCGAGAGGATCGGCAGCGGTTTCCCCTCTCCCCCCTCGAGGCTCCAGCCCGCAGCCGCGACCTCACGAGCTTTCGCGAGATCTCCTGCTTCGAGCGCTGCCAACAGCTTCCGCAGTCCGCCCTCGTACTCGCCGTAGCCGGCGATCTCCAACCGTGCATCGGGGTGCTCCGCCCTGACGAGTGGCCAGGCCGCGATCAGAAGATCGACTCCCTTGGAGACGATCAGCTTGCCGACGTAAACGATTCTCCGCGGAGGCCGTGACAGGACCCGCGGCCTGAACGCCTCCGTGTCGACGCCCGGAGGGCCAAGGCGAGTCTTCTCCCGAAGACCGTCGACGTCAGGCAGCGCTCCCCACAACGACTCGGCGGTGTGCCTGGAGCCGACGAGGACGCCGTTGGCCGCCTCCATGCCCTCGCGGGCGTAGGGCAGGAAGCGAGGGTTGGGCTTGACCGTGTACTCCAGGGCCGACCCGTGGACCTTGGCGGCGAAGGGGGCGACGTCGGCGCGGGCGAGGATGGCGGGCCCCATGACGAGGTGGTTGGCGAGGGCGACGTCGATTCCTCCGGCGCGCTCGGCCACCTCGCGGACGGCGGAGACATTGGCCTCGATGTAGCGATCCAGCTCCTCGTCGCTCAGCTCCGGGAAGGCCTTGACCTCGAACCCCTCGTAGGGATCCTTGACGTAGACCGGGAGCAGGCCGTGGATGTCGGGGTTGTGGATCTCGACCCCCTCGATCCTCGTCTCGCGGTCCTGGCAGAGCAGGTGCACCTCGTGGCCGAGGCGGGCGAGCGCGCGGGCGAGGTTGGCGTTGTAGATGTTGCTGCCGGTGCCGCGCAGCATGTAGCCGTGGAAGATGAGGACGCGCATCGAGACCGCGGAAGCTATTAGTCTTCGCCGCCGTGAACTCGAAGCAGCTCTACCGGATGCGCGCGCCGGCCTCAGGCCGCGAGGCCCTGGCTCACGCCGAGCCCGGCGAGGTCTACCTCGACCGCGAGACCGGCGAGGAGATGGAGCCGGTCGCGGCCGTACTGCCGCTCGCCCCCTCGGTCTCCTCCCTGCCGCGCAGCCCGGAGAACCTCCGCGCCTGCCGCCGCTGCGACCAGCTGATCGGCCTCGACGTCAGCGACTGCCCCTACTGCGGCTTGCGCCAAGAAGCGCTGTAGGCACCCCCGTTCCGCACAGGCAGGCAGGCGCGACGCCGAGCCTTACGGCGTCGGCGACGAGCCAGTTCTTGCCAGGCCATCACCGCGGTAAGGCCGAGCATGACGACGTAGCTGATCGTGGTTTCCGCCTGAACTATCCCAACGAGAAACAACGACCCCAAGCCCAGGCAAAGGCCCAGAAAGAGATCGGATCGGACAAAACGTTTCATGAAGCGAAGACTAGCTGGTTTGCCAGCGCGACCAGATAGAACAGCGCCCCTAGCCAGAAGCCGAGAAGACCGCCGATCATGACGGCCCGGTCCCGGCTTGCCGGCTTGAAGTGGAGCGAGACAACCGTGCCGAGCATGCCACCCGCCCCCGCGGTCGTGAACGGCAGTTCTATGCCGATGCTGCTCGGCCAGGGATCCTCAACCCTGGGAAGAGTCAAAGTGAAGATCAGCCAATGAATCGCCCACACGCACCAACCCTGACCGCCTCCAACTCACGCGTGGCGCGCACAACATCAAATCTTCGTCATAACTTCTTGACGACGCTCGTCACACTCCAGCTTCGCGAAACGGGAGCGGCTTTCATGGACCGGATATCGGGTGTCCATGCGAACGTTTTGCGCGGGAGGAGAGCTCGTTCGAGGCGCGAGCAATCCCCTCTTCAGCGACGAGTTGCGAGTGAACAGGGCGCCCGATATCCGGGCCGCCCCGCAAACCGCCCGAGCCCTACGGTTTCTTGACCAGCGTCGCCGTGTAGAGCAGCCGCGCGCTGGAGTAGAAGCAGCCGTAGGTCTTGGTCTTGCCAACGCCCTGCTGCGGGTGGCCGCCCTGGATGTCCTGCTTGGAGGCGCAGTGGCCGGTGACGCGGCTACCGCGCCAGGTGTCTCCTTCGGAGACGTTGAAGGCGAACATCGGCGCCCAGGTCGGCACGGTGAGGGCGACGATCTGACCGCGCAGGACGGAGAGCGGATGCTCGAGGGCGAAGATCGGGGTGCTGCCGAAGTAGGGGTTGAGGATCTCGAGCGGGCTCTGGCGCACGAGCGTGAACTGCGGCGGCTTGGAGCCTTTGACCGGCCGCAGGATGCCGATCCGCGCCTGCGAGGGCTTGCCGAGGAATTCGTCGAAGAAACCGACCTCGTTGGTGGTCGTTTTGCCGTCGACGTGCGACGGCTTCGAGAGGGCGATCGACCAGGCGACCACCTTGCCGTCGAAGGGGGCCTCGTAGGGCTGGTCAACACCCCCGGCATTGACCTGGTAGCCGGTGACGTGACCCTCGACCCGACAGGGGATCACCTCGATGTTGTTGACGACCTTGCCCGGGCAGGATGGAGGTGGCGTCGAGGAGGTCTTGCCGAGCACGATGACGCGCAGCGGCGCCGAGTCTGCGGCTCCCGGCCAGGCGACCGCGACGAGCACCGCCAGCGCGCAGGCGAACGCCAGCGCCAGCGCGGCGCGCGACCTGACGTTGCCGTTTTCCGCTGCTACTCGCATAGTCCTCAGCTGCAACCCCGCCGCCTGGCGCGGGTTGCGGCCGTGATTCTGCCTTCCGAGTGCCGCAGATGCGCGCTTTGACGGCGCATTGCACGATCCCGGCCAAGTGGCCTCGGTAGGGTTGCCGCCCCATGCCCGCAATCGTCGTCGAGCAGCTCGAACGCGCCTTCGACGAGGTGCACGCCGTGCGCGGCGTCGATCTCACGGTCGACGAGGGCGAGATCTACGGCTTCCTCGGCCCCAACGGGGCTGGCAAGACCACCACGGTCCGCATGCTGACCACGCTGCTGCTGCCAACCGGCGGGCGGGCGGCTGTCGCCGGCCACGACGTGGTCAAGGAAGCGCGGGCGGTGCGGGCCTCGATCGGCGTCGCCCTGCAGGAGGCGGCGCTCGACCCGCTGATGACCGGGCGCGAGCTGATCCGCCTGCAGGCAACGCTCCAGGGCCTGCCCAGCGCCGAGGGCAAGCGCCGCGCCGACGCGCTGCTCGAACGCGTCGAGTTGACCGAGGCCGCCGACCGGCGGGTCGGGACGTACTCGGGCGGGATGCGACGACGCCTCGACCTGGCGGCGGCGCTCGTGCACGAACCGCGCGTCCTCTTCCTCGACGAGCCGACCACCGGGCTCGACCCGGTCAGCCGCAAGACGATCTGGGAGGAGGTGCGCTTGCTGAACGACGAGGGAACCACGGTCTTCCTCACAACCCAGTACCTCGAGGAGGCCGACCAGCTCGCCGACAACGTGGCGATCATCGACCGCGGCACGATCGTCGCCGAAGGCACGCCGGAGGCGCTCAAGGCGCAGATCGGCAACCCCCACATCCAGCTGCAGCTGGCCGAGGGCTCGCTCGCCGAGGCCGAGGAGATCTGCGCCCGGATCGGCAAACTGCTGCCGCCACGCGACGCGAGGACGATCCTGGTCGAGGTCGAGAACGGCGCCGGCGACATCCCCAAGGTCGTGCGGGCGCTGGACGACGCGGGGATCGAGGTCGAGTCGCTGGAGCTGGTCAAGCCGACCCTCGACGACGTCTTCGTCGCCAAGACCGGCCATCACCTCGAGAAGAAACGGGACGACGAGCCGGAGTCGGAGCTGGAGGCTGTCGAGGCTTGAGCGACCTGGCGAAGAACCTGCGGGTCGTCAGGGCGTTGGGCCTGCGGTCGGTCAAGCAGACCTTCCGCCGGCCGCAGCTGATGGCGCCGATCCTCGTCTTCCCCACCCTTCTGCTGGCGATCCAGACCGGCGGGGCGGGCGGGGCAGTCAACCTGCCGGGCTTCCCGCCGGTGGACAGCTTCCTCCAGTTCATGCTCGCCGGTGCGATGATGCAGTCGCTGATGCTGGCCGGCAACAGCGGCGGCATCGCGCTGGCCGTCGACATCGAGATGGGCTTCACCGACCGGCTCTTCGCCGCCCCCATCCCCCGCTACACGATCGTGCTCGGCCGCCTCGCCGGAACCGCGACGCTGGGCCTGCTCTCGGCGCTCTGGTTCCTGGCGATCGGGCTTGCCTTCGGAGCGACGATCGAGGGCGGCGTGCTCGGCGCCGCAATCGCGGTCGGCCTGGTCACCGCGACGGCGATGGCGGTCGGCGGCATCGGCGCCGCGATCGCCCTGCGGACGGGCAGCGCCAGCGTCGTCCAGGGCCTCTTCCCGCTCGTCCTGGTCGTGCTCTTCCTCTCCTCGGCCTTCTTCCCCAACGCGCTGATGATCCAGCCGGCCAGGGCGATCGCCGAATACAACCCGCTCAGCTTCGTCGTCGAAGGCGTGCGCGGGCCGATCATCTCCGGCGTGGACGCCAATGAGCTGCTCGACGCGGTGCTGGCGATCCTCGGGATCGTCGCGCTCGGCCTCGTGCTCAGCGCACGCGCCCTGCGGCACCGGGTGAGGGTGGGCTGATGGAATCCGCCGCCACCCTTCCCGACTGGCGCGCCAACCTGGCGACGATCGCGGCGTTGATGTCGCGGGCCAAGAATGAGCTGCTGCGCGTCCCGGGCGCCGCGATACCCGGCGTGCTGGCGCCGACGATCTTCTTCCTCGGCATCAACGGCGTCTTCGGCGCCCTCACCCACCTGACCGGCTTCGAAACCGGCACCTACGAGAGCTTCGCCGTGCCGGTCAGCATGCTGCAGGGCGCCGGCTTCACCGGCGCCGCCGCCGGGGTCAACCTGGCCCGCGACATGGAGCAGGGCTGGGTCGATCGGCTGCTCGTCTCCCCCGCGCCCCGCTGGGTCCTGCTCGCCGGCGCTGTGCTGGCGGCGAGCGCCCGCGCCCTGATCCCCGCCACCCTTGTCTTCGCGATCGCGCTGCCGCTGGGGGCGAGCTGGCCCGGCATCGACGGGCTACTGATCGCCTACCTGATGGTCGCGTCGATGGCCGCCGTCGCCGCCTGCTGGGGCTCGGCGCTGGCACTTCGCTTCAAGACGCAATCGGCGGCGCCGCTGATGCAGGCGGGGATGATGGCGGTGATCTTCACCACCACCGCCTACGCGCCGCTCGCCCTGCTGCAGCCGTGGATGCGCACCGTTGCCGAAGTCAACCCGGTCACGCAGGTCGTCGACGCCGCCCGCCAGGGCTTCCTCGGCAGCGTCAGCTGGGCCGGTACCTGGCCCGCGCTCCTCGCCCTGCTCGGCCTCCTCACGGTCCTCGGCGCCTGGGCGCTGCGCGAAATGCGCCGCACTGCTCTGTGAGCGCGGAGCGAGCAAGCGTGCATATCTGGCTCTTCGCGCCGCGAGCGAAGCGCGAACATTTGTGATGAACGTCCTTCGCAGCGCCGAGCGGGTCCTGCACCAAAACTGGATCGAGGGGACTCGCGAGGGCGTGCCCTTCGCCTACACCCGCCCGAGCCCGGGGCGCTACCCCTGGCAGTGGTACTGGGACTCGTGCTTCGCGGCGATCGTCTGGCGCCGTTTCGAGCCGGATCGCGCACGAATCGAGCTGGAGACCCTGCTCGCCGCGCAGCGCGAGGACGGCTTTGTCGGCCACACGATCTTCTGGGACCGGCCCGTCTCCCTCTCTCGGCTTCCCTTCTACAACGTCGCCTCGCGCTCGGCCTTCCAGACCGAGACGATCCAGCCGCCTCTGCTCGCCTGGGCCTGGAGCATCGCCGTCGGCGACCCGGCTGCCGAGCCGCGGATCGCCGCCCAGGCCGAGTGGCTGGCGGCGAACCGCGATCTCGATGGCGACGGCCTGCTCTGGATAGTGCAGCCCGACGAGTCCGGGCTCGACGCCTCGCCCAAGTTCGACCCGGTCTGGGGGTGTCGCGCCAATGCCCGGCCCGGCTTTCCGCTGCTCGTCCACCGCAACCGGAGCCTTGGCTTCGACGCCCGGCGCATCCGGGACCGTGGCGGTCCGGTCCTCTGCGAGACGCTCGTCAACACGCTCTGGTCGCTCTCGCTGCAGGCGCTGGGCCGTCCCTCTGCGACGCAGGCTCTGGTCGACCGCCTCTGGGACGAGCGCCGCGGCCTCTTCCTCGACGAGGCCCAGCCCGACGGCGCCCGGCCCGACGTCGTCACCTGGGCCGCACTGGCACCGCTCGCCCTGCCCGACCTGCCCGAGGCGATCGGCCGCCGCATGGTCGAGGAGCACCTGCTCGACGAGGGCGAGTTCATGGCGCCAGTGGCACCGCCCTCGGTCTCCCTCGCCGAGCCGAGTTGCGAACCCGGCGGCAGCCGCGGTCTGGTGCGGCGCTATTGGTGCGGGCCGACCTGGGTCAACGCCGCCTGGCTGCTCTGGCTCGGCCTGCGCCGTCTCGGCTACGAGGAGGCCGCGGCGCGGATAGCCCGCGGAGTCGTCGGAGCGGCGGAAAGAGAAGGCCTGCGCGAGTACTACGACCCCCGCACCGGCACCGGCCTCGGCGCCCGCGACTTCGCCTGGTCGGCGCTCGTCGCCGAGCTGGCAGCCGCCTATTTGTAGCGGTAGGTGATGCGGCCGCGGTCGAGGTCGTATGGCGAAAGCTCGATCTTCACGCGGTCGCCCGGCAGGATGCGGATGTAGTGGCGGCGCATCTTGCCGGAGATGTGGCCGAGGACATCGTGTCCGTTGTCGAGTTTGACGCGGAACATCGTGTTGGGGAGGGCCTCGGTGATCTCGCCCTCCATCTCGATCTTCTCCTCTTTGGCCATGCGGCGAGGAACATAACAGTCACCTGCGGCGGCGGAGGTACTCGATCGCCTGCTGGCGGTCGCCGACCTCCCCCGCAAACTGCGCCGCCTCGAGCTCTGCCAGCAGCTCGCCGACCTCGGGGCCGTCGGAGACGCCCAGCTCCGCAACCAGCTCATCGCCACGCAGCAGCGGTGGCGGAGGCCCGTCCTGGCGCCAATCGAGCGTCGCCGCCAACATCTCGCGGGCGAGGCGCAGATGAGCCTCGATCGCCTCGTCGGTCGCGAAAGGTCCGGAGCCGCGAGCCGAGAGGCGGTCGGCGACCGTCAGCAGCGTGACGTCGGGCCCAACCGGTTCCGTCGCCCGCAGGTATTCGTGCACGCGGCGCGGCGGCAGCGGCGCCTCGTGCACCATGAAGCCTAGGCGCAGGTGATGGAGGGTGAGGCCCTGCAGGTGCCTGGCCAGCGCACGGCTGGCGCGCAGCCGCCGGCAGACCCCGGCGACGATCTCGGCGCCGTCGCGATCGTGCCCGACGAAGGTGACGAAGCCGTCGTGCTCGGCGCGCGTCGCCGGCTTGCCGATGTCGTGCAGCAGGGCGCCGAAGCGCAGCGCCGTCCCCCGGGTCATCTCGTCGGCCAGCGGCTCGGCGAGCAGGGCCGCCAGCTCCCCGCTGCGCTCGCCGCCGAAGCGCTCGAGGTCGGCCTCGACCTCGAGCGTGCGCTCCAGCACCGCGATCGTGTGGTCGTGCACGTCGAGGTGGTGATTCGGCCCCTGCTCGACCCCCCGAAGCGCGGCCAGCTCCGGCAGGACGACGGCCGTCAGCCCGAGCTCGTCGAGCAGCGCGACGCCCCGCAGCGGTTCGGGGCCGCCGACGAGCTGCCGCAGCTCGGCCAGTTGCCGCTCGCCCGCCGGCTCAGCCGCGCGGGTGGCTTTCGAGCGGGCCAGGGCAACCGTCTCGGGGGCGATCTCGAGCCCCAGGTCGGCCGCGAGACGAGCGGCCCGCAGCAGCCGCAGGGGGTCCGAGTCGAAACTCCGCTCGGTGACCGTGCGCAGCACCCCGCGCTCGAGATCGGCCAGCCCCCCGTACGGATCGATCGGCTCGCCGCCGGCGAGCGGCACCGCCACGGCGCCGACGGTGAAATCCCGCTCGCGCAGGTCGTCCTCGATCGTCGCGCCGCGCAGCGCCGTTAGGTCGACCTGCCAGGCGCCGTCGGCGGCGACGGCGCGCCAGGTGGCGAACTCGGCCGAGAGCTCGAAGGCGTGTCCCCCACCTTCGCGGGCGATTGTCTTGGCGCCGGCAGCCGGGTCTCCCGCTACCGCCAGGTCGAGGTCGTCGACCTGGCGACCGAGGGCGGCGTCGCGCACTGCGCCCCCGGCAATCCAGGCATCGTCGGAGGCACCGAGCGCCCCCCGCGCAAGCCCGACGACGGACGCCGAGCCGAGCCGCTCGACGACCGTCACGCCGTCTCCCGCGGCACGCGAGCCGAGATCCCGCAGGTGATCTCGTAGTTGATCGTGCCGAGCCGAGCCGCCAGCTCCTCGGCGAGAATCGTCTCCGCTCCCTGGGAGCCGATCAACACAGCCTCGTCGCCGGGCTCCACGTCGGTCTCGGCACCCAGCTCGACGGTCACGTTGTCCATCGAGACGGTCCCGACCAGGCGGTGACGGCGGCCGCGAATCAGCACCTCCGCGTTGTTGGAGAAGCCGCGCCGGACACCGTCCCCGTAGCCGAGGGGCAATACCCCCACCCACGTCTCCGTAGGCGCCCGCCAGGTCTGTCCGTACCCGGCGCTGTCACCGGGAGCGAAGCGCTTGACGTCGGCGACGTAGGAGCGCAGCGACATCGCCGGCGAGAGCCCGCGCTCCCCCGGGTCGCCCTGGAAAGGATCGAGCCCGTAGACGGCGACCCCGCAGCGCACCATGTTGAAATGCGAGCGAGAGTCACGGAAGACGGCGGCGCTGTTGGCGGCGTGGGCGAGGATGCCGGGAAACTCTGACTTGACGGCGGCGGCGACGGCGGAGAACCGTTCGAGCTGGGCATCGAAGAAGCCCGAGTCGGGTTCGTCGGCGGTGGCGAAGTGCGTCCACACGCCGGCGAGCTCCAGCTGCGAGTCCTCGGCGCAGGCGCGAGCGAGCGCAAGCACCTCCTCGGTGTCGGGATTGCCGAGCCGCCCCATGCCGCTGTCGAACTTGACGTGGACCCGGACCGGCCGTCCCTGAGCGCGACCGCGCGCGCTCACGAGTTGGCGGAAGCCATCCCGCCAGACCGCCACTTCCGACCCGGCGGCGAGAGCGGTATCCAGGTCCTCGGGGGTGAGCGCGCCCATGGTGAGAAGCGGCACCTGGGGGAAGCGGCGGCCGATCTGAGCCGCCTCCGTCCCGGTCGCCACGGCCAGGCGCGTGGCGCCGCCCGAGAGGGCGGCGTCCGCGCAGGCGTCGGCGCCATGGCCATAGCCGTCTGCCTTGACCACCGCGCACAGCTCCGAGCCCTCGACGAGCTCAGAGCGCAGCCGGGCGCAGTTGCGCTTGACCGCGCCGACGTCGATTCGGGCAAGCGCCCGTGCCATTGCTAGCCGGAGACGAGCGCGGCAAGCGCGTCGGCCCGAGTCACCAGCCCGGCGAGGCGCCCCTCGCCGTCGACCACGGGCAGGTGGTTGTGGTGCCTCTCGGCGATCGTCCTGGCGACGAGCTCAGCGTCATCGTCTTCGCGCACGACGATCGGGTCCGCCGTCATCAACTCCGAGACCTTCGTCGCGAAGGCCTTGTTGAGGCGCTCCTCAAAGCCCTTCATCGAGCCGACGAAAACGATGCCCCCCATGATGTTGAGGTAATGCGGCAGGTGCAGGTCGGCCTCCTCGTCGCCGATCACGAGGTCGGACTCACTGACGATTCCGATCACCTTGCGCTCACCGTCGACGACTGGGATCGCTCCCAGCTCGGTCTTCGCGAGCAGCTCGATCGCCGCCCGCGCATCTGCGTCGGGGGAGATCGCCGGCACGTCGGCATCCATGATCTCGGCAGCGGTCTTAGCCATCTCGACCCGAGATTATTCGACCGGCAGGACCTATGGCTGCAGGCCGGCGGGGATCGAGTCGATCACGTCGGTCGCGATCACCGACTCGGCGGCGCCGATCCGCAGAGCGGCGTCGCGGCCCGCGCGAGCATGGGCGAGGACGCCGGCGCAGGCGGCGGCGAACGGCTCCAGTCCACGTGAGAGCAGGGCGGCGACGATGCCGGAGAGGACGTCCCCGGTCCCGGCGGTGGCCAGCGCCGGTGCCGAAAGCGCGTTGACGGCGACACGTTCGCCGTCGGTGACGATCGAGTCGTCTCCCTTGAGCACGACCACCGCGTCAGCGATCCGCGCCAGCTCGCGGGCCGCCGCGAGACGGTGAGCGCCGATCTCCTCCGCGGGCCGGTCGAGCAGCCGGCCCAACTCGCCCTCGTGCGGGGTGAGGACGGTGGGCGCTTTGCGGACCGCGATCCGCGCAGCCTCAGCGGCGAATGCATTGAGCCCGTCGGCGTCGAGCACCAGCGGCGCCTCGATCGCCGCGACCGCTTCGCGGGCGAGCTCGACCGAGCCGGGATCGCGCGCCAAGCCCGGCCCGAAGACCCCGGCGGCGGCGCGCTCGAAGCTGCGCAACAGCGGCTTCAGCGAGGCGGGCGCCAGGCAACCGTCCCCACCCGGGCACCCCACCGACATCACCTCCGGCTGGGCCGCTTCGAAGGCGGGCTCGAGGTCGGCCGGGACGGCGACGGTCGCATAGCCGGCCCCGGCGCGGATCGCCGCCAGCGAGGCCATCTGGACGGCGCCGGTCAGGCCCCGCGAGGCGCCGGCGATCGTCACCTGGCCGGAGCTGAACTTGGTCGAGTGCGGGCCGCGCGCCGGCGTCAGAGCCAGCACGGCCGGCCCGATCGTGCCGGCCGCGGGATCGACCGGCGCCCCGTCGGGAATGCCGATCGGCACAACCCGCAGCTCTCCGGCGTGCCACTTGCCCGGCGCGATTCGCTGGCCCAGCTTGGCCGCGTGGAAGGTGACGGTCAGGTCTGCCTCCACCGCTTCGCTCGCCACCTCTCCCGTCGAGGCGTCGACCCCAGAGGCGATGTCGCAGGCGACGATCGGCGCCGCGCAGCGGTTGAGCGCCGCGATCGCCGTCGCCGCGGGCTCTCGCGGCGCCCCGGAGAAACCGGTGCCGAAGATCGCATCGACCGCGACGCCGGCCCCCTCGAGCCAAGCAGGGAGATCCCGTCCTTCGTCCTCGAAGACCGCGAGGCTCTCAACCTCGAAGCCCATCTCGCGCAGGTGCCGCTCGGCGACCAGTCCGTCGCCGCCGTTGTTGCCCTTGCCGCAGAGGATGCGCACCGGCCCCTCGGGGGCCAGGCCGGCGACCGCCTCCGCCAGCGCGATCCCCGCCGCCTCCATCAGCTCCGTTCCGGGCACCCCCTGCTCCTCGATCGCCCAAGTGTCGACCGCGCGCATGCCCTCCGCGTCGTAGAGCGGATCGAGCCAGGGTTCCACGGTCGCCCAGCCTACTGTGGACCTACCCTCAGCCTGCGGGAGCGAGCCGTGTGCGCCTCACTTCGACCGGCGGGACGGGGGCCCCGCGCTCGGCCCCGCGCACGACGGGCTGGCCGTCCGTTCGGGCCTCGACTCGGAAGACGGCCGCCGCATCGCCAGGCGGCGGTTCGAAGTGAGTCTCGACCAGGTACCCGCCCGCTTCGGCGCGGACGAGAACCTGCGTGCTCGGCCCGACGTTCCGCACGATCGCCACGGCGCCCGCCTTCAAGGGCTTGCCCAGGGCCTGAACGATTCCCCGCACGGTTGGCTCGAAGGGAGTCGCGTCCCGGCCGGACTTCACGACCAGGCGCAGATCCCCGATGCCGAGGTCTTCGGGCGCGCGCAGCCCACCGGTGACAGCGGCGGGATTGCAGGCGAGCACCGAAACCAGAGGTCCCAGCCAATCGCTGCAGCCCGGGGCCGCGGTGTCGCAGGTGACGGTTCCCGACTGCGTCGAACACCAGGGTGTCTGGTAGCGGGTCTGAAGACCCGGCGAGGCCGGCGACTGGGGGGCCTTCCGCGCGCAGCGCTCGCCACAGGTTTCCCCCCACAACCCCGGCCAGGTGGTCCATGCGGTTCGACCAGGCCGTCCGGCGGGCAACGGCAGCAGGCAGGAGCCGCGGACTCCGGCCGGACAGGCTTCCGCGTTGCGCGCCCAGGGACGCTTGCCGTCTGTGGGTTCCTCGGGCAGGTAAACCAGGCCGTGGAACGTGATCGGCTGCCTGCAAGCCCCGGAGCAGGGCAGCGGATAAGAGGCGTGGCTGCCGTCCGCGACGAAGACCATGGGCCTCCCCGCTTGCCGGTCGAGCTGCGCGGCCGGGTAGCGGAAGGTGCTCTTATGGGTCGCGTAGACGACGTAGTCGAGGCGACTCCTGTCTTCGGGGGCGGTGACGAGCGTCACGCCCTCCCAGTCGCCCTCGTGCTCGTCGCACCCTTCGAACGAGCCGTGGCAATCCGTGAGCGCGAAGTGGTTGTAACGGAGGAACCACCAGTAGTCGATGTAATAACGCCGGTTGGACCAGATGACGTGGTAGTAGATCGCCGAACCCTTCGTGTCATCGCAGTCGAGGAGCCCCTTCCGCGCGCAGAGGGCGCTGCGCGAAGGCGCCCTGTACGCGCGGTAGTCGTCTTTGCCGGCGATGTCCAGATAGGTGGAGTTGCCGAGGGCGCCGGCTCTTGCGATCCGGTTTTCGAACTGGCGTAAGTCGGCGACCCTCCGGCAATCCGTACTGCCACCCGACCGGGTGCAGAACCTCTGCGCCGGCCTTCCGTCTTCCAGGCGCTCGCCGAGCAGGCTTTCGATCGACTGCGGGCGCCAGGGCTCGCCGCTGTCGAACATCAACCAGGGACGGAACCGTTCCGCGAGCTGCCCCGCGTCGGGTTCGGGGACGGGCGTGAAAGCGCGACCACTCTCGGGTACGACCTGCTTCGTCTCGTGACTCAGGTGAAGAAGGAGAACCAGGCCGCCGCCGGCAATGATGCCGACGACGAGGCCGAGGCCGAATAGGACGACGGCGGACCTCCACGTCACGGCGGCCAGCCTATCCCAAGCCAGGCTGACTAATGCAAACCTTGTGTTTGAAGCTCGGAGACGCCGCCTATTCCCCAACGCCGACGATCAGCTTCGCCGTGGCCAAATCGCCGTCGCTGCCCGAGCCGATCGCGACGTAGCGAATCGCCTTCAGGTACGGAACCGCTTCCCAAAAGCCGGTCTTCGAATGCGGCACCAGTGCGCGTGCCAATTGCAGCGCTCCCTGCCCGTCGACATAGCCGCTGATCGGCGTGTCGCCGAGCGCCGAGACGGCTGCCTGGTAGTCGGGCGATTCGGAGAGCGTCGGACCGCCTTCTTCGGCGAGGCTCTGCAGGGTCTGCGGCAACCCATAGCCGATCGCCAGCCGGTCGCCCTTCGTCGCGATGACCAGTGGCTTGGGGCCGAGTTCGTCACTGCGGATCGAGAAGCCGTTCGCCTTGCCGCTCAGCGCGGTCACGCCGGGGCTGCCGGACTGGCGCACGAGCAGGCCGATCGTCTTGATCGCGGTTGAGACTTCACTCGCGTCCGTCGTGGTGAAGACAGCCGCGCCGCCCAGGTTGCCCTTGCCGGTGCCGCTGGCGAATAGCCCCGCTTCTTCCAGCGAGCCGGCGACCTTGTCGAGGTCGAAGCCGAGCTGGTTGACGCCCTGCTTCAGCTGGTGCGGTTCGAGCGTTCCAGGTATTCCGGACGCATCCAGCTCGTCGAGCGCTTTGCCCAGTCGCTCGCCGAATTCAGCCGAGGCGAAGGCGGCGAAGGCATCGCCCGGCAGCGAACCGAGCATCTTCGAGGCGTCTCCCGAGGGCGGCGTTTCGCCGCCGGCGTCGGCGCTGACGTCGATCTCGACCTGGTCGGAGCCCGGCAGGACACTGGCCACTGCCGTCGCTTCGCTTAGATCGATGCCGGCGTTTTTGAAGGCTTCACGGGCCGTCGGGTCGACGGAGTCGCCCGAAGCTTCGATCAGGCCGCCGATGTCGACGTAGGCGTCCGCGAGGCTGCCGTCGGAGGCAGCGGATATCGCGTCCTGGAACTGGGATTCGTCGCCCAGCGATTCGCCGTTCGACGCGTCGACAGCCTGTTCGAAGCCTGCCTTGCCTTCGGCAACGACGAGGTCTTCGCCGACCACCCCGATCGCGTTTTCTTCGGAGCCGCCGACCTGGAAGTCGATGCCTTCGTAAGAGCCGCTGCGATAGGGGTCCTTGCTCTTGCCGGCCTGCCGGTCGACGAACGTTTCGGCCGCTTCCGGATCGGTCGTCTCCACGACGATCACCGGATCGGTGAGGTCCCCGTCCTTCAGCTTCGCGAAACCGACCGCCGCCCTTTCGCCGAGCCAGGGTTCGACTTCCTTCGCGAAGTCGAGGGGTTCGCCGTCGTCGCGAGCCGATTCTTCGAGCTTTTCGACGATCAGTCCACCAAGGTCGTTGACCCCCGCGACCTCACCAGCCAGCGAGTCGAGGTTCGACGCCAGCTCACCTTCGGGCTGCAGCGTGCCTTTGACGAAGACGAGCGACCCCGGGGCGGCGAAGCCGGCCAGGTCGGAGCTTGACCCGCCACCACCGCAACCGGCGATCGCGAGCGCGGCCGTGGCCGCCAGGACTGGGAGGGCGAGTCGGGTCTTGTTCATCGCGCGGCAGACTAGCGAGCAGCCAGGCGCGTGAATCCAGAGGTGGACGCTTACTCGACGGTGACCGTCTTCGCCAGATTGCGCGGCTGGTCGACGTTCAGGTCCCGCTCGCGGGCGATGTAATAGGCGAGTAGTTGCAGGGGGAGGATGGCGACGATCGGCTGCAGGATCCAGTTCGTGCGGGCGACCTCGACCGTGTCGTCGGCGACGTCGCGGACCCGCGTGCAGCCCTCGGTGACCACGGCAATCGTCGAAGCGCCGCGGGCGCGCACCTCTTCGACGTTGGAGAGGATCTTGTCCAGCACCGGGCTCTCGGTCGCGACGCAGATCACCGGGGTCGACTCGTCGAGCAGCGCGATCGGGCCGTGCTTCATCTCGCCGGCGGCGTAGGCGTCGGTGGGGATGTAGGAGATCTCCTTCAGCTTCAGCGCGCCCTCGAGGCAGACCGGCAGGCCGATGTGGCGCCCGAGGTAGAGGAAGAACTGCTGAGCGCTGCGACTGGCAGCGACGCTCCGCATCCCCTCCTCGCATGCGGCCAGCGTCGCCTCGATCTTCGACGGCAGCGACTTCATCTCCGCAATCAGCTCGGACAGCTCGGCGGCCGGCAGCGTGCCGCGCAGCTGCGCCAGCTTCAGCCCGAGCAGGTACATCGCCGCCACCTGGGCGACGAAGGTCTTGGTCGCCGCGACGCTGACCTCGGGCCCGGCTCGCGTGTAGAGCACCGTGTCGGCGTCGCGCGTCGCCTGGCTGCCCATCACGTTGGTGATTGCGAGCACCTTGGCCCCGTGCTCGCGAGCCAGTCGCATCGCCGCCAGTGTGTCCGCGGTCTCCCCCGACTGGGTGATCCCGATCACCAGGTCGTCGGGGCCGATCACCGGGTTGCGGTAGCGGTACTCGGAGGCGATGTCCATCTCAACTGGAACCCGGGCCCATTCCTCGATCGCATAACGGCCGACGAGGCCGGCGTGGTAGGAAGTCCCGCAGGCGACGATCACGATCCGTTTCAGCGAGCGCAGGAAGTCCCCGTCCAATTCGATCTCGGAGATGTCGACCCCCTCGTCGCTGGGAAGGCGGTCGGCGATCGTCTCGGCGACAGCGTCGGCCTGTTCGTGGATCTCCTTCAGCATGAAGGTCTCATACCCGCCCTTCTCGGCCGCTGACTCGTCCCAGGAGATCTCTTCCGGCTCGCGCTGCACCGGGGCGCCGGCCGCGTCGGTGATGCTGACCCCGCCGGCATCGATCGTGACGATCTCATCGTTTTCGATCGCCACCGCCTCGCGCGTCTCGGCGAGGAAGGCCGGGATCGCCGAGGCGAGGAAGGTCTCGCCCTTGCCGATGCCCGCTACCAGCGGACACTCGCGGCGGGCGCCGACCAGCCTGCCCGGCTCGTCTCCGTGCATGGCGACGAAGGCATAGTGGCCGCGCAGCTCGGCAAAGGAGGCGCGCACCGCGGCGGTTAGGTCACCGTCGTAGTTGCGCTCGATCAGGTGGGCAACGATCTCGGCGTCGGTCTCCGAGCTGAACTCATGGCCTTCACCGGCCAGCTCGCGGCGCAGCTCGGCATGGTTCTCGACGATCCCGTTGAGGACGATCTGAATGCGATCGCTGCAATCGCCGTGGGGGTGCGCGTTCTCCTCGGTGACCCGGCCGTGCGTCGCCCAGCGGGTATGCGCGACGCCGGTGGTGGCGGGCAGCGCGGCAACCGCGACGCCACCCTCCCCCGCCCGCTCCGCGACCGCCGCGCGCAGGTTCGCCAGGTTGCCGACTGCGCGCACGCTGTCGATCCGGCCGTCGTCCTCGATCACCGAGATGCCGGCCGAGTCATAGCCGCGGTACTCGAGCTTCTCCAGGCCGGCGACCAGGAGGTCGCGACAGGGGCGCTCGCCTACGTATCCGACGATTCCGCACATAGAGAGAGGCGAGTAAGGGTAGAGACTGGCCGCTCAGGCCAGCTCTCGGCGCACGATCTCGGCCAGCCGCCGGCAGGTTGCGTCGGCCTCCTCGGCGCTCGGAGCCTCGACCATCACCCGCACGAGCGGCTCGGTGCCGGACGGGCGCAGGAGGACGCGGCCACGTCCCTCCAGCGCCGCCCCCTCGCTCTCGACCGCCTCCCAGACCGCAGCGGCATCGGCGACGGCATCGCGATCGGCGACCTCCACGTTGAGCAGGGTCTGCGGCAGCTTTTCCATCGGCACCGCCGTCTCCAGGCTCTGCCCGTCCAGCTCGCGCATCGTCGCCAGGGCCGCGGCGATCCCGTCTCCGGTAGCGGCGAAGCGGGTGTCGATGATGTGACCAGACTGCTCGCCGCCCAACGCCCAGCCACGCTCGCGCAACTCGTCGAGCACATAGCGATCGCCGACCTTGGTCGTCGACACCTCGACTCCGACCTCTGCCATCGCCTGGTGGAAGCCGTAGTTACTCATCACGGTGACGGCAACGCCGCCGGCGAGCTCGCCGCGGGCGCTCATGCCCCGAGCCGCCAGGGCGATCAGCTCGTCTCCGTCGTACGCGCGACCCGACCCGTCCACCGCCAGGACCCGATCGCCGTCGCCGTCGAAGGCGAAGCCGATCGTCGCCTCGGAGTCCGCGATCGCGGTGGCAAGCGCGTCCAGGTGGGTCGAGCCGCAGCCGTCGTTGATATTGCGCCCGTCGGGCTCGACGGCGATCGTCTCCACCTCTGCCCCCAGCCGCTCGAAGATTGCCGGCGCGGCGCGAAAGGTGGCGCCGTTCGCGCAGTCGAGCAGGACGCGGCGGCCCGAGAGGTCGAGCGGGAAGTGCGCCTCGAGCGCCCGCAGGTAGTCCTCGAGCCCGCCGTTCAGCTCGCGCACCCGCCCAGGCTCCACCGGAGCAGACGAGCCTTGCAGGCATGACTCGATCCGCGCCTCGGCCGCGTCGTCGAGCTTCGTTCCCTGCGCCGAGAAGAACTTGATCCCGTTGTCGCCGTAGGGGTTGTGAGAGGCGGAGACGACCGCTGCCAGGTCGAGCCCGAGGCGCTTGACGAGGATCGCCGCGGCCGGTGTCGGCAGGACGCCTCCGAGCAGTGCATCGCCCCCGCCTGCGGCGATCCCCGTCGCCAGGGCCGACTCGAGCATCGGGCCGGACTCGCGCGTGTCGCGCACGATCAGGACCTGGGGCCGCGCGCGGTCTAGCGAGGCCACCGCAGCCCGCCCCAGGGACGTCGCAAGCTCCGCGGTCAGGAACGTGCCTACCGCCCCTCGGACCCCGTCGGTTCCGAAGAGCTTCCGCTCCGCCGTCACGCCGAGGGCCTCAGCGCTTGGAGAACTGCGGCCGCTTGCGTGCCTTCTTCAGGCCCGCCTTGCGGCGCTCCTTGGCGCGAGCGTCGCGCGTGAGGAAGCCGCGTCGCTTCAGCTCTCCGCGCAGCTCGGGATCGACCTTGGTCAGCGCGCGGGCGATCCCGTGCCGGACGGCGCCGGCCTGGCCGCTGATGCCGCCGCCGTGCACGCGCACGCGCACGTCCACCGTCTTCTCGTAGCCGGTCGTGGCCAGCGGCTGGCGAACGGTCGTCTGGTGCAGCGGGCGGGGGAAGAACTCCTCAAGAGCGCGCTGGTTGATCTCGATCTTGCCGCTGCCCGGCAGCACCGTGACCCGGGCGATCGACGTCTTGCGCTTGCCCGTCGCCAGGTAGCGAGCGTCGCCCTCCATCTTGGCGGGCGCGCGACTTGCCGCCTGCGGCTCCTCCTCGGCCTCGCCGACGAGCGCCGCCTCGCGCTGGGCGCGCTCTTCCTCTTCGGCTTCGACCCGGGCCTGCTCCTCGGCGCTGAGCGGCCGCTCTTCGGGCTCGACCGCGATCGGTTCCAGATCCGCGCCCGGAATGACGTCCTTTTTCTTCTCCGCCTCGGGCTTCTCGGCCTTCTCCGCTGCAGGCTTCGCCTCTTCCGCCTCGGACTCCTCAGCTTTCTCCTCCCCAGACTCCTCGACGGCCTCGGGCTCAGCCTCAGCCGCCTCGGACTCGGACCCATCCGCCTCTCCCGCGGGTGGCGTGGGGGTGGGCTCCTCGCCCGCAGCCTGCGAGGACGAGGAGTCCTCCCCCGCGTCAGGACCCGCGGGCTGACCCCCCTCGTCCTGCTCCGGAGTCGTCTCGTCCTTCTGATTCTCGTCGTCGATCAAGTCTGGATCTCCATCGGTTTGGGCTGCTGCGCAGCGTGCGGGTGCTCGGGACCGGCGTAGACCTTGAGCTTGCCGAGCTGCTGACGCGCCAGCCGGTTGCGGGGAAGCATCCCCTTGACGGCCTTGCGGATGACCTCCTCGGGGCGCCGCTCGAGCATCTCGGCCAGCGTTCGCGACTTGATTCCGCCCGGATAGCCACTGTGGCGCCAGTAGCGCTTCTGCGCCAGCTTGTCGCCCGTGACGCGGATCTTCTCGGCGTTGACGACGACGATGAAATCGCCCGTGTCGACGTGTGGCGTGTACTCGGGCTTACGCTTGCCGCGCAGCGCATCGGCGATACGCGTGGCGAGGCGCCCAAGGGTCTGGCCCTCGGCGTCGACCACGTACCAGTCGCGCTGGCGGTCGGCAGGTGTCGCTACGTAGGTCTTCACAAGCCGGCGCATGATAGGGGACTCCGGCCGTTGGCGTGGCTATACTGCCGCGCCAGCAAATGCCGAGTCCCGTCCGCACAGGCGGTCGGGGGCGGAGGAACCGAAGGAACCGCTTGCAGGTTCCCGGGGCGAATGGGCCGAACAGAGGCCCTAGCGCATCTCTTTCAGCGCGAGCCCGACAGCTAACTCCGTAGGCGAATCGAAAGAGAGGGCACGTGGCAGGCAAGTTCGCCGGGCCTTGGTCGAAGAGAATCTGGTTCGCAATCGTGGCGCTCGTTGCGCTGGCCATCCCCGCCTGCGCCGGCGCCGCCACCGGCGGGGCGCCGACCGCAGCCGGCTCGCCACCGCCCCCGGGCAGCCCAAGCGGCTCTCCCAGCGGCAGCCCAAGTGCCGGCGCCCTGCGCCTGATCACCGCCGCGACTTCGCCGCACAAGTCCTTCTACTACGGCTTCCGCTACCCGAAGCTCGAATTCGAAATCGCCAGCAATCAGAGCCAGAACGACCTGCGCATCGACGTCGTCGACGTCGCCGGGGAAAGCATCCGCACCTTCTTCCGCAATGACGTCGCCCCACGCACGGCAGTCCGCATCCGCTGGGACGGGACCAGCAATGCAGGCCGGCCTGCCCCCAACGGCCGCTACAACTTCCAGGTCTCCTCGCAGGCGGGGGCGGCCGCGACGACGTCCGCCGCCTCCCCGGAAGCGGTCGATCTCTCCTTCGCCTTCTTCGGCTACGCCTTCCCGGTGCTCGGCTCCCATGACTTCGGCAGCGCCGGAGCCCGCTTCGGCGCGCCCCGCTCCGGCCACACCCACCAGGGCCAGGACATCATGGCGGCCTGCGGGCAAACCGAGGTCGCAGCCCGAGGAGGCAAGGTCCAGTACGCGGGCTATGAGGCCAATGCCGGCAACTACGTCGTTATCGATGGCAAGGGCACCGGCCGGGACTTCATGTACGCGCATCTGGCCCAGCCCTCGCCGCTGAAGACCGGCGCCTCGGTCCGCACGGGCCAGCCGATCGGCGTCGTCGGCGAGACCGGCGATGCGACCGCATGCCATCTCCATTTCGAGATCTGGACCGCGCCCGGCTGGTATGAAGGCGGAAGCCCGATCGACCCCCTGCCCCTGCTGAAGAAGTGGGACCGCTACAGCTAACCCAACCCCCGGGTGAAACGCTTTTTCCAGGCTATGCATGGAGTTTGCGTTGCACCCGGCGGTTTCCGCCATTCGACTAGCGCGAGCGCGAGTGCAACTGGCACCGTAGCCGGCAGCTCGTCGACGGCGAAGAACAACAAATCGAAGCCGAGCGCCAGCACCGCCACGAGCACGGCCCCCACCCACTGCCGATTGGCCGAAAAGTGGAGCCCGAGTGGACTTTTAGGCCCGCCGGCAGGTGGTTGGGCGAGGAGACAGCCGACGAGGGCGGCGACGAAGAGGTCGCCGAAGCCCATCTGGGCGTGGCCGAAGTGGACGGCCTGCAGGGCCGGCAGGCCGGCCCCGGGGATGGCCGCGCTGAGCACCGCGTTCGGCCCCTGCAGTAGGTCGGCGCTGACGTATATCGCGTCGACGACGGCCATCGCATAGACGCCCAGCCGCAGCAAGCCGGCCGGAACGGCGCAGACGAGCAGCCAGCCGAGGGCGATGCAGGCAAGGCCGGAGAGTGCGGTTGCGGCGGCCTCTCCCGCCAGCGAACCGGGCGTCGCCCAGGCGAGGGCGAAGAGCGGCAGCGCCGCACAGGCCCAAATCGGCTCCGAACGGTGGAGCAGCGCGCCGAGAGCGAACGCGGCCAGCGGCGGCACTGCGACAAGAGCCAGATACGAGAGCCAGGTCGCCGAGTTCGATTCGAGTTCGACCACCCCGATTACAACGGCGATCGAACCCGCCGGAATCAGTGCCCACCAATGACTTCGCAATCGCTCCATCCATGCCGGTCGCGCCCTTGCCCGCGGCAACGCCACCAACCCCGCCTGCAAGAGCCCGAGAATCGCGATCGAGGCTGCGAAGGGCATGGGTCAGGATGGCGAGGTCAGGAGGCTGCCTGGCAAGGACGCAGGCAATTCGCCGCCGGGAGCGTAGGCGTTACTACGTGACCAAGGCGAATTGCCGAGGACACCGCCAGGCGGACTCCTGGACCGCCATTACTCCCACTCGATGGTTGCCGGTGGCTTCGACGAGATGTCGAGCGCGACTCTGTTCACTTCGGGGATCTCGTTGATGATCCGGTTCGAGACCCTTTCCAGCAGGTCGTAGGGCAGCCGCGCCCAGTCGGCGGTCATCGCATCGTCGGAGGTCACCGCGCGAATCACGATCGGGTAGGCATAGGTGCGCCCGTCGCCCTGGACGCCGACCGAGCGCACCACCGGCAGTACGCAGAAGGACTGCCAGAGCTGGCGGTAGAGGTCGGCGGCGCGGATCTCCTCCTGCAGGATCGCGTCGGCGGCGCGCAGGATGTCGAGCCGCTCCTTGGTCACCTCGCCGCCGACGATGCGGATCGCCAAACCCGGCCCGGGGAAGGGCTGGCGCCAGACCATGCGCTCGGGCAGGCCCAGCTCGGCGCCCACGGCGCGTACCTCGTCCTTGAACAGCATGCGCAGCGGCTCCACCAACTCGAACTCGAGGTCCTCGGGAAGCCCGCCGACGTTGTGATGGGACTTGATCGTCGCCGCGTTGTGGCCGCCGCCCGACTCGATCACGTCCGAGTAGAGCGTTCCCTGGACGAGATAGGCGGCGTCCTCGAGCTTCGCCGCCTCCTCCTCGAAGACGCGGATGAACTCCTCGCCGATGATCTTGCGCTTGCGCTCGGGCTCGTCGACCCCGGCGAGCTTGCCCAGGAAGCGCTCCTCGGCTTCGACGTGGACAAGGGGAATTCCGAACTGCTCGAAGGCGGAGACGACCTGTTCGGCCTCGTTCAAGCGCATCAAACCGTGGTCGACGAAGACGCAGGTGAGCTGCTCACCGATCGCCCTGTGGACGAGCAGCGCCGCAACTGAGGAATCGACGCCGCCGGAGAGGCCGCAGATCACCCTTCCCTCCCCCACCTGGGCGCGGATGCGCTCGATCTGCTCTTCGATCACCGACTGCGGCGACCACTGCCGCTCACAGCCCGCCACATCGCGCAGGAAGCGGGTGAGGATCTCGGTGCCGTACGGGGTGTGGACGACCTCCGGGTGGAACTGAATGCCGTAGAGCCCACGCTCAGGGAACTCGCAGGCCGCCACGGGCGAGCCCGGGCTGGCAGCCAGGGCCGTGAAGCCCTCGGGGGGCTCGAAGACGGCGTCGCGGTGGCTCATCCAGCAGTGCTGTTCCTCGGGGAGGCCGCCCAGCAACCGCCCACCCCCGTCGCGCAGGGTGAGCTCGGTCCTACCGAACTCCCCGGCCTCGGCCGCCTCGACCCGGCCGCCGAGCGCCTGGACCATCGCCTGCATCCCGTAACAGATGCCCAGCAACGGGATCTCGAGGTCGAGCAGCTGCGTCGGGAACGCCGGGGCTCCCTCCTCGTAGACCGACGCCGGCCCGCCCGAGAGCACGAGTCCCTTCGGCTTGCGTGCGCGGATCTTCTCCACCGAGGTCGTCGACGGCAGCAGCTCGGCGAAGACCCCGCACTCGCGGATCCGCCGCGCGATCAGCTGCGAGTACTGGCCCCCGAAGTCGAGGACCAGCACCTCCTCCAGCTCCGAGGCCGACGCCGGCGAGGCGCCGGCCTCAGTCGTCGGCGACTCCAACACCGGCGGAGACCGCCGCGCGCCCGTTCGAGCCCATGCCGACGGCCTGCTCGTTCTGCAGCTTCTTGCCCTCGCTCATCAGCGCCGGGGCGACCATCACCTCGGCCCGCTGGAAGGAACGGATGTCCTCGTAGCCGCAGGTGGCCATCGAGGTTTTAAGCGCCCCCATCAGGTTGAAGGTGCCGTCGTTCTCCTGGGCCGGGCCGAGGAGGATCTCCTCCATCGTGCCGTCCTGTCTGGTCGAGACGCGCGTGCCGCGCGGCAGCGAGGGATGGAAGGTCGCCATCCCCCAATGGAAGCCGCGACCGGGCGCCTCCTTGGCGCGGGCCAGCGGCGAGCCGACCATCACCGAGTCGGCGCCGACGGCGATTGCCTTGGAGACGTCGCCGCCGGTGCGCATGCCCCCGTCGGCGATCACGTTGACGTACTCACCCGTCTCCAGCATGTGCTGGGAGCGAGCCGCCGCCACGTCGGCGATCGCCGTGGCCTGCGGCACGCCGATGCCGAGCACGCCCCGCGTGGTGCAGGCCGCCCCCGGTCCGACGCCAACCAGGACGCCGACTGCTCCGGTCCGCATCAGGTGCAGGCCGGTCGAGTAGGAGGCGCAGCCGCCGACCACGGTCGGCACCGGCACCTCGGCGATGAACTCCTTCAGGTTGAGCGGCTCGACCGTGGTCGAGACGTGTTCGGCCGAGATCACCGTGCCCTGGATGACGAGGATGTCGATGCCGGCCTCGACCGCGATCTCGTAGTAGTCGCGGACCTTCTGCGGAGTCAGCGAACCGCAGGCGACAGCGCCGCGCTGCTTGATTTCGGCGATCCGCTGGCCGATCAGCTCCGGCTTGACCGGCTCGGCATAGACCTCCTGCATCAGCCGCGTCGCCTCATGAACGGGCGCAGCGGCAATCTGCTCCAGCTGTTCCTCGGCGTTCTCGAAGCGAGACCAGATCCCCTCCAGGTTGAGCACGCCGAGCCCGCCCAGCTCGTTGACGAGGACGGCGGTGTCGGGACTGACCACCCCGTCCATCGCCGAGGCGACAAGCGGCAGCTCGAAGCGGTAAGGGCCAAGGGTCCAGCTGATGTCAATGTCGTCGGGATCGCGTGTGCGGCGCGACGGGACGATCGCGATGTCGTCGAATCCGTAGGCGCGCCGCCCCTTCTTGCCCCGACCGATGTCGATCTCCAATTAGGTCCTCCAGGGTGGCGTTGAGGACCCAGCCTACACTTCGGCGGGGACCTCCAAGTCCTGCACGTGGACCTCGCCGAGCAGCCGCTCCACCTGATTGCGATCGACCATGCCGGCGCCGAAGTGCTGCGTCGACTGGGCCCCGCAGGCGACCCCATAGGCGAGGCACTCGTCGGCGGGCCGGTCCTCGTAGCGGGCGGCGACGTATCCCGCCAGGAAGGCATCGCCGGAGCCGACGGTGGAGACGGTGTCGAGCTGCTCCGTGCGCACCTCGACGAAGCGCCGCTCCGACCCCTCGCCGATCGCGGCGACACAGCCGTCCGGCCGGGTGATCGCGGCCTCGCCGGCGCCCATGCGCAGCAGCTCCGAGAGGCCTTGGACGAGATCGTGCCGATCGGCGAACTCCTGGCCGACCAGCTCCTCCGCCTCGCGCTCGTTCGGGGTGACGATCGCGGCGCCGGCCCGCAGGCCGGCGAGCATCGCCTCGCCCTCCGCGTCGAGCACCACCGGCACCCCCCGCTCGGCCAGCTCCTTGACCAGGCGGGCGTAGAGGTCGGCGCCGGCGCCCGGCGGCAGGGAACCGGCGATAACGCAGATCTTGGCGCCCTCGGCGAGGTAGCGCAGACGGGCGGCAAATCCCTCGACCTCCTCCCGGCTGACCGCCGGACCGCGCTCGTTGATCTCGGTCTGCTCGCCCGAGGTTGGGTCGATCACGGCCATGTTGACCCGCGTCTCACCCGCGATTCGGGTGAAGTCGGTGAGCACCGCTTCGTCGCGCAGCTGCTCGACAACGCGCACGCCGGTCGGCCCGCCGGCGAAGCCTGTGGCGATCACCGGCCGTCCCAATCGGTTCAGAGCCCGGGCGACGTTGATCCCCTTGCCGCCCGCGACCGTGCGGCTCTCGACCGCTCGGTGGCGGTGGCCGAGGCGGAAGTTCGGCACGGCGACCGTGCGGTCGATCGCGGCGTTCAGTGTGACGGTGATGATCATCGGAATCGGCGCCTGAAAACGATTGCCACTGCGACCAGTATCCCGGACAGACCGAGAGCAAACCAGAAGAGGTTCTCGGCGGCGAAGGTGCGGGCGACGTCGAAGGTGCTCGCCTCCGACACCGATCGCCCGGCACGCAAGCCGATGCTGGCGACCTGTCGATCGTCCACGTAAACCATCGCGGTACCAAGCGTCGCGCCCCGCCGGATCGGCCCCTCGACCTCGCTCGGAACCCGCACGGCGACGTCGACGCCTTCTCCCGGGCGCACGCCCACGGCGACCGTGCGCGCGGCGCGCAGCGGCAGCTCTCCCCCCGCGTAGCGGATCGACGGCCGGGCGAGCATCTGCCCGGCGCGCACTGGCAGCCGGCGGCGGTACTGCGAGAAGCCGTATTCGAGCAGCTCGAGGTCGTCGCGAAAGCGGTCTTCGTCGGTGGGCGCGCCGATCGCGACGGCGATCAGGTCGACTCCCTTGCGCCGGCCGGAGCCGACGAGCACGTAGCGGGCCCCGAACGTGTGGCCCGTCTTGACCCCGGTGACCCAGGGGCGCATGAAGAGCAGTTCGTTGATCGACTCGATCCGGCGTCGCGGGCGCACGCTGCGCAGGACGGCGCGGCGCGAGTCGGCGATCCGGGCGAAGACCGGATTCGCCAGCAGGCGCCGGGTCAGGGTCGCGAGGTCGCGGGCGCTGGAGTGGTTGCCGCGCTGGTCGAGGCCGATCGGGTTGGCGTAATGGGTGTCGGCCAGGCCGAGGGCCGCCGCGTACTCGTTCATCTGGCGGACGAAGCGCCGCTCGCTGCCCGCGGCAGCCCGAGCCAGGTCGTAAGCGGCGTCGTTGCCGCTGCGCAGGATCAACCCGTAGAGGAGGTCGCGCACGCTGATCCGCTGTCCCGGGCGCAGGCCGAGCAGCGACTCGCCGTATTCGGCCTCGTAGGGAAAGGCGCGCACGATCCGATCGAGCGGCAGCTCCTTCAGCGCCACGTAGGCAGTCATCAGCTTCGTCGTGCTGGCGATCGGCAATTGCCTCGCGGCATCGTCTGAAGCAAGCATCTCCCCCGTCCGGCCATCGACCAGGGCCCAGGCCCTCGCCTCGACCTGCGGTGGAGGCTCGGCCGCCCCCGCGAGCGGCGGGCCGGCCAACGCCAGAAGAGCCAATGCGGCCACCACGCACCGGCGGACGAGCTTCAGCGCAGCTTCAAGACTTCGCCCGCGATCAGAATCTGCGGATCGACCTGCGGATTGAGGGCTTCGATTTCCCCCACGCTCACACCGGTGTCGTGGGCAATCGAGATCAGGGTGTCGCCACTCTGCACTTCGTAGGTGACCGGCACTTGCTGCTTGTGCGAGTGGTGAGCCGTCTTCCCCCCACCGTGATTCGTGCCGGAGCCCGAGCCCCCACCGCTGAGAGCCGCGCCGACCGCGACCACGACGACGATCGCAGCGACGACCAGGGCGGCCACCGCCGCCGTGCGGGCTGGAGCTGGGGAGCGCTTGTTCATGGGAGCCGACGCGGTTCGAGATGAGCGCCGAAGATCGTATATACGGTCAAGGCGCCTTTAGGCGGTCGAAACATCCCAAACCGCGCCCCGCAGACTCTCGGCAGCGGCAGCGGGATCCTCGGCGGCGGCGATGCTGCGCGATGCGGTGACGATCGCGGAGGCGCGCCCGGCAGCGAAGGCGGGGCCGAGCAACTCCGGCCTGCCTCCCTGCGCGCCGACGCCCGGCAGGAGGAAGATGGACCGTGGCATCAGCTCTCGCAGGCGGGCGATGTGCCCCGGCTCGGTCGCGCCTACGACGGCGCCCATTCCGCTCAGGCCGCCGGCGCCGAGAAGCCGTCCCGAGAACTCGTCGACGATGTCCGCGAGGCGCTCGTGCAGGGGACGGTCGGGGGCCGGCAGGTCCTCCACGTCTGCGGCCCCGGGATTGCTCGTCCGGACCAGTGCGAAGACTCCGGCTCCGGCCGACTCGGCCGCCGCCACGAACGGCTCGAGCGCATCGCGACCAAGCAGCGGATTTGTCGTGAAGGCGTCGGCACCGAGCCCGGCGACCGCCCCCCAGGGGGTATCGGTCTCACCGACCAGCGCCTGCGCGTATGCCGTCGCCGAGACTGCCACGTCGCCCCGCTTGCCGTCGGCGAGCACCAGCAGACCCGCCTCGCGAGCCGCGGCGCAGACGCCTTCGAGTGCCGCCCAGCCCGGCGCCCCGAGCCGCTCGAAGCAGGCGAGCTGCGGCTTCGCGGCAACGCACGCGGGCCCCGCTCGCTCGATCAGCCCGCGACAACTGTCCAAGATGGCGGCGGCAGCGAGCTCGGCTGGCGGCGCCCCAACGGGCCCGGCCTCGACCCCGGCGAGCTTCGACGGGTCGGGGTCGAGGCCCAGGCAGACCTGGCTGCGGCGCTCCTCGACGAGCGCCGCCAGCCGATCCGCGAAAACTGCTGTGCTCAGCCCTTGACCTTGGTCTTCAGCGCCGAGCCGGCGGAGAAGCGCGGCACCTTGCCGCCCGGGATCGTGATCCGCTCGCCGGTGCGCGGGTTGACGCCCTGGCGCGGTCCCCGCTCGGCGACGTGGAATTTGCCGAAGCCGGTGAAGCTCACCTCGCCGCCGCCGCTCAGCGTGTCGGTGATCGCATCCAGCACCGCGTCAACAGCGTCGCTGGCAGCTTTCTTGCTGCCCAGCCGCTCGTCGCTCGCAAGTTGGTCCAGAAACTCAGCCTTTGTCACGTCGAAGCTCCTCGGTCAGGGGTGGTTGAAATCGCGCGCAATCTAACAGCGGGCACGGCGTAAAGCGCCCCGGACAACCTAGGAACCAGCAACGGTCATCTCCGCGATCAGCAGCGGCGGGGTGCTGACCGGAGCGCCGAAGGGAACCCAGCGCGGCTCGGCGCCGCAGGCCCGAACCGCGCCGAGCATCGAGAGAAGGTCGCTCGCAATCGTGAACTCGCGCAGCGGCCGGGCAAGCTCGCCGCCCTTGATCTCGTGACCGGAGGCACCGACCGAGAAGACCCCGGAGACCGGGTTGACGCCCGAGTGCAGGCCGGCGACATCGGTGATGAAGACGCCGTCGCCGGCCTCGTCGAGCAGCTCGCCAAAGGAGAGCTCGCCGGTGGCGACGACGAGGTTGGAGGGATCGACCGAGGGCTGGGAGCGATAGCCGCTGCGGGCGGCGCTCCCAGTCGAATCGGTTCCTTCGCGGCGAGCCGTGTAGGTGTCGTACAGGAAGGCGCGCAGAGTCCCTCCCTCGATCAGAGCCGTGCGGCGGCGGGCCACGCCCTCGCCGTCGAACGGGGCCGAGGCCGGTCCCGCTGCGTCGAGGCCGTCGTCGTGGAGGACGAGCGCCTCCGAGGCGACCGCACCCCCGAGGCGCCCCGCAAACGGAGAGCGACCGCGCTGGACGGCGCTCGCCGCGAGCCCGTGCCCGACGATCGCGACGAAGCTTGCCGCCACCGTTGGGTCGAGGACGACGGGGCAGGAGCGGGATGCCGGCTTGCCCGCGCCGACCATCGACGCAGCTCGCTCAGCCCCCTCAGCGCCGATCGCCTTCGGGTCGAGCGAGTCCGGCCCGCGTCCCAGGTCGAAGCCGAAGCCGGTCTCGCGGCTCCCCTCGCCCTCGGCCAACGCCTGCACGTATGCGTGGCAGCTGGAGCTCTCGTACTCGCCGTCGATGCCGGTCGAGGAGGCGATGGCCACCGTTTCGGCCGAGTCCGCGTAGACCGCCTGCTCGACGGCGGCGACGCGCTCGTCGGTGGTGAGCGCGGCCCGCTCGACCGCGAGAGCGAGCTCGGCGACGTCGGCGGTCGACCATGCCGCGACGGACGGGTCGCTCAGCTCCGGTGCGACTTTTGCACCTATATCCGGCATAAGTCGCACCGGAGCGGGGGGACCGACGAACTCGTCCTCGTCGGCGACGCGAGCGGCCTCGACCGCTCGCGCGCCGAGCGATGCGATTCCCGCTGCGGAAAGGTCCGTGTCGTAGGCGTAGCCGGCGCGCGTGCCGACCCAGGCCCGGATGCCGATTCCACGCTTGGTCGCGGCAGTCAGGCTCTCCACCTCCCCGCCATGAACGCGCACCTCGCGCCCGCGGTCCTCCGAAGCGTAGGCCTCGGCGTCGGAGGCGCCCGCCTCGAGCGCCACCTCGATGGCTCGCCGCGCCACGTCGATCACACCTCCGTCCCCCCCACGGTCAGCGCCTTGATCCGGACGTGACCCTGCCCCGTCCCCACCGGCACTTTCTGGCCCGCCTTGCCGCAGATGCCGGTCTTCATCTCGAAGTCGTCGCCGACCGCGTCGATCGCAGCCAGGGCGTCAAGGCAGTTGCCGACGAGCGTCGCCCCGCGACAGGGACGCGTCACCTTCCCCGCCTCGATCAGGTAGCCCTCCGAGACGCCGAAGACGAAGTCGCCGGTCGCTGGATCGACCTGGCCGCCGCCGAAGGAGGCGGCGTAGAAGCCACGCTCGACGTCGGCGATCATCGCCTCGGGAGTGACGTCTCCCGGGGCGATGTAGGTGTTGGTCATCCGCGGGACCGGCAGGTGGCGAAAGCTCTCGCGGCGCCCGTTGCCGGTCGAGGGGACGCCGTCGTGCCCAGCGGTCAGCCGGTCGTAGAGAAACGAGGCAAGCCGCCCTTCCTCGATCAGCATCGTGCGCTGCGTGGGCGTGCCCTCGTCGTCGATCGCATCGCTGCCCCACTCGCCCGGCATGCGGCCGTCGTCGTACGCGGTGAGCAGCGGCTCCGCAACCCGCTCGCCGAGGCGGCCGGCGTAGACGCTGGCGCCCTTCTGCACGTGGTCGGCCTCGAGCCCATGTCCAGTCATCTCGTGGAAGAGCACGCCGCCGAAGCCGCCGCCAACGACGACGGTGGTCGATCCGGCCGGAGCCGGACCGGCGTCGAGCAGGACGAGCGCCTTGCGGGCGGCGCTCTCGGCGATCTCGCCGGGATCGTCGTCGAAGAGCTCGAAGCCGCGGTGGCCGCCGAGCGTCTCGGCGCCGGTCTCCACGGAGTCTCCGCGCCTCGCCACCGCCTGGGCGCCGATGCGGACACGGGTTCGATCGTCGCCGGTAAACAGTCCGTCGGAGTTGGCGACGGTCACCCGACGGCGGATCTCCGCGTAAGAGGCGGTGAACTGGGTGATCTCGGCGCCGGCCGCGCGCCCCCGCTCGTCGAGGGCTCGCAGCAGGTCGGCCTTGCGCCCGGTCGGCACCTGCTCGGGAGGCTGCTCGATCGGGTGGGGAGAGCTCTTCACCTGCCCCAGCTGCCTTGGCGCTGCCTCCTCTGAGCGCAGCGCCGCCGCCGCTTCGGAGGCGGCGTGCTCGAGATCGGCGGGGTCGAGGCCGTCGACGTGAGCGAAGTAGGTCGTTCCCCCGCTGATAACCCGCACGCCCGCACCCTCGCCGCCGCCCGCCTGCACGGATTCGACGCGTGACTCGTCGATCGCCATCGTCAGGCCCGCCGTGCGCTCGGCGAAGACCTCGGCGAAGTCGCCGCCGTGCGCCAGGGCGCGGGAGAGCACCCGGGCGGCGACGTCGGCCTCGATCAAGCGGTCCGCATCGCTCACGGCTTGGTCCGTTTCCCCGCCACCTCGATCAAGCGCCCGGCGGCGACGAACAGCTCGCCGCCCAAAACCGAGTCGGCAGCATGATCGTCGGCGCGCCCGCCCTCGTAGTAGAGGCGAGCGAAGGGGCGACGGGCGACCCGGCGGCGGCGCATGTATGCAGCGGCCTCGTCGGCATAGCCGGAGACACGATCGAGCAGAACCCGGTGTGGCTTGGGCGGCGTCACCGGCCGGCCCGCCCATCGCCGCCGGCGGCGAGATCGCGCAGTACCGAGCGCATGTCGAAGAGAAGCAGCGAGGCGAGCGCGAAGCGGTCGGTCACTGCGACCGCCGCGAGGCCCGCGTGCCTGAGCGCGAAGACCTCGCCCTGCTCGGTGGCGACGTGCACCTGCTCGACGGCCTCGGCGCCCGCCCGATCGGCAACGCCGAGCAGCGCGGAGGCATCCTCGCGCCAACGATCGGGGTGGCTGCTGGCCGCCAGCACGTCACCATTCCGGTCGAGGATCGCGCCGCCGCGCAAGTCGGGTGACATCTCGCGCAAATAGGCGAGCGCGGTAGAGGCCGACTCGCCCGTAATCGTGTCGCTCGTCTCACCGTCGGCCATCTCGGCCAAAATACCGGCCGGTGTCCCTGGCCCGTGCCTCATGGATTGTCGTCGTCTCGATCTGCGCGATCGCCGCGGTCGCCTTTTTCCTCAGCGACTACACCGGCTACGCGATCACGATCGTCGCCGTCGGCCTCGCCGCCGCGGTCAACTTGCTGCCCAGTCCCTAGCCCGCCCGGAACGGGCCCGAGCGGGCGTGCTCGGGGTCGCGCAGGGAGCTCTCGGGCTCGGCGTGGATCAGGACTTCGGCATTCGGGATCGCCGCCTCGATCGAGTCGCGCATCGCATGCGTCAGCTCATGGGCGCGCTCGAGGCTAGTGCCAGAGCGGTACTGCACGTGTAGGTCGATGTAGCGGCGACGCCCGGCTCGGCGTGCGCGCAGCTTGTGGTAGCCGACGACCTCCGGCGTCCGCGCCGTTGCGATGGCCGACTCGATCCGGTCCATCTCCTCGCCGGGCAGAGCCTCATCGACGAGGACTCCCGACGAGTGGCGGACGATCCTGATCCCCGCGGCGACGATCGCCCCCGAGACGATCAGGGCGGTGATCGAGTCGAAGGCAGCGTTCCCGGTGATCGCGACGACGGCCAGGCCGAGCAGTACCCCCGCCGAGGTCGCCGCGTCGGCACGCAGGTGAGCTGCATCGCCGGCGAGCGCCGGCGATTCGTGAATGCGCGCCTGCCGCGAGAGCACCGAGGACACGGCCAGGTTGGCCAGAACCGAGAAGCCCATCACCGCGATGCCGACACCAAGAGTCTCGACTTCGGCGCCGACCACGAGCCGGTGCGTCGCCTCGTAGACGATGATCCCGGCGCCGACCAGGATCAGCAGTCCCTCGATCGTCGCCGCCAGGCTCTCGACCTTCTCGTGCCCATAGGGATGGTCGGCGTCGGCCGGCTCGTCCGCCTTGCGCACCGAGACGAAGGCGACGACGGAGGCGACGAGGTCGATCAACGAGTGGATCGCCTCGGTGAGGATCGCGATCGAACCGGTGATGGCCCCCGCGGCCAACTTGATCGCGATCAGCAGCGCGTTGGAGGCGATCGAGAGTGCCGCTGCGCCGCTCTTCGTGCGAATCATCGACCGCTCGGCGTTGCGCTGCCTTCCAGGTGCGCGACCAGCAGTCGCGCCGCGCCACCCCGGTGGCTGATCTCGTTCTTCTCCGCCTGACTCAGCTCGGACATCGTCCGCGTGTCGTCCCCGGTCGCGTCGGGGACGAAGGCCGGGTCGTAGCCGAAGCCCCCCTCGCCGCGCGGCGCCTCGATCAGGCGACCCTCGCAGCGCGCCTCGAAGACCCGCTCACTCCCGTCCTCGGCGACAAGGGCGAGCGCGCAGTGATATGCCGCCCGCCGGTCGTCGCCCGCCGCCGCGACCTCGTTCAGCAGCTTGGCGAGGTTCTCCTCGTCGGTCGCCCCCGAGCCGCCGTAACGCGCCGAATGGATGCCGGGCCGACCGGCGAGCCCGGCAGCCTCGATGCCTGAGTCGTCGCCGATCGCGGCCTCACCGGTTGCCGCGTGCGCGGCCCGTGCCTTCTCGAGCGCGATCTCGGCAAAGGAGTCGCCCTCCTCGGGCGGAAGCTCGACGCCGGCGGGAAGCGCCTGCAGGTCGAACCCGGGCAGCAGTTCCCGCATCTCACGCAGCTTGTGTTTGTTCGCCGTGGCGAAGATCAACCGCCGCCTACCCTCCGGCAGCGCCTTCCTGCACCTGCCGCAACCTCGATATCCCCATCTCCGCGAGACCGAGGAGCTCGTCGAGCGAGGCCCGAGAGAGCGGCGTACGCTCGGCCGTAGCCTGTACCTCGACCAGACCGCCCTCGCCGGTCATTACGACGTTGGCGTCGACCTCAGCATTGGAATCCTCGCCGTAGTCGAGATCGCAGAGCGCTCTGCCAGCGACGATGCCGACGCTGACCGCGGCGACCGAGCCGGTCAACGGCATCGTCTCCAGCGCTCTTTCGTCGACCAGCTTCTGCAGGGCGAGGCGGAGAGCCACGTAACCGCCGGTGATCGCCGCGCAGCGGGTCCCACCGTCGGCCTGGAGCACGTCGCAGTCGACGTAGACGCTGCGTTCGCCGAGAGCCTTGAAGTCGACCACGACCCGCAGCGACCTGCCGATCAGGCGCTGGATCTCGACGCCGCGGCCGTCCTGCTTTCCACGCGCGACATCGCGCGTCTTGCGCTCGCCAGTGGAGGCGGGCAGCATCGAGTACTCGGCGGTGACCCAGCCTTTGCCGCGACCCTGCAGCCAGCGGGGCACGGAGCGGTCGATCGAGGCCGTGCAGATAACCCTCGTGCGACCGAGAGTGATCAGGGCCGAGCCATCGGCGGTCTCGACGAAACCGGGGTCGATCGAGACCGGCCGAATGTCGGCAGGAGCGCGGTCATAGCTGCGTGAAGCTGGCATCGGTCCCGCGAGTCTGCCATTTACGGGGAAGGGCCGCGCGCAGCGCGGCCCTTCCTTCCCACTGGGGTTGCTCTGGCGTCAAGCCTGGACGACGCTCGAGCGTGGCCGCACAATAGACACGTTGCACCTGAACAGTCAAGAGTTTTGTTCGGGTAGTACACGAAGGCCCCGCTGGGAGAAGTGCGCGTCGAAGGCGAACGCGGCGCCCTCTCCTTCGCGCTCGAGCAGGGCGAAGGAAGTCGCGTCGACGTAGCTCCAGCGCTTGTCCTCGTGCTTCTCGAGGATCTCCCACGCATGTTCCTCGGTCGCCCGGTCGAGCCTGACGAGGTCGATCGCGCCGCCGGCACGAAAGCGACCTCCCCACTCGATCGCCTCCCGACGGCCGACCCGCACCATCAGCGCCGTGTAGGTCTCGGCGAACACGTAGTTGGACGTGAAAAGAGCCGCCCCATCGGCGATCAGCTCGCGCATTGCCTCGCGAGCTGCCTCGTGCTCCGCCTCGCCTTCGTTGCGCAGCGCAACGAAGGCGCTGGTGTCCACGAAGACGGACCTCATCGCCCGTAGAGATCGCGATCGAGGCTCGTCACGCTGGTTCGCTCACGCCCTTTTCCGGGCGACTCGGAGACCAGGTAGCTGAGCAGCGGATCCTCCGTCGCGTCGAGCCTGCGCGCTCGCTCCGCGTCGATCAGCTCCCGCACCACGGCCGCGATGCTGCCCGCCTCTCCGGCGCGCTGCTTGAGCCAGCGGTACTGCCCCTCGTCGAGATATAGCTGCGTACGATGCCTCATGCTGTAATACAGCGTACGCCCTGGACCCGACGGAATCCCTCCCCCGCCGACGCGCAACGGATTGCCCAGGGCAATCGGCACGAGGGCGGGGGCGACCCCACCGGGCCGCCCCTCCTCGAGCCTCATTTGAACGTCACCTTGTCGACGGCCTCCTTGATCTTGTTGACGATCACGTCGGCCAGCTCCGTCCCCTGCTTGCCGTTGAACCCCTTCATCGCCGCGACCATCCCCACCATCAGCAGCGAGACGAGCAGGATCAGGCCCACGTACTCGACCGTGCCCTGCCCCCGCTCGCGGGCGGCAAGCGAGCGGATCGCGGTGATCCGCTGCTCGATCGCAGCGTGCACATAGCCCATCAGCGCATACAGCATCAGCAGCCTCCTAGTTCGATTTCGGCCGATGCTGGCCCTCACCGGCGCACCGAACAAGACGAGAACGAGCCAAATCTGGATCAACACTGCGGAGAATCAGTGGCGCCGCCCATCGGTCGCACGGCGCGGATACGCTCCGCCCGTGCGAGTGCTGGTGGTGACCAACTTCTCGCCCGACCCCGAGGCGCCCCAGCGAGGGCAGTGGGTCCGCGACCAGGTCGACGAGCTGCGGGCGCTGGGAGTCGAGATGGAGCTTTTCGTCTTCCCCCGCGGCCGGCGGCACTACGGGCCGGCGACGCTGCGGCTGAGGCGACGGTTGCGAAGGGAGCAGTTCGACCTGGTTCACGCGCACTACGGTCTGGTCGGCTGGTGCGCCCATCTGGCCCGGGCAAAGCCCCTCGTGGTCAGCTTCCACGGCACCGACGTGCGCCACCGAATAGTCGGCCGGCTATCGCGAACGCTGGCCCGACGCGTGGACCTGGTCGCCGCCGTCTCGAGAGCGCTTTTCGACGCCGAAGACGACCGCCAGGGCCTACCTCGCGTGCCCGGCTCCGCGGTTCTTCCCTGCGGCCCGAGCCTCCATCGCTTCGGCCCCCGCCCGCGTGAGGACGCCAGGCGGCAGCTCGGGCTCGAGCCCGACGGCCGCTACCTGCTCTTCCCGGCCAACCCGACCCGGCCCGAGAAGAGGCACGATCGCGCGCTGGAGCTGGCCCAAGCCTGCGAGGCGGAGCTGTTGACGGGCGGTGGAATCCCGCCCGAGGAGATGCCGCTCTGGGTCAACGCGGCCAACGCCGTCCTGGTGACCTCCGACTACGAGGGCTTCGGCCTTGCCTGCGTCGAGGCGCTGGCCTGCGACGTGCCGATGCTCTCCACCCCGGTCGGCATCGCTCCCTACGCCGTTTCCGGCATCGCCGGGGCACTCTGCGCGCCATTCGAGCTGCAGGCGTGGAAGACCGCGGCGCTGCCGTTGCTCGAGGCCGCCGATCCGCGCATCGAGGGAGCCGCCCGCGCCGCCTCGCTTGCCGCCCCCCGCATGGCAGAGCGCACGGCCATCGCCTACCGCACCATCCTCGGCGACGAGTAATAGATTGAGCCCGATGGCCGACGCGAGCGAGCAGCCTGGCGGGGAGCAGTTGAGCGCGCAGGTCGAGATGGCCAAGAAGCGGCTTGAGGAAGCGACGACAGCGGCGAGCGCCGCCGAGCGCCGAGTGGCCGCCGAGATCGAGGCCCTGGAGAGCGACCTGGAGAAGGAGCGCGCCCGTGCCACGCAAGCGCTCGAGGAGCTGCGCGAAGCTCATGCCGAAGAGCTGCAGCGCGAGCGCGAGGCCAAGGACCGAGTGATCGCCGAGGCCGAATCCCGCCTGGCCGAGATCGAGACCCAGACGGCGGCCGCCGAGAAGCAAATCGAGGAGGTCGAGGAGCGAGCGCGGCAAGCCGAGGGGCGGACGCTCGCAGCTGAGAAACGGGCGGCGGAGGCCGAAGCGGCCATCGCCGACGAGCACGCCCGCGCCAGAGAGGCCGCCGCCGCCTGGCTTCGCGATCAGGCGGAAGCGACCAGGCGAGAGGAAGGACGGCGATAGAGCCGTCCGCCAAGTTCGACGTCGCCGTCGTTGGCGGCGGCGCTGCTGGCCTGTGGACGGCGCTGCAAGCTGCGGAGCACGGCGGCTCGGTCTGCCTGGTCTCGCGGACCCCCCTCTCGGAGAGCGCCAGCTTCTGGGCCCAGGGCGGATTGGCAGCAGCGCTCGAGGCGGGCGATTCGCCCGCCCGGCACGCCGCCGACACGATCGCCGCAGGGCGCGGCAGCTGTCGCCCATCTGCAGTCCAGGCACTCGTCAACGAGGCTCCCGCCGCGGTCCACGAGCTGCTCCGCCGCGGTGTCGTCTTCGATCGCGATGACGACGGCGAGCTCTCGCTCGGCCTCGAGGGCGGCCACACCCGGCGCCGCATCGTCCACTCGGGAGGGAGCGCGACGGGCCACGAGATCACCTCGAAACTCGCGGCGATGGTGGCTGCGGAGGCGAACATCGAGGTCCGCGAGCGGGCCTCGATGACGGCACTGTGGAGCGACGGCGCACGCTGCCACGGCCTACTCACCGACGACGGACCGATCGCCGCCGCCGCGACGGTTCTCGCCACCGGTGGGGCGGCTGCCCTTTGGCGCCGCACCTCGAATCCGTGGGGGGCGATCGGCGCCGGACCGACGATGGCCTCCGTCGCCGGCGCCAACCTCGCCGACCTCGAGCTCTGCCAGTTCCACCCCACCGCTCTCTTCCTCCCCGGCACGCGCTTCGACGGGATGCTGATCACCGAGGCCGTGCGCGGCGAGGGAGCAACGCTGCTCGACGCCGCGGAACGTCGCTTCACCGACGAGCTGGCCCCGCGCGATGCGGTCACGGCGGCGATCCTCGACCGCCTGGCGGCCGATGGCACGGAATCGGTTGGCCTCGACCTGCGCGACCTCGACCCGGCTCGCTTCCCCACCGTCTTCGACACGCTTGCCGAGGCGGGGCTGCAGCCAGCCGCCGAGCCGGTCCCCGTCTCGCCTGCAGCCCATTACACGATGGGAGGTGTCGCCGTCGACCTCGACGGCCGCTCCTCCGTGCCCGGTCTGTTGGCCGTCGGCGAGTGCTCGTGCAGCGGCCTGCATGGCGCCAACCGCCTCGCCTCCAACTCGCTCAGCGAGTGCTTCGTCTTTGGCTCTCGGGCGGCGAGCGCCGCGCTCGAGGAAGAACCGGCGTCGACACCGCCCGAGCTGACTTCCTGGCGCTTCGAGCCGCCGACGGAGCCCACCCGCGACGCCGTCTGGCGACTCGCCGGCCCGCTTCGACGGCCCGAACAGCTGGCGGAGCTGCGCGACGACCCATACCCGCTGGCCGCGGCGATCGCCGCCTGCGCCCTGGAGCGGCGCGAGTCACGGGGCGGCCACCTGCGCAGCGATTTTCCCCACGGCGACCCCGACCTCGACGGGATCCACTTCGTCCGCGCCCCCGACGGCGAGATTCGCCGCGAGCGCTGGGACTGACCGCGGGGCGGGACAGGTAGCGTCAGCGCATGCTGCTCGGCGTCGACGTAGGCGGGACGTTCACCGACGCGGTCCTCTTCGACGGCGAGCGCATCCACACAGCGAAGCGACCGACGACACCGGAAGACCAGTCGGTGGCTGTGCTGGCAGCCGTCGAGGCGGTGCTCGACCGAGCCGACGCGAGCAACGACAGCGTCGAGTCCTTCGCGCACGGGATGACGGTCGGCACCAACGCCCTGCTCGAGGAACGCGGAGCCCGCACCGCGCTGATCGCGACACGCGGCTTCGGGGACGTGCTCGAGATCGCCCGCCAGGACCGCCCGCAGCTATACCGGCTCTGCGCGCCGAAGCCGACACCGCTGGTGCCGGCCGAGCTCCGCCTCGAGGCCGAAGAGCGCACCTGTCCCGAGGGTGTGGTCGAGCCCCTCGCCGACGAGGAGCCGGAACGGCTGGCGGCGCGGCTGCGCGAGTGCGACGCCGAGTCGGTCGCGATCTGCCTGCTCTTCTCCTACGTCGACCCCGGCCATGAGAGGCAGATAGCCGAACACCTGCGCCGTGCTCTCCCCCACCTCCATGTCTCCGTCTCGCACGAGGTCCTGCCGCGCTTCCGCGAGTACGAGCGCAGCTCGACGACGGCGATCGACGCCTACCTCTCGCCGCTCCTCGACAGCTACCTGTCGCGGCTCGCCGACTCGGCCCGCACCGCCGGCCTCCCCACGCCCTTGGTGATGAGGTCCTCCGGCGGACTGGCAAGCGCCGCGGAGACCGCCAAAGCAGGCGCCTGGAGCGTGCTCTCGGGACCGGCCGGGGGAGCGGTCGGCGCCGCCATGCTCGCCCGCGCCTCGGGCGATGGAAACGCGCTCGGCTTCGACATGGGCGGCACCTCATGCGACGTCTGCGTGGTCGAGGACGGGAAGGTGCAAAGGACCGACTCGCGTGAGATTGGCGGCCGCGTCATCCAGCTGCCGATGGTCGACGTGCACACGGTCGGCGCCGGCGGTGGCTCGATCGGCTGGCTGGATCCCGGCGGAGCGCTGCACGTCGGCCCGCGCTCGGCGGGCGCTGACCCAGGGCCCGCCTGTTACGGGCGCGGTGGGCGCGAACCGACCGTCACCGACGCCAACCTCCTGCTCGGCCGCCTCTCCGGCGACTCCGAGCTTGCCGGGGGCGTCGCGCTCGACGTCGGCGCCGCCCGGGCCGCGGTTGGCGGCCTCGCCGCCACCCTCGACCTCGATGAGATCGCGGCCGCCGAAGGCATCGTGCGGATCGCCGACCAGGAGATGGTGCGGGCGCTGCGCGTGATCACGGTTGAGAGGGGAATCGACCCGCGGCGCTTCGCCCTGCTCCCCTTCGGCGGCGCCGGGCCGATGCACGCAGCCGCCGTCGCGGCCGAGCTCGGCATCCAGCGGATTCTTTGCCCACGCGCCGGGGGCGTGCTCTCAGCCCTTGGGCTCTGCGCCTCGGACCGGCGTCGCGACACGACCCGCACGGTGATGCTCAGCGGCGCCGACTTCAGCGCCGAGCGGATCGCGGGGGAGGTCGACCGCCTGCGAGCCACCGTCGACGGCAACGAGTCGGAGGCCGCGCCGGAGGTCATCTACGAGATGCGCTACGCGGGCCAGGCCTTCGAGCTGTCCGTAGCGGGAGACGCGCGGCCCGACCCCGCCGACCTCGAAGAGCGCTTCGCCGCGGCGCACGAGCAACGCTACGGCCATCGCGACCCCGACGGCGAGGTCGTCCTTGTCCACATCCGCCTGGCGATGGTCGTGCCCGGCCCGGGCCCCAAGCCCATTGCCGCCGAACACGGTTCCCTGCGGGAAAGCACTCGCCGGGTCCGCTTTGACGGGGCCTGGCTGGAGACCCCCGTGCTCCGCGGCGAGCCGCCAGCGGACATGGAGACAGAGGGGCCGGTGGTCTTCGAGCTGCCCGAGGCGACGTTCGTCCTGCCGCCGAGCTGGCGGGCATCCGTCGACACAGCCGGGACGATCGTCGCGGAGGCTGGGACGTGACGCCCGTCGATCCGGTCACGCTGCAGGTGATGATCGGCGGCCTGCACGCCGCCTGCGAAGAGATGGGCGCGGCGCTGATCCGCTCTGCCTACTCGGCCAACATCAAGGAGCGCCACGACTGCTCGACGGCGATCTTCGACGCGGCGGGCGAGCTGGTCATGCAGGCCGAGCACATCCCCGTCCACCTCGGCTCGATGCCGGACGCCGTCGCCGCCGTCCTCGACTTCGAGCACGCGCCTGGGCGCTCCTGGATCCTCAACGATCCCTTCCAGGGCGGCACCCACCTGCCCGACATCACCCTCATCTCCCCCGTCTTCGTCGCCGATGAGCTGCTCGGCTTCGCCGCCTGCAGAGCCCACCACGCCGACGTCGGCGGCCCGACCCCCGGCAGCATGCCCGCCGACTCGACCAGCATCGAGGAGGAGGGCGTGACGATCCCCCCCGGCCCGGCAGACCCCGAGGCACTGCGCGAGATCGTCTCCCAGATGCGGTTCCCGCACCAGCGCCTCGCCGACCTGCGGGCGCAGGCAGCGGCGAACCGAATCGGCGCGCAGAGGCTCGCCGAGCTCTGCGAGCGCCACGGCACCGCGCAGCTGCGAGCCGGAATGACGGAGATCCTCGCCTATGCCGAGCGCCGCACCCGCGCGGCCCTCGCCGCGCTTCCCGACGGCAGCTACCGCGCCGAAGACGTGCTCGAGGACGACGCGAGCGACGAGCCGGCCGACGTCCTCCTGCGGGTCGAGGCCACCCTGCACGGCGATGGCCTGGCGCTCGACTTCTCCGGCACCGACGGCCAGGTTCCCGGCAACCTCAACTGCCCCCTCTCCGTCACCAAGTCCGCCGCCTTCTTCGCCGTCAGAGCGCTGACCGACCCCGATGCCCCGCCCTCGGCCGGTGCCTACCGGCCGATCGAGGTGATCGCGCCGCCGGGATGCCTGCTCAACGCCCAGCCCCCGGCCGCGGTCGTCGCCGGCAACGTCGAGACCTCCAGCCGCATCGCCGACCTCGTCATCTCCGCCCTGGCGGGCGCCCGACCCGTGCCCGCGCAGGGCCAGGGGACGATGAACAACCTGACCCTCGCCGGCGAGGGCTTCACCTACTACGAGACGCTCGGCGGCGGCCAGGGCGCCTGCCCCGACGCCGACGGCCCGAGCGCCATCCACGTCGCGATGTCGAACACGCTCAACACCCCGGTAGAGGCGCTGGAGAGCGAGTTCCCGCTGCGCGTGCGCGAGCTCTCCCTACGTCGCGGCAGCGGCGGCGATGGCCGGCAGCGCGGCGGCGACGGCCTCGTCCGCGAGATCGAAGCCCTCGCCCCCCTGAGCTTCAGCCTGATCAGCGAGCGACGCCACCACGCACCCCGCGGTCGCGGCGGCGGCGGAGACGGCCTGCCCGGCCGCAACCTCCACGACGGCGCCGAGCTGCCGGCCAAGGCCCAGGGAGAGCTGGCACCCGGCGAGACGATCCGCATCGAAACCCCGGGCGGCGGCGGCCACGGTCCGCAGAGCTGAGGTCAGAGCTGAGGTCAATGAGGTTTCCGAAGCCACAGAAGGGAGGTGCGCGATGAAGATCGGTCAAGTGCCGCAGGTCATTCCTACCGTCTCGACGGTCAAGCCTCGCTAGGGCTGCGGACGGTGCAAAGGCGGGGACCTGGCGAGGTGCGGCCACTTGCCGGTCTCCCGCTTTTGCCCGCCGAGGAGGAGAGTCTTCTGACGCCTCTACAGAGAAGGGATAGACGTGACAACCATCGGACCTTCGAGCCTCGCTCGATGTTCCACGCCTTGCTCGATGAGGCGGCACGATGAGCGAGCAGGCCAGCATCCTGCGAGGCATCCGCAGCGCCGCAAGCGGCGCGAGAAGGCCGACGCGGCCCGCCGTGAGGCGACCGAAGACCTGCGCCGCTACTGCGAGGAAGCCGATTACGAAGATCGCTTCTGAGGCCGGTCTTTCGCGCCAGGGCGTTTACGACCTACTGGCGGAGCGACCTTAGCCAGGTTGGCGTCGAACTCGCCTTTGGTCGGGACGGGGATCTCCAAGCCCTTGGCGGTCTTCTGCCTTCGGCGCTTGTCCGACATCTTCGAGCTAGGCCGAATGAGCGAACTGAGGCATAGTCCACGCATCTGCTCCGCGGCGGCGTTTGAGAAGCGGAAGCCTCGGACGGGCGCGCTCCGTTAGATCTGCCTCCACCTCAAGGCCGATCACGGGAGAGGGCTGCAATCCGGACTCTAGAGCCGCCTCAATGAAGACCCTTCCAGCGCTCTCCGCCGCATCATCGAGAGAGCGGCCACTTGCGCAGAAGCTCACCTCAAGCACGCCAGTCTCCAGATTGGCGCCAACCGCCGCCCCAGCCTCGGGATGCGTCCGCTCGAAGGCGTCCAGCATTGCCTCGGCGCTGTCCTCAGCTACCCCGGGAGCCCCAAGGCTTTCAATCGAGAAGGTAAAGCGGAAGTCCATGCTCATCGCCCTTTCCACTTGAAACCGTATCGTCTCATGCGCGAAGCGGAATGTCGAAGGCCCTTTGGGTCGCTGGGCGTCTTGTGCAGCATCTCTAGGTGCTGCCCGCTCGGGTCATAAAGAGCCCAGCCCATCTTCTTCTCCTGTACCCGCCATCCCTGCTCGCGGGCGGCGGCGACCATTTCCTTAACTTCTTTCTGCGGATTGGGCATCTATCGGCGAGGCAGGCTACGCCTTGAATCGGCCGAATCGGCGTCGTTAGACGGCTGGAAACTCCCTTGCCGCAGCTCGCCCGGCTGCCACACGATTCCCTCGAACAGCTCGCCGGGATCGACGCTGACGGCTCCTGCAAGCTTCGCGAGAGTAGTCCAAGCGAGGGAGCCGCAAGCCTCGCTCCAACTGACTCACCTCCGTGCGGTGGAGGCCCGCGAGGAAGCTCACGTCCTCTTGGGAGAGGCCCGCCGCCCTGCGGCAGCGGGCCAGGTTGCGGCCGAACTGCTCGGCGACGCTCATGGGAGTTCGAGGCTGTCGAAGTGAACGAGGGCCGCTGAGGCGCTGAGGGCATCGCCACGACGCTCCAAGAGGTCGACCGCAACGAGGTCGCGCACGGCGCGCTCTGCGGCCTCTCCGCCGACCTCGCGGGCCAGCTCGGGGATCGTCAGGGGCTTCGGGTGGGCGTCCAGCACGAGGCCGACAACGGCCCGCTGAACAGCCGCATTAGGGTGGTCCTACACGGGAAGCACGTCCTTCCTGTGCCGGCCGGAGGCAGTTAGCGCTGCGCCCCGGCCGTTTTGTCTAGGGCACGGGAGAAGCTAGGCCGGGAAACGGCTGGAAATCGCCTCTACAGAGAAGGGATAGACGTGACGTTCGTCACATATTTTGCGTTTTTCCTGCTCTGGCGTAGAATGCGCATCCGGGCGGCGAGTGACCCGCCTGGACAGGGTTAGAGGTGTCCTCCTCCCGGTCTTAGATCCATCCGACCTGCAAAAAGGTACGACTGCAAATGCCGATCGCTTTCAAGGAATGGGCCGTAACGGTCCGCGCGCTCGCCGAGGGCGAGCAGCTATTGACCCTCCGCAAGGGGGGGATTCGCGAGGAGAACAAGCATTTCGAGCTCGACCACGAGCGCTTCTTCCTCTACCCGACCTTCGACCACCAGCACAACAACCTGGTGCGCGAGTCCCACCATCCCGAGCTGGGCCGCGCGCTCGAGGAGGGCGTCTGGGGCGAAGAAGAGCCGCCCGCCAAGGCGCTGATCCAAGACGGCGGCATCCCCCAGCCCGAAAGGGTCCGGCTGCGTGCCTGGGCCGAGGTCACCGACCACATCACGGTCAACGACCCACGGGTCGTCGACGGCCTCTCCCCCTTCTACGTCTGGACTCCGGACTACGCCGAAAAGCGGCTCAACTGGAAGCGGCGCCATCCGCTCCACATCCTGCTGCTGCGGGTGCACCGCATCCCGCGCCCGGTAACGGTCAAAGTCCGCGAGGAGTACCACGGCTGCCGCTCCTGGGTCGAGGTCGACCGCGAACTGCCCTTCGAGGGCACGCCGGTGATGGCCGACGAGGAGTTCGACCGCGCCCGCGCCGAGATCCTCGGAGTTTGCGGAGCGGCCGAGCCTGTGCTCGTCTGAGTAGGCGTAGTCTCGCCCGGTGCCGTGGGTTGAGACCCAGAGTCTGAGCTTCACCGCGCGCCACGACAGCGGCGACACGGCGTTCGCCGAGCGCACGCTCGACCGCATGGAGGAACTGCGGCTGCGGCTCGAGGACCGCTTCGAGACCGTGCCCGGCGACGTCACCGTGGTCGTCCACACGAGCCCCGCCTGGCTGGCGATGGCCCACCCCTTCCTGCCCCTGGCCCGCTGGTCGGCGGCGCCCGCCGGCAGGCGCTACCTCGCCGGCTGGCCGATGGCCACCGAGCTGCACGTCCTCAACGACCCGCACAGCGAGCGGCGAGCGGCGGGCGAGGACTCCCGCGAGGCGCTGCGCGGCACCGCCGAGCGCCTCTACGCCCAGCTCGTGATCGCCGCCAACAACCCCGAGCTCCCCCCGTCCTGGACTCCGCGTCGCTTCGCCCGCTACCTGGCCTGGGCGTGGCTGATCGAAGGCGGCGCCCAGTACTTCTCCCGCCAGGTCGGCCTCTACAGGGCGGCGGTGATCCGGCGCCTGCGCGAGAGCGCCCGTCCCTCCTTCCCGCCCTCGCGCCGCGACGCGGCCATCCTCGGCGGAACGATCTTCGACCTGCTCGAGTCCGAGCGCGGCCCCGACGCCTGCGAGCGTCTCGCCCTTCACCTGCGGCCGGGCGACGCCACGGCGACCCTCGAAGACGCGTTCGAAGCGCGGATCGGCGAGATCGAAGGGGCCTGGCGCGACTACCTGCGCGAGGTTGTCCGTCCAACAGCCGATTGAGCGGCAGTCTCTCGGCCAAACTCTTCAGCGAAATTGCGCGGATTCCCACATGCACTCCGTTCGGCATCGTTGAAGAGGCGCGGGAGGTATCCCGCCCGGCGCGCGTAAAGGTGGGCCACCGCTGGGTACATCTTCTCAATTTCGACCACGCGTTCGATTGAGGCCGTACACGAGATCCAGTGATCTGACGTGCCGCTCGAACGGTTGACCAGCTCAACGGCCGACGGGATCAACCCTGCAAGCACCGTCGCACATGCGCCCAAGATCGCCAGCCAGACTTGCAATCGCTCCGCGCGTCTCACGGGAGCTCTCTTCTCGCCGGATGTTTTGCAAGGAAGTCCCTCGCCGTAGAGATTGCGTAGATCAGATCACGGGCTTGATCGAGGGCTTCGGCCTCGATCAGCGTCCTTCTCTGCCTTTCTGCTCTGCGAACGGCGTCCTCAAGCTCGCGCCTCAGCTCCTTTGGTGGAGGCTCATCTCGGAAGAGACTCCGGTTGAGCCGTTCGAGCTCCGCGATGGCACCCTCCGCGTCGAACACGACACGGCGCCTTCTCGTGAACAGGCCAACAACAAGAAATGAGGTCCCGGTGGCTGACAAGAGCCCACCGGCATAGATAATGACCTCCCATGTTCGATCGGGGCTGGAGAGGAACAACCCGATCACGCATACGACAACGCCGGCTCCGAGCACACCGACCACCGTCCAAAGCAAGCGGAGACTCAGCGGCGAGAATAGGCGACTGCGTTCAAAAAGCACTTCCGTCTCATCCTTCTCTAGGTCATCGACCTCATTAGTCCGCTCCGAACCCGCCCTCGAGCACTTCGCGCGCCTTTTCTGCCGTCTCCTCGGCAACGAGCACCTGACGCGGGCCGGCGGCGAGGAACTCGGGATTGTCGATCGTTCGCTGAACCATGCTCGGGATGCCGTACTCGGTCAGCAGGGCCTGGATCATCTCGGCCTCCATAAGGTTCGCCGCGTAGGCGACCTTGACCAGGCCACCGCTACTCGACGACGAGCTCGACATCGGCGATCTTCAGGTCTTTCAGCAAGTAGCCCTTGACGGCCGGGGCGTCGGGGTCTTCGAGGGACACGATCACCCAAACCGCGTCCGGCCAGCTGTTCTGCGCTTCGTTGAGGTCGGTCTGCGAGGGATAGGCCCTGCTCTTCGTGTGCGAGTGGTAGATCGCGACCAGCTCCTCCTCGCGCGCCGGCATCTCCTTCTGGGTGATGCGGAAGAGGTCGTCGGGATGGACGCCGAAGCGCAACGGGCTCTCGAAGTGGTTGCGAGCCCGGTAGACGCTGGTCGCCGCTCCGTCGCGGCCTCCGACCATCCCACAGCACTCGTTGGGCAGGTCCTCGCGCGCGTGCGCGACCATCTCGTCGATCAGGCTCTGGGCGATCCGCATCTCGATGCTGGAGCGATTACCACCAAACGGTGGAATCGAGGTTCTCGATCTCCTCGATCGGCTTCGTGTAGACGCCCGAGGAGAGGTACTTCCAGCCGTCGTCGGGAATGAGGAAGACGATGTTGCCGCTGTCGAGCTCGCCGGCGATGCGGGCGGCGATGCGGGCGATCGCGCCGGAGGAGACGCCGGCGAAGATGCCCTCCTCGTCGAGCAGCTTGCGGGTCCAGACGACCGCGTCGCGGTTGGAGACCATGATCTTGCGGTCGAGCAGGGTGATGTCGATGATCGGCGGGATGAAGCCGTCGTCGAGCGAGCGCAGGCCATGCACCATCTCGCCCTGCATCGGCTCGGCGGCGATCAGCAGCGTGCTGGGGTTCTCCTCCTTGAGGCGGCGACCGTTGCCCATCAGCGTGCCGCCGGTGCCGAGGCCGGCGACGAAAGCGGTCACCTCGTCCAGCTCTTCGAGGATCTCGACCGCCGTGCCGTTGTAATGGGCGAGCGGATTGGCCTCGTTGCCGTACTGATAGGGCATGTAGTAGCCGGGGTCATCGGCCATCTCCAGAGCCACCTCGACGGCGCCGTTGGAGCCCTTGGCCCCCTCCGAGTAGACGATCTCCGCCCCGTACATCTCGAGTAGCTGGGTGCGCTCATTGGTCACGTTGTCGGGCATCACGACCTTCAGCGGGTACCCCTTGCGGCGGCAGATCATCGCCAGCGAGATGCCGGTGTTGCCCGAGGTCGGCTCGAGGATCGTCTGCCCGGGCTCGATCAGCCCCTCGGCCTCGGCCGCCTCGATCATCGACTTGGCGACACGGTCCTTTACCGAGCCGGTCGGGTTGCGCCCCTCGAGCTTGGCGTAGATGCGGACGTCGGGGTTGGGAGTGATGCGCGGCAGCTCGACCAGCGGCGTGTTGCCGATCGACTCGACGACGTTGCCGAAGCGGCCCCCGCAGGGTCTGTTTAGAAGTTCCGACATAGTCGCGCTCTCCCTTACTTCAGAAAGTGTAGCGCTGGACTGCAGGCGGGGGCGCGATTACGAAGTTCTTCTCAACCGCCGGCCATGGCCGGCAGGATGACGACCGTGTCGGCGTCGGTGACGCCGGTCGCCAAGCCGTCCAGCACCCGCACGTCCTCGTCGTTGAGGTAGACGTTGACGTAGCGGTTGAGGTCGCCGTCCTCGCCGAAGAGCTGGCCCTCGGTCTCCGGGTACTCGGCGGTCAGGGCGCGCAGTACCTCGCCGACATCGGAGCCCGCGGCCTCGACCTCGGGCTGGCCACCCGTATGCGGGCGCAGGACCGGGGGTATGCGAACGGTCGCCATCGAGTCGGAAACCTATCGCCTAGCCGGCGCAGAAGAGATCGTAGTCCGGGAACTTGCCCATCTCGGACTCAGGGATCTCAGCCCCGTTTTCGCCACAGATCGGGCACTCCGGATCGCGGCGGACCTTCAGCTCCGTGAACCTCGTGCCGAGCGCCTCGTAGAGCAGCAGGCGACCGATCAGCGGCTCGCCGATCCCCATCACCAGCTTCAGCACCTCGTTCGCCTGCAGGGTGCCCATCGTGCCGGCCATCACGCCGAGCACGCCGTTGGCCGAGCAGCTCGGCGCCAGCTCTGCCGGCGGCGGCGTCGGATAGAGGCAGCGGTAGCAGGGGCCCTCGAAGGGGACGAAGGTTGAGATCTGACCGTCGAAGCTGAGGATCGAGGCCGAGACGACCGGCTTGCGCAGACGCACCGAGGCGTCGTTGAGCAGGTAGCGGGTGGGAAAGTTGTCGGCCCCGTCGACGATCACGTCGTAGGGCTCGATGGTCTCGAGGATGTTCTCGGCGTTGAGGCGCGTGCGGTGCTCGATCACCTCGACGTCGGGGTTGAGCGCCTCGATCGTCAGCCGCGCCGACTCCGTCTTCGGCGTGCCGATCCGCTCGGTGTTGTGGATCACCTGGCGCTGCAGGTTCGAGGCGTCGACCACATCGTCGTCGACGAGGCCGATCGTGCCGATCCCGGCCGCGGCGAGGTAGAGCGCAGTCGGCGCGCCGAGCCCGCCGGCGCCGAGCAGCAGCACCTTGGCGTTCAGCATCTTCAGCTGGCCCTCGACCCCCACCTCGGGAAGCAGCGTGTGGCGCGAGTAGCGGTCGCGCTGCTCGGGCGTCATCCCCTCGGTGGCGACGACCGGAAGGCCCTGCTCCTGCCAGGCGAGGATGCCGCCGGCCATCGAGGCGACGTCGGTGTAGCCGAGCGCTTCCATCTGCTCGGCCGCCTTGTAGGAGCGGTTGCCGCTGCGGCAGTAGAGGATCGTGCGCGCCGCCTTGTCGGGCGCGGCGCTGGCGATTTCGTCGGCGAGCAGCCCTGGTGGGACCAGCTTGCCGCCCTCGATCCGAGCCTCCTGGAACTCGTGCGGCTCACGCGTGTCGATTAGGACGACGTCGCCGCCCTCGATCTCCTGCGCCGCCTCGAACGGCTCGATCTCCTCGACCTGCTGCTTGGCCTTCGCCTCGGTTGCCATGCCTCTCCTAAATACCTTAAATCCGATCCGCTTTTACTTCAAAAAGTATAGCGGGTGATCATGGTCCCGCTCAGAGCTGGGTCGCAATCAAACCGAGCAGCGCGGCGATCACGACGCCGCCGAGCCGGAGCAGCATTAGATGCAGAGCTTCAAACCGTTCATCCATTCGTTCGAAGCGTGCGTCGATTCGCTCGAAGCGTGCATCGACGCGTTCGAAGCTGGCGTGCATCTCGCCCCGCAATTCGCGAAGGTCCGCGTCGACACGGTCGAAGCGCTGGTCGATGCGGTCGAACCGCTCTTCGAGTCGCCCGTCGGTCCAGCTCCTGGTCATCGCCTCCATGATCGCACCGTAACGAGATGTCTGCACGGAGTGGCGCGCACATCGTCAATTCTTTGCAACGACAGTCGCGGGCAAGTGCGACGCGGAGTCCGAGGCGCCCTCTAAGAAAAGCTCGGGCGCATCTGCCGCAGCCTTTTGACCCGCTCCTCGATCGGGGGATGGGTCGAGAAGAGGCCGGCGATGCCCTTGCTGGAGAAGGGCTTGACGATGTAGAGCGGCTCTGCCGCCTGGTTGACCTGCATCGGCTTTGCCGTCGCCCCCTGCTCGAGCCGCAACAGTGCGCTGGCCAACGACTCCGGGTTGCCGCAGATTTCCGCCCCGCCCGCGTCGGCGGCGTACTCGCGCTGGCGCGAGATCGCCAACTGGATGACCGAGGCCGCAATCGGCGCCAGCAGGAATGTGGCCAGTTGGCCGACCAGGGCCAGCGGCGAGTTGTCGTCATTGCCGAACCAGAGCAGCATGTAGGCGACGTAGGTGATCGCCGCGCCGATCGCCGAGGCGACCGACTGGATCAGGATGTCGCGATTGCGGATGTGCGTCAGCTCGTGGGCCAACACGCCGCGCAGCTCGTCGTCGGAGAGCAGGTTGAGGATCCCGCGCGTCACGGCGACCGCCGAGTGCTTCGGGTTGCGCCCGGTGGCGAAGGCGTTGGGCTGGTCCTGAGGGATCACGTAGAGGCGCGGCATCGGCAGGCCCGCGCGCGCGGTCAGTTCTTCGACCGCGGTGTAGAGCTTCGGCGCTTCCGCCTGCGAGACCGGTTTCGCCCCGCTCATCGCCAGCGCCATCTTGTCGCTGAAGAAGTAGGAGAAGAAGTTGATCGCGAAGGCCATCAGCAGGAAGAACGCCGCCGTGCTCGCGCCGCCAATCAGGAACCCGATCACGACGAGCAGCCCCGAAAGCGAGGCCATCAGGATCGTGGTGCGGATCGTCGCGCCGAAAGTCGATTGCTTGGTGGTCTTCATCGCCGGTAAGTCCCTCCTGGGTTGGTCGCCACCGATTATGACGTAGGCCGATCCCGGCACGCATCCGATAACCGACCGCTTCAGTAGGATTTAGATCGGATGTTGTTCTCGACCAAAGCCGAGTATGGCGTGCGCCTGATGGTCGAGCTGGGCCGCGAGCCCGGCTCGATGCCGGTTTCGCTGAGCGCGGTCGCCGAGGCCGAGCGGCTGCCGCTCTCCTATCTCGAGCACCTGGTGGCGAAACTGCGCAAGGCCGGCCTGGTCACCTCGACCCGCGGTGCCCACGGCGGCTATCGCCTGGCGAAGCCGGCCGGGGAGATCACGATGGACGAGGTCGTCGAAGCGCTCGAAGGACAGATCGCACCGATGGAGTGCTTTCACGACACACCGGACGGCAAAGTCCTCTGTTCGCACGAGGACGACGGCGACCACGCCTGCGCGACCAAGCTGCTCTGGACGCGGGTGCAGGGTGGCGTCAGCAAGGCCCTCTCGGGCACGACGCTGGCCGAGCTGGTCGAGTTCGCCGGCCCCGGCACCCGCGGAGCACGCCAGACGACGGTCGGCACCCCCGCCTGACCGGGCAAACCTTCAAAACCGAGAAACGGAGTGACATTGGCTGAGCTGGAGATACGCAACCTGCACGTGAGCGCCGAGGACAAGGAGATCCTCCGCGGCCTCGACCTCGACGTCGAGAAGGGCAAGGTGCACGCGCTGATGGGGCCCAACGGCTCGGGCAAGTCGACCCTCGCCAACGCGATCATGGGGCACCCGGCGCTCGAGGTCACCGAGGGCACGATCACCTTCAAGGGCGAGGACATCACCGAGGCGGCCCCCGACGAGCGCTCCCGCGCCGGTCTCTTCATGGCCTTCCAGTACCCGGTCTCGATCCCCGGGGTCTCGGTCAGCAAGTACCTGAGGATGGTGATCAACGCCCACCGTGAAGCTCGCGGCGAGGAGCAGATCAAGATCAAGGACTTCGCCAAGGTCGCCCAGGAGGCGATGTCGCTGGCCAATATTCCGAAAGACTTCTCCAGTCGCTACCTCAACGACGGCTTCTCGGGCGGGGAGAAGAAGCGCATGGAGCTGCTGCAGCTGGCGCTGTTGCGGCCCGAGATCGCCGTGCTCGACGAGACCGACTCGGGACTCGACATCGACGCCCTGCGCACAGTTGCCGAGGGAGTCAACAAGTTCGCCGGCCCCGACATGGGTGTTCTCATCATCACCCACTATCAGCGCATCCTGCACATGGTCAAACCGGACTTCGTCCACGTCATGTTCGAGGGACGGATCGTCAAGGAGGGCGGCCCGGAGCTGGTCGAGACCCTCGAGGAGAAGGGCTACGGCTGGATCCGCGAGGAGGTGGCCGCAAGCGCGTGACCGTATCGACCGCCTTCCCGATCGAGAAGGTCCGTGCGGCCTTCCCCGCGCTCGAGCGGGAGGTACACGGCCGGCCGGTCGCCTACCTCGACAGCGGCGCCAGCTCCCAACGGGTGCTCGCCTCGATCCAGGCGGTCGACCGCTACGAGCGCGCCCACCACTCCAACGTCCACCGCGGCTCGCACACGCTCTCGGCCGAGGCAACCGCGGCCTACGAGGGCGCGAGGGCGACCGTCGCCGACCACCTCGGCGCGGCGGACCGGCGCGAGGTGACCTTCGTCCGCAACGCGACGGAGGCGATCAACCTCGTCGCGCGCGCCTGGGGTGATGCCAACGTCGGCGCGGGCGACCGAATCGTCCTCACCGAGATGGAGCACCACTCGAACATCGTCCCCTGGCAGCAACTGGCGGAGCGGGTCGGAGCGGAGATCGACTGGGTGCCCGTCAGCGACGACGGCCTGCTCGACATGGGGACCTACGCGGCGCTGCTCGAGCGCAACCCGAAGCTGGTCGCCGTAACGCACGTCTCGAACGTGCTCGGCACCGAGAACGACCTGGCCGAGATCTCGCGCCTCGCCCACGAGGCGGGGGCGCTGGTGCTCGCCGACGGAGCCCAGGCGGCGCCGAAGATGGCGATCGACGTCGCCCAGCTCGGGGTCGACTTCTACGCCCTGACTGGGCACAAGCTCTACGCGCCGACCGGGATCGGCGCCCTCTGGGCGAAGCTCGACCTGTTGCGGTCGATGCCGCCCTTCCTCGGCGGTGGCTCGATGATCCGCAAGGTGACCAAGGAGGGCACGACCTACGCCGACCCGCCCGCCCGCTTCGAGGCGGGCACGCCGGCGATCGCCCAGGCGATCGGGATGGCTTCCGCCCTGCGCTGGCTCGACGGCATCGGCATGGACGCCGTGCTCGAGCACGAGCGCCGGATCGCCGACTTCGCGCTGGAGCGCCTGCAGGAGGTGCCGGGCCTGCGGGTCTTCGGCCCCCCGGCCGGACCGGAGCGGATCGGCCCGGTCTCCTTCGAGCTGGAGGGCGTGCACGCCCACGACGTCTCCGAGATCCTCGATCGCCACGGCGTCGCCGTGCGCGCCGGCCACCACTGCGCCCAGCCGCTGATGGACCGCCTCGGCGTCGCCGCCACCGCCCGCGCCAGCTTCGGCGTCTACACGACCAACGAGGAGATCGACCGCCTGGTCGAGGGACTCCACGACGCGCGTAAGGTCTTTGAGATCCGATGACCGAGCAAGAAGCCAAGGAGCAGTGCGCGCGCTTCGCGGCCGAGCATCCCGATCGCGAGACGCATAGGTGGATCCCGACCCAGCGCGACGGGGAATGGATGGTCGCCAAGATTGGGCTGCCGCCCCCGTCAAGGGATGCCCGCCCGGAGATCCGCGCCGACGAGCGCCCTCCCACTCCTGACGACGTCAGATCCGAGTCCCCCTTCTTGAATCTTCCCCCAGGCTGGGCCGGCATCTATGGATGAGCTCTACCGCGACCAGATCCTCGAGCACTACAAGCGGCCGCACAACTTCGGGCGGCTGGAACATCCCGACCTCGAGTACGAGGACACCAACCCGTTCTGCGGCGACGAGCAGCACGTGACGATCCGCCTCGGGGACGACGGCAAGGTCGCCGAGATCGCCTTCGAGGGCAAGGGCTGCGCGATCTCGACCGCGGCCACGTCCCTCCTCACCGACGAGCTGGTCGGCAAGAGCCGTGAAGAGCTGCTGCGCCTGCCCAAGGAGTTCGTCCTCGAGCTGCTCGGCATCGACATCTCGGCGACGCGGATGAAGTGCGCGATGCTCGGCCTCAAGGTGGTGAAGAGCGCCAGCCTCGGCCAGTCCGCCGAATGGGAGGACGAGGGAGAGGCCGGCGACCCCAGCGAAGCAGCCGCGATCTAGGCGGCTACATCTCTTCGTTGAGCGCGATCACGGCGAAGGCCGCACCGTGCGGATCGGTGAGGATGGCGAAGCGGCCGACCGGAATGTCAACCGGGCCCATCATCACGCCACCACCCCGTTGCTTCGCCTGCTCGATGGTCGCATCGGTGTCCTCGGTCGCAAAGTAGGCCAACCAGTGGGGTGGGACCTCCTCCGGCACCTGGCGTTCGCCCATGTCGAGGATGCCCCCCACCGGGTTGCCGCCGAGGGTGATCGTCGTGTACTTGCCCATCTCCCCCATGTCGTTCTCTTCGAAGCCCCAACCGAAGATGGCGCCGTAGAAGGACTTGGCTCCCTCCAAGTCGCGCGTGTTGAGTTCGTTCCAGGCGAGTGCGCCGGGCTCGTTGACGAGGCCGGCACCGAGGAACGTGCCCGGCTGCCAGATCCCGAAAACGGCGCCACTGGGGTCGGCGAAGATCGCCATCCGGCCGAGCCCCATCACATCCATCGGCTCAGCGATAACGCTGCCGCCAGCTTCGCCGACCGCCGCCGCGGTGGCGTCAGCATCGGCGACCGAGACGTAGCTGCTCCAGGCGGGGGGCTGGCCCTCCTGCATCAACGGCATCACGCCGGCGACGTCCACTCCGTTCTTGGTCGCGCGACGATAGCCGCCGGTCTGCTCGACGTTTTCGCTCTCCGGCACCTGCCAACCGAAGAGGCTGCCGTAGAAGTCCACCGCGGCATCTATATCCGGCGTTCCGAGGTCGACCCAGCAGGGCGTTCCCGGCGTGTAACTGGTCCGCTCGCTCATCGCATCTCCAATCGTCTGGCGCGAACTGCATCAAATTCCCTATCTGCCAGAACGGGAATTTGATGCAGTTCGCGGGGAAGGTCGTGGTCTGCGATCCTTGCACGTCGCTAAAATCCGACTGAGGCACTAGGAATAACGTGACGGACGGCACAACCACAAGCAAGGTCAGCGTTTGCCCGGCGGGCGAGCTGCCCCCTGGGGCGATGAAGCTCATCGAGCACGAGGGCCGCAAGATCGGCGTCTTCAACTGCGACGGCACGCTCTACGCGATCGAGGACCGCTGCTCGCACGACGACGGCCCGCTTGCCGAGGGCGAGTTCGATCAGGCCGCCTGTACGGTTGAGTGCCCGCGCCACGGCTCCCTCTTCGATCTGAGCACCGGCAGGCCGAAGACCCTTCCCGCCTTCGCCCCGGTGCAGACGTTCGCGGCCACCGTCGAGGACGACACGATCACCCTGGAGGTCGATTGACATGGCAACACCCGAGGTCGTAGCCGAGAAAGAGTCGCTCGCCGGGATCAACGCCGACTACAAGGAGAAGTTCGGCTTCCACGATCCCGAGACCGGCTACGCCTACAAGGCGCCGAAGGGCCTCTCCCGCGAGGTGGTCGAATCGATCTCCGAGTACAAGGACGAGCCGCAGTGGATGCGCGACTTCCGCCTCAAGGCGCTGCAGCACTTCGAAGACCGCCCGACCCCGGCCTGGGGCGGCAACCTCGCCCAGATCGACTTCGACGACATCCACTACTTCGTCCGCGCCTCCGAAAAGAACAGCCGCGACTGGAGCGAGGTCCCCGAGGACATCAAGAACACCTTCGACCGGCTCGGCATCCCCGAGGCGGAGCGCAAATTCCTCTCCGGGGTCGGCGCCCAGTACGAGTCCGAGGTCGTCTACCACCAGGTCAACGAGAAGCTCGAGGCCCAGGGCGTGATCTTCACCGACATGGACACGGCCCTGCGCGAGCACGAGGACCTCGTTCGCGAGTACTGGGCGACGGTGATCCCGCCCAACGACAACAAGCTGGCGGCGCTGAACAGCGCCGTCTGGTCGGGTGGCTCCTTCGTCTACGTGCCGGCCGGGGTCAAAGTCGAGATGCCGCTGCAGGCCTACTTCCGGATCAACACCGAGAACATGGGCCAGTTCGAGCGCACCCTGATCATCTGCGAGGAGGGCGCCGACGTCCACTACATCGAGGGCTGCACGGCGCCGGTCTACTCAACCGACTCCCTGCACTCCGCGGTGGTCGAGATCGTCTGCAAGCCGAGCTCACGGGTCCGCTACACGACCGTCCAGAACTGGTCGCAGAACGTCTTCAACCTGGTCACCAAGCGCGCCGTCGCCCAGGAGAAGGCGACGATGGAGTGGGTCGACTGCAACCTCGGCTCGAAGCTGACGATGAAGTACCCGTCGATCTACCTGCTCGGCCCCGAAGCCCACGGCGAGATCCTCTCGATCGCCTTCGCCGGCGACGGCCAGCACCAGGACGCCGGCGGCAAGATCATCCACGCGGCGCCGCGCACATCCTCCTCGATCTTCTCCAAGTCGATCTCCAAGGATGGCGGGCGGGCGACCTACCGCGGCCTGCTCGAGGTCGCCGACGGAGCGACCGAATCGCGCTCGAAGGTGGTCTGCGACGCCCTGCTGCTCGACGAGGACTCGCGCTCGGACACCTACCCGACGATCCGGATCGACGAGAACGACGCCGACGTCGGCCACGAGGCCACCGTCTCGAAGATCGGCGACGAGCAGATCTTCTACCTGCAGAGTCGCGGCCTCGACGAGGAGGAGGCCTCGAAGATGATCGTCAACGGCTTCATCGAGCCTGTCACCAAGGAGCTGCCGATGGAGTACGCGGTCGAGCTCAACCGTCTGATCGAGCTGCAGATGGAGGGCTCGATTGGCTGAGCTCGCCACCCTTCCACCCCTTCCCGACCAGAAGGCGAAGGGGTGGGAATTCACCGACCTCTCAGACCTGGACCTCGACGCCTACGAGACGGGATCGGCGAACGCCATGGTCGGGAGGCCCGAAGGCGCGACGGTCCTGCCTCTGGCCGAGGCCGTCGAGTCCCACTCCGAGCTGATCGAGGGACGGCTGGGCGCACTGGCCCCCGCCGGCGACCCCTTCGTCGCCCGCAACGACGTTGCCAAGCGCAACGGCCTGCTGGTTCACGTACCGGCCGGGGTGAGGGTCGAGCAACCGATCCAGATCGAGGTGCCGCTGGACCAGGCGGGCGCCGCCGTCGCCTGGCGGGTGCTGGTCGTGCTCGAGGAAGGCGCCGAGGCCGAGGTCTGGGAGCACTGGTCCTCGCCCAACGACGAGATCGACGCCATGCTCAACGCGGTGGTCGAGCTGCACGTCGGCCAGGGCGCGACGCTGCGCTACACGAGCACCCAGGACATCTCGGAGAAAGCCTGGATCTTCGCCACCCAGCGCGCCGAGGTCGGCCGCGATGGTCGCCTCGACTGGGTTGCCCTCGGCTTCGGCTCCGCGCGCGGCAAGGTGCGGATGGAGACCAACCTCGCCGGGCCCGGCGCCGAGGCACGGGTGACAGGCGGATACGCCGGCGGCCCCGGACAGCACCTCGACTACGACACCACACAGGAGCACGCCGCGCCCAACACCAACTCGGATCTCGCCTTCCGCGGCGTGCTGGCCGGCGACGCGACGGCAGTTTGGCGCGGGATGATCCGCGTCGACCCGGGCGCCCAGCAGACAGACGCCTTCCAGGAGAGCCGCAACCTACTGCTCTCCACCGCGGCTCACGCCGACGCGATCCCCGGCCTCGAGATCGAAGCCGACGACGTTCGCTGCACCCATGCCGCAGCCGTCGCCCAGGTCGACCGCGACCAGCTCTTCTACCTCACCTCCCGTGGCCTCGGCCCCGCCGAGGCCAAGTCGCTGATCGTCGAGGGCTTCCTCGAGTCGCTGGTCGAAAGGCTGGCCGAAGGCCCGGTGCGCGAGGAAATCTCCGCTGCGCTCGAGCGACGGCTGAGCGAGATCCTTTAGCACCGAGACCATCGGCCTTGCGAGCGATGGTCTCGGTGCATCAGGGAGAGGGAGAGTCAAAGTGTTGGACTCAGCCTTAGTAAACCAGGTTTCAAAGCGCTCGCATCGGTATAAATCACTACTTAACCTGCATTTAGCCCGCAAAACGCGGGAACTCATGCATTGGCCACCGAGAGCAGGTACAGGCCGAAGCAGGTGAAGGCCACCATCACCGCCAGCATCCAGTACTGCGAGCGGGCGGCCTGGCGGTAATCGCCCCAGTACGCGGTGGCGCGGTCGTGGGCGAGCGTGAGGCCGGCGACGTGCCCGATGACCAGCGCCGCGACCTGCACGTACCAGATCGCATTGGCGCTGAGGACCTTGAAGTCGATGCCGGCGGAGGCGGTGCCGAAGAGGTCGGTGGTCGCCGTCCCCAGCGGATCGGAGAGCAGGTAGGTGAACTGCGCCTGCTCCTGGAAGACGAAGAGGCTGAAGTAATGGGCGACCAGGTAGGCGAAGGCGATCGGGATCAGCGTGTGGGCGAATCCCGAGCGCAGTTTCCCGATCGGCGGCGCCCCCCGCACCGTCGACATCCCCCGCACGCCGATCAGATACACGAGCCCGACGCCGCAGAAGCAGAGCAGCATGAAGATCGTGGCGCTGAGCCGCAGCGAGGTCGTCAGGCTGAAGCCGGCGTCGGCTAGCCATTCGAAGACCTGGATGATGCCGTTCTTGAAGGCACCCTCCTGAGCCCCGTCGAAGCTGGTCGAGGCGATCGAGGCGATCACGACCGCGGCTGAGCCGGGCACCGTGGCCCAGCTCGTCGAGGCGGCCAGCGGCAGGCGCCGGCCGAGGCGACCGCCCCTGACTGCGAAGGCGCCGAGCCGGGAGAGCATGCCGAAGTAGACCGAGAACACCTCCCCTGTCTCACACCACTCCTCGACCCCGAACACCGCCATCATCGCCAGCGTGTAGAGGCTGTAGACCAGCGCGGCAGTGGCGGCCGTGTCGGGAGAGAGGCCGACCGCGACCCCCCCGTTGGCCCCGTAGACGACCTCCAGCCAGACGAAGGCGAGCAGCCCGATCGCCGCCGGCCAGCGACCGAGGCGCGCCGGATAACGCAGGTGGGCAGGCCGCTGCCCGGCGATCGCGGAGAAGCCGCCGCCGAGCAGGCGACCGATCGCCCGCCACGGATTGAACGGCCGGAAGACGTCGCCGAGGATCACGCTGAAGAGGGCGAAGCCCAGCCAGCAGGTGACGAAGAGGAACGTCAGCGCGAAGTTGCGGTCGGGTGCCGACGTCCCGTGCAGGCCGGCGTAGATCGAGAGGCCGAGCAGGAATATCCCGATCGTCCCGCAGAGAACCTGCACCGGCAGGCTGAGCAGGGCACGCGAAAGGCCGCCGCCCAATGCCCGCCAGCGATCGCTCTCGAAACGCGGTTTGCGCCACCCCGCAGAGAGGGCGAAGAAGGAGACGATGAGGACCAGAGAAGCCCCCCAGGCGAAGAGCCAGACCGGGATCGGCAGGTCCTTGCGCGCGACGAGCGCGTGCGCGACCGGCAACCAGATGGTCATGGATTGACCGTCAGTTCGATGATCTGTTCCTTGCGGCCCTCCAGCTCGGCCTCGAAGACGCCTTCGAGGTTCGCCGGAAAGTCGAAGCTGATCGTGCCGCCCGCCTCGACGTCCTTCATGATGTCGTAGCCGTGGACGTGGACCTCGTCGCTCACGCCCGACTTCACCTCGAAGTGAATCCGTTCGCCCTCGTTGTAGGTGAGTTCGCGGATGCCGCCCACCGGTTTGCCGCTCTTGTCGACGACGACCACGGGGACCTTGCCGCCTGAGTTGCTCGTCTTGCTGCTTTCGTCGCTGTTACCGCCCTTGAGGACGATCAGCAGAACGACCGCCACCGCGATCGCGCCGACGCCGATTGCCATCTTTGCTGCATTCGAATTCATGCTGCCTCCGTTCGCTCGGAGCACGCGAGCGCGCCCGTTCCATTGTTTGCTTGCGGCCAGCGGGCCGCGGGAGTGGAACTAGGCGGTGAGCGGCGGTGGGCGGCGAGCGATGCCGAAGGCGAGCAGCAGGCCGCCGCTCGGAACGGTCGCCCGCGGTACCTCGGGGCGGCGTGGCTTCCACGTCGAGCGGGCCTGCGGTCGCCCAGGACGGCGCGCCGAGAGCCGGACGATCGTGTCGCAGCCGGGGTAATGGCCGAGCAGCAGGCAGCCGAGGAGAAGAAGAAGCGGAACGAGCGCGAGCAGGACCTCGGTCATTGCTCAGAAAACTTACCGTAGAGCTTTAAGCGCGCCTAAGCACCTGTGACAGGTGCTTAGGCAATAGCTTTCGGCGATGCGCCCCGGCCGAGACGACATCGCCGCTCCCGATCTTCCCCCTGGCCTACCGTGGATCGGCGAAGCGCCGAAGTCGATGCACGCCCTCACCGCGCTCGGCCCGGTCCTCGTCCACTTCTTCGACTACGCGCAGCTGAACAGCGTGCGCACCTTCCCCTACCTCGCGGAGTGGGGCCGCCGCTACCGCGATGCGGGCCTGGCCACGATCGGCGTGCAGTCGCCGCGCTTTCCATTCGGCGCCGACCCCGCCAACGTTGCGGCTGGCCTAAACGACCTCGGCGTCGACTTCCCGGTGGTCATCGACGCCGAGCGCGAGCTCTGGCACGCATATGGCTGCGAGGGCTGGCCCAGTCTCTTCCTCTGGAAGACGGGCGGGGCGCTGGGCTGGTTCCACCCCGGCGAGGGCGAGTACCTCGGTACCGAGGAGGCGATCCAGGAGGAGCTGCGCGAGCTCGACGCGCTGCGCCAGCTGCCTGAGCCGATGGCACCGCTGCGCGACACCGACGGGCCGGGGGCGAAGGTGATGCCGCCGACGGAGGAGCTCTTCCCGGGCGGCTCCTGGGAGCAGCCGTGGATCGCCGGCACCGACGGCGAGGACCTGGCGCTCGACTACCAGGCGGGCGGCGCCTACGCGACGGTCGAGGGCGAGGGCGATCTACAGGTGGAGATCGACGGCGAGTGGCGCACGATTCCCGCCGGGCCCGCACCCGGCCTCCGCACCCTCGCCGAGCACCCGCGCCACGAGGCCCACAGCCTCATCCTCCGCCCCGCCCCGTCCGTCAAGATCTGGTCACTCAGCTTCGCGGCCGGAGTGCCGTGAGAAAGTCACTCGCTCTCAGTGACCAGGGCCAGTGGAAATCTCCGATTCGCTGGGCTGTCCCGTGTGTTCGCAGATCACCTTCAGGTCGCGATCGAAACTCCAAAGGATCACTTCCTCGCCAGCGGCCTCGGCAGTAGCCGCGATCAGGAAGTCGATTGCCGGACGGCGATGGTTGCCGTTCGAGGCGGCCGCCAAGTCCCGCTGCACTCCAAGAGCGCGCTCGACGCTCGCGTTTCCGAGGGGCAATCGCTCGAGCGGGGCGAAGAGCCGATCGAACTGCTCCCTGTACTGGCCCGCGGTCTCGGGCCGATGCATCGCCTCGAGGATCACCGGTACGCAGGTCACGATCTCACCGGACTCATAGCGGTCCGCCAGCTTCTCCCTGATATCGGGGCGCTCGGACCGCTGCGCCCAGGCCCAGATCGAAGTGTCAGCCAGGAAGAGCGGCATCAGGCGCGCGGTTGCCTCAACTTCGCCAGCTCATCGGGGTCGATCAGCTCGAGATCTCCGGAACGGATCGCTCGAGCGCCACGGCGCAGAAGATCGGTTCGGCTGACGACGCGGAGGGCTTCGTTCACGGTCTCCTTATAGCCCGCGGTTCCAAGCGCCTTCTGCGCGCCCTCGAACGCAGACACCTCAATCTCGATCGTGGTGCGGTGAGTCTCTATATCCGATTCCACGCTATGAATATAGCTGAAATCTATTGATGAATATGCTTCATTTTCACAAGGCTATATTCATCCCGACCGCCTCAGGGCTGAGTACCGACCGCCTCACGGATCTCCTTCGGCAGCATGAAGCGCACGTCCTCGTGGACGGTGCGCAGCTCGGAGACGTCCGCGGCGCCGCGCTCGCGGAAGAGCTCGACGAGGCGCTCGACCAGCTCCTCGGGGGCGCTTGCGCCGGAGGTGATGCCCACCGTCTCGACCCCCTCCAGCCAGAACTCCTCGACCTGGGTGTGATTGTCGATCAGGTGGGAAGCGGCCCCGTGTTCGCGCGCGACCTCGACCAGTCGGTTCGAATTCGAAGAGTTGGTCGAGCCGATGACGAGGACGAGCTCGCACTCGCGGGCCAACTGCTTGACCGCGATCTGGCGGTTGGTCGTCGCGTAACAGATGTCGTCTGACTTGGAGCTGACGATGCCGGGGAACTTCGAGCGCAGGGCGGCGATCACCTCGGCGGTCTCGTCGACCGAGAGCGTCGTCTGGGTGATGAAGGCGACCTTGTCCGGATCGGGGACCTCGAGCGTCTCGACTTCGTCGGCGGTTTCGATCAGGACGATGCTGTCGGGCGCCTCGCCGGTCGTCCCTTCGACCTCCTCGTGGCCCTCGTGGCCGATCATGATGATCGTGTAGCCGTCGGCGGCGAAGCGGCGGGCGGAGACGTGGACCTTGGTCACCAGCGGGCAGGTGGCATCGATCGTGCGCAGGCGACGCGCGGCTGCGTTCTCGTGGACGGCGGGAGCGACGCCGTGGGCGGAGAAGACGACCATCTCCCCCTCCGGCACTTCACCCTCCTCCTCGACGAAGATCGCGCCCCGCTTGGAGAGCTCCTCGACCACGTGCTTGTTGTGGACGATCTCCTTGCGCACGTAGATCGGCTCGCCGTGGAGCTCGAGCGCACGCTCGACCGTCTGCACGGCACGATCTACGCCGGCGCAGTAGCCGCGCGGGGCGGCTAGCAGGACCCGTTTCGGGGCCGCCACGGCAGGAGAGGACATGACCGGAGAGTAGCTAGCATCGCAGCATGGCATCGCACGCTGGGCAACTGGAGCGACTGACGGCGGTCGACGCCTCGTTCCTCACCAACGAGACGTCGGCAAGCCACATGCACATCGGCGCGATCCTCATCTTCGAGGGACCACCGCCGAAATACGTCGACTTCGTCGAGCACGTGCGCGGCAAGCTCGACAAGGTACCCCGCTTCCGTCAGCGCCTGGTCGTGCCGCCGCTGGAGGCCGGCAGGCCGCTTTGGGCCGACGACGTCAACTTCAACCTGACCTACCACATCCGTCACACCGCGCTGCCCGAGCCGGGCGGCGAACAGCAGCTGAAGCGACTGACGGGGAGGGTCTTCTCCCAGCAGCTCGACCGCTCCAAGCCACTCTGGGAGATGTGGCTGGTGCAGGGCCTGGAGCGCGACCGCTTCGCGATCCTGACCAAGACCCACCACGCCGCGGTCGACGGCGTCGGCGGCGTCGACATCGGCACGGTGCTGTTCGACCTCGAGCCGGTGCCCGAGCCGGCCCCCAGCAGGGACGGCTGGATACCAGCGCCCGAGCCGACGACCGCCGAGCTGGTCGCGCGCGGCATCACCGACGCGGCGGCGGCGCCGGTAAAGCTCGCCGCGCGGGCGGTCGAGGCGGTCCGCCATCCGGAGTCCGCCGCCCACCGGGTGGGCGAGGCGATCGAGGGCCTGGGCGAGGTGGTCGGCGCCTTCGCCGATCCGGCCCCGGACGTGCCGCTCAACGGCAAGATCGGTCCCCACCGCCGCTTCACCTGGGCGCGTTCGGAGCTGGCCACCTTCAAGCTGATCAAGGACACACTTGGCGGGACGGTCAACGACGTCGTCCTCGCGGTCGTCACCGGGGCGTTGCGCGAGTGGCTGCACAGTCGCGGCATCCGCACCGAGGGACTCGAGCTGCGCGCCCTGGTGCCGGTCTCGATCCGCACCGAGGACGAGCGCGGCAACCTCGGCAACCGGATCGCGGCCATGCGCGGGCCGCTGCCCGTCTACGTCGAGGACCCGGTACGCCGCCTGCGCGTGGTCAGCGAGGAGATGGAGGGCCTGAAGCGCTCCAAGCAGGCGCTGGGCGCGGAAGTGATCGCCCGCTTCAACGACTTCGCGCCGCCGACTCTGCTCGCCCAGGCCTCGCGGATCAACTTCTCGACGCGGCTGTTCAACATGATCGTCACCAATGTGCCGGGCCCGCAGATCCCGCTCTACGTGCTGGGCCGGGAGCTGGAAGAGGTCTTCCCGGTCGCCTTCCTGCCCCAGAACCACGCCCTCGCGGTGGCGATCATGAGCTACCACGGCCACGTCGGCTTCGGCCTGCTCGCCGACTACGACTCGATGGAGGACGTCGAAGAGATCGCCGCCGGGCTCAACCGGTCGCTGGCCGAGCTCGAGGAGGCGGAGCGCGCCGTCGCCCCGGCCTGACCGTGGCCCTGCTCGTCGCCCTCTTCATCGTCGTCCCGATCGTCGAGCTCTGGGTGATCATCGAAATCGGCTCGCTGATCGGCGTCTGGCCGACGATCGCCCTGCTCCTCGCCGACGCACTGCTCGGCTCGCTGCTGCTCCGTCACCAGGGCCGCGGCGCCTGGCGCCGCTTCAACGAGGCAATCGCCGAACGCCGCTTTCCCGGCCGCGAGGTCGCCGACGGGCTGCTGATCGCGATCGGCGGCACCCTGCTGCTGACGCCCGGCTTCCTCACCGACGTCGTCGGCGCGATCTTCCTGATCCCGCCGACCCGCGCGATCGTGCGCCGGCTGATGCGCGGCTACGTCGGCAGGCGGTTCGTGATCGTGGGCGCGCCGAGGCCGAGCGGCCCGCATCCCCCGAGTCAGCGCACCTACGACTACGACTCGACCGCCGAGGAGATCGATGGCGACGATCCTCAGCTGCCGGGAAGCTGAGTTCGTCCTGGGGGGCTTAGGCTCTTGGTCAAAGGCTCGAATCCAGCGCCCGATCGACATCTCTGCGCAAGCCTGCCGGATCTACGGGCGGCAGCCTGCGCCAGTGGCCGACAAGAGCCTCGGCCGACAGCGGCGGCCGCAGCGACCGCAATTCGGCGACCGGCGTCCCAGAACGCGTGATCGTAATCTGCTCGCCGCGTGCAGCGCGATCGACGACATCCCCTCCGTGGTTGCACAACTCGCGAATGGTGACGTCGGTCATGGACTCAGCACACCTGCCCTAGCCGGCTGAGGGCGTGTTCAGCGCCACGGCGGCGCGGATGAGCGCCTTCAGCGCCTCCTCGTCGATCTCGTCGCCCTCGTGGAAATCGATCGCGCGCCTGGTGTTGCCCTCGAGGCTGGAATTGAAGAGGCCAGAGGGGTCCTCCAGTGAGGCGCCCTTGGCGAAAGTCATCTTGACGGCGCTCTTGTAAGTCTCACCGGTGCAGATCATTCCGTCGTGGTACCACACCGGGACCCCTCTCCATTTCCACTCCTCGACCACTTCGGGGTCGGCCTGCTTGATGAGGCTCCGGATCCGCGCAAGCGTCTCGCCCCGCCAGTCGCCCAGCTCCTCGATCCTCGCATCTATCAGCTGAGAGGGAGAGTCCGTCATGTGGATATCGATTCTAGAGCGGAGGAGAAACGTTCTTCCCGCATTGCCAGACAGCCGCCGAGGGCGATCCCCCCGGCTGCAAACAGAGCGAGGAAGATCGGGAATTGAAGCCCGACCTCCTCCGTGAAGATTCCTTCGGAACGGAAGAAGGGCGAGTGGAGGTTCGGCGGGTCGACGATCCTGAAGAGGATCAGCAGCATCGAGACGACGCCCAGGATTGCAATCACCGCGTTGACCGGGCCACGAGGCTCGTGAACAGCGCTCACGAAGCGCGACACTGCCATGGCGAGCGTAACGACAACTGTGATCAAGAGAACGACCGGGATGTAGTCGAGCGCCTCCAAGGCACTTTCACCCGACACGGGGCCTTCAAGGAGAAAAAGCAGGTTGGAAGCATTGACGACTTTGATGCTGAACCAGTCGACGCACATGAAGACATAGAGCAGGATCGCCGAAACGTCCGAGATCTTCTCGCCTATGCTGAGCCTGTCTAGCCCCACCTGCCACTTCCTTTCTTTGGCGCTGAACGACCACAGCGACGGTACACGGCGCTAAAGCTAGGCCCGACAGCCAGGTCACAACCCGGCCCGCCGGGATCAGCCCTCATCGCGATTGGGATCTCGTGCAAAGAGCGCAGGGCGGGAGTACCTCCCTCATAGCGGGTGACCCTTCAGGGCTTGAGTTCACCGAGGGCGTTGGAGATCTTCTCGAAGGTGGGGCGAAACCCCTCGAAGCTGAGCGTCGGGAAGGCCTCTGGTTCGTTCTCGATCGCCCGAGCAAAGGCCATCTTGCTGCGGGCCAGCTGAGTGTTTCCCTCGACGCCGAAGACCTGGTCAGCGATCAAGTGCTTGGACTTGCCGCCGGCGGCATGGGGGATAACACACTTCTCCGACCGATGGATTGAGGTTGTCGGATTGAACTCTGCCGCCCGGTAGACCCGGCGGCCTTCTCCGTCCTTTGTCTCGAGGACGGAGTCCTCGTAGAGCAGCTCGATACAGAGATCCTCGAGCTCTTCACGCCAGGGACCGGGGCGAGCGAGGCCGACGGCGGCGACACGATCGCCCAAGGCCTGCCAGCGGTCCGGCCCGACCACCTCCTTGCCGACCTTCGTGTCCCAGTCGAAGACGCCGATCGCAAGGCCCTCGATGCCGTAGTCGACCAGCGCCTTTAGGTGGTCGCGAAGGGCCGAGGCGCTCCCCTGTCCGGATTCCTCGTCGATCTCGAGCACGAGATCGGTGAATTCGCCTCCGGCGTGAAAGTGCGTGAGCGCCGCCATCAGGTGCTTGGCATCGGTCGGTCCCTCCGTGAAGATGCGGGCCGGATGTCCAGAGGTCGGCGTCGAGACCGGCAGACTGATCGTCGGGTCGAGGTCGCGGAGCCTTTTGACAAGTCCCAGGTAGACGCGATCCCCGCGTCCGCGCACCGCCCCAACCCAGTCGACCCGTCCGCGGACGACCACGGCAAGGCCGGGATAGGGCTTGTCGGGGGGCCAGTTGGGATCGGGGGAGGCGCGCTTTAGCGACTTCGATGCCTCCTCCTTGCCATACTTGCGCCAGATGTGCAGCACCGCACGGAGCCCGCGGGTGTAGTCGCGCGGGACGTTGACCCTCTCGTTGACGACCAGGCCGGTCACCCTCTGGCGGGTCGATGCCACCTGCAGCCGGGTCTTCTTCTCGTTGAGACGAAACCCCGCCCCGGCGATGATCGATGTCAGCTCGCCGCTCGGCTCGGCGATCCCCTTCATATTGTGAGTCGCGATTCGCTCGGGGAAGGTCGGGCGATCGGTCGAGAAGACGATGTCGTCCGCGTAGCGGCTGTAGAGAGCGCGATTCGATATCGCCAGCGCGGCGAGGTCACGGTCCATCGACCTGCAGATGTAGTTGGTGATGATCGGCGAGGTCGGCGCGCCCTGGGGCAGCACTTCCCTTTGGGTGCAGAGCCGGGCCAAGAGCTCGGCGACCGGGCGCGAGTAGTTGAACGGATGAGCTTCGAAGAGGCCGCGGACCCTGCCAAAGGTGATCGCTTCGAAGAAACCTGCGATGTCCACCGCAAAGACCCAGCGCTGGCCGGCGTGAACGTCGGCGTTGGTGATTGGCGAGCGACCCGGGGTGAAGCCGTGCACATGGGGCGGTGGACGGTAGGCAGTTGTGAACGGCCCCGCAAAGGCACGCTGGATCCGCTTGATCGGAGCGATCGGTGCGCGGATGATCCGGCGCCCACCGTTCGCCTTGGCGATCTCGAAGCGACGGTAGCGCTTTGATTCCGGGCAGGCGTATGCCCACCAGTTCAGCTCTTTCAGGCCGAGCCCCACCAGTTCGGCGACCGCAGTCGTGGTCGGCAGGTCGGGGGGTTGGGAGCGAGGGGATGTCAATGTGCGGTCCGGGGCTCAACCACGCGATACGGCATATCGCTGCGTCGGCGCTTGCGCCGCTTTAAGTGAGAGGTCCGTTATCTCCCGCGAATACACAGGAGGGAAGGCAGCCCCGGATCCGCACGACCCGATCCTATGCAATCGGCTGGGCGCGGCGGGGTGTATGCCGACGTAGGAGATGGGATGGATGAAACTGGCCCCCTCTGACCCCGCAATCCCTGCCTAGAAGCCAAGTGCGAACTTGGCGTCCTCGCTCATCATCTCCGGACTCCAGGGCGGGTCGAAGATCATCTTCGGGTGGACGGCGGAGACGCCGGGGAGGTCGCCGACGAACTCCTTCATCTGCTCGGAGACCTGGGGGCCGATCGGGCAGGCGGGAGTCGTCAGGGTGAAGGTGACGAAGACCTCCTCGCCCTCGATCTCGACGTCGTAGACGAGGCCTAGGGAGACGAAGTCGAGGCCGAGCTCGGGGTCGATGACCTCCTCGAGGGCCTCGAGGACATCGTCCTCGGTCAGTACGGCGGTTTCGTTCTCGGACATGGGCCCATGGTACCCAGGCGTGACGGCGCGACGGGGGTGTCGGCTAGTCTCGCGGCTCGCAGATGGGCGACGAGGGGCAAATAGTGCGCAGGTCGATCGGCATCGTCTTCGCCGACGGCGGCCTGCTGGCCCTGAGTGCCGTGCGGCCCGAGGGCTCGGGAGACCACGGCGAGGAGGAGGTCGCGGCGGTCCTCTGCAGCGCCGACGGCGCCCCGGTCGAGGTCTCCGAGGCGCTCCTCTCGACCGAGTACGGGCCAGACGGCGTGCAGCGCCGCGCCACTCTCGAGCTCTGGGTCGAGGACGACGACGAGCAGCCGCTGCGCGGCGCCGGCACGCTGATCAGCGCAACCTCGGTCGACCACAGCGGGCTGCGCGGCCGCATCGCCTTCTTCCGCTGGTCGGTCGAGGGCCGCGAGGGCCTCGGCCACTACGAGGCGATCCGCGCCGATGGCTGAGATCGAGGCGATCGTCTGCGACTTCGGCGGCGTGCTGACCACGCCGCTCCTGCAGTCCTTCATGGCCTTCCAGGACGAGACCGGGATCTCGACCGAGACCCTCGGCAAGGGGATGCAGGCGGCGGCCGAGGCGAACGGCGAGAACCCGCTCTTCGAAATGGAGCGAGGCGAGATCACCGAGGCCGCCTTCCTCGAACTCCTCACCGACCACCTCGAGCCGCTGCTCGGCCACCGTCCCGAGATGCACCGCTTCAAAGAGATCTACTTCGAGGCGCTTGACCCCAACCCGCCGATGATCGAGCTGATGCGGGAGCTGAAGGGCGAGGGCTACACGATGGCGATGCTGACCAACAACGTGCGCGAGTGGGAGCCGCTCTGGCGCTCGATGCTGCCCGTCGACGAGATCTTCGAGACGGTGGTCGACTCCGGCTTCGTCGGCTGCCGCAAGCCCGAATCACGAATCTACGAGCTGACCCTGGAGCGCATCGGTCGTCCTGCAGGCACCTGCCTCTTCGTCGACGACGTCCTCGTCAACGTCGAAGGCGCCCGCAAGGCCGGCCTGCACGCAGTCCACTTCCAGGGCAACGAGCAGGCGATACCCGAGATCCGCGCGGCGCTCGCCTAGCTCAGGTGCCGGCGCAGGAAGTCGATCTGGTCGGCGACCAGGGCCTCGTGCGCGGGACCGTCGTAGATGTCGAAGTGGTCGACGCCCGGATAGGTTCGTAGCTCGCCCAGCGGTGCACGGCGTGCAGCAGCGATGGTCGGACCCGGCCTGGCGACTCGGTCTGCCTCGCCGACGCAGACGAGCCAGGGACAGTGCAGGTTCCTGGCATGACGCACCGGGCGAAAGGGCCGGCCGAGGATCCAGCGCGAGGAGACGCGGTTGCGCCAGCGGGAGTCCTCTCCGAGCGAGACGACGCGACGCCAGCCCTCCTCCCCACCCGGCGCATTGATGAACGCGGGCTCGTTGGGCTGGCCAACGGCCGGGACGTGTCGTCCCCGGATCGCCGCGACAACCAACCGTGCGGTCACCGACGGGGACGAGCGGTGTGCTTGGCGCACGATGTCGAGGAAGGGAACCTGGCTGATCGCCGCTGCGATCCCAGGGTCCTTCGCCGCCGCCGCGAGTGCATTTCCCCCACCCATCGAGGAACCGAAGGTCACGACTTTTGCCGAATTGATGCCCTGCAGCGAGCGAGCGAACGCGATCGCCGCCCGCCAGTCCTCCAACTGCAGCCGCGGATGGAAGAGGTCCAGTTCTCCCCCGCTGTTACCGAAGCCCCGATGGTCGAAGACGAGCGCCGCGAAGCCCGCCGCCGCAAAGCGCTCCGCGAACGGCCCGAGTCGATCGCGCCGAGTCCCCGACAGGCCGTGCGCCATGACGATCACGGGCACTCGCTCTGAGCCCCCGGCAGCCGGGTAGAGCCAGGCCGCGCACTCGTCGTCTCCCGAACGGAAGACCAGATCCTGCCGATCCATACCTACCTCAACGCCCGGTGACACCGAAACGTGAGACACCGGCGCGCTCGCCCAGGCTAGTTGTCCGAGCCGGCGCGGTCCCAGATGTAGAGCTCGACCGCCTCGAGGGCGAGCTCCATCTGGCGGGGCGGCGAGAGCAGGCCGAGGACGAGCTCGAGGGCGTCCTCCTCGGTGACACCGGCGTCAACCGCCTCCTCGCCGCGGAAGCCGGCCGCCAACTTCATGGCCTCGCGGCGATTCTCGCCAAGCGAGCCGAAGGCGCCCATGAGGAAGTCGCGGTTCGGCACCGGGTGACCGACCTCAAGCGAGCCGTGCCAGGCGGCGAGCATCGAGAGGTCGTGCTCGTCGAGCTCGGAGAGGGCCTTGGCATAGTGGGTCTCGAGCTCGTCGTCTGGGATCTCGTCGACCCAGGCCCGCACCGCCTCGCCGAGGAGCTGGCGACGTGCCTCGCGGCCGATCGAATCCGCGATCGCGCGGATCGCGTCGGCGGGGTCTACGAAGCAAAGCGCCATCTGGGCAGGAATGTAGAGAGGGCGGTAGACGGCAAAGCGGTGCGTGAATTGCCGCGTTTGCGGCTTTCGGATGCGCCGCAGCCGGACCTATGCTGGACCGCCTGTCCCGATGCCCCTGAAGCTGATCCAAGGACCCCCGAACTCCGGCCGCGCAGGCCGAATCCGGCGCGCCCTGATCGACGTCCTCGCCCGCGACCCGATCCTCGTCGTCCCCACCCTCGACGACGTCTACGAGTTCGAGCGCGAGCTGTGTTCTGAGGGCGCCATCCTCGGTGCCGAGGTGATGACCTTCGGCGGGCTCTTCCGCGCCGTCGCCTCCGCCGGTGGCGCCCCTCCGGAGGCGGTCTTCACCCCTGCGCAGCGACTCGGCGCGATCGCCGCCACCGTCGCGGGCCGGCGGGACTCCCTGGGCCCACTGCGCGCCTCCGCGCGGCGAGCCGGCTTCCCGCGGGCGCTCGCCCGGCTACTCGACGAGCTGCAGTCGGCCGGCGTCGAACCCGACGACGTCGAGGCGGCGGCCGGGACGCTCGAGGGCTCGGCCTATCTCGGTGACGTCGCCGCCCTCTTCGCCGCCTATACGGAGCTGCGCGACCGGCTCGGCTTCGCCGACACCCACGTGGTCGCACGCGCGGCGATCGCCCTGCTCGAAGCCGACGGCGCCAAGTTGTGGCGGCGCCCCGTCTTCCTCTACGGGCTCGACGACCTCACCCCCAACCAGCTGGCGCTGATCCGAGCGCTTGTGCCTCTGACCGAGGTGACCGCGACGCTGCCCTACGAGCGTGGACACGCGGCCCTGGAGGACCGCAGCGCGCCGCTGCTCGCCGCGCTCGCGGAGATCGGCATCGATGAGGTGGAGGAGACGCCGCCAGACCCCGGCAACACCGATTCGCCGCTCCTCTTCCACCTCGAGCGCCGGCTCGGCGCCGAGAAACCCGAACGCCTCCCCCCGGACCCAGAGAGCCTGGTCTTCCTGCGCTCGGCCGGCACCCGCGGCGAGGCTGAGGCAATCGCATTGGAGGTGGCCCGCCTGCTCGCCGGCGGAGCCGACCCCGAGGAGATCGCGATCGTCGTCCGCGATCCGGCACGACGCGGGCCGCAGCTCGCCTCGCAGCTCGAGTCCTACGGGGTGCCCACGGCACTGGAGGGCGAAGTCCCGATCCTCGGCACCTCCGTCGGCGGCTCGCTCGCGGCCCTGCTGGAGGCGGTCCTCGGCACCGGAAGGGCAAGCGACCTGCTGCGTTACCTGCGCGGCCCCTCCGGCGTGCCGTCAGCGCGGGTCGACTGGTTCGAGCGGCGGCTGCGACGGCGGCGGGTGCGAACCGCGGCGGCGGCGCTCGAGCTCTGGGAGGAGCGCTACGAGGAGCCCCCTGCAGACGTCGCCCGCATCCGCGAGGCGGCCAGCCGCCCCGCTGACCTGGCGAGGACGGTCGCCGCGATCGCCGGCGCGATGGGCGCACGGGCGGCAACCGAGATCGAGGCGCGGGCGAGTGGCGCAATCGCCACCACGATGTCCGAGCGCGCCGACGTCGAGGGACTGGCCCCGCAACCGTCCTTGATCGCGCGCGAGCTGGCGGCGATCTCGGTGCGCGTCTGGAGCGGTCCCGCCAGGGACCGGGTGCGGATAACCGACCCGCGGCGGGTGCGGGCGGCGCGCTTCGAGACCGTCTTCGTCGCCTCCCTCCAGGACGGCGAGTTCCCTCGCGCCGCCGGTCACGCAGACCCTTTCCTCTCCGAGCGCCAGCGCGAGTCGCTGGGCCTGCCGCCGCGCCACGACGAGGAGGCTGAGGAGCGCTACCTCTTCCATGCCTGCCTGGCGCTGCCGAAACGGCGCCTCTTCCTCTCCTGTCGCGACAGCGACGAGAACGGAGCGGCCGAGGCGCCCTCGCCCTTCCTCGACGAGATCGGTCGCCTGGTCGAACCCGGTGACGGCGACGTCCGCGGCCGCGAGCTGGCCGAGGTCGTTCACCGGGTTGCCGACGCCCCCTCGGAGAACGAGCTGGCACGGGCGATCGCAGCCTGGGGGCCCGGCGCCGAGCCGCGTCGGCTGCTGGAGGCGGCGGGGGCCGGGGGCGACGTGGCGGGCCGTATCGAGGCGCGCCTGGCGGTCGCCCGGGTCGCCGAGATGGCGACGCGGGCACCGGGCCCGCTCTCCAATCCAGCGGTGATCGAGGCGCTCGGCGAGGTCGACGCCTACGGCGGCACCACCCTGGAGGGGTTCGACGTCTGCTCCTACCGCTGGTTCGTCTCGCACGAGCTCTCCCCCCAGCCACTCGACCCGCTTCCCGACCCACTTGTCGCCGGCGGAATCGTCCACGCCGCCCTCTGCGCGCTCTACGAAGAGCGACCGACGGGCGAGGCGCTGCCACGTCCCGCCACGCTCGGTACCTGGATCGCCCGCGGCCGCGAGCTGGTGGCCGAGATCGCGGCCGGGCGCGGCCTTGGCGAGCACCCGGCCGAGCGGGCGATGCTGGCCCGCGTCGAGGGCCTGCTCGCCCGCTTCCTCGCCGACGAGGCCGGTCGCGGTGAGGGCGGCTTCGAGCCCTGGCTGCTGGAGGCCGGCTTCTCCGAGGCGGAGGAGGCCGAGATGCCCGCCCTGGAGATCGACGGCTGGCGCCTGCACGGCGCGATCGACCGCGTCGATCGGGCCCCCGACGGGCGCGCCCTCGTCCTTGACTACAAGCTCTCCGGCAAGGTCACTCCCGGCGAAAAGCTCGAGGAGGAGGCGAAGCTGCAGCTGCAGCTCTACCTGATCGCCGTCGCCGAACTCTGGGAAGCCGAGGCGATCGGCGGCCTCTACCACCCGCTGCGCGGGACCTCGGAGCGGCGGCCGCGCGGCCTGGTGCGCGAGGACGCGGCCGCCGAGCTCGCCGACTACGGCCTCTCCAGGACCGACAAGGTCGACCGCGAGGAATTCGACGAGCTGCTCGCCGATGCCCGCCGCCGCGCCGGCGAGATCGTCGCCCGCATGCGCTCCGGAGGGATAGATCGCGATCCCGGTCCCCGCCCCGGCCTGCGCAACCACGGCGTCTGCCCCCAATTCTGCGAGTTCGCTCCGATCTGCCGCCGCGACCGGGCACCGACGGAGCCCGCGAGCGACGAGGAGGAGGACCAGCGGTGAGCGCACGCGAGCCAACCGCGGAGCAGCGGGCGGCGATCGAGGCAAGCGCACCCGACGTCCTGGTCGAGGCCGGCGCCGGCACGGGCAAGACCGGGACGATCGTCGACCGGTACTGCCGCTTGGTCTGCGAGCAGGGCGTCTCCCCCGATTCCGTCCTCGCCTTCACCTTCACCGACAAGGCCGCGGCGGAGCTGCGGCAGCGGATCCGGGCCGAGGTCGAGCGGCAGGCGGAGGCCGGCTCGGAGCGCGCCGGTGAGCTGCTGCCGCGGCTCGGCAGCGCCTGGGTGACGACGATCCACGGCTTCTGCAACCGCCTGCTCGCCGCCCATCCGGTCGCGGTCGGCGTCGATCCCGGCTTCCGCGTGCTCGATGCCGCGGAGACCGAGCGGGCCGCGGTCGAAGCCTTCGACGAGGCGCTCGAGGACTTCCTCGAGGGAGGCGACCCCGAGCGCGAGCGCACGGTCGCCGCCTTCGACGTGGGCGGCCTACGGGCGACGGTGCTCGGCATACACGCTGAGCTGCGCAGCCGCGGCGAGGACGAGCCGCGGCTGCCCGATCCCGGCGAGCCCGACGTCGAGGGAGCGCTGAAGAAGGCGGCGCGGGTCGCGGCCGAGACCCTCGCCGAGCTGAAGTCCGACAGCGCCAACTACGAGCTGGTCGAGCGCGCGTCGGCGCTGCTCGAAACGGCGGAGGGCGCACCGGACCTCGACGAGATCGCTTCGCTGCGGACGAAGAGCACGGCAAAGCCGATGGCTCCTTATAAGGAGGCGATCGAGGGGGCAGTCAGCCGTGTCGCCGAGGCGGGAGAGGGCGGCCTCGCCTACCGCCACGTCGCCGAGCTGCTGGATCTCTTCTCGGCGCGGTTCGCAACCGCCAAGGAGCGGCGCGCGGGAGTCGACTTCGAGGACCTGCAGCTGCTCGCCGTACGCCTGCTCGAGCGGACGGAGACGGGGGCCGCCTACCGATCGAGGTTCGGCCACGTCCTCGTCGACGAGTTCCAAGACACCAACCGCCTGCAGCTGCGGCTGATCGAGGCGCTGCGCGGCCCGCGCACGCAGGTGACGGCGGTCGGCGACGAGCTGCAATCGATCTACGGCTTCCGCCACGCCGACCTCGACGTCTTCCGCGAGCGTCGCATCGCGATCGAGGGCGGCGCCGGTGAAGCGATCCCGTTGAGCGGCAACTTCCGTTCCCGCCCGGAGGTGATCGGCGCGGTCAACGCGATCGGCGAACGGTTGCTCGACGGCTACTCGCCGCTGCGGGTCGGCGCGCCGCCCGCTCGCCCGCAACCCCCGGGCGAGGGCCCAGCGGTGGAGCTGCTGCTGACCGGTCGCGATAGCTGGGACGAGGAGGGCATCGAGCTCGACCCGGCGACCGACGCGCGCACGCCCGTCAACCAGCTGGCCGAGGCGCGCTTCCTCGCCACCCGCCTGCGCGAGCTTGCCGACCAAGGGGTCGAGCGCTCGGCGATGGTCGTGCTGCTGCGCGCCTTCACCAGGCTCGACGCCTACGAGGACTCGTTGGAGCGAGCCGGCCTGCGCCCCTACGTCGTCGGCGGCCGCGGCTACTGGTCCCAACAGCAGGTCGCCGACGTCTGCGCGCTGCTGGCGACGATCGCCAACCCGCTCGACGACCAGGCCCTGCTCGGCGCCCTCGCCTCTCCCGCCTGCGCGGTCGCACCCGACACCCTCTGGCTGCTGCGCGCCGCTGCCGGCGAGAGGCGCCACCTCTGGCCGGCGCTCGAGCGGGCGGTGAGGATCGGCTCGGAGGACGTCGAAATCGCGACGGAGCGACTCGAGCAGATCCCGGCGCCCGAGCTGGAGCTGCTCGCTACCTTCGCCGACCGAATCGCCGAGCTGCGCCGGCGGGCTGTCTCGATCTCCCTGGCCGGCCTGATCGAGGCCGTGGTGACCGAGACCGGCTATGACCTCGCGGTGCTTATGAAGCCGGCTGGCGAGGCACGCTTTGCCAACGTGCGCAAGCTGATGCGCCTCGCGGCCGAGTACGAGGCCGCCGAGGGACGCGACCTCCGCGGCCTGCTCGACTTCCTCGCCGCCCGCGCCGACGCCGATGCCGACGCGCAGGCGGCGACGGCGCTCGAGGGCCATGACGGGGTGCGAATCATGACCATCCACAGCGCCAAGGGGCTCGAGTTCGACGTCGTCGCCATCCCTCACCTCTCGCGCCCGCTGCTCGCCCAGGTACGCGCGCCGCTGCTCACCGTCGGTCGCGAGCCGGAGGCGCCGCGAGTCGGGATGCAGCTGCGCCGGTTGGGCGCGCGCGGGGTCGACCTCTACGCGCAGCGCGAGCTGCTCGAGGAGGCCCAGCGGCGGGAAGCCGAGGAGGAGCTGCGTCTCTTCCACGTCGGCGCCACGCGCGCCCGCGAGCGGTTGCTGCTCAGCGGGGTGATCCGCCCCTCCCCCCCATCCCGCTCCAGTACGGGCGAGGCAGTGGTCGAGCGCATCGTCGCCGCGCTCGACGTCGACCGCGAGCACGACTCGGCGGTCGCGATCGCGCCCCCCGAGTCGCGGCCCGGGCTGGAGGCCGTCTTCGAGCCCTCCGAGATCGCGGTCCGGGTCAACCTGGCCTCGGTGGAGCGGGCAAAGGAGCTCGCCGCCGTGCGCAGGGAGTCGGACGCTGCGCGCGACCCAGGCATCGGACCGGCGCCCCTGGTCGAAGCCCGGGTCGCCCGCAGGCCGAGGTTGCCGCTCTCCTACACGGCGATCTCAGAATTCGAGGAGCGCACCGCTCCAGCCCCAGCCCTTCGAGATGGCGATGATGGCGGAACCGAGCGGGAAGAGAGCGCCGCGCGGGGGATCGCCGTGCACGAGCTGCTCGAGTGGAGCTCGAGGAACGGGTGGCGCGAGCCGTCGACAGCAGGAGAGTTGCTGGAACCGGTCCGGGCCTGGCTCGAGTCCAGCTTCTTTGCCGAGCAGGTGCGCGACGTGCCGACCCGGGCGGAGGTGCCGCTGCTGGTCGAGGTCGCCGGCACCGTCCTGCGCGGCTCGATCGACCTGCTGGTCGAGCGTCCAAGCTGCCCGCCCCTGGTCGTCGACTACAAGACGGATCGCCTCGGCGACTCGAGCCCAGCCGAGCGCGCCACCCATTACTCGATCCAGCGCGACATCTACGCGTTCGCGGTCGCCGAGGCGCGAGGCGCAACCGAGGTCGAGGTCGCCTACGTCTTCCTCGAGCGCCCCGACGAGCCCGCCGTCGAACTGCTCGACCGGGCGGCGATTGCCTCCGGCCGGCAGCGAATCGCGCAGGCGATCGAGCGCATCGCGGACGGCAAGCCGACCGCTTAGAGACAGATTCTCAGTCCGTCTCCAGCTGCCCTTGGTCGAGCTTTGCGGCGAGCTCGTCCAGCCGCAGCTCCTTCAGGCTCTCCCCGACCTCATCCAGCTCACCGGCGCAGTAGGTGACGAGGTCGCGGCCCTCGCGGCAGAGCTCGAGGGTCTCTCGCAGGCCCGCCTGGCCGGAGTCGAGGCGGTCGATGATCTGCTCGAGCCGCTCGACGGCCGACTCATACGATTCAGGCGCCACCGTCGCGCTCGGGTCTCGCTCGGACTCTGCCATCGGCGAAACGCAGTTTGACGACCTCCGCGGCGCGTGCCTCGGCCGCGGTCGCAAGCGGCTCGCCGTCCTCTCCCTCGACCAGCGCGTAGCCGCGCTCCAGCGTGCGCTCGGGCTCGTGTGCGCGCAGGGCGACGGCAGCGCGATGCAGTCCCTCGCGCCGTCGCTCCATCTCGGGACCGGCGGCCCGGCGCGCGGCGCGCTCGAGGACGACAGTGGCGAGCCGGCGCTGGAAGCCGAGGCGCTCGGCGAGGCCCCTTTCCGAGGCGGCGCGCATCTCACGCGTCTTCTGGTTGAGCGCGAGCCGCTCGCGGCCCAGCGCCCGTCCCGGCCCGCGGGCGAGGGAGACGAGGTGGGGCGTCCTGCCCCCAACCGCCCCGCTCGCTGCCCGCTGCAGGATCCCCAGGGACCGCTCCAACGAGGAGCGGGCGGCCGCGGCGTCCAGCGGCACGGTGGCCTCCGCCGCGTGGGTGGGGGTCGAGCAGGCGACCGCGGCGACGTCGTCGATCAGCGTCGAGTCGCGCTCGTGACCGACGGCGCTGATCACCGGGACGCGCAGCATCGCCACCGTGCGGCAGAGGGTCTCGTCGCAAAAGGCCCAGAGGTCGGCGAGACTGCCGCCGCCACGGGTGACGACGATCGCCTCGACCTCGGGCCGTGCTGCGAGGTCCTGGATCGCGGCTGCGATCGCGGGCGCGGCATGGCGGTCCTGCACCGGCGCGAAGGCCCAGATCACGGTCCCGCGCCAGCCGCGTCGCTCCAACCCGGCAAGCAGATCACGGCGGGCGGCACCGGATTCCGCCGTGACGACCCCGATCGTCTTCGGCAGCAGCGGCCTGGAGAGCCGGCCCTGCAGCTCAAACAGGCCCTCGGCCCGAAGCTGCTTGCGCAGGGCCTCGAGACGGGCCAGCAGGTCGCCCTCGCCGGCGAGGCGAATGTGCGTGGCGCGAAAGTAGAAGGAGGGCGAAGCCTGGGCGCCACCGCGGTAGTAGTCCGGCCCGCCGCCGATAACGACTTCGGTGCCGTCCCGCAGGCCCTGCTCGGGCAGCTCCAGCTTCTCGAGGTCGTTGAGCCAGATCGCGCAGGGAATCGCCCCCTCGGCGTCGCGCAGCTCGAAGTAGGCCTGCGCTTTGCTGCGACTGAGCCCGGTGACCTCGCCGATCAGCGAAACCCGGGCGCGGCGCCGCATCTCCTCTTCGAGCTTCCGCGCATAGCGCCCGACCGCGAACGGCCCGGGCAGCGTCACGCGCTGCGGTGCCAGCTCTTCGCCCACCGCTTCAGCTCGTCAAGCGCCGGGCGCAGCTCGGCGCCCTTCTGGGTGAGGGAATAGGTGACCCGAACCGGCGTGCCCGGCTCGACCTCGCGCTCGACCAAGCCCTCGTCCTCCAGCTCGCGCAGCCGCTGCGAGAGCAGCCGGTCAGAAAGGCCCGGCACGGTGCGCGTCAGCTCGCCGAAGCGTTGTGGACCCTCGGCCAGCGAGCAGAGGATGGCACCGGTCCAGCGCTTGCCGATCAGCTCGATCGCCGCGTGGAAATGCGGACATACGCCGTTTCCCTCGACGGCCTGATCTTGGGTCGATGACCCGGCCTCCACTGGTCAGTGGAGCTTACTGAACGTAAGTGACGTGGTCTCAGTCCGCACAAGGACCCGTGTCGACCGATGTCGATATTTCGCCGAGCGCCGCTTCGACGCGATCGTCTGGCACCGCGAAGCCGCCGGGGGTCCCCGAGGTGGTGGTCGCGAAGACGGTTCCCATCACCTGCCCGTGCGTGTCGACGATCGGACCGCCCGAGTTGCCGCTGCGCACACTGCCGCGCAGGGAGACGATCGCCCGGTGGATCGGGCCGCGTCCGTAGGAGTCCTCGGCGATCGTGTCGCGCGTCTCCCCGAGGCGGGCGGGCGCGACCGCGTAGGGGCCGTTCTCCGGAAAGCCGAGGATCGCCCCGGCATCGCCGCTCCGCGGCCCCGGAGCGATGGACAGCGACGGCAGGCCGGCGTCGACGCGCAGCAAGGCGAGGTCGTTTTCGGGGTCGTAGTAGACGGGTGTCGCTTCCAGCGAAGCGCCTTCCTGGGTCGTCACGGTGGTGTCGTCCTCGCCGGCGACCACGTGGGCGTTGGTGACGACGACTCCCGGCGCGGCGACCCAGCCGGACCCCTCGACCCCCAGCCCGCAGGCCGTGCCCAGCACGCGCACGACCGAGGCTCCGGCCGCTTCGACGTCTGGGTCCGAAGCGGTCCGCGGGTCCGGCGGTGCCACCGGCGCGGCCGGGCCGACGATCGACGGCGCCGGGTCAACCCGGTTGAGGGCCTGCAGGATCGGCCCCGACGGCGGCAGCACGTCGTTGAGGCTGCGCAGGATCAGCGACTGCTGCACGTCAGCGCGCAGACGGGTCGTGCCGGGAGCGTGCAGGGCGACGGCGCCGAAGACCCAAACGAGCCCGAGCGCCACGGAGGCGATCAAGGCCGCGCCCCCGGCACCGTCGGCGAGGTGCAGCCCCGGCCGGCGCACGAGCTTCGCCCGCAGGCCGAGGGCGAAGCTCTCCAGCGCAACTGCCATCAACGCACCGCCGAGCAGGGCGCCCAGCGCCGCGCAGAGAGGCGCGTAGGGCGACTCCGAACCCTGGTTGAGCAACAGCGGCCCAAGGCGGCTGCCGACGAAAGCCCCGATCGCAAAGCCGCAGAGAGTCAGCGTGCCGACGATCAAGCCCTGGCGGTAGCCCCACATCGCCAGTGCCAGGGTGAACGCCACTATGCCCCAATCGAGGATCGTCATCTAACCGAAATGGAAGCAGGGAAAGCGAGCCGGCGCCTCTAATAGCTTTGTCGAAATGAGTCCTCTCACGCCCGAGGTGGAGCGACGGCGCCGTCTCGTCACCCGCATGCCCCCCTTGGCGTTGATCGCTTTCGTCGCCTTCATCTTCGGTGCGAACGCGGGCGCGCCCGGCTCGCCGGACAGGGAAGCGGCGAAGCGATTTACCGACGCTTGGGCAAACCGCGAATTCGCCGCGATGTACCGGGAGCTGAACCCGGCATCGAAGCAGCAGATCGAACTGGACGACTTCGTCGTCGCCTACCGCGAAGCGGAAGCGACGGCCACCGCGCGCTCCCTCGACCCGCACTCGCCCGGCGACTCGACTTCGCACTCGGGCGGATCGGTGGTGCCCGTGACCGTGGCGGTCGAAACAGTGGCCTTCGGCCCCCTGGAGGCCGACGTCGACCTCCCCTACTCCGACGGCGGGATCGCCTGGGACGAAAGCCTCGTCTTTCCCGGCCTGCGACCGGGCGAGCACCTGGAAAGCCAGGTCGAACTGGCGCCGCGGGCGCCGATCCTCGCCGGCGACGGCACGCCGCTGGCCGAGGGGCCGGCGGAAGCCCGTGCCCACCCGATCGGCAGCGCCGCGGTCGACGTCACCGGCGAAGTCGGCGCCGCCGAAGAAGAAGAATCGGAAGCGCTGGCGCGCCGGGGCTTCCCGCCCGGGACGCCGGTCGGGGTGAGCGGTCTCGAGCGGGCATTCAACACCCGCCTGGCCGGCAAGCCGGGCGGGAAGCTGCTGGCGGTGAGCGAATCCGGCTCGACGCGGACGCTCGCGGAAGCCGAACCGCGGGCGGGGGCGCCGGTGAAAACGACGATCGATCCCGACCTGCAGGAAGCCGCCGTCTCGGCGCTCGCCGGACGCGTCGGCGGCATCGCCGTCCTCGACGCCCGCAGAGGGGACGTGCGGGCGCTCGCCGGCCAGGCCTTCTCCGCCCCCCAGCCACCCGGGTCGACCTTCAAGATGGTGACGACGACCGCGGCGCTGCAGAAGGGCATCGTCTCGCTCGACGACGAATTCGAAATCACCAACGGGGCCAACGTCGGCGGCCGCTTCATCGAAAACGCCAACGGCGAGTACTGCGGCGGCACCTTCCGCCAGGCGTTCGCCGAGTCGTGCAACGCCGACTTCGCCCCACTGGGCCCGAAGATCGGCAACGACGACCTGGTGGGGACGGCGGAACGGTTCGGCTTCAACTCGCCGCCCTCGCTCTACGCGCCGGACGTGATCGCCGAAGTCGAACCAGCCGAGTCGACGATCCCGACCGAGATCGGCGAAGAAGTCGACCTCGGGGTCAGCGCGATCGGACAGGGGAAAGTGCTGGCCACCCCGCTGGAGATGGCAAGTGTCGCGCAGACGATCGGCAACAACGGCGTGCGTGAGCCGACCTCGATCGTCGCCAACGAAAAGCTGCGCCCGGATGCCGACCCTGTGCGGGTGATGTCACCCAAGGTCGCCAAGGAGCTGACCGAACTGATGGTCGGCGTCGTCACCGACGGCACCGGCTACGCCGGAGCGATCCCCGAGGCCCAGGTGGCGGGCAAGACGGGCACGGCCGAGCTCGGCCCCCAGCCGGGCGAAGAGAATGCCGAACACCCACAGCAGCGCAAGGACGCCTGGTTCGCCGCCTTCGCTCCGGCGGGGAAGGCGAAGCTGGCGATCGGTGTGCTGCTGGTCGAAGCCGAAGCGGCAGGCGGCGAAGTCGCGGCCCCGGCCGCGGCCGAAGTGCTGTCAGCTGGGCTTTGAGTTGGAGGGACGGCGAGTGGCTCCCTCCGAGAATTGATGTCGCTAAGCGCGAAGCGCGTGCGACGTCAATTCGTCTGGAAGGAGGCCAGACCCTTCTGTGTCGGGCTTACAGGTCGAGCGTTACTTCGGCCGGGCCGTCGGGGCCGGCGATGAAGAGCGTCAGTGGCCGGTTCTCGGAGGCCTCCGAGGGCAGTTCGAAGAGCACCAGCGAACCCTCGATCGGACCCTGTTGGGGAGTCGAGTCGGGTGCCGGGATCGGTTCCTGCGCTTCGACCTCGCTGCCGAAGGGGAACGCGTAGAGGCTTTCGGTCGGGATCGCGTCAAAGGTCTGGTGGCCCGCGTCTTCGATCGAGAACGAGTCGGCCAGCGTTTGCGTCTCTTCGCTCTTGTTCTGGACTTCGAGGAAGACGCCGAAGTAGTTCGAGCCTTTCTGCGGCGGCGGCTGGCCGACCAGGTACGCCGAGTCCTCGTTGTCATTGAGGTTGAGGAAGCGCGAGAAGATGACCTGGTATTTGAGCTGGCCGAGCTTGACCACCTCGCCCTCGACGACGTCCGGCGACTCGTTTTCGTAGCCGCAGGCCGAGACCGCAAACGCCAGCACCGCAAAGGCAAGCGCGGCGAGCAGCGGCGAGACGAATCGGTTGCGGCGGGACATCGGCGGCGAGAGCCTATAGGAGCGCGCTCAGGGAATACCGGTCGCGTAGGCGTTGCCGCCGGCGACCCCGATCCGCTCGCCGGACAGCTCATTTGACTCGAGCAGATCACGCAGGCGACGCAATGCCTCACGCCAACGGCGCTCGTAGGGAATCGAGGCACCTGAGAGCAGCTCGAGCGTCCGGTCGACCGGCCCTGGCTCGGTCCAGAACGAGACGCGTACGGTAGTCAGCGACCCAGGTCCCTCGGTCAGCTCCCAAAGCGTCGTCGACGGGATCCGGTTGGAACGACCGCCGCGGCCATGCTCGACCAGGCGGTGCGGCGCCTCGCACTCGGAGATCGTCGTGTCCATCCAGACGCGTCGCGGGCGAACCGCAAAGCGGAATCGAGCCCCCGCCCCGACGCCGGACGACTCGATCCGGGTGAGGTGGAAGCCGGTCATGAAGTGGTCGGTGAAGGCTGGGCGCAGCGAAAGGTCGGCGATCGCCTCGAAGGCGCGCTGCCTTGGCACGTCGACCTCGATCTCTGCACTGACCGGACCCATGGGCGGCGCGATTCTAGTCGCGAAAAGTTTTCGGTGGCTCGATTGCGGGAAATCCCTGATGCAAAACAAAACAGCCCCGCGCTACGATCTTCGTCCAGAGCGCCGGAAGGAGGGTCCCAAATCATCACCGTCAGCCCCGGCATAGGCGTCGAACCCTTCGACGCAGGCACAGTCCCAGGTGCGGGAAGTTATTTCTGCGCCCTCTGCAGCTCGCAGCTCTCGCTGCGGGAGAACGACCAGCTGCCCGAATGCCCCCGCTGTGGAACGGGCGAGTTCCTGCGCGACTCGATCTTCGAGCCGATGCAGGAACACGGACAGACGATCGAGCTGGCGATACCCGAGACGGCAGCGGAGCCGGAATGGCTGCCGACGGCGCGTGCGATGCTGCCCGAGCCGGGTCGCTATGTCGCCCTCCTCGAGGATGACGTGAAGATCTTCCCGATTCCGCTGGGCTGGACGAGGATCGGACGCAGCGCCGCCGCCGACATCCGGCTCGACGATCCAAGCGTCTCCCGGCGCCACGCGCTGATCGTCTCCGAGCTTCCCGACACGCTGCGGATACTCGACGACCGCAGCCTCAATGGCGTCTTCCTCAACAGCAAGATGGTCGACTGGGGACGGATCGAGGATGGCGACGAACTGGCGATCGGTCGCTTCCGTCTCTTCGCCCTCGAGGGCTGACGTCCGGGATTCCGGCCTGAGCCGTCCCTAGCATTGGCGGTCGTGAGTTCCCAGTCCGACCCGCCGGAGGTTGCCGCCGAGCGTGCCCGAGAACGACTGCACGAGGAGATCGAGCGTGTTCGTGCCGGTGTCGAGGAGATGCTCGTCGAGCAGGAGGGAACGATCGGCGGGGCCGACCTGCGCCGGGAACTGGATGCGATCCGCGACGAGAGCAGCGCCTTGGTCAAGCGCCGCGTGCGCAAGGCCGAGAAGCGCCTCAACAAGCGCATCGACAAGGTCGATGCCCGCACGGCCGAGCTGGCCGCCCGCCTCGACGAGGTCGAGCAGGAGCGCAAGTACGCCGAGTGGCGCATCCATGCGAATAACGAGGCCATGCTCGACGGCCTCCTGCGCGAGGTTCGCGCGATAGCGGATCTCTTGACGACGGTCAGGTAGGAGGGATGGTGCCCCTCCGCAGCCGGAGGTCTCGTCATTTTTTTATCGTGAAGAAGTGATATTCAGATTCTGAAGGCGAGAAGCCGTCTTGTTCAACGAAGACCGTCTTCACGCGCCATTCCCCAACTCCAACAGCTTCGAGGGTTTCATAGTTGCCACTGGGACTCAATTCGGGATGCTTTGAAACTATCAGTTCGTATGTTCCCGATTTGTTCTTCTTCGACAAGTTGACGTTAACTGTCACAGCGCCTGGGAAAGAGGCATTGGCATAGACACGACCGGCGACAGTGACCGAGCCGGGAGTGCCGTTTTTGGTCGTGACGCTCGAGATAGCAGTTGTGGTGACAGGGCTTGGTTCTGTTTCATCGCATTCAGGGTGTTCATCAATGCCCAAATCGATCCTACAGATGTCTTCTTTGCCAGCTCCACCACTTACCTTGTCTTTTTGATTGTCTTGCCAGCCGATAACAGTGTCTCTTCCCCCTACTCCATAGAGAAAATCTGTCCCACTATGGCCGACGATAACGTTTTCATTTTCGTTGCCGAAGAGTGCATCGCTTTGGTTTGAGCCCTCGAGGTCATCCATCCCATAGAGGTTGGTGACGGTTCCTGTCGTGCAGGCAGGGCCGCCGATGCTTTCGTTCCAGTAGTTGCCTGCGTCTCTCTTTTTTTCGTCAATCGAGGCAGTTACGCCGCTGCCTTCCATCTTGGCCCAGGAAGCGTTGTTCCTGGCTTCTCCGTCCCCGCCGCTTCCTTCTTCGGCGCCGTTCAGCGTGTCGCCATCGCAGGTAGTTGAAGAGAGGAGCAGGTCGTTGCCGTTGCCGCCTTCGAGCGTGTCTTTGCCTTCGTTGTTGAGCAACCAGTCGTCATAGCCATATGACTTGAGCGTGTCTCCGCCGCTGCCATTGCCATCGACCAGCACATCTTCGGTCGTTCCGCTTCCCGTCAGTTCGTCGTCGCCTTGGCCGCCTAGCAGCTGGGGCGAGGTTTTCAATTCGAACCCGCCGCTGGTGACGGAAAGCTGGTCGTTGCCTTTCAGGCCCGCCATGACGATCGCATCGAAGGCGCTGGTGCCTTCAGGCAACGGGCACTGCGCGAGTATTCCCCCTTCGAGGTAGGTGCAGCCTTCCGATTCGCCCCCGAAGCGGGTCAGTTCGGGTTTCTGGCTTTCAAGCGTCACGGTGCTGGCGGTGATCCTGGCGACCACGTGATCGCTGGCTTCGCTGCCCAGCACATAGAGAGCGTCGTGGGCTGCGACAGGGTTTGCCGTCATCATGAAGCCCGCGCTCAATTTCGACGGTTCTTGCTGGACTACGCGCGCTTCGGTGCCGCACGCTTCGGAGGATTTGATGCCGCCTGCGCAGTTGTCTGCCCCCACCCCTCCGTAGGCGCTGGCTTCGCTGCTGCCTTCCATGTAATCGCCCTCTCCCCCGCCATAGAGGGAGTCAGCACCTCCAGCGCCGACGATCACGTCGCCGCCCCCACCGCCGTAGACCTTGTTGGCGCCCGTTGAGCCGACGATGATGTCGGGGAACGGGGAGCCGATCACGTTCTCGACTTCTGCCACTTCGATTTTATCGCCGCCGCCACCGACGTCGGCCCAGTTGTCGCAGGCTTGATAGGGGATGAGTTCGCTGTTTGTGCAGGGCACGCCACCGTCGAGTCGCAAGTAGACGCCGCGACCTTCCCCGCTCGTTTCTTCTGGGAAGCCTTCTACATATGTGACGTCTTTTTTCGGATAGCTGTATTCGAAGCCGGGAGTCACCGCCGTGGAGAAGCTAACCGTGTCCGTTTCCGGTCCGCCGAAGATTTCGTCGGTCGTGCCGTCCCCACGCAGCACATCGTTCCCGTTTTGGCCGTGTATCTCATCATTACCCGGGCCACCGGCGATGAAGTCGTTTTCAGCGCCACCCCAGAGTATGTCGTCACCCGTGCCGGCGTAGAGAGCATCCGCTCCGCTGTTGCCTTCGAGGATGTCGTCTCCCCGCTCACCGAAGATGATGTCGTTTCCCGAGCTGCCTACGAGTTTCTGGGACCCGTTGCCACCCAGACATTCGACTTTTTCTTTGCAGGGGATTTCTTCAGAACTCGCTGTCGCAATCGTGCTCGAATGTTGCCTGGGGCGATGTCGGTGGGGAACTCTGCGCAGAGAGCTTGCGCTGGCCCCTTCGCCTCCCGGGGACGTCTTGCCAGTCTCCGTTTCGAGAGATTCGCCGTAGATGATGTCGCCGCCGGGACCGCCTTCGATCAATTCAACGCTGGACCCGCCGTAGATGACGTCGTTGCCTTCGCCGCCGAAGATCGCCTCCACGTCGGGGCCGGCATAGATCACATTGTCTCCTTCGCCGCCGTAGATCGTGCGAACTGCCGGGGAGGTGGCGACGATCTGTGTGGCACAAGAGGAGCCATAGACCGTGGAGCCATCGGAGCTCGTCGTTACCGGATTGGGACAAGTCGCAGCGGCGTCGGCTATCTTCCCGACGAAGACAAAACATGTCAACAGGGAGAGGGCGGCTCCAACGAATGCGCCGAGCTTTCGGCGAAATGCGCTTCGCTCATGGATCCGCACAGGTCCGCATAGGTGGGTCGAAATTCTTAATCGAGAATTTCTGTGCATTCAGAGCACTTATATTCGCTTTGGAGGATGCGTGTCAAGCGGAATGCTTCCGTCTTATGATATTTGAATCTTGAATATTCGTCGCAACCTAAGCACTCTGCTTGGGTTTGTGCAATTGTCCCGATCCAATATCTCAGACCGACGGAGAAAGAATGGGCAGCAGACACCACGCCTCGCACATGAAGCAATTCACGCTAACGGCGGGGATCGCGGCGCTTTGCCTGCCCGGCGTGTCGCTGCTCGCCTCTGCGCATGCGACTGGAGCCGGAACCTGCCCGGGTCGCAACGGCAAGATCGCGGTGGTCAGCCGCCCAGGCGAACAAAATGCGATCGGCGTCTTCAAGCCCAATCGGCGCCTTCGCATCCTTTACAGAGGGGTCCGCGAAAACTCCATTTCCAATCTTTCATTTTCCTGTGACGGCAAGAAGATCGTCTTCACCGAAGCCGGCGGCACCCCTTCGCGCGCCCTGCGGGTCCTGAACCTCTCGACCGGGGAAGCTCCCTTCGTACCGACCCAACGCCTCACGGGCGGGGCCCCCGCCTTCCTCCCCAGCGGGCGGATCCTCTTCAGTGGCGGCCGCGTCGATCCCAACCGGGTGGGTGGCACCTTCACGGTGAGGCCCGACGGCACGGGCCTACACCGCCTCTTCGGCCGCGAACAGATTGCCGCCTCCCCTGATGGGCGCTGGTTCGTCGCGACAGACCGCCAAGGACACCTTCGGGTGCTTTATCTGCTCAATGCCAAAGGCAAGCGAGTGGACACTCTCACCCCGCCCGCGTCGCCTGAAACCGAGTATCTGAACCCGAGTTTCTCGCCCAATGGCAAGCTGATCGCCTACGAGGAACGCCACTTCGGTCTGCCCAGCCACGACATCCTCTATGTCGTGCGCCGTGACGGCTCCCATCGGCGGCGACTGACCTTTGGCCCGGAATCTGCCTCGGAGCCCGCCTTCTCCCCCGACGGGCGCTGGCTGGCGTTCACTCGCACCAAATCAGAAGGACCGGCTGGAAACGTCTTTGCCATGCTGCTCAGGAATCCGAGCGAGGTTCACAAGTTCGGGCTGTCATACGGCTATCAGTATCCGGCTTGGGAACCGCGCTGAGAACTCTGAAGACACAATCAGCTGGATGACGGTCTTCAGGAGGAGGGCCACCGCTCCCTCCTTTACCTAAACCTCACTCGGTCGAGATGCTCGGATCCGCCTGGACCTTGTGAGGCACGACCATGAGGAAGTTCTCCTCAGCGTTGCTGGCGAGAGCCGTCACCCGCTTGGCCTCGTCGTCCTGGCCGGTCGCCCGCAGTTCGCCGGCATAGGCCCCGAGCAGGTCGTCGACGTCCAGCAGGCCCTCGGCATCGAGCTCCTTGAGCTCGACCTTGGCGCCCTCGCCGAGGCGACGTTCGATCGCCTCGCGGGCGATACCGAAGGCGTTGTGGCGCACGTAGACGCGGCCGCCGGTCATCCCGGCGCAGGCCCACGGCCCGAGGTCGCCAAGCACGATCGCACGGCCCGAGGTCATGTACTCGAAGGCGAAGCCCTTGGCGTTGGCACGGTCGACGAGGCAGCCGCGACCGTCGTCGATGTCCTCTTCCGGCTCACCGGCGAGCACGACGTCGGCGCCGGAGAGACGGATGCAGAAGCGCGAGTCGGCCGAGCCCTGAACGAAGAGTCGTCCGCGCTGGGCGCCGTAGGCGAAGGACTTGCCGACCGAGCCGTTGAGGCGGCGACCGTTGGCACCCTTGCCCTTGAGCACGGCGATGCTGCCGCCCAGCATCGTCTTGCCGACGCCGTCCTGGGCGCCGCCCTCGACGCGAATCGCAACGCCGTAGGAGTTGAAGGCACCTAGGCCCTGACCGGCGACCGAAACGCCGTTGAACTCGAGACTGGCAAGCACCTCATCGCTCGAATCCGGACCCTCGTCGCCGAAGATGCGGGCACGGGAGATCGCCCCTGAGAGCTCGGTGCCGAGCACGCGGTCGTTGGCATCGGTAGGCCGCGGAAACTCGTTGCGGATCGTGCGGCCCGAACAGACGTCGCCGGCCAGCGACGCGATCTGCGTCGAGGCCTGCTTGGCCTCCATCCGAATCGGCCGGGCGACGACCAGGCCTGCCTCGGCGCGCTCCTCGGCAAGCTCCTCGGCCACCGGCAGGTCGAGCGGCTCGAGGTCGAGGAACTCCTCCAGCGGCGTGATCAGCGGCGCCAGGTCGATCGCCTCGTGGTGAGAGACCTGCTCGAGCAGGTCGTAACGGCCGACCAGGTCCTGGGCGCGCTCGTAGCCGAGCGAGGCGACGACCTGCTTGACCTCCTCGCCCATCGCCTGGAAGAAGCGTGCGCAGCTCTCGGCGGCGACATCGACCTCCTGGGGGGTGAACTTCTTCAGCCCGTGCTCCTGAGCCTGCTCGACGGTCTCGATCTGCGTCGCGATGCCGACGTGGCAGGTGTCGAGCTGGCAGCCGCGGCAGATCGTGCAGCCGAGACTGACCATCGCCAGGGTGCCGAAGCCGACCCGGTTGGCACCGAGGCAGTGCAGCTTTACGACGTCATGGCCGTGGCGGTAGCCGCCGTCGGCCCAGATCTCGACCCGGTTGCGGATCCCAGCCTCCATCAGCGCCCGGTGCACGGCGCGCGTGCCGATGTCGGAGGGCAGGCCGACGTGGCGCAGCGCGTGCTGGCGGGCGGCGCCGGTGCCGCCCTCGAAGCCCGAGAGCGTGATGATGTCGGCGCCGGCCTTGGCGATGCCGAGGCCGATCGTGCCGATGTTCGGCACCACGGGCACCTTGACCGAGACGCGCACGTCGGGGTTGACCGTCTTCAGCTCGTCGATCAGCTCGGCGAGGTCCTCGATCGAGTAGAGGTCGTGGTTGTTTGAGGGCGAGATCAGGTCGGTGCCGGGCGAGGCGTTACGCGCCGCGGCGACCTTCTCGGAGACCTTCTTGCCGGGCAGGTGGCCGCCCTCGCCGGGCTTCGCTCCCTGGCCGATCTTGATCTCGGCGACGTAGGAGGAGTTGAGCATCTCCGCCGAGACGCCGAAGCGGCCCGAGGCGACCTGTTGGCCACGCCACTTGCGGTACTTGCCGTACATGTCGCGGATCTCGCCACCCTCGCCGTTGACGCAGAGGACGTTGATCGACTTCGCCGCCTCGGCGTAGGCGCGGAAGGCGGGCTCGGACTGCGAGCCGAAGCTCATCGAGCTGATCACCACCGGGTAGTCGTGCAGGCCGACGCCGGCGTCGACGGCAGCCGGATCGACCGGCTCCCGGTCCCCTTTCAAGCCCATGATGTGGCGCATCGAGATCGGGCTCTGCTTCTCCAGCTCGCGCACTTTCTCGTAGTAGTCCTCGTAGGTGCCGGAGCCGTTCGCGGTCGCGATCGCCGCCTTGTAGACCTTCGGGTAGAAGCGGAACGTCTTCGCCGGTTTGGCCTCCTCGTCGCCGCCGAGGATGCGGGCGCGCTCGTTGGCCCCCTCGTCGAGGTCGTCGAAGCCGACGCCGCCCCGCTCGGAGGCGGCGAAGGCCTCGGTCATGAAGATCTCGGCCAGCTCCGGCCTGACGCCGATCGAGGAGAACTGGCGGGCGTAGCCGCGCACCTCGTGGATGCCGATCGTCGAGATCACTTTCTCGATCCCCTTGGTGAGTGCGTCGCAGAGGTTGGAGACGTCGGACTCGTAGTCCTCGACGCAGATCACCTCGACCATCGTGTACGGGCAGACCCCGTTGGCGCCGAGGCCGAGGGCGAGCATCGTGTCGTGGACGTTGCGCAGCGCGGCCGAGCGCAGCACGATCCCGCAGCGGCGGCGCAGGTTCTCCTCGCCCGGCTCGACCTTGAAGTTCTTCAGCGCCTGGTCGACGGCGGAGACGGCCAGGTGCGGGTCGAGGAAGCGGCGGTCGGCGTCGTAGACGGTCCGGTCGGTGAGGACGAGCAGCTCGGCCCCGTCGCGGACCTTCTTCACCGCCTCCTGCTTGATCCGCTCGATCGCCCCGCGCGTCGTCTCGGACTCGAGCAGCGAGATGTCGACGGCGGCAGCGCGGCCGCGGAACTCCTCCCAGAGGTCCTCGAGCAGATAGGTGCGATGCTTGCGGGCGATCGCCCGGTAGGTCTTGTCGGAGAGCGGCGCCAGGCCGTGGTGGCCGCCGAGGATCACCGGGAACGCCGTCTCGACTGTTCCGGTGTCCTCGCCGGCGGCGTCGATCGAGGGGCGGCGGCCGAAGACGGCGCGGGTCGAGAAGTGCTCCATCTCGCGTTCGCGGTCGATCGCCGGGTTGGTGACGACGGCGACCGTCTCCTTGAAGTAGTCGGCGAGGTTCTGACGCTCGGGTGAGAGCGCCGCCAGCGGCCCGTCGTAGCCCAGCGAGCCGACCGGCTCGGAGCCGTTGGAGGCCATCTGCTGGACGAGTTTGACGTCGTCGCGCTGCCAGCCAAAGCCGGCGAGGACGCGGTCGGAGACCTTGACCGGCTCCTCAGGGCCGGCGTCGGAGTAGCCGGGCACCTCGTCGCCCTCCAGCGGACCTCCCGCCTCGAGCGCGCGGTCGTAACCCGCCGCGTCGTCAGCGCCGTTGCGGCTCAGCCAGCCCTTGCGGACGATGCGCAGCATCTCATCGTGGGCGCGCAGGGTCGAACGCTTGCGATCGCGATCGATCGTCACCAGGGCCTTCTCGCCGGGAGCGAGGGGCTTCGGCTCGGAGACCATCTTGGTGACGGGAACGACGCCGGGCTCGGAGCTGAAGACGAAGTCCTCGGTCGTCTCCATCTGCCAGAGCGGGCGCAGGCCGAGCGCGTCGGAGGAGAAGACGCATTCGTCGGCATGACGGGCGATCAGGGCAACCGGGCCCTGTGCGAACGGGCCCATCGCCTGGCGCAGGTACATGTAGAAGGGGTGCAGGTCGGGCGGCAGCGAGCGGATCTCCTCGGTTATCAGCGGCACGACCATCTCCATCGCCTCGGCGAGGCTGAGCCCCTTGCGGCTGACCAGCGTGTCGATCGTGCGGTTGAGGTCCTGCGAGTCCGAGGAGCCGGGCTGGATCGGCACGCCGAGCATGCGCGCCTCCTGTCGCAGCTGTTCGATCGTGTTGATCTCACCGTTGTGGCCGAGCACCGAGAAGGGCTGCACGCGCTTGAACGAAGGCCAGGTGTTGGTCGAGTAGCGGTTGTGGCCGAAGCAGCCGATCGTCTCGAAGCGCTCGTCGCGCAGGTCGGGGTAGTACTCGGCGAGTACGTTGGGCGCTCCCATCACCTTGTAGACGCAGGTCGTTGCCGAGAACGACGGCACATGGACGTCGAGGCGCTGCTCGAGCTCGATCAGCAGGTCGAAGAGGACGCGGTCGCGACGCGAGGCGTCGGCGACGAGGCCGGCGATCTGCCAGAAGTGCGGCTCCTCCTCGCGCGCGGTCGGGCCGAGCGCGGGCGAATCGACGACGCCGATGCGCTCGGCGAGGATGCGGAAGCCGCCCTGGCCCAGCAGCTCGCGCGCGTCGTGCTGGATCTTCTCGCGGTCCTGCGAGCGCTCGATGAAGACGTGGGCGACGGCGAAGGCGTCGTCGAGGGTGAGCGAGGGATCGTGGCCGCCGGAGCGGACCTCCTCGGCCCAGATCTTGCGCGGCAGGTCGAGCAGCACGCCGCAGCCGTCGCCCTCGCCGTCGACGTTGCCGGCGCGGTGGAGCATCTTCTGCAGGGCGGGGATCGCCAGCTCGATCGGAGCATGGCTCGGCGTCGCGTCCTTGCGCACCGAGGCGTAGATCGCGCACGCGTCCTTGTCCTCGACGCTGGGCGGCGATACGAGCGGCCTGTAAGGGCGCTCTGGTGAGTAGCGAACGACGCTCTCGCCGTGAAGCTCACGGGACTGGGTATCGGACAAGCTGACCTCCCGGTTACCGCGCCTTCTTCGAGCGGGCGCACGACGGGTTGACAAGTTGAGGAATTATAGGGCCGCGGGGAGCGTCGTCGCGACGAATTCGCCTTTTCCTGCAAATAGCGCGGAAAACAGGCTAAGCCCAGCCAGGGGCGCTGTAGTCGCCAGCCGGGTGAACACCGATCAGCAATGCGGTGACCGGTGCGTCGGAGCGATTGAGGATCGTGCGGCTGGCCGGCGGCTCGATCGAGGCGAAGGTGCCGGCCGGCGCATCGTGCTCCTCCCCATCGAGGCGCATCACGGCGTCGCCCTCGAGGACGATGAAGAGCTCAACCTGGCCGCTTTGCTCCTCGTCGTGCTCGGGGATCTGCCCACCGGGGTCGATCTCGACCAGGTTGAAGCCGAAGGCCGAGGTGCCGAGCGCCTTGCGCGCAAGCCGCCAGGTGGAGTCGCCGGACCCCTCCATCGACTCGAATTCGTCGCGGTGCTTGATCGTGTAACCGGCCACGCAACCAGATCCTAGTCGAGGACAGAAATGAAGGAGGGCCGCCAACTGGCGGCCCTCCTGGGAGCTGACTCAAGCTCCGGCGCTTCTCAGGAATAGCCGGGGCCGAACCTAAACGTCGTCGTGTTCAGTTTTGCGTCGCTCTGAGTGCCCGAGCCGCATGTTCCGCCAGTTCCCGTGTGGGTCAGCCCTTCGCCGTCGACTTGGGCAAAAATGCCGTTTTCCCAATTGACGAAAGAGGTCGTCGAGTCGATTTCCTGCGCAGGGAAGGAGATCGTGCATACCGGCGACCCGAAGAAAAGCGGCGAGACTTCAATCGCTTCCCCTGGGTTGTTGCAGACGATGCTCGATTTGCCGCCATATCCCCCCGATGAGGTCAACACCTGGAACCGGAAGTAGCAGCCATTCACTTTCGTCGTACTGGAAGAGCCAAAGGCGTAATCGCATGTCAGGGTGCCTTTGAAGTCCACGGTGTTGGTCGACGTGGACATCGGCGAGAGCAAGCTAGCCGAGCTGCATTTCACAATCCCTTCCGGGGTTTTGATTTCCATCGGAGCAATCAAAGATGCGTCTATCGTGGAGGGGTACACCCCGGCGTTGAACTTCGGTTTTTTCGATTCTTCTTTCGATTCTTCACCATCGACGAAGAATTTCACTTCCGATACATGCACACCCAGGGCAGACGTCAAAACGTAGGTGCCGTTGTAGTTGGCGCTTGTACCGCCGCCGCCACAGTTGCTGCCGGTGGTGTCCAGACCGGTCGCTTTCAGTTTGACCGTGACACTCGCTCCAGTCCCGGAGCCGGAATTAGTGTATTCGGCGCTCAGGCCTGCCTTGGACTTGAACAGCTCTTTGCAGCCACCGAGATATTCGATCGACATCGGGCCGCACCCGGCGGGTCCGATCTCGAAGGTGCCGCCGAAGACACCGGCTTTTATTTCATTTCCCGGCCTGAAGATCAGGTGACAGCCATTGGTTTTCAAGGTCGTGGCTTCGAAGAGGACACATTTGGTGTAGTTGCCGAGCGTCCCAGAGTCCAAGCTTTTCGTTGCAGTTGGAGCCACTTCGAAGCTCGGTCCGGTGCCACATCTGAATGAGCCAGTCCCTGGAGCATCGAATTCCTGGAGACCGGAGGATGCCGCTTTGATTGTCCCGCTGCTCACAATCCAGGACGCGCCGGCGGACGCCGAGCCAAGGATTGCCAGCAACGACAGCGCCGCGATGAGCGCGACTCCCAGATACCTGATGCGTTTCACTTTGCCTCCCTTTCGACGTCGATCGACGTCGTCTAGTTGGTGACGCCGGGCATCGCTGCACCTGAGGCGCAAAGATCCCCAGCCCCTAGTCGAGCCGAGTCTCGCTCACTCAGGGAGCGCGAACGCGGTCAATTTGGTGCGATCTGGACGCATGGAGTTGCGATTCGCCACGGCGCTCGTTTGCGTTCAGCACCAGGCCATGACATCTCGTTCCCCCTCCGCCGCGTCGTCGAGACCTTGGAGCTGGAGGGCCACTTCGAGATGGAGCGCGCAGGACTCGATTGGGCGTCCGAGTCGGCGCTCGATACTCCGCAGCCGCCTGGTCAGCGCCTGCCGGCTGATGCCCAGCAACGAGGCCGCCGAGGAGATGTTCCGCTCGGCTGCAAAGTAAGCCCGCAGCGTCTGGCGCACCGCCCTTCCCTCGTCCCGGTCACGCTCGAAGGGCTGTAAGTAAATCGCCCGCAGCGATGCGACAAGCGTGTCGTCGTGAAGGATCGAGCTCAGCAGCGCCACCTCCCCATAGCGGACGAACTGCCGGCCGCCGCTGAGGGCGACGGGCATGGCGGCCCGGGCTTGCTGGTGAGTGAGGCGCCAGCCCGGCAGTCCGCGTGCGGGCTCGCCGAGCACGATCGTCACATCCGCGGGAAAGTTGGAGGAGGCCGCGCGCCTGACGTCCTCGGCGTCGATCTCCCGGCGGGACCCCAGCCAGGCCCAGACGGCGCCTTCCGCTCTGCAGACGATCATCACCTGGGCGTCCAAGCCGCGATTGAGCTGGCGGGCCACCTCCTCGGCGCCGTCTCCCTTCACGATCGCACCGAGATGATTGCGGTTCAAGTCGTAGCCGAGGCCCGCACCGTCGAGGAGCTCACCGGCAAGCATCCTTTCGACACGCTCCGCCTGCCCGACGGCTTCCAATCGTCTGCTCGACTCGCGTGTGTACTCCTCCGCTATGGCGGACAGCAGGCGATCGAAGACCATCGCCTGATTCCTCAGCATGCTCTGCAACCTGGAGCTCTGAAGCCGATGCTCTTCCGCCTGCTCGATGAGGAAATCGGTGAAGACGACGTTGCCTGCGAAGTAACGGCGCAGGACGGTGTCGAGGCCGACGTCGTTGCGGGCGGCGAAACGCGCCTGCGTCAGGAGAACAGGCGGCACGGGAGGCAGAACCTCCGGCGTGCTCCTAACGATGCTGAGGCCGAACTCCACGGCGGCCGAGAGCGCTTCGCGCAGGCCGTGGACGTACTCCGGATCGCTGACCTCGTCGGGCGGCAGGAACGAAAAGATGCGGGTCGCCACCGCCAGCTCGATCTCCTGTCGGCGGCTGGCCAGGGCATCCGCGAGGCCCAACCGGGCGCGGTCGTCCGTTCTCGGAGAGGACGAAACTTTCATCCCCTCACCCCAGGCTTCTCCCTCTCATCCACGTCCTCGCCTCCTCACCCAGAGGACTCGTCCTCGTATAGGACGCTCAGGACCACCAGGGCCCTCCCTATGAGACGAGTATTACAAACCGCGCTGTTTCTTCGCCAAGCGGCCGGCTCGGTTAGAGCTCCGGCACGTCGGCGCCCAACGGGCTGAAGGGCAGGCGGCTAACCTCGGCCCAGCCGTCGCAGCTTCCTTCGAGCGCCTCGGTGACCTTGCCGGCGTCCTGCCAGGTGGTCCAAACGAGGATCGTGGGACCGGCGCCGGAGATCGTGGCGCCAAGGGCGCCGAGTTCCGCCGCCGTATCGACCAGCTCCATGGAGCGCGGGTAGAGCTCGCGGCGGCGCTTCTGGTGGATGCGGTCTGAGAGGCCGCCAGCAACCAGGTCGAGATCGGCGGTCTGCAGGCCGAGCACGAGACGTGCGGCGGCGGAGACGTTGGCAACAGCGTCGGCGAGGGGGACTTCGGCGGGAATCGCCTCCCGGGCGCGCTCGGTCGAGACCTCCTCACCCGGGATCACCGCTATCCCCTCCAGCCCGCTCGGGGGGTCGAAGCGAGCGGCGCTCGGCGTGGCGCTTTCCCCTTCCCCACAGATCACAAACCCGCCGTAGATCGCCGCCGCCACGTTGTCGGGATGCCCCTCGATCTCGGTCGCCCGCGCCAGGAAGTCCTCCTGCGAGAGCCCCAGCTCGAAGAGGTGGTCGGCGGCGTAGAGGCCGGCGACGATCGCCGCGGCGCTGGAGCCGAGACCGCGTGCCAGGGGAATGTCGCTCTGCAAGCGAAAGGCGATGCCGTCGGCCGGGTGCAGGCTCTCGAAAGCGCGGACGATCAGGTTGTCGCGGCCCGTCGAGACGTCGAGCCCACCGGGGTCGAAGGAGAACTCCCCGGTCTCCTCCACCTCGAGTTCGAGAAACAGGGAGACCGCCGCGGCAAGCACGTCGTAGCCCGGCCCGAGGTTGGCCGAAGAAGCGGGAACGCGGACCACCCGGTGCCGGGTCGTCAATCGAATACCGCCCGCTCGACGGCGCTGAGATCGTTCTCGCAGGCAATCACCGCCGGCGCTTTGGAGAGCGCGGTGTCGGGATCCTTGAGGCCATGGCCGGTGAGGACACAGACGACGGAATCCGGCGGATCCATACCCTCGACGGTGGGCAGACCGTGGGCGAGCAGTCCCGCCACCGAGGCGGCCGAGGCAGGCTCGCAGAAGACCCCCTCCCCCGCCGCCAGCCAGCGGTAGGCGTCGAGGATCTGCTCGTCTGAGACCGCGGCGACGCGGCCGCGCGAGGCGGTGAAGGCGGCCATCGCCTCCTCCCAGCGAGCAGGGTTGCCGATCCGGATCGCCGAGGCGACCGTCTCGGGGTTGGCGACCGGCTCGCCGCGGACCAGCGGCGCCGCGCCCTCGGCCTGGAAGCCGTAGAGGACCGGAGCCGCACCGGCCTCCTGGAAGCCGCGCCAGTAGGCGGTCACGTTGCCCGCGTTGCCGACCGGGATCGCCAGCGCGCCGGGCGCCTCCCCCAGCTCCTCGATCACCTCGAATGCGCCGGTCTTCTGGCCTTCGATCCGGTGCGGGTTGATCGAGTTGACCAGCTCGATCGGGTGCTTCTGCGCCAGCTCGCGGACGATCCGCAGGGCGTCGTCGAAATTGCCCTGCAGGGCGACGACCCGCGCTCCGTGCATCAGCGCCTGCGCCAGCTTGCCGATCGCGATCTTGCCCTCGGGCACGATCACGGCACCGCGCAGGCCCGCCCGCGCCGCGTAGGCGGCGGCACTCGCCGCGGTGTTGCCGGTCGAGGCGCAGATCACCGCCTCGGCGCCGCGTCCCTTTGCCCGCGAGACCGCAACGGTCATCCCCCGGTCCTTGAAGCTGCCGGTTGGGTTCGCCCCCTCGAACTTGAGGTAGGCGCGAACACCGAGCCGCTCCGAGAGCCGCGGCGCCTCGACCAGCGGCGTCGAGCCCTCGTTCAGCGTCACCACCGGGTCCCCCGGCTCCAGCGAAAGCCGCTCCCTGTATCTCTCGATCAGGGGAGCCGGACTCAAACGAACTCCTCTTCGATCACACGTATCGCCCGTGGAGGGGCGCGCAGCACGTCGAGCGCGTCGATCGCCTCCAGCGCCGCGTCGAAGAGCGACTCGAGGCACTCGTGGAGGACCATCACCAGTTGCGCCTCGTCGCCGCTGCCGCGTTGGACGACGCTCTTCACCGAGACCTCGTTGTCGCCCAGCACCTGGGCGATGCGAGCGAGCACGCCGGGACGGTCGGCGACCTCCAGGTGCAAATAGAAGGAGGAGGCGACGTCGCTGACGATCGGCAGTTGCTCGCGCGTCTCGTGCACCGGCGCATCGCCACTGAGGATCGAGACGACGTCGCCGAGCACCGCCGAGGCGGTCTGCACGCCACCGGCACCGGGGCCCGACATCGTCACCTCGGTGATCTCGTCGGCCTCGACCATCACCGCGTTGAACGGCCCCGCGACCGGCGCCAGCGGGTGGCCGCCGTAGAGGAAGCAGGGGAAGACCCGGACGCTGATCCCGCCCTCGCGCCGTTCGGCCACCCCGAGCAGCTTCAGCGAGAGCCCGAGCTCCTTGGCGTAGGCGAGATCCTCGGGTTTGACCTGCTCGATCCCCTCGTAGGAGACGCAGTCGAGGGTGACCGGGGTGTGGAAGGCAAGGCGGGCGAGGATCGCCATCTTCGCCGCCGCGTCCGCCCCGTTGACGTCCTCGGTCGGATCTGCCTCGGCATAGCCGAGCTCCTGGGCGCGGGCGAGCGTCTCCTCATAGGAGGCGCCGCTGGCCGCCATCTCGGTGAGGATGAAGTTCGTCGTTCCGTTGACGATGCCGAAGACCTTGGCGATCTCGGTCACCCCGAAGCTCTCCTGGATCACGCGGACGATTGGGATCACACCCGCGACGGCGGCCTCGAAGCGCAGCTGCACCCCCGCTTCGCGCGCCGCCTCGAAGAGCTCCTCTCCGTGCTGGGCGAGCAGCTGCTTGTTGGCGGTCACGACCGGACGCCCGGCGCGCAGCGCCTCCAACACGTAATCGCGCGCCGGCTCGGTGCCGCCGATCAGCTCGACGATCAGGTCGGAGCCGGCGAGGATCTCAGCGAAGTCGCCGGTCTCCCGGGTGAGGACGCCCGAGATCTCCGGCCGCCGCCCGGTCGCCGCCTCGACCGCCTCGGCCCGCGCCTCGAGCAGCTCGGCGAAGGCGCCGCCGACCGTGCCGCGGCCGAGTAGCCCAATGCGAAGCGCTTTCGAAGGTTCCTCAGACATCCCTGGCGGTGAGATCGTCGTAGGTCTCGCGGCGGACGACGAGCCGCGCCTCGCCGTCTCGGCAGAAGACGATCGGCGGCCGCGGCACCCCGTTGTAGTTGCTCGCCATCGAGTGGCCGTAGGCCCCGGTCGCGGGGGTGACGAGCACGTCGCCGACGGCGGGGGCGGCGAGGGTCGCGTCGCGGACGAGGATGTCGCCGGACTCGCAGTGCATGCCGGCGACCGTCGCCTGGCTGTCCGGCACCACCGCGGCACGGTCGGCGATCAGCGCTTCGTAGCGCGAGCCATAGAGCATCGGCCGCATGTTGTCCGACATGCCGCCGTCGACGGCGACGTAGGTGCGGATGCCGGGGATCTCCTTGACGGTGCCGATCCGGTAGGCGGTTATCCCGGCGTTGCCGACCAGCGAGCGGCCCGGCTCGATCAGGATTCGCACGTCGTCGCCGAAGACCTCGGCGACGCCGCGCACCTTGACGTCGACGTAGGCGTCGATCTCCGGCGGCTCGTCCTCGACCGCATAAGCGATGCCGAGGCCGCCGCCGACATTGACGATCCGGCACCACTCGCCGGCCAGCTCGCCGATCGCGCGGATCGCCAGCGCGTAGGGCTCGAGCTCGAAGATCTGCGAGCCGATGTGGGCGTGAAGCCCGGTCAGCTCGAGCACGTCGGAGGCAAGCACCCGCTCGATCGCCCGCGCCGCCAGGCCGTCCTCGAGCCCGAAGCCGAACTTCGAGTCGAGCTGTCCGGTCTGCACGTAGTCGTGGGTCGAGGGCTTGATCCCGGGCGTAACGCGGATCAGGACGTCTTGGCGCTCGTCGAGCAGGCGCTCGCAGCGCTCGATCTCGTCGAAGGAATCGACGATCAGGTGACCGACTCCCGAGCGGGCCGCGAAGAGGATCTCCTCGTCGGTCTTGTTGTTGCCGTGCATATGGATGCGCGCCGGATCGAAGCCGGCGCGCAGCGCCATGTGCAGCTCGCCGCCCGAGGCGACGTCGACGGAGAGGCCCTCCTCGGCGAAGAGGCGATAAGCAGCCGTGCAGGGCAACGACTTGCTGGCGAAGAGGACCTCGAAGTCGGCGCCGCGCCGCTCGAATGCCTCGCGATAGGCGCGCGCCCGGGCGCGCATGTCGTCCTCCGCGTATATGTAGGCGGGGGTGCCGAACTCCTCGGCAAGCTCGACCACGTCGCAGCCCCCCACCTCCAGGTGGCCGAGCTCGTTGACCCGGCTACCGGCCGGGTAGACCGCCGAGCCCGCGATCGGGTCGGCCACCGCGCCCGCCTGTCCACGCTCAGACATAGGCGCGCATTGTGACGGTTGAGCGGGGGGCTTAGGCGGGCGGGTCTAGCGGGTGGCGCCGCGGAGGGCGCCGCCAGCGGCTTTGAGCGTCCCGTCGACCGCTTGCCCGACGCCGTTGACCGTTTCTTTGGTTACTTCGGTCACACCCGTTTCGCCCAGCACGCCACCGGTCGCTTCGTCGACGCCGGAGACGGTTTCGTTGACGGTTTTGGCAGCCGTTCCGGTTACGGACTGGCTCGATTCTCCGCCGCTCGCGGAGCCGGACGAGCCGTTGCCCGCACCTCCGCTCGAAGAAGCTCCACTCGCCCCTCCGCCGGAGCCGGCCTGGCCGGACTCCGGAGTCTGCGCGGGCGTGCCCGAGAGCGGTGCGCCGGTCACGCCGGCATGACCGGCGGTGCCCGTCCTGCCGGTGCCACTTCGATGCGTGACTCGCCTTGCGCCAGCCGCACTTGAAGCCGCCGCTCTGGGGGTCGCGCCTTGCTGCGGGGCCGCCCGTTCTTGCGCAGCGCCACCGCCGCTCGTCCCGCCGATTCCCGCCAGCGGCCAGTCGCGCAGAGCCTGCAGCGAAACCAGCAACACGAAGGCGACGATCGCCGCGCCAATCAGCGCCGTCCCGGAAAAGGCTCCTGCCATATAGCCCTGAGCCTGCCTGATCACCCCTTCAGGGTCTCAAATGGATTGGTTTTTTCAACCCCTATGCCGAACAGACGCTTACAGGTAGGCCATCGGGTCGGTGACCTCACCGTTGATCCGCACCTCGAAGTGGAGATGAGGACCGAAGCAATAGCCGGTGCAATCGCTGTAACCGATGATCTGACCCTGCGAGACACGCTGCCCAGCCGAGACTGCAAAGGACTCCTGGTGCGCATAACAGGTCGAGAGGCCGCCGCCGTGGTCGATGCAGGTGTAGTTGCCGTAGCCACCGCTGCTCGACTCCGGCTCGGTGAAGATGACCGTGCCCGTCGCGGCGGCGCGGATCGGCGTGCCGCTGGGGACCGCGATGTCGATTCCCGGGTGGTACTCGTAGCTGCCGTTGATCGTCCGCGAGCCGAAGCCGGAGACGACGGGACCGTTCACCGGCCAGATCAAGCCGTGGCTGCCACCCACGATCGGACCGGCCGGCAGCGGAGCCGAACCGTAGCCGGAGAGCCGGGCCGCGATTTCGGCCTGGATCTTGGCGACCGAGCCATCGAGCTCTTCTTCGTGCGAGCGAATCCGGTGCAGTGCGGCGACGCGCGCTCCTCGAGCAGCCACGAGAGCAGACTGGCGCTGCTGAACTGCGGCGCGGGCATCGGCGAGCGCCTGCTTTTCGGCGGCGATCTCGTTGCGCGCGCTTTCGATCCGGTTCTTGGCGCTGCGCAGGCGGGCGACCGTGCGCTTGACCTGGTCGCGCAGCTCGCGCACGCGGAACACAATCCCTTCGTCCATGCCGTGGATGAGATTCAGGTATTCGGTGCGGTTGACGAGATCGTCGTAGCCGTTGGCACCGACGATCACGGAAAGCAGGTCGGGCGTGCCCGTCTCATAGATCGCAACCAACCGTTCGCGCAACGAAAGGAGAGCCCGCTTCAGGTGCGCCCGCATCACGGCGAGGCGGCGCTTGGCGGTGTCGAGCTGCGCCATCGCGCGGTCGAGTTCCGCCTGCTTGACGTCGAGGCGGGCCTGGACCGCCGCCTCCTGGCCACGCAGGGCCGCCACCTCGGCGGTCAGCCGTTCTATCCGCTTGCCCTCCCGAGAGATCGTCGTCGTCAGGACACCGCTGCGCTGGCGCACCTTCGAGAGCTGCGCTTCCTTCGCATCGAGTTTCGATTCGAGATCCTGGGCAGGCGCCGACCCGCTGCCCACAAGCAGCACGCCGAGCACCGTCGCGGCAGCGAGCAGCGCCGCCATGACGAGGCGAGGCTTAAGCATCGTCGCGAGGCTAGCGAAGCATCATTTCCTGCATATGCAGGGATTTATGCATGCAACCGCGCTTGCGGTCTCAGAGTTGGTCGACTGCGTTCTCGACGTGCAGCAACTCCCCGCTTGCCTCTTCCTCCATCTGCAGCGTGGTGTGCTCGATCCCGAAGCGCTCGTGCAGCAGCAGCTCGATCCGGCGGCGGACCAGGTCGCGGTCGCAGTCCCGGGCCACGACCACATGGGCGGCGAGCGCCCCGAAACCCGAGGTCACGGTCCAGATGTGGAGGTCGTGCACCGAACGGACGCCGCCCTCCTCGCAGATCGCCGCTCCGGCCGCGTCGACGTCGATGCCTGTAGGAGCCGCCTCCATCAACACGCCCACGGGCTCGGCGATCAGGCGCCAGGAGGAGAGCAGGATGAGACCGGCGATCGCGAGACTGACAATCGGGTCGACGATCGGTGAGCCGCCGAGCAGGACGAAGACGCCGGCGAGGACGACGCCGAGAGAGCCGAGCGCGTCGGCGGCGGAATGCCGCAGGACGCCCTCGAGGTTGACGTCGACCCGCTCGCCGCGGGCGAGAACCGCAGTGGCGGCGACGTTGCCGAGCAGGCCCAGCAGGCCGAGTGCGAGCACGCCCCCTCCGTCGATCTCGGGTGGGTCGCCGAAGCGGCTGAATGCGGCGACCGCCACGGCCAACGCGACAGCGACGAGGAGCAGGCCGTTGACGAGCGCGGCGAGGATCTCGGAGCGCTGGTAGCCGAAGGTCATCCGGCCGGCCGCAGGGCGGGAGGCGAGAGTGGCAGCAAACAGGGCGAGGCCGATCGAGCCGACGTCGGAGAGCAGATGACCGGCGTCCGCGAGGACCGCCAGCGATCCCGTGAGGACGCCGCCGATCCCCTCGACGGCGAGCATCCCCACGTTGATCGCGAGGGCGACCCGCATGCGGCGACTGCTGTCGCTGCGCCGGTCGCCCGTCAGGACATGCGCGTGGGCGTGCATATGCACGCCCCGAGCTTACGCCGGAACCGCCTCCTTCTCGGGCTTCTCCGCCATCGCCTCGTTGGCGACTTCGGCCGCGTACCCAAGACGCTCGGCGTATTCGCGCGCCTGCATGCGGGAGATGACCATGCGCTGGATCTCGGCCGTGCCCTCGAACAGCTGGTAGATCTTCGCGTCGCGGAAGAACTTCTCCAGCGGGCAGTCCTTGCTCCAGGCGTAGGGGCCGACGAGATCCATCAGCGTCGCCGTCGCCCACATCGTCACGTCGCCGCCCTTCAGCTTCGACATCGAGCCCTGGCCGCCTGTCATCGGAACGCCGTTGCGGCCCATCCAGGCGGCGCGCTGGACGAGCAGGCGCGCGGCTTCGATCTCGGTTGCGACATCGGCCAGCACCTGCTGGATGCGCTGCTCGCCGAGCAGCGGTTTGCCACCCTCGCTCTGCCCGTCGAGGTACTCGAGCGTCCACTCGTATGCCGCCTGGGCGATGCCGAGAGCCGAGGCGCCGACCAGCGGCCGGGTTATCTCGAAGGTCGCGAGCGCGTCCGCGCCCCGCGACTTCTTCCCTTCACGCCCGCGCTGCAGCTTGCGCTCCAGCTTCTCCTCGCCGCCGAGCAGGTTCTCGACCGGGATGCGGCAGTCCTCGAGCACGATCTCGGCCGTGTGCGAAGCGCGGATGCCGAGCTTCGACTCCTTCTTGCCCTGTGTCAAACCCGGGGTGTCCTTGCCGACGACGAAGGACGCCTGGCCGCGCGTGCCGAGCGCCGGGTCGACGGTGGCGACGACGACGTGCACGTCGGCGATGCCGCCGTTGGTGATGAAGACCTTGGTGCCGTTGAGGACCCACTCGTCGCCGTCGCGTTTGGCCGTCGTCTTCAGGCTCTTCACGTCGGAGCCGGCCTGCGGCTCGGTGACGGCGTAGGTGCCGAGCTTGATCTCCTCGCCGCTGCCGAAGCACTCGGGCACCCATTGCGAGATCTGCTCGGGGGTGCCGGAGGAGGCGATGCCTGCGGCGGCAAGACCGGAGCCGGAGATCGCCAGGGCGATGCCGGCGCAGCCCCAGTGGAACTCTTCGGCCGAGATCACCTGCATCTGGCCCTCGGCGTCGCCTGCCGAGCGCTGGATGCTCTCGAGGCCGCCGAAGCCCTGCTTACGCGCCTCCTTGATCACCTCCCACGGGGTGCTCTCCTCTTCGTCGTGCTTGCGGGCGGCCGGCCGGATCACCTCGCGGGCGAAGGTCCGGCAGCGCTCCTTGAACTCCTGCTGCTCTTCGTTCAATGCGAAATTCATCGGGTCCCCTCGTGTCTGGCGCCTTGAGACTGATTGACTGGTCAGTCAACCAGTCGAGGAAAGGTTAGCTGACCGGCCAGCCACCCCACCGCCTGTAGCTTTCCCGGCGTGTTCCGGAAACGCCCGATCAACGCCGATCTCCCTCTGGAGCAAGAGGAGAGCCCCGCCCCTCCCCCGCCAATGCCGGCCGCCCTCAAGGCGATCGCCGGGCTCGTCGTCGTCGCGATCGTCTTCCTCGTCGCCGCGGTGCTGGGGGGAGGCGGCGGGACGAACCGCGCCGTGGAGAAAGCCTCGAATCCATCGGCACCGGCTCCCGCTCCCGAAGAAAGCGCGACACCGACCGCCGAGGCGGCGGAAGATCTCGGCTTTCCGACCATCGCCACCGATAACACGACCCGCGTCGGCGGCTCCGACCCTGCCTCCACGGCCGCCGCCGTGGCGCTCGCCGTCTATCCGGCCCGAACGGCAGCCCAGCGACCCGCCGCCGTGACCCTGGTCGACGAAGGCGAATGGCAGGCAGCCATCGCAGCGGCCGTGCTGATGGCCACGCCGGTGCGGGCGCCGCTGCTCGTCACCGCCGACGGCGATCCGCCCGACCCGACCTCGCAGGCGCTCGAAGCGCTTGCCCCAGCGGGAAGCAAAGAGACCGGCGGCACGCAGGCTTTCGCGATCGGCGCCGCGGCGCGACCCGAGGGCTTGAAGACGACCGCGATCGAGGGCTCGAGCCCGGCCGCAACGGCCGCGGCCCTTGCCGGGCTGCGCGACCGCCTCCTCGGCCAACCGCCCGCCCATTTCGTCCTCGCCTCAGCGGCGGAGCCCGAATTCGCCCTCCCGGCCGCAGCGTGGGCCGCACGGTCCGGCGATCCGATCCTCTTCACCGACGCCGCAAAGCTGCCGGCTGCGACGGCGAAGGTGTTCAAACGCCGCCCGAAGGTCCCCGTCTACGTGCTCGGCCCCTCCTCCGCGATCTCCTCCGACGTCTTCCGCGAAGTCGCCAAGCTCGGCAACCCGGTGCGCCGAGTGTCCGGCGAGGACCCGGTCGAGAACGCGATCGCCTTCGCCCGCTACTCGAACGGCGGCTTCGGCTGGAACATCAACGATCCCGGCCACGGCTTCGTCCTCGCCCGCGACGACGCGCCTCTCGACGCCGCGGTGGCGGCGCCGCTCTCGGGCTCGGGCACGTGGGGCCCGCTGCTGCTCAGCGACGACGCCGATACGCTGCCGAAGGCAGTGCGCGAATACATGCTCGACGTCAAGCCCGGCTACACCACCGACCCAACGCGGGCGTTCTACAACCACGTCTGGGTGATCGGCGACCAGGAGGCGATCGACGTAAACCAGCAAGCTGAAATCGACCAGCTGGCCGAACTGACCAAGATCGAAGGCAGCCCATGAGCGAAGCCGAGAATCCCGAGCTGCTCGGATCTCCGCGTCCGGTCACACCCGAGGACGTCCGCGCTCTAGCCGGCGCCTCCACCCCGCACTTCGCCCTGCAGGTGCGCAATCGCATCCGGCGGCTGATCGAGCCACTGCCAGAGGACAATCCCGCCCGCCGCGAAGGCGAGCGCAAGATCGCCGAGCTCGAGGAGCTGGCCGAGCACAGCGGCGACCCGCGCGGGACGATGGGGATCGCGCACCGATGAGGGCGCTGGCGCCCGGCGTCTGGCGCCTCAAGCAGTTCCCCGCCCCGAGCGTCAACGTCTACCTGGCGGAGGACGTGCTGATCGATGCCGGCACCCGCTGGGACCGTCGCCGGATCTTTGCCGAGACCGAGGGCCGGGAGCTCTCGATGCTCGCCCTCACGCACGTTCACCCTGATCACCAGGGGGTCGCCAAGGACGTCTGCGAAGCGCGCGGCATCCCGCTCGCCTGCCACGCCGACGACGTCGACGCGATGGAGGGCCGGCGCCCAGTGCAGGAAGCAGCGCCGCACAACCCGTTCAACCGGATCATAAAACGCATCTGGCAGGGACCGCCCTACAAGGTGGCGCGAGTCCTCCACGAGGGCGATGAGGTCGCGGGCTTCCGCGTCGTCCACGCGCCGGGCCACTCGCGCGGCGAGGTGATCTTCTTCCGCGACTCCGACAGGGTGGCGATCTGTGGCGACGTGATCCGCAACATGAGCTACGCCACGGGCCTGCCCGGAATCAAGGAGCCGCCGGAGATCTTCACCTACGACCCGGCCGAGAATCGCCGCTCGATCCGCAAGCTCGCCGAGCTGGAGCCCAGCATGATCCTCCCGGGTCACGGTCCCGCGGTCACCGACATGGCCGCCTTCGAGCGTTTCGTCGCCACCCTGCACGGGTAGAGCGCAGCTCTAAGCCAGTTAGCGGGTTACTCAGTTTGAAGTACCCCTAACCGCCGAAAGGAGCCCAGCCCGATGAGCAGGTTCAAGAACAGGCGTCCCTCACCGGCACTCGTGATCTCGATGATCGCCTTGATCGTGGCCCTGGCCGGCACGGCTTACGCCGCCCAGACGATCAACGGCGGCTCGATCAAGAAGCAGACGATCGGCGCCGGCAAGCTCAAGCACAAGACGCTGACCGGCTACCAGATCAACACCAACAAGCTCGGCACGGTGCCTGGCGCGAAGCGAGCCACCCACACCTACTGGGCCGTGGTCAACAATCCGGGCAATCCCGGCAATGCCACCTTGGCACGAGCCAGCGACTCGACCATCACCGCCACCGAGGGCGGTGGAGCCGTCACCGTGACCTTCCCGCAGAACGTCAGCGGCTGCGCTGAGGTGGCGGGGCGCAACAACGCCGGCACCTCGGTACCGAACCCCGGCTACGCCCAGACCAACACGTCGGCCGCCAACGCCAACGGGATCGAGGTCCACACGCGCGACAAAGAAGGGAAAAACGAAGACGCCGACTTCCACCTGATCGTCGTCTGCCCCTAGCGAATCCGCGCCACCCGGGGGTGCAACGCTTTTTCCAGGCTATGGATGGAAAAAGCGTTGCACCGTTAGGGTTGACGCATGAGCGAGGCGCCGCACGGGTTCAAGGAGGGCGACAAGGTCTGGGTCGAGGATGGCGAAGGCCGCCACCACCCCGGCATCTTCGTCGCCGACAACGAGAGTTCGGGCTGGTTCGGCGGCGGCCCCAGCGCTTACGTCGTCCACCCCGAGGCCCAACAGGCCGAGGTCGTCTCGGTCTTCCGCATCACCCCGCGCGACGAGTAGGGGTGCATGAGGGCTGTTGGGTGCCCTCCCCAAAACGCGCGGCAGGAGCCGCGCTTGAGTGTTTTGGAGAGGGCACCCCGACAGCCCTTGCCACGCAGCTCAGATTTAGGACGTTGGGCCGAAGGCGGCGATGATGCGGTTCTGGTACTCGGAGAGCTCTTCGGGCGAGATGAAGTAGGTCGGTGGGGTGAGGAAGAGGCCGTCGGCGCGTTCGGCTGTGGCTTCGACGCGGGCGCGAACCTTGTCGAGCGGGCCGGCAGCGCAGTAGGCCTCGACCATCTCGTCGCTGATCGCGGCCGGAACGGCGGCGAGGTCGCCGCGGCGGAAGGCCTCACCGGCGGCGACGGCATTGTCGGCGAAGCCATGCAGCTCCCAGAGCGGCATGTAGGTCTTGACGGTCGCGTAGAAGGAGATCGTGCGGCGGGCCATGTCGATCGCCCTGGCCTCGTCGTCGTCGATCGCGCAGCAGACCGTCGGCAGGTAGTCGAAGCTCGAACGCTCACGACCCGAGCGGGCGAGCCCCTCCTCGAAGGAGGAGACGACGACCTCGTCGATCCAGCGCAGGCTCTGGATCGGGTGGCCGATCAGGCCGTCGGCGACGTCGCCGGCCATCCGGCACATGCCGCCCTGGACGCCGGCGGTGTAGATCGGCACCGACTCGCGTGCCGCCGGATGCGGCCTGATCCAACCCTTGATGTCGATGTCGTAGTAGTCGCCCTCGTAGCGGATCGGCTCTCCCTTGCCGGCCTGCTGCATGATCAGCCGCGTCGCCTCGATCGCCTCCCGCAGGTGCGGAGCGGGCCGGCCGTACTCGGCGTTGTGCCAGGTTTCGTTCAGCCGTTTGACGCCCGAGCCAAGGCCGAGGCGGAAGCGGCCGCCCGACATCTCGTCGATGTCGAGAGCGCTGACCGCGAGGATGAAGGGGCTGCGCGTGAAGGCCCAGGCGATCCCGGTCGCAACGTCGATCTTCTCCGTGCGCCCGGCCAGGTAGGCGGCCTGGGTGACCGAGGAACGGAACAGCTCCGGTGCCCAGACGCACTCGATTCCCGCGGCCTCGGCGCGCTTCGTCTCCGCCTCGAGGTCGGCGATCGAGGTGCCGATCGCGGCGACGGAGATGCGGTCGAGGGCGCCCACGTCGTCGTTCAGGCCGGGACCGGCTCGCCGGCCTCGGCCAGCACCGCGTTCGCGACCCGGTCGCGGTGCCAGCGGCCATCGCCGAACATCGCCGCGTTGGCCCTGCCGCGCTTGAGGAAGAAGTGCAGGTCGTGCTCCCAGGTGAAGCCGATCCCGCCGTGCACCTGGATCGAGGCGTCGGGGACGCGCCAGCCCGCGTCGGACGCGTAGGCCTTCGCCATCGAGGCGGCGGTGGGCAGAGACTCCGGCGCGGCGTCGGCGGCCCAGGCGGCCCCGTACACCGCCGAGCGGGCGTTCTCGGTCTCGAGCAGCATCTGCGCGCAGCGGTGGGAGACGGCCTGGTAGGAGCCGATCGGCCGGCCGAACTGCTGGCGGTCCTTGGCGTACTCGACCGCCATCTCCAGCGTGCGCTGGGCGACGCCAGTCGACTCCGCCGCCAGCGCAACGCAAACGCGGTCGAAGACCTGGAGATAATCGGGGCCCTCGGCGGGCAGGGTGTCGGCGGCGGGCACCTGGACGCCCTCGAAGCGCACCGCGTAAAGCCGGCGTGTCTGGTCGATCGAGGTCGATGGCGTCACCGTGACCCCGGCGGCATCGCGCTCGACAAGGTGGCGGCGCCCGTCCGAGGTGGCGACGAGGAAGAAGTCCGCAGCGGCGGCATCCATCACCAGCACCTTCTCCCCGTCGAGGACGATGCCGTCGCCATCGGCGCGGGCCTCCATCGCGAACTCGCCGATCGCTCCCGGCGTGCCCGCGTCCCAGAGCGCCGGCGTGCCGCGCAGCTCACCGGCCGCCAGCGGCCGCAGGAAGCGCTCGCGCTGCTCGTCGGAGCCGCAGAGGCTCAGCGCCAGGCCGGCGATGGTGTTGGAGAGCAGCGGCGAGGGCGCCAGCGCGTAGCCCATCTCCTCGAAGAGGACAGCGAGGTCGACGATGCCGAGTCCCTGGCCGCCCCACTCCTCGGGCAACGCCAGGCCGGGCCATCCCAGCTCGGCCATCTCCTCCCAGTCGGACTGCTCGAAGCCGTGTTCGCTCTCGGCCAGCTCGCGGATCCGCTCGGACTTGTAGCGAGCGGCGAGGAAGTCGTGCGCAGTCGACTTGATCGCCTGCTGCTCGTCTGTCAGGTCGAAGTACATGCCGTCGCTCCCCTAGCGCATCTTCGGCAGGCCGAGGACGCGCTCGGCGATGATGTTCTTGAGGATGTCGGTGGTGCCGCCCTCGATCGAGTTGGCACGCGAGCGTAGGAAGCTGTACTGCCAGGCGCCGCCGGCCATCGCGTGCTCGTCGCCGCGGGCGAGCGGCGCGTAGGCCCCCTCGATGTCGAGCGCCAGCTCCGCCATCCGCTGGTTGATGTCGGCCCACTGCCACTTGCCGAGCGAACCCTCGGGGCCGGGGATGCCCGATTGCATCGTTTTGGTCAGGCCGCGATAGGCGTTGAGGCGCATAGTCTCGGCCTCGATGTGGAGCTGGGCGAGGCGCTGGCGGATCACCGGGTCCTCGGCGGCGGCACCACCGTTCATCGGGGTCTCCGCCGCCAGCTTGCCCAACCGCTTGAGGCCGTTGGCGATCTGCGCGATCGCGCCGAAGGCGAGCCCCGCCCGCTCGTTCATCAGGGTCGTGATCGCCACCGTCCAGCCGTTGCCGACGCCGCCGACGACGTTCGCGTCGGGAATCCTCGCCTCCTCGATGAAGACCTCGTTGAACTCGCCCTCGCCGGTGATCTGGACCAGCGGCTTGGCTTCGACCCCCTCCTGCTCCATGTCCATCAGGAAGTAGGTGAGCCCCTTGTGCTTGGGGGCGTCGGGGTCGGTGCGGGCGACGAGCATGCACCACTTCGCGTACTGAGCGAACGTCGTCCAGACCTTCTGGCCGGTCACCACCCATTCGTCGCCGTCCTTGACGGCGCGCGTCTTCAGCGAAGCGAGGTCGGAGCCCGACTCGGGCTCTGAGAAGCCCTGGCACCAGATCTCCTCAGCGGTCAGGATCGGCTCCAGGTAGCGCGCCTTCTGCTCCTCGGTGCCATGGGCGATGACGACCGGACCGCCCATCGCCAGGCCGAGGACGTTGGCGGGGCTAGGCGCTTCCAGCCGCGAGGCCTCGCCGACGAAGATCGCCTGCTCGATCATCGTCGCCCCCCGCCCGCCGTACTCCTTCGGCCAGGAGATCCCGGCCCAACCGGCCTCGTGCATCTTCCGCTGCCAGTCGCGGCGGAAGGCCATCACCTCCTCGAGGCCGCTCTCCGGCTCGGGCCCCGGATGATTCTCTTCGATCCAGGTGCGGACCTCTTCGCGGAACTCCTGCTCGGATGGAGAGAGGCTGAGGTCCATGTGCGCCGGAGATTACTGGCTGACCGGCCAACGCACGCGCTCGCGATCGCCATTTCAATTGCATCGCGGTAGAAATGGCGATCGCACATGGAGCAGCATTCCCAATCAAACGGTCCCGATGACCAAGGTCGCCCTTTTTCTCAACCGGACCCGTTCGAGGAATTCGTCGAGGAGCGACGTCAAGCAATAGATCAAATGATCTGGCAGGTGCCGGGACTTAGCGTCGCTGCCCAAGCGTTCCTGTATGTGGTCGCCCTCAACTCGGACGTCAGCGACCTTGTCCGAATGCTGGCCGCGACGATTGCGCTCGTGGCTGCAGCCGCGGCCGTCCAGCTATTGCTCAAGCATCGTTTCCACGAGGAGACCTTCTCCCTCGTGATCGATGCCAGCCGCAAGCGTCGTGGAGTTCACCCATTGGAGGGCCTGGGATGGTTCAAGGAAATCGCCACGTTGGACGCCGAAACGGAGGAGGCGAAGTCAGGTGACAAGCCCAGCTACCTGAAGCACTGGGGCGAGGGGGCCCTCAGGCGTCGCGTGGCCACCCCTTCATCCGTTGCCGTTTGGACCATGACGCTATGCGTGTTCGCCGCGGCGGACACACTTCTAATCGTCGGTGCGATGCTGGATCATTGTGGAGTCGTGCGCCTGTTCGCCTAGTGACCCGAGTCATCGATTCGCGTCCAGAAATGAGGGTCAAGTCAAGCAGCGATCCGCGCATCCGACATTGACCACACCAGAGCGGGGTCAATGTCGGATGCGCGATCACACTAGACGCGTTGAATCAACGTGCCGGTTCCCAATCCCCCGCCGCAGCACATCGTCACCAGGCCCATCTCCTTGTCGGTGCGCTCCATCTCGTGCAGCAGGGTCGTGATCAGGCGGGCGCCGGTAGAGCCGAGCGGATGGCCGAGGGCAATCGCGCCACCGTTGACGTTGACGCGATCCATGTCGGGATCGAGCTCGCGGCGCCAAGCGGCGAGGACCGAGGCGAAGGCCTCGTTGATCTCGACCAGGTCGATGTCGTCCATCGCCATCCCGTTGCGCTCGAGCAGCTTCTTCGTCGCCGGGATCGGGCCGGTGAGCATGATTACCGGGTCGACGCCGACCGTCGTCTGGTCGAAGATCCGCGCTCGCGGGGTCAGGCCCAGCGCCTCGGCCTTCTCGCGAGTCATCAGCAGCACCGCGGCGGCGCCGTCGGAGACCTGCGAGGAGTTGCCGGCGGTGATCTTGCCGTCCTCCTTGAAGGCGGGCTTCAGTTCGGAGAGCTTCTCCAGCGAGGTGTCGGGACGGATGCCCTGGTCGGTGGCGTAGGTGTCGCCGTTGACGGCGAAGGGAACGATCTCGCGCTCGAAGCGGCCCTCCTCGGTCGCCTTGGCGGCAAGCTGGTGCGAGCGCAGGCCGATCTCGTCGAGCTCGGAGCGGGGGATCTCCCATTTGTCGGCGATCATCTCGGCGGAAATCCCCTGCGGGACGAGGTTGTAGCGCTCCATCAGCTGCGGCGAGAAGGCCATGCCGTGCTCCTGCATCACCGCGAAGTTGTCGGCGAAGGAGATGTGGCCCATGTGCTCGACGCCGCCGCCGATCGCGACGTCGTGGACCCCCGACGCGACCAGCGCCGCGGCGAAGTTGACCGCCTGCTGGGCGGAGCCGCACTGACGGTCGACGGTCGTCGCCGGCGTCTCGATCGGCAAGCCAGCCTCGAGCCAGGCGTTGCGGGCGATGTTGATTCCCTGCTCGCCGAACTGCTGCACGCAGCCGGCGACCACGTCCTCGACCTCGGAGGCGTCGATCCCGGCGCGCTCGATCACCTCGGAGTAGGCCTTGGCGAGGAGGTTGGAGGCGTGGACGTCCTTGTAATAGCCCTTCTCCTCGTGACCGCGCCCGATCGGGGTGCGCACCGCCTCGACGATGACGACTTCGCGACCCCCGAACTTCCCGTTTCCGTTGTCTGCCACCGCCGCCCTCCGATCGATTGACTGGTCAGTCAACCAAGGGTACCGGGCGCGCGTTTCGCGCCGCGTCTGATAGGAACCCGTCCGCAATGAGCGGGAGCAAGGGGTACGAGAGTCCGGGAATCGCCGGCAGCGGGGCCATCGCTACGGGTCTGGCTGCTGTGTCGACCACAACCGCCGACACGATTCTGCTGGCGCGCAGCGAGGCTTCGGCCTGGCGCGCCGAGGAGAAAGTGGTCGCCGCCTGCGCCAAGATCGAGGGCGCCGAGCCGTCGCGGCTCCGGGTAACCACCAACCCCGCCGATCTCGCCGAGTGCGACGTGATCGTCGAGGCGATCATCGAGGAAGTCGAGCCCAAGGGAGAGCTGCTCTCGACGATTGCCGAGGCCTGTCCCGACTCCCACCTGGCGACAACGACCTCCTCGCTGAGCATCGCCGAGATCGCCAAAGCCTGCGGAATCGACGGCAAGCTCTTCGGCCTCCATGTCTTCAACCCAGTGCCGCGTATGAAGCTGGTCGAGGTCTGCTTCCCTGAGGGGACGGAGAGCGCCAGAGAGACGGCGCTGGCCTGGTGTGCCGCCCTGGGCAAGACGGCGGTCGAGGTTCCCGACCAGGCCGGCTTCGTCGTCAACCGCCTGCTCTTCCCCTACCTCTTCGACGCGGTGCGGATGGTCGAGCGGACCGGCATGGAGGCCGGAGAGGTCGACGCCTGTATGAAGCTCGGGGCCGGCCACCCGATGGGCCCGCTCGCCCTGCTCGACTTCGTCGGCCTCGACGTCGCGGAGGCGATCGGCGACGCCCTCTACGCCGACTCGAACGAGGCCGCACACAAGCCGCCCGGCCTGATGGTCGAGATGGTCGGCGAAGAGAAGCTGGGCCGCAAGTCCGGCGCCGGCTTCTACACCTACGACTAGATCAGCGCAGCTACTGCTTGCCGGCGCGATCCCAGATCACGTCGGCGACCGAGATGCCCTGGCGGCGGGCGATCGTTTCGATCTCCTCCCAGGGGAGGTGCGCCTCGGGAAGATCGTCCCAGCGGGCAAGGTCGAGGGCCTCGACGGCCCCTTTCAGGGTCGGACCCAGGTGATCCTCGGAACGCAGCAGCGCCCGCAACACCTCAAGCTGCTTGTCGCTGAGACGGACAACCCACATGCGGAACCTCCAGGGCTAGGCGGGACGCGGGTTGCCCGAGAAAGTTAGGCAGCGGGACGGACGGAACCGCTGATCCGCACCGCCTCGATGCGGTTCTCGCGCACCGACTCGACCCGGATCGTGTAGCCGTTGGCAACGATCGTGTCGCCGCGCTTCGGCAGCCGCCCGAGCTCGCCGAAGACGTATCCGCCGACCGAGTTGTAGGCGTCGGTGTCGACCGGCAGCTCGATCCCGGCGTCGGCTAGGTCGCCGAGCGAGACGTGGCCGCGCACGAACCACTCGCCGCTCGCCAGCTGGCGCAGCGCCGCCGCCCGCGGGTCGGTCTCGTCCTCGATCTCACCGACCACCTCCTCGAGGATGTCCTCGACAGTGACGATGCCGACCGTGCGGCCGTACTCGTCGACGACCACTGAGAGCGAGGTGCGCTGCACCTGTAGGTCGTGCAGGAGATCGTCGAGTGGCCGCGTCTCGGGCACGATCACAGCCTCGCGGACTGCGGGCGCGATCTCCGCCGACGGCCCGTCGCTCATGTAGAGGCGAGCGAGGCTGTTGTTGTGGACGATGCCCTTCACCCGGTCGGGGTTCTCATCCTCGATCACGACCAGGCGCGTGTGGCCGGACGTGACGCAGCGACGCAGGGCGGTCTCGACCGTCTCGGAGGCGTCGACCGTAACCACGGCGGGGATCGGCGTCATCACCTCGCGCGCCTCCTGCTCGTGCAGGTGGAAGACGCCGCCGAGCATCCCCGCCTCGCCCGGGTCGAGCGTCCCCCCCATCCGCGAGCGATCGATGATCTGCTTCAGGTCCTCGGCCGTGTGGTGCTCCTCGATGTCCGTCGGGTCGACCCCAAAGAGGCGGACGATCGCGTTGGAGATCGCGCTCAGCGCCATGATCACGGGCGCGGTCGCGGCACGGAACCAGTTGAGCGGACGCGAGACCCGGCGTGCGGTCCGCTCGGCGTGGCTGATCGCCAGCATCTTCGGCACCTGCTCGCCGATGCTGATGTGGATCGCGGTGACGAGCGCGAAGGCGATCGCAACCGATAGCCCGACGGCCGCCCCATGCGAGAGTCCGCCGAAGATCGGCTCGAGCAGCTTCGCCAGCGAAGGCTCGCCAAGGAAGCCGATCCCAATCGAGGCCATCGTGATCCCGATCTGGCAGGCCGAGAGCGACTCGTCGATCTTGTCGAGCTGCTCGACCACGGCCTCGGCGCCGCTCTCGCCTTCCTCGGCGAGTTGCTCGATCTTGCCGCGGCGACTGCGGACGAGCGCAAACTCAGCCGCGACGAAGAAGCCGTTGACGGCTACGAGCAGGAGAAGAAGGACGAGCAGCAGCGCGCTCATCGTCTATATGGCCCGGTACTTCGGGGGAGGTCCTCTTCGGCCATGCAGCGTAGGCAATATAGCTTTCGCCTCCGCGGTCTCAGCGAGAGGTGCCATATTTGCCCTCCGTATGCGCATCGCAAGCCTCGTCCCCTCCGCGACCGAGATGCTCTTTTCGCTCGGCCTCGGCGACCGTGTGGTCGCCGTCACCCACGAGTGCGACCACCCCGCCGAGGCGACCGGCCTCCCCCACCTGACGCGCACGGTGCTGCCGCCGGGCCTCGGCGCCGAGGAGATCGACCGCATGGTGAAGGCGAGGATCGCCGAGGGACAGGCGCTCTACGAGCTCGACGAGGAGCTGCTCGCGAAGCTCGAACCGGACCTGATCGTGACCCAGGCGCTCTGTGCGGTCTGCGCCGTCTCCTACGAGGACGTGCTGACGGTCGCCGCCCGCCTCCCCAGCCGCCCCCGCGTCCTGCAGCAGGACCCGAGCACGCTCGGCGAGATGCTCGAGGACGTGATCAGGCTCGGCGAGGCGACCGGCGAGCCGGGACTGGCCCACGAGCTTCGCGGCGACCTCGAGGGGCGACTGACGACCGTGCGCGCCGCGGTCGAAGGGGCACCGCAGCCGCGGGTCGTCGCCCTCGAGTGGCTCGACCCGCCCTACGTCGGCGGCCACTGGGTCCCAGAGATGGTCTCGATCGCCGGCGGCGAGGACGTCGCCGGCCCGCCCGGGTTGAAGTCGCCGGAGGTCTCCTGGGGCGAGCTCTCGGGGCTGAAGCCAGACGTGGCGATCGCGATGCCCTGCGGCTGGTACCTGGAGGACGCCCGCGCACAGGCGCTCGAGCAGTGGGAGCCGCTGGCGGCACTTGGCGCCCGCAGGGTCTTCGCCGTCGACGGCGCCTCGACCTTCTCGCGGCCGGGCCCGCGGCTGATCGACGGGGTCGAGCTGCTCGCCCACCTGCTCCACCCCGACCTCTTAGACGCGCCGGGAAACATCGGCTTCGCCGAGCTGCCGGCGTGAGCTCAGGGCTTATCCCTAAGCGACCGTCAGTGCTCCAATGATCGAGATGGCCGCCACCGCGCCCATCGCGACCAGCTCGGCTACGAGCCGGTTGGGGCCGAGCATGCCCCGGTCGCCGGCGACGATCGCAAACGCGCAGACGACGCCGGCGGCGAGGCCGCCGAGGTGCGCTCCGAAGCTGATGTGCGCGGCCCCGAAGCTGAGCGCCAGGTTGATCAGCAGGACCAGGCCGATGGCGCGGGCTACGTCGTCGAAGCCGCGGCCGCGGGCGATCACGAAGGCCGCCCCGAAGATGCCGAAGATCGCGCCGGAGGCGCCGACCGTGAGCGCGTTCGGGTTCGCCAGCAGCGCCCCGAACGAGCCCCCGAAGAGCGAGGCGACGTAGATGCCGACGAAACGAACGGTGCCGATGCCCGGCTCGAGCAGACGGCCGAGGAAATAGAGAGCGAACATGTTGAAGGCGATGTGGATCAGGCTCGCGTGCAGGAAGGTGCTCGTTACCAACCGGTACCACTCACCTTCGGCGACGAACGGGCCGAAGAGCCCGTAGTCGACGACTAGCGAGCTGCTGCCGATCTGGAACCCGCCGCCGCCGGCGGCGATCTCCGCCAGGAACGCCGCCGCGTTGAGCCCGATCAGGATGAACGTCGCCGGCGCCCGCGAGAACAGCGACGCCTCCCCCACCCCCTGGGTCACTCGCGTGCGCTGCCGCATGCACTCGGGGCAGCGCATCCCGACCGGCGTCGGCGTCATGCAGTCCGGGCAGATCGGGCGCCCGCAGGAAGAGCAGGAAACGGCGGTCTCGCGGTCGGGGTGTCGGTAACAGGTCTGCGCCATGGCGGAGGGGGAGCCTACAATCGCCGCCCAATGGCCACTGACTTGGAACCCGCGAGTCCGGCCCGGCTCTACGCGACGGTCGTCGGCGCCCTGCTCGTGATCGCGGGCATCGTCGGCTTCTTCTACAGCGCCTCCTTCGGCTCGCCCGGCGAGGTCGACGAGGTGCTCGGGCTCTTCGCGGTCAACGCCTGGGAGAACGTGTTCCACATCCTCACCGGAGCGATCGGCCTGTTCGTCGCCGGCTATGCCGCCAGGCAGTATGCGCTGGCACTGGGAGCGCTCTACCTGATCGCCGCGCTCTGGGGCTTCGCAGTCGGCAGCGGCGACTCGATCCTCGGCTTCCTGCCGGTGAACACGGCGGACAACCTCCTGCACGCGATCCTCGGCGTGCTGGGAGTCCTGGCGGCGCTCGGCACCCCGCGAGCGAGCAGGCAGCCGACGTCCGCTACCTGAGGCGCGTGCCGAGGGCACGCAACCGGCTCTGAGTCTGTCGCTGGCTGCGGCGGCGCAGCTCGAGCACGACGAGAGCCCCGGCCGCAGCCCCACCGGCGCCGACGGCAAACACCGGGCGGACCCAGTTGCGCGGGTCGCGCAGGGCGCGCAGCTCGCTGTCGGAGAGTTCTTCGGCCCAGTTGGAGAGCTCCTCGGCCGCCGCCTGCGTGACCGCCGAGAGGGTGTCCTCCACCCTCCCGGAGAGGCGTTCGGGCGGATCGATCGGGCGCAGGGCGTCGTTCAGCAGGTGCTCGACGTCCCAGCTGATCCGGCTCGGTTCACTCATCGCCACCCATCTCCTCCTGCAACTGCTTGATCGCGCGATGGATCAGCACCTTTGTCGCTCCGTCGCTGCGACCCATCGCCCGGGCTATCTCCCGGTTGTCCATGCCGAGCGCGAAGCGCATGATCAGCGCCTCGCGCCGATCGTCTGGAAGTCCCTCCATGTGCTCCATCACCCGGCGCAGCTCCTCGCGCCCCTCGGCGATCGCCTCGGTGCCGTGGCGCGCCGCGATCGGGTCGGCATTCTCCAGCGAGGTCTGCGGTCGGCGCGAGCGGTCGCGGTAGTAGTTGGAGGCCAGGTTGTGGGCGATGCGGATCAGCCAAGGTCGCAGCGGCCGCCCGTCGGACTCGCGCCGGGCGCGGTCGAAGTGCCGGTAGGCCTGCAGGAAGGTCTGCTCGGTCAGGTCCTCGGCGTCGTGCGGATTCCCCACTCGGTAGTAGGCGTAGGAGTAGACGTCGCGCAGGTGTGTCCGGTAGAGATCCTCGAACGCCGCGTCCAGCTCCGCCTTCGCCTCGGGGTCGAGGCTCGCCGGCTCGACGTTCGGCTCGCTGCTCACGATCCCAGCCTATTCGCATCACGCTGCCTCCCTCGCCCGCTCGACCCGGCGCAGCTGCGCCACCCAAGCGTCAGCGCCGATCTCGCCGCGGATCAGCGCCGCCAGGCCCGCGAGCGCCTCCGAGCGCCCGCCCGTCGCCGAGGTGGCCTCGGCGAGCAACGGAACCGCGTCGAGACCCTCCGACGCCTGACCGATCAAGCCGGGAATCTCGCCCGCCGGAGTGCCGGTGCCGAGCAGCTCCCCGGCACGCCGGTTGCGACCCGCCGGGGCGATCACAGTCGCCGTCAGGTCGCCGACCCCTGCCAACCCCGAAAAGGTCGCCGGGTCGGCGCCGCACTCGGCTGCGTGCTCGATGCACTCGCGCCAGACCTGGGCCGCGGCGATCCCCGCTGCGTTCAGTCCGTGTGGCTCGGCTGCTGCCGCTGCAAGGGCGGCAGCGTTCTTCGCCGCCCCGGCCATCTCGACGCCAACGACGTCGCGCGAGCGCTCGCAGACGAGACCGGCCCGGTCGAAGACGCCGCCGAGCTGGTTACGCAGGTCGTCATCGTCGGAGCCAAGAACCAGCGCCGCGGAACCCGAGACTGCCTCGCGGGCGTGCGCCGGACCGCCGAGGCAGGCGATCGCCCGCGCTCGCACCCGCTCGCCGACGTAGGTTGCGGGCAGCTGCCCGAGCGGTGCGATCAGGCCCTTGGTCAGGAGCAGGACCGCCGAGCGGGCGCCCACCCGGTCGCCGATCGCCCCCACCGCCTGCGGCAGTGAGCCCGAGGGGATCGCCAGGCAGACAAGGTCGAGGCCGGCGAGCTCGACTTCGGACGTCTGCAGGACACGGATCGAATCGGGCAGGCGCACGCCAGACAAATAGCGCCGATTCTCTCGTGCGTCGTCGAGCTCCTCCGCCTGAGCCGCGGTGCGCGTCGCCAGCTGTACCTCGAGGCCGCCGCGGGCGAGGAGGACGGCGACGGCCGTGCCCCAACTGCCGGCGCCGATCACCGCAGCGCGGCGCATCGGCGGCAGGCCACCAAGGTCCTCCCACTGCAGCTCGACGTTGGGCCAGATCCGGTCGGTCACAGTGGCCGCGAGACCGCGCGAGGGGTCGGAGGAGGCCTGCGGGAACGCCATCGCCCGGCCCAGGCGCACCTTGATCTTGTGGGGGCGGATGCGCCAGCCGCGCCGAACCGCTTCGGTGCCGAGCACGGCGGCGGGAATGACGGGCGCCCCGGTCTGCAGGGCGAGGCGGCCCACCCCCCGGTGGGGCTCGGCGAGCGAGCCGCTGCGGATGCGGGTCCCCTCGGGGAAGATGCAGACGGTCCCACCGCGCTCGACGACCAGGCGCGCGGTCTCCATCGACTCCTCATCGGACTCCCCGCGGCGGATCGGGAAGGCCCCGAGGCGCGAGAGGACCCAGCCCTGCCAGCGCCGCTCGAAGAGCTCGACCTTGGCGACGTAGTTCATCGGCCGCCGCCAGGGCAGCGCGCCGCCGATCGCGAAGGGGTCGAGGAAGCTGCGGTGATTGGCGGCGACGATCAGGCCGCCGTCGACCCTGCCGTACTCGCGACCCGTCCGCGCGTAGCGGAAATAGACGAGGAAGAACGGCGTCATGAAAATCCGGGCAAGCAGGTAGAGCACCGGGTTGACGCCGTGACGGCGCGTGTAGTCGTGGTAGGCGGCGAGGCGGTCGGGGGGCACCTGGGAGGTGCTACACGGGTGAGGGGCCGGGGTTACCGGCGCGGGGGTCCTGCCGTGGGAAGGGGTGCCCCTCGCCCGGACAAACGCCGGCCTAATGAGGCCGGCGTTTTGAGTATCCGCCCGTTCGAGGGGCACCCCTTCCCACGGCATTCGCGCGGGTCACCAGGCGCTCTCGATCAGCTCTTCCAGGTCGGACTTCGTCGGGGCTTCGGGCGTGAATGCCAATTCCGGGCGCGTCAGAATTGCCTCCAAAGCTTCGGGGAGCTTGGCTCGGTCGGCGCCGAGCTGGCCCAAGCCGGGTGGGTTGCCGCCCAGCGTGAGAAGGCGAGCTTCGATGCGGTCCGAGTCGGTTCCGATCGCCGATGCGAGGGCGGCGATCTCGTCAGGGGCGCGGGAAGCCATGAAGGACATCGCGCGGGGCAGGATCGCGGCGTTGGTTCCGGCGTGCGGCGGACCGCAAACCCGGACAAGGATTTGGCAGACGACGTGGTGGATCGCGAAGCCACCCGAATCGATCGCGTAGCCGCAAAGGATCGAGCCGAGCGCGAGGGCAGCCCGGTCGCGAGCAGCCGGTTCGGCGTCAAGGGCGGATGCGATCAGCTCGGCCCCACGCAGTGCCGTCATCCGCGAGACCGGATTGGCGAAGGGGGTGTAGAGGGAGTCGGCACCGTGGGCGAGTGCGTTCATCGAGCTCATCCGCAGCTCGTCCTCGGGGGCGCTCGTCATCAAATGCGGGTCGGCGATCACGAGCGCGGGACGCACCATTGCCCGCACACGGCCCTCCGCGCCTTCGGGCAGTCGATGGATCCCAGTCATCTCCGCCCCCGACATCGTCGTCGGGATCGCAGCGACGCGAGCGCCGGTCACGGATGCGATCGCCTTGGCCACGTCGATCGTGCGCCCGCCCCCAAGCGCGAGGAGATTCGGCGCGTCGACACTGTCGAGCAGCCTTGCGGCAGCTGTCGTCACCCCGGTTGCGGGAGTGGTCGTGGCCGGCACCTCGTGTACGGCGGCGGCTGCGCTCGCCAGCCTCCCAGCGCTCTCCAGGTGCCGCTCGGTGGAGAGCAGGTCGAAGGGTTCCATGCCGTTCTCGGCGAGCAGGCCGGGGGCGACGTCGAGTGCCGACCCCCGAAAGACGACGGCGCGCCCGGCGTCGCGCCAGACGAAGTCGCCGCTCACGCGCTCATGCGTGGATTCACCACAGGCCGCAGATTCGGCTCGACCTCGTCACGCAGGTGCTCGAAGTCGGGCGGCAGCGAGAGCTTCTCGCCGAGGTGCTCGAGCGGCTCGTCCACCGTGAAGCCCGGACCCAGCGTTGCGATCTCGAACAGCACCCCGCTCGGCTCGCGGAAGTAGATCGAGCGGAAGTAGAAGCGGTCGATCACCGGCGTTGGCCGGGCACCGGCCGAGAGCGCCCGTTCGCGCCAGACCTCGTGCTCGTCGAGGGTCGAAGCCCAGGCGACGTGATGGACGCTGCCGGCACCTTGCAAGGCGGGCTCCTCCGGCGGCTCCTCGTAGAGATAGAGGCCACCGCGTGACGAGCCGCGCGCCTCCCAGCCATCGCCGTCAAGTCGCTCGAACTCAAGTGCTTCGAGCAGCTTGCTACTCGCATCCGGCGCGCTGCTGTAGGCGCAAACGGCGTGGAAGCCTCGCAGGGCGACCTCAGCCGACACCTCGGGGTGGTCGGCGATCAGCGGCTCGTCCTCGACCTCGACCACGGCCAGCTCGTGCTCGAGTCCCTCGGGATCCGAAAATCGCAAGCCCGCTCCGACGCGCTCTGCGGTGATCCCGGCGCCCCCGAGACGCTCCTCCCAAAAGTCGATCGCCTCGTGCGACCCGATCCGCCAGACGATCCGGTGGACGGCGCCGGCGCCGGCGCGACCCGGCGGCACGCCGGAGAACTCGAAGAAGGTGAGGTCGGAGCCGGCGCTTCCCTTCTCGTCGGCGAAGAAGAGGTGGTAGACGGACGGGTTGTCCTGGTTGACGGTCTTCTTCACCAGGCGCAGGCCCATCGTCCCGGCGTAGAAGTCGACGTTGCTCTGGGCGTCGGCGGTAATTGCGGTGATGTGGTGTATCCCCTCCAGCTTCATCGACATCCACATATAGCATTCGCATCGATGAGCCGAGGACGAAGACGCGCGGTGCGGGCCTTGGTCGTCCTCGGATCGGTCCTCACGTTCCTCAGCGTCTTCGCGATCTGGACCGAACGCCAGGCGCTCAACACCGACGACTGGGTCAGCACGAGCGGTCGCCTGATCCAGAACGAGAAGATCCGCGAAGCGGTCGGCAACTACCTCGTCGACCAGCTCTACGAAAACGTCGACGTCGAAAAGGAACTGAAGGAAATCCTTCCGGGCGAGACCAAACAGCTGGCGGGGCCGGTATCCGGGGGGCTGCGCCAGGTGGCCGGTGACGGCGCCGACCAGGTCCTGCAGAGCTCGACCGCGCAGGAACTCTGGAAGAGCGCCAACCGGACGACGCACGAACAGCTGCTCGACGTGCTCGAAGAAAAGGAAGGCACCGTCGCGACCGAAGAAGGCAAAGTCACGCTCAACCTCGCCAGCCTCGTCACCAACCTTGCCGACCAGGTTGGGATCGGCGCCAGCCTGGCCGAAAAGCTGCCTCCGGACGCGGGCCAGGTCACGATCCTGCGCTCGGACCAGCTGAAGACGGCGCAGGACGTCGTCGTCGCGGTCAAGGGCCTCGCCCTGATCCTCTCGCTGCTGACGTTGCTCTGCTTCGGCGCGGCGATCTATCTCTCTCGCGACGGCCGCTGGGTGACGGTGCTGTTCTGCGGCATCGGCCTCGTCTCGGCCGGCTTCGCCGTGATCGTCGTCCGCGAGATCTCAGGCGGGATCGTCGTCGGCCAGTTGGTCGACGAAGAGAGCGTCAAACCGGCAGCGGAAGCGGCGTGGTCGATCGGCACCTCGCTGATGATCAGCATCGCCACGACCGTGATCGTCATCGGCGTCCTCTTCGGCGTGGCCGGCTGGCTCGCCTCGCCGACGGGATCGGCCCGTTCGACCCGCAGATTCCTGGCGCCCGCCCTCGGTGAGCATCCGGCCTACGCGTACGCGCTGCTGGCGATCATCGTCGGCATCTACTTCATCTCGGCCCCAACCCAGAACCTGCGCTCCTTCCTCACCACGCTGATCATCGCCGGGCTCGCCGCCTTCGGCATCCACGAGCTGCGCAAACAGTCCGCGGAGGAATTTCCCGACGCGGACTTCGGGGAATTCTTCGGCCGCACCAAGGAGCGCGTCGTCGGCGCCGTCAAGGACGCCAACATCGGCGAGCGCGCCTCGAAACTGCGCCTGCCCGAGATGCGTAAACCGGATAGCGAGGCGCCGACAACCGAGGTCGTCCCGGCGGACGCCGACGATGCCCGGCTCGCGCGCCTCGAGCGCCTCGCCACGCTGCACGAGAAGGGCGTCCTCAGCGACGAGGAGCTGGCGGCGGAGAAGAAGCGCGTTCTCAATGACTGAACGTGCCGTGAGTTAGCCACCCATATGGGTGGCTAACTCACGGCACGTCGGTAAGCCCGCCCTCGGACTCGAACCGAGACGATCTTCCTTACAAGGGAAGTGCTCTACCAATTGAGCTAGGCGGGCAGCTCGTAGTCCCTCGCCCAACGTACGCGCTTGCATTGCTTGTTTCGCGGAGGATCTACGCGAAGATACATCTCATGGGCGGGAACCTCATCGGCGGGCAGCACGTAAACCCGTTCGTTCTCGGTGCAGTAGACGATGAATAGGTCCACCTCGCCGGTATAGCTCCGTATCCGGGTGCCGCGGGTGTTCGACTGAACGCTCTGCGTGCTGACCTGGATGACGCCCCCTCGCAAGCGTCCCGTCTTGCACTGCGCCTTCAGAAGGCGACCGCCACAGTCGAGGACGAGGTCATAGCGCTGATTGACGCCGAACGGGACGAGCACGCAGTAGCCGCGGCGAACGAGCTCCGAAAGGATCGCCCCCTCCGAGCGCAAGCCCACGTCAACTGGGTGCGAGCTGAGTGCAGGCTTTGGAAGCGCGGGCGACATGCCAACACCATAGAGTCCACCGCAGACAGAATGTCTCATAACATCCGCCGTTATTTCTGGCATCGTGCCCCCACATGGATGTCAACTTCCGGTTTCTCAATCCCGACGAGGGTTCAGTGCTGAGCGAGGCGATCAGGGTCGCGTATGGGGACAGCTACGACGTGCGCTGGGTGTACGACGCCGAAGTGGTGGCAGCGCGCCTGCGCGATGGAACTTACGTCTCCTGCGTCGCCGAGACGGCGAGCGGCGAGCTGCTCTGTCACGAGGGGATGAGCCTGGCCGCTCCCGGCGATGCGGTTGGCCACTCGGGGCAGGCGGTGACGATGCCGGCGGCGCGCGGCCAGCACCTCTTCACGCGGACCAAGCGCTTCCTGATGGACTGGGCAAGCGAGCGGGGAATGGCCGGCATGTACAGCGAGGCCACCGCCGCCCACCCCTACAGCCAGCGCGCCAACGTCGAGCTCGGCGCCCACGAGACCGGTTTCCTGCTCGGCTGGATTCCTAGATCGGTGTCCAACGACGCAGCCTCCGGCGAGGGGTCCGGCCGCCAGGCCGCGGCGCTCTTCTACTCGAAGCTGAACGACGGCCACGAGCGCGTGGTCTTCGCACCCGAGCGCCACCGAGGGGTGATCGCGCGCACGCTGGAGCTGTGCGAGCTGCGCGGCGCCTTGGCCGATCCGCCCATGGAAACCGAGCTGGTGGAGCGCAGCAATCTGCATGTCTCCGTCGACGCCGACCACAACCTGGCGCTGGTCACAGTTCACACCCCCGGTGCCGACCTGGAGGCGGCGGTGTCGGCCGAGCGCCGCCATCTCCTCCATCACGGGCTCGACGCCGTCTACCTCGACCTGCCGCTCGAGCACCCGGCGACGGCGCTGGTCTCCGATCACCTCGAGCGCCTCGGGGTCTCCTACGCCGGCATCTTTCCCAACAGCCGCTGCGATGGCGACGTCCTGCGCATGCAGTCCCTGCACGGCGTCCAGGTCCATGCCGACGGGATAGCAGTCGCCTCCGATCACGGAAAGGAGCTGCTCGCCTACGTACTCGACGACCTGCCGCGCTGGCAGACTGAGGCCGGTGAGGTCACCGCTTAGCGCCCGCGTCGCACTCTGGATCCTCTTTCTCTCCGCCGCCTCGATCGGCGCCCTCGCCGCAATCGCGCCGCATACCTTCTACGCGGACTTTCCGTTCTTCGCCCACTGGGTGGAGATGCTGCCCCCCTACAACCGCCATCTCGTTACCGACGTCGGCGGTCTCTACCTCGGCTTCGCGGTGATCTTCGCCTGGGCGGCGATCAGCCTGCAGCCGACGCTCGTGCGCGCCGCATGCGTCGCCTGGCTGCTCACGGCATCGATCCACCTTGCCTTCCACGTCACGCACCTCGACGGCTTCGGCACCGCGGACGGGGTCGCCGAGATCGGCTCGCTCGCCTTCCTGCTGGCGCCACCGCTTGTGGCTATCTGGGCAGCCCGCGCTGCCCCGAGCTGATCAGAGAGGCGTCTCCCGGGAGGCAAGGTGGGCGCCCACCTTGCGCTTGACGCGCTGCAGGGCGTTGTCAACCGTCTTCGTGTCGCACTCGAGCCGCTCGGCGGTCGCCTCGTAGGAATGGCCGTCGAGGTAGAGCGAGAGGACGCGGCTCTCGAGGTCGGAGAGGACACCGGAAACGCCGGACAGGCACGAGACCAGGCTCTCCAGCTCTTCGGAGGCGATCACCTGGTTGACCGGATCGTGGACCGCGGGCCCGGGCAGGATCTCGTCCAGGGTCGTATCGGAGTCGCCGGCCGCGGCCGGCGTCTGGCTGAAGGAGACGTACTGGTTGAGCGGCGTGTGCTTGTTGCGCGTCGCCGTCTTCACCGCGGTGATGATCTGGCGCGTGATGCAGAGCTCGGCGAAGTTGCGGAAGCTCGACTCGCGATCGGTGCGGTAGTCGCGAATCGCCTTGTAGAGGCCGAGCAGCCCTTCTTGGATCAGGTCGTCGGCCTCGCCGCCGAGCAGGAAGTAGGAGGACGCCTTGAGCCGGACGAAACCGCGATAGCGGCGGACGATCGCGTCGTAGGCATCGGCCCGACCGTCCTTTGCCAGGGCGACGAGATAGTGGTCATCAAGCTCGGCTTGAGGGTTAGGCTCGGTCGGACGAAGCGAGCCGTTGAGCCGGCCGGACGGGAGATGCATTTCCTGGGTAGGCGACGATAGAGCCACAGATCCTTCTCCTTGAGAACGAAGGGTCGTGGCGCCTTACCTCCCCTGGGGCGCCCTGTCGGACTGGGATAGCTCAGACTCAAGCTGAGCTTCACCCTTATGTGCGGCGGTAGTTTACGGCCGAACGGTGTTCTGTCAACCCCCGAACTGACGTTCGTATAGAAATGGGATGTGATTACTGCCGCTGGCGAACGGCCTCGAACAGGAGGGCGGTGGCCGCGGCGGAGACGTTGAGGGAGTCAACCTCGCCCCGCTGCGGGAGGGCCACGAGGTCGTCGCAGGCGGATGCGACGCGCGGGCGCAGGCCCTTGCCCTCCCCGCCCAGGACGAGCACCGTCGAGCCGGTCAGATCGACCTCCCAGGGAGTGCGCAGCGATTCGGCGTCGGCCCCCCAGATCCAAAAACCGGCCTGCTTGGCCTCGGCCAGCCAGTCAGCAAGGTTGCGCACCCGCGCGATTGGCAGGTGCTCGACGGCGCCGGCCGACGCCTTGCAGGCGACCGCAGTCACCTCGGCCGCGCGGCGCTCGGGGATCACGAGACCGGTCGCTCCCGCCACCTCGGCCGAGCGGGCGACCGCCCCCAGGTTGCGCGGGTCCTGAACCTGGTCCAGTGCCACCAACAGCACCCCCGGTTCGGCCAACAGCGCATTCGGCTCCGTATAGGGATACGGATCGACCTCTGCCACCACGCCTTGGTGATCGGGCGACCCGCAGATCCGCTCCAGCTCCTCGCCTGACGTCGCGGGCGCCCGCCAGACCCGCCTGACCTGCCGTCGCCCCCGCTCGGCCTCGGCGACGGGCTGCTTGCCGTAGATCAGCTGCGAATCCATCTAAGCCTTGGGAACCAGCTTCGCGCCCTCGGCCCCGTCTCGAACCTCCCACCCGAGCTCGGCCAGCCGATCCCGGATCTCATCCGCCCGCTCAAAATCCTTCGCTGCCCGTGCTTCCTCTCGTTCTCGTAGGAGTTTCTCTGCTTCGTCGTCGGCCTCAGCTCCCTCGTCCGGCTGGGTGAGGGAGCTGAGGCCGACGAGGTCGAGCATCTTCACCAGCGCCTCAGGAGCTCCAGGAACATTTCCCCGGTTGGCTTCCGCGACGAGCTCAAACACCTCGGCCATCGCCCTGGGCGTGTTGAAGTCATCCGCAAGAGCTGCCCGAAACGCCTCGGCTCGGGAGGCCGGGGGAGTCTCCGAAGAGCCTCCCCGCTGTTGCTCTGAGGAGGCTTCCCCGGCCTCCCCAACTGAGTGCTCTCTGAAGAAGTTCCTCAATCTCTCGACCTGGGCGACGGCCTGCTCCATCTGCTCCGGGCCAAACGCCAACGGCTGCCGGTAGTGCCCCGAGACCAGGTACGCCACGACCGCCTCGCGCCCGTAGCGGTCCACCGCTTCGGAGAGCTGGAAGATGTTGCCCTCCGACTTCGACATCTTGGCCGCGTCGGTCTCGACCATCCCGTTATGCATCCAGAGATGCGCGAACGGGCGCCCGGCGCCCTCGGACTGCGCGATCTCGTTCTCGTGGTGGGGGAAGATCAGGTCGGAGCCGCCGCCGTGGATCGCGAACGAAGGTCCCAGCTCCTGCTCGGCCATCACCGAGCACTCGATGTGCCAGGCCGGGCGGCCCGGGCCCCAGGGGGACTGCCACGAGGTGTCCTCGTCTGGCTTCTGGGACTTCCAGAGGGCGAAGTCGAGCGGATCCTGCTTCAGCGATTCGGCCCCCGCGTCCTCGCCCTGGTCCATGTCCTCGGTGCGGCGGTTGGAAAGCTTGCCGTAACCGTCGAAGCTCTTGACGCGAAAGTAGACATCGCCCCCCGACTCGTAGGCATGCCCTCCCTCGATCAGCTCCTCGATCAGGGCGACGATCCCGTCGACGGTCTCGGTCGCCAGCGGCTCGGCGTCGGGCCTCCCGAGCCCGAGAGCATCGGTGTCCTCGAAGTAGGCCCGGGTCATCCGCTCGGCAAAGGCCGCCGACCCCTCCCCCGCCTCGCGCGCCGCGACGTAGATCTTGTCGTTGATGTCGGTGACGTTGACGACCAGTCTCGCCTCGTACCCCTCCGAGCGCAGAAAACGCGCCAAGAGCGAGAAGACGACGAAGGGTCGCGCGTTGCCGATGTGGATGCGGCTGTAGACGGTGGGGCCGCAGGCGTAGATCCCAACCTCCCGGCCGGGGTCGAGCGTGACGAGCTCTCCGCTCAGCGTGTCCCTGATCCGCACCTCCCGCACGGCGGGGATGCTAAAGAGGTCTAGAACGTACGGTAGGTAGACCCCGAGGCCGAGGCCTCGCGTCGCGCCCATGCCGGTGCGGTGCGCTCGACCGTGGCGAGTACCTCGCGGCGGGCGCGCTTGGCGCTCGCCTTGATCTCGTCCTCGGCCGCATCCCTGACCCGCTGCTCGCGCTGCTCGGCCTGGACGCGAATCCGCTCCGACTCGGCTTTCAGCGCCTCCTCTGCACGAGCCCGTGCCTTCTCGGTGGCTTCGCCTTCGACCTTCTCGACCAGCGTCCTGACCCGCTCCTCGGCTTCCCGCCGCACGTCGACGGTCCCCCGCATGACACGCTCCTCGATCTCACGCTCGAGGCGAACAGCAAGCTCGTGCGCCTCGGTCGCGGCCGCCTCAGCTTCGGCGGCCCGCTGCTCGGCGGCGGCAACTCGCTGGTCGGCTTCGTGCCTGACCGCGTCAACCGCCTTCTCGTGCCTGGCCTTCAGATCGGTCACGAAGGCTTCGCGATCCTTATCGGCGTCCTGTCGAGCTCGCTCGAAGGCGCTCTCGGCGCGTTCGGCTCGCGCTTCCGCGGCCTTCATCCTCCTGTGCTCAGTGGCGACCCGGCGGCGGCCCTCCTCGCCGATTTTGCGCAATGCCACCATCGCCCGCTGCTTGGTCTCCTCGCGGACCTGCTCGAGCTTCGCTTCGGCCTGCGTGACGCGTTCCTCGCTGACTTTGACCCACTCGAGCGCCTGGCTGGCGGTCTCGTGCAGCTCCTCTCGGGCCGCACTGACTGCCTTCAGCTCCACAGCTGGTTCGCTCATCAGCAAGCAACCTACTACCGGCTCCGGAGGGCTATCCACCCCGCCCGACGCGGCAAAGCCGCAATTAGCGGAAGCCGCGCGGAGCGCCGCTAAACGGGCTTCTGCGCCTCACGTGCGTGCAGCTCGCGCTTGAGGATCTTGCCGGTCGCGTTGCGCGGCAGCTCGTCGAGGAACTCGATCTCGCGCGGCGCCTTGTAAGCGGCCAGGTTGGCCTTGATGTGCGCCTTGAGCTCGTCCTCGGAGACGTCGGCCTCGACAGTGGCGACGACGAAAGCCTTGAGGCGTTGTCCGAACTCCTCGTCCTCGACGCCGATCACCGCGACCTCCACAACCGCCTCGTGATCGGCGAGCAGGTCCTCGACCTCGCGGGGGAAGACGTTCTCGCCGCCGGAGACGATCATCTCGTCGTCGCGACCGTCGATGAAGAGCCGGCCGTCGGAATCGATGTGACCGACGTCGCCGCTGCAGAGCAGGCCGTCGATGTCTTCCTTGCCGCCGCCGCCCGTGTAGCCCTCGAACGACATCTCGTTGCCGACGAAGATGCGCCCCACCTCGCCGGGGGGGACCTCGCGTCCCTCTTCGTCGTAGAGCCGGACCACGGTCCCGCGCGGCGCGCGCCCGGCGGTACCCGGCGCGGCGCGCAGGTCCTCCGGTGTGGCCACCGTGGCATAGGCGACCTCGGTCGAGCCGTAGAGGTTGTAGACGTTGTCGCCGAAGCGATCCATCCACTCGGTCGCCAGCTCGCCGGGCAGGGCCGAACCAGACGCCGAGGTGATCCGCAGCGAGGAGAGGTCGTAGGCGCTCAGCGTCTCCTCGGGGAGGCGGAGGATGCGCTGCAGCATCACCGGCACCACGGCGAGGACCTGCGCCTTGTGATCCTGGACCGCGCGCAGCGTCTCCTCCTCGTCGAAGCGGCGCCGCAACACCATCGTCGAGGCGGTAGGCAGGCTCATCACGAAGTGGAAGAAGCCCCAGGAGTGAAAGAGCGGCGCCGCAACCATCATCGTGTCGCGGGCGCGGTAGGGAATCCTGTCGATCAGCGCCGCCATGACCAGCAGTCCGTCGGGGCTCGAGCGCTGCGCTCCCTTGGGTGTTCCCGTCGTCCCCGAGGTGAGGATGACGAAGCGCGGCTTGTCCGGCGGCGGCTTCAGGTTCGACTCCTCGTTGGCGGCGACCAGCGCGTCGAGCGTCTGGCCATCCGGCTCGCTGTCGCACCAAGCCCTGATCCGGGCCACGTTCTCGTCGACCCCGTCGAGGAGCGCGGTGAACTCCTCGTCGTAGACCAGCGCCTTCGGCCCCTCGCGCTTCATCACCTCGACCAGCTGCGGACCGGCGAACATCGTGTTCAGGTAGAGCGCGCTGGCGCCGAGCTTGGCCGCGGCGAGGGTGGCTTCGATGAAACCGCGGTGGTTGCGGCACATAATCCCGACGCCGTCGCCGTTGCCGATCCCCATCCCAGCAAAGGCGTGGGCCAACGCGTTGGAGCGCCTGTGCAGCTCTTCGAAGGTCAGCGAACCGCGCTCGTCGATCAGGGCCGGCTCGTCGGGATAGTGGATCGCCGCAGTCGTTATGCCGAGGGCCGGAGAAGCGCCCCAGCGGATGAAGGCAGAGACGACCTTTGCCGACTTGTCGGGACGGTGCAGGCCGACGACCCCCGCCTCGTGCAGGACCTTGACCTCGAAGACCGCGTCCGAAATCGACTGCCGCGCGCTGGACGCGATGGAGCTGAGAATTCCCATGGGACCGGGAAGCCTAGTCGCTATTCGGCTTCGATCTGAGCGACAGCGAGGCAGGCGATCCCCTCGCCGCGGCCGATCCAACCCATGGCCTCGTTGGTAGTCGCCTTGACGCTGACCCGAGCCGAGGTCGCCTCAGCGAGGATGCGCTCCATCTCCGCTCGAAAGGGGCCGATGCGCGGCTCCTCGCAGACGAGGGTCGCGTCGATGTTGATGATCCGGCCGGCGACGGTGCCGACCACCGTGCGCAGCAGGTCGATCGAGTCGGCATCGCGCCAGAGGTCGTCGTCGTCGGGGAAGAGCGTGCCGATGTCGCCCGACGCCGAGGCGCCGAGCAGGGCATCGATCACCGCGTGGGTGAGGACGTCGGCGTCCGAGTGGCCGGCGAGTCCGCGCGGGTGGTCGATCTCGACGCCGCCGAGGACGAGGCGACGCCCCTCGGCGAAACGGTGCGAGTCGTAGCCGATCCCGACGCTCATCGATCGGCATCCTCGCGCACGGGCGGGCCGAGCGGTGCCAGGCGTCGCTCGCGACCCTCGAAAACGCAGATCTCGGCGACGCCGAGCGAGTCGAGGAAATCGACGGCATCCGAGTAGCGGAAACCGACCTGCTCGGGCAGGTGAGCGTCGGAGGAGAGCGCGAAACAGGCTCCCGCTTCGGCGCACATCTCGGCGAAGGCGCGCGATGGGTAGAGCTCTCCCACGGGCTTGCGCAAGCCGGCAGTCGAGACCTCGACCGCGATCCCACTCTCCGCGATCGCCTCGATGGCGGGCTCGTAGTAGTGGCGGGGGTCGCGCTCGGGAGTTGGTCGCGCGCTGCCCCAGACCTTGACCAGATCCGGGTGGGCGAGAATGTCGAAGAGGCCGCAGCGGGCGCACTCGGCGAGGGCCTCGAAGTAGCGGCGCCAGACCTCGTCCGGGTCGCCTTTCGACTCCCAGACGTCCCAGCCGGGGTGGTCGACCGCGGTCTCGCCGACGAAATGGACCGAGCCGACGACGTAGTCGAAGTCGTGGGCGTCGAGCAGGTTCGCGGTGCGATCCTCGGCGGCTGGGACGTAATCGCACTCGATCCCCAGCCGCAGGGGCGTGCCGCGGACGAACTCGCAGTAGGCGCCGAGGTCGTCGCGTGCCTCCTCTTCCCAGAACGGGTGACGCCATAGGTCGAGCGCCTCGGTGAAGCGATAGACGTGCTCGGAGACCCCCAGCTCCTCCACTCCCGCGGCCTCGGCCGCGGCCAGGTAGCGGTCGACGTTCTCGGCGGTGAAGTAACGCTCCGGCGTGGTCCCCGGCTCGTCCGGGCGCAGGTGCAGGTGGTAATCGGTCAGCACGCAGCGACTCTAAGCGACGCGGGCGTGGATACGCTGCGGGCATGGTCCATCTGCGGATCGTGGTGCCGGAGGACCGTTGCGAGAAGGTCCTCGGCCTGCTCGAAGCGGCGCCGTCAGCCTCCAACCTCGTCTTCCTCGCCGGAGCCGCTCGTCAGCCGAAGGGCGACGTGGTCCTCTGCGACATCGCCCGCGAGGAAGCCAGCGTCCTGATCGAGGACCTGAAGGAGCTGGGCGTCGCGCGCGACGGCTCGATCGCGCTCGAGCAGATCGACTCACAGCTCTCCGACGCGGCGGACCGAGCCGAGCGGGCGGCGCGCGGCGCACCCTCTGACGCCGTCGTCTGGGAGGAGGTCGAGGCGCGCACTTCCGAGACCATCGAGCTCGGCGGCAACTTCCTCATCTTCATGATCCTCGCCTGCCTGATCGCCTCAGTTGGGATCTTCCTCGGCTCGCCGATCCTGATCGTCGGCGCGATGGTCGTCGGGCCCGAGTTCGGCCCGATCGCCGGCTTCTGCGTCGCGTTGGTCGAGCGGCGCCGGGACGTCGCCCTGCGCTCGCTTACCGCCCTCGCCGTCGGCTTCCCGGTCGGCATCACAGCCGCCTTCCTATTCACCCTCGTCTCGAAGGCGACCGGACTGCTCGACCCCGATTTCAGTGGCTCGATGCACCCCCTGACGCAGTTCATCTCCAAACCCGACGACTTCTCCTTCATCGTTGCCTGCTTCGCCGGCGCCGCCGGCGTCCTCTCGCTCACCTCCGCCAAGTCGGGGGCGCTGATCGGGGTGCTGATCTCGGTGACGACGATCCCCGCCGCAGCCAACATCGGCGTCGCCGCGGCGCTCGCCGACTGGTCGGAATGGCGCGGGGCGATGGCCCAGCTCGCGGTCAACCTAACCGCGATCGTGCTTGCCGGAGTCTTCACGCTCTCCATCCAGCGCCGGCTCTACGAGCGGCGCCGGCGGCGCCATATGGAGGACGGCGTGTGCGCTGTCGCCGGCCTGCCGGCCGAGCCAGAGCGGATCGGCAGACCGAGCCGATGATCCGTCAGCTGGGCGTCCTCCTTGGAGCCTTTGCCGGCGGCGCGCTTCTCGCAGGCGCGTTCGGAGCCGACAACCTCGGCATCGCCCTCGCCGTCGGCCAGCTCTGCTTCGTCGCGGCCCTGGTCTGGGTCCTACTCGCCTGAGCGCTCAGCGAGGAGCAGCTCCGCAAGCCTCAGGTCGACCGGCGTCGTCACCTTGAGGTTGTCGGCCGGTGCGGGATGGATCAACACCCGCCCCCCGGCCGCCTCGATCAGCATCGCCTCGTCGGTCGCCGCCGCCACCCGCTCCGGGTCGCCCGCCATCGCCGCCCGCAGGGCGTCGACGCGGAAGACCTGCGGCGTTTGCGCCGCCCACAACCTCCCCCGATCCACGGTCCCCTCAACCGCCGGGTGCAACGTTTTTTCCATGCTATGCATGGAAAACGCGTTGCACCCCGGGTGTGCGGGGGATTCGTGGGCATTGGCGCGCTTGATCGTGTCGCTGACGGGCGTTGCGGCAATCGCGCCGTCGGCCTGAGGATCTTCGACGAGGGTCGCGACGACGCCGTTGATCAGCTCCGGCGTGACCAGGGGACGCGCCGCATCGTGGATCGCGACCAGCTCGGTTCCGACAGCCGCCAGCGCGTTGGAGACGGACTCGGCCCGCGTGGCGCCGCCGTCGACGACGCCGACGTCTCCCCCCGCCAGATCGTGCACGTGCCCGGGCGGGCAAGCGACCACGATCGAGCGCACCGACTCCGCGGCACGGCAGGCCGCAATCGACCACTCGATCATCGGCCAGCCGGCCAACGGCACGAAGGCCTTCGGACCGCCGGCTCCGAGCCTCTCCCCGGAGCCGGCGGCCGCGATCACGGCCGTGACGGAAGCTGCGGAGCTACGCCGTGGCGGCGAAGCGCTCCTCCAGCAGCCCGTCGAGGTATTCCTCCGCGCCCTCCTCGTCCTTGTCGAGCGCATACATGAACTCCGAGGCGAGGATCTTCTTCGCCCGCGTGTACATCTGCTTCTCACCGGTCGAGAGGCCCTTTTCCATCTCGCGGATCGCGAGGTTGCGGACGACCTCCGCCAGCTCGAACACGTCACCGGTCTTGATCTTCTCGCGGTTGTACTTGAAGCGCCGATTCCAGTTCTTCGGCATGTCCGAGACGTCGTCGGTGAGGACGTCCGTGACCTTCTTGATTTCTTCCTCGTCGATCACCCGGCGCAGACCGGCGACGCCGGCGTTCTCGCAGGGGACCATCACCGTGAGTTCGTTGTGGAGAATCTTGATGGTGAGGTACTCACGCTTCTCGCCCATCAGCTCACGGGTCTCCTTCTTCAGCACGAGGCCAGCGCCGTGATGGGGATAGACGACCTTGTCCCCCTCCTCGAAGTCGCAGACGTACGGGACGTCCGGCTCGAAGTCCACCTCCATGGCCTCCTCTACTAGCTCAGAAATCGGATGCTCCTTTCTTTACGACCGCGCCAATCGCCGGTCAGCTCTGTAGGTACCGATCGACCGAGTCGACCTCCTGGAGCCGTCGCAGGCCCTCGCGTATGTCCTTGGCTCTGGTCGAGCCGACACCGTCGACGGCCTCCAGGTCGGCGTCGGAGGCAGCGATTACCTCCTCCAGCCCACCCAGCTCCTGGATGATCTTCTGGACGACAAGCTTTGGGATGCGCGGCACGCGGCCGAGCACGCGGTAGCCGCGCGGGGCAACCGGGAAGTCGAGTGTGTTGAGCTTGCGGTCGTAGCCGAGCAGCTCGGCCAGGCGACCGAAGTCGAGAACGTCCTGATGCGGCATCCGCGCCAGCGACTGCAGGACGGTCGCCAGGTTCTCCTCGGAGTCTTCGACCGAGTAGTCGCGGATCAGCGCCGTCTTGTCGGCGGCGACACCGACCATCGTCTCCTCCAGTTGCATCTCGATCAGGCGACCCTCGGTGCCGAGCTCGACGATGTAGCGCTCGACCTCGACCGCCATCCGCGTCACCAACTCGGCGCGCTGGAGGACGGCGAGCGCGTCATAGAGGACCCCGCCACCCTCGAACTCGAGCACCGTGAGGCGGTTCGAGACCTGGTCGAGGCGGGTGCGGTACTTGTCGAGCGTCGCCAGGCCCTGGTTGGCCTTGGCGAGCACGGCGGGGATGTCCTGCAGGATGTACTTCGTCCCCTCGACGTAGAGGGAGACGACGTCGCGCCGCTGGGAGATCGCGATCACCAGCGCCTCGGTCTGTTTGGAGACGCGCTCGGCCGTGCGGTGCCGAGTCCCGGTCTCGGCGGAGAGTATCGTCGGATCGGGCATCAGCTGCACGTTCGCCCAGACGATTCTCGTCGCCTCGGCGTTGAGCACGATCGCCCCGTCCATCTTTGCGACCTGGTACAGCATTGCCGGCGTGTAGTCGATTTCGAGCTGAATCCCACCCGAGAGCAGGTGAGAAATGTCGCCTGGGTCGCCGACGACGACCAGCCCACCCGTGCTGGCGTGGACGATGTTGTCTATGCCCTCGCGCAGCGCCGTGCCAGGCGCGACGACGTCAAGGGCCCTCAGTAGGCGGGGATCTTGGCGTTCGGACAACTCGTGAAGCTCATCCCCAGGGAGCGCTGACATCGTCTTTTAGGATGCCAAAAACCGCTTTGGAATGCGGTCTGGCTAATCCCAAGTGGACAGCTCGGGATGGACGTTGTCAAGAGAATCGGTCACAAGAGCCGGTTTTAGAGGTGGAAATGCCTGTGGCGAGCGGAATGGGGTTCCGGCGGCGGGCTGCCGGGGTCGCGGACGAAGGCCCAGGTGAGGACGGTGCCGAGCGCGCAGAGTACGACCGAGACCCAGGTCGAACCGGCGATCGACGCCGTGAAGGAGTCACCGGATGCCTGTAGGGCATGAAAGGCCGCGCCTGTCGCCGCTAGCGCCAGCGAGCCGGCGACGATCCGGTCCATCGCCAGCACGCCCGAGGCGATCCCAACCTTCTCGGGCGGCATCGCCGCCATCGCCGCTGTCGACATCGGCGCGTAGACGAGGCCGATCGCGATGCCGAAGAGCAGGTAGCCGGCCAGTACCAGGCCGTAGGAGCTGTCCGGCGCGATCCGGGTCAGCACGAACAGCCCGGCGACCCCAAAGAGCATCCCAGCGGTCATCAGCCGACGAGCACCAAAGCGCCCGATCAGCGCACCCGAGAAGGGCGAGATGAGGACCATCGGCACCGTCACCGGCAGGATCAGCACACCGCTGAGGATCGCCGAGTGGCCGAGGGCGTCCTGCAGGTACTGGGGCTGGAAGAACATCACCGCCCAGTAGGAACCGACGACGGCGAAGGCTGCCGAGCTGGCCCCGAAATAGGGACCGTTGCGGAAGAGCGAGAATTCGACGATCGGGTTGCGCACCCGCCGCTCGATCCAGGCGAAGGCGGCGAGTGCGACGACGCCGAGGACGGCCAACGCCGCCGTCAGGCCAGCCGGCCACTCGCGCGACTGGATCATCGCCAGCACCAGCCCGCCGAGGCCGACCGTCAGCGCCAGCAGGCCTGCGAGATCGATGCGACGGCCCGCCTGCGGATCGGTCGACTCCGGCGCCGAGGCAAGGACGATCGCGATGCCGGCGACAATCACCGGCAGATTGACCCAGAAGATCAGTCGCCAGTTGAGCGCGATCAAGGCTCCGCCGACGACCGGTCCGATCGCCAGCGCTATCGCCGAGACCGCAGCCCAGATGCCCAGCGCCCGCGGCTGCTCGTCCTTCGGGAAGGCGTTGCAGACGATCGCCAGCGAGAGCGAGAGCATAGGCGCCGCGCCAACCCCCTGAAGAACGCGACCCCCGATCAGCATCAACGGCCCCTGCGCCGCACCGGAAAGAACCGACCCGGCCCCGAAGAGGACCATCCCCACCACGAATAGCCGCTTGCGGCCGAGCATGTCCCCCAGCCGCCCCGCTGTCACCACCAGCACCGCGATCGTCAGCAGGTAGCCGTTCATCACCCACTGCAGCTCGGTCGCGCTCGCCCCAAGGTCAGCTCGAATGGACGAGAGCGCCAAGGCGACAACAGTCGAATCGAGCATCAGCACGAAAAGCCCCGAGCACGCCCCCACCAGCGTCCACCACTTGCGCCTCGCTTCCCCAACCATCGTCTACTAGTGAAGCTATAGATGGCAGAGGCGTCCGAGGGCCGTCCTCCGGAAGCCGTCGCGCAGCTGAATTGTGGATGGAGCTTCGAAATGTGGACACAGAGCTTCCGGGTGGACGGCCCTCGGACGCCTCTCTCCGACAGCTTTCCCGGGACGACGATGGCGGGGACAGCTCGCCGTTGGAGCTGTTTAGGGCCCCCGGCTTCCCTTCGAGAGCTCTTTCGGGACAGCCTGAACCGCATGCGGAGGGCGGGCGACAGCCCCTCCAGCCAAAGGCTCTGTGTCCACGTTTGAACCCTTGCTGCGAATTCAGCTGCGCGACGGTCTTTGGCGGAGGGGCTGTCGCCCGCTCTACCTCAGCCGTCAGTGGATCGCGACGAGATCGCGAGCGGGGTCGATGCCCCAGCGCTCGCCGACCTCGGCCAGCTCATCGCTGAGCGGCCAGCGGTCGGGGCGCTCGTCGCCCTCGTGTTCGGGGCTGGCGCCCTTGAGGACCATGCAGTTCGAGTTGTCGCCGATCGCGCGGATCGCGGCGATGTCCTCGGCGCTGAGTCGCTGCTCGGTGGGCAGAGCCGCAAGCTCGGCTCGCTTGTCCTCGATCGGGCGCGCCTCCGACCCGGCCTCCTGGATCAGGGTGGGGACGACGCACTCGACGGCGGGATGGGCGAGGTTCCACTGGCAGGCGAGTTGGATCGGGGTGAGCCCTGCCTTCTCCGCGTAGGGCATGACGCGATCGAGCCGCTCCAGGCCGGCCTCGATCCAGCCCTGCGGCCGGAAGGCACGGTGGTCGCCGCGGGCCAGGTCCATTCCTGGATGCAGATCGCTCCAGAAGAGGCCGCCGTAATCGACGACGCGAGTGATCACCTTGACGTCGTGACGCTCAGCCGCATCGAGGCAAAGCTCCCCCGGCCAAGGCTCGAACGGGTTGAGGATGATCATCGCCCAGTCGATCCGCTCGCCGAAGCGCTCCAGGCAGGAGATCAGGTCGAGGGTGAAGCCGTTGGCGGGACCGGGGGCGACGCCGATCTGACCGGTCAAGCCCTCCTCGCGCAGCGCCCCCATCCCGTCCCAGACCGCCTCGCTCGAGTAGCCGATCCGGTCCGGGTTGTGGAGCAGCAGCAGGTCGAAGCGGTCGACGCCGAGCCGCTCGAGGCTGCGCTCGGCGGCCATCCGCAGATAGCCCCCGTACTCGCCCTCGCCGCGCAGCCGCGGGTCGGTGAAGCGCGGGAAGCCTCGCGGCCCGTCCCGCTCTCCCTCGTAGAAGTCGTGGCCCACCGCCCCGACCAGGCAGTAGGAGTCGCGCGGCACGCCCGTCAGCGCTCGTCCGAGAACCGAGTCCGCCGCCCCCTGGCCATAGGCGTCGGCGCTGAGCACCGTCTCGATCCCGTTGTTCGGCAGGAGCAGGCTTTCCAACCGCGTCTCGTCGATCTCCTCGCCGAAGCGCAGGAAGCGCCCGCCGCTCCAGGTGCCTATCGCGGTCCGCCCAGGCTCGCGCACGTAGCGAAGACTAGGCGTCTTCGCCGGAGGGCTGCTCGTCGTCGGGCTCGGGCGAGTCGCCGCCCTGGTCCTTCTTGGCGCCGACGCCAACCTTCTCGGGCTCCGACTTGGCTTTCTTCGCCCGCGCCGGTTTCTTCGGCTTGACGAATTTCAGGCTCAACGGCTTGTCCTCCTCGTCGCCGGAGGCGTCGCGCTCGACCATCACGGTCGAGCCGGGAGGCATCTGTCCCTGTCGCAGCACTTCGTCGGCGAGCGGGTCCTCGATGTAGCGCTGGATCGCGCGCCGCAGCGGCCGGGCGCCCATCGAGGGGTCCCAGCCTTTGTCGACCAAAAGGTCCTTCGCCTCCTCGGTCAGCTCCAGCTGCAGTTCGTGTTCCGCCACCTGGACACGGACGCGATTGATCATCAGGTCGATGATCTCCTTGACCTCGTCCTTGGCCAGCTTGTGGAAGACGATCACCTCGTCGATCCGGTTGAGGAACTCGGGCCGGAAGACTTTCTTCAGATCGCTCATGATCCGGTTCTTCATGTCGTCGTAGGACATGCCGGTCTCGTCAGCGACGGTGAAGCCGATCGAGGTGTTCTTGGCGATCTCTGAAGCGCCGATGTTCGAGGTCATGATCACGATCGAGTTGCGGAAGTCGACCGTCCGCCCCTGGGCGTCGGTCAGCCTGCCGTCCTCGAGGATCTGCAGCAGGATGTTGAAGACGTCCGGGTGCGCCTTCTCGATCTCGTCGAGCAGCAACACGCTGTAGGGCTTGCGGCGCACGGCCTCGGTCAGCTGGCCGCCCTCGTCGTAGCCGATGTACCCAGGAGGCGAGCCGACCAGGCGACTGACCGCGTGCTTCTCCATGTACTCGGACATGTCGATGCGGACCATCGACTCCTCGTCGCCGAAGAGGAACTCGGCCAGCGTGCGCGCGAGCTCGGTCTTGCCCACCCCGGAGGGGCCGAGGAAGATGAACGAGCCCGCCGGCCGCTTCGGATCCTTGATCCCGGCGCGCGAGCGGCGAATCGCCTTGGAGACGGCGGTGATCGCGACCTCCTGGCCGATCACCCGCTTGTGCAGCTCCTCCTCCATGCGGATCAGCTTCTTGGTCTCGGCCTCGGTCAGTTTGAAGACCGGGATTCCGGTCCACATCGAGACGATGTCGGCGATCTCTTCTTCGCCGACGTCGGGCCGCTCGCCGTTCTCGCCCTCTGCCCACTCGTCTTCGAGCTGGCGCTTGCGGGTGGTCAACTGGCGCTCGCTGTCGCGCAGGTTCGCCGCCTTCTCGAACTCCTGGGCTTCGATCGCGGCCTCCTTGTCGCGCCGCGTCGTCTCGATCTCCTCCTCGAGATCGCGGTAGACCGGCGGCGCGCTCATCGACTTGATCCGCATCCGCGAGGCGGCCTCGTCGATCAGGTCGATCGCCTTGTCGGGCAGGAAGCGGTCGGAGATATAGCGGTCGGCGAGCTCAGCGGCGGCTTCCAGCGCGTCGTCGGTGATGTTGACGCGGTGGTGCTGCTCGTAGCGCTCGCGCAGCCCTTCGAGGATCTTGACCGTGTCCTCGACCGAGGGCTGGTCGACCTTGATCTGGGCGAAGCGGCGCTCCAGCGCCGAGTCGCGCTCCAGGTACTTGCGGTACTCGTCGAGGGTCGTCGCGCCGATCGTCTGCAGCTCGCCGCGGGCAAGCGCCGGCTTCAGAATCGAAGCGGCGTCGATCGCGCCCTCTGCAGCTCCGGCGCCGACCAGGTTGTGGAGCTCGTCGATGAAGAGGATGATGTCGCCGCGCTGGGTGATCTCCTTCATCACCTTCTTGAGGCGCTCCTCGAACTCGCCGCGGTACTTCGAGCCGGCGACCAGCGCCGCCAGGTCGAGCGTGTAGATCTGCTTGTTCTTGAGCAGCTCGGGAACCTCGCCCTTGTTGATGCGCGCAGCCAGGCCCTCGACGACGGCGGTCTTGCCGACGCCGGGCTCGCCGAGCAGCACCGGGTTGTTCTTCGTCCGCCGCGAGAGGATCTGCATGATCCGCTCGATCTCGGTCTCGCGACCGATCACCGGGTCCAGCTTGCCTTCGTCGGCGAGCTTGGTCAGGTTGCGGCCGAACTGGTCGAGCAGCTTCGAGGACTTCTTGCCCTCGCCCGACCCGCCACCGCCAGGACCGCTGCCCTGGCGCCGACCGCCGGGGCCGGAGAGCATGCGGATGACCTCGTTGCGGATCTTGTCCGAGTCAGCGTCGAAGTCGAGCAGGATGCGCGCCGCAACGCCCTCGTTCTCGCGCACGAGGCCAAGCAGGATGTGCTCAGTGCCGATGTAGTTGTGGCCCAGTGAGAGCGCCTCGCGCAGTGCCAGCTCGAGCACCTTCTTGGCGCGCGGCGTGAACGGGATCTGGCCGGAGGTGACCTCCTCGCCGGAGCCGACGATCCGCACGACCTGCGAGCGGACGCGCTCCGTGGTGATGTCGAGCGACTCGAGCACCCGGGCCGCGAGACCCTCCTCCTCGCGAAGCAGCCCGAGCAGGATGTGCTCGGTGCCGATGTAGTTGTGCTTCAGCGTGCGCGCCTCTTCCTGCGCCAGGACGACGACTTGACGGGCCCGCTCTGTGAATCGCTCGAACAAAAAGCCTCTCTATCTCCCCAACGCAAGACCGCCGGGGAAGTATCGGTAGGCACCCTTCGGTTATCGGGAGATGCCCATGTGCCTCTTAAACGATACCGAGCGCGCCCAACCTGCTCGCGGCTGCAAATAACCGCTCATAGCGGCATTTCAGAGGGTTCAGGTGCGCATCGCGGGGTAGAGAACTACTTCACGCACGCTTTTCGCCCCCGTTAGAAGCATGATCAGGCGGTCGATGCCGATGCCAACGCCACCGGTCGGGGGCATCCCCTGCTCGAGCGCGGCGACGAAATCCTCGTCGTAGGGCTGCGCCTCCTCGTCGCCGCGGGCGAGCTCCTCGGCCTGCTGCTCAAACCGGCGCCGCTGCTCGTCCGGGTCGTTCAGCTCGGTGAAGCCGTTGGCGATCTCCATGCCGCCGGCGAAGGCCTCGAAGCGCTCGACCAGCCCCTCCGCGGAACGGTGCGACTTGGCGAACGGGGAGAGCTCGACCGGGTAGTCGAGGACGAAGGTCGGCTGGATCAGCTCCGGCTCGACCGACTTGGAGAGCAGGCCGTCGACCAACTTCCCCCAGCCCTCGTCGGGCTCGGGCTCGGTGCCGATCGCCTCGGCCAGCGCCTCGCGGGTCGGGTGCTCGGCGATGTCGATGCCGCTGCGCTCGCGGATCGCGTCGCGCAGCGTCACTCGTTTCCAGGGCGGGGCGAAGTCGATCGTCTGCTCGCCGCGCTGCACCTTCGTCGTCCCCAACACTCGCTCGGCGACCTCGGCGACCATCGTCTCGACTCGGTGCGCCGTGACCTCGTAGTCGGCGCAGGCCTCGTACCACTCGAGCATCGTGAACTCGGGGTTGTGCTTGTGCGAGATGCCCTCGTTGCGGAAGTCCTTGCCCAGCTCGTAGACACGATCGATGCCGCCGACGACGAGGCGCTTGAGGTAGAGCTCGGTCGCGATTCGCAGGTAGAAGTCGCGGTCGAGGGCGTTGTGATGGGTGACGAAGGGCCGTGCCAGGGCGCCTCCGTAGAGCGGCTGCAGCACCGGCGTCTCGACCTCGACGAAGCCTCGTTCGTCGAGCCAGCGGCGCACCTCGCTGACGGCGCGGGCGCGCAGCGTGAAGAGCCGCCGGCTCTCCTCGTTGGCTATCAGGTCGAGCTCGCGGTGTCGGTAGCGGGTCTCGACGTCCTCGAGCCCGTGGAACTTGTCGGGCGGCGGCCGCAGGCTCTTCGCCAGCAGTCGCCAGCGGTCGATCGCCAGCGAGAGCTCACCGCCGCGCCGGGTCGCCAGCGCCGTGCCCTCGACCCCGACGATGTCGCCGAGGTCGAGGTCGACGAGCAGCTCGTAGGGCTCCTCGCCGAGCAGGTCCTCGCGGGCGTGCAGCTGAATCTGGCCGCTGCCGTCGCGCAGGTCGAGGAAGCAGGCCTTGCCGTGGCCGCGACGGCTGACGATCCGCCCCGCGACGCGGTGGCGCGACTCGGTCTCCACTCCCGGCGCCAGCCCTTCGTGCGCCGCCCTCACCTCGGCGATGTCCTCGCGCTCGGCGAACTCGGGCGGGAACGGATCGATCCCCGCACTCCGCAGGCGCTCCAACTTCTCGCGCCGGTCGCGCAGAACGTCGGAAAGCTTCGGTTGTTCGGCCTCGCCCATCAGCGGCCGCGAGCCTATCGGCCGCTAGGCCTTCTCGATCTTCGTGATCTTGAGTTTCTTTTTCGGCCCGCGCGGAACCTCGACCGTGACGATCTCGTTGCGTTTGCGCCCGATCAACGCTTTGCCGATCGGCGACTCGTTGGAGAGCTTGTGCTCCAGCGGGTCCGCCTCGGTCGAGCCTACGATCTGGAACTTCTGCGAGTCGCCGCTCTTCTGGTCCTTGACGTGGACGAGCGAGCCGACCTGCACTTCGTCGGTGCCGAGGTCCTTCTCGTCGATCACCGTCGCCCGCCGCAGCCGCTCTTCGAGCTGGGCGATGCGCTGCTCGAGCAGGGCCTGCTCGTTCTTGGCGTCGTCGTACTCGGCGTTCTCGGAGATGTCACCGAACTCACGCGCCTCCTTGATCCGCTCGGCAACCTCGCGCCGCCGCACGGTCGTGAGGTGATCGATCTCCTCTTTGAGCTTCTCGAGACCCTCGGGAGTGATTACGGACTGGCGACTCACTGGTCCTGACCTCGCTTTGATCGATTGACGCCGGGGAAGACGAACCGGCCCTAAGACTCAAAAAACGGCCAGGTGTGACAGCTCGTGCTGCCACGCCAGGGCCGAAGTCGCGGGATTATAGCGAGGCCGCTGGAGCGGCCAGCGAGGCGATCAGGCGGCGGGCCTGGGGCAGGTCGGCGTTGCGCTGTAGCTCGTCCGCCAGCTCCGGTCCAGCGCCGAGCGGCTCGACGTACCAGGGGTAGAACTTGCGCAGGTAGCGCCCAGCGCGCTCGCTTCCCAGGTGTTCCTCGGCGCGATCGATCACCCAGAGCAGCTCGGCCGCGACCTCGGCCCGATCGGGTGGCTCGCTGCGCCGGCCTGTCAGCTGTTCGAACACCCAGGGATTGCCGAGCGCGCCGCGGGCGATCATCACCGCGTCGGCGCCGGACTCCTCGTAGGCGACACGGGCCGCCTCGGCGCTTTGCAGGCCGCCGGAGACGATCACCGGGATGTCGACGCATTCGGTCAGCTCGCGGGTCAGCTCGTAGTCGGGGCTGCCCTTATGCCCGACCGTGGCGGCGCGTGGGTGGAAGGCGATCGCGGCGACGCCGGCCTCCTCTACCAATCGCACCGCGAGATCGAAGCCGGAGCGCTCGCCGGCTTCGATGCCGGAGCGAAGCTTCACCGTCACCGGCCGGCCACTGCCCTCGATTGCCCCGCGGGCCAATGCCAGGGCGAGCTCGGGGTCGCGCAGCAGCTCGGCGCCGGCGCCCGTCTTGCGCACCTTGCGCACCGGACAGCCCATGTTGATGTCGATCAGGTCGGCGCCCGCTTTGGCGGCGATCGCCGCGCCGGAGCGCATCACCTCCGGGTCGTGTCCGAAGAGCTGGATCGAAACCGGATGCTCGTCGGGGTGGATGCGCATCAGCTCGCGCAGGGTGCGCTCGTTGCGGTGGTGCAGGCCGAAGCTGGAGACCATCTCCGAGACCGCGAGGCCGGCGCCGTGGCGCTTCGCTTGCAGGCGAACGAACCAGTTGCCGATCCCCGCCAGCGGGGCGAGCAGGACTCGATTCGGGATCTCGACGTCGCCGATCCGAAGCGGATCGGTCAGCGAGGGCTGTTCAGGTGTTCCTCTCATGGATCAGGCGCAACCCCTTGAGGGTAAGCATGTCGTCGACCTCCTCGATCGTTTCGGTGTAGGGGACGACGACCTTGGCAAAGCCGCCGGTGGCCAGCAACCGCGCCTTCCCCAGTTCGTCTTCGATCCGCCGCACGATGCCGTCGATCATCCCGGCGAAGCCGAAAACGAAGCCGGACTGGATCGCGGCGCGGCTGGAACGACCGATCGCAGTCTCCGGCGCCTCCAGGTCGATGCGGGTGATGCGGGCGGCGCGGTCGATCAGCGCCGTCAGCGAAATCTCGAGGCCGGGCCCGATCGCACCCCCGAGGTACTCGCCCTCGGCGGAGACGACGTCGACGTTGATCCCGGTGCCGAAGTCGACGACGATGCAGGCTTCGCCGAAGCGCTCGTAGGCGGCGATCGCGTTGACGAGCCGGTCGGCCCCCACCTCGAGCGGGTTGTCGATGCGGATCGGCATGCCGGTCTTGAGGCCGGGACCGATCGTCAGGCACTCGGCACCGAGGTAGCGCTCGCTCAGCTGTTCGAACTGGGTGCCGAGCGGCGGCACCACCGAGGAGACGCAGACTGCGTCGACGTCGGTGAATGACATCCCGCAGAGGGCGAAGAGGCCGCTGATCCGCTCGGCCAGCTCGTCGCCGGTCGCCCCGGAGCGTGTCTGGAAGCGCCAGTGCTCGACCAGCCGCTCGCCGTCGAAGGCGCCGAGATGAGTTTGCGTGTTACCGACGTCGACCGCGAGGAGCACGCGGGCGATTATGCACGTAGGATCAGCCGTCGTGAACGTTCGGCTCTACACGATCCCGGGTTCGCACCCGGGGGTTGCGGTGCAACTGATGCTCAAGCACAAGGGCATCGAGTTCAAGCGCACCGACCTCTTCCCGGTGATCTCGAGGCTCGTCGTACGCAGCCTTGGCTTCCCAGGCAAGACCGTGCCGGCGCTGAAGATCGACGGCCGCAAGTTCCAGGGCTCGCGCGAGATCGCCTGCGAGCTGGAGCGCCTGCGCCCCGAGCCCGCTCTGTTCCCCGCGGATCCGGCAAAGCGGTCAGCGGTCGAGGAGGCCGAGCGCTTCGGCGACGAGGAGCTCCAACACCCTGTCCGCCAGATCATCTGGTGGGCCTTCCAGCGCGACCATTCGCCCCTGCGCAGCTACTCGGAGGGAGCACGGCTGGGGATCCCGATCGGGCTCGCGGTTCGCACGGCCGCCCCGATCATCGCCCTCGAGAAGCGCATCAACGAGGCGACGGACGAGAACGTGCGCGCCGACCTCGCCGCCTTCGGGGGGCTACTGGATCGCGTCGACGAGATGATCGCGGCGGGCACCCTGAACGGTGAGGAATTGAACGCGGCCGACTTCCAGATAGCACCCAGCATCCGCCTTGCGATGACCTTCCAGGACCTTCGCCCGCTGATCGAGGGGCGCCCCGCTAGCCAACTCGCCATGCGCGTCCAGCCGGAGATCGCCGGCGACTTCCCCCCGGTCCTACCGCCCGCCTGGCTCGGCCCCCTGCGTCAACCGGCTGTCGCCTAGAGCGAGCCGATGCGCTCGGCCCGCTGGCCGGGACCGAGGGCATCGAGGGCGCTTGCGAGTCGTGTGCCGTCGGGAAGGGCAAGTTCCGGGTCGAGCTCCAGCAGTGGGGCGAGGACGAAGCGGCGGCTCGTCACCTCGGGGTGTGGGAGCGTCAGGCGGTCGGTCGAGAGCTCGAGGTCGCCGAGCAGGAGCAGGTCGACGTCGAGCGGCCGGGGACTGTGGCGGGGCGCATCGAGGGCCCGGCCACGGGCTTGCTCGACTTCCTTGCAGACGTCAAGCAGGTCTTCGGGCTCCAGGTCCGTGCGAATGCGAACCGCGGCGTTGAGGAAGTCGGGCTGGTCGAGCACCTCGCCGACCGGCTCGGTCTCGTAGGTCGAGGAGACCGCCTCGACCTCCACCCCGTGCTCGCGCAACATCTCGATCGCGGCCCGCAGGTGCGACTCGCGATCGCCGACGTTCGAGCCCAGCCCCAGATACCCGCTACGCATCCTCGTCTACGTCTTCTTCTTCGGTGCGCTCGTGGACGACCTCGACGGCGACCTCTTGGATCGCAAGCGGCAGCGGCGGCTCGGGCTTGGCGGCGCGGACGCGGACCGACTCGCAGCCATAGCGTTCCATCAGCCTCTCCCCCACGACCTGGGCGAGCCGCTCGAGGGTGCGGTAGCTGCGCTCTGTGGCGGCGAGGGTGACGATGTCGCAGACGTCTCCGTAGTCGACGGTGTCCTCGATCCGGTCAGTGAGGACGGCGTCGCAGTCGGGCACGTCGAAGGAGACGTCGAACTCGAGCCGCTGCCCGACCTCCTGCTCCGAGTCGCTGACGCCGTGGTGGGTGTAGATCGAGAGGCCGCGCAGCTCGACCTCGACCCTCGACTCGATCCCGTTGTCGTGAGCCTCCATCTACAGAATCCTCCGCTTCGCTCGCTGCGCGAAGAACCAGATATGCACGCTTGCTCGCTCCGCGATCACAGGCCCAACCTACCCAAGGACCGCTTCAGCCACTTTGAGCGCCTGGGCGGTCTCGGCGACGTCATGCACGCGCAGCACGTCAGCGCCGTCGGCGGCGGCGAGCACCGCAGTCGCGACGCTGCCCCCGATCCGCTGCTCGACCTCGGACTCGTCGATCTTGCCGATGAAGCTCTTGCGCGAAGTACCCACCACCAGCGGCCGACCCAACTCGCGCAGCTCGCCGAGTCGGCGCAGCAGCTCCAGGTTGTGCTCGAGCGCCTTGCCGAAACCGATGCCGGGATCGACCCAGATCTTCTCCTCGCCTATCCCCGCCGCAACCGCCGCCTCGATCCGCTCGACGAGGAATGCCCTGACCTCGTCGACGACATCGTCGTAGTGCGGCTTCTCCTGCATCGTCCGCGGCTCCCCCGCCATGTGCATCAGCACGACGGTCGCGCCGCGCTCCGCACAGAGCGCCGCCATCTCCGGATCGCCCCGCAGCGCCGTTACGTCGTTGACGATCTCCGCCCCCGCCGCAAGCGCCGCCTCGGCCACGGCCGCCTTCGACGTATCGATCGACACCGTATAACCCAATCCCTCCAGGTCCGCGACCACCGGCTGGGTCCTCTCGAGCTCCACTTCCACGTCCACCGGCTCAGCCCCCGGTCGCGTCGATTCACCCCCCACATCCAAAATCTCCGCCCCGTCCCTCACCAGCTGTTCCCCATGAGCGATCGCCGCCTCCGGCTCCAAGAACAACCCGCCATCCGAAAACGAGTCCGGCGTCACATTGACGATCCCCATCAGCTTCGTCACAACCGACCTCCTGCCCGAACTGCATCAAATTCCCGCTCTGGCAGGTAGGAAATTTGATGCAGTTCGGAGTGGGCGGGCTCGAGAGGACGCTGTTGAGAGGCCATGGGATGGCTCTCGAACTGGCGGATACTCAAAACGCCGGCCTAATTAGGCCGGCGTTTGTCAGGGCGAGAGCCATCCCATGGCCTCTCAACCTCAGCTTGCGTCTCCGCCCGCGTAGCCCGGCCTGGGACGGGGAATCGGCCTGGCGCCTTCCCTTTGTGCCCGTTCCGGCTCCGGCGCGGGCTCGACGGGCTTCGCCGGCTCCTCCTCGTCGACGAAAACCTCGTCCTCCGACTTGCCCTCGAGCAGGGCGACGAATTGCTCGGCGTCGATCGTCTCGCGCTCGAGCAGGATCTTCGAGACCTTGTCCAGCTCCTCGCGCTTGTCGTTGAGCAGGTCCTTGGCCGTCTGGTGAGCGCCCTCGACGATGCGCCGGATCTCGTCGTCGATCTCGCGGGCAATCTCGTCGGAGTAGTCGGGCTCGGCGGAGAACTCGCGGCCGAGGAACGGCTGGCCGCGATCGTGGCCGAAGACACGGGGACCGAGGCGCTCGGACATGCCGAAGCGCATCACCATCCGCTTCGCAGTCTCGGTCACCTTTTCCAGATCGTTGGAGGCCCCGGTGGTGATCTCGCCGAAGACGATCTCCTCGGCAGCCCGCCCGCCCAAGGTCATCGCCATCGTGTCGGTCAGCTCCGCCCGCGAGGTGAGGAACTTGTCCTCGGTCGGCAGGCTGATCGTGTAGCCGAGCGCCTGGCCGCGACTGATGATTGAAATCTTGTGGACCGGGTCGCAGTTGGGCAGCAGATGACCGACGATCGCGTGGCCGAGCTCGTGGTAGGCGGTGATCAACCGCTCCTTCTCGCTCATCACGCGGGTCTTCTTCTCGGGACCGGCGATCACGCGCATGATCCCCTCCTCGAGCTCCTGCATGGTGATCTCGCGCTTGCCCTGGCGAGCGGTGAGCAGCGCCGCCTCGTTGATCAGGTTGGCGAGGTCAGCGCCGGTGAAGCCCGGCGTCTGCCCGGCGAGCGCATCGAGGTCGATCGCCTTGGCCAGCGGCTTGCCACGCGTGTGGACCTCGAGGATGTGCTTGCGGCCCTTGCGGTCGGGCCGGTCGACGACGACCTGGCGGTCGAAGCGGCCGGGGCGCAGCAGGGCGGGATCGAGGATGTCGGGCCGGTTGGTGGCGGCGACGAGGATGATGTTGTCCTTCATCTCGAAGCCGTCCATCTCGACGAGCAGCTGGTTCAGCGTCTGCTCGCGCTCGTCGTGACCGCCGCCCATGCCGGCGCCGCGATGGCGGCCGACGGCGTCGATCTCGTCCATGAAGATGATGCAGGGCGCGTTCTGCTTCGCCTGTTCGAAGAGGTCGCGGACACGACTGGCACCGACGCCGACGAACATCTCGACGAAGTCGGAACCGGAGATCGAGAAGAAGGGCACGCCGGCCTCGCCGGCGACGGCGCGGGCGAGCAGCGTCTTGCCGGTGCCGGGGGGGCCGTAGAGCAGGACCCCCTTGGGGATGCGAGCGCCGAGCGCCTGGAACTTCTTCGGGTTCTCGAGGAATTCCTTGATCTCCTGCAGCTCCTGCACGGCCTCGTCGACCCCGGCCACGTCGCGGAAGGTGATCTTCGGCGCGTCAACCGACATCCGCTTCGCCTTCGATTTACCGAAGTTCATGACCCGCGAGCCGCCGCCCTGCATCTGGTTCATCAGGAAGATCCAGAAGCCGAAGAAGAGGACGAAGGGCAGGATGTAGGTGAGCAGCGAGAGCAGGCTGGTGCCGCCGGTGCCGTGCACGACGGTCTTCGTCGTTTCGCTTTCGGTGAGCAGTTTGAGCAGGCTTGGTTCGTCGTTCGGCGGATAGCCGGTCGAGAACTTGTCGCCGTCCTTTTCGGTCACGTCGAGCGTGCTGTCCTTGACGTTGACCGAGACCTCTTCGATCTTGCCCTGGGCGATCAGACCCGTCTTTGGCTTGACGAGTTCGCTGTACGCGGGCGCCTCGTTGCTCGTCCCCGGGCTGATCACCCTCTGGGCGACAAAGGCGAGGACGACCACAAGCAGGATCGGGAAAGCCGCGCTCTTGAAAAACCGCTTCACGAGGAAAAATCAGCGTACCAGGGGTGTTTCGTCAAGCCACCCCCGGATCGGGCCCTGAACGCCTATTCGTTTAGCGCTGCGACGTAGTCGAGGTTGCGGTAACGCTGGGCGTGATCGAGGCCGTAGCCGATCGCAAAGCGGTTGGGAATCTCGAAACCGACGTAGCGCGGGGGCTTGACGCCGGCCCGCAGTCGCTCCGGCTTGGTCAGAAGAGCGCAGACCTCGAGTGAGGCCGGCTTGCGAACTTCCAGATTGCGCATCAGGTACTGGAGGGTGAGGCCGGAGTCGACGATGTCCTCGACGATCAACACGTCGCGCCCCTCGATCGGCGCATCGAGGTCCTTCATGATCCGCACGACCCCCGAGGAGGCCGTGCGCGAGCCATAGCTGGAGACCGCCATGAAGTCGATCTCACAAGCCACGTCTAGGTTGCGCATCAAGTCCGCGAGGAAGAGGACGGCTCCCTTCAGCACGCCGACCATGATCAGGTCGCGGTCGCGGTAGTCGTCGCTGATCTGGCGGCCCAACTCCGCGACGCGGCGCTGCAGGTCCTCGCTGGAGACGAGCGTCTCGCCGATGGCCGGGTCCGTCACGGGAGCGCAGTCTAGGCGAGCTCGGCGTGGAGGATGCCGCCCTCGGCGACGGCGCGGACGCCGCGGCCGAGGTCGAGCATCGCCCGGCCCGTTTGGCGCAGTGCCGCCACCTCGTCTGCGTGGTTCGCCGCCCCTGGGACGGGACGGCCGGCGGCACCGTCGGCGAGGCGCTGCACGACCAGGCGGCGCAGGGGCGGCGGAAGCTCGGCGAGGCGTTGAAGCGAAATGGTCGGCGGCGAGCCATTGGAGGCGCTCAGCTCGGTATCGACCAGCGCGTCGAGTACCTCGGCCTCGTCGCGAAGCAGCTCCGCCGTTCGCAACACGTTGCGCGCCGCTGCCGGGTGGATCCCGGCCAGCGCCGGGACGAGGGTGTTTCGAACGCGGCTGCGTGCATATTCGTCCCCGTCGTTGGTCGGGTCGTCACGCCACTCGAGTCCCCGCTCCTCGCAATAGGCGGTCGTCTGCTCGCGGGTGAAGGCGAGCAGGGGTCGAACCAGCTTGCCGTCCCGTGGGCGCATACCGAGCAGGGCGCGACGGCTGGGCGAGGAGGCGAGCCGGTAGAGGATCGTCTCGACCTGATCGTCGGCGGTGTGGCCGGTGGCAATCAGGGCGTGGCCGTCGAGGGCGAGCCGCGCCGCAGCCGCATAGCGCTCATCGCGAGCCCAGCCCTGCAGGTTTCCCGCCTTCTCGGGACGACGTGGGCGCTCGACTTCGAGCCGCACTCCCAGTCGCTCGCAGAGCACCACGCAGTGGTTCTCGTCGGCGTCGGATTCGTCGCGCAAGCCGTAGTTGACGTGCAGCGCCGTCACCGCCTCGGGACCGAGCAGCCGCGCGACGAGATCGACCAGACAGACAGAGTCGCGACCGCCGGAGAGCATTGCGACCACCGGCGTGGCCGCGGGTAGCAGCCCTTCCTCGCGAACCTGCTCGAGCATGCTTGTCACGTACCGACTATAGGTCTAGGCGGCACGGACGACGAAGAGCGGCGTCGGCGTCGGGAACCCCTTGAGGTTGACCTCGCCGATCGGCTCGAAGGCGAGGCCCTCGCGCTCGGCGATCGCTTCGGTGACGCGATCGGTGACCATCACCTCACCGGCCTGGGCGCGAGTGACGACCCGGTGGGCGAGATTGACATGGGTGCCGAAGTAGTCGCCATCGCGGTAGACGGCTTTGGCGAAGTGGATGCCGACACGCGGCTGCGGCCGCTCGGGAAAGCGAGCCAGCAGCGCGACCGCCCACTCGGTCAGAGAAGCCGCGTCGGGCGAGACAACCATCACCTCGTCGCCGATCGTCTTCACGATCGTCGCCTCGGGCGGCAACGTCCCCTCGACCGTCTCGACGAAGTTCTCGATCACGTCGAGCGCCTCGAGGTCACCCTCCTCCTCGGTGTAGCGGGTGAAACCGGTCAGGTCGATGAAACAGAGCGTGACCGGGACCTGACCGAGGTGGGCGGCCTCGTCGAGGTCCGCCTCCATGTGGCCGATCACGTCCTGCTCGAGGAAGAAGCGCAGGTAGCGCGTGTGCAGGTAGTCGATCAGCGGCGAGGCCAGGGGCAGGAGGTCCTCGGCAAGATCTCCCATCTCCTCGGCCATCTCCAACTCCGGGATGCCGTCGCGGATCAGCGGTTCGTGGACGTATAGGTGGAAGAGCCGCACCTCGGCGTCGGCGATCCGCCGCAGCGACTGGGCGTAGACCCGCACGAGCTGCAGGAAGGCGACCAACGGGAAGCCGGCTGCGAGCACGCGTGCGCAGTGGCGAAGCGCCTGGACGTCGTGTGGATTGAGCAGCCGCTCGCGCTCGAGCGGCGTGCCGAGGATGGCGAGGATGCGCTCGATCAGCTCCGGCTCGAGACCCGTCTCCTGTGCGACCTGCTCGATCGTCGCCTGCTCCTCGGGCTGCGGGAAGAGCTCCTCGGTGAAGCCGAAGGCGAGGCGACCCTCGCGCCCGGCTCGCTTCAGATCCTCGAGCGAGTGGCCGCGCTCGCGCATGCGGGCGACGACCCGCGCCTGCGCCGCCGCCGCGGCGGTCCAGCGGCCCCGCCTGACCGGCACCACCTTCTCCTCGGCCCAGCGTTTCAAGGTCGATGGCGAGACCCCCGCTCGGCGCGCCGCCTCGCTGAGGGATATGCGCTCGTCGGTTGGCATCCTCCCGGCAAGCTTGGCAATAAGGTCCGTCGCCGTGCCCGCACGCCTGCGCCCGACCGCACCGATCGCCCCGGAGGCGATCCTGGTTGGCGACCCGGGGCGCGCCCTGCTGCTTGCGCAGGAGCTGCTCGAGCAGCCGAAGATGAGCAACCATGCCCGCGGCCTCTGGGGGTATTCGGGATCGACCCCGGGGGGCGATGCACTGACGATCCAGTCGACCGGCATCGGTGGGCCGAGCGCAGCGCTCGTCCTAGCCGACCTGACCGAGCTGGGCGTCAAGCGAGCAATCCGGGTCGGGACCTGCATCGCCCTCGAAGAGGGTCTCGCACCCGGGCGGCTGCTCGTGGTCGACGAGGCGATCGCAGTCGGCGGCAGCGCCGCTGCGTTCGGCGCGGGCTCCGGCGCTTCCCTGCCGCCGGATAGGAAACTGACTGCGCGTCTTTGCGACGAGCTCGGCGATGACGCAAAGCGCGTGGCCGTTGCGAGCTTCGACGACCACCCACCCCCGGCCGGACCCGAGAAGGCGGTTGCCGCCGACATGCAGAGCGCGCCGCTGTTGGCTCGCGCGCGGGGGCTCGGCGTCGACGTCGCGGCGATGCTGATAGTTGCCGAGTCCGTCGCCGGGAATCAGCTCACGAAGGACGAGCTCGAAGACCTGGAGAGGACAGCGGGTCGAGCGGCCGCAAGGGCACTACTCTCACCCTAAGGTCGAGGCTTAGTCTTGGTCCTCGCGGCGTCGATCCGCGGCGAACTGGCGACGCAGCTCAGCGAGATCGCGGGCGACGCGGTCGATCTGATCCTCGACCTCTTCCAGGCGATGCGAAAGCGAGCGGACCCGTCGCTCGAGCCGTTCGAGGTCCCCCGCCGAGGGCAGGTTGAGCGCGCTCATCGCCGCCTGCTGAGCCTCGAGCGCCTTCTCGCGTGCCCCGAAAGCAGCGGCGACGGCGTTCTCCAGCACCTGGCTATCGAGCAAAGCTTGGGCGACCTCGCCAATCACCTGCTCGCTGCGCGCCCGCAGCCCGTCCGGGTCGTCGTAGTCCATTGACAGGAGCTTAACCGGCCGCATCCGACTTGCCTGAAATGCTGCCGGCGCGGGATGAGACCAGCGTTGATTAAGGCCTTGTTGGGGGTAGGGGTGAGCCGTTGCGCACCCCCTGGCAAGCAAGTAGCTTGGACGAGCCCGTTGCGCAGGGGGAGTGGCGAAATGGGCACGGTCCGCAACGGCGGACCCGGGGGCGCCGGGATATGAGACACAAGCTTGCACTGACCATCGCTCTGGCCAGCTTCGGCGTCGTCACGGCGCTCGGCGTCGGCTTTGCCGGAGCCGACGGGACGGAAGGAGTCTCGCCGGCGACCGGGACCGGCGGCTCGCTGGGCACTGCCGAACTGCCTCTGACGAGCACTGAATGCACGAACGGCATCGACGACGACGGCGACGGCACGGTCGACGCGGAAGACCCGGGCTGCGCAGAATCGTCGGGGGCCAGCGAGGAACCGCAGGCGCAGGAAGCTCCCCAGCCGGAAGTCCCCGCCGAAACGGCGCCGAACGGCTTCCAGGCCGGCAGCACGATCCATGCCGGGGGCGACGTCCACCGCAACCAGAGCATCGGCGACGCCAGCGGGGGTGGCGGGCACTCGGGCGGCGTAAATGCGCCCAGCGCGACGGGGGGAATCCAGCTGCCCCATAAGAGCGCGAGCGGCGGAGTGCAGTACGGCAGCGGCGGCACCCCGACGGGCGCCAACCCGACGACGACCATCGCCTCCTTCGGCGCCGCCCCCCTCGGGGTCCCCAACTTCGTCATCGACTCCTTCGAGATCCCGCCCTTCCTGCTGCCGATCTACCAGGCCTGCGGCACCGAGTACGGCGTCCCCTGGGAGGTGCTGGCGGCGATCAACAAGCTGGAGACGAACTTCGGCACCAACCTGGGCACCTCGACCGCCGGCGCGATCGGCTGGATGCAGTTCCTGCCTTCCAGCTGGCAGGCCTACGGGCTCGACGCCAACGGCGACGGGCACAAGGACCCCTACAACCCGGTCGACGCGATCTGCGCCGCCGCCCACCTGCTCAAGGTCGACGGCGCCGCCCACGACCTCTACGGGGCGATCTTCTCCTACAACCACGCCGACTGGTACGTGCAGGAGGTACTGGCCAACGCCCGCGCTTACGGCAAGCTGCCGCCCGACCTGGTCGGCTCGCTCACCGGCCTCACCGAGGGCGCCCACTTCCCGGTCGCCGCCGACGCTCGCTACGCCGACGACCTCTCGACCCGGGAAGCGCTGCGCCGCGGCGGCGACTCCAGTTCGGCGGGGGCGGCTGCCGACCTGATCGCCTCCTCGCCGACGCCGCGCGGAATCAACATCTTCTCCCACCAGGGGGCGCCGGTCGTCGCCGTCAACGACGGCGTGATCAAGGCCCTCGGCAGCTCGCCGAAGCTGGGCCGCTACATCGTCCTCGAAGACGCTTACGGCAACCGCTACATCTACGCCGAGCTGGGCCAGATCGTCCGTGCCGGAGGCGGTGTCCTGCCGCCCACCTCGACCGCACAGCCGCTGGTCGACAGCCAGAACCTGCGCCCCCGCCTGCGCGCGCTACCGGGGCGAGCGACGAAGCAGCCGGGCAGCGATGCGGAAGGCTCCAAGCAAACCCTCAAGGTTGGGTCGAGGGTCGTCGGCGGGGCCGTGATCGCCCGGGTCGGCAGCGCCGCCGAAGGCGTCGACCCGCACATCAACTTCTCGATCTCGCCGGCGGGGGCAGGCGCCAACAGAATCGACCCGAAGCCGATCCTCGACGGCTGGAAGCTGCTCGAAGCGACGGCGATCTACCGCGCCAACGGCAAGAGCCCGTTTGCCGACACGCTCAGCGTCAGCGGCGTCCTCCTTCTCCCCAAGGAGGCGCTCGAGCGACGCGTGCTGCACGACAAGAACCTCTCGATCTACGACTGCGGGCGCAGCGACATCGCCTCCGGCCGCATCGACCGTCGCCTGCTGGCGATGCTCGAGTACCTGGTCTCGAAGGGGTTCCGGCTGACGATCACCTCGCTCGAGTGCGGCCACAGCACCCTGACCAGCTCCGGCTATGTCTCCGAGCACTCGACCGGCGATGCCGTCGACATCGCCGCGATCGACGGCGTGCCGGTGACCGGGCACCAGGGACCGGGGACGCTCGCCGACGCGTTGATCAAGACCGTCCTGCGCCTGCAGGGGACGATGCACCCGCACCAGGTGATCTCGCTCGAGGACCTGCCCGGGGAAACCAGCTTCGCGCTGTCCGACCATTACGACCACGTCCACGTCGGCTACTCGCCCGGCTTCGAAATCGAATACATCAGCCCGTTCCTCTCGGCGACGACCGGGCGCATCGACCAGGGCGTCGACTTCACCGGCACCGGGCCGATCGCGGCGGTCGGCGACGCGGTCATCCTCGCCACCGGGGCGCCCGGCTGGCCGGAAGGAGGCGGCGTCCTCTACAAGCTGCTCAGCGGCCAGCGCGCCGGCCAGGTCATCTTCGTCTACGAGGGCGTGAAGGCGACGGTCCACGCCGGCCAGCACGTCGTCGCCGGCGAACAGATCGCGACCTTCGTCCCCGGCGGCTCGATCGAGATGGGCTTCGCCGACGCCAGCGGCGTGCCGCTCAGCCACGGCGAATACGTCGAGGGCAAGGAAACGACCTGGGGGCGCGAGATGGCCTCCTTCCTCACCTCGATCGGCGGCGCCAGCGGCCTCTCCCCCAGCCTCGGCGAGCTCTCGCCCGAGAAGTGGAACCGGTTGATCCGCCGCCTCGGCGAAATCGAAAACCCCGAAGTGCCCACGGGCCCCCATCGGGGCGTTGACTGAGGCCTCGAAGCTCTTCGGCTTCGTCCAGCTCGACCTCGCCGGCGCGCTCCCCCTGGCCGATGGCCGCTACGTCGCGCGCGACGACGGCGAGGAGACGGTGCTGGTGATCGAAACGCTCGGCGCCCCGGCTCCCTCGCGCCGCCGCCGACGCCGGCCGCGCGAAAGCGATGCGAACGGCGACCCGGCGACCCTGCCCCTAGCTCGGGTCACGGTCATTCGCTCGACCGACTCGTTCGCCACCGCCGAGGACGCCACACGCTGGCTCGAAGCGACCATCGGCGACGAAGCCGCCGCTGACACGCTCGTTACCGCCGGCGTCGCGACTTTGAACCGCGCCCTCCACGTACACGCCGTCGTCAGCAGCGACCCGCACCAACAGGCGGCCTCGCCTGACCGCGCCGCCGCGGTTCGCATCGGCTACGGCCGTGGCGAACAGGTGGCGAGCGGCGAATGGACCACGGCCCGAGAGCTCGACGTCCACGGCGGCGCCTCCCGCCGCCAGCGTCGAGAAGAGGCCCTGCGCCCCCAGGAGCGCACGGCGGCCATCCTCGGCGGCAGGGAACAGCTCGAGGTCTGCGAGACGCTCCTACTCCGGACCCGCGCCGACCTCGACGCCGGCCGAAACCGCGAGGCCGCCCTCCAGCTCCGCATCGCCCTCGACGCGCTTCTCGCGGAGCTCTCCGGCGCCGTGGACGACCCGAGTCATTCCGAGGACATGGCCACGCTCGAATCGCGCCGCGACGAGGCAACAGCCGCAGCCAATTCGGCCATCCAGGGCGATCTCACCGCAACGCAGCTCACACAGGTCGAAGAGCTCACAGCTCTCTGCGAACGGGTCCTGCGACGGCGCCGCGTTTTGAAGGGCTGACGCGGGGATGCTCCCGAACTGGCGGATACTCAAAATGCCGGGCTAATTAGCCCGGCATTTGTCAGGGCGGGAGCATCCCCGCGTCAGCCTCAAAGCACGAGGCGACGAGCAACCACACCGTCGAGCAACGACTCGGCGATCTCGTGCGCTTCGTCCAACACGATCCCCTCAAGCGACGGAATACCGATCACGGTCAGGCCGGCAGCCCTTGCGGCAGTAACCCCCGTAGGTGAATCCTCCAGCGCGACGACAGACGGCCCCGCCTCGACCCCGAGTCGCCGACAGGCCTCGAGGTAGGGATCGGGGGCGGGCTTCGGCGCCGCGACATCGTGGGCGCTGATCACGACGTCGAAGTGGTCGGTGAAGCCGACGATCTCCAGCGAGCGCTGGACGAAGCGCAACGGAGAGTTGGAAACCAGGCCGAGCGGTGTGCCTCTGGTGGAGAGCTCGTGCAAGACCTCGCGGGCGCCGAGCATCGCCTCGACGCCGTGCTCGAGCTCGGCGACGACCAGCTCGTTGAGCTCCTCGATCAGCGCCGCCGCGCGACCGGGCTCGTCCAGCTTCTGTTCGAGGATCCCGCCGGCGATCTCGGCCGACGTCCCGACCAGCTCGCGCTTGTGCGCGGGCGTGAACTCGAGATCGCGGCGCTCGAAGAGATCCTGCTCGGCCCGTGTCCAGACCGACTCGGTGTCGAGGAGCAGGCCGTCGTTGTCGAAGACGACGGCGTCGGGCAGCGGCAGGTCCATTGAGGCCTGAGCATATGGTTGCGGCATGGCATTTCACGTCGAGCTCCGCTCCGAGGAGGGACGCGCGCGGGTCTTCAACCTCGACCGCGGGGAGCTGTTCGCACGGGTGATCGAGCCGTGGGTTGCGGGCCGATCGTTCGAGCTCGCCGAATACGAGTGGCTGCCCAGCCAGAGCTCGCTCACGATCCTCGAGGGCCCGCACCTGGACAACCCTGACCTCGCCTTCGGCCAGGGCTGGTCCAACGCCGAACGCAAGTCCGAGAACGTGACCCGCCGCGAGCTGGCCCAGGCGCCCCCGCCGAAGCTGCCGGATGCCTTCGTCGTAACCAGTGAGCTACCCGAGGTGACCGTGGCGGAGATGCTCGCCGACAGGGACGCGCGCCCCGTCGAGTGGTCGGAGGTGGAGGCGAAGATCGACGGCCGCGACCCGGAGGTCGCGGCCGTGATCCTCGTTGTCAAACAGCCTGAGGCTGAGCCGCGAAGCTGATCGACCTACCCCGCGGCACAACCAGCACCGGGCAGGTCGAGGTTTCCATCTCGTAGTCACTGGCGGCGCTGAGCGTCACCTTGCTCTGTGGCGACTCTGGGCGGGAACCGATGACCAGGAAGTCGACGTGACCCGAGCCGTGCTCGACGACGCTTGCGTCCAGAGCCGCCGCCAGGCTCTCAGCGGTCTCACGCACCGTGGGATCTCCTTCTTCGATCAAGCCGATCGTGTTGATGCTCACCGCCGGGTTGTCGCGCAGGCCGGCGGGGGCTACGGCGATCGCCGCAGGACCGCCGAGCAACAGCTTGTGTGCGGGCCTGCCGGGTGCCACGGTGCCGGGTGCAGTCCGGTACTCGGAGCCGAAGACGATCACGTCGGCGTTCTCGCTCTCGGCCAGTTCGGCGAGGCCGACGCTGGTGCCGGGGTTGACGACGACGTGACGGGGCATCTCTGGCGCCCCAACCGATTCGGCGCCCCGGGCGAGCAGGTCCTCGGCCTCCTTCTGCTCGAGGGCGCCGCCCTGCGAGTGGCGGACGTAGGCGAGCGAGAGCTCTGCCCCGTTGAAGGCGAGCAACCGGCCCAGCGCCAGCGCGTCGCGGTCGTTGTCGGTGTCGTCGTAGGAAACGATGATTTGGGTGGCCATTTTTTGACGCTCCTTTCGTGGGTCGGCCAGGAAGTTCGACCCGATGCTGACACTCACCTTCCATCAGAGCAACTGTTAATGCCTATAGAGTCGATAAGCTTTTCTTATGCTTAGTCCGTCCCGGCTCAACGTCCTGCGGGAAGTCGCGGCCCATGGCTCGTTCTCAGCCGCCGCCGACGCCCTCTCCTACTCTCAGTCGGCCGTCTCCCAGTCGATCGCAACCCTCGAGGGCGAGGTCGGCACGGCGCTGCTCGAGCGCGACCGCGGCGGCATTCGGCCGACGGCCGCGGGCGCCGCTCTCGTGGCCCACGCCGACGGCATCCTCGCCCGCATGGAAGCCGCCGAGAACGAGGTGGCCGCAATCGCGGGCGGCGAGGGGGGCCACCTGCGGATCGCCTCCTTCCCCACCGCGGGTGCGACCCTCCTCCCCCTGGCGATCAACAGCTTCCGCGTCGCCCACCCGGGCGTCGAGGTGACCCTCGCCGAGGGGGAGCCCGACGAGATCGCACCGCGCCTGCGGGCCGGCGAGTTCGACCTTGCGCTGCTCTTCGAATTCGAGGGCGTCGGCGAGCGCCTCGGCACCGGCATGCGCCGCTTCGAGCTGATCGAGGACCCACTGCACCTGGCGCTCCCGGCCACCCATCCGCTGGCGCGTCGCCGCAAGCTCCACCTCGAGGACCTGCGCGAGGAGGCATGGGTGCAGACCTCGGTCAACAGCCCCTGCGCCCGGCACGTCGTGCGCTCCTGCCACGCAGCCGGCTTCGAGCCCCGCGTCGCCTTCGAAAGCGACGACTACCAGACGGTCCAGGGCCTGGTCGCCGCCGGGGTGGGCGTCGCCCTCATCCCCCAGCTGGCGCTCTCCGCCGTCCGCTCCGACATCCGCATCCGCGCCCTCGACCCGAGCAGCCCGGTGCGCAAGGTGCTCGCCGCGACCCGGCGCGGAGCCCCCGTCACCCCGGCACTGGCGACGATGCTCGACACGGTGCGCGAGGCAAGCCGCTCTCTCGCCGCGGCGAATTGACCTCCAAACGCAGAACCGCCCCCGGGGAGAGCACGGGGGCGGTTCCTCACTCGTCGTTGCCGGGCCCACGGGGGAGGGGGCGGCCCGGCCCGTCGCTAGGCGGTGCTTCCGACTGGGGGCGCCGGAGCCGCCGCACCGACTCCGTCCGGGTAGCCGAGCGAAGGCACGTCGGACGGGTACACCTCGTGACCGTGGACGGCGATGTCGCCCTCCTCCATTTCGGCCTCGGTCATCCGCAACGGCACGAACAGGCCGACGACCTTGAGCAGGATGTAGGTCATGATCGCGCTGAAGGCGATCACCCATGCGGCCGTGTAGGCCTGGACCCAGAGGAGGTGCAGCCCGCCGCCGGAGATCAGGCCTTCGTGTTCGCCGGCCATCAGGTTGTTGGCAAAGATGCCGACCAGGAGGCCACCGGCGACGCCGGCGAAGCCGTGCGTGTACACGACCCCGAGCGTGTCGTCGACGTTGCGGAAGGGCGCCGTCCGGCTCAGGTAGTTGAGCGCCAGGTAGACGATCGTCGAGGCGACGACGCCGATGATGATCGCCCCCCAGCCGTTGACGAAGCCGGCGCCGGGGGTGATCGCGACGAGGCCGACGATCATGCCGTTGACCGATCCGATCAGGCTCGGCTTGCGGCCCGTGATGTAGTCGAGGGCGACCCAGACGAGGAAGGCGACCGCGGTGCAGATGTTGGTGTTGAGCAGTGAGGCGGAAGCGATTTCGCCGGCGCTGTACCAGTCGCCGCCGTTGAAGCCGTTCCAGCCCATCCACAGCAGACCGGCGCCGACGGCGACCATCGCCAGGTTGTTCGGCGCATCGACCTCGCGGTCGCGCTGCAGCCGCGGTCCGATCACAGCTGCGGCGACGAAGCCCGAGACACCGGCGGCGAGGTGGATCACGTAACCGCCGGAGTAGTCGACCGCGCCCTGCTGAGCGAAGAAACCGCCGCCCCAGATGAGGAAGGCGTTGACCGTGTAACAGAGCAGCGTCCAGAGCGCGACGAACGGGATCCACGCCTTGAAGTTGATCCGCCCGAGCACGGAGCCCAGCATCAGGATCGGCGTGATCGCCGCGAAGACGATCTGGAAGTAGGCGAGCGTCGACTGCGGGAAGAGGAATTCTTCTTCCGCAAGCTCAGGGATGTGCGCCTGCTTCAGCAGATCGGCGCTGCCCAGAATCGATTCCGGCTTACCCAGGAAGTTCCCGAAGAAGCCGCTATTCGAGATCGCGTGAATCGGCTCGCCGAAACCCATCTTGAAGCCGACAAGCACCCAGAGAACGAGCACGATCGCGAAGGCGACGAACGCCATCATCATCGAGTTCACCGACCACCGCTTCTGCATCACCCCGCCGTAGAGCACAACCAGGCCGGGAATGCTCATCAGCCCCACCAGGGTCGCGGCGGTCATCTGCCACGAGTTGGCGCCTTCGTTCAGCCAATCCATAAGAAGAGTTAGTTCCTTTCTCGACTAGATGCTTCTCGGACCACTGAACCCTCCCGCCGAGAGGCCCGCGCCACTACGTACACGTGTCTAAAGATCGGCGCCGAATCTTCGCCACGCTGGCGCGATGTCGGCCTGGGCGGGCCGTATAACCTGCCTCCCATGCCTCTCGAAGGGCACTACGCGCGGCAGACGACGCCGCTCTACAAGCTGAGCTCGCGAGAGATCAAGGCCGCACTGGTCGCCCTACTGGTGACCGTCGTTGCGATGCTCGGCGTCGTCTTCGCCACCGTCGGCAACAGCAACCCTCCAACCCCGAGGGGCTGCATCCACGCCGAAGTCGCCGGGATCGTCGGCGCCGAAATCATCAGCGGTTGCGGTGCAGAGGCGAAGGCCAAGTGCGCCCACGCCGCCCTCTTCGACTCGCCGCGGGCCAACACGGTCGTCGCCGAGTGCGAACAGCAGGGCGTCAAGTTCTGAGCCGCGCCACCGCCTAGTCCCCTGCATCCCGGCGAGGCTACCCACGGGCTCTCGGCTCTTGGGAAAGTCAGGGCTAGCCCGCGCTACTCGCGATTGGGCCCCAAAAAGACGAAACCCCTGCTGCGGCATGATCGCAGCAGGGGCCTCCGAAATCTCCTGGACTGGTTAGACGGGAGAGCTACGACCCAAAGCTGTTTAGCTAGTCGCCCGTCTTTTCATCGAGTCTCATGAGAGCCTTCCTTTCCAGCTGCTCGTAGACTGCTATTGCGTAGCTTATCGGCACGATGGTCAGAATCAATAGGCTCGGTCACCACGTCCATCCAATTTCAACCTCCTCGCCAACCGGGAGTTGCGCCACCTTCTCTTGGATTTCAATGCGCCCGTCCCTGCGTTTGCCATACAACTTGCGGGCTGGCTGGCCCTTTAAACGAAGCTCGATGCTCGTGGGGTCCGAGCCAGGAGGCCAGATGATGTGCAGCACCCGGGGATGATCAGCCTTCGTTCTTGCTTCAATGCTGACCGACTCGTGGGCTGTGGGGAAGCGTCCGACCGAGTCTCGTTCGACAAACCATTCGAGCATGTCGCCACGGCAGTGCTCCTCGTCAAGCGAGTAAATGACCTTCTCTCCATTGCGGATCGGGAACCGGTGGATCGTCTTGGCATCGATCCACTGGTCGCCCTCTGAGCGTCGCCATTTGCCATCGAAGCGCACGACTCGTCCGCTTCCGCTGCTCCAGTCGGCAATTGTGGAGACATCGTTGCGGGTGAACCGGAGTTGCTCGGTCACGCGCGTCGTAGCTTGCTCGCGATCGATGAGATCCCATTCATTGATCTGCCAAACGACTTGATAGGGGCGGTCGCTAATGGCGTCAGCGGCAAGCTGCCGCACCTCGTCGAAGTCGATGCGATGCCCGCGATCACGAAGTAGCGCGAAAGCCGTAGCCCCCAGGAGGGCGAGAATCACGGAGTCAATGAGCTCCCGCCTCGGGCTCCCGATGACTTCAGCGATCAAGACCCCCGCTGCGATGACCATGATCAGCAAGACGTCCAGGTTGGTCCAAATGAATCCCCTGAGCGCCTTGATCTTCCCCGGCCCTTTCACGGCGCGTGACCTTATCTGTTCCCAATGACGGTCGCTCCCAAGGAAACTCCACCCCGCAATCCAGGAGGTGCCAGCCTCACGGGGGTCGCTTTTGGCTTTCTAAAGGGAAAACTACCGCCTGCTTCTAGGACAACGCCGCGACCAGGGCACCCAGCTCGGCGTCGACCTCGCCTTCGAGCTTGACCGTCGCCTCGGCGTCATATGGAGTCGAACCCTTGGTGACGATCGCCAACCTGCCGCCGCGTTCGAGGGTCTGTCCCGGCAGGGCGGCCACCGGGTAGACGGCGAGCGAGGAGCCGATGCAGAGCATCAGCTCGGCGTTCGCCGCCAGCTCGTAAGCGCGGGACATCGCCGACTCCGGCAGCATCTCGCCGAAGAGGACGACGTCGGGCTTGACCGGACCGCCGCAGGCATCGCAGACGGCGATGCCGTCGGCGTCGAAGAGGCCGTCAACCTCCTCGATCCCATAGCCGGCGCCACACCGGCGGCAGGTCGAAGTCTCGATCGAGCCGTGCACCTCGACCACCTCGCGCGAGCCGGCCGCCCGGTGCAGGCGGTCGATGTTCTGGGTGATCACCCCGTCGAGCAGGCCGCGGCCTTCGAGCTCGACGAGCGCTTCGTGCCCGGCATTGGGCTTCTTGTCGCCAAGCGAGTGGAAGCGCGGCCGGTAGTAGGACCAGAAGCGCGCCGGGTCGCGCTCGAAGACGTCGATGTGGGCGACCTCCATCGGGTCGACGTTCGCCCACAGCCCGGTCTCCGGCGTGCGGAAGTCCGGAATCCCGGAGGGAACCGAGATCCCGGCGCCGGTCAGCGCCACCGTCGAGCGCGACTCGCGAATCAGCTCCGCAAGCCACTCCACTCCTGTGGCCTGGGCTACCTGCCGCTCCATCTCGGTGTCCGCTTGCCGAGGAAGGCGGCGATGCCCTCCTTCGCGTCCTCGCTGCCGAAGGCGGTCCCGAAGCCCCGCTTCTCGGCCTCGATCCCCTCGTCGAGATCGCCAGCGTGCGAAACGAGCTTGATCTGCTCGACCGCGACCGGCGCCTGGCCGGCCAGCTTGCGGCCCCACATCAGGGCGGTCTCGAACAGCTCGTGATCGGGGACAACGCGGTTGGCGAGGCCCGAATCGAGCGCATCGCCGGCGAGGATCGCGTCGCCGACTAGGTTCATCTCAAGCGCCTTGTTCGGTCCGACCAGGCGCGGCAGGCGCTGGGTGCCGCCGAAGCCGGGGATGATCCCCAGCTTCACCTCGGGCTGACCGAAGACCGCCGCCTCGGCGGCGATCCGCACGTCGCAGGCCATCGCCAGCTCGCAACCTCCGCCGAAGGCGAGCGCGTTGACGGCGGCGATCGTGGCGACGCGCGCCTGGCCGAAGTCGCGCAGCAGCGCGTGGGCGGTGTGGATCAGCTCCTCGCCGCCGCTCTCGTCCATCTGCGTGAAGGCCTTGATGTCGGCGCCGGCGGAGAAGACGACGGGAACGGAGGAGGCGATCACCATCGCGCCGATGCCGTCGGCCGCCTTGACCTTCTCCCAAACCGTCTTCAGGTCGCGGATCACATCTGGCGAGACCGCGTTCATCGGCGCGTTCGCCAGCCAGGCGACGGCAACCTCGCCGCGCGTCTCCAGCTTCACCGTCTCCGGCTGGTCGCCGTCGTCGGGCTGTGGATAGGGGTAGAAGCCCTGGCCGCTCTTCATCCCGTGGCGACCCTGGGCGACGAGGCGGCGCAGCAGCGCGGGCGGCGCGAAGCGATCGCCGTAGCGCTCCTGCAGGCCCTCCATCCGCTCCAGGACGACGTCCAGGCCCTCGACGTCAGCCTTCCAGAACGGCGGCAGCAGTCCCCTGCGTGGGTCGAGGCCGGCTCCGGCCATCATCCCCACGTCGATGTCGCGTACCGAGCAGACGCCCTCCTCGACCAGCAGGCATGCCTCGATCAGCGCCCGGCAGGTGAACATCGCGACCATTTCCTCGGCGTCGGGCTCGCCCTCGCCGGGGACGTTCTGCTCGCCGTCCTTGAAGAACCCCTCGCCACCGGACTTGGCGCCAAGCTTGCCGTCGGCGACCAGTTGCTGCAGTCCCCTGTGGACGTAGAAGGCCTCGCCGTAGGAGTCGGCCAGGTGCTCGGCGACGTGCAGGACAGTGTCGAGGCCGAGCAGGTCGGTCAGGAAGAAGGGGCCCATCGGCGCCAGCTGGGCCCCCGCGATCGCCTCGTCGATCGCCTTCAGTGAGAGACCCTGCTCCTCCTGGGCGCGCCAGATCTCGCCGATCGTCGCCATCAGGATGCGGTTGACGACGAAGCCCGGCACCTCACCGCAGACGATCGGCTGCTTCTTGATCGCCTGGGCGAAGTTGTAGGCGACGGTGGCGGTCTCCTCGGAGGTGTCCTCCCCCGCGATCACCTCGACCAGGGGCATCACCGAGGCCGGGTAGAAGAAGTGGAAGCCGACGACCTTGTCCGGACGCAGTGTCGTCTCCCCCATCTCGGCGATCGAGAGCGAGGAGGTGTTGGAGGCGAGGATCGCGTGGCCGGGCGTCGCCGCGTCGAGCTCGCGGAAGACGGCCTGCTTGATCTCCATCCGCTCCGGCACCGCCTCGACGACGAAGTCGACGTCGCCGAACTCCTCGTAGGTGGTCGTCCCCGTGACCCGCCCCATCACCTCGGCGAGGCGGGCGTCGGCCTGCTCCTGGCTCAGCTTCTCCTTCTTGACCAGGCGCGCCAGCTGACCCTCGGTGACGTCGCGCGCCTTCTCGAGCGCGGCGTCGACGAACTTCTGGTCGATGTCCTTGACGACTACGGGAATGTCGGCGGCCGCGATCGCCTGCGCGATCTCGCCGCCCATGGTGCCGCCGCCGACGACGGCGGCCTTGGAAACGAACATTGGCTGAATTCCTCCAGGTGGGGGGCCGGCGAAGGCTACAGCCGCACACAATCAGGGGGTGTCTGAGTTTTCCCACCACATAGGGGGGATAAGCTCAGACACGCCCTCCAGAGTGGCTCGTCTTCTGCCGATAGCTGTCTTTCATGCTTCGGCGGGGAACAGTTTTGCTTGGTGTTTGTGCGTGTTTTGCGCTAAATGCGATCCCAGCCTTCGCCGCCGTGCCGCAGGCGGAGCTGCTGCCGAGCGGCAGGGCGGTCGCGCCTGCCTCCGCCCCTCCCGCGGTCGAGGCGATGATCGAAGCCGCAAACCGCATTCGCCACCGGCCCTATGTCTGGGGCGGCGGACACCGCAGCTGGAATTCGCGCGGCTATGACTGCTCGGGCTCGGTCAGCTACGTGATGCACGCGGCGGGGCTACTCGAATCGCCGCTCGACTCGACCGGCTTCATGCGCTGGGGCGGCGGCGGCGCGGGCAGCTGGGTGCGCATCTATGCCAACCGCGAACACGTCTTCGCCGTGATCGCCGGCCTGCGCTGGGACACCTCGATGACGGACGACGGGGACCGCAGCGGTCCCGGTTGGAGCGAATACATGCGCTCGACGCGCGGCTTCCGCCTGCGCCACCCGCTCGGCGTCGAACACGCAATCCCTCTCTCCGGCTAACCGGCCGACGCCTGGACAAGACGCGCGACCGATCCTTGTACCGCGGTACAAAGCCATCGCGGGCCGATTGCCATTACTCTGCAATCCCCCTCTGACGGGGGATGCAGGAGGACCGGATCAACCGCGCCCACCCGGGCGCTTCGCCGAGTGAGGAACCGAGAAAGCGATGACACGTATTCGCCAGCAGAACGTAACCGCGGCCCAGTGGAGCTCCAACGGGGAGGCGCTCGGCACGCTTGACCTGACCCAGCCGGAGAACCAGCATTTCGGCGCCAATGTCTTCTCCGTCGCCGTGCAGCGGGAACGACTGCCCGACAGCGTCTTCGACAGCCTGCGGAAAGCACTCGAGAGCGGCGAGGCGATCGACGCCGAGACGGCCGACACCGTCGCCGCCGCGATGAAGGACTGGGCGCTGGAGAAGGGCGCCACGCACTTCACCCATGTCTTCCAGCCGCTGACCGGCTCGACCGCCGAGAAGCACGACTCCTTCTTCGAGCCGAAAGGCGGCGAAGGAAAGGCCCTCGCCGGCTTCTCCGGCAAAGAGCTGATCCAGGGCGAGCCCGACGCCTCGTCTTTCCCGACCGGCGGCGTCCGCGCCACCTTCGAGGCGCGCGGCTACACCGCTTGGGACCCGACCAGCCCCGCCTTCATCCTCGAGAACCCGAACGGCTCGCTGCTCTGCATCCCGACCGCCTTCGCCTCCTGGACCGGCGAGGCGCTCGACGCGAAGATCCCGCTGCTGCGCTCGATGGACGCGCTCTCGCGCTCCGCAATCAAGGCGTTGAAGCTGCTCGGCGACGAGGAGAGCAAGCGTGTCTTCACCACCGTCGGGCCCGAGCAGGAGTACTTCCTGATCGACGAGCAGTACTACTTCGAGCGCCCCGACCTGATCTCGGCCGGGCGCACGCTGTTCGGCGCCAAGCCGCCGAAGGGCCAGGAACTCGACGATCACTACTTCGGCACGATCCCCGAGCGCGTACTCGCCTTCATGCTCGAGTCCGAGCTGGAGCTGCGCAAGCTCGGTATCCCGGTCAAGACCCGCCACAACGAGGTCGCGCCCGGCCAATACGAGATTGCGCCGGTCTTCGAGAACTCGAATGTCGGCTCCGACCACCAGCAGCTGACCATGCGCGTACTGGAAAGTGTCGCCCGCCGCTACGGCCTCGTCTGCCTGCTGCACGAGAAGCCCTTCGCCGGCGTCAACGGCTCAGGCAAGCACAACAACTGGTCGATGGGAACCGACACGGGCAGCAACCTGCTCGAGCCGGGCGACACCCCCGCTGACAACATCCACTTCCTCTTCTTCTGCGCGGCGGTGATCCAGGCCGTCAACAAGCACCAGGGCCTGCTGCGCGCCTCGGCCGCAAACATCGGCCAGGACCACCGGCTTGGCGCCAACGAGGCACCGCCGGCGATCATCTCGATCTTCCTGGGCAGCGAGCTGGAGAAGGTCTTCGACGCGATTTCGACAGGTGAAGGCGATCCGCACACGCCGGCCTCCTTCCTCGACCTCGGCGCCACGGTGCTGCCCTCGCTGCCGATGCACGGTGGAGACCGCAACCGGACCTCACCCTTCGCCTTCACCGGCAACAAGTTCGAGTTCCGGGCGCTCGGGTCGAGCCAGTCACTCGCCTTCCCGAACACGGTCCTCAACACGATCGTCGCCGAGGCGATCGACGAGATGGCCGAGAAGCTGGGCGAGAAGACGAGCGGCGGCAAAGACGCCGCTGAGGCGGTCGCCGAAATCGTCAAGGACTCCTACCTCGCCAACAAGCAGATCGTCTTCGGCGGGGACAACTACTCCGAGGAGTGGCACGCCGAGGCCGAGCAGCGCGGGCTTAAGAACCTGAAGACGACGCCCGACGCGCTGCCGGAGATGCTCAGCGAGCAGACCGTCGCCGCCTTCGAGAACTACAACGTGCTCTCCGAGCGGGAGCTCGAGTCGCGCTTCGAGGTCGCGGCCGAGCAGTATGCGCTGCGAGCCAACATCGAGGCCGAGACGACGTTCTCGATCGGCAAGACGATGATCCTGCCGGCTGCCCTGCGCTACCTGGCGCTGATCGCCGAGGCCGGTGTCTCCTCGCTGGAGACGGGCCTGCGCGAGCTGACCGACGAGCTGGTCGGCGCGCTCGACGAGCTCGAGGCGGCCAACTCCGAACCGGCCGAGCTGGAGGGCATCGAGGGCGCGATCCACGCCCGCGACAAGCAGCTCGCGGCGATGACAGCCGTACGCGAGGCGGCCGACAAGCTCGAGAAGGTCGTCGCCGACGACCTCTGGCCGCTGCCGAAGTACGAGGAGATGCTCTTCATCAAGTAGGACGGCGTCCTGGGGCGCCTCTAGCCTCGGGGCGATGGATCGGGTCGTCGAGGGCCTCGGCCCCGAGTCACGAGAGCAGGTCGGCGCGCTGCGACGCGCCGACCGCTTCTTCTGGCTGGATCTCAGCCTGAAAGAAGCAGAGAACAGCGGGCTCGCCGCCCTGCTCGACATCCCCCACAACGCGCTGAGGCCCCTGCTCGATTTCGCACCTGGAACTCCTCCCTCGAGCAAGGTCCAAATCGACAGCGAGCGCGTCGTGTTCGGCTTCGACTGCTTCCTGGAGAGAACGACCGCCGATGACGACGATGGCGGATTGCGCACGATCGAGGTTCATCTGATGGTTCACGGCAACTATGTACTTACCGTGCACGAGGAGGCGGTCTCGCTACCGAGGAAGCTCTCGATCCACCTGCCGGAGGGCCGCAGCGAGCAGTACGTCGTCTATGCGGTGCTCGACGCGATGGTCGCGACTGCCTTCGACGCCTTGGACCAGGCCGAGGCTGCCCTGGAGGGACTGGAGGTAGCCTCCGCAGACATCAAGAACGCGCGGCTGCGAATGGCCACTCTGCGCGCAATCAGCCGGCGCCTGGCAGCGATGCGGCGGCGAATTGGGCCCCAGCGCGGCATTTTTGAGCGGATCAGCGAGGAGATCACCCGGATTGAAGGCCTCGATACCGACAGCGAGCGGTATTTCGAACGGATCTACGGGCAGCTCAACCGGCTGATCGAGGCGATCGACGCTGCGACCAGCGCAATGGCCCAACTGGTGGACCTTCGCCTCAACGAGACCATGTACTGGCTGACGGCCGTCGCAACGATCTTCCTTCCCCTCACGTTTATCACCGGCTTCTTCGGCATGAACTTCAAGTGGATGGTCGACGAGGTCGACACACCCATCGCCTTCTTCGTGCTCGGACTCGGGGTGCCGGCATTGCTGGCAAGCGTCACCTGGTACTTCGTACAACGACGCGGCAACCCGGTTGAACCTGACGACGACCTCGTGCAGCGCTTCCTGCGCACCCTGATCCGCTAGTCACTCCCGAGGGAGGACGCGCATTTTCAGGCCGCCGCGGGGTGAAAGAGTCGGCATCTGGCGGACGGTCATGGCGCGGCCGGGCAGCGCGTCGAGACGCAGGCGCTGCAGCAGCATCGTCGCCACCAGCTTCACCTCGGTCTGGCCGAAGCGCTTGCCGATGCAGATTCGGCTGCCGCCGCCGAAAGGCACGTAGGCCCCGCGCGGCAGCGCCGCCTTGCGCTCGCGCGTGAAGCGCTCGGGGATGAAGGCCTCCGGCTCGGGGAAGACCTCGGGGATGCGATGGCTGGCCCAGGAGCAGTAGTTGACGTAGGTGCCGCGCGTGACCGAGTGACCGTCGAACTCGAAGTCACGCACGGCGCGGCGGGGGCCGATCCAGGCGGGCGGGTAGAGGCGCAGGACCTCGTCGAGCACCATGTCGAGGTAAGGCATCTCGCGCTCGAGCGTCTCGATGTCCGGCGTGCGGCCACCGAGCACCCGATCCTGCTCCTCCTGGAGCTTCTCGATCACGTCAGGGTGCCGAGCCAGCTCGTGCATCATGAAGGTCAGCGTCGAGGTCGAGGTGTCATGTCCGGCGAACATCAGCGTCATCACCTGGTCGCGCACCTCCTTGTCGGAGAATCCCTGTCCCGCGTCGTCGCGGACGGAGAGCAGCAGGCTGAGGATGTCGCGGCGGCTCTCGTCCGGAGTCGCGCGGCGTCGCGCGATCTCGCCGTAAACGATTTCGTCGAGCACAGCCCGGGAGGCGACCATCTTCGACCAGGGCGACCCCGGGCCGCGCAGCAGGCGCAGGTGGAACTCGATGCCGTAGAAGGCGAGGGCGCGCTCGAAATGCTCGGCCGCGGCGGCGCCCTTTCCGGCCTCGTCGGGGTCGAGCCCAAGTAGTGCCCGCATCGCGATCCGCATCGCCAGGCCGCGCATCCACTCATAAATGTCGACGACCTGGCGGGGACGGAGTCGCTCGATCGCCGGCCTTGCCTCTGCGACCATCGCCTCGACCGCCGCCGAGACCTGCTCGCGGTGGAAGGCGGGCATCATGATCTCGCGGGCACGGTCGTGGTAACCGTCGTCGATCGTCAGAAGGCCGTCGCCGAGCAGCGGGATCAGGTCGCCAAAGCTCGACTCGCGCCAGTGGAAGTTCTGCGGGTGAGTGACCGTGATGTAGTGGTTGGCCTCGGGACCGAGCATGAAGACCACCGGGTGGTGCAGCAGTCGCACGCTGAAGATCGGCCCGTACTCTTCGTAGAGCCCGAGCAGGATCGGCAACGGGTCGCTGGTCATCTGGATCGTGCGGCCGAAATCGAAGTTCTGCCGCCCCGGCGGGAAGGAGCCGCGCCGGCGGATCTTCACCTCGCTGCGCAAGTCGTCGAGCAGGCGGCGCGCAGGGTTCGCGCTCATCTGAACGGGCGGCTCGACGCCCCCCACGGGTCTGATCTCGGTCGCCGTCGGCACCGCGACCGATCCTAGCTGGCTAACCGGCCAAAGTGGCTGCAAGCTGGCCGCAGGCGGCGGTGATGTCACGGCCGCGGGTGAGGCGCACGGTTGCGGCGAGACGATGCTCGGCGAGAATCGCGCGGAAGCGCTCGATCCGCTCCGGCGGGGAGCCGTCGTAGGCGCCGGTCGGGTTGTAGGGGATCAGGTTGACCTTGTAGGCGCGCGGGTCGAGCAGCTCCGCGAGCTGACGAGCGTGCTCGGGCAGGTCGTTGACGCCGTCGAGCATCACGTACTCGACGAAGACCTTGCGGCGGCGGCGCGCCCGGTAGCGCTCGCAGGCGGCCAGCACCTCGGCAAGTGGGTAGCGGTCATTGACCGGCATCAATTGCGAGCGCAGGCCGTCATTGGGCGCGTGCAGCGAGAGGGCGAGGCTGACCGGCATCTCGCACTCGGCGAGGCGGTCGATTCCGGGTACCCAACCGACCGTGGAGATCGCCGTCCGCCGGTGGCTGACGCCGAGATCGGGCAGACGCTCACAGGCGCCGAGCACGGCGTCGAGGTTCATCGTCGGCTCCCCCATGCCCATGAAGACGACGTGGTCGATCGCTTCGACCCGGCGGAAATGCAGCGCCTGGTCGAGGATCTCGTCCGCCGTCAGGTTGCGCCCGAACTTCATCCGCCCCGTCGCGCAGAAGGTGCAGGTCAGCGGACATCCCGACTGCGAGGAGAGGCAGACCGAGCGGCGCCCGTCGCGGTAGCGCATCAGCACCGCCTCGAGGGGCAGGTCGTCGTGCGTGCGGAAGAGCGTCTTCACGGTGCCGTCGTCGGACTTCGCCTCCTCGGCCACCGCCAGGGTCGAGAGCGGCACCGCCGCGGCGAGCCGCTCGCGCAGCGCCGACGGCAGGTTCGTCATCTCCCCGTAGGAGCGCGCGCCGCGCGCGACCCACTCCCACACCTGGGTGGCGCGGAACGTCGGCTCGCCGGCCTCGGCGAGGGTCTTGTCGAGCAGCGCGCGGTCGATCGGGCGAGTGTAGGGATGTGTCGTTAGAGACCGGCCGCGTCGGCAAGCAGGTCGACCTGGTCGGGATCGCCGGAGGACGGGAAGAGGACGAGTTCGTCGCAGCCGGCGCCCTCGTAGGCGGAGAGGTACCCCTGGACCGCATCGGTGTCCTTGGCGGCGGCGCCGACGATCATCCCGGCGACCTCCTCGCCCAACCAGGCGTAGTAGTCGCCGAGGCCGCTAACGGCATCCTCTTCGGCCTTCTCCCCAGCGAGAAGTATGCGAGCGCCGTCGTCCGCAGCTCGCCGGACCGGCCCGCCTCGGACCAGGCGGCCTTGGCCTTAGCCGCTCCCTCTGCGTAATCGTCCTCACGGCACCCGACCCACGCCGAGCATGCCTCAGCTGTCCTTTCGATCGCCAGAAAGAGCTCGACGCACTGCCGCGTCGTCGAGACTTTCTACCCGCACGACCTTGTCGCGAGACTTCTCGCCACGGACGATGCTGACCTTCGACGGGGCGACTCCGACGCTTTTGGCGATCAGGCGGCAGAGCGCTTCGTTGGCCTTGCCGTCGACCGGTGGCGCGGAGACGCGCGCCTGCACGATGCCGTCGCGCATGCCAATCAGCTCGTCTCGCGAGGCCCGCGGTTGCAGGCGCACCTCGATTGAGCAGTCCTCGCCCATACCCACCAGATTAGAGTCGATCAATCGAGTGAGCGTTCTGGAACTCTTCGCCGGGCCTAGAAGGACAATCGCCCCGACCCATCGGGGCGATTGTCTCCGCATTCATGACTCAGCGACATCGAGTCAATTAGTGATGTAGGTGGGTTCTAAGGCCGTGCTCGAAAAGTCGGCCTTTGCTACTGCAGGGCAGAACAATCCTTTGACCTTATGGATTTCCCGTTCCACAACCGTGACGTCTCCATTGGCCTGTGGCGATAATAATGGCCCACGGCCAGTGCCTTCCGCACCTTCACCGTTGTAGACGCAATGGATGCCACTGCAGTTGACTTCTAATTCGGATTCGCCGGTCAGTTGGGCAGTTTCGTGGCCTGTCTTTAACACTTCGATCACTCCGGTTTCCGTGAGATGGGTGATCGTACAGCCACTAGAACAGTTAGTGTAGGTATTTACCCCCACGAACACGAGTGGACTGCCTAAGGATGATCCTTCGACGTCACCTAACGATAAAATATCGCATTCGATGGTGAGAGTAGACGTTAACAGTTTAGCCTTTTGTATAGTTGTCCCGTGGATATGTTCAATAAACGATCCTTCAGGACATACTTCAACATCTTCTTTACACAGCGCCGTAGATTCGGCGGCGGCTGATGACACTCCCAGAACGCCCATCCCGACCATCGCTGCGATGAAGCCTACGCTGACGACCTTGATCGCTCTCATTGCACATCCTCCTTTTCGGCATGGCGCCGAGTTGGCTTCGGAGGCACCATTCAACCAACCTGGTTCCGCCCACTCAATGGAATGCAGACTCGGCTGCACGTTTAGCCTGCAAACGCCAGGACGCATCAGTGGCGCATGCGCGCTTCTGCACCAGATAGCCTCGATATAGGCACGGTTTGAGTACATCTAAACCTAGAATCAGGACAGAGTCGCTCATCGACGACAGGGTGTACAGTGCGGACGTGGGTAACCCTGACGGCATCGAAGCGCTGACCGAGGCGATCGGCCGCTACAACGACGCCTGGAACGCCCAGGACCTCGACGCGATCGTCGCCATGCACGCGCCCGACATGGTCTTCGCCAACCACACAGCCGGCGAGTCGGCACAGGGCGAGGAGGTACGCGCCCACATCGCCAGGATCTTCGAGGCCTGGCCCGACATGAAGTTCGAGACACGCCGGCTCTACGTTCGCAACGGGGTCGTCACCCAGGAGTGGACGGCGACGGCCACCCACACGCAGACGATGCGTCGCGGCGAGATCGAAGCGCCGCCGACCGGCCGCAGCGTCAGCTGGAACGGCGTCGACGTAATCCCCTTCGAAAACGGCTTGATCAAGCGCAAGGACGTCTACTCGGACTCGGTTTCGATCCTGCGCCAGGTTGGGCTGCTCGACTGAGCGTCCCAAACGAGGCTCAGCGGCGGAGGCGGCTGCGCAGGAACGCCGGCCAGGCCCGCGGGCGACGCACGGCGGTGAGGACGATCGGCATCGCGTCGAAGTAAGAGACGCGTTCAGTGGCCAAGCCATCCTGGCCGACGACGAAGCGATCGACCGCGTCCCAGGAAATCGGCTTGCCACCGGCAACACCGGATAGCGTGAACTCGATCAGCACGCCGTCGTCGGTCGCGCCCCAGCGATGCACCTCGGCGGTCAGACCGGCGATCGACTCGAAGAGAGCGGCGAATTCCCGCTGCCCGTCCGCGAGCGTGTGAGTGGTCGGCATCATCGGCGTGACCAGGCGAACCCGCTCGGCGAGCACCGTGCTCAGCCCAGCGGGAGTCGGGGCTTTCCAGTACTCGGCGAAACGACGCGCGAAATCAGCCGCAGCCTCCTCGTTCACGCCGTCGCTCCGGTGCTCGGGAGCTCGCTGAGCAGGCGGTCTATCGCCCGTCGCGCGTGCTCGAAGGCGGCCCGGTCGCCACTGAGGCGGTAGCGGGAGTTGGCGGCCATCACGACCGCATAGAGCTCGAAGGCGAATTGAGCCGGCTCGGCCGCCCTGGCGATCCGAGCCTGGCGCTCGAGCTCGCCCAGCCAGGCATCGAGCGCCGCGGCGATGGCGTCGCGCACGGGGCCGGGGCGATCGTCGTACTCGACGGAGGTCGCAGCCCAGAAGCAGCCTCCCGAATAGGCATCGCGGTCCAGGTGCGCCAGGTAGGCGTCGATGATCGAGCGAAGGCGCGGAGCGCCCTCGGGGGCGGCGAGCGCGGGCTCGATCACAGCCGCGGCGAAGCGCCGCGCGGCCGTCTCCACGGCGGCGAGCTGCAGCTCCTGCTTGGAGCCGAAATGTGCGAAGAGACCGCTCTTGCTCATCTCCAGCTCAGCCGCCAAGCGACCGATCGTCACCCCCTCGAGCCCCTCCACCGAGGCGAGATCGACGGCGCGTCCGAGTATCGCGGCCCGCGTTGCCGCTCCCTTGCCGTCCAGCAGGGTCGGCTGACGATCTCTGACCGCACTCTGCACCCAGCCAGGGTATCGAAAAGCACGAACGTTCGTTCAGTAGTAGGCTCGTCCTCCCGAGCAACGCGAACTTTCGAGGAGGCGACATGGCAGGACACGCGGTGAAGAAGATCGACGAGATGGAGGCGATCTATGGAGGCGCCTTCAAGCGGGTGCGAGCGGAGTTGGGGGTCGAGTCGTTCGGCATCCAAATCATCGACCTGCCCCCGGGTTTCGAGAACTATCCCGAGCACGATCACTCCGAAGACGGCCAGGAGGAGGTCTACCTGGCGCTGCGCGGGAGCGGCGATATCGAGATCGAGGGAGAGCGCTCGCCCCTCGACTCCGACCACATTGCCCGCGTCGGCTCCGGCGTCAAGCGCAAGGTCTGGCCTGGTCCCGACGGTATCCGCCTCTTGATTGTCGGTGGCGTACCCGGCGGCACCTACGAGGCGCCCTCGATCTCCGAGCTCGGCGAACCGGACCCGATGGCCTCATAGCCCGGGCAGTCGCCGACCGGGACCCGGGGATAGCGGGGATAGCGGGGGTCGGTCCGGGAGCGAAGGCATAGCGAGAAGACCGAGCCGCGCGTGTTCGGCACCAGCTGCTGGTGCGCGCAGCTGTCGCAAAGTCCGGCAACCGACCGATCAGGACGCTTCGCCATCTTGAGGAGAGGCTAGCTTTGCCCCTATGGAGCTGGCCGCCACCCTCTTCGACGCCGACGCACCCGGGCACTCGGCGACCGTCGAGGTGCACGCGGTCATCTTCCGCGCCGAGGACGACGGCTACGCCGTGCTCGAGGTCGAGGATGCGGAGTCGGGCGAGGAGTTCGTCCTCGTCGGCCCGGTGGCCCACCTCGGCACCGGTGACCGCGCCGAAGTCAGCGGCGACTGGCAGACGCACTCCCGCTACGGGCGCCAGCTGCGCGCCCAGGGCGCACTGCCGCTCGATCCAGCCGATCGCGCCGGGCGGATCGCCTACCTGACGACACTTCGCCACATCGGACCGGCGCGGGCGGAGAGACTGGTGGACGAACACGACGAGGGGGTGCTCGGCGCGATCGCCGCCGACCCCGAGGGCGTCCTCGGTGCCCTGCGTGGGATCAGCGCCAACCAGGCGAGTGCCGCAGCAGAGTCCTGGCACGCCAGTCGCGCGGTGCGCGACCTGCACGTCCAGCTCGCCCCCCATGGACTCGCCCACCTCGCCGCGCCGATCCACTCTCGCTTCGGCGAGCGCTCGATGGCGATCCTGCACGAGGAGCCCTACCGCCTCACCGAGGTCGACGGCGTCGGCTTCGCTCGTGCCGACAATATCGCCCTCGCCGCCGGCGTGTCGCCCGAGTCCCCCGAGCGAGCCCAGGCCGCAGCCGCCTACGCCCTTGGCGAGGCCGAGCAGCAGGGCAACAGCTACCTGCCGCTGGCAGAGCTCGCGAGGCGGTCGTCAAAGCTGCTCGGCCTGATCGCCGACCCCGAGGTCCTGAGCGAAGCCCGTGGAGTCACCGTCGAGGACGAGCACGCCTACCGCGAGCCGACCCGCGCCAGTGAGGTCGCGGTCGCCGCCACGTTCGCCGCACGCGTGGCCGCTCCCCCCCACCTGGAGCACGACCCCGGCGAGACGCCGCCCGCCGACACCGAGGGCACCGAGCTGACCGACGAGCAGTGGTCGGCTGTGCGCGCAGCCTTCGGCTCGCGCGTCTCGGTGCTGACCGGCGGACCCGGAGTCGGCAAGACCGCCTGCACACGGGCGATCGTCGAAGAGGCGGAAACGGCCAACCTTCGCATCGCCCTTTGCGCGCCGACGGGGCGGGCGGCACGACGACTCGAGGAGGCGACCGGCCACGAGGCACAGACCATCCACCGCCTGCTCGAGTGGGTGCCTGGACGCGAGCCGGCCTTCAAGCCCGGCCACCCATTCCCCGCCGACATCGCGATCGTCGACGAGTCCTCGATGCTCAACCTGCGCCTCGCAGAGGTCCTGCTCGGCGGCCTCGCCGAGTCGACCCACGTCGTCTTCGTCGGCGACGCCGACCAGCTGCCGCCGATCGGCGCCGGCAAGCCCTTCGAGGACTTGATCGCAGCCGAAATCGCGCCGGTCGTCCGCCTCACTCAGATCTTCCGCCAGGCGGCCCGCTCGATGATCACCACCGCGGCGCACGAGATCAACCGCGGGCGACCGCCGCACCTCGAGCCGGGAGAGGATCAGGAGCACGACTTCTTCTTCGTCGACCGCGTCGACCCCGGGCGGGCCCTGGCGACGGCGATCGAGGTGGTCGCCGAGCGGGCCCCCGGAAGCTTCGGAGTCGACCCGATCCGCGACGTGCAGGTGCTGGCCCCGATGTACCGGGGTGCGGTCGGCATCGACGCCCTCAACGAGGGCCTGCGTGAGCGACTCAACCCCCGCGGCGAGCGCGCGGTCGGAGGGCGCTTCCGGATCGGCGACAGGCTGATCCAGACGCGCAACTCGCACGAGCTCGGCCTGATGAACGGCTCGATCGTCTTCCTCCGCGCCGACGACCCCGACGAGGAGGAGATCATTGTCGAGACCGACGAGGGAGAGCGGCTGGCGATCCCCTACGGCGAGACCGCGACGCTGCGCCTTGCCTACGCGATCTCCGTCCACAAGGCACAGGGCTGCGAGGTGCCGGTCGTCGTCACGATCTGCCACCGCTCGCACTCGCGGATGCTGAGCAGGCCGCTGCTCTACACGGCGATAACACGCGCGCGACGCAGCTGCGTACTGATCGGCGACCGGGCGGCATTGGAGGCGGCGATCCGCCGCGACGACGCCGGCGCGCGCTACTCCGGGCTGGCCGAGCGGCTCGCTGCCGAGGGCGCGCAGCAGGCGCTCTGATCAACCGCCGACGCGCTTGACGCGAAAGCGGTACACGGCGGGCGTCGAATCGCCGATGCCGCTCGCGTTGCGGGCGAAGACGCGCAGCGAGTGCGACCCGAGACCGAAGCGGCGCACGAAACGAGGGCCACAGCGGTGGAAGAGGCTGCCGTCGACCCGGCAGGCAAAGGTCACGCCTTCCTGATCGGAGCCGAAGGCGAAGACGACACGAGCGAGGCGGGTGCGCGTGCGGACGACGTGCGGTGGCTTGCGACGGATGAAGGTCTTGGGGACGGGCTCCTGCACGACCTGCGGGACCGGTTCCCCTATCGGCGCCGATGGGGGCGTTTCCAGGCCCCATTCGCCCGGTGCACGCGCTTCTTCGACCGGGACTTCAGCTTCCGGTGTCAGGCATTCGGGCGGCGTGAAGGAAGGCGGGCTGAGCAGGTTCTCGATCGCGCCCGTCGCGTCGATCAACCCCGCGCCGACGGCGCAGGCTTTGAAGGGCCCCACTTTCAGCGCGCTCGACTGCAGGGCAGCGCGGACTTCTTCCGGTTCCGAGCCCGGTTCTTCGTCGATCATCAGGGCGGCGACCCCTGCCGCGTGCGGCGCCGCCGCCGAGGTGCCACAGAAGCGCCAGACCGAGCCCGAAAAGCTGGCGAAGAACGTCGTCTGCCCGCAATCGGTCGCGGTCACATCGGGCTTGGAGAGGATCTCGGGTGAGCCGAGCGCTTTCGCGGGGACGGTGCCTGCCACCGGTCCGAAGTCGTGTCGAACCGGCCCCTGCGACGAGTAGGACTCGGGGGCGGATTTCGAGCTGAAAGGAATGGCCCCGACCGAGATCGCGGCGGCGCTGCCGCTGTGGCCGAAGATCGTCGGGCCGGCGACGTCTTCGCCGGAAGATCGGGGGTACTCGACCCCTTCGACGCCGCCGCCGTTCTGCAGCAGGCCGAACTTAAGTCTCGGACTTTCTCCGGCGAAGCGGTTGATTACGAGCTGCACGGTCCGGGTCGAGCTGGAGGGGTTGAACCACTGCAGGATCTCGTCCGGCCTCTGGCCTTTGAGGTTGTCTTCGGCAGCCCCTTCGACCAGTTTCCCTTTGGCATCGAGCAGGAAGGCGTCGAGGTCGGTTTCTACCCCGTCCCACGGTTCGTCCCACTGCAGGTCGACGGTGAGGAATTCGTGACTTTCGACTTTGATGCCGAAGGTTTTGTCAACACCCGAGCTGGGGTCGAAATCGAGGCAGTGGTTGGCGTTGAGCCCCGAGAGCGCTTTCACTTCCGTCGGGCAGCTCCCGGCATCGCGAAATTCCGGCGTTTCCCAAGAGGCGATCTGGTGCCCTTCGGAGTCGACCATGCTGTCGTTGCCAGCCGCTGAGAAGTACGTCGCGCCTGATTTGACCGCCTTGTCGACCGCGACGGCGACCGGACCGTCCTGGAAGAAGGGCTCTTCGAAGTAGAAGACGTCGTCGGCGAGCACGTTCGCGCCTTCTTCGGCGAGCTCTTCGATGTTCGAGGCGAACGATTCTTCGCCTTCGAAGGCGGTGGCGAAGGAGATGTCGGCCCCCGGAGCCATGTCGTGCACGATCTGCGCCATCCCCCGGCCCTCGTCGAAGGCTTCTTCGAAGGGGGATTTGAATTCGTCGAACACTTCGACCGGATCTTTGTTCGCACAGGGGCTTTCCGGACCCGGGAGGTCGCCGCTTTCTTCGTCTTCGAGCGCATGCGTGGCAACCGGCCCACCTGGAACCGCTTCGGTCGCCGCGTCGAAGGAGTCAGAGAGGATGCCGACCGTAACGCCGCTGCCGTCAACCCCCGGGAATTCGTCGCGCGCTTCGCCGGGTTCTTCGCCCGCATTCAGCTGCTGCACGCCCTCGGAGACGGCTTCTCCCGACGGGCACACCGCCGCCAAAACGGGCGCGTGAGCCTCGGCCACCGCCGCGACGCCGGCTACGCCGGCAACGGCCTTCAGGTCCTCCGGTCTGACTGCGACCGTCGCCGTCTGGCGGCGGCGGCTGCTGTCCACGATCTCGCCGCCCGCTGCGCGCAGGTCCGGCAGCGCCGCGATCGCGCCGCGATCGAAGCGGACGTAGACGAGCACCCGCCTGCCATGCCGCAGCAGGCTGCCGGGACCGCTGGGAGCGAGCCCGAGCGCCCTTGCCTGGGTGGCGGCGGGAGCGTCGCGCAACGCCGGGCTCGCCAGCTCGGCGAGGCGCGGCGAGAGACCGCTGGGCGGACCGGTCTTGGCGACGGCGGCCGAAGCAGCCGCCAGCGAAGCGGCGCAGACGAGCCCGCACGCCAAGAGTCTCGGCCCGCTCGAGGGTCGTCGTCCACTGCGCATCCCGGGAAGTATCGGCGCAAACCGCGTCTTTCTCAACCGCCTGCTACGGTCCCGCCCGTTAGGTCGGATAGATATCCGGCAAAAAGTGTCTAGCGCTCGCGTCGTTGCTTTACCAAGAAGCCTCCGCGTTCGCAGCACAAGAAGTGGAGGCAATATGCCGACTGGAACAGTCAAGTGGTTCAGTGACGACAAGGGTTACGGGTTCATCACCCCCGACGATGGGTCGAAGGACGTCTTCGTCCATCACAGCGCCATCATGGGCGAGGGCTTCAAGTCCCTGACCGAGGGCTCCAAAGTGTCCTACGAGTCCGAGGACGGCCCCAAGGGCCCGGCCGCCGCGAGCGTCCAGGAAACCGCGTAGAGACACCGCAAACTTGAGCGGTAACGAGGCCCGCCGCAAGGCGGGCCTCTTCTTTGCTCCCCCTATCCTCCGCCCGATGACCACCACCACTCGAGACGACCTGCGCAACATCGCGATCGTGGCCCACGTCGACCACGGCAAGACGACGCTGGTCGACGCGATGCTCTGGCAGTCCGGTGCCTTCCGCAAGGGCCAGGACGTCGCCGAGCGGGTGATGGACTCGATGGACCTCGAGCGCGAGAAGGGGATCACGATCCTCGCCAAGAACACCGCCGTCCACTACGACGGCGTCAAGCTCAACATCGTCGACACGCCCGGTCACGCCGACTTCGGTGGCGAGGTCGAGCGCGGCCTGACGATGGTCGACGGCGTGCTGCTGCTGGTCGACGCTTCCGAGGGTCCCCTCCCCCAGACCCGCTTCGTCCTACGCAAGGCACTGGAGGCAAGGCTGCCGGTGATCCTCGTCGTCAACAAGGTCGACCGGCCCGACGCCCGCATCGCCGAGGTGGTCGACGAGGTCTATGAGCTCTTCATCGACCTTGGTGCCAACGACGAGCAGATCGACTTCCCGATCGTCTATACCAATGCCAAGGACGGATGGGCCTCGCTCGAGGAAGGCGCCGAGGGGACCGACCTGAAGCCGCTGATGGATCTGATGCTGGAGAAGATCTCGGCGCCCGAGCACGACCCCGACCATCCCCTGCAGGCGCACGTCACCAACCTCGATGCCTCGCCCTACGTCGGCCGCCTCGCCCTCTGCCGCGTCCGGCAGGGGACGATCCGCGCCGGCCAGCAGATCGCCTGGTGCCGGGCCGACGGTTCGGTCGAGCGCGCCACCGTCTCCGAGCTCTACGTAACCGAGGCGCTCGAGCGAGTCGCCGCCGAGGAGGCCGGGCCGGGTGAGATCATCGCCGTCGCCGGCATCGAAGAGGTGACGATCGGCGAGACGCTCGCCGATCCAGATGACCCGCGGCCGTTGCCGGTGATCACCGTCGACGAGCCCTCGCTCTCGATCGTCCTCGGCGTCAACACCTCGCCGCTGGCGGGAACCGAGGGCAACAAGCTGACCGCGCGCCAGATCCGCGCCCGGCTCGACGCCGAGCTGGTCGGCAACGTATCGATCCGCGTCCAGGACACCGACAGGCCCGACGCCTGGGAGGTGCAGGGCCGTGGCGAGCTGCAGCTCGTCGTCCTGCTCGAGCTGATGCGGCGCGAGGGCTTCGAGCTGACCGCCGGCCAGCCGCGCGTGCTGACACGGGAGATCGATGGCAAGATCCACGAGCCGGTCGAGCGACTGGCGATCGACGTTCCCGAGGAGCACGTCGGCGCCGTCACACAGCTCCTGGCGGGACGCAAGGGCCGTCTCGAGCAGATGACCAATCACGACACCGGCTGGGTGCGGATGGAATACCTGGTGCCCGCACGCGGCCTGATCGGGCTGCGCACCGAGTTCCTCACCGAGACGCGCGGCACCGGTGTCATGCACCATGTCTTCGAGGCCTGGGAGCGCTGGGCGGGCGAGATGCGCCTGCGCCCGACCGGCTCGATCGTCGCCGACCGCCGCGGCAAGAGCGCCAGCTACGCGCTGCTCGGCCTGCAGGATCGCGGGGCGCTCTTCGTCGGCCCCGGCGAGGAGGTCTACGAGGGGATGATCGTCGGCGAGAACGCCCGCGCCGAGGACATGGACGTCAACGCGACCAAGGAGAAGCAGCAGACGAACATGCGCGCCGCCAGCGCCGATGTGCTGGAGCGAATGGCACCGCCGACCCGCCACACGCTCGAATCCGCGGTCGAGTTCCTGCGCGAGGACGAGTGCGTCGAAATCACGCCCGAGTCGATCCGCATGCGCAAGCTCGAGCTCGACAAGATGAAGCGGCAGAAGGCCGCCAGGCAGAACCCGGCGGCCCCCCGCGTCGCTTCTTCCAGGTCTTAGACCGTCGCCGCGGCCTGCTCGGACTGGCTCGCCTCAGAAGCCTGGGCCTTTGCCTCGGCCTCCGGGGTCGCCTCGTCGATGTTGCGCGGCAGCAGCACTTCCTTGGCGATCACCAGGCGCTGGATCTGGCTCGTGCCCTCGTAGAGCTGCATGATCTTGGCGTCCCGCATCAGCTTCTCGACCGGGTACTCCTTGATGAAGCCGTAGCCGCCGTAGACCTGGACGGCGTCGACAGTGATCTCCATCGCCGAGTCGGCGGCGAAGCGCTTTGCCATCGAGGAGACCTTGCTGTTGCGGATCCCCTGGTCGAGCAGGACCGCGGAGTTCCAGACCAGCAGGCGGGCGGCCTCGACCTTGGTCGCCATGTCGGCGATCATGAACTGGATCGCCTGGTGCATCGCGATCGGCACGCCGAACTGGACCCTTTCCTTGGAGTAGTCCGATGCGTACTCGAGCGCGGCGCGGCCGATGCCGACCGCCATCGCCGAGACGCCCGGACGGGTCCGGTCGAGGGTCATCATCGCCAGCTTGAAGCCCTTGTTTTCCTCGCCCAGCAGGTTCTCAGCGGGGATCTCGACTTCGTCGAAGGAGATGGTCGCGGTGTTGGAGGCCCGCTGGCCCATCTTGTCCTCCTTCTTGTCGACCGAGACCCCGGGGAGGTCGGCATCGACGACGAAGGCGCTGATCCCGCGGTGCCCGCCCTCGGGATCGGTCTTGGCGTAGACCGTGAAGTAGTCGGCGTAGGTGCCGTTCGTGATGAAGCACTTGGAGCCGCTGATCACGTACTTGTCGCCCTTCTTGACGGCCTTGGTCTTCATGCCCGAGACGTCGGAGCCGGCATCGGGCTCGGTCAGGCAGAAGGAGGCCAGCTTCGGCTCCTCGCAGAGCATGCCGAGGTATTTCTTCTTCGTCTCCTCGGAGCCGCCGAGGGTAATTGGGGCCGAGGCGAGGCCGTTGGCCATCAGGCTGGTGCCAATGCCCGAGCACCCCCATCCCATCTCCTCCTCGATCAGACAGCCGGAGAGGTAGTCGAGGCCGGGACCGCCGTAGGTCTCGGGGATGTGGGTGTTCATCAGACCCACCTCCCAAGCCTTGTCGATGATGTCCTGGGGCCAGGTGCCGTCCTTGTCGTACTCCCAGGCGACCTTGCGAATCTCTTTCTCAGCGAAGTTATGCGCGAGCTCGCGCAGGTCCTTCTGCTCGTCGGTGAGGGTGAAGTCAACCACTGGTCGAGCGCTCCTTCTATGTCGTTGCGTAAGCCTTTGCGCGCGGTCTCGCCCTGGGCGACGACCACCGATTGACTGGTCAGTCAACCAGCGCCCAGGGTAGCGGAAAAGCGCGCCGACGGCGAAGCTCTACCCTTGACCCATGGCCTTCTCGGCCCTGCTCGCGACGACCTCGGACAGCGGCAGCGTTCTGATCGCGATCACGCTGGCTGTCTTGCCGATTGCGGCGATCGCCTTCGCCCGCTCCGGCAAGGCCTGGCGCGACATAGGACGCGGGCCTTACGCAATCGACCCCGACCTGCCGCCGCGCTCGGTCCGGCCCTTGCCCTCGCCGGTCAGCGAGGCGACAAAGGAGGCCGAGATTCGGCAGATGGTCGAGGCCAAGTCCTACCGCCGCACGCGACGCGGCGAAGCTCCGCTCGACATCGAAGCCGAGGTCCGGCGGCGGCTCGCCGATTTCATAGGATGAAGTGACAATGGCGACCGCCGACAACCTGTACGAGGTCGAGGAGCTGCTCAACCAGCCCGGGACCTACTTCAACCCGCAGACCGAGGTGCTCGTCGTCGTCGACGACTCGACCTCGCTCGATCAGGAGGTCTTCAACATGGAGGCCTACGAGGGCGCCGACTGGGTGCGGATCTCCGACGAGGTGCCGCTCGACGAGGACCGCCGCGACCAGGCCCTCGAGACCTTCCAGACCAGCTACCACCCCGGCTCCACCAGCTCGGTCTCCGAGACTGCGCTGGAACAGGGTGACGAGGAGCTCGACGAGGACGAGGACGGCCAGGACCCCGGTCGCGAGGACGCCGAGTAGATGCTCGAAGCGGGAGACCGGGCGCCCGCCTTCACCCTGCCTGACCAGAACGGCGAGAAAGTCAAGCTCTCCGATCTGAAGGGCGAGACCGTCGTCCTCTACTTCTACCCTCGCGCCGACACCCCCGGCTGTACGACCCAGGCCTGCGGCATCCGCGATCGGCGCGCCGACTACAAGAAGGCCGGGGTGCGCGTCATCGGCGTCTCACCGGACAGCGTCGAAGACGTGAAGAAGTTCGCCGACAAGTTCGACCTCGACTTCACCCTGCTCGCCGACGCCGACCACGCGGTCGCCGAAAAGTACGGCACCTGGATCGAGAAGTCGATGTACGGACGCAAATACTGGGGAAACGCACGCTCTACCTTCATCATCGGCCCCAACGGCAAGATCGCCAGGGCCCTCCCCAAGGTCTCGCCGAAAACGCACGACGAGACCGTGCTGAAAGCCCTGGCGGAGCTCGCTAGCTCCTGATTACCTCAGGAGGAGATGTAGGTTGCAGATAAAGGAACGAAGATTGCATCTAACCACGTTACTTCTGGACAAAAAAAGCCGGAGACCTTAGTTAACGTTGCTTTGGCATAAATGATTTCACCATTATTAGCAGTCGACAATAACGGACCCACGGCGTTTCCAGTCAAATTTTCAAGTGAGTAAACGCAGTGAAAGAAACTGCAATTCGATAAGACTTCAAACCCTTCACCGGTTACTTCGGCTAATTCCGTCCCGACCCTTAAGAAGAAAAGAGTCCCACCTTCGGATACTTCCGTGCGCGCGCAGCCCCCATTACAGCTCGTATAGGTAAATTTACCTTCGAGTTCTTGCGGTGAGCCTAATTCCCCAACGGTGGCTAAAAGTAAGACGTCGCACTTGTAATCATACGACGAGCCCGCGCTCGTTAAAATGAACATGTCTTTTGCCACATAGTGCACGTGACTCACGGAAGAGCTACATGGGATTTCATCGGCTTCGCACAACAAGGTGCTTTCTCCCATGGCAGCAGGCGGGCCCATCAAAGCCATCGCAAAGATGGCCACCACCGCGAGCGATCCCAACGCCTTAACTCTTTTCACTGTACTCCCCTCTCTATTGCTTGGGTGTTGACGGCAAATGTCCAGGACCTTCCTCACGGCCTCGCCGAAACGTCCGACGACACCGTGCTGAAGGCCCTGGTTGAACTTGTTGCTACCTAAACGCCCTTAGGACGAGATGTAGGTTGAGGATAAAGGTTCGAATTTCGCGTCTAATTTCGCAATGGTGGGACAGAAGAGACCGGATACCTTGGTCAATTCCTGTCCCCAGTAGACATATTCTCCATTGTTGGCCGTCGATAATAATGGACCCTTGACATCACCGATCAAACCTTCAAGCGAATAGACACAGTTAATGCCTGAGCACAAGGATCGTATTTCAGATTCTTCACCGACGACTTCAGCTTTTTCGTGCCCTGTCTTTAAGAAATAGAGAATAGCTGGGCCATTGACTATTTCGCGTGAACATCCATTGTTGCAATTGGTGTAGGTGAATTCTCCTTCAAGGACCTGCGGCGCACCTAATTCACCGACGGTGGCTAAAAGTAAAACGTCGCACTTGTAATTCATGGTTGAGGTTAAAATTTCAAGGTCATTCGCCACATAATGGATATGGCTTATAGGGGAAGAGCATTTGCTTTCTTCATCCGCTTTGCAAAGCGCAGTGTTTTCACCCATCGCAAGCGACGGGCCCAGCAAGGCCATCGCCAGGATGGCGACGACCATGATCGATCCCAATGACTTGACGTTCTTCACTGTCTCTCCCTTTCTCGGTAACTTTGGACGAGGCCATCGGCACTCGTCCTTGAAGCTGTTTTGAGTACCACGTGGAAAGACTCGGGGCAGATAGTCCTCGTACAACCGGCCAGGCCAGCAATTCAACTTCCTGCAAATCGCAGGATGCACCGTGAGCGCGTGCGCGATTTCGCACCGCCGAAAGAATCACGACAACCGAGGAGAAGCAGAAACCGTCTAGCCGTCAGGCGTAATAGAACGCCAGGCCGAAGACGGCGTAGACCGCGAGCAGCTGCAGGCCCTCGAACCAGGTCGACTCGCCGTCCTGGGTGACGTAGTTGGCGATCAGGATGGCGATCAGGACAGCGCCGAGCTCGAAGCCGTTGAAGACGAGGGCAAGCGGGTGCGGCCCGATGAAGAAGGAGGCGAAGACGAGGATCGGGGCGACGAAGAGCGCTACCTGGGCGCTGGAGCCGATCGCGATGTTGACCGCGAGGTCCATCTTGTTCTTCATCGCGACGAGCACCGCGACCCAGTGCTCGGCTGCATTGCCGACGATCGCGACGACGATGACGCCGATGAAGAACTCGGAGAGGCCGATCGAGTGAGATGCCTCGCTGATCGAGCTGACGAGCACCTCCGACATCACGCCGACCAGCACGCCCGCCACGGCCAGCGCGATCACCGAGGTGCGCGTCGACCAGCCCCAGGCGTCCTCGTCCCCGTACTCGGGGTTGAAGATGTCGCGGTGAGTCTTCAATGAGAAGAAGAGCCCGGCCACGTAGGTGACGGCGAGGACGATCGCCACAGCCAACGAGAGGTGCTCGACCGTACCGCTGTAGTCAATCAGCTCGGCCCCCGGGTGCGGCAGGCCCTTGCCCTCGACCAGCTCGAAGATCGCCGGCATCAGCAGAGCTGCGGCGGCGAGCAGGAGCATCGAGGTCTGCACGCTCGCGCTCGTCCGGCTGAAGACCTGCTTCTCCCGCCCGATGCCCCCCGCCAGCATCGCCGCGCCGAGCACGAGCAGGATGTTGCCGATGATCGAGCCGATGATCGACGCCTTGACCACCTCATGCAGCCCCTGGCCGAGCGCAAAGAGGGCGATGATCAGCTCTGGCGCGTTGCCGAAGGTGACGTTGAGCAGCCCCCCCACGCCCGGTCCCGAGCGCGCCGCCAGCTCCTCGGTGGCGCGACCCATCAGCGCCGCGGTCGGCACGATCCCCAGCGCCGAGGCGGCAAAGATGAGACCGGCCGATGCGTTGGCCAGGTCGAGTGCCACTGCCAGCGGGATCAGTGGCGTCAGCAGGTACGGCCAGCCGTATGGAGTTCGCAGGAAGGCGGCTACTGGAAGCCCCCCGAACGGATCCCTTCCAGCAGTTCGCCGATGCCTCCCGGGCCGCTGAAGCCCTTCGTGCCCTGCAGGACCCCGAGGAGTTCGAGCGGATTGATGCCGAGCTTGACGAACAGCGCGCTCAGCGGCTTGGAATTGGCCGGCGCTTCGATCGTCTGTTCTTCGTTGACGCCGGTCAGTTTCAGATCGAATTCGACTTCGACGCTTTTCGCCTTGGCGCTTCCCTTGTCCTTCTGCGGTTCGACCTTCGCTTCGACGGAGATGCGGCGCACGATGTGGTCGTCACCGACGTAGAGCTCGACGTGGGCGCTCTTCACCGCGCTTTCCAATTCCCCCCTGCGCTTTTCGAGCTGCGCCGGCGAGGTCAGCGAGCCAGCCGCCCGGAGTTGTTCGCTGCAGGCCGGGTTTTCGCTCAGTTCTATGGCGGCATCGACCGCGCCCGCCACGTCGAGGTCGCCGCTCACCTTGTTCGTGCTCGTTCCGCCGACGTCGGCGCTCCCCTCACCCTTCAGGTTTTCAACCAGGCCGGAGAGTTCCATTTCCGCCGCCGCTTCCTGGCAGGCGGTCGCTTCCGCCGCCGGGTTCGGCGTCCCGGCCCTGCGCCTGATCACCGAACGGACGAAGTTGAACGTCGCGGGGTCGACTTCGTACTCGGTTCCCGCGTACCCGACATAGGCCTTGTCGCCGAGCAGCGTCAGCCCGCCTTCGAAGTCGATCTTCTTGCCGCCGGCGAAGCCCTTGGCCGCCAGGGCAAGATCGAGCTTGGGCAGTTCCGCTTCGCTTTCGCTTTCGAACGGGCCCGCCAGGTCGACATCGACGTGGCCACCTTCGCTGCCCTGGATGCCGAGGCCGAGTGCCAGTTCGAGGTTCGCGCTTTCGATTCCCTGCAGCGTCGCTTCATCGACAATCGCCTGCGGGTCGTCGCTGCTGCCGCCGCAGGCGGCGAGCGCGGCCGCCAGGGCGAGCAGCGCAAGGGGGATCGTGAGGATGCGGAATCGGCTCAAGGGGAGGAGTCTATGCGGTTGTTTTCGATCGGGTGCGGGGTCTCCTGCGTGAGGTTGATCGCAAGCGGGAAGAGGAAGGCGCCAAGGAAGACGAGGACGATCCCGGCGGCGACGAGCCAGCGCATCGCGGTCAGGTGACCGAGGATGCCGACGGCGAAGCCGATCAGCATCAGCGTTACGTAGGGGCCGACGCTGTGCGGCAACAGCGTTGCCAGGGGAATGGCGAGGTCGAGCACAGCGGCGATTATCATCGCCACGATGGCCGCAGGCTCAGTGACAGAGGTGAAGGAGGCGCTGGCGAAGGTCGGCTACCTCGCCGACGAGTCCGCCGCGCTCGTCTCCTTCCTCGCCCAGCGGCTCGGTAAGCCGGTCCTGGTCGAGGGGCCGGCCGGCGTCGGCAAGACCGAGCTGGCCAAGGCTCTCTCCCGGGCCACCGGCCGCGAGCTGATCCGCCTGCAGTGCTACGAGGGCCTCGACGAGGCGAAGGCCCTCTACGAGTGGAACTACCGCAAGCAGCTGCTGCGGATCCAGGCGGGCGGAGAGGATGGCTGGTCGGAGGTCCACGACGACATCTTCGACAAGGAGTTCCTGCTCGAGCGGCCGCTGCTGCAGGCGATTGCCAGCGCCGAGCCGGTCGTCCTGCTGATCGACGAGATCGACAAGACCGACCAGGAGTTCGAGGCGATGCTGCTCGAGCTGCTCTCCGACTTCCAGATCACGATCCCCGAGCTGGGCCAGGTGGCGGCAACGACGATGCCGATCGTCGTCCTCACCTCGAACAACTCACGCGAGCTGACCGAGGCGCTGAAGCGACGCTGCCTCTACCTCTGGCTCGACTATCCGGAGCTGGAGCGGGAGATGGAGATCGTTCGCCTGCACGCCCCCGAGCTGCCCGAGGCGCTGGCCCGCCGCCTGGTCGAGGTCGTGCGGATGATTCGCGCGCTCGACTTGAAGAAGCCGCCCTCGATCGCCGAGTCGATCGACTGGGCGCGGACACTGCTGCTGATGGGCGCCGAGGACATCGACCGCGAGACCTTCGAGCAGTCGATGTCGATCATCGTCAAGCACCGGACTGACATCGAGCTGGTCGCCGAGCGCGTAGGGGTGAAGCTTGCCGAGCCCGTACGGACCGAAAGCTGAGGCCGGTCCACCGGGCCTGGCGGCGAAGCTGCTCGGCTTCTGCGAGGAGCTGCGCGGCGAGGGGGTCGCTGTCGGCACCTCCGAGATCCTCGACGCCTTCGCCGCGCTCGACCACGTTCCCTGGACCTCGCGCGACGACTTCCGCGAGGCGCTGGCGGCGACCGTCGCCAAGTCGCAGGAGGATCGCCGCCTCTTCGAGCTGCTCTTCGACCGCTGGTTCTTCCGCTCCGCCGAGGCGGGGGCGATCGAGCGCGGTATCGAGGAGCAGGGGCGCCGCTACGAGGGCGGCGAGCGGCTCGACATCGACGAGCTGCGCGAGCAGGTGCGCCAGGCGATCGTCGAGGGGGACGACGGCGAGATGCGCGACCTGGCACGGCTGGCGATCTCCGCCTTCGGGCGCCAGGGCGAGGGCTCCGGCGTGGTCGGGGTCGACGTGCAGCGGATCCGCCGCACGCTCGGTCTCTCGGCCGGCGCGCAACCGCCGGGCGAGGACGGCGCCGGCGAGCTGCCCCCGATCGAGCGCGAGCAACTCAATGCCTTCGAGCGTCACCTGCGGCGTGAGCTGGAACGCGACCTGATCGAGCGCACCGCCACCCTCCCCCCCTCACGGCCGCTGGCTGAGCTCGACCGGGCGCTCCCGACCAGCCCGACGCAGGACCTGGCGGCGGTGCACCGCGCCGTCTCGCAAATGAAGCGGCGCCTGGCGACGCTCGGCCACGAGCAGCGCGGGCGGCGCAAGGGACAGACGGTCGACGTGCGGCGCACGATGCGGGCCTCGCTGGAGACGGGGGGCGTGCCGATGCACCTGCGCTACCGGCCGAAGCGGCCGCGCCGGCCCGAGATCTACGTCCTCTGCGACGTTTCGACCTCTGTCACATCGGCGAGCGTCTTCTTCCTCTCCGTGCTGCACGCCCTGCACGACTCCTTCCGCAAGCTGCGCAGCTTCGTCTTCATCGAGCGGATCTCCGAGGTGACCGAGGTCTTCGAGCATGAGCGCGACTTCCGCACGATCGCCCAGCGCATTTCCAGTGAGGGCGGGGTCGCCGACGTCTCCGGCTACACCGACTACGGCCGCGTCTGGCTCGAGTTCCTCGCCGAGATCTCCGACGACCTCGACCCGCGCTCGACCGTGATCGTGCTCGGCGACGCCCGCACCAACGGCCGCGAGCCGCACGCCGAGGTCTTCGCCCAGATCGCCGAGCGCGCCGGTCGCCTCTTCTGGCTCAATCCCGAGCCCCGCCTCTACTGGAACTACGGCGACTCGGTGATGGCCGCCTACGAGCGCCACTGCGACGGTGCCTTCGAGTGCTGGACCACCCGCCACCTCGAGAACTTCGTCAACGTCGTCGCGGGTGGGGTACCCGCGGCGGACTGAGCTCGCACACCCTCCTCGACCCAATCGAGGACGGCCACACGAATGCGCGGAGTTGCGCACGCGAGGAAATTTCTTTCCCCGTTCAATGCGACGAAACGCCATGTCTTCCACCCGAACAGGTAGGGGCACGACCTCTCGTGCGCACGATGTTTGACCCGCCCTCGCTTACTCGCTAGACACTTCGGCACCCGTCCGTCCAGTTCACCACATCAGGGGGTATTCGCATGCGCATCGGCAGCAGGATCATCACATTCGTCATCTTGTCCGTGATCGCCTCGGTTGCCTTCGCCTTGCCCGGCGTTGCTGCTGCCGAAGAAACCGCCCTGTGCAGTGAAGACGGTTCGAAATGCGGAGTTACACACGTCCATGACACGACCTTATCCGGTGCCAAGGCAAAACTCTTAACCGCCATTTTCAATGTTGAATGCGATGTCTTATTTTTAGGTGACGTGGTGGAAGAAGGATCTCCGCTGGTGATCCAGGGCAACCTCACCTACACCAACTGCGGCAGCTGCGTCGTCGAAGAAGTCGAAAGATTCGTAGGAGAAGAAGAAGAAGTCGTCGAATTCACCGAAATACAAGTCTTAAAAACGGGTCACGAAACCGCTGAAGTGACGGGCGAAGGCGAGGTCCACGTCAGCGGTTGTGGCATCAACTGCTACTTCAACGGGGAAGGGCTCACAGCATCGGCCCAGGGCCCGTTATTATCATCCGAGACGAACGGCGAAGTCAAAATCACAGAACAGGTCATCACAAAGGTCAAAGGCGCTTTCTGCCCGAACACGAGCAAGTTAGACATCGTCGCTACGCCCTTAAGCGCCACTTACATCGGCGGTGGGTTAACGGCGACTTCGACCTCACTCTCCACCTCGCTCAAAGGCGGAGGTAAAGAAGGAGCCGAAATCACGGTCTCGGAGGGCTCCAAAGTCAAGGACACCGCGACCCTCTCGGGCACCAACGCCGCGACCGCGACGGGCACGGTCCACTACGCCGTGTACAAAGACAAAGAATGCAAAGAACTCGTCGCCAAAGCGGGTGAAGTCACGGTCAAAGAAGGCAAAATCCCCGATTCCGAAGAAAAGGAACTGGAAGCGGGCAAGGAATACTTCTGGCAGGCCAAATACTTAGGCGACTCGATGAACGAAGCCTCGACCTCGACCTGCTCCAAAGAGGTGCTCAAGGTCAAGGCGAAAGTCACGTTGGCCACCAAACTCTCCGGCGGCGGCAAAGAAGGCGAAGAAATCACCGTCGTCGAGGGCTCCAAAGTCAAGGACACTGCGACTCTCTCGGGCACCAACGCCTCGGGGGCCACCGGCACGGTCGACTACTCCGTCTACAAAGACAAAGAATGCAAAGAACTGGCGACCGAAGCGGGCAAAGGCAAAGTCGAAGGTACCAAAGCGGCCAGCTCCGAAGAAAAGGAACTGGAAGAAGGTACGTACTACTGGCAGGCCAAATACTTAGGCGACTCCCTGCACGAAGAATCGGCCTCAACCTGCTCCAAAGAGATCCTCACCGTCGAAAAATTCGAGCCTCATAAAACCGCCCTCTGCACAGCAGACGATACCGGTTCAGCCTGCCTCGAAGAACACAAGCCGAGCTCGGTCGACTTCAAAGACAGCGCCGTCGAATTCTTAACCAGCCTGATCAGCTCCAAATGTGAAGGGTTAATCTCGTCGACCAGTGTCGGAGAAGCGGGTGAACCTCAGAAAGTCAAAGTAGAAAACAAATTCAGCAGCTGCACCAACGGCTGCGTCGTCACGGAAATATCAGGTGGAAGCAACCTGGGGTTCTTATTCGAAACCAGCAAAAAATCGACTGAAGAATTAGCGACCGCAACCACCGAAGGGCTCGAACTCTTCTACAAATGCGGGGAAACGGTCAAATGCGCCTATGGGCCGGTCAAAGCAGTTGGAGATAGCCTGGGGGCGTTAAAAACCGGTGACAACGGCCACATCACCTTCAGCAAAGCCTCGCTAGGCAAAGGCGAAGGCCTATTCTGTCCGGAAGAAGCCAGCCTGGACGCCTTATTCGTGGCCTCCAGCGCGATCTATATACGTAAAGCCTACGGTCTGACCTCGCTCTGCTCCAAAGACGAAAAATCACCCGTCTGCAAATCCGAAAACCAGCTCAAAACGATCGACTACAAAGACAAAGCGGTCGAACTCTTAACCAGCCTGATCAACGTCAAATGCGAAGGGTTAGTCTCGGGCTCGGTCGGCGAACCGGGGAATCCGCTCGAAGTCAAACCCGAACTCACCTATACGGGCTGCAGCGGTGGTTGCTTCGTGACCTCGGTCGCCGGACCGGGCAAAATCCTCCTCCAGCGGGAAGGCAAATCCGAAGAAGCAAAAGCGACGAGCGAAGGCTTTGAAATCTTCGTCAAATGCGGGACGACGATCAAATGCCTGCTCGGTCCAGAAAAAATGACGGGCACCGCCCTCGGTGCGTTAACCACGGGCGACAACGGCCATCTCACCTGGAGCAAAGTCTCGCTGGGCAAAGGCGAAGGAGCGACCTGCCCCAAAGAAGCGACGTTAGATGCCTTATACATCGCTTCGAGCGCGGCGTATATCGGTTAGCGGGGGACCCCCAGGGTCCAGTTGGGCGGCCAGCGACTCGACCTCGTCGGGGAGCGGGCCGCCCGAAACGCTGAATGCGCGAGATCGCGCACGCGCAGAAAGCTCTTTCCCTGCCCAATGGGGTAAACGTCACCTCTTTTCCGTCAAGGGAAGTGCGGCCGCGACTTTCCGGGCGCACGATGTTGACCCCGTCCCCGGCGGCTCGCTAGACACTTTCGGCAAACGTCTCGACAAGTCACCACATCAGGGGGAAGATCAAAGTGAAAGCGATCAAGATGCTCGGCCTCGCCCTGCTTGCAGCACTGATGGCAATGGCATTCGTCGGCGTCTCCTCGGCAATGGCGGAAACAACCGTGCTGTGCAAAGAAGATGTCTCGCCATGTAAATCCGTGATCACTCACGTTCACGAAACAACATTATCGGGCGCCAAGGGGAAACTGTTAACCAGCGTCCTCAACGTCGAATGCGACGTATTATTCTTAGGTGACACGGTTGCGGAAACGAGCACTCCTCTGCTCATCGAAGGTAACCTCACCTACACCAACTGCGGTTCCTGCACCGTCGAAGAAGTCGGCGGGGGTAGCGTGATCGAAGTCTTAAAGACGGGACATGAAACCGCTGACGTAACCGGTGAAGGCGAAGTCCACGCCAACTGCTCGGGCCTCAATTGCACCTACAACGGGGAAGAACTGCTGGCGACAGCGAAGGGGCCATTATTATCGTCTGAGACGAATGGAAGCGCTACGACCTCAGAAAAAACTGTTAAAAAGGTCTCGGGTCTTTTCTGCCCGAGCACCAACAAATTAGATATCACCCTCACGCCGTTAAGCGCGACGTATATCTCGGGAACTAACTCAGAAATCGCCCTCTGCACCACCGACGAAGCAGAAACAACGTGCCTGGAAGAACACAAGCCCTCCCTCGACCTCAAAGACAGCGCTGTCGAATTCTTAACCAATCTCCTCAACTCCAAATGCGAAGGCTT